>Ga0209563_100019_pt1 | contig 697828 bp, 647 predicted proteins | sample AraplaCvi_mMF_r2_FD_184271 | JGI IMG/M metagenome (GOLD analysis project Ga0209563, IMG submission 184271) | Arabidopsis root microbial communities from North Carolina, USA - plate scrape CL_Cvi_mMF_r2 (SPAdes) (version 2) | ecosystem: Host-associated > Plants > Roots > Endosphere | place: USA...
TTTACGGCTGCAAGGAATCGCTCGTCGACGCGATCCGTCGCGGCACCGACGTGATGCTCGCCGGCAAGGTTGCCTGCGTCGCCGGCTTCGGTGACGTCGGCAAGGGCTCGGCCGCGTCGCTGCGCAATGGCGGCGCCCGCGTCCTCGTCACCGAGATCGACCCGATCTGCGCGCTGCAGGCGGCGATGGAAGGTTATGAGGTCGTCACGATGGAGGAAGCGGTGACCCGCGCCGACATCTTCTGCACCGCCACCGGCAATGCCGATGTGATCACCGCCGATCACATGAAGGCGATGAAGAACATGGCGATCGTCTGCAACATCGGTCACTTCGACAGCGAGATCCAGATCGCCGCTCTGTCGAACTACAAATGGACCGAAGTGAAGCCGCAGGTCGACCTGGTCGAGTTCCCTGACGGTAAGCAGATCATCATCCTGTCCAAGGGCCGCTTGGTGAATTTGGGCAACGCGACCGGCCATCCGTCGTTCGTGATGTCGTCGTCGTTCACCAACCAGACGCTGGCGCAGATCGAGCTCTTCACCAAAGCCGACGAGTACAAGAACGACGTCTACGTACTGCCCAAGCACCTGGACGAGAAGGTCGCCGAACTCCACCTGGAGAAACTCGGCGTGAAGCTGACCAAGCTCTCCCAGAAGCAGGCCGACTATATCGGCGTGCCGGTCGAAGGCCCGTTCAAGCCCGACCATTATCGCTACTGATCGAGCCAATTCAGAATTGATGGAAAAGGGTCGGCTTTGCCGGCCCTTTTTCGTTTGGGCTTCAGCCGGCTAGCGCCGCCTTCAGTTCATCGAGCCAAGGTTCGTAGTTGCGCCACAGATCGAACGCGTCGCGGTTGATCGGTCTGCGGACCTGCTCTGAGCTTGCTGTTCGGACCGGGCGCGCATTTTCGTGAGGACGCAAACACGCTTCCTCAAACGGTAGACCGAGATATTCCAGCAGAGCGCGAATCTCCCGCTCCGGGTCGGCCACCAGCGATTCATGCTGAACGCGATGGATGAGGCCGGGCAACGTCTCGTCGAAATGGTCCATCGCCCGGACGTAATCGCGATAATAGCTGCCGAGATCCTGCATGGAATAGGCGAAGGTCTGCCCTCGGGAGAAATGTTGCCGAAAATTCGAGAAGCAGCAGGCCATCGCGTCGCGTCGGGCGTCGATTATCTTAGCATTGGGCAGGATGAGATGGATGAGGCCGAGATAGCGCCAATTATTGGGCAGTTTGTCGATGAAGAACGGGCGCACCGTTTTACGCTTTGAAGCCGAATTTTCGACATAGCGCTCTCCCAGCGTCCGGACCTCTTCCGCCGTCAAGTCCGCCACTACGGCGGGATATGCCGCTGCTTTATTCTGCCAGTCCCGTGCGACCAGCGATTGGACGATATGAGGAATGTCGGGCAATTCCGACGTGCCTTCAATTTGCGAATGGCTCGCCAGGATTTGTTCGACAAGCGTGGAACCCGCGCGCGGCATGCCGATAACGAAGATCGGATCGCGTCTTTGGCAACCCATACCGGCATGCTCTGCGAAGAAGGCGCGCGTGAACAGCGTCATCGAGCGATCGACTTCTTCCGACACCGCGTCGCGATCATGCGGTATGAGATCCAACCGTAGCCTGTTTCCTTCGGCATAGTGAAGGAATGAAGCTTCCCATTCCTCGCGATCCTCAAGCGCCTTGCCCAAGGCGAAATGGAGGTAGAGGCGTTTGGCGGCGGCGATTGATCGATCCAGCGCGCGCTGCATCACGGCAAGATCCTCTGCCTCGACCTTGTTCGCCTTTAATTCGGCCAGCGACCACCATGCTTCGGCGAGGTCGGGATCGAGTGCCGTGGCACGACGATAGGCCGCAACAGATTCGCTTTGTCGGCCCATCGTCTTCAGCAGGTGCCCGTACCAGAGCCAAACCTCGGGATTGTCGTCGACGGTAGCGAGAAGCTTGCCATAGGTTTCCGCTGCAGCGTCGTAACTGCCGGTCTGCGCAAGAATGTCGGCCTTCGCGGCGGCCGCGACGATCTGCTCTGGATGGCCGGCGATAACCCGATCCAGCGTGGCCAAGGCGTCTTCAAGACGGCCTTGAGAGAAGAACGTGAGCGCCAGACTCACCTTGGCGTCAGGATAATCGGGCGCGACCGAAACCGCTTGCCTCAACAGCCGCTCGGCTTCCGGATGGATGCCCAGCGTGGACGCGATCTCGGCCAGCATCATCGTGGCAACGACATCGTCGGGCGAGCGCGACAAAGACGTGCGTAGGAGGCGCTCCGCGGCGGCGAGATCATTTTTCATGATCGCGGCGCGTGCCGACGAGATGTCGGGCGATCGCAGCGTCGACTTGATCGCGGCGAGGTCGGCCTTGGCCGCCTTTTCCGCAAGCCCTAGTTTGCGCAATGCTTTGCCCAATAGCCGCAGCGCTTCAGGCTGGCCGGGAGTTACTTCAAGGATCGTTGTCGCCTGTTCGACGGCTGCGACAGGATTATGATCGAGCAGCAACGCGCCATTTCGAAGCGCGGCCTGAAGAGAACCTGTATCTTCGCGCATGGCATCGTCGATGCCAGCAATGCGAGGCGTTCGCCACAAGAAAGGGGCCGGGAAAACCCCGGCCCCCAAATATTAGCAGCCCAGAAGATCAGAACTTGGCGACAACGCCCGCGTAGAAGAATCGACCCACGTTGTCGTAGATGGCGCTGCCGAAGCCGGCGCCGGTCGTGCCAAGTGGCGGCTTGGTGTCGAGCAAATTGTCGACGCCGATGTAGAAGTTGAACTTCTTATTTGCGTCGATCTGCAGGCGGACATTGTGGAGGTATGTGTCCGGATAGTATTTTATGTCCGAATAATCGGTCTGCGATGCGGGAATGCCATTGACTTCATGCAGAGCAGCCCACGGAGCAACCGTCATCTTGCCGATATAACGCAGCTTGTAACCGAGCGTGATCGGCCCCTTGTTGAGATCCAGGTTCCAGCTGAATTCATCGAAGGGAAAGCCGAGGGTGCCCAATTGCTGCGTACGGAATTTCGGATCGGAGGCGTCCAGATAGGTATCGTTGCGGAAATTATGGGTATAGATCAACCGCGTAGAGACGTTCGCAATGTCACCGATCTTATGTTGATAGCCCAGTTCGACGTCGATGCCGCGCACGCGCAGCTTAGCGTAGTTGAGTGGCACCACCTTTAGGCTGTTTTCCAAGATACGGCCCGGAATTTCGCCCGACGGCCCGGTCGTACCGGGAGCGCCGTTGTACCGCTGGAAGAGTCCGCAGAACTGGTTGTTGACGCTCGCCTGGTCATAGCAGGCATCGATGACCGACTGCGCGTCCAGGGTCGCGATGGAGTTGTTGACGTTGATGTCGAACCAATCGACCGTCAGCGATAGCCCGGGGATCCAACGCGGCGTGATCACGGTACCAATCGTGTAGGAATCCGAGGTTTCGACTTTCAAATCGGCGTTGCCGCCCGAAAGATAACCCAGCGAGCCCTTGTAGGTATAGTTGAAGCCCGCCGGGACGCCGGCTGCCGCGCAATTGGTTGCACGCGTCGAGCCAGGGTTTGCCGAGTAGTTCGCGCACGGGTCGGTGATCAGCTCATAATTCTGACCGAACGACGTGTAGAGGTCGACCAACGTTGGTGCCCTGACCGCACGCGAGTAGTTGGCACGGAAACGGATGTCGCGCACCGGCGACCACTCAAGGTTCCCGTTGTACGCCCAGACCGAACCCGCATTGCCCTTGTAGCTGGCGTAACGGACCGCGCCGCTCAGCGTCAACTCGTGGAAGAACGGAACGTCCTTTAAGATCGGCAGACGAAGTTCGCCGAAGAGTTCCTTCACTTCGAATGCAGGTGCGTTGAGATCCGGAATGGCATTGTAGAACGTCAGGCCGGCCTTGGTGTAATCGTCCTGCGAGTAGGACGCTGTTTCGCGGCGATATTCAGCGCCGACCGCGATTCCGACCGGTCCGCCCGGCAGATTGAAGAAATTACGGGTGTCGCCGCTCAGGAAGGCATTGGCGACGAACTGCGTTATCCGCCCACGAGCCACCGAGTTCTGCAACAGATAATTGCGGGCCGCGTCACTGACGTTACCGACACCGAAGAAGTTGACCGGCTGACAAGCCGCGACGTCTGCGGCGAGTTGAGCGGCTGCGAAGGAAGGATTGGCAGCGCCTTCGAGCGCGATACGTGCTGAAGGGTCCACGGTCGCACGGCAAACGATGTGACCGTTGGCTGTCCCGGTTTTGAATTGGCCTTCGTCGACGGCGTCGATCGACAGCAGGAAGCGCTGTAGATTCACGTTGCCCAGAATTTCATTCTTCTCGTCGAACTGGCCGTAATTGATCGAGGTTTCGTACGACCAGCCGCTGCCGAGCTCGCCGCGGACACCGGCGACGATGCGGTACGTTTCACGCCTGACCCGTTCTTGGCGGTTGGTCAGGCTGGTCGCATTCTCGTCGAAATAGAACGGCTGATGGTCGCCGGGGGCGGCGCCATAATAATCGTTCAGGAACGTGCGTGCTTGCGAGCTGAGATAGGGGTTGTCGGTATAGAAGACTTCGCGAGGTGAGCCGGTCACGCCACCATTGAAGAAGAATGGACCGCTGGCGCTGCCGAGCACATCAGTGCGGACATATTTGGCCTCGATGAACGGAACGAATGCCGGCGAGATTTCGAAGTGGCCGATCAGGTTCGCGCTGTAACGATCCTGTTTGGGCAGCAGGCCGAGTTGCGTCCCGTCACGGAAGTTGTCGCCATTGCCGCCGATAAAGCTGCCGTAGGGCTTGATACCAACACGCTGACCGGTAACCGGGGTCAACGAGCCATCGGGATTGAAGTGATACGAGCAATAGTAACCGCCGCAATTGTTACCCAGAAACAAGCCGCCGTTCGAATATGTGGCGCTGCGGATGTCGTTGTAGAAAACCCGGTTTGGCTTTCCGTCGTTATTGACATTATCTACGGTGACGAAGCCGCTGTTGATGCTGTAATCACGACGATCGGACGCGTAGAAGTCGCCTTGATGCGCGTATTCCAGATTGACCGCGATATTACCGCGGCCGCCGGCGAAGTTCTTGCCGGCCAACAGGCTCGCAAAGTAGGATGGCGCGTCGCCATATTGGCTGACGCCGCCCTGCGAGCGCAGTTGAACGCCCTCGTAATGGTCCTTGAGCACGAAGTTCACGACGCCGGCGACGGCATCCGAACCGTAAACCGCCGAATCGCCGCCGGTGACGACATCCACGCGCTCGATCAGGTCGGTCGGAATGGTGTTGATATCAGGTGACGTGGCCTCATTGAGGATGTCGCCGGCAACATGACGGCGGCCGTTCACCAGGACGAGGGTACGCTGCGTGCCGAGACCGCGAAGATCGAGGAGGCTCAGGCCCGAGGTGCCGAGGAATCGGGTCGAGTTGGACTGGCTGAAGGTGCTGGTCAGTGCCGGCAATTCGTTGAGCACGTCACCCACCGACGTGCTGCCAGTCTTGAAGAACTCTTCACCCGAAATACTGGTGACCGGCACGGGCGAATCCAGATTGGGGCGGCGAATGCGCGAGCCCGTGACGACGATTTCGCCCGATTGATCGGCAGCCGTAGGTCCGGTCGCCGCCGGAGGACAGGGCGCATCCGCTGTCGGTGTGCTGCCATCCGGGCACAGTGTCTGGCCACCGGAAGCCGCCGTTTGCGCTGACGCTTGACCCGCATACAGCATGCCGAAAGCGAGGACGGCGGAGGTGAGTGCGGTCGACGCGCGAAGACCATTGATGCGCATATTAGCCCCTTTTGTTTCCCTTTATGACAACCACCTTGCCATAAAAAAATTAGGATATTCAAGAGGAGCGGGAGGCGGGCATCATCAAAGTCACAGACCGTTTCAAATTAGCCACACTCGTATTTTCCTGCGCTACGATTCGATCGGCCGAGCTAATTTGCGGCGCCATACGACAGGTTCCGGAAACATCCTCTCGATCTGAACGCCCAGGCACGATCGGTGCCGAGCGGCATTTCAGATTGGAATTAGTGTTATCCCGCATACACAGTCGTCATGTCGTATATTTGTCGCAGATCAGTCGGGTAGCGGTCGGCGCTGCATTGTAGATCTGGCTGAGTCGCGCCGGTCGCGGACGATAAACGTCGCGACGCAAAGGATGCGCGCCGGGCCGGTCAGCCAAGTGCCGAAGAGCGGTTCGGTCAGACAGTTGATCTCGACTAACATCACGCCCGACCCACCCGGCGCATTCACTTGCGCGCCGGTGTCGCCCATGCCGCTCGTCGCGGTGGTGCCGGCATTGGCTATGGTCGCCGTGGTGCCCGCGGTAGTGGTCGTCGTGCCTAGCTCGAATCGTAGTTGGTGCCGTTCTTGCGCCCCACGGCCAGTTGCCAGTGAATGCGCTAAATGGCGGCAGTGTCATAGCTCTGCTGCACGTTTTCCAAGCCTCGATCTGCCCATCTGGCATTGCTCGTCATTCACAGATTTTCAACCTTCGCGGTGGAGAATAACCGCGAGGGAGCATGCGTGGCGATGTTGGGCGGGATCAATGATGCGCTGAAAGGGGTCTATAGGTTCGGCACGAACCTGTTGCGCGACCGTAAAGGCGTATCCGCCCTCGAATTCGCCATAGTCGGGCCCGTCTTTCTGGCCCTGCTGCTCGCGATTTTGTACACGATGATGATCTATTTGGCGCAGCAGATGCTCGAGACGGCGGCGCAAAGCGCGGGGCGCTTGCTGCTGACCGGCGCGGTTCAAACGACGCAACTTACCAACGGCCACGTCGGCATGACGGCAACCGACTTCAAGAACGCCATCTGCAACGGCTTTTCCGGCACGGGAGCGAGTGGCGAGGCGATCAGCACGCCGCCCCTGTTACCGTCGATGCTTTCGTGTTCGCGGCTCACCGTCAACGTTGCCACCGCAAGCGCTTATAACGTGTCCAACGCCTCTGCGCCGACGTTCACCTATGATAGCAACGGTGTCCTGATTTCGACGGGCACGGGCTACAATTATCAGTCGAGCGGCGCCGGGCAGAACCGTATTGTCGTCCTGCAACTGGTTTACCTGTGGCCGACAGGGAAGGGACCGCTGGGACTCAACCTGACGAATCAGCCGAATAGCAATCGCCAACTTGTGGCGACCTCGGTGTTCACTACCGAGAACTACACCTGCAACACGTCGCAGACGTCATGCTGAAGCGCCTCGCACAAGATGCTAGCGGGGTGGCGATAGTCGAGTTCGCCTTCACCTTGCCCGTGCTTCTGCTCCTGTACATGGGCGGATGCTGCCTATCGGATATGATTGCGTGCAACCGCAAAGTGACGGTCGCGACCCGTTCTCTGGTCGATCTCGTCAGCCGAACAATGTCTCCTACGGTCGTCTACAACGACCCGAACACCGCGAATGCCAAATCCTATCTCAGCGCCAGTGCGGTCGTGCTGTCGCCCTACAAACTCGACGTCGCGACGGAGCAGATTTCGCTTCTCAGAGTGTGCGATGCTTCCCATGCCTATGTGGTCTGGACCCAGGCCCAGACGCAGAACGCCGACGGCAGCACCGTCGCCAACGCGACACCTGATCAGGTCGAAGGCACGCTGCCGACGAGCGAGGCTCAGTCGGCAAACACCGTCGTTTCGATCCCGACCAACATGATCACTTCGACGATGATACCGACATCCCCGGACGGCTCGAACGTGTGTGGAAACCTTGCCCCCGGTAACAGCAACAAGACCCAGGTCGGCACTGCCGGTGGGTGGCTGTACAGGGGCAAGATTACCTACAACTTCACTCCGGTGATCAGCTTCATCCCTCTGCAAAACACGACACTGGCGAAGACCATCTACATGGTTCCTCGTCTTTACTAGGTGCACCTATGATGCGGAAACTCCTATCGGCGACGGCTTCGGCCGCCTGGGTCAGGCTCCTTCTTCGGCTGAAAGCCGACAAGAGGGGAGGGGTTCTGATGATCACGGGATTCGCGCTCATTCCACTGACGTTCGCGGTGGGTTTCGGTATCGACTATGCTCGCGCCATGAGCCTCCGGACGCAGTTGGATGCCGCTGCCGATGCTGCCGCCTTGGCGGCCGTCGCACCCTCCATGATTCTGCAATCCAACGCAGAGTCGAAATCTGCTGCAAACGCGATGTTCAATGCGCAGGCAAACTTGCTGAACGGCTATCAGGATCTGCAGGTGACGGCCACGATTCTGGACGGTACGTCGGGCAGTAGCGGCGCCCTGGGCTATCTTCGCAAAGCTACCGTAAGCTACACGGCCCAGTCGACAAACGTCTTCGGCGGCATCCTCGGCGCGCCAACTCTGACGATCAAGGGAACATCCACGGCAAGCGCTGCGCAGCCGCCTAACGTCGATTTTTATCTGGCGATGGACAATTCGCCCTCAATGCTTTTGCCCGCAACTTCTGATGGAGTCAGCAAAATCATTGCGGCTACGAAATCCCCGTGGAAAACGGAAGGCTGCGCATTTGCGTGTCACGCGCAGATGCCAAAGCAAGACAGCATCTACATCAGGGATACGCTGCAGCGGCATATCCTTCTCTCGACCGGTTACTATACCGCGGGATCGGCGACGAACAGCGTATTCTACCGTTGGGATTCATCCGCGAATCTGGTCTATGACAGTTCAGGAAATCTCATGACGTCGACTTCCACGTCCGTTTCAGGGCCAACGAGGACGACATCCGGATCCGGGAGCAACCAGAAGTATATCGACACAACGGTGACGACCGTGTCGGTCACCACCTATACGGTTACCGACAGCACCTCCGGTCCCGCTACCGTATACAAGAAGGTGACGTCCACTCCCACTACAACGAAGGTGTCTACGCCCGTAAGCGGCGGTAGCTCGACTACTACGACGACCACTGGAACCCCAACGTCGACCAGCAGTGTTTACGATACCGGATATTGGGCGGACGGCTATTGGCTGACTCATAATTACGGGGCGATATACGGTAGTCCGTCGAGCATCACCTTGCGAAAGGACGATGTCGTTTCAGCGGCGTCGCAGCTGATCCCGTTCGCTGCGAACCAGGCTAGCCAATACCATGTGACCTACCAGGCACAGATGTTCTCCTTCGACTGGACGCGCTCTGGTGGCTCTTCGCCCGTCAAAACGCTCAACTCCCTCACTAACGTCGCAGACTATGGTAGCGGTTGGTCGGCTACTTCGGTGTTTCCGGCTGATGATTACTGGTGGCAGAACTCACAGCCCACCAAGGGCGCGAGCAACAACGATCAATCCACTGAAATGACCAACATGCTCACCGTGATGAAGAATACCATTCCGACTGCGGGAACCGGCGCGCCCGGAGCGACACCTCAAAAGATACTCTTCATCATTTCAGACGGCATGCTGGACCAGCCAAACGGCGGCGGACGCTATTTCGGGCCGATGCGGAGTAGCGACCTCACCCAATGCACTGCGATCAAAGCGAAAGGGATCAAAATCGCGATCCTTTACACGCAATATCTCCCGGAATCGCTCGCCGGCGACTCCTGGTCGCAGTCGAACGTGGCGCCGTTCCTGCCGGCTCCTCCCTCGCCTTATGCGGCGGGCAATGCGGGAAGCTCAGATCAAGTCCTCGCTGGGCTGCAAAGCTGTGCTTCGACGGGCATCAACGGTTCGCCGCTGGTTCAAACCGTGACGGCCAATGATAATATCACCACGGCTCTCCAGCAGCTCTTTTCAACTGCCCTCCAAACCGCTCGACTGGTTCAGTGAAGGCGCGGATTTGAGAATACCAACTGCGCGGCCGCCGGATGGGAGCACCTATCCTGGCGGCCGCGCTAATAGTTGTTTCTGAGGCTGTCACGGTAGGGGTGCCGCAACCGTTAAGCCTCCCGGCCGACACGGGATGGGGCCGATGTTGCAGAGGTCAACAGGATGCCGGGGCTGTTCCCTTCGGCGCCGTTCGCCTCGACCGGCGTAAAACTGACCGACCGGTTGTCGTTCATGAATTTACCGCCGGCGAGAACGGCGGCATCGCATGCCTGTTGCAGACGAGCTTTGACGGCATAAAGTCGTGGGGTGTCGATTCTCAAGCCTATCAATCCACAAATCGGTATCAGCGCGACCGCCCTAACGGGCAGCGTGTCGCCGCGTACATCGCGGCGCACTCGCCGCATGAGGGTGCGCGGGTTCACCACTTTGCACCAAATAGTCCGAACATCCGCGCCAATCTGCCCGACAGGGGTCCGACCATCCTGCCGGTGCATCGGAACGGGCGAGCCGGGCTACAGTCGGCATGGCTAGTGTTGCGGTGAGGACGGTTACCGATCCCTGGTTTGATCTGGCGTTGAGCTACGCTCCCGACAGGTCGCGCGCGGCGCTGGACGCGCTATTTTCGCTCGACACCGCGCTGGGCAATGTCTTGCGCACTACCCGCGAGCCGCTGGTCGGGCAGATGCGGCTCGCCTGGTGGCGCGAGGCGCTGCAGGGACTCGACGCGTCCGGCGCGCCCGCCGAGCCCGTGCTGCAATCCCTGGCCTCCGCGGTCCTGCCGCTGGGAATCGAGGCATCGGCGCTCTGCGGAACGGTGGACGCATGGGAGCCGTTGCTGGGCGATATCGGAAACGGGTCGATCGACGAGCATGCGCGCCTGCGCGGTCGGGCGCTGTTCATCATGGCTGGCGGGGCGCTCGGCGCGGCGACGGATGATCCGGTTGGCGACGCGGGTGAGGGGTGGGCGCTGGCCGACCTCGCCGCCAATCTCAGCGATCCCTCATTGGCGAGCCGGGCGCGGGAAGAGGCAGCGGCCAAGCTCACCGCCGCCCGCCGGTCGCGATGGAGCAGGAACGGCCGGGCGCTTGGGGCGCTGGCGCTAATCGCGGATCGGCAACTGAGCGGGCCGATCCCGCCGACATTCGTCCTTAGACTCGCGCGGTTCCGCCTGAGCGGCAGATAGCACCATGATGGAGGGATTCGGTTTTCTCCGCCTTTCGTGCGCGCTAGCGTTGGGTCAAAGGAGGATCGAACGATGTGGCGATATCTTGCAGGGGCGGCGGCCGGTATTTTGCTGGTGGTGGCGGGAATGACGTTGCAGGCGATGCGATCGCCGCCCGCGACGACGCTTGCCGCCATGCCGGCGGCCGCGCCCGAAACCGCGGCGCCGGATGGACAGGCGACCAGTCCTGCGGTGCCCGAGGCCTTGCCGGCCACGCGCGAGCAGAAACGGTTCGATCGCTATGACAAGGATCGCAACGGCTCGATCACTCGCGACGAATATCTGATGGCGCGGCACAAGGCCTTCGCCAAGCTCGACGTCGACAACAACGGCACCTTGTCGTTCGACGAATGGGCAGTGAAAGCCGAAACAAAATTCGCGCTGGCCGACAAGGACAAGTCGGGTGCGATGAACGCGGCCGAATTCGCCACGACGGCAGTCAAGCGCAAGTCGAAGCCGCGGCCCAATTGCCGCCCGACGTCACCGGCACCAACTCCTGCCGACGACAAAAGCGAGGAGGATTCCTAGGGGCCGTACGCGCTAGCGGGCATGGACCCTAAGCGGCCAACCAGCCCGCAAGCGCGGTGCGGGCACGCTCGGTGTACATCTTCTTGCGATCGGCCTTCTTCGTGGGGCCGGTAATGGGTGGAAACAGGCCAAAATTGACGTTCATCGGCTGGTAGGTTTCGGCTTCGGCAGCGCCGGTGATATGGTTGAGCAGCGCGCCGAGCGCGGTTTCGACCGGCGGCGGTGGCAGGGCGTCACCACTCAGTTCCGCCGCCGCGAAACGGCCCGCCAGCAAACCGACGGCTGCGCTTTCGACATAGCCTTCGCATCCGGTGATTTGGCCGGCAAAGCGGATATTGGGCCGCGCCTTCAACCGCAACGTCGGGTCGAGCAATTCGGGCGAGCGGATGAACGTGTTGCGGTGCAGCCCGCCCAGCCGCGCGAATTCGGCGTTTTCGAGCCCCGGAATAGTGCGGAACAGTCGCACTTGCTCGGCGTGTTTCAACTTGGTCTGGAACCCGACGATGTTCCACAAGGTCCCCGTGGCGTTGTCCTGACGCAGCTGGACCACGGCATAGGGCCAGCGCCCGGTGCGCGGATCGTCGAGCCCGACGCCCTTCATTGGCCCGAACCGCAGTGTCTCCGGTCCGCGCTCCGCCATCACCTCGATCGGCATGCAGCCCTCGAAATAGGGTGTGTCCTTTTCCCATTCGCGGAATTCGGTCTTTTCGCCGTCGACCAGCGCCTGGACGAAGGCGTGATACTGGTTCTTCTCGAGCGGGCAGTTGATGTAATCCTTGCCGTCGCCCTTGTTCCAGCGCGATTGGAACCACGCGGTTTCCATATCGATGCTGTCGCGGTGGACGATCGGCGCGATCGCGTCGAAAAAGGCGAGCGCGTCGCTGCCGGTCGCCGCGCCGATGCTGGTCGCGAGCCCGGGGGCGGTGAGAGGGCCGGTCGCGACGATCGCAAGACCATCTTCTGGAAGGGTGTCGACCCGTTCGCGGACGATGGTGATATTGGGATGCGCCGACAGCCGCGCCGTGACGCCGGCCGAAAAACCGTCGCGATCGACCGCCAACGCCGATCCTGCCGGCACCTTGTGGCGATCGCCCTCGCTCATGATGACCGAACCGAGCGCGCGCATTTCGGCATGGAGCAAGCCGACCGCGTTGTTCTCGGCATCGTCCGATCGGAAGCTGTTGGAGCAGACGAGTTCGGCCAGACTGTCAGTGTGATGCGCCGGCGTCATGTCGCCGCTGCCGCGCATTTCGGAGAGCTTCACGCGCACGCCCGCTTCGGCCAATTGCCACGCCGCTTCGGATCCGGCGAGACCGCCGCCGATGATGTGAATGTCATGAGTCATGGCGCCCGCCGATAGCCGCGCCGGGACCGGATGACAAAGTATGTTGCCGATAAACTCTCGTGGGGCCATCACGTCGCCATGACGGCGATCGCATCGAGACCCCGCGCGACATGGCTCCTGATCCTGGCATTGCTGGTCGGCGCCAGTTTCTGGCTGGTCGGACAGCATACGATTCCGAGGCTACCCTGGATCGCGTGGAAGGGGGCGGGGGTCGGCCTGCTGGCGATCTGGGCAGCAGTCAATGCGCGCGATCGCGACGGCTGGCTGATCACCGCAGTGCTGGCGCTCGGCGCGCTGGGCGATGTCCTGCTCGAGCGCAGCCAGACATCCGGCGCGCTTGCGTTCCTCGCCGGGCACTTGGTCGGGACCGTGCTTTATCTGCTCCATCGTCGCAGCAAGCCCTCACCGAGCCAGATGGCCTTGTCCGTACTGCTACTCCTGGGCGTGCCGGTAATCGCTTTCCTGCTTCCCGCGGACCGCGCGGCCGCGCCCGGCATCGCGCTCTATGCCGTCGCGCTCGGCGCGATGGCGGCGAGCGCGTGGGTCAGCCGTTTCCCACGCTATCGTGTCGGGCTCGGCGCGGTCCTGTTCGTTGCCTCGGACCTGCTGATCTTTGCCAAGATCGGGCCGCTGGCGGGGTCCCTGATTCCGGTGATGCTGATCTGGCCGCTCTATTTCGCAGGCCAAGCACTGATCGCCTGGGGAGCGGTCACGACTTTGCTGCGTTGGAAGGACAATGAAGATCTTCACCATCGGTTATGAAGGCACGACGATGGACGCCTTCCTCGCCACTTTGCGCGAGGCGGGAGTCGAGCAGGTGATCGACGTCCGCGCCTTGCCGCTGTCGCGCCGTCCGGGCTTCTCGAAGAATATTCTGGCGGCCACGCTGAAGGACAGCGGAATCGGCTACGTCCATCTGAAAGCGCTCGGTACGCCCAAAGCCGGGCGGGATGCGGCAAAGAAGGGCGACTGGCGGACGATGGAACGCGTCTATGAAGGGCAGCTGCATCTGCCCGAGGCGCAGGCCCAGGCGGCGCAACTCCGTAACCTCGCCGCGGAAAAACCGTCGGCATTGTTATGCTTCGAGCGCGATCCCAAGCATTGCCACCGCACGATGCTGCTTCGCGAAGAGGGCCAGGGGTTCGAGGTCGTCGACCTGCTGCCGTGAACTACTCCCTCTCCCCTTGTGGGAGAGGGAACGAGAGCCGTGTCAGCCAGCTACGGGCAGCTTCACCGTACCGTCATCCTCGCGCTCCAGCGGCCCATAAGCGATCACCGTTTCGAGCGGCATAGGACCGTAGATATGCGGAAACAGCGCGCCGCCACGTGATTCTTCCCATCTGACGCTATCGCCAAGCGCCGCGAGGTCGATCGCCGCGACCCACAGGTCCGGTTGTCCGGCGAAATACTTGTCCACCGTTTCGGTCAGCTGATCGCGGGTCGAGAGGTGGATATAGCCATCGGCCAGGTCGATCGGCGCGCCCTCGAAAGCATCGGCTTCAAGGGTGCGCATCTGATCGGCGGTCAGCACCTTATAGGCAATGGCCGGGCGGTTGTTCATTCGCCGTCGGCCGGGCCCGCGGCGCTGTCGTCCGCGGTATCGGCGCCAGGATCGGGCGCGACCTCGCGCTCTTCTCCCGCGGTCAGATCGGCCTCGGCATCGCCTTCGGTTTCTTCGATCCGCGCGGCCGAGACGACATGCTCGTTCTCGGCGACGTTGAACAGGCGGACGCCGGCAGAACCACGACCAATCACGCGCAGGTCGCCGAGCGACATGCGGATGAGCTTGGCCTGGTCGGTGACCAGCATCAGCTGATGGCCCTTGGTCGCCGGGAAACTGGCGACGACCGGTCCATTGCGGGCGATATTGTCGATATTGGTGATGCCCTGGCCGCCGCGGCCGGTTCGGCGATATTCATAGGCCGAGGACAATTTGCCATAACCGTTGGCGCAGACGGTCAGGATGAACTGCTCCTTGGCCATCAGCTCTTCGTAGCGGGCATCGTCCATCTCGCGCGGCTTGCGCGTGCCCTCGGTGTCTTCGCCCTTCCACGGCGCGTGGCGCAGATAGTCCTCGCGCTCGTCCTGGTCCCGGACCCCGACCTTGTGCAGGATCGAAAGCGAGATGACCTCGTCGCCATCGGCCAGGCGCATGCCACGCACCCCGGTCGAATTGCGGCTCTGGAACTCGCGCACTTCGTCGCCGGCGAAGCGGATCGCCTTGCCGTGGCGCGTGGCGAGCAGCACGTCGTCGCTCTCGTCGAGCAAGGCGACGCCGATCAGCCGGTCGTCCTCATCCTCGCCTTCGAACTTCATCGCGATCTTGCCGTTCGACGGCACGTTGGTGAACGCGTCCATCGAGTTGCGGCGCGCCGAGCCCTTGGCGGTGGCGAACATGACGTGGAGCTTGCCCCACTCATTTTCGTCTTCGGGCAGCGGCAGCACGGTCGAGATAGTCTCGCCCTCGGCCAGCGGCAGCAGGTTGATCATCGGCCGCCCGCGCGTGTTCGCGCCCCCTTCGGGCAGGCGCCACACCTTCATTCGGTAGACGCGGCCAAGCGTCGAGAAGAACAACACCGGCGTGTGGGTCGAAGTGACGAACAGTTCGGTGACGACGTCCTCATCCTTGGTCGCCATGCCGGCGCGGCCCTTGCCGCCGCGAGCCTGCGAGCGGAAGGTGTCGAGACTGGTGCGCTTGATATAGCCCTGCATGGTCACGGTCACGACCATGTCTTCGCGCTCGATCAGGTCCTCGTCTTCGATGCCGTCGGCCGCCGCCGCAATCTGGGTCCGGCGCGGCGTGGCGAATTCGGTGCGCACCGCGGCCAATTCCTCGCGCATCACCTCGTAGAGGCGGGCGCGATTGGCCAGGATTTCGAGCAGTTCCGCGATCGAGGCGGCGAGTTCCTTGAGCTCGTCACCGATCTCGTCGCGACCGAGCGCCGTCAGGCGGTGGAGACGCAGATCGAGGATCGCGCGAACCTGAAGGTCCGACAGGCGGTAGCTGTCGCCGGTCACCTCGACATCGGTCGCCTCGACCAGCCGGATATAGCCGGCGATTTCGGCGATCGGCCATTCACGCATCAACAGCGCGTGGCGCGCTTCGGTCGGGCTGGACGACCCGCGAATGATGCGGACCACTTCGTCGAGATTGGTGACCGCGATCACCAGGCCGAGCAACAGATGCGCGCGGTCGCGTGCCTTGGCGAGTTCGAACTTTGCGCGCCGCGTGATGACCTGTTCGCGGAACTGGATGAACGCCTGGATGAAATCGCGAAGATTGAGCAGATCGGGGCGGCCGCCGCGGATCGCCAGCATGTTGGCCGGGAACGAGCCTTGCGCGGGCGTGTGGCGCCACAATTGGTTGAGCACGACTTCGGGAGTGGCATCGCGCTTCAGGTCGATGACGATCCGCACGCCTTCACGGTTCGATTCGTCGCGGATATCGCTGACGCCTTCGATCCGTTTGTCCTTGGCCGCTTCGGCGATCTTTTCGACTAGCGCGTTCTTGCCCTGCTGATAGGGAATTTCGGTGAGGACGATCGAGCGGCGATCCCCGCGGCCTTCTTCGATTTCGTAGCGCGAGCGGACGATGATCGATCCGCGCCCGGTTTCATAAGCGGACCTTGCGCCCGATCGGCCGAGGATTACCGCGCCGGTCGGGAAATCCGGACCGGGGACGATTTCCATCAGCTCCTCGGTCGTGATCGCGCCATTGTCCATGTAGGCAAAGCAGGCGTCGATCACTTCGCCCAGATTATGCGGCGGGATATTGGTCGCCATGCCGACCGCGATGCCGCCCGCGCCATTGACCAGCAGGTTGGGAAAGCGCGCCGGGAGGACCGACGGTTCGCTTTCCGAGCCGTCGTAATTGGGAACGAAGTCGACCGTATCCTTGTCGAGATCTTCCATCAGGAAGCTCGCCGACTTGGCGAGCCGCGCTTCGGTGTAACGCATCGCAGCGGCGGGATCGGGATCCATCGATCCGAAATTGCCCTGACCGTCGATCAGCGGCAGCCGCATCGCCCAATCCTGGGTCATGCGCGCCAAGGCTTCGTAGATCGAACTGTCGCCGTGCGGGTGATATTTACCGATCACGTCGCCGACGATGCGGGCCGACTTGCGATAGGGGCGGTTGTAGAAGAATCCGCTTTCCTGCGCCGAGAACAGAATCCGGCGATGCACCGGCTTCAGCCCGTCGCGCACGTCGGGCAGCGCGCGGGCGACTATCACGCTCATCGCATAATCGAGATACGACGACTTCATCTCATCGACGATGGAGATGGGGGTAATGTCCGAGGGGTCGGCGAGGACGGTCTCGTCGGTCAAGTTCTGGGGTCTTTCAGGTGATGTTGCTGTTCGATGACGACCCTAGCGGGTCATGCAACCGATGTCACGCGCGCGCGTACGCGCGCGAGGGCGCAAATCGGAGCGCGAAGGCGCGATCCGATGTCAGTCCCTGCCCGAGGGTTGGCGCGGGTGCAAATCTCCATTCAATCCGCGTTCAGCCGGTTTCGGCGATTTGCTCCGTGACGCGCCTTGAACCGCTGGCGCTCGCTGATTAGAGCGGCGGGGAAGGGTTCCCCCGCCCATGAGGAGAGATTGATGAAGAGCATTTCGACGGCCGCCTTCGCCGCGGCGATGGTCGCCGGCGCGACCGGGCTGGCTTTCGCGCCGCCCGCTTTTGCCAAGAAGAAGGAAGATGCGCCGGCCGGCCCGCAATATACTCAAGCCGTCGCGGTCGCCGCGAACAAGGCGAAGACCGCGTTGCTCGCCAAGGATATGGCAACGGCCGAGGCCGCCGTTGCCGAGGCCGAGGCGGCGGCCAAGACCGACGACGACAAATATATCTCGACCTTCCTGCGCTATGCCCTGGTGTCGCAGAAGATCGCCGATGCCTCGGCCGGCACCAACGGCGCGTTCGATCCTGCGCCGATGATCGCTCCGCTCGACGCGCTGATCGTCAATCCCAAGACGCCGGCGGACATGCTGCCCAAGTTCGAATATAGCCGCGCGACGATTGCTTACGACAATAAGGATTGGGCGCGCGCCAGCCGGTTGTTCCAGCAGGCGCAGCAGCATGGCTCGACCGAAGCGAACCTACCGCTTTATCTCGCCAAGGCCAAGGTCCAGGCCGGTGACGCCGCCGGCGGCATGGCCGACCTCGAAAAGGTGGTCGCCACCGGCAAGCAGTCGGAAGACATCTACAAATACGGCATCGCGCAATCGGCCGCCGCGGGTCTCAAGCCGCAAACCGTCGTCTGGCTGAAGCGCTGGCTCGTTGCCTATCCGACCTCGAAGACCTGGCGCGATGCGCTCGGCTATTACGCGCTGACCCAGAACCCGGTCGCGAAGCTCGACAAGAAGCAGATGATCGACGTATTCCGGCTGATGCGCCAGACCAAGTCGCTCGCCGACCAGAATTATTACGAGGAATATGCGCAGAAGGTGATGGACGTCGGCCTGCCCGACGAAACCAAGGCGGTCATCGCCGAGGGCAAGGCGGCGGGCAAGATCCCCGGCGCCGGAAATTCCAACATCCAGGCCTTGGTCACCAGCTCGAACAGCCAGGTCGCGGCCGAAGGTTCGTTTGCTGGGCTCGAGACCAAGGCGGCTGCCTCGCCCAACGGCGCGCTGTCGTCGCAGACCGGCGACGCGTTCCTGGGCCGCGGCGATTATCCCAAGGCGATCGCGCTTTACAAGCAGGCGCTGGCCAAGGGCGGCGTCAACAATGACGAGGTCAATACGCACCTGGGCATCGCTTTGGCGCTGTCGGGCGACAAGGCCGGCGCCAAGGCGGCATTCGCTGCCGTAACGACGGCGCCGCGCAGCGACATCGCCGGGTTCTGGTCGACCTGGATCGACAACCCGCCGACCAGCTGATTCGAGGCGATCGGACGAGAGAGGGGCGGCCGGCGACGGCCGCGCCTTTTCAATCGGCGCCGACGGGAATCCCCGGCTGGTTCTTCGACGTGCGGATAGTGAGCGACGTCTTGACGCTCGCCACGTTGGGAGCAGGGGTCAGGTGCGTCGTCAGGATATCCTGGAACGCCTTCAGGTCGCCGGCGACGATCTTCAGGATGAAGTCGATCTCGCCGTTGAGCATATGGCATTCGCGAACTTCGGGAATCGTCGCGATGTGCGATTCGAACGCGGTCAAGTCACGCTCTGCCTGGCTCTTCAGGCTGACCATCGCGAACACGGTGATCGGATAGCCGAGAGTCGCGGGATCGAGTTCGGCGTGATAGCCCTTGATCGCTCCGGCTTCCTCCAGAGCGCGGACACGCCGCAGGCACGGAGGCGCGGTCAGGCCGACGCGGTCGGCCAGTTCGACATTGGTCATCCGTCCGTCGGCCTGTAGTAAAGACAATATCTGCCGATCGATCCGATCCAACGCCATCGCCGGTTCTCCAAGAATTTTATGCGTGTTAGCCCGATCGCCAACATAATATAATTGCCGGGTTGCGCAATCGTCCCACATTGCGACGCGCCAAAAAGAACCGTTTAAAGCGCGACGCACTGCGGTTAAGAATTCATAAGGCGCGGCGGTTCCGCGCGAGCAGAGGGCCATCATTGCGCTTCGACGACAGCCTCGACACCGTATTGGGCGCCGATATGGCGACGTCGTTCGGCGCGCAATCGGCGTGGCGGCAGCTGACCGATCTGATCGGCCGCCGCCGGGCTGCTCCCGATGCCAGGGCGATCGAGCAATTGCGAGCTATCCGGCAGCGCGTGCCGATGCGGACCCGGGCGGGTAGCGCGCGTAATCTCGCCTTCGCCAATCCGCCGGCGGAACTCGTCCGGCTGTTCGCGGAGGATGAGCCGTCGGTCGCGGCACCGGTGATCGCTGTCGCGCAGCTGACGGGTGAGGAATGGGGCGCGATGCTGCCCGATCTGCCGCCGACGTCGCGGTCGCTGCTCCGCCATCGTCGTGACCTGCCCGCAGAGACCGTGCGGGCGCTCGACAGTTTCGGGCGGTCGGACTTCGCGTTGCCGCAACCGGACGGCCAATCTTGGAGTGAGCCGAAGCTGGCTGGCTCCGCAGCCGAGACGGTCGCGTCCGTCGCCAGCATCGTATCGGACCGGCCGACGGTCAGCGACAAACCGCAGCATGGCGAATCGCCGGCTACCGCACCGGCCAACGATGCCGGGCCGGCACCGGCGCCTAGGGGACCGTTCCAGATCGCCGATCTGGTCGCCCGCATCGATGCCTATCAACGCGACCATGGCGAGCTAGGCCGGCCTCCGCGCGCGATCGCCATCGAAGGGCCGATCGATCATTTCTGCTTCGAAACCGACGCCACCGGTACGATCCGCTGGGTCGACGGCGCGCCGCGAGAGCCGCTGATCGGCGTGCTGCTCGGCACCGGCTCGGCGCAGGTCGACGGCGCGGTCAGCGGCGCGTTCCGCCGCCGTGCTTCGTTCGCCGATGCGCGCCTGGTGATTGCCGGTGCGTCACCCGCCGCCGGGCAATGGCAAGTGTCGGCGACGCCTGCATTCGATCCGGCCACCGGCCGCTTCACCGGCTATCGTGGCGTGGCACGGCGCCCGCGCGCCGACCAGCGTGCCGAGCCCATGGCCAGAAATGCCCCGTCGCCCGAGGCATTGCGTGCCTTGGTCCACGAGCTGCGCACGCCGACCAATGCGATTTCGGGTTTTGCCGAAATGATCGAGGCGCAAGTGCTCGGACCCGCGCCGGACACCTATCGCGAACGCGCAGGTGCGATCCGGCATGACACGCACGATCTGATCGCCGCGATCGACGATATCGATACCGCAGCACGGATCGAACAGGACGCCCTGGTTCTTCGCCCCGGGGTGGTTGAAGTGGCGCCGTTGCTCGCGCGCGCCGCACGCGACCTCGAGCCGCTGATGCTGCTGCGGCAATCGGTGGTCGACATCGACAGCGGACCGCCCGGCCTCGCCATTGCCGGGGACGAGGTCGCGGTCGCGCGCCTGATCAGTCGGTTGATGGCGTTGGCGGTCGGTGCGAGCGGAATCGGAGAACGGGTCGCGGTCAGGGCATGGTCGAAGGATGGCCAGGCACGGATCGCGGTCGACCGCCCGAGCGCTTTTGCCGCATGGCCGGGTGAAGCCCTGTTGTCGCTGGAAGGCGAGGATCAGGAAGGCACGTTGCTCGGGACTGCCTTCGGACTCAGGCTGGCGCGCAACCTCGCCGGCGAACTCGGCGGCAGCCTGAAGATCGGCGAGCAGCGCTTGACATTGCGCCTGCCGGCGGCGTTGGATCACGGCGTGGGGCAGCTTTCCTCAATTTGACGTGACCGACGTGTTCCGTCCGCAACCGCCGGCGGCCGGCGACCTCGTCGCGTGGCCGGAGTCGTTCGGCACGCGCTTCGTCGTGTTCGTCGATACCGAAGAGGAATTCGACTGGAGCAAGCCGCTCGCGCGCGAGAATCGATCGGTCGCAGCCGTGGACGCGCTCCCGGCGGCGCACGCGCGGTTCGCCGCGGCGGGCGTGCCGCTCGCGCTGATGGTCGACCATCCGATCGCCACGGATGTGCGCGCGATCGATCTGATCGCGCCGCTACTGACCGGCGGGACGTCGGTTGGGACGCAGCTTCACCCCTGGGTCAACCCGCCGTTCGACGAGGCACTGACCCCGGCGAACAGCTTTGTCGGCAACCTGCCGCGCGCGCTCGAAGAAGCGAAGCTAAGGGCACTGACCGACGCGATCACGACTGCCTTCGGAACGCGCCCTACCGCTTACCGCGCCGGGCGTTATGGGCTGGGTCCGGCGAGCTTCGATCTGTTAGCGGCGCATGGCTATCGCCTCGACAGCTCGATGCGGCCCGGCTTCGATTATGCGTCGGAAGGCGGCCCCGATTTCTCAGCGCTCGGCAACCATGCGTTCCGTGCCGGCGGTATCGTCGAATTGCCGCTGACCACCGTCTTCACCGGCGCCGCGCGATCGGCCGGGATGCCGCTCTATCGCGCGGCCCGAGCTATTCCGAAGGGGAGGGCGGTGCTCGCCCGGTCCGGCCTGCTCCAGCGCATTCCGCTGACACCGGAGGGCATTCCGGTGCGCGAGGCATTGGAAGCGGTGCGCGTCGCGATCGGCGAAGGCGTTCGAGTGTTGAGCTTTGCTTTCCACTCGCCGTCGCTCGCTCCCAGCCACACGCCCTATGTGAAGGATGACGCGGATCTGGCTGCCTTCTGGCACTGGTGGGACAAGATATTGGCCGAACTCGGCCGGCTCGGCGCCAAGGCGGCGGGGCTGGACGATGTGATCGCAGCCGCTGGTGGCGTTGGTGGGCCCGGCAGGACTTGAACCCGCAACCTAGCCGTTATGAGCGGCCAGCTCTAACCAATTGAGCTACAGGCCCCACCCGTGAGGCGCACGACGCTAGCGGAGCTAGTGTCGAGACGCCGAATGCCGGACGGCCTCGCGTCAGCGAGGACCGACGACGCGGGATTTACTCCCGCGTCGGCATTTAGCAAGCGACAGGAGCATCGTGCGAAAAACCCGGCATCGGCTTTCCGCAGAAGCGATCCGGTCCTAAAGCGCAGGCTCCCCCATTCGCACTCGGGAATTTTGCGGGCGGGCGCCTCCCGGACGCCCGCTGATTCCACAAAAAATGGTCGGGGAGACAGGATTCGAACCTGCGACCCTCTGGTCCCAAACCAGATGCGCTACCAGGCTGCGCCACTCCCCGACGCGGGCGATCCTCTAGGCGGCATTGCCGCACGCGGCAAGCCGCTCATTTTTGCCGCATCCGACAGCTCGGGATGCGCTGAACCATATGCAAGAGGGGCGGCTCCCGCAGGAACCGCCCCTCTATCGTGCCGGCGGGCTAACCCGACGGCGCGAAGCTTACTTCTTGGCCGGGGCCGCGGTGTTCGCCGCTTCGGCGCGGATCGAGTCGGCCGCATTGTTCAGGCTGTCTGACGCGTTGCTGACTTCAGCAGCAGCGGTGTTGTTGGTGAGGTCGCTGGCCTGATCCGACAGGTTGTCGGCTTCGGCCGCCAGATTGTCCGCGACAGCGTCGGCATTCGCCGCAGCCGGGGTCTGCGATTTGCAGGCCGCCAGGGACACCAGGCTCGCGGCGGCGAGAACAATGGCGATCTTCTTCATTTGGGTGCTCCCAAAAAATTACCGTCGTTTCGCAGCCGGGCCGAACTGCCCTTCGCGAGCCTGGAGGAATAACGGCGACATTGTGACGGTCAACGATCAAATTGTCGCACGTTTCGGGATCGCGGCCTCTCGCGCTCCCCGTTGTCGGGACTCATTCGCTAGTATTGGGGGTGACCGGCCCGAATTCTTCGGGCGCATTGGCGACGATCGACAAGACCGTCGTCCACGCGGCGACGTTCTGGCGAAGTTGCTGCGGGTCGATCTTGTCGAGCGTGTCCTCGGGCGTGTGGTGCCAGTCGAAATAGCGCTGTCCCGACTGGGCGAGCGTCACCGCGGGAACGCCGGTCGCGAGCACCGGGCCGACATCGGTCCCGCCACCCGCGACGTCCTTGCCGCGGACGATGCCGAGCGGCGCCAGGGCCGCCGCCAGCCGGTCGCCGACCGCCTTGGCGCTGTCGGGCAGGTTGGTGTTGAACCGCCAGACATTGTCGGCACCGAAATCGGATTCGCTCGCCATCGCGAACTTCTCGCCGGCATGCGCCTTGGCATAGGCCGCGCCACCGAACCCGCCGGGCTCCTCGGCACCGAACCAGACGACCCGGATGGTGCGGCGAGGACGCGGACTGTCGAGCAGGCGCTTGGCCGCTGCGGTGGTGATCGCGATGCCGGCGCCGTCGTCGATCGCGCCGGTGGCGAGATCCCAGCTGTCGAGATGGCCGCCGATCAGGATAGTGCCGGCCTTGGGGTCGGTGCCGGGCACTTCGGCGACGACATTGCCGGACTCTGCGTCGGGCAGTGTCTGCGGGGTGAGGACCAGTTTCATCGTCACCTTGTCGATGCGCGCGAAGATACGTTCGAGTTGCTCGGCGTCCGCGACCGACAGCGCGCCCGCGGGGATCGGGGTCACGCCTGGCGTCCAGTTGGTCCCGCCAGTATGCGGCCAGCGGCCCTTGTCGCTGCCGATCGAGCGGATGACGGTCGCGACCGCGCCCTTCTTGGCGGCGATGTTCGGACCGATAAAGCGCGCGCCACCATAAGCGCCATAACCGCTGCCGTCCTGCGTTGCCTTCATCTGGTTAGAGATGAAAGCGATCTTGCCCTTCAAGCTGTCATCGGGCGCAGCGATCAGGTCGCCGAGCGTCGGGAAATAGACGACCGGCGCGGTGATGCCCTCTGGCGGGGTCGCGCCCGACCGGCCCAGCGCCGCGATCACGAGCTTCTGTGGGTAGGGGCCGACGACCTCCGCCGTCTCCGCGCCGCGGATCCAGACGGGCATCTTGTAGGTTTCGACATGGACGTTCTGGAAACCGAGCTTCTTCAACCGGATCACCGCCCAGGCGCGGGCACGCGCTTCGGCTTCGGTTGCCGCCAGCCGCTGGCCGACTTCGGTCGTCAAATCCTCGACGATATCCCATGCGACCTGGTCCTTGAGCGCGGCATCCCGCGCCTTGGCGACCGCGGGATCGACCTTGACCGGAGCCGGGGCGGCGCGCTGGGCGAGGGCAAGCGTGGGAACGGCCAGGGCAAGCGTGGCGACAGACAGCATCGGCGGGATGCGCATAAGTTCAGGTCTCCTGCGACGAACGGAGTCCCGTGGCGCCGGACGGCGCTTGGGGAGACCTGCTGCTTAGAGCCGAAGCACTCGGTCCGGCAAGCCGCCGGGGCTTTCCAATCGGCAGTCCAATCGCTATCTGCCCGCTCTACTTTTCCGGCAATTTCAAACCACGGAGCAACGTGCCGCCATGGCCGCCCAATACGCTTATGTCATGAAGGACATGACCAAGTCCTTCCCCGGCGCCCCCAAGCCGGTGCTGAGCAACATCAACCTGCAATTCTATCACGGTGCGAAGATCGGCATTGTCGGCCCTAACGGCGCGGGCAAATCGACGCTGATGAAGATCATGGCCGGCATCGACCAGGATTTCTCGGGCGAGGCCTGGCCGGGCGAGAACGTTACGGTCGGCTATCTGGCGCAGGAGCCGGAACTCGACCCAAACAAGTCGGTGCTCGAGAACGTCAAGGACGGCGCGCGGGGCGTGGCTGATATGGTCGACCGCTTCAACGCGATCTCGGCCGAAATGGGCGATCCCAAGGACGACACCGATTTCGACGCGCTGATGGAGGAAATGGGCGATCTCCAGGGCAAGATCGACGCGGTCGACGGCTGGACGCTCGACAGCCAGCTCGAGCTGGCGATGGAAGCGTTGCGCTGCCCGCCGTCGGACTCGCCGGTCACCAACCTGTCGGGCGGTGAGAAACGCCGCGTCGCGCTGACCCGGCTGCTGATCCAGAAGCCGTCGATCCTGCTGCTCGACGAACCGACCAACCACCTTGATGCCGAAAGCGTCGAATGGCTGGAAAACCACCTCAAGGAATATGCCGGTGCGGTGCTGATGATCACCCACGACCGCTACTTCCTCGACAATGTGGTCGGCTGGATCCTCGAGATCGATCGCGGCAAGTATTTCCCGTACGAGGGCAATTACTCGACCTACCTCGAGAAGAAGTCGAAGCGGCTCGAGCAGGAGGAGCGCGAGGAATCCGGGCGCCAGAAGGCGATCAAGGACGAGCTCGAATGGATCCGTCAGGGGGCCAAGGCGCGCCAGACCAAGTCCAAGGCGCGTATCGCCAAGTTCGACCAGCTGGTCGAGGCGCAGCAGAACCGCTCGCCCGGCAAGGCGCAGATCGTCATCCAGGTGCCCGAACGGCTGGGCGGCAAGGTGATCGAGGTCGAGAATCTGACCAAGAGCTATGGCGACAAATTGCTGTTCGAGAATTTGTCGTTCACGTTGCCGGCCGGCGGCATCGTCGGCGTGATCGGGCCTAACGGCGCGGGCAAGTCGACCTTGTTCAAGCTCATCACCGGAGCGGAAAAGCCGGATTCGGGAACGATCGACATCGGCACCACCGTTCGGCTGGGCTATGTCGACCAGAGCCGCGACCACCTCGACGACAAGAAAAACGTCTGGGAGGAAATCTCCGACGGGCTCGATTACATGAAGGTCAACGGCTTCGACCAGTCGACCCGGGCCTATGTCGGCGCGTTCAACTTCAAGGGCGCCGACCAGCAGAAGAATGTCGGCAAGCTGTCCGGTGGTGAGCGCAACCGCGTCAACATCGCCAAGATGCTCAAGCGCGGCGGCAACGTGCTGCTGCTCGACGAACCGACCAACGACCTCGACGTCGAAACGCTCGGCGCGCTCGAAGAAGCGATCGAGAATTTCGCCGGCTGCGCCGTGGTCATCAGCCACGACCGCTTCTTCCTCGATCGCCTGGCGACGCATATCCTGGCGTTCGAAGGCAACAGCCATGTCGAATGGTTCGAGGGGAATTTCGAGGCGTACGAGGAAGACAAGCGTCGCCGTCTCGGCGACGCCGCTGATCGCCCGACCGCGTTGGCGTACAAGAAGCTGACGCGCTGAACGATCGAAAAAGGCTCCGCGGCCATAGGACCGCGGAGCCTTTCTCAGCCCGACGGGGGGGGATGGTCGGGCCGCTATGCCGTGAACCGCTTGGTAAACCCTTTCACCGGCTGGCCCGCTTCGACATAGGCCTCGACATGGTCGACCCGCGCCAATGGCGGGCCAGCGCGGCACGCCTCGACCAGCGAGGCGACCGCATCCTCCTCCCCGGACGCCATTATCTCGACCGTGCCGTCGTTGCGGTTGCGCACCCAGCCGGTGACCCCCAAGGCCTGTGCCTTGCGGATGGTAAAATCCCTGAAGCCGACCTGGTGCACTTTACCCGACACCACGACCCGCTGCATTATCCCCATAAATTACAACCCTTTTTGACACGATTGCAGGGTTGGTCCCCACCAATCGCGCAGAGTCTAGCACCGGGCGAAGCGAACCGTAGCGTTACGATCCGCAGCCTGGCGTACAAGCGGGGCAATCCGGCGGCGAGTGCCACGAATTTGCGCCGAACCGAACGACGCCGGTAGAGAGCCGCAAGAAGTCAGGGAGGATATGTGCCGATAGTCCCGGCCTTGTTGATCTGGTCAGCGGCCACGGCCGTGCCCACTGAAAATCTGCCTCCAATCGACGGTGCGTTGCTGCCGGTCGGAGACGCTTGCTACACGGTCGCTGGGACGGAGCAGGGCAAATCCGCGGGCAACGTCCTGCGCCGCATCGAACGCTTCGACGATAAGCGGCTGATGATCACTATCGTCTCGCACTTCAATGGCGGCCCGCTGCTGACCAGCCGGATCGAAGTGGCGCTCCCGAGCCTTCGGCCGATCCGCACGACGGAGCAAAGTGACGGCGAGACCGGCCTCTCGGTGCGCTATCGAGAGGGCAAAGCGCGCGGGACGGTCCGCGGCGCGGATGGCCGGCGCAGAACGAGCGAAGTTCCACTGCCAGGACCGGTGTGGGACGACGAGACGATCGAATTCGTCCTGGCCGCGTTGCCCATTGCCCAGGGCGCGCATTTCGACTTGCCCGTATTTCATTTTGATCGCGGACCCGGCGTGACCAGGATCGATGTCCGGCGTTCCGTTTTGGCAGAGGAGGGGGGTAATGGCCCGACAGCTGCCTGGGAGATCGAGGCCAGCACGCGAACCGATATGACGATCAACTTCCTGGTATCTCAGACCAATCGTCAGCTGCTCGCGGTCGACGTGGGCGGCGTTCGCTCGACGCTGGGCGGCGATTGTTCGGAGCTGATCCACTGAAAGTTCGTTGCACGGCGCGTAAATCGGCGGCGTTTTCCGCGGGAACCATCCTTGACGCGCCAGCGGCGCTTTCATAGCTGACGCATTATGACTGTTCTCACCATTCTCGAAGTACCCGATCCCGGCCTGCGCGCCGTTGCCGCGCCCGTCAGCGAAGTCGACGATACGATCCGTGCCACGCTCGCCGACATGTTCGAGACGATGTACGCAGCGCGCGGCATCGGTCTCGCCGCGACGCAGGTCGGAATCGAGAAGCGGCTGGTCGTGATCGACCTGCAGGAGCCCGAGGAAGAAGGCGGCGAGCCGGTACGCAAGCCCGTCGCGTTCGTGAATCCAGAACTGCTATGGGTCAGCGACGACTTAGCCGTGTATAACGAAGGCTGCCTGTCGATCCCCGAGCAATATGCCGAAGTGCAGCGCCCTGCGCGGTGCCGCGTGAAATGGCTCGACGGCGACGCCACGCCACATGAGGAAGACATGGACGGCCTGATGGCGACGTGCATCCAGCACGAGATCGACCACCTCAACGGCGTGTTGTTCACCGACCATATCTCGCGGCTCAAGCGCGACATGATCATGAAGAAGCTGGCCAAGGCCCGGAAGGCGGCTTGATCACCGTCGAAGGCGGCTGCCATTGCGGCCATGTCCGCTTCGAGGTGCGGCTGGAGACGCCGGAAGTCGAATTGCTCGATTGCGGCTGCTCGATCTGCCAGATGACTGGCTATCTTCATTTGATCGTGCCTGACGCGCGTTTTCGCCAGACCGAGGGGCGCAGCGACCTTATTCTTTACCGCTTCGGCTCGGGGCGAGCGCGGCATCTCTTCTGCCAGCATTGCGGCATCAAGAGCTTCTACCGCCCGCGCTCGCATCCCGACGCGATCAGCGTGAACTGGCGTTGCCTCGACGAAGATCACGGTTTGACCGCGAAGATCGTGCCGTTTGATGGGGTTTATCCGGCTTAAGCGACGAGTCCAATAAGTCGTCATACCAATAGGCCGTCATGCCAGCGAAAGCTGGCATCTCAAGCCGCGTTGGCTAGCGGCAAAATCCCCTCCCGCTTGCGGGAGGGGCTAGGGGAGGGGCTGTTCGTCTAGGCCCCGCTCCATCGATCAACCTGCCCTCCCCCGACCCCTCCCGCGAGCGGGAGGCGAGAGATCAGAACAACCCTTCGATCGCGCCGGCCGGGCCGATGCGAATTCCCTCCGCCGCGGGCACGCGCGGCAATCCCGGCATCGTCATGATCTCGCCGCAGATCGCGACGACGAACCCGGCGCCGGCAGCCAGCCGCACTTCGCGCACCGGGACGATATGGCCGACCGGCGCGCCCAATTTCGCTGGGTCGGTGGAGAAACTGTACTGCGTCTTGGCCATGCAGACGGGGAGGTGGCCATATCCGGCCTCTTCCCAGCGCTTGAGTTGCGCCAGCACGCTCGGCTCGGCGGTGGCGTGCTCGGCGCGATAGAGGCGTGTGGCGACGGTGTTGATCTTGTCGAACAGCGGCAGGGCATCGTCGTAGAGCGGGGCGAATTGCGCTCCGCCGCCGTCCGCCAATGCGGCGACGTGATGCGCCAGCGCCTCGGTGCCCGCGCTGCCATCGGCCCAATGCGTGCAGACGATCGCCTCGCAGCCATTGGCTGCGGCGATCTCGCGTACGACGCGCATCTCATCTTCGGTATCGCTGTCGAAGCGATTGATCGCGACGACGACGGGAATACCGAACTGGCGGACATTCTCGAGATGCCGCGCGAGATTGACGCCTCCGCGTCGCACCGCCTCGGGATCCGCCGTGCCGAGATCGGCCTTGGCGATCCCGCCATTCATCTTGAGCGCGCGGATCGTCGCGACGACTACCGCCGCTGACGGCTTGAGGTCGGCCTGGCGACATTTGATGTCGAAGAACTTCTCTGCGCCCAAATCCGCCCCGAACCCGGCTTCGGTCACGACATACTCGGCCAAGCCGAGCGCGGTGTTGGTCGCGATCACCGAATTGCAGCCATGCGCGATATTGGCGAACGGGCCGCCATGAATCAGCGCGGAATTGCCCTCCAGCGTCTGGACCAGATTGGGCTTGATCGCCTCGGCGAGCAGCACCGCCATGGCGCCATCGGCTTTCAGGTCGCGCGCGGTGACCGGTTGCCGATCGCGCGTATAGGCAACGACGATCCGGCCGAGCCGTACCTCGAGGTCCTCAAGATCCTCCGCCAGGCACAGGATCGCCATTACCTCGCTGGCGACAGTGATGTCGAACCCGCTCTCACGCGGGAAACCGTTGGCGACGCCCCCGAGCGATTGCGCGATTTCGCGCAACGCGCGGTCGTTCATGTCGAGCACACGCCGCCAGACGATCCGCCGCACGTCGATGTCGAGCGCATTGCCCCAATGGATATGGTTGTCGATCATCGCCGCGAGCAGGTTGTGCGCGCTGGTGATGGCATGGAAATCGCCGGTGAAATGGAGGTTGATGTCCTCCATCGGCACCACTTGGGCATAGCCGCCGCCGGTCGCGCCGCCCTTGGTCCCGAAACATGGTCCCAGGCTCGGCTCGCGGAGCGCCAGCATCGTCCTCTTGCCGATCCGGTTGAGCGCGTCGGCGAGCCCGACCGAGGTAGTCGACTTGCCTTCACCGGCGGGCGTCGGACTGATCGCGGTGACCAGGATCAATTTGCCCAGGTCGCGGGGGACCGGGAGGTGCTCGCGGATCAGCTTCGCCTTGTATTTGCCATAAGGCTCGACCGCGTCGGGCGAAATGCCGGCCCGGTCGGCGACCTGCTGGATAGGGCGGAGGGTCGCGGCGCGCGAAATCTCGATATCGGAGAGCATATGCGCGGTCTTAGCCGTCCGTACCGTCTCTCGTCACCCGCCGTCGTAACGAAATCGATTTCCCCTCCCGCTAGCGGGAGGGGCTAGGGGAGGGCCTGTGCGGCTGGCGCTCCCATTGATCGACATGCCCTCCCCCGACCCCTCCCGCAAGCGGGAGGGGAGTGGAAGCCCGTAGCCAAATTGGGGCTGTCATGGCATCGTCGTTCGATCTATGTTCCGGTGATTGGTCGGTCTTGCGGGTGAATTGTGATTGAAGTGTTGATCGTTGCGTTGGGAACGCTCGTCGTCGGGCTGGTGATCGGCTGGCTGTTCGCGTCGCGCCGGGGCGTAGCCGAATTGGCGACGGCCAGGGTCCATGCCGAGCAGCTTGATGTGACTCGCCGGCAACTGATCGAGGTGACCGCCGAGCGCGATACGACGATGCGCACGCTTGACGCGCATCAGGCGGCGTCGCGAGAGCGCGAGGCGGCGTTCGAGGCGCGGCTGACCGAGATCATTGCGGCGAAAGATGCTCTGGCCGCGCAATTCGCTGAGGTCGGGCAGCGGCTGCTCGACGAAGCGCAGACCAAATTCCTCCAGCGCGCGGACGAACGGTTCAAGGAATCGGAAGCGACCAGTGGCCAGCATCTTCGCGCCTTGCTCCAGCCGGTCCATGAGCGCCTGCAGCGCTACGAAGAAGGAGTGGCCAAGGTCGAGGCGGATCGCCGCGACGCCTTCGGTACGCTGCACGGCCAGATCGAGGCGATGCGGGTAGGGCAGGAATCGGTCCGTTCCGAAGCATCCAAGCTGGTCAATGCGCTGCGCAATGCGCCCAAGGCACGCGGGCGCTGGGGCGAGCAACAGCTGCGCAATGTGCTCGAAAGCTGCGGCCTGAGCGAACATGCCGATTTCCAGGCGGAAGTCAGCGTGGATGACGGCGAGGGCGGTCGCCTGCGGCCCGACGTCATCATCCGCGTGCCCGGCGGCAACGCGCTGGTGATCGACGCCAAGGTCTCGCTCAACGACTATCAGGACGCGTTCGGCGCGATCGACGACACCGAACGCGCCGCGGGGCTGGTCCGCCACGCCGCGTCGATGCGCGCCCACGTCCAGTCGCTCGGCGCCAAGGCCTATTGGACGCAGTTCGAAGAAGCCCCCGATTACGTGATTATGTTCGTACCCGGCGAACATTTCCTGTCGGCCGCGCTCGAACAGGATCCGGGCCTGTGGGATTTCGCGTTCGACCGCCGCGTATTGCTGGCGACCCCGACCAATTTGATCGCGATCGCGCGCACCGTCGCCGCGGTCTGGCGGCAGGAGAAGCTGGCGGGAGAGGCGCGGCAGATCGCCGAATTGGGCAAGGAGCTTTATGCCCGCCTGGCCGTGATGGGCGGCCATGTCGCCCGGCTGGGGCGCAACATCGGGCTGGCCAACGATGCCTATAATGCCTTTGTCGGCAGCCTGGAGACGCAGGTTTTGACTCAGGCCAAAAGGTTTGAGGATTTCAACATCGACACTGCCGGACGGTCGATCGACTCTCCGCCGATCGTCGAGCAGTCGCCGCGCCCGCTGGTGAAGCTTGCGTCCGTAGGCGAGATAGCGGATCGTTCGTCCGAGGCATGATCCTCGTGCCTGTGGGGGAGCAGGGCGATGACGAAAATGACTGGCGTGATGGTCGCGGCGATGCTGGCGGCGTTGCCGATGAGCGCTGCGGGACAGGATAAGGACCGCGACTCGGCGGCTGCGGTAACGATCGGCCACGCCTTCTCCGCGATCCAGGCCGGCGATCCGGCGCATGCCCTGTCGATGATCGACCCGGTGGTGGCGTCGTTCGAGAAGGACTTTGCGGGCGAGAAACGCCACGTCTACTGTTCGCAGACCGCCGAACAGGAAGGCTATTATCTGACTACCGCCGGGGGCACAGGCGCCGTCCGCCTCGTGCCGTCGACGTGGTGCGAAGCGCTGTACGTTAAGGCATTCGCATTGGTCGACCTCGATCGCCTCGACGATGCGCAATCGACATTCGAGCGTTTGATCACATTCGCACCCAAGCACTCTCGCTATCTCAATGAGTTAGCCTATGTCTTTCTGAAGAAGAGGGAATGGCAGCGCTCGATCGACGCCTATACGAACGCCGAGGCTGCGGCCAGTTTCACGCCGGATCGGCGCGACTACGAGCGCTGCGTTTCGTTTCGCGGCATTGGCTACGACCTAGTCGAGCTCGGACGGCTCGACGATGCCGAGGCTGCCTATCGCAAGTGCCTGGCGATCATCCCTGACGAACCCAAATCGCTGGGTGAGATCGAATATATCAAGGAACAGCGCAAGAAGACGACCTGACCGGCACTACCGGCGATGGTGCGCGAGCACCTCGTAGGCCATCACAGCGGTCGCGACGGCTGCGTTCAGACTGTCGGCCTTGCCGAGCATCGGCAATTTGACCAGCAAGTCGCACTCGGCCTCATACGCATCAGGCAACCCTTGGGCCTCGTTACCGGTCAGCAGGAAAGTCGGTGCCTGATAGCTCGCACCGCGATAATCGTGGTCGGTCTGCAAACTGAGTCCGACGAGTTGGCCCGGCCCTGAGCGTAACCAGGGCAGGAACTCGTCCCAGCGCGCTTGCGCGATCGGCACCGTGAACAGCGCACCCATGCTCGCGCGTACGGCCTCGACCGAAAAGGGGTCGACGCAATCGTCGATCAGGATCAGTCCGCCGGCTGCGACCGCATCGCCGGTGCGCAGGATCGTGCCGAGATTGCCCGGATCGCGCAGCCGCTCGGCGACCAGCCAAATCGATGCGGTGGAACGATCGAGTGCGTCGAGCGGCGTGGTGAATTCGGGAAAGACCCCGACCACCGCCTGCGGATTGTCCTTGCCGGACAATTTGGAGAGGATGTCGTGGCTGGTCTGGATCGCCTCGCCGCCGGCGGCTTCGACGGCTTCGACCAATGCGAGGACCAGCGGATGCTTCGCGCTGTCGGCGGCAAAGAATAGATAGTGGGGGAGGCGCCCCGCTTCGCGCGCTTCGGTCAGGATGCGCAGACCCTCGGCCAGGAACAGCCCCTCGGCCTTGCGATGCTTCTTGTCGCGCAGGCTGCGGACGCGCTTGACCAGGGTGTTGGAGAAAGCGGTGATCTCGCGGGGCATGAAGGGTTCCTAGCGAACCCATCACCGCAGCGAAAGCTGTAGCCACGAAGGAAAGCTGTAGCCCTCACCCCAGCGGGGCCGTAGCCGTCACCCTAGCGAAAGCTGGGGTCTCATGCGGTATTTCCCCTTCATGAGATGCCAGCTTTCGCTGGCATGACGGAGGGGAGGGGGTCAGTCCTCGCCGAATTTCGCCTCGACTAGCTCGCACAAGGCGCCAACCGCGCTCTCCGCGCCGTCGCCATCGGCGCTGATCGTGATCGTGTCGCCCATCGCCGCGCCCAGCATCATCAATCCCATGATCGACGTACCGGTCACCGCCGGGCCGTCCTTGACGACGTGGATCTCGACCGCCTGGGTCGAAGCGAGCGTAACGAACTTGGCGGATGCGCGCGCATGCAGGCCGCGCTTGTTGACGATCTGTACCGTGCGGCTGACCGCCGGCATCAGGCAGCAGCCTCGCCAAGCGCCTCGGATGCCACGGCGATATATTTCCGGCCCGCCTCGCGCGCGGCGATCACTGCATCGACGACCTTCATCGACTTGCGCGCCGACGCGAGGCGAATCAGCATCGGCAGGTTGATGCCCGCGATCACTTCGACCCGCCCGCGCTCGAGCAGCGAGATTGCGAGGTTCGACGGCGTGCCGCCGAACAGATCGGTCAGGACGATCACGCCCTTGCCGTCATCGACCTTGCCGATCGCGGTGGCGATGTCGGCGCGGCGCGCCTCCATATCGTCGTCAGGACCGATCGCGATCGATTCGACGCGCTCTTGCGGACCCACGACATGTTCCATTGCAGTGACGAACTCGGACGCGAGACGTCCGTGCGTCACCAAAACAAGACCAATCATGCGTTGCTTACTATCCCAAACCCGTCCGCGGCGCACCCTCTAAGGAGTCCTGCGGTGCCGCCCCTAGATCCCGATGCGTGACCGTGGGCGAAAACCCCGCGTCGCGCAACCGCTTCGCGACCCGTTCCGTGACATGAACCGATCTATGGCGCCCACCAGTACAGCCGAACGCTATGGTAACATAGGCTTTTCCCTCGGCTCGGTAGCGCGGGAGGAGGAGCAGGAGCAGGTCCTCGATCTGCTTCATGGCGTCATCATAGGCCGGATCCGCCGCGACATAGGCAGCAACGCCCGCGTCGAGTCCCGTTCCAGGGCGCAATTTCTCGTCCCAATGCGGATTGCGCAGGAACCGCATGTCGAACACCAGATCGGCGTTGCGCGGGACGCCGCGCGCGAATCCGAATGACATGACCGACAGGGTAGGTTCGCCCAGACCATCGCCGCCGAACGTCGCGCGGACTTGCTGGGCGAGCTCGTTCGACGACAGATCGGTCGTGTCGATCAGGCGGTTGGCCCAGCGCCGCAGTGGCGCGAGCAACTCGCGTTCGCGTGCGATGCCGTCGCTCGCCGGGCGGTCGAGCGCGAGTGGATGGCGCCGCCGCGTCTCGGCGTAGCGCCGCTCGAGCTCGGCGCCGCTGCAATCTAGGAACAAGGTGCCGATGTCATAGCCATGCTCGGCCTGCAGCTTCTTAATCCGTTTGACGATACTCTCGGGGTCGAAGTCGCGCGTCCTTGCGCCGATCCCCACCGCCAGCGGCGAATCGCTTTCGGTGCTTTCCGACAAGGGCGTGCTCAGCAACCGGTCGAGCAGCCGTAGGGGCAAATTGTCGACGGTCTCCCAGCCGAGATCCTCGAGCGTCTTGAGAACGGTCGACTTGCCCGCGCCCGACAGGCCGGTGACGAGCAGGATCTCCTTGGCGCGAGTCACGCCTTCGGGCCGACCAGGTGCCGCAACGCCAGTTCGACCTTGATCGGCGCCGATGCCGTGCGCGAATCGACTGCGACCTCGCGGATGTCGAGGCCGGCGATGCGGCGGACGTCATCCGCCAGCGGCAACCGCTCCGGCGCATCCGTCAGGCGAATGAGCAGGGCTACCGGGATCTTCTCGACATAGGGAGTATCGATGAGGCCCAGGCCGCGTACCTCGATCTTGCCGGCGATCGTGTCGGGCGGCGACGCGATCAGTTCGCTGCCGGCGCGCTGAAGCAAGGTGTAATCGTCGCTGATCAACGTGGCGCCGCGGTCGATCAGGCGCAGCGCGAGGTCGGACTTGCCGGCCCCCGATTCGCCTTCGATCAATACCGCGCGCCCGCCAATGGCGACGCTGGAAACGTGAAGCGTTTCGAATGAGAGCGCGGTCGAGATGGCTGCCTCCCTAGGTTGGAGCGAGCGGCAACCGGACGACGAATCTGGCCCCGCTCAGACGGTCTTCACGCGATTCGACCGCGATGGTGCCCTGATGCCCCTCGACGATCGTCCGCGCAATGGCGAGCCCTAGTCCGGAATGCTTGCCGAATTCCTCATTTTCCGGTCGGATCGACTGGAAACGCCGGAACACCGCTTCGCGCGCTTCTTCGGGCACACCGGGACCTTCGTCCTCGACGCGGATCACCAGGTCGTCATCGGCAAGGGTCGCGGCAACCGTGATCAGACCATTGTCGGGTGAAAAGGACACCGCGTTGTCGAACAGATTCTCGAACACGCGCTCCAGTCGGGCTCCTTCGCCCATCACCAGCGCGACGCCGTGTGCGCGGTCGTCGAAGCGGATCCGCACGCCGCGCTCGATCCCTCGCGTGATACGCTGCTCGATCAAGGCTGCGAGCATCGCGAGCACGTCGACCGCGTCGAACTTGGCGCGGCTGAGCTGTGCGTCGAGCCGCGACGCTTCCGAAATGTCGGTGATCAGCCGGTCGAGCCGGTGGACGTCGTCGCGCACGATAGCCAGCAATCGCTCTTGCAGTGCGGGATCCTTCACGTTGGCCAGCCCGTCCACTGCCGATCGCAGCGAGGCGAGGGGGTTCTTCATTTCGTGCGTAACGTCCGCCGCGAACGCCTCGGTGGCATCGATCCGCGCCCGCAGTGCCTGGCTCATGTCGCTTAGCGCGCGAGCGAGGCTGCCGATCTCGTCCCTGCGTGATGGCAGCCGCGGGACGACCACCTCCCGGGCGCGTCCCAGCCGGACGCGAACCGCAGCCCTAGCCAGTCGGCGCAACGGCCGCACGATCGTCCGTGCCAGAAACAGCGACAAGAAGATCGACACCAGCGTGACGATCGCGAGCACGACCCCCAACCGGAAACGTTCGAGCCGCACCGTCTGGGTGATGTCGCGGGCATTGACCGTCGTCATCACGACTTCACCATCGCCCAAGCCCGCCGCGGCGGTGATGACCGGCGTGCGATCAGGCGCGCGCCAGACCGTTGCCGGCGCGGCTTGGGTGGTGCGTGCGGTGCGGACGTCGGGCCATTCGGCGCCCTCCTTGCGTTCGCGATAGAGCGGCGCGCGCGGCGCGTTGACGACGGTGTCGATCACCGCGTCCAAAAAGCGCGCGGCTTGCAAACCCCAACCCTCCTTGTTCGGGTCGATCAGCACGAAATTACGCAGCCCCATCGCGCGCGTATCGGCGGTCGGCGTACCATCGGCGGCGAACAGCCGGATGCGGGTGTCGGTATCGCGGGCGAGACGCAGCGCCAGGTCGCCGCGGCGATCGGCCGGCGTCGACACCATCGCCGCCGCGATCAGCCGCGCCTCGCGACTGGCCTGGGCGGTGCGATTGTCCAGAATCCGCGTCCGGTACGAATCGAGATAGAAGAATCCGCCGGCAAGCAGCGCCAACGCGAAGATGTTGAGCGCGAGGATGCGCGCGGTGAGCGAAATCCGACCCGACCATTTCAGCGTCAGGTCGCGGCCGTCACCCTCCGCCTCACTCCTCCGAGAAGCGGTAGCCGGCGCCATAGAGCGTTTCGATCGCATCGAATTCGGCATCGACCTCGCGGAACTTGCGCCGGACGCGCTTGATATGGCTGTCGATCGTGCGGTCGTCGACATAGATGTCGTCCTGATAGGCCGCGTCCATCAGCTGGTTGCGCGTCTTGACCACGCCGGGCCGCTGCGCGAGCGCCTCGAGGATCAGGAATTCGGTCACCGTCAATGTCACATTGTCGCCGGCCCAGGTCACGCGATGGCGCGCCGGATCCATTTGCAGCCGGCCGCGATCGATGGCGGTTTCGGCCGGAGGTTCGTCACCGCCGGGGCTGGCATGGCTCAACTCGGTGCGGCGCAGGATGGCGCGAATGCGGGCGATCAACAGGCGCTGGCTGAACGGCTTGGCGATATAATCGTCCGCGCCCATAGCGAGGCCCAGCGCCTCGTCGAGCTCGTCATCCTTGCTGGTCAGGAAGATGACCGGGATCTGACTCTTCTCGCGCAGCCGCCGCAACAGTTCCAGCCCGTCCATCCGCGGCATCTTCACGTCGAAGATCGCCAGGTCCGGCGCATTGTCGATCAGCGCCTTCAGCGCCGTCTCGCCGTCCGAATAGACGCGGGTCAGGAAGCCCTCCGCCTGCAGCGCGATCGACACCGAGGTCAGGATGTTGCGGTCGTCATCGACGAGCGCGATGGTGGCCGTCATCGTACGGGCATTCCCAAAACGTGTTGCTGACACGCCTAGGCGAAACCTTTGCCCTGGTAAACCATTGGCCAATTTGACGGGCGGGTTGAGCGGTTCTATGCGCCCCGAACAACGAGGATGCATACGTATGCGGGATAAACCCGCAACGCGCGATATCGGAGGAAAAATGATCGATCGAGTCCCCGCACAGGGGCTGGACGCGCAGGGCATTGCCACTGCCGCCAAGCTGTATTGGAACCTCGGAACGGCCCCGCTGGTCGAGCACGCTATCGCCCGCGGCGAAGGTCATCTCGCCGCCGACGGGCCATTAGTGGTCGCCACCGGCCGGCACACCGGGCGCTCGGCGCAGGACAAGTTCATCGTCCGCGATGCCGAGACTGAATCGACGGTTTGGTGGGGCAAGACCAACAAGGCGATGAGCCCCGAGGCATTCGCGGCGCTCAAGGCCGATTTCCTCGCCGACCTTGCAAAGCAGGACACGCTGTTCGTCCAGGATCTGTTCGGCGGGTCGGAAGCGTCCAACCGCGTCGGCGTGCGTGTCATCACGCAATATGCCTGGCACAGCCTGTTCATCCGCACGATGCTGGTCCGCCCATCGGCGCATGACCTTGCGCATTTCGCCGCCGACTATACGATCATCGACCTGCCGAGCTTCCGTGCCGATCCCGAGCGTCACGGCTGCCGTAGCGAGACGGTCATCGCGGTGAATTTCAGCGAAAAGCTGATCCTGATCGGCGGCACCGAATATGCCGGCGAGATGAAGAAGTCGGTGTTCGGGCTCCTCAACTATCTGCTCCCGGTCAAGGGTATCATGCCGATGCACTGCTCGGCCAACATCGGCCCCGAGGGCGGCTCGGCGGTGTTCTTCGGCCTGTCCGGCACCGGCAAGACGACGCTGTCCGCCGATGCCAGCCGTACGCTGATCGGCGATGACGAGCATGGCTGGTCGGACGATGCGGTGTTCAATTTCGAAGGCGGCTGTTACGCCAAGATGATCCGCCTCTCGGCCGAGGCCGAGCCGGAGATCTACGCGACGACCAAGCGCTTCGGCACCGTGCTCGAAAATGTCGTGATGGATCCGGAGACCCGCGTCCTCGACCTCGACGACAACAGCCTCGCCGAGAATTCGCGCGGCGCGTATCCGATCGACTTCATCCCCAATGCGTCTGCGGCGAATATGGGGCCTGTGCCGCGCAACATCGTGATGCTGACCGCCGATGCGTTCGGCGTGCTTCCGCCGATTGCCAAGCTGACGCCCGACCAGGCGATGTACCATTTCCTGTCGGGTTATACGGCCAAGGTCGCCGGCACCGAGATCGGCGTGACCGAGCCCGAGGCGACCTTCTCGACCTGTTTCGGCGCGCCGTTCATGCCGCGCCATCCCTCGGTCTATGGCAATCTGCTCAAGGAGCGGATCGCCAGGGGCAATGTCGATTGCTGGCTGGTCAATACTGGATGGACCGGCGGCAAATATGGCGTCGGCAAGCGCATGCCGATCAAGGCGACGCGCGCCCTGCTCAACGCCGCGCTGGACGGCAGCCTGAACGATGCCGAGTTCCGCACCGACCCAAATTTCGGCTTCCAAGTGCCGGTCGCGGTGCCGGGAGTCGACAGCCACATCCTCGATCCGCGCGAAACCTGGGCGAACAAGGCCGAATATGACGCGACGGCGGCGAAGCTGGTCGATCTGTTCGTCGAGAATTTCGCGCAATTCGCGGATCACGTCGACGAAGGGGTGCGACAATCCGCGCCCCGAACCCCCGCCACCGCAGACTAGGCTCGACCTTCGGTCGGGCCTCCCCCAAAGAAGCCCGACCAGTGACCGACCATGAAATCCGATTCTTCGCTAACGACGCCGCCGTCCGCCATGTGGGGGAGGGGGTGCTCGCACGCACCTTGCCCAAGGCCGAATGGACGCACTAAGCGCACCTTGCCGCCTGTCTGTGGCTCCTGACCGAGCGGCCAGATATCGATGTCGAGCGCGATCTGCCTGGGATCATCTCCGGCTATAACGAGGCGGTCGGCGGAGTGAATGACGTCACCCAGGGCTATCATCACACGATTACGCTGGCCTATGTCGCGGCGATACGTCGCTTCCTCGCGACAATTCGGGGCGACTTGCCGCTGGCGGAAAAGGTCAATGCGCTCCTCGTCGCCCCCGAGGGGCGGCGTGACTGGCCACTCACGCTCTATTCCCGCGGCCGCTTGTTCTCGGCGCAGGCCCGGCTCCGTTACTTGCCTCCCGATCTGGCTTCCTGACCGGGCGGCAACCGCGTATCTGACGGAAAGCTTGAGTCGTTTCGCCTCCGGCCCAGTGAAAGGAAGTTCCATGTCGTTGCTCGATGGCATTCTCTCGCAAGTAAATTCGAACGCCGACGTCCAGAACCTCGCCGCCAAGGTCGGGATCACCCCCGAACAGGCCGAGAGCGCGATCATGGCGCTGGCTCAATCGCACACGGCGCCGGGCGATACTGTAGAAGGTGCAGCGGCTGCCACCGGCCTCGGCTCCGACGTGCTGAGCCAGATCGTCGGCCATATCGGCGGCGAAGGCTCGCTCGGTCAGTTCGCGACGCTGGTCAATGGCGCGGAAAATTCGGGTATCCTGAGCCAATTAGGCGGCTTGGCCTCCAGCCTGTTCGGCGGCGGCAACAAGGCTTGAAGTTTCAGGGCCTGAGCCGAAGCGCTCAGGCCAGTTCCACCGACAAGACGCTCCCGGTGGCGCCCGTGATCCGCACGAGCGCCCCGGCGGGCGCATCGGGTCCTGTTGCGGCCCAGGCGCCATCGCCGACCTTGACCCGACCTTCGCCCGCGACGATCGCCTCGCACACCTCGACGGTCTTGCCGATCAGCTTGGCGGTCCGGTCGTTCAGGCCATGCGACGCCGCCGTCGATGGACTGTGACGATACCATCGCCGGCCGATGACTACGGCCGTCGCGCTGAATGCCGCGAACAGGAGGGCCTGAGCGATCCAGCCCAGCCCCGGGACCGCCAGCATGACGAACCCGGTCAGCGCCGCCCCGGCGGCGATGAAGATCATGAAGAATCCCGGCGCGACCAGTTCCGCGATGGCCAGCGCGAGCGCCGCGGCGAGCCAGAGGGCGCCAGGGCTCCAGTCGATTCCGAACAACGTCATGATGGTCGCCCTATCGTGTCCGCGGCACCGAAACATTGGCCGGCGAGCCACCGTCGCCGCCCAGCGCATCACGCGCCAGTTCGCCGATCCCGCCCAAGGTGCCCATCAATTGCGTCGCCTCGACCGGGAACAGGATCGTCTTGGCATTGGGTGAGGTCGCGAACAGCCCGATCGCCTCGACATATTTCTGCGCGATGAAATAGTTGATCGCCTGGGTGCTGCCGCCTTCGATCGCGTCGGATACCATCTTGGTCGCGGTGGCTTCCGCCTGGGCGGAGCGTTCGCGCGCCTCGGCATCGCGGAACGCGGCTTCCTTGCGGCCCTCGGCCTCGAGAATCTGCGCCTGCTTCTGCCCTTCGGCGCGGTTGATTTCGTTCTGCCGCGCCGCTTCGGATTCGAGGATCGTCGCGCGCTTCTCGCGCTCGGCCTTCATCTGGCGAGTCATGGCGTTGACGATGTCGGCGGGCGGACGGATGTCCTTCAGCTCGACGCGGGTGATCTTGACTCCCCAAGCCTCGGTCGCGTGGTCGACCACCGACAGCAGCCGCGCGTTGATCTCGTCGCGCTTGGACAGCAATTCGTCGAGGTCCATCGACCCCATGACGGTGCGCAGATTGGTCGTCGCCAGCTGCATGATCGCGACATACAGGTCGCTGACCTCATAGGCCGCCTTCGCCGCGTCGAGCACCTGAAAGAACACCACCCCGTCGACCGCGACCATCGCATTGTCCTTGGTGATGATCTCCTGCCCGGGAATGTCCAGCACTTGCTCCATCATGTTCACGCGGCGGCCTATCCGGTCGAACAGAGGCGTAATGAAGGTCAGGCCGGGTTGCGCGGCATAAGTGAACTTGCCGAAGCGCTCGATGGTGTATTGATAGCCTTGCCGTACGACTTTGACCGAGCTGAAGATGGCGACGAGCACCACGACAGCAACCAGCAATCCGATGATTGCTCCCATCACAACTTCCCCCAAAGCGCGTTCGGCTGGACCGCCGATCTGGCCCGGATAGTAGCAGATCGCGGGCGCCAATATAGCGAAATGCGACTCCCGTGGCCCACCCCTAGCTAATCCGGCGCCTCGCGTTTACATGGACCGCCAACCCTCGATTCGAGAGATTGGCACTCCCCATGAATATTCGCCTCGGTCTGACCTTTGACGACGTATTGCTCGTACCGGGGGAGTCCGACGTACTACCGAGCGGGGCTGATACCAGCACCCGCCTGACCCGCGGCATCGCGCTGTCGATCCCGATCCTGTCCTCGGCGATGGACACGGTGACCGAAGCGGACATGGCGATCGTGATGGCGCAATTGGGCGGGATCGGCGTTCTCCACCGCAACCTTTCGGTCGAGGAACAGGTCGCCGCGGTTCGTGCCGTCAAGCGCTACGAAAGCGGTATGGTGGTCAATCCGATCACGATCGCGCCCGATGCCACGCTGGCAGAGGCGCAGGCGCTGATGGCGCATCACCGCATCAGCGGCATTCCGGTGACCGAGGCCGACGGCAGGCTGGTCGGCATCCTGACAAACCGTGACGTGCGCTTCGCCGGTAATCCCAAGCAGCCGGTGTCCGAACTGATGACGAAGGACAATCTGGCGACGGCGTCGATCGGTGTCCGCCACGAAGAGGCCCGGCATCTGCTCCACCAGCGCCGGATCGAGAAGCTGCTGGTGGTCGACGACGATTACAAATGCGTCGGGCTGATCACCGTGAAGGATATCGAGAAAGCCGTCACCTATCCCGATGCGACCAAGGACGAAGCGGGCCGGCTGCGCGTCGCCGCCGCGACCACGGTCGGCGATAAGGGGTTCGAGCGGACCGCCGCTCTGGTCGATGCGGAGCTCGACCTAGTAGTGATCGATACGGCGCACGGCCACAACAAGGACGTCGCGCGCGCGGTCGAGCGCGTGAAGAAACTATCGAATTCGGTCCAGGTCATCGCGGGCAATGTCGCGACGGGCGAAGCGACGCGTGCGCTGATCGATGCCGGCGCGGATGGGATCAAGGTCGGCATCGGCCCGGGATCGATCTGCACCACGCGCGTCGTCGCGGGTGTCGGCGTGCCGCAGCTCACCGCCGTGATGGATTGCGCGGAGGTTGCGGCCAAGCATGGCGTTCCGGTGATCGCCGATGGCGGAATCCGCACCTCGGGCGACATGGCCAAGGCGCTGGCGGCGGGCGCGTCGACCTGCATGATCGGATCGCTGCTCGCCGGCACCGAAGAGGCTCCGGGCGACACCTTCCTCTATCAGGGGCGCGCGTACAAATCGTATCGCGGCATGGGATCGGTCGGCGCGATGGGGCGCGGCTCGGCCGACCGCTATTTCCAGGGTGACATCAAGGACCAGATGAAGCTGGTGCCCGAAGGCATCGAAGGCCAGGTCGCGTTCAAGGGGCCGGCGCGCGACGTCATCCATCAGCTGGTCGGCGGCATCCGCGCGGCGATGGGTTATACCGGGTCGCGGACCATCGCCGATCTGCAGAAGCGCGCGCAATTCGTCCAGATCACCGGCGCGGGCTTGCAGGAAAGCCATGTCCACGACGTGACGATCACGCGCGAGGCGCCGAACTACCCGACGCGATGACCCCTGGCGCACGCCTGTCGGCGGCGATCGAGCTGCTCGACGCCATCATCGTCGCCGCGCGCGAAGGCGGTGCGGCCGCGGATACGCTGATCGCGCGCTATTTCGCGACGCGGCGCTATGCCGGGTCGAAGGACCGTCGTGCGGTGCGCGAGCTGGTTTATGAAGCCATCCGCCGCTTCGGCGAGCCGCCCCCATCAGGGCGCGCGGCGATGGTCGCGCTGGTCGGGATTGATCCCGCGGTCGCGGCGATGTTCGACGGCTCGGCGCACGCACCACAAGCGATCGATCCGTCCGAACCGCGCGCAGTCGAATCGCGCGTGCCGGGCTGGCTGGGCCGGCAATTGGCGGAATCGGGACTGGATTCGGCCGATATCGCAAGCCTGATCGATCGTGCACCGCTGGACTTGCGGGTCAATCGGCTGCGGGCGACGCCCGCCGGGCTGGTCGACCAAATCGCCGAGGCACGCCTGGTGGACGGCGCGCCCGATGCGTTGCGGTTGCCGACCGGCACCATGGTCGATCAGCTGCCGGCCTGGCGGGACGGCCTGATAGAAATCCAGGACGTCGGCAGCCAGATGGTGACTGCGGCTGCGCGAACACAACCCGGCATGCAGGTGATCGACCTGTGCGCCGGCGCCGGCGGCAAGGCGTTGGCGCTGGCCGCCGCGATGGACAATTGCGGAGTCGTGCTGGCGAGCGATGTCGATCGCGCTCGGCTGTCCCGGCTCGCGCCGCGCGCGGAACGTGCCGGCGCGACGATCATAGAAACGCGGTTGCTCGATGGCGACCGCGAAGCCGCCGCGCTGGAGGACTGGACCGATCGCGCCGATGTCGTGCTGATCGACGCACCCTGTTCGGGCACGGGCACGTGGCGGCGCAATCCGGAAGCACGCTGGCGGCTGAGCCCGCCGCGGATTGCTCGCCTAACCGCGACACAATCTCGCCTGCTCGATCTTGGCGCCACCCTTGTCCGCCCGGGTGGCGCACTCGTCTACATCGTCTGCTCGCTACTCGACGCGGAAGGGACAGGGCAGATTGATCGTTTCCTTACCGATCACCCGGGATGGATCGCCGAGGCGCCTATCGCGCAGGGACGCCCACGTGGCGCGGGCAAACGGCTGACCCCGGCGCACGATGCGACTGACGGCTTTTTTGTCGCGCGGCTGGTTCGGCCATGGTAGGGCCTGCACTCAGTTACCGCGAGGATCGTGATTGCCCGCAGGAGCCCGCCGACTAGGAGCGCAGCACAGACGCGTAGCCGAGGCTACGCGCAAGCAAGCGACGACGCTCGGCGGGCTCCTGCGGGCAACCGCAAAGCGGCGGGCCGGTTTTGGCGTCCGGACGTCGTCCCGCGTCGGTCACGATGCTATCAGCATCGCTCCCTCCTTGCTCCTAGCCGGACACCAAAATCGGCTCCGTCACGGCCTTGCGGTAACTGAGTGCAGGCCCTAACCGGTGGCATTGTGCCCCGTGTGGAGACGATCATGCGTTTTTCGCCCGTAGCGCTCGCAATCGCTTTGGCGGGATTGAGCGTTTCGACTTCCTTGCAAGGCCAGCGCGCCGATGCGCAGATCGACCCGCGGTCGATGGCGTTGCTGATGCAGGGACGCGCAGCCGCAGCGTCGGGGAATCTCGATGGCGCGACCGACCTGATCGAAACCGCGCTGGCGGTCGACCCGCGCAACCGCGCCGCGTTTCTGGAACTCGCCACCGTCGCGACGCGGCAGGGACTGCCCGGAAAAGCGATCCGGCTTTATCGTGAGGCGCTGACGATCGAGCCTAATGACGTGGCTGCGTTGCGCGGGCAGGGTGAAGCGTTGGTCGCCAAGGGCGCGATGGAAGCGGCGCGCGAGAATCTTGCGCGGATCAAGACGTTGTGCGCCAAGAAGCCGTGCCCGGAAGCGACGACCTTGGCCTCGGTTATCGCGAAGGGCCCGCCGCCGAGCGCGGCGCCCGCGACCAAGGTCCCCGAAACCGCCGACGCGTCGAAATAGTTGGAGCCGAATTCGGCTCGACTGAGCTAAATCGTCACCCTGGCCTTGAGCCGGAGTCCGCCGGGCGCCAAGCTCAGTGCGAAGCTACTGCTACTGCGCTAACCTGCACAGTGGATGCCGGGACAAGCCCGGCATGACGGCTGAACTCATCATGCTGACTATAACGCGTTTCTGCGCTTCGTGCAGAATCGCTCAGGGCAGGCAACGCGCAAGCGCGACAAAGTCGGCAACCGACACAGTCTCGGCACGGCGTGCCGGATCGATCCCGACTTTCTCCAGCGCGTCAAGCGCGCCGGGAACGCTCTTCAGGCTCTGACGCAACATCTTGCGGCGCTGGCCGAACGCCGCCGCCGTCAAGCGCTCCAGCTTGGAGAAGACGACGCCTTCCGGCTGCTCGCCGGGCACGATATGCACCACCGCCGACATCACCTTGGGCGGCGGCGTGAATGCCGAGCGGTGAACGTTCATCGCGATGCGGGCCGCCGACCGCCACTGGGCCAGTACAGCGAGACGGCCATAAGCATCGCCGTCGGTCGTGGCGACGATGCGCTCGGCTACCTCGCGCTGGAACATCAGGGTCAGGCTTTGCCACCAGGGCTGCCAATCGGCCGACAACCAGCGGATGAGCAAGGCCGTACCGACATTATAGGGCAGGTTGGAGACGATATGCGGGCGACCCGCGAACAGCGCCGGCGCGTCGACCTCGAGCGCATCGCCCTCGATCACCTTGAGCTTGTCCGGATAGGCCGCTTCAAGCTCGGCGAGTGCAGGCAGGCAGCGCCGGTCGCGTTCGATCGCCGTGACGCGGGCGCCGGCGGCGAGCAAGGCACGAGTCAGGCCGCCGGGACCGGGGCCGACTTCGAGCACTTCGGCATCCGTCAAATTGCCGGGGATCGCCGCGATCCGCGCGAGCAATTGTCCGTCGAACAGGAAGTTCTGGCCCAGTGCCTTGGACGCCGAAAGACCATGGCGCGCGATGACCTCGCGCAACGGCGGCAGATCGGGAGTCACGCCGCGACGAGCGCGTCGGCGCGGCGCTGGGCAGCTTCGGCGGCGAGGCGAAGGGCGGCGATCATCGCGCCAGGCTCGGCGCGGTCCTGGCCGGCAATGCCGAACGCGGTGCCGTGATCGGGCGAGGTGCGGACGATCGGCAAGCCGAGCGTGATGTTGACGCCTTCGTCGAAATGCAGCGTCTTGAGCGGCACCAGCGCCTGGTCGTGATAGCAGCAGATCGCCGCGTCATAGGTTGCCCGGGCGCGCGCGTGGAACATTGTGTCGGCGGCCATCGGACCGGTCGCGTCGATTCCCTGCGCCACCAGGGCTTCGACGGCGGGAATGATTACGTCGATCTCTTCTCGCCCGATCGCTCCCTGCTCGCCGGCATGGGGATTGAGCCCGGCAAAGGCCAGTCTCGGGCTGGCGATGCCGAAGTCGCGCGCCAGCGCACGGGCTGTGACCAGCGCCTTTGCCACGAGCAGGCCCGTGGTGATCAGCCCCGGAACCTGACTGAGCGCGACATGAGTCGTCGCCGGTACCACGCGCAATGTCGGGCCCGCGAGCATCATCACCGTCGCGCTGGCGGCGACCCCGACACGCTCGGCGACGAACTCGGTCTGGCCGGGATGGGTAAAACCGATCTGATAGAGTTGCGCCTTCGATACCGGCCCGGTGACCAGCGCACCAGCGGCCCCGGAGCGGGTCAGCCCGGTTGCCAGTTCGAGCGAATGCAGCGCGCAGCGCGCGCCCTCCAGGTCCGGACGACCGGGCACGATTTCTCCGCTATCTTCGACCGTCAGCACGGGCAAGGCGTCTTCGAACGCGGCCAGCGCGCCGCTCGGCGAATCGATGTGCGCGACCGGGCCGTCCCAGACACGCGCGATCGCGCGAACGTCGCCGACCGCGAAAAATGGCAGCAGCCGCTCCTCGCGCCGGCGAGCCCAGGCCTTGGCTATAATCTCCGGTCCGACCCCGGCAGGGTCGCCCATCGCGACTGCCAGCGGGGGTAGGACCGTCATCTCAAGACCTCCGTCAACGATACTCGACGATCGCGTCGCGCCTCAGGTCGCGCAGGATCTTCTGCGCGCGCTTGTTCACGCGATCCTGTTCCATCTGATATTGCAGATCGGACGCGTTGGGCAGCGTCGGCGCCTTGGCGTCGTCCCGCCCGCACAACACGAGTACGCTCACGCCTTCGGACGGCGATCCGAACGGCGGCGTCGCCTGGCCGATCTGCATGTTGAGGACCATCTGCTGCAGGGCCTGGGGCAGATCCCGTACGGTGAGCGAGTCGTTGTCGACTATTTCCGCGCCCATACCCGCCGCCGCCTGGTTGGCCGCACCGCAGCCGTTGATCGCCTGGGTCGCCTTGGCGAATTCGGCGGCACGGCTCTGCGCCTGCTCCTGCGTGGTTCCGGCCGGGAAGGTGATCTTGACCTGCTTCAGGCTGAGCTTGGCCGCGAGCGGATCGATCCCCAGCACCTGCCGCTTTTCCGCCAGGTACAGGATGTCAAACCCGCCCGGGAGCTCGATCGGCCCGGCAAGCTGTCCGGGCTGCATTTGCGACACGGCAGTCGCGATTTCGTTGGGCAGCATCGCGGCCCGGACCCAGCCGTCGTCGCCACCGCTCGGACCCGTCGTCGCTTCGGACTGGGTCTGAGCGAAGTATCGGAAGGTCTGCTTACCGTCCTTCATCGCCTGCATCATCGCCTGCATGCTGGCGACCACGGCCTGCGGATTGGTGCCCGCGCTCTTGTAGATTTCGTAGAGGTGATATTCCTCGGTACCCTTGTCCTTGGTCATGCGATCGAGGATCGACTGCACTTCCTCTTCGCTCACGTTCACGCGCGGCTCGACCGTGCGGCGAAGATAGCGCTGCCAGGCGAGCTCGCCCTCGATCTGCTTGCGGACCGACCGTTCCGACGATCCGATTGAGCGCAGGAAGGCGCCGAACTTTTCGGGGGGCTGGTTGAAATTCTTGGCGACGCGGCCGAGCGCCTGGTCGATTTCCGCCGACGTGATCGTGATGTCGCTGGTTTTGGCTTCCTGGATCTGCAGGACTTCGTCGATCAGGCCGCGCAACACCATCAGCCGCAGCTGATCGCGTTCCTGATCGTTGAGTTGATACTGATTGGCGGCGATGATCAGCGCCATCCGCTGGTCGACATCGGTGCCGGTGATCACGACGCCGTTGACGATCGCCGTCGGCTTGCGGACGTTGGGATCGAGCTTGCCGAAGATCTGCAGGTTCTCGGGGATATCCAGGCCGGTTTGCGGCACGCCGTTATCGGGTACGGTCTGGGCGATTGCGGCGCCGCTCGCCGCGATCATCGCGCCGGCACCAAGCGCAAGCGCGATGCGCGCCGAAGTCGAGAAAATTTTCACCTGAAAGAAACCCCATGAACAACCGGGCGCACCCGACAAACTATCTACGCCTGCCCGATTTCGCATGAACGCATGCTTAGCGACCCAAATTCTTGAACGCCAGCGTCAACAGGAAGCTGTTGCCGGCCTTGGCGTCGCCAGTATCCTGATAGTCGCGTTTCCAAGTCAGGCCGAGCCGCAGGCAATCGTCTTCATACTGAACGCCAAGCCGATGTCGAACCGGATCGAACCCGTTCGATAACGAGGTCGGATCTTCATTCCTGTCGGTAAGGTCGATCGTCGTCGACCCGAAGATCGACCAGAACCGCGCGAATCCGACGCGGCCGCCCAGCCGCAACTCCTCGCTGTCCCGCAAGTCCTCGAGTGTCGGGGCGATATTGCGGTTGAGGCGAAGATATCCCACTAGCAGATACGTGCGTTTGGTCCCGACGGTCGCGTCGACCTCGTTGCGGCGGATCGCCAAATTGTCCTTGTCGAGCCGATACCGGTGAACGAACGACACGAAGTCGCGGAACCGCACTTCGGTGCGACCGACGATGTCGGACCAGCGATCGGTGAGGCCGGTGCCGTCAGGGAAGATCGTCGGCTTGCTCGACAAGCGATAGCTCTGCCCGATCGTCGCGTTGATCGAGATGCCCGGCAGATCGAGCGAATAATCCAGCCCGTATGTGAATCGGGTCGAATCCTCCCACCGGTCGTAGCCGGGGAAGCGATTGAGCGCGAACAGGTTCGAATCCTCGAGGTCGACCGCGCGCGCGTCCTCGTTGGGAACCTTCAGGTTCGGGGTGGCCGGCGAGGCAACGACCTGGAACCGCGGGGTCAATCGCTGTGTGCCGCCCAGGAACTCCCCGATCAGCGGCCATTTGACGTCCAGCGCCAGCGCCGCGATGGCGCGGGCCTGGAAACCGTTCTGGCCGCGATAGCTGATGATGGTGGTCGCGGCCGTGTCGCTGGCATTGTAGAGATCGCCGCGCGCGAACGCTGTCAGCGTCACTTCCTGGCCCCAGGGCGTGATGCGGCGCAAATCCCATTGCGCGCTGACGAAGGCACGCTGCGTGTCCTGCCCGGCCGTACGCGCGATGCTGAGCGTGTTGGCCTGAAGATTGAGGCGGCCACCGAGAATGCCGTCGATCCGCCGGCGATAGTCGAATTCGGGCAGCGCGATCGGCTGCAGCCCCTGACGGTCGCCGAGCCGCAACGTCTGCACCAGCCAGCCATTGATCGCGAAATAGCTGTTGGCGTCGATGCGTTCGACGCTGAAGGTCGAGCGCAGGCGGTCGTCGTTGGAAATTTCGTAGCGGCGCAGGAAGGTACGGTCGGTCGTGATCCTGAGCGAGCCGGAGACCGACCAATTCGGATCGAGCTGATACCGCGCGACACCATCCAGATAACCGCGGAACGCATTCTGCGTCGTCGCCGGCGTCGGTGTCGCGAGCAGATCGCTTCGCGGCGACACCGTGCCGTAGCCGGTTATCCTGAACGCGCCCTTGGTCGACAACTGCTCATATTGCGCCTGGACCATCGGCGCGACGCTGGTGAATAGCCGCGGGGTGATCGTCAGACCCTTATTGTCGGCCAGGCGAAAATAATAAGGGACGCCGACCTCGAACCCGTTGGTGCGGCTGTAGCGGATATCCGGGCTAAGAAGACCGCTTTGCGCGCCATTGCCGACAGGGGTCGATAATTTGGGCAGCGGAACGGTGGCGAAGCCGAACAGGTTGAATCGGGCTCCGGTGAAATAGATACGCTCGCGATCGGGGCGATAGACGACCTTCACCGCCGTAACCTTCCAAGACGGTTCCTTGGGGCATCCCCCGGAATCGGTCACCGAACAGGGCGTATAGGCGGCCTGGCGCAGGGTGACGACGCCGCCCTCGCTACGCTCGCCCTTGACCGCGGCCAGTCGTCCGCCCTGTTCGAGCACGACCAACATATTGTCGACCACGCCGTCCTTGAGCGAATCGGTCAGGTCGATCTGGTCGCCATAAGCGGTGTCACCCTGGGGGTTGGTAATCGCGATGTTGCCGATCGCCGTCACCTTGCCGGTCTTGCGGTTCCAGACCACCTTGTCGGCGCGTAACTTGTCGCCCTGCCGGTACATCCGCACGTCGCCGGTCGCCGTGACGACCTCCGTGTCGGTATCGTATTGCAGCGTGGTGGCGGAGAATTGCACCTGGTCGGGATCGGCCGGCGCCGGCGTTTCTGACGGCGGCGGCAGCTCGACCGGGCGGTCCTGAAGATCCTGCGCGCACGCCGGCGTCACGGCTGTAAGCGCGAGAAGAATCGCCGAGCCGGCCAAAAATGCGGAACGCGTGACGATCACCAAACACCCTTTTTCCGGCGACGGTCCCTGACATGCCGGGCCGCCGGTATCGCATCCATGCCGCCGATCCGCAATCGCCGGGGCCGGCCTTTGCAGCCAGCGCAATAGCGGCCTAGAGAGGCGCGTCCAGCACGCATTTCGTGTTTTTGATTGAGGTTGCATTCCATGAAGATCGAGTTCGCCGCCACGCTGCCTGTCGCCGATGCACTGGTTATCCCGGTGCAAAAGAACGGGCTCGACACGGCGATTGGCGGCCGTAGCGGTCAGGAAGTGCTTGCGGCGGCGGCGGCTGCTGCGCGGTTCGAGGGCGAAGCGGGCGCGATTGCGGAAGCGTTTGTCGGTGCCGATGGCGCGGTCAACCGCGTCCTGTTGCTCGGGATCGGCGACGGCAGCGAGACGGATTGGGAACGTGCGGGCGGCGCGGTTACCGCGCGCTTGCTGACCAATGCGATCAGCGCGGCAATCGATCTCGGTGCGGTCCAGCCGAGCCCGGCCGCGGTCGGACGGTTCGCCGGCGCGCTCGCCCAGCGCGCCTGGCGGATAGATACCTATCGCACCAAGCTGCCCGAAAAGCAGAAGCCGACCTTTGCCGAGGCCACGATCGTGGGTGCTCCCGATGGCGCCGAAGCGGCCTGGCAGCACAATTTCGCGGTGACCGGCGGCCTCGACCTGACTCGCACTTTGGTCGCCGAGCCGCCTAACGTGGTCTATCCGGAGACCTTCGTCGAACGCGTGTTGGCGAGCGTCGATGGGCTCGGCCTCGAAGTCACCGTGCTCGGTCCCGACGAGATGCGCGAGCTTGGTATGGGCGCGCTGCTCGGCGTTGCGCAAGGGTCGGCGCGCGAAGGCCGCCTGCTGGCGCTCAAGTGGAGCGGTAAGGGCGCGGGCGATCCCGATCTTGCCCTGGTCGGCAAGGGCGTGACTTTCGACACCGGGGGCATTTCGCTGAAGCCCGGACCCGGCATGGAAGACATGAAGTGGGACATGGGCGGCGCCGGCGCGGTGGTCGGCGCGATGAAGGCGCTGGCGTCGCGCAAGGCCAAGGCAAATGTCATTGGAGTCTGCGGGCTGGTCGAGAACATGCCCGACGGCAACGCGATCCGGCCCGGCGACATCCTGACCTCGATGTCGGGACAGACGATTGAGGTACTCAATACCGACGCCGAAGGGCGGCTGGTGCTGTGCGATTGCGTCACCTGGGTGCAGCGCACCCATCATCCCAAGGCGATCGTCGATCTCGCCACCCTGACCGGGGCGATGATCATCAGCCTGGGTAACGAGCATGCCGGCGTCTTCGCCAATGACGATGCTCTTGCCGACCAGTTGCTCGCTGCCGGCCGCGCGTCGGGCGACCTGTTGTGGCGCTTCCCGATGACCGATGCGTACAACAAGCTGATCGATTCGCCGATCGCCGACATGAAGAATGTCGGCCCGCGTGGCGCCGGATCGATCACCGCGGCTCAATTCATCGGGCGTTTTGTCGAAAACGGCGTCAAATGGGCGCATCTCGACATTGCCGGCATGGTGTGGGCCGACAAGGCGGGCAATACTTATGACAAGGGCGCGACGGGCTTTGGCGTCCGCTTGCTCGACCGCTTCGTCGCCGACAATTACGAGGGCTGACGGCCACGCTGCGATGCAAGTCGATTTCTACCACCTCACTGTCACCCCGCTCGACCGCGCCTTGCCCAGCATCGCTCAGCGCGTGGTGGCGGGCGGGGGACGGTTGCTGGTAGTCAGCGACGACGCGGCCCAGCGCACGGCGATCGACCGCCTGCTGTGGACGTTCGCGGCCGACAGCTTCCTGCCGCACGGCCAGGCCGGTGGCGAGGACGACGCGGCCCAGCCGGTGCTGATCGGCGAGGCGCCGGTTCCCGCTAACGCGGCGCGCAACATCGCGCTGATCGACGGGCGTTGGCGCGACGAAGCGCTCGATTTCGACCGCGCGTTCCATTTCTTCGACGGCGATCGGATCGTCGAAGCGCGCGAGGCGTGGAAGTCGCTCGCGACGCGCGACGGCGTCGAACGCAATTACTGGAGGCAGGACGATAACGGGCGCTGGTCGAAGGCAGCCTGATCTCGGCTTCGATCCGAACGGGCGGGTTGCATCCGCAACGCTCCCCGCCTAGGGAGCCGCCAGTTTTCCACAGCCCCAGCAATAGAGGAGCGAGCGACCGCCATGGCCGCCAACCGCACGTTTTCGATCATCAAGCCCGATGCCACCCGCCGCAACATCACCGGCGCGGTCACCAAGATGCTGGAAGAGGCGGGTCTCCGCGTCGTCGCGTCGAAGCGCATCCACATGAGCCGCGAGCAGGCCGAGGGCTTCTACGCCGTCCACAAGGAGCGTCCGTTCTTCGGCGATCTGGTCGAGTTCATGATCTCCGGTCCGGTGGTCGTCCAGGTGCTCGAAGGCGAGAACGCCGTTCAGCGCAACCGCGACATCATGGGCGCAACCAACCCCGAGAATGCCGCACCGGGCACGATCCGCAAGGAACTGGCCGAATCGATCGAGGCCAACACGGTTCATGGATCGGATTCTGACGAGAATGCGGCGATCGAGATCGCGTTCTTCTTCACCCCCGAAGAAATTGTCGGCTGACGCCGATTGGCGACTGAAGCGAGCGACCGCGGCCGATGCCGCGGCGCTTTCGCTGGTCGCCTCCGCCTGTTTCCTGGAGACTTTCGCCGGCATTCTTCAGGGTGTCGACATCGTCGCGCATTGCGCGAAGGCCAATCACCCGGACGCGTTTCGGGACTGGGCCGAGGCGGCGGCTGGTCGCGTCGTCGTCGCCGAGATCGCCAACGGCGCAGCGCCGATCGGCTATTCGGTGCTGACCACGCCCGATCTGCCGGCGGTCGAAACCGGCGCCGCCGACATCGAACTCCGCCGCATTTACACGCTGTCGCACGCGTACGGTACCGGACTGGGTCCGGCGTTGATGGCGCAGGCGCTGCTCGATGCGCGGGGACTGGGCTGCAAGCGCATGTTGCTCGGTGTCTATGCCGGCAACGATCGCGCCCGCGCATTTTACCAGAAGCAGGGCTTCGCAAAGGTCGGCGAACGGCAATATCAGGTCGGCGCTACATTGTGCGACGACGTGATTTACGCGCTACAGCTTTGATCGGGTGACGCCGGGCGCGGACGGGCGGCGCCTATTATTCCGCCGGTTTTTCCTTCGCCCATAGAGCATCGAGCCGCGCCGGATTCCCGCCGCGTTCCGCTAGGCTGGCGCCTTCGAGTTCGAGCTTGCGGCCGCCGAGTAAGCGCCCGGCTGTTTTCCACCGGACCTGATAGATCGCCCGGTCGGTCTTCTTCGTGTCGCCGTCCCACCAGGTCGCGGTGATAAGCACAGGGAGGCGGCCTTCGCGATTGTCGGCGCCCTTGTCAGTGACCTTGAGCAAGGCGCGTTCGAACCAATTCGCGTCGATCTGCGGGCTGGTCAGCCCTGTTTGCGTATCGACGCCTAACGCTGGCGGGAAAGTGACATCGATCTCCTGAACGCGGTGATCGGGGTCGTTGAGCGTCAGCACATGGCTGCCGCTGCGGGATGCGGTGAAGGCGACGAGCGATTTCTCCTTGCTCTCGGTCGCGCGTTCGGCCTGATCGGCCTTGCGATCGGACCAGCTCATCCACAAGCCGGCGGCCGATATCAGCAAGGCGGCGATGCCGACCCATTCGGCCAGCGAAATCCAGCGTCGCCGGATCGCCGCCTTTTCGGCGCGCTCGGCGAGAGTTTCGGAAGGCGGAGGTGGGGGAGCGGATTCGGTCATCGTCCGCCGGCCTCCAGAAGGCGACGCGGCGCCACCATTTCCCAGCTCATCGCGATCCTGTCCTCGACGCGCTGCCAATCTGTCGCGTCGCCGTTCAATTCCATCCCGATCCAGCCCGACGGGCCAAGATAGGGCGGCACGTGATAGAAATCGGGGTCCATCTCGACCAGCATCCCCTGTTCCTCGCGCCCGCTGGTCTTGACGATGACCGCGGTGTGGCCGTCGCCATGATGGTTATGCCAGAAATAGGCGTAGACCTTGCCCTTCTCGATGAAGAAGGCCGGCGAGCCGTGCGACAGCTTCTCGGCTGCTTCCGGAAAGGTCATGCAGATCGCGCGGATCCGCTTCAGGTCGGCGTCGGGATCGGGACTCATCGCGCCGCGAAATCTGCCAGAACCTGCGGATAAAGGCGATGCTCTTCCGCCAGGACGCGCGTGGCCAGCGCGTCGGCATCGTCATCGGGCAGGATCGGCACGCGCGCTTGTCCCAGCACTTCGCCGGCATCGAGCTCCTCGGTCACGATATGCACCGAGCATCCCGCTTCCTGGTCGCCTGCCGCGATCGCGCGCGCATGGGTATCGAGCCCCTTATATTTGGGCAGCAGCGACGGATGGATGTTGATGATGCGGCCACGCCATTCGGCGACGAACTCGTTCGAGAGCAACCGCATATAGCCGGCAAGGGCGACGATCTCGACGCCCGCTTCGCGGAGCGCCGCAGAAATGGCGGCTTCATAAGCGAGCTTGCCGATGCCCTTGGGCGACAGCGCGAAGGTCGGGATACCATGCTGGCGCGCCCAGGTGAGACCTGGCGCCTCGGGCTTGTCGGACGCGACGACCGCGACTTCATATCCGTCGCCAGCCTGCTCGACGATTGCCTGCATGTTCGAGCCACGGCCCGAGATCAGGATGCCGACCTTTTTCACTTGTCCCCCTCCTGCTGGTGGGAGGGTAGAATGGATTCACGCATTGTGCGTCGCCGTCCAATCGGCACGCGCGCTCCAGGTGCCCGCCGAGCCCGTCACCGTGCAACCGCGCTGCCCCGCGTCGATCGATCCGATCGTCAGCACGGTCTCGCCCGCAGCAGCCAGCGCTGCGGTGACCGCCTCCGCATTGTCAGCGGCGACCACGACAGCCATCCCGACCCCGCAATTGAACGTGCGCGCCATTTCCTCGGGCTCGATTGCGCCCTGCGCCTGCAGAAACGCCATCAGGCGCGGTTGATCCCAGCCGTCGGCGTCGATCCGCGCATGCGCGCCATCGGGCAGCACACGCGGAATGTTCTCGAGCAGGCCGCCGCCGGTGATGTGCGCCAATCCCTTGATTCGGCCCTCGGCGATCAGCGGCAGCAAACTCTTCACATAGATGCGCGTCGGCGCCATCAGCACGTCGATCAACAGCGTGTCGGCATCGAACAGGGCAGGGCGGTCGAGCTTCCAGCTCCTGTCGGCCGCCAACCGCCTGACTAGCGAATAGCCGTTGGAATGAACGCCCGACGAAGCGAGCCCGAGGATCACGTCCCCGGCCGCGATATCCCTCCCGGTCAGCACGCGGTCGCGCTCGACCGCGCCGACGCAGAATCCGGCGAGGTCGTAATCGCCATCGGCATACATGCCGGGCATTTCCGCGGTCTCGCCGCCGATCAATGCGCAACCGGCGATACGGCAGCCTTCGGCAATGCCCGCTACCACGCGCTCGGCGATCGCGTTGTCGAGCTTTCCGGTCGCATAATAATCAAGGAAGAACAGGGGCTCGGCGCCCTGCACGACCAGGTCGTTGGCGCACATCGCGACCAGGTCGATACCGACGCCGTCGTGTCGCCCGCTGTCGATCGCGAGCTTGAGCTTGGTTCCGACGCCGTCATTCGCGGCGACTAGCAACGGGTCGTTGAATCCCGCCGCCTTGAGATCGAAGAACCCGCCGAATCCCCCGAGATCGGCGTCGGCACCGGGCCTGCGCGTCGCCTTGGCGAGCGGCCCGATGGCGCGGACCAGCGCGTTTCCCGCGGCGATCGAGACGCCGGCATCGGCGTAGGTATAGGGGCTGTTGCGGCGCTGATCTTCGCTCATATGGACGCGACTAGCGACAACACGCTTGGATTTCCACGTCTGCTTCGCCAAAAGGGCGCCGACATGCGCCGCAGCCGTTTCTTCCATGCCTCCGCTTTAGCCGCGGCCCTTGCTCTTGCCGGAGGCGCCGGAATGGTCGCCGCGCAAGACGATGGCGGCGACAAGATCGACATGAATGAGCCGATCGACGCGTCGGGCAGCTATCAGGTCGATAACGTCGACGTCGACGTCAGTGGCCCCGATGCCGAATCCGCGCGGATCGCCGGGTGGCGACTTGCCCAGCGCAAGGCCTATCAGATGTTGTCGTCGAAATTCGGCGGCGGCGGCGTGCCGGCGGACAGCGTGCTCGATTCGATGGTTACCGGCATCGTCATCCAGAACGAGCAGATCGGGCCCAATCGCTATATCGCTAAACTCGGCGTGCTGTTCAGCCGCGCACGGCTGGGCGGGCTGATGGGCGCGGTAGGAGACATTTCGCGATCCGCGCCGATGTTGGTCATCCCGGTCCAATGGTCCGGCGGCAGCGCGGTCGCGTTCGAGCAGAAGACGGCCTGGGCCGATGCCTGGCAGCGGTTCCGCGCCGGAGACAGTTCGGTCGACTACATTCGCCCGACCGGCGTCGGCGCCGATTCGCTACTGGTCAATGAAGGCCAGGCCGGCCGGCGCGATCGCGGCTGGTGGCGCAGCGTGCTCGACCAATATGCCGCCGCCGACGTGCTGGTGCCGTCGGTCACGCTCTATCGCCAATGGCCGGGCGGCCCCGTCGTCGGCGTGTTCGAGGCGCGGCACGGCCCCGACAACGATTTGATGGCGCGATTCGCGTTGCGCGTCGACAGCGAGGCCGGCGTGCCGGCTTTGCTCGACGCCGGCGTGAAGCGGATCGACACGATCTATCAGGATGGACTGCGCAACGGCGCGCTCGGCGTCGACCCCAGCCTTGCCTATATTCCGCCGCCCCAGGCGACGCCGACGGCAACGCCAACACCGACCGACACGCCGACCGGTGAGGCGACGACCGCCGACGCCACGACTGCGGTCACGAGCGGCGCTGCGATCACCCTCCAGTTCGATACGCCGAGCGCCGCGTCGGTCTCTGCAATCGAGGGCGCGGTCCGCGGCGTGCCGGGCGTCAGCGGCGCCAACACCACCAGCATGGCGATCGGCGGGGTGTCGGTGATGCGGCTCAACTATAGCGGAGATCCGGCGGCGCTGGCGTCGGCGCTCGAAGCGCGGGGTTTCCAGGTCGGCCGTAGCGGCGCGACGCTCCGGATCCGGCGGCCATCCTTGCCTCCGCCGTCGGTCCCGTCGGACGACCGACCGACCGGATGAGCCAGCAGTTCGGCCTGCCGCTGGCTTGGCCGCCCGGACCGGGCGATGACGAGTTCCTCGTCACTCCCTCCAATGCCCATGCCTTCCATCAGCTCGAACATTGGGGGACTTGGCCGGTGATGACCGCCTTGCTGGTCGGTCCGCGCAAATCCGGGCGCAGCCTGCTGGCGCGCGTATTCGCTAGCCGGAGCGGCGGCAGGATCGTCGACGACGCCGATTTGCGGCCCGAAAAGGAGCTGTTCCACGCCTGGAACGACGCCCAGGCAGCGCGTCGTCCGCAATTGTTCGTCGCCAATGCCGCGCCACCGGCCTGGAAAGTGGGCATCCCCGATCTGCGCTCGCGGCTTGCCGCCAGCCCGATCGCGGAGATAGGACCACCCGACGACGCGCTGATGCAGGCGCTGCTCGAACGGCAATTCTTGCGTCGCGGGCTCGATGCGCGCCCGGACCTGATCCAGTGGCTGATCGCGCGGCTCGAACGCAGTTTCATTGCGGTGGAACGTGTCGTCGACGTGCTCGATCAGGAAGTGCTCGAACGCCGCAAGCGCTTGTCGATCCCGCTGGCAAGGGCCACACTGGCCGAGGCGGGAATCATCGCCCGGCCGTCCGCAGCCGATACCACCCAACAAGGTGAACAATGACTCGCCCCGCCCATATCGCACGCCTCGCCAATGATGACGATCCGTTCGAAAGCGGGGAGAGCGGCGAGCGCTATTTCAACCGCGAACTCTCCTGGCTGGCGTTCAATCGACGGGTCCTCGAAGAAGCGTGTAACACCGCCCACCCGCTGCTCGAACGCGTGCGGTTCCTGTCGATCTCGGGTTCCAATCTCGACGAATTCTTCATGGTCCGCGTCGCTGGGTTGATGGGCCAGCAGAAGCAGGAAGTCGAACGCCGCTCGCCCGATGGCCTGACCACGCGCGAGCAACTCGCCGCGATCGTCGCCGGCGCCGATGCGCTGGTCGAGGATCAGCGCAATGTCTGGCGTGACCTGCGTCATCAACTGGCCGAGGCGGGAATCCACGTGCTCGGATCGCGCCAGATCGACGAAGCCGTCACCGCGGACGAGGCGGCGTGGCTCGAAAACCATTTCCGCGAACAGATTTTCCCGATCCTGACCCCCCAGGCGCTCGATCCCGCGCATCCGTTTCCGTTCATGCCCAATAAGGGGCTGGCGGTGATCTTCGACCTGACGCGCGCGTCGGACGGCGAGATGATCCGCGAACTGCTCATGCTGCCGGCTGCGATGGCGCGGTTCGTCCGACTGCCGGGCGAGCCGGCGCGCTACGTCGCGGTGGAATCGCTGGTGAAGCGCTTCTCGACCTTGATCTTCCCCGGGTACGCGGTGAACGGCGCCGCGGAATTCCGCGTGTTGCGCGACAGCGATATCGAGATCGAGGAAGAGGCGGAGGATCTGGTCCGCTATTTCGCCAATGCGATCAAGCGGCGGCGGCGCGGCCGGGTGATCCGGCTCGAACTCGAATCGGGCATGCCCGAGGCGCTGGGCGTGGTGCTGCGCGAGGAACTGGCCGGGGGCGATGCCTTCGTCACTGAAAGCGGCGCCTTCCTCGGCGTCCACGACCTCGAAGCGATTATCGACGAGAATCGCCCGGACCTGAAGTTCGTGCCGTTCAGCCCGCGCTTTCCCGAGCGTATCCGCGAATTCGGCGGCGATTGTTTCGCGGCGATCAAGGCCAAGGATATCGTCGTCCATCACCCGTACGAGACGTTCGAGGTGGTGATCGAATTCCTGAAGCAAGCGGCGGCCGATCCCGACGTCGTCGCGATCAAGCAGACGCTCTATCGCGCCGGCAAGCAATCGGCGGTGATCAACGCGCTGATTGCCGCGGCCGAATCGGGCAAGTCGGTGACGGCAGTGGTCGAGCTGAAGGCGCGGTTCGACGAGGAGCAGAACCTGCTCTGGGCCTCCGCGCTCGAACGCGCCGGCGTCCAGGTCGTCTATGGCTTTTTCGACTGGAAGACCCACGCCAAGGTCTCGATGGTGGTGCGGCGCGAGGGCGGCGAATATCGCACCTACTGCCATTTCGGCACCGGCAATTACCATCCGGTCACGGCGCGCATCTATACCGACCTCAGCTTTTTCACCGCCGATCCGGATATCGGTCGGGACGCCGCGCAGATCTTCAACTACGTCACCGGTTATGTCGAACCGACGCTGAAACTGGTCGGCATCTCGCCGCGCGACATGCGTACGCGCCTCACCGCCCTGATCGATGCCGAGATCGCCAACGCCAATGATGGGCGGCCGGGCGCGATCTGGGCCAAGATGAATTCGGTCGTCGATCCGGCGATCATCGAGAAATTGTACGAAGCGTCCAATGCCGGCGTTGAGATCGACCTGATCATTCGCGGCATCTGCTGCTTGCGGCCCGGCGTACCCGGCATGTCGGAGAATATCCGGGTCAAGTCGGTGATCGGGCGCTTCCTCGAACATAGCCGGATCTGGTGTTTCGGCAACGGCAAGGCGCTGCCCAATGACGGCGCCAAGATATTCATCTCATCGGCCGACTGGATGCCGCGCAATTTCGATCGCCGCGTCGAATATATGCTGCCGATTCTCAACCCGACTGTGCACGATCAGATTCTCGATCAGGTGATGGTCGCGAACCTGATCGACACCGAGCAGAGCTGGGTGCTCCACGCCGACGGGACCTATGACCGCATCGAGCCGGGTCCGCGGCCGTTCAACCTGCACCGCTATTTCATGACGAACCCGTCCTTGTCCGGCCGGGGCGCCGCACTCGAGGGGGGCGCGGTACCGAAATTGTCGCTGACGCGGCGCCGCTAGCGTGGCGACCCTCCTGTTCCGCAAACAGAGGCCCGAATCGGCCACGTCCCCGCCCCGGGCGGGCATCATCGACATCGGATCGAACTCGATCCGGCTGGTGGTCTACCAGGGGCCCGCGCGGCTGCCCGCGACGCTGTTCAACGAAAAGGTAATGGCAGGGCTGGGGCGCGGGCTTGCCGAAACGGGCCAGTTGGCGCCGGAAGCGTTGGAGCTCGCGATCGAGGCGCTCGAACGGTTCGCGGCGCTCGCCCGCGAAATGGAAGTGGAGAGCCTGCGGACGGTCGCGACCGCCGCGGTGCGCGATGCGGCCAACGGACACGTGCTGCTCGACGCCGCGGCGCGGATTGGCCTGCCGGTCGAATTGCTGTCGGGCGAACAGGAAGCCACCGCCGCGGGAATGGGCGTGCTCTCCGCGATTCCCGATGCCGATGGTATCGTCGGCGATCTTGGCGGCGGCAGTCTCGAGCTCGTACGCGTCAAGAAAGGAGAGGTTCGCGACCGCGTGTCGTTCCCGCTCGGCGTGCTGCGCGTCGCGGCACTAAGGGCAAAGGGCAAGGGAACGATCGATCGCCGCGTCGCCAAGCTGGTCGATCAGGCCGGCTGGTCCGGCAAGGGCAAGGGCCTGCCGCTCTATCTGGTCGGCGGGTCATGGCGCAGCCTCGCGCGGCTCGACATGAACCTGCGGCAATATCCGCTGCCCATCATCCAGCAATATGCGATGTCGCCCGCCACGATCGGTAGGCTGGTGCGTAGCGTCAGCCATAGCGGCAAAGGCACGCTGAAAACCGTACCCGGAATCTCGTCGCAGCGGGCGCCCATGCTCAACGACGCGGCGGCGCTGCTCGCGGCATTGCTTCGCCACCTCAAGAGCGATCGCACGATCGTCTCCAGCTTCGGGCTTCGCGAAGGATTGCTCTACGAAGCGCTCGATGCAGAAACGCGCCTACAGGATCCGCTGATCGTCGCGACGCGCGAGGAGGGGCGGCGGCTCGGCCGTTTCCCCGAACATGGCGACCTGCTCGATCGCTGGATTTCGCCGCTGTTTCAGGACGCGCCGGCGATGGAGCGATTGCGTCGCGCCGCCAGTCTGCTCGCCGATGTCGGCTGGCACGCCAATCCCGAATTCCGGGCCGAACGCGGCGTCGAGATCGCGTTGCACGGCAATTGGGTGGCGATCGATGGGCGCGGCCGCGCGCTGATCGCGCAGGCGCTATGGACCTCGCTGGGCGGAGGCGCCGGGACGCCCGAGCCGCTCAACGTGCTGGCGCCGGCGCAAGACCTCAAACGCGCGGCGCAATGGGGATTGGCGATGCGCCTCGGGCAGCGCTTGTCGGGCGGTGTCGCCGGCCCGCTGGAGCGATCGAAACTGGGCGAGGACGGATCGGCGCTGACCCTGCATCTCGCACCTGGCGATGTCGCGCTCTACGGCGAAGCGGTGCAGAAGCGCCACGCGGCGCTTGCCGCAATCTGCGATCGGACGCCGCTGCTCACCAGCTAGCCTTTGTTTCAGCAAAGCTGAAACGGTTGCGGTACCGGCCCGCTCCCCCGCCCGGCCGCCCAACACGGTATTCTATGGGCGGCCGGGCGGGGGAGCGGGCCGGCACCGATTTAGCGAAGCTGAAAACGACTCTAGGCCAGCGTGGGCGTCAACTCCGTCTTGTCGCCGCGCCAACCGCGCAGTGCCGCCGCCCTATCCGCCGCCGCCGCATCCTTCATGCCCAGCGCCTCTTCGGCATCCGCCCGAATGGATAGCGCAACCGGGTCGTTTGATCTCCGCGCCAGGACGCGCGTCGCCTGCCGTATCGCCGCACGCGCCTTGCCCTGCGCGAGCAAGGCGGCGGCGTAGCTGCGGCGCACCGGGTACCACCAGGCCGGGGGATCACTGAGCGTCTTCATCAATCTCGCCTCGTCGAGTTTCGCGGCGGCGAGGTAGGCGCGCGCGGCCAACTCCGGCCGCTTGTCAATCATCGCCGCGCGGCCATCGAGCACGAGTTGCGCGATCCGCACGAGCTGACGCGATTGATTGGCGAGGTCGTCCGGCTTGGCGGGAAGCGGCGGCAGGCTGATCTTCGCGCGTTCGGCACGGACTCCCGCGGCATTGCCCAGCCGGGCCTGCGCCTCGCCGCGCGCGTACAGCCAATATTGCCGGATATAGGGCTGCTTCTCGCCGGGATCGGCCATCGCCAGCACCTTGGCCGGGTCGGCGAAGCGTCCTTCCGCGAAATAGGCGGTGCCGACGCCCATCTGGATGAACAGGTTGTTGGGGTCGGGCAGGCTGGCGGTGGCCGCGATCAGGGGGTCGGCCAGCGCCAGCGCCGCCTTGCCGTCGCCAGAGATCAGCGCGCCGCCGACGCCATATTGGACGTTGTGGCCGTGATAGGGGAGCATCCAGACCTGCCCCGGCTTGATCAGCCCCGCGATCCGCGCGTCGCTTTGGCCCAGATCGACCGCGGCGACATTGGCGTCGGCGGCGTCCTGATAGCGGCCCACCCAATAGAAAGTGTGCGACGGCATATGGATAAGATGGCTCGACGCCGGGGCGAGCCGGCCGAGTTTGTCGGCATAGGGTTCTGCGCGCTTGGGAAAGCCGCTCATTTCGGTCGCGTGGATGTAGAAATGGATCGCCGGGGTGTAGTCGGGGTTACGCTTGAGGATGCCTTCGAGCAGCGCGACCGCGCGCGGCAGATTGGCGGTGCCGCTGGTAAGCGCGGTCGGGATCATCCAGGCATCGGCGGCGATCGTGGCGATCTCATCGTCCTGCGGATAGCGCAAAGTCAGCGCATCCATCGCTTTCGCGAACGCCAGGTCTCCGGCACCCTTGCCGCCGCCATCGACATACCGAAGCTTGAGCGCGGCGATCAGATCGCGCTCCCGCTGCGGCGCCTGCGACGTCAGCAGCTTCTCGGCCACCAGCACCTTTGCGAGCGCAGCTTTCTGCTGGTCCGCGCCGATCGGAAAATTGATCGTCGGGCCGTCGCTCCAGGCCGCGCCCCATTCGCACATCGCACATTTCGGATCGAGCTTGGCCGCTTCGGCGAAGGCGGCGCTCGCGGCGCCATGCGCGAAGGCATGGGCAAGCTGCATGCCATTGTCGAAGAATGCCTGCGCGCGCGAATTGGCGGTCGTAATCGGGAAGCCGCCGTTACCGTATCCAGGATAGAGCTGCGGCGTCGCGCCGACCGGCAAATCGTCTCCGCAGATCGATATGCCGGCGAGCAGATCGGCGGTGCTCGGCCGCATCGTCGCCTCGCCGACGGATGCCGGGATTAGGGCGAGGAGCGGTAAGGTGACAAGCCAGAGGCGCATCGTCCATTTCCCCAATTGGAACGCCTGCGCATCGTATCCCCAATCGGCTCCACACACCATCGGCTTGAGTAGCGCTCCCGTGTCCCCTAAGTCGCGGCCATGACCTCGACCAACGACATCCGCCGCAGCTTTCTCGACTACTTCGCCGCCAACGGCCACACGGCCGTGCAATCGGCGCCGCTGGTGCCGCAGAACGACCCGACGCTGATGTTCGTCAATGCAGGCATGGTGCCGTTCAAGAACGTGTTTACCGGCCTGGAATCGCGACCTTATTCGACCGCGACGTCGAGCCAGAAATGCGTCCGCGCCGGCGGCAAGCACAACGATCTCGACAATGTCGGCTACACCGCGCGGCACCACACGTTTTTCGAGATGCTCGGCAACTTCTCGTTCGGCGATTATTTCAAGGAGCGCGCGATCACGCTCGCCTGGGGGTTGCTGACCAAGGAATGGGGCATTCCGGCCGATCGCCTGACCGTCACCGTCTATCATACCGACGATGAGGCGTTCGATCTGTGGAAGAAGATCGCCGGCCTGCCGGAAGAGCGGATCATCCGCATCGCGACCAAGGACAATTTCTGGGCGATGGGTGACAACGGCCCCTGCGGCCCATGTTCGGAAATCTTCTTCGACCATGGCGATCACATCCCCGGCGGCCCTCCCGGATCGCCCGACGAGGATGGAGATCGTTTCGTCGAGATCTGGAACCTGGTGTTCATGCAGTTCGAGCAGGAAGCCAATGAGATCGTCGGCAACCTGCCCAAGCCGTCGATCGACACCGGCATGGGACTCGAGCGCGTCGCCGCGGTGCTGCAGGGCGTCCACGACAATTACGATACCGACACGTTCAAGGCGCTGATCGCCGCTTCGGAAGCGTTGACCCACACCAAGGCGATCGGCGAGCAGATGGCGAGCCATCGCGTGATCGCCGATCATCTGCGCTCGTCGGGTTTCCTCGTCGCCGACGGCGTGCTGCCGGCCAATGAAGGCCGCGGCTATGTTTTGCGCCGCATCATGCGCCGCGCGATGCGCCACGCCCATCTGCTTGGCGCCAAGGATCCTCTGATGCACCGGCTGGTCCCGGCGCTGGTGGCCGAGATGGGAGCCGCCTATCCCGAACTGATCCGCGCCCAGCCGCTGATCGAGGCGACCCTGCAGCAGGAGGAGAAGCAGTTCCGCCGCACGCTCGACAAGGGTCTCAAGCTGCTCGACGAGGCGACCGCGGGCATGGCGCAGGGATCGACGCTCTCCGGCGAGACCGCGTTCAAGCTCTACGACACCTACGGATTCCCCTATGACCTGACCGAGGACGCATTGCGCGCCCAGGGCCTGCAGGTCGACCGCGAAGGCTTCGACGCCGCGATGGCCGAGCAGAAGCGCGCCGCACGCGCCGCCTGGAAGGGGTCGGGCGAGAAGGCGTCGGACGAGCTCTGGTACGATCTGGTCGAGGAGAAGGGCGGCACCGAGTTCATCGGCTACACGTCGGAGCAGGGCGAGGGCGAGGTCGTCGCCTTGATCAAGGACGGCGCGCGCGTCGAAAAGGTCGTCGCCGGTGACGAGGTCGACATCGTGCTCAACCAGACGCCTTTCTATGCCGAGAGCGGCGGACAGGTCGGCGATGCCGGCCTCGCGAGCAACGACAAGGGGCTGAAAGGCCGCGTGTTCGACACGCAGAAGCATCTCGGTCGGCTGTGGGCGCATCGGACGAAGATCGAGGCGGGCGAACTCGCGATCGGCGACGCCGTGCACCTGGTGGTCGACGGCGAGCGCCGCAATGCGATCCGTGCCAATCACTCGGCGACGCATCTGCTGCACGCGGCGCTGCGCGAGCGGCTGGGCACGCATGTCGCGCAAAAGGGCTCGCTGGTCGCACCCGAGCGGCTGCGGTTCGATTTCTCCCAGCCGACCGCGATCGACCCGGCCAGGCTGGCCGAGGTCGAGGCCGATGTGAACGCCTATATCCGTCAGAACGACGCCGTCTCGACGCGTTTGATGACGCCCGAGGAAGCGATCGAGGAAGGCGCCATGGCGCTGTTCGGCGAGAAATATGGCGATGAGGTGCGCGTCGTGTCGATGGGGCGCGACGGGCAGAAGATCTACAGTCTCGAATTGTGCGGCGGCACGCACGTCAATGCGACCGGCGATATTGGCCTGTTCAAGCTGGTCAGCGAAGGCGCGGTGTCGTCGGGGGTGCGCCGCGTCGAAGCGCTGACCGGCGAAGCGGCGCGCGCTTATCTGGCTGGCCGCGACGAGAAGCTGCGCGAAACTGCTGCCGTGCTCAAAGCGACGCCGGACGAAGTGCCCGCGCGCGTTGCGGCATTGGTCGAGGAACGCCGCCGGCTCGAACGCGAACTGGCCGAAGCCAAGAAGGCGCTGGCGCTGGGCGGTGGTGCCGGTGCCGCTCCCGCGGGCCCTGAACAGGTCGATGGCATCAATTTCGTCGGTCAGGTGGTCGAGGGGCTCGAGGCCAAGGGACTGCGCGGTGCGGTCGACGAGACCAAGGCGCGCATCAGCTCGGGCGTGGCGGTATTAGTCGCGGTCAATGACGGCCGCGCCTCGATCGCCGTCGGTGTGACCGACGATCTGACGAGCCGGTTCAACGCAGTGGATCTGCTCCGTAAAGCGGTCGCAGTACTCGGCGGGCAGGGCGGTGGCGGCCGCCCCGACATGGCCCAAGGCGGCGGCCCCGACGGTAGCAAGGGCGAAGATGCGGTTGCGGCGGTGAAGGCGGCGATCGCAGGCTGATTTATGCGCTTCCCCGGCGAAGGCCGGGGCCCAGCTTCGATGAATTGGCGATGGCGACCTGTCGTCTCAGGCGCGCCGATACTTGGCCCCGGCTTTTGCCGGGTAAGTGCTGGATGTCGTCGCAGGGGCGTTGGACATGGCCCAACCGCCTAGGAAGCCTCCACCTTCTTCACTCGGCGGAGCCGCGGCTCGCGATCGATTCCGGCCTCTTCCTTGATCGATTTGCGCAGTTCGTCGCGCTTTTCGTGGATCGAGGCGATCACCGGTCCCATCGCGACGCCCAATTCGACCAATACCGCTTCGGACAATTGCAGCGAACTCTCGAGCGTCTCGGGCACGGCGTCCGTGACGCCTGCGCGATAGAGCTCGGCGGCGTGCGACGCGTCGCGAGCGCGCGCCAGGATGGTCAGGCCCGGAACCCAGCCGCGAACCCGTTTGGTCAAGTGCGCCGTCAGCACCGGATCGTCCATCGTCAATACCAGCGCCTCGGCCCGGCCAAGATTGAGGCGGTCGACCAGTTCGCTCCGCGCGACATCGCCGAACAGCACCGAGTAGCCGTCACGCCGCGCCGCGTTGACCGTGTCGATATCGGCCTCGACCGCGATATAGGGCTGGCCGTGCTCGCGGAGCATGTCCGCGACCATCCGCCCGACGCGGCCAAAGCCGATCACCACCGTACCCGGACCTTCCTCAGCGAGCTGGAGGTCGGGTGCCAGCGCCTCGCGCGCTTCGAGCCGTCGCGCCACCGCATGACCGATCTCCGCCAGCGCCGGCGTAATGGTCAGACCCAATGCCGTCACCGTCTGCCAGAACGCCGCGTCCTGCTGCGCGATCAGCCCCGCCGCTGCCGCTGTGCCGAGGACGATCAGCGTGGTTTCCGACGGGCTGGCCATCAACAGGCTGGTTTCGGCGGCAACGCCGTTGCGCGCCTTGGACAGCTTGAGCAAAGCGAAGGTGACGATCGACTTCGCCGCAACGACGCCGAGCAAGGCCAGCACGAAATCGCCCCAGCGATCGATCAACGTATCGAGGCTCAGGCTCATGCCGACGGTGATCAGGAACACGCCGAGCGCGAGGCCCTTGAACGGCGCGGTGATGACTTCGACCTCGCTATGATATTCGGTCTCCGCGATCAGCACGCCGGCGAGCAGCGCGCCGACGATCGGCGACAGGCCGGCGGCGGTGGTGGCGAGGCTGGCGACGATGACGACCAGCAGGGAGATGGCCAGGAACAGTTCGGGGCTCTTGGTCCGCGCGGCCTGTGCGAACAGCCGCGGGAGGACGAAGCGGCCGACCAGGAAGATCGCCGCGATCGCGATTGCTCCCCAGATGAGGACGCTGACGATATCGCCGCCACGCCCGCCCATCGCGCCGAGCGTGAAGATGATTGGGACTAGCGCCAGGTCCTCGAACAGCAGCATGGCAAAGGCAGCTCTTCCGACCGGACTTGTCATCCCGGCGATTGGCAAGACGAGCGCGGTGGACGACAAAGCCAGCGCTAGCCCTAGCCCGAGGCTGCCGCCCCAATTGTCTCCGGCCAGGAACAATGCGGCGCCAATGACCGCTGCGCATCCCAGCAATTCGGCCGCACCGACTCCGAACACCGCGGCGCGCATTCCCCACAAGCGTCTGAGCGAGAGTTCGAGACCAATCGAGAACAGCAGCAAGGTTATGCCAAACTCGGCGAAGGGCTCGATCGCGTGCGCGTCGGATATGGTGATGTGGTAGAGCCACGGATATTGGCCGACCAGGGCGCCGAGCCCCGACGGTCCGACCAGCATGCCGACCAGGATGAACCCGATCACCGGACTGACCTTGAACCGTGCGAAAGCCGGGATCACGATGCCCGCGGCACCGAGGATCACCAGCGCGTCGCTGAACCCCTTGTTGTCGAGACCAATTGCCATGCCGGCATCAAAGCAGGCCGAAGGGAGTTTGTCAGGTCATGACTGATGTCGATGTCTGTATTATCGGCGGCGGACCGGCCGGAATGGTCGCGGGATTGCTGTTCGCGCGCGCTGGCCTGAAGACCACGGTACTGGAGAAGCACAAGGACTTCCTGCGCGATTTTCGCGGCGACACCGTCCATCCATCGACCTTGCGCATCTTCAGCGAGTTGGGGTTGCTCGACGAATTGCTCCAGCGCCCGCATCAGAAGGTCGAGCGTTTGGGCGCACGGATAGCCGGGCGCGACATGCAGATCGTCGACCTGACGCATCTCAACGTTCCGGCGCCTTACATCGCCTTGATGCCGCAATGGGACTTTCTCGATTTCGTCGCCGATGCCGCGCGTCGCTATCCCACGTTCGACCTGCGCCAAAGCTGCGAAGGTGGCGAGCTGATCGAGGAAGCCGGGCGCGTATGCGGGGTCAGGACGGGAAACGGCGAGGATATCCGCGCGCGGCTTACGATCGCGGCGGATGGCCGCGATTCACAGCACCGCGACGGCTTGCCCGCCACCCAGATCGGCGCGCCGATGGACGTCTTCTGGTTCCGCATCCCCAAGGTAGCGCAGCCCGAGAACGACACGATGGGCGTGTTCGATACCGGCATCCTGTTCGTGCTGATCGATCGCGGCGATTATTATCAATGCGCCTTCGTCTTTCCCAAGGGCGGCGCCGAGAAGATCCGGGCCGAGGGACTCGACGCCTTCCGCGATCGGGTGCGCGCGATCGGACCGGAAACCGCGACGGTCGATCAGGGCGTGACCCGTTGGGACGACGTCAAGCTGCTCACCGTGACGGTTGATCGTTTGGAGAAGTGGGACCGGCCGGGTCTGCTCGTGATCGGCGATGCCGCGCACGCAATGTCGCCGATCGGCGGCGTCGGAATCAATCTGGCGGTGCAGGATGCGGTCGCCGCCGCCAATATTCTTGCCGCGCCGATGGCGGCCGGGAACGATCCGGACCCGCTGCTGCTCATGGTGCATGACCGCCGCATCCGCGCGGTCAAGCTGACGCAGGGCATGCAGAAGATGGTCCAGGATACGATCATCGCGCCACTACTCGCCAGCACCGAACCGATGGAAGGCCCGCCGCTGCCCGCCAAGCTGCTCGACCGCATCCCGCTGCTGCGGCGCATTCCCGCACAAGTGATCGGCATGGGCTTCCGCCCGGAACATGTGCGCTCGCCTGAGGCCGAACGTTGAATTAGCACGATGCAAACCCTCTCCCCATATGGGAGAGGGAGGCGACCGCATAGCGGTCGCACAACGCTTAAGCGTCGCTCCCTTCATCCGAGCTGCGCTAGGCGGCACGCCGCCAAGCTCCGCCATCCTTCTCCCATGGGGGAGAAGGTTAGGCATCACATCACGCCCAAGTCGCCATCCGGGTTTCGAGATTCTCGCGCACCGCTTCGAAGAACTGCTCGGTGGTCATCCATGCCTGATCGGGACCGATCAGCAGCGCGAGGTCCTTGGTCATCTTGCCGCTCTCGACGGTTTCGATGCAGACCTTTTCGAGTTCCTCGGCGAAGCGCGTCACGTCGGGCGTGCCGTCGAACTTGCCGCGATATTTGAGGCCGCCGGTCCAGGCGAAGATCGACGCGATCGGGTTGGTCGACGTCGCCTTGCCCTGCTGGTGCTGGCGATAGTGACGGGTGACGGTGCCGTGCGCGGCTTCGGCCTCGACGGTCTTGCCGTCGGGCGAGAGAAGGACCGAGGTCATGAGACCCAGCGAACCGAAGCCCTGCGCGACCTGGTCCGACTGGACGTCACCGTCGTAATTCTTGCAGGCCCAGACGAACTCGCCGCTCCACTTCAGCGCCGAGGCAACCATGTCGTCGATCAGGCGGTGCTCGTAGACGATGCCCGCTTCCTTGAACTTGTCGGCGAACTCGGCCTCGAACACTTCCTGGAAGAGGTCCTTGAAGCGGCCGTCATAGGCCTTGAGGATGGTGTTCTTGGTCGACAGGTACACCGGCCATTTCAGGTTGAGGCCGTAATGCATCGAGGCGCGGGCGAAATCGCGGATCGAATCGTCGAGATTGTACATGCCCATCGCGACGCCCGACGAGGGGAATTGGAACACTTCCTCCTCGATCCTGTCGCCATTGTCGCCGACCCAGGTCATGGTCAGCTTGCCCGGGCCGGGGACGCGGAAATCGGTTGCGCGATACTGGTCGCCGAAAGCGTGACGGCCGACCACGATCGGCTTGGTCCAGCCGGGGATCAGGCGCGGCACGTTCGAGATCACGATCGGCTCGCGGAAGACGACGCCGCCCAGGATGTTGCGGATCGTGCCGTTGGGCGACTTCCACATCTTCTTGAGGCCGAATTCCTCGACGCGCTGCTCGTCGGGGGTGATCGTCGCGCATTTCACGCCGACGCCGTACTTCTGGATCGCCTTGGCGCTGTCGACGGTCACCTTGTCGTCGGTCGCATCGCGATGTTCGATGCCGAGATCGTAATAATCGAGATCGATGTCGAGATACGGCTTGATCAGGCGCTCACGGATCCATTCCCAGATGATCCGCGTCATTTCGTCGCCGTCGATCTCCACGACGGGCGTCTTCACCTTGATCTTCGCCATATCCGCTTTCCTGATGGGGGTTTTCGGTCGGGCCTCTAGGGTGAAGCGGGGAGGGGGGTCAAGCGCCGTGCCCGCTCACCGCTACGGGAGACTGTCTCGCTTCCCGCGCATTGTACCGTACAGGCAACACGGTTAGATGGCGCCCATGCCTTCACTCGATCCGCCGGAAATCGGCACGTCCACCGTCAAGTGGCGCTTTCCCGCGATGCACCCGGAAGGGCGTCGCTACGTTATCATCGCCGCCGTCGCGGCATTGCTGTCGCTACTTATCTGGAAAGTCCTGTTCTGGCCGCTGGCGTTCCTGACGCTGGGCGTAGCCGCTTTCTTCCGCGACCCTATCCGCGTGACGCCGCGCGACGACAGCCTGGTGATCGCCCCCGCAGACGGGCTGGTGACGATGATCCAGCCGGTGGTGCCGCCCGCCGAGCTCGATATATTGGGAACGGCGCCGCTGATCCGCGTATCGATCTTCATGAGCGTGTTCGACGTCCATGTGAACCGCACGCCGATCCAGGGGATCATCCGCCGCGTGGTTTATATCTCCGGCAAGTTCCTCAACGCCGACCTCGACAAGGCGAGCGAAGAGAATGAGCGCCAGCATCTCGTCGTCGAGGGCAAGGACGGCCGGTTGATCGGCTTCACCCAGATCGCCGGGCTCGTCGCGCGCCGGATCGTTGCCTTCGTCAAGGAAGGCGATATGGTCGCGCCCGGTCAGCGCATCGGGCTGATCCGGTTCGGTAGCCGGGTCGACGTGTTTCTGCCGGCTGACACTATTTGTCAGGTGATCCTGGGCCAGCGCACCATCGCGGGCGAGACGATTATCGGCCGGATCGGCGGCGAGACAATGAGCGGCGTCACCCAGTGACAATGTGCCCAATCGCTTTCCCAATGGTTGAGGGACAGTGAGGCGTCCGGTCCGCCGTCGTCCTGCCGGACTCCCGCTCCGTACCATCGCGCCCAACGCGCTGACCGCGCTCGCGCTCTGTTCAGGACTCACCGGCGTCCGCTTTGCCATCGCCCAGGACTGGCACATGGCAGTGGTGATGATCCTCATAGCGAGCGCGCTAGACGGCGTGGACGGACAGGTTGCGCGGCTGTTGAGCGGGACCAGCAGGTTCGGCGCGGAACTCGACTCTCTTAGCGACGCGATTTCGTTCGGGGTCGCGCCTGCCCTGATCCTGTATCTCTGGTCGCTGACTAACGCGCCACGGTTCGGATGGATCTGCGCATTACTGTTCGCGGTATTCTGCGCGATGCGGCTCGCACGCTTCAACGCGCAGATCGACGCTACCGAACAACCGCGCAAGGCGGCCGGCTATCTGACCGGCATTCCCGCGCCGGCAGGGGCAATCGGCGCCATGTTGCCGCTCTATCTGTGGTTTGTAACCGAAGAGATGGGCCTACCCGAATTGGGCGGGTGGTTGCGTCAATGGTGGCTGGTCGCGCCATGGATGGCATTCATTGCGCTGCTGATGATTTCCAGCGTCGCGACTTTCAGTTGGGCGTCGCTCAGGTTGCGGCGCAATATCCGGTTCGAGGCGTTGGCAGTGATCGTCGCTATCGGCGTGGCTCTAATCTCTGCACCATGGCCAACCCTGATAGGCGTCTGCATTATCTATCTAGGGTTGATCCCGTTCAGCGCGCGCAATTACGCGCGGATCAGGCGGCAGCGCGCCAATATGTCGGCTGCGCCGAAACCGACCGCACCGTTACCCTGATCGTTGCCGTGGCATGACGCGGCGGCAGTGGCGGAACGATTGATGCACGATCCTTGCCGGCAAGCGCGGCCTGAATGTTGGGCAATGCCGGAATTACGGTCGAATAAATGGTCGCGCCCGCCGCGAACAGCGCACCGGCGAACATCAGGACAGCAACGATCGTAAACATTGCGACTTCCCCTTTGGGTGGACCGCGATCCGTGTTGAACCAACCATTGGGCGATTCAGATGTTCCGCGCCCTGTGGATGATCGCTTTATGTTCTGTTGATGTTCCGTTCGTCAAGCAAAAAAGCGGAACATAGCGTGAATAAGCCCGCGATAAGCGGTTGTGAGCATGACGAGCGTGCGTACCACCCACTTGCCTTTGCCGGAACTTTGGCCTAGGGGGCGCGCCTCAAACCCGCATGGGAAGCATCATAACCCGGTGCCGAGACTTCTCGGTTCCCGCTTCCCAGAGGCACAACCGGAAGGAGTTATCCCTATGGCGGCACCTGTCGTCACCATGCAGCAATTGCTCGAAACTGGCGCGCATTTCGGCCACCAGACGCACCGCTGGAACCCGAAGATGAAGCCGTATCTGTTCGGCGACCGCAACGGCGTTCACATCATCGACCTGTCGCAGACCGTGCCGCTGTTCGCGCGCGCGCTCGAATTCGTCAGTTCGTCGGTCGCGTCGGGCGGCAAGGTCCTGTTCGTCGGCACCAAGCGCCAGGCGCAGGAGCCGATCGCCGACGCCGCGCGTCGCGCCGGCCAGCATTTCGTCAACCATCGCTGGCTGGGCGGCATGCTCACCAACTGGAAGACGATCTCCAACTCGATCAAGCGCCTCAAGGCGCTCGAAGAACAGCTCTCGGGCGACACGCACGGCCTGACCAAGAAGGAAGTGCTGCAGCTCACCCGCGAGAAGGACAAGCTCGAGCTGTCGCTCGGCGGCATCCGCGACATGGGCGGCGTTCCCGACGTGATGTTCGTGATCGACGCCAACAAGGAAGAGCTGGCGATCAAGGAAGCCAACACGCTGGGTATCCCCGTCGTCGCGATCCTCGATTCGAACGTCTCGCCCGACGGCATCGCTTTCCCGGTTCCGGCCAATGATGACGCCGCGCGCGCGATCCGCCTCTATTGCGAAGCGGTTGCCATCGCCGCGACCCGTGGTGGCCAGCAGCGTCAGGCCAATGCCGGCGTCGATCTGGGTGCCCAGGTCGACGCCCCGGTCGAGGAAGCGCTGAACGCGGAGCCGATCGTCGGTGACGAAGCCCAGCAGGCCGACATGGCCGCCGAGGCCGAGCGCCAGATCGACGCCTAATCTGTCGCCGAACCGTCATGCGGGCGGGGTAGGGCGACGCAGCCCCGCCTCGCCCGCAACCACATTCTGACTAAAAGGACTGAGAACATGGCCGAGATCACGGCAGCAATGGTCAAGGACCTGCGCGAGAAGAGCGGCGCGGGCATGATGGACTGCAAGAAGGCGCTGGGCGAAGCCGGCGGCGACATGGATGCAGCAATGGATTGGCTGCGCACCAAGGGCCTCGCGGCCGCCGCCAAGAAGTCGAGCCGCACCGCAGCCGAAGGCCTGGTCGGCGTCGAGGTTTCCGGCACCAAGGGCGCCGCGGTCGAAGTCAATTCGGAAACCGACTTCGTCGCCAAGAACGACCAGTTCCAGGCGTTCGTCCGCGACGTGACCTCGGTCGCGCTCGAGCTGGGCGACGAGATCGCGACGATCAAGGCGGCGGCGCTCGGCGGCAAGACCGTCGAGGAAGTGCTGACCAACAACATCGCGACGATCGGCGAGAACCAGACGCTGCGCCGCGCCAAGAAGCTCGAAGTGTCGAAGGGCGCGGTCGTGTCCTACGTCCACAACGCGCAGGCGCCGGGCCTCGGCAAGATCGGCGTGCTCGTCGCGCTCGAGAGCGAGGCTCCGGCCGACAAGCTCGAAGCGCTCGGCAAGCAGCTGGCGATGCACATCGCGGCGGCCTTCCCGCTGGCGCTCAACGAGGAAGACCTCGACCCGGCAGTGATCGAGCGCGAGCGCGCGATCGCCCAGGAAAAGGCGTCCGAGAGCGGCAAGCCCGCCGACATCATCGCCAAGATGGTCGACGGCGCGATCGCCAAGTACCGCAAGGAGAATGCCCTGGTCAGCCAGCTGTTCGTGATGGACGGCAAGACCAAGATCTCCGACGTGGTCGCCGCGGCTGCCAAGGAAGCCGGCTCGCCAATCACGCTGAAGGACTATGTCCGCTTCCAGCTCGGCGAAGGCATCGAGAAGGAAGAATCGGACTTCGCGGCAGAAGTCGCGGCGGCCTCCGGCGTGCCGCAGCCGGCCTGATCCGACGACTCGAATGAACAAGGGGCCGCGTCGCGAGGCGCGGCCCTTTTTCGTATCCGCTAAGCGTCTGCTGAAAACTCGCGAAAGAGCGAGTTTTGAGACCGCACCGGCCCGCTCCGCCACCCGACCTCCCATAGAATACCCTGATTGGGAGGTCGGGTGGGGGAGCGGGCCGGTGCCGCGAAACGCGCCCTCAGCGCGTTTCAAAACAAACTCTATCCGCTTGGCTTCGGGGCATGACGCCCCTAAGGTCCGCGCCACTTCACGACCCGAAGGTGTAGATGTCCAGCCCCGCTTATAAACGCATCCTCCTGAAACTCTCGGGCGAGGTCCTGATGGGTGAGGGGGGCTTGGCGATCGATCCGACGGTCACCGCGCGCGTCGCGGGCGAGATCAAGGATGCCAGGGACGCCGGGCACGAATTGTGCGTCGTGGTCGGCGGCGGCAACATTTTCCGCGGACTGTCGGCAGCGGCGAAGGGCATCGAGCGGGCGACCGCCGACTATATGGGCATGCTGGCGACGGTGATGAATGCGCTGGCGGTGCAGAACGCGCTCGAGCAGGTCGGGGTCGACACCCGGGTGCAGTCCGCGATTCCGATGCAGTCGGTATGCGAACCTTTCATTCGACGCCGCGCGATGCGCCACCTCGAAAAGGGACGCGTGGTGATCTTCGCCGCCGGCGTCGGCTCGCCTTTCTTCACGACCGACAGCGGCGCTGCGCTGCGCGCCGCCGAAATGAATTGCGACGCGCTGTTCAAGGGTACCTCGGTCGACGGCGTCTACAATGCCGACCCCAAGAAGGACCCGGCGGCAAAGCGTTATGAGACCGTGAGTTACGACACGGTGCTCGCAGATAATCTCAAGGTGATGGATGCAAGCGCCATAGCCTTGTGCCGCGACAACAATATTCCGATCGTGGTGTTCAACATCCGCGAGCCGGGCAATCTTGCCTCGGTGCTGCGCGGAGAGGGCGTCTCGACGGTAGTGCAAAAGGAAGGATGACACATGGCCGCCTATGACAAGGCCGATCTCGAGCGCCGCATGGCCGGCGCGGTCGAAGCGCTGAAGCACGATCTCGGCGGGCTCCGCACCGGTCGCGCGTCGACCGCGTTGCTCGATCCGGTGACGGTCGAGGTGTACGGATCGCACATGCCGCTCAACCAGGTCGCGACGGTGTCGGCGCCCGAGCCGCGCATGTTGTCGGTCCAGGTGTGGGACAAGTCGAATGTCGGCCCCGTCGAAAAGGCGATCCGCTCGGCCGGTCTCGGCCTCAACCCGATCAACGACGGCAATACATTGCGCCTGCCGATCCCTGATCTGACCGAGGAACGCCGCAAGGAACTCGCGAAACTCGCGGGCCAATATGCTGAGAAGGCGCGGATCGCGGCGCGCAACGTGCGTCGCGACGGGATGGATTCGCTCAAGACCGACGAGAAGAAGGGCGTGTACTCCGAGGATGAGCGCAAGCGCCATGAGACGGAAGTGCAGAAGCTGACCGACAGCACGATCGCCGATATCGACGCCGCGGCGACGGCCAAGGAAAAGGAAATCCTGGGCCAGTGAAGCCCGTCGCCGCCACCGACATGGCGCCGGCCGCTTCCAGCGCGGTATTGCCGCGCCATGTCGCCATCATCATGGACGGTAATGGCCGCTGGGCGAAGAAGCGGCATCTGCCGCGTCTCGCCGGGCATCGCCAGGGCGTCGAGGCGGTCCGCAAGGTCACCCGCGCGGGTCGCGCGATGGGGATCGAGGCGATGACGCTCTACGCTTTTTCGTCCGAGAATTGGCGGCGTCCCGAGGAAGAAGTCGGCGATCTGATGGGGTTGCTGCGGCATTTCATCCGTAGCGACCTCGATGAACTGGTGCGGGAGAATGTGCGGCTGCGGGTGATCGGCGATTACCGCCGCTTCTCCCCCGATCTGGTCGCGATGATCGACGACGCGACCGGGCGCACGTCGGCCAACACGGGTCCGTTGCTGGCGATCGCGCTCAATTACGGGTCGCAGGCCGAATTGGCCGGCGTGGCTCGAGAACTGGCGCGCCGGGTGCGCGACGAGGGCATGGCGATCGAGGATATCGATACTCAGGCGATCGAAAACCTGCTCGACACGCATGACTTGCCGCCGCTTGATTTGTTGATCCGCACCTCGGGCGAACAGCGGCTGTCGAACTTCCTGCTGTGGCAGGCGGCCTATGCCGAATTGCTGTTCGTCGATACGTTGTGGCCTGATTTCAATGCCGAAACATTGAGCGAGGCGATCTCCGCCTTCGGGCGACGGCAACGCCGTTTTGGAGGCCTGTGAGCGACCGTTCCGCGCGCCCGCCGAAGCGCCCGCCCGAATTGTTGGTCCGCGCCACGGTGGGCCTTGGCCTGATGGCCTTGGCGTTGGCCGCGGTTGTGCTTGGCGGATGGATATTCTGGCTGCTCGTCGCGGCGATGGCGATGGTCATGATCGCGGAATGGGCAGACCTGGTCGGCACCGCGGCCCGCGACAAACGTGGCGCGATGCTGGCTCTCGTTGTGCCGTTGACCGTGATGTCGCCCGCCGCCTGGGGGCCGGGCTGGTTCGCTTTGGGAATCGTTGGCGCGGCGGCGGTGTTCGTCGCAGCGGTGTTCAAGCCCCGCGCGCTGGGACTGGGCATGGTCTATGTCGGCGCGCCGGTCCTGGCGCTGCTGGTCATCCGCGAAAACCGCGAATTCGGGCTGATCTACACACTCTGGTCGCTGGCGCTGGTCTGGATGTGCGACATCGGCGCCTATTTCGCCGGAAAATTTATCGGCGGCCCGAAACTCGCGCCGATGATCAGCCCCAACAAGACCTGGGCCGGGCTGATCGGCGGCATCGCGGCGGCGAGTGCCTTCGGCTGGGTCCTCCATTGGCAATATGGTTTGGCGATGCGGCTGACACTGGCGACTCCCATCCTGGCGTTGCTCGCCCAAGGCGGCGACCTGTTCGAAAGCTGGCTCAAACGCCGCGCCGGCACCAAGGATAGCGGGACTCTGTTCCCCGGCCATGGCGGGGCGCTCGACCGGCTCGACGGGCTGGTGCCGGTGGCTCCGGTTGCCGCGTTCCTGGTCGTCATCGTTCCCCTCCTGTACGTCTGGCGCCCATGAAGACCGTCACCATTCTGGGCGCGACCGGATCGGTCGGCACATCCACGCTCGACCTGATCGAGCGCGAGCCCGATCGCTTCAAGGTGCGGGCGTTGACCGCCAATTGCGACGTCGAGCGCCTTGCGGCGGCGGCGCGGCGAACGCGCGCCGAATTGGCGGTGGTCGCCGACGAGAGCTGCCTACCCGCGCTGCGCGAGGCGCTGGCCGGTACCGACATCGACGTCGCGGGCGGCGTGCAGGCGATATGCGACGCCGCGCGATCGGGAGCCGATCTCACCGTTGGGGCGATCGTGGGGTGCGCGGGGCTGCGTCCAGTGATGGCGGCGGTGGAGCAGGGCGGCACCGTGGTGATCGCCAACAAGGAACCGCTGGTTTCGGCGGGGGAATTGGTGGTCGACGCGGCGCGGCGATTCGGTGCGACGCTGCTGCCCGCGGATTCCGAGCACAATGCGATCTTTCAATGTTTCGATCCTGCCCAGGCGAAGCATGTACGCCGTATCATCCTGACCGCGAGCGGAGGACCGTTTCGCGACTGGAGCCTGGAGCGAATGCGCGACGTCACGCCGCAACAGGCGGTGGCGCATCCCAATTGGACGATGGGCGCCAAGATATCTGTCGATTCGGCGACGATGATGAACAAGGGCCTCGAACTGATCGAGGCCGCACGGCTGTTCCCAGTCGAGGCCGACAATATCGAGATCATCGTGCATCGCCAGTCGCTGGTCCATTCGCTGGTGGAATATGCCGATGGATCGGTGCTCGCGCAGTTGGGGCCGGCCGACATGAGGACGCCGATCGCTTATTGCCTCGCCTGGCCGGAACGGATGGCGACGCCGATGGCGCCGCTCGACCTGATCGCGGCCGGCAGGCTCGATTTCGAAGCTCCTGATGAGCAACGTTTTCCCGCGCTGGCATTGGCGCGCCGCGCGCTGACCGCGGGAGGCGGGCGCCCGGCGATTCTCAACGCCGCCAACGAGGTCGCGGTGGCGGCCTTTCTGGCGGGCAAAATCGGTTTCCTCGAAATTGCCGCAATCGTCGCCGATACGCTCGACGGCTACGACCCGCCTGCGCCCGAGACACTGGACGACGTACTGGCTATAGATGACGAAGCGCGTACCATCGCGGGCGAGCGTGTAGAGGATTGCGTTACCTGATGCAGAGTCCCGGCCTGATCCTGTACATTGTCGGCTTCGCGCTGTTGCTGGGGCCGCTCGTGTTCTTCCATGAGCTCGGCCATTATCTCGCCGCGCGGCTGTTTGGCATCAAGTCGGAAGTTTTTTCGATCGGGTTTGGCCCGGAAATCACCGGCTGGACCGACAAACGCGGCACGCGCTGGAAACTGAGCTGGATCCCGCTTGGCGGCTATGTCCGCTTCGCTGGCGACATGAACCCGGCCAGCCAGCCGGACCCCGCCTGGCTGGCGCTGCCGCCGGCGGAGCGCGCCCGCACCTTCCAGGCCAAACCATTGTGGCAACGCGCGATCGTCGTGCTGGCCGGTCCCGTGACCAATTTCCTCCTCGCTTTGCTGATCCTGATGGGATTCGCCCTGGCTTATGGCGACAATCGCACGCCTACGACCGTGGCCGGGGTCGAGAGTGGCAGCGCCGCTGCTGCGGCAGGCCTGAAGACCGGGGATAGGATCACCGCGCTGGGTGGACGCCCGGTCGAGACGTTCGAGGATTTGGCCTACTACGTCCAGCTGCGCGCCGGCGAGCGGGTCAGGATCGATTTCGATCGCAGCGGCGTCGCGATGGCGAGCGACGCGGTGATCGGCAAGCGGCACGTCAAGGACAAGTTCGGCAACGAAGGCGATATCGGAATGCTGGGGGTCCACGCCGCCCGGCCGGTCTTTGTGCGAATCGGCGTTCTAGAGGCACCGGCTGTCGCTTCCAGGGAGCTTTGGGCGCTGGTTCGGCAAACCGGCCAGGGGCTTGGCCAATTGATCACCGGCCGCCGTCCGATAAAGGACATGTCGGGCGTTGTCGGCATGGTGAAATTCTCCGGCGAACAGCTCAGCATGGGCTGGCCCGACTTCATCTGGTTGGTCGCGATCATCTCGATTAATTTGGGGTTCATCAACCTCTTGCCAGTCCCCATGCTCGACGGAGGGCATTTGCTGTTCTACGCGATAGAGGCTGTGCGGCGGCGTCCGGTGACGCCAGCGATCCAGGAATGGGCCTTTCGTGGCGGGCTGGCGGCGATCCTGGGCTTGTTCCTGATCGTGACGTTCAACGATCTGGGCAAGGTGGGCTTGTGGCAGCATCTCGCCGGGTTGATCGGCTGAAGCGGTTAGGGCAGGGCGGGCGCGCCCGTAAATCACGCGACGGCAATGTCTCCGGCTGGGGTGGAATGGTGAAAGTTATCAATACGTCGAAGTTCGGAACGCGCGCCGTTACGGTGTTGCTCGCGGGAACAATGCTCTCGGGGGTGCCGGTGGCCGCCGCCGCTCAGACCGCAGCCGCTACGCCCGCCGCGCCCGCGCCTGCCGCCACGGCACCGCAGGCTGCGCCTGGCACCCCCCAGACCGCGCCCGCCGCGCCGACCTCGCCGGCTGTGGCGCCGCAGCGCGTGATCCGCTCGCTGCGGGTCGAAGGGTCGCAGCGCATCGAGCCGGAAACGGTGCTGTCCTACACCAAGCTGCGCGTCGGCCAGGCCTATACCAACGAAACGCTCGATCAGGCGCTGCGCGACCTGCTGAACAGTGACTTGTTTGCTGACGTAACGATCGCTGGCGTTGAAACCGGTGAGATCGCGATCCGCATCCGCGAGAATCCGATCATCAACCGCGTGATCCTGGAGGGTAACAAGACCCTCAAGTCCGACAAGATCACCAAGGAAATCAAGCTCGCTCCGCGCCAGATCTTCACCCGCACCGCGGTGCGCCAGGACGTCGCGCGGATCATCGAGCTCTATCGCCGCCAAGGCCGTTTCGCCGCGCGGATCGAGCCCAAGATGGTCAGCCTGGACCAGAATCGCGTCGACGTCGTGTTCGAGATCGATGAGGGGCCCAAGAGCAAGGTCCGCGCGATCAACATCATCGGCAACAACGTGTTCTCCGACGGCAAGCTGCGCGAGCAGATGGTCACCAAGCAGGCGCGACTGACTCGCTTCATGTCGTCCAACACGTCCTATGACCAGGATCGTCTGGCCTATGACCAGCAGAAGCTGCGGCAATTCTACTTGACCCAGGGTTACGCCGATTTCCGCGTGACCTCGGCGGTGGCCGAGCTGACCCCGGACAAGAAGAACTTCATCATCACCTATGTGGTGGAAGAAGGGCCGCGCTATAAGTTCGGCAACGTCACCGTCGACAGCGATATCCGCGATTTCGACAATACCAAACTCGCCGCCGGCCTGGGGATCAACAAGGGCGACTGGTACAACGCCAAGCGCGTCGAGGATTCGGTCGACCGCCTGAACGAGACCGCCGGTTTGTTCGGCTATGCGTTCACCGACGTGAATCCGGAATTCAATCGCGACCCCGATAAGCTGACGATGTCGATCAACTTCCACATCGCGGAAGCCAAGCGCTCGTATATCGAGAAGATCGACATCACCGGCAACCGCAACACCCAGGACAAGGTGGTGCGTCGCGAAATCCGCCTGGCGGAAGGAGACGCGTTCAACAGCTTCCAGGTGAAGCGCTCGCAGGATCGCATCAACAGCCTGGGATTCTTCCAAGACAAGTTCGAGATCAAGCAGGAGCAGGGCTCCGCTCCCGACCGCGTCGTGCTCAATGCGAATGTCGAGGAAAAGGCGACCGGCGAATTGTCGCTGTCGGCCGGCTATTCGAGCCTCGAGCGGTTCATCATCCAGGCCGGCATCACGCAGCGTAACTTCCGCGGCAAGGGCCAGGAACTCCGCGCCAATGTCGACTATTCGGTCTATTCCAAGTCCGTAAGCCTCGGCTTCACCGAGCCGTATCTATTCAACAAGAACGTCGCCGTTGGCGTCGACATCTTCCGCCGCGACTATAACTCGTTCAACTATCTCGGCGACCAGCGCCAGACGACCTATTCGCAGGTATCGACCGGGTTCCAGGTCCGCACCGGCGTGCCGATCACCGAATATTGGTCGCTGTCGGCGCGCTATGGCCTGACTTACGACGAAGTCGGCCTGGATAAGGCCACTTATTATTCCGACACCAACGCCGACGGCATCTTGGATACCTGCGATCCGCTCAAGGCAGGGCGCTATCTGTGCGACGCGATCGGCAACCGCCTGTCGTCCGTGCTCGGCTATTCGTTGGTCTATGACAGCCTTAACAGCCGTCTGAGGCCGACCGCGGGCAAGCGCTTGGTGCTGAGCCAGGACTTTGCCGGGCTCGGCGGCGACGTCCGCTATGTCCGGTCGCGGATCGAAGCGTCGAAATACGTGAACCTAGGCCATAACTGGATTTTCTCGGTCAATGGCGAGGCCGGTTACATCGCCAGCCTGGAAAAGAGCCGGGGCGCCGGCATCGACAAGGTCCGCATCACCGATCGCTTCTATCTTGGCGAGCCGCAGATTCGCGGGTTCGACATTCGCGGCGTCGGCCCGCGCGTGCGGCGTATCAATTACATCAACACCACCGACTCGAACGGTGTCGTCACCGCGCAGACGCTTGATCCCGACAAGAAGAATTATATCGACGACGCCTTGGGTGGCCGGGCATATTATCTCGTGCGGTTCGAGCTGCAGCCGCCGCTTTCGGGCGGTGCGCGGGAGCTGGGGCTTCGTCCGTCGATCTTCCTCGATGTCGGCGCCGTCTGGGGCGTCACCAAGCCGCAGCTGACGACATTCCCGTCTCACGTCGACGCCAACGGGAAAACGATCTACGACCCGATCGTGACCCCGGTCCGCAACGGCTCGGGCCAATTGCTCTATAGCTATACCGATTCAAGCGGCTCGGTCGTGTCGACGACCTGTGCGGCCGGTATTCCCGATGCGAGCGGCAATTGCGTTGGCGGCACCGCCAACAACGCGCTGACCACTTCAGCCGGACCGTTCCTCGAGCAGTTCCTCGGCGACACGCCGCGGCCGCGCGTCTCGATCGGCTTCGGGGTCAACTGGAATTCGCCCTTCGGGCCGCTCCGCATCGACATCGCCAAGGCGCTGCTACACTCGCCCGGCGACGATACCAAACTCGTAACATTCAACGTAGGGACCCAATTCTGATGAATAGCATGATCAAATATCTCGGCATCAGCGCAGTCGCGCTGACGACCGGTCTGGCGCTGGCGCCTGTCGCCTCGGCGCAGTCCGTCGCCGTCGCCGACCCGCAGACCGCGATCCTGAAGACGACCGCGTTCACCAACGCGATCAACCAGATAAAGACCACCTACAAGACCGGTCTCGATCAGGCCGAAGCTATCCGCAAGGAGCTCGCGCCGCTGGAGCAGGCGTTCGACGCGAACAAGGATGGCCAGCTCGACGAGTCCGAGCTCGCCAAGCTGCGCGCGTCGCCCAATTTCGCCTCGATCCAGCAGAAGGAGCAGCAGGCTTCGACGGCGGAAATGCCGGCCCTGCGCGCCCGCGCTTACGCGATCGAGCAGATCTCGGCAAAGTTCCAGCAGGCTTATGCCACGGTCAAGACGACCAAGCGCGTCAGCCTGGTAATCCGTCCGGAAGCGGCGCTGGACTTCGACGCCAATGCCGACATCACCGACGACATCACCGCCGAGCTCAACAAGCTGGTGACGACCGTCAGCATCACTCCGCCGGCCAATTGGCAGCCGGGCGGCAACGCTGCCGGCGCCCCGGCGGCGCCGCGCGGCAATCCGCCGGCGGGCGTTCCGGGCGGCGCGCTGCCTCCGGCGCCGACGCCTTCGACCGGCAAGAAGCCGTCCGGACGGTGAGCGACGAGGCGACGGCAGCCGCTTCCATCGGTCCGCTCGATATCGGGCGGGTGATGGCGGCGCTGCCGCACCGCTATCCGATGCTGCTGGTCGACCGTGTCGAGGAATTGATCCTCGACCGGTCGATCGCGGCGATCAAGGCGGTGACGATCAACGAAAGCTTCTTCCAGGGGCATTTTCCTGGGCGTCCGATCATGCCCGGCGTGCTGATCGTCGAGGCATTGGCGCAAGCCGCCGGCGTGCTGGCGGTCGAGAGCCTGGGGCTCGCGGGATCGGGCAAGCTGGTTTATTTCATGGCGATCGACGAAGCGAAGTTTCGCAAGCCGGTTGAACCGGGCGTGCTGCTCCGCCTCGAAGTCGAATTCGTCCAGAAGCGTTCGTCGGTGTGCAAATTCGCGGGTCGAGCGCTGGTCGATGGGCAATTGGCCGCGCAGGCGAATTTCACGGCGATGATCGCCGACCCGCCGGCAGCCTGACACGCCGGAGCCCGCGCGTCACGCATTGTTGAGGACATTTTTCGAGAGAGTTGCGCTGGCGGATACCCTCTGCTAGGCGCCGCGGCTTCGCTGCCGGTCGGAAACCGGCGGCTTTCAAAAGGATTTCGCGACGTGAAGAAAAACACTCACCCCGATTACCACATGATCAAGGTCCAGATGACCGACGGCACCGTGTACGAAACGCGCTCCACCTGGGGCAAGGAAGGCGACACGATGACCCTGGAAATCGATCCCTTGTCGCATCCGGCCTGGACCGGCGGCCGCGGCCAGATGCTCGATGCGGGTGGTCAGGTGGCGCGCTTCAACAAGCGTTTCGGCGGGCTGTCGCTCACCAAGAAGTAAGCCGCGCCGCTTCGGCGGTTGCGTGACGTTCGACGCCGCGTTCCCGGGAGGGGGCGCGGCGTTCGCTTGTCCGCGAGGCCGGCGGTCCTTAACGCTGTCTTAGGCATCGCATGGCTAGGCTTTGCGTCATGGAAGCCAGGCAGATCAACATTTCGGCGGAATTCGAACCTGCGGTGATGAACCGCCGGCGGTCGCCGCGCGCGCCCGTGTCGCTCGACGCCAAGCTGGGCAGAAGCGGGCTTGACCGGACGTTATGTCGAGTGACCGATTTGTCGCCCGAAGGCGCGCGGATCTCGACCTACTCCGCGCTCAAGAAGGACAGCGTGATCTGGCTGACCCTGCCCGGAGCGGGGCAGATCGCGGCGACGGTCCGCTGGGCTGACGATTTCCAGGCGGGCTGCCTGTTCCATCGGCCTTTGCCGGATCATTTATACGAGGCGCTGGTCGACGTAGGCGCGCTGTAAGCGGACGAATAAGGGCCGGAGACCCTGCTACGCGCTCTTACGTATAAAAAACCGCCGGATACTGGTAATAAGGCGCTCATATCCATGCGTCGCAAACCAGGCATCTCGCTCTATCATCCGCCAGCCCGCAAACCGACGGTGATGCGGCGCTATGGCGCGCTCGCCGGGATCGGATTGCTGGTCGGTGCGGTGGTGGGGCTTGGTCTCACCCAGATGCCGGTCGGCCAAGTCGCCGCCGTCACGTCGACCACCGACAAAAGCTGTGCCCAGCCGCGTCGATCCGACGAGGCAAAGCGGTGCGATAGGCAGTCAACCGATCGTTGTGGGCCGACGCCGCCTTGCGATCGCGGTGCTGGCGAGCCGCGTTCGACGCGCGCTAATCGATAAAAGCAGCCAGCTCGTTCGGTGAGCCGGTTGGGAACGCCTTTTTCAGATAGGTCAGGAACGCAGACACGCGCCCGCTGAGAAGCCGGGCCGACGGATAGAGTGCCCACAAATTGGTATCCGGTTCGTCGACATCGGCCCATGCCACCAGCCGACCGGCCGCCAGGTCATGGCTGACCAGCGAAAGCGGCAGGCGGCCAGCACCGATGCCTTGCCGGACCGCGTCGCGGACCATCACCATGGAAGAAAGGGACAGGACCGGATCGATCGCGATAGTGGACCGTCCGCTCGTTGTAATCACGTTCCAGTCGCCCGACAGATCGGGCGATCCGCGGACGACCGCTCGCACCGCCGAACCGTCGATCGGCCGAATGAGCGCCGGTGCCGCCGCGACCACCAGCCGGTCACGCAGGAAGGCCCGCCCGATCAGGCTCTCGTCAGGGCGTGGGTTGACCCGAATGACCAGATCATAGCCCTCCTCGATCATGTCGACGTTGCGGTCGTCGGTCGTGACTTCCAGCCGCACCTCGGGATATTCGAGCGCAAAGCCGGCGGCGAGCCTTCCCATTGCGATCTGCGAAAAGAGCGAAGGGGCGCTGATCCGCAGCGGGCCGCGCGGAGCATCGCCGCCCGCGGCTATTGCCGCTGCCGTCTCGTTGAGTTCGCTAAGCAGCCGCCCTGTCCGTTCATGGAGCGCGCGCCCTTCTTCGGTGAGCTTGAGATCGCGCCCGCCGCGCTCGAACAAGCGCACGCCGAGTCCGGCCTCCAAATCCGCCACACGCCGGGACAGAGTTGCCTTGGGGCGTGTGGCGGCCCGTGCGGCGCGTCCGAACCCGCCATGCCTGGCGACGAGGTTGAAATCGGCGAGGGCAAGAAGATCCATATGTTCCACCAGGGAGACACAATGTCCAAACATAGCGTCTATTGGTGCATCTGTGGATCACTAAATTCGGAGGCGTCAATCAAGACACCTCAGGAGACACATCATGACCATTCTCGTTATCGGCGCGACCGGCCGCGTCGGGCGCCATGTCGTCGACCAACTCGTGAAACGTGGCGCCACCGTGCGCGTGCTTACCCGCGATCCCTCGAAAGCCGATTTTCCCACCGAAGTTGACGTCGCCCAGGGGGACCTGCTCGACATCGACGCACTGCGCGCCGCGTTCACCGGCGTCGACGCATTTTTCCTGCTCAATGCGGTAACCGGCGATGAATTCACCCAAGCGCTCGTCACGCTCAACATCGCGCGCGAGATGGGCGTCGATCGCCTCGTCTATCTGTCGGTGATCCATGCCGACAGGTTCGTGAACGTACCGCACTTCGCGGTGAAGTTCGGTGCCGAGCGGATGATCGAACAGATGGGGTTCAGCGCCACGATCCTGCGTCCGTCCTACTTCATCGACAATGAGCACATGAGCAAGGACGTCATTGTCGACCACGGCGTCTATCCCATGCCGATCGGTGGCAAGGGTCTCGCCATGGTCGATGCGCGCGACATCGCAGAGGTCGCGGCGATCGAGCTTATCCGTCGCGCACAGGCACCGGGCATGCTGCCGGTCGAGACGCTGAACCTGGTCGGCCCCGACACGCTGACTGGTTCGGATGTAGCGGCGATCTGGTCGGACGTTCTCGGCCGTCCGATCGTCTATGGTGGCGATGATCCCAGCGCGTTCGAGCAGAATTTGGCGAGTTTCATGCCGAAATGGACGGCCTATGACATGCGCCTGATGGCCGAGCGCTTTGTCAGCGATGGCATGATCCCGGAGGCCGGCGACGTCGAGCGCGTCACCCGGTTGCTGGGCCGACCGCTCCGTTCCTATCGCGACTTCGCCTCGGCCCTCGCCGCCTCGACAGCAACCGCCTGAAATACCCTTGAAGACGATCGACGGGGTTGCTCGCCGAGAGCAGCCCCGTTGCGATCGAAAAACAGCGCTGGCGGAGAGGGTGGGATTCGAACCCACGGTGGGCTTCCACCCACGGCGGTTTTCAAGACCGCTGCCTTAAACCACTCGGCCACCTCTCCGCGCGCGAGCAGCGCTTTGCGCAAGGACGGCGATTTGTGCAAGTCGCGCGACGATGGGGTTTCACCTTTGCCGCTCGCTGTGGCACGGTCTGCCGATGCGCGGACGGGGTTTTATCGGGAGAATGGCGGCAGCGATCGCGCTGACCGCCGGGTTGTGGCTTACGGCGAGTTCGGCGAATGCCCAGGACGAAGCCGGTTTTCAGTCGTACCTTCAGGGCGTGCGCGATCGCGCCCTCGCGCAAGGCGTGAAGCCGTCCAGCGTGAATTCGGTGCTGGGTGGGCTCACGTTCAACCAGCGCGTGATCGATCTCGACCATGCCCAGCCGGGGGGCAATCCGGCGAACCCGACCGACAGCGCAGCGCCGCCCTTTGCACCCTATTTGCGACGCCATGTCGATGCCGCTCGGATTTCGCAGGGCAGGCAGAAATATCTGGCCGAGCGCGCGCATCTCAGCCGCATCGAGGCCGAAACCGGCGTGCCCGAATCGATCATGGTCGCGATCTGGGGGCATGAGACCAATTACGGCCGGATCATGGGCAATTTCGACTTGCCGCGCGCGCTGGCAACGCTCGCCTATGATGGCCGACGCCGCTCGCTATTCGAAGGCGAATTGATCGCGGTCATGAAGATGGTCGATCGCGGCGTACCGCGCAGCCAGCTGGTCGGCAGTTGGGCGGGCGCGATGGGCGGGCCGCAATTCCTGCCGTCGGTCTATCTGCGTATGGCACGCGATGGCGACGGCGATGGCCGCGCCGACATCTGGAACAGCGATGCCGACACGCTCGCCTCGATCGGCAATTATTTCTACAACGCCGGGTGGCGGCGCGGGCAGCCCTGGGGCCTTGCCGTCTCGGTACCGTCGACCTTCGATCGCTCGGGCGTGACCAACAGGTTGATCTCGCCGCGTTGTCCCAAGGTGTTCGCCCGGCAAAGTGGCTGGCGGTCAATCGCCGAATGGCGCGCATTGGGAATCGTGCCGCAATCCAAGCCATGGCCGGCGGGCAACGTGCAGGCCACGCTGATCGAGCCCGATGGACCCGGCAAGACCGCCTATCTGCTGACCGGCAATTACCGGGTCATTCTCGATTATAATTGTTCCAATTTTTATGCGTTGAGCGTGGGGTTGCTGGCGGATGCGGTGGAATAAGGGGGGCCTCGCATTCGGTCTGGGACCGTGCGTGGTCCTGTTGGGGTGCGTTGGAGGCGGGGGATCAGACGGTGGGCTGCGTCCGCCAGCGCAGGTGTCTGGAGGCGCGCTGCAAGGCGGTTATCCACAGACCTATCCACCATCTGTTCCACAAGAGTCGCCGCAGCCAAACGGTCGGCCAGCGCCGCTCTCCGCCGATGAAGCGGATGCCGGGCCGCCGTCGTCGGATGGCCCAAGCGCAACGTCGGGGCGCGGCGAGTCGCGCTACGATGAAGTCGGCTATGCCAGTTGGTATGGCAACGAGCTGGCGGGTGCGCGCACGGCATCGGGCGTTCCGTTCGACCCCAAGGGCTTCACCGCGGCGCATCGCACGCTGCCGCTAGGCTCCTATGCCGAAGTGACCGCACTCGATACCGGCCGCACGATCCTGGTCCAGATCAACGATCGCGGGCCGCACCAGAGCAATTTGCTGATCGACCTGTCGCAAGGCGCGGCGCGGACGCTTGGCATAACCGGACGCGAGGCAGTGCGCATCCGCGCGGTCACTGCCAGCCCGTCCGATCTCGCGGCGCTGCGCGCGGGAGAGCCGGGGGTGCCGCGGCTGGATACACCGCCAGCGCTCCTCGCCGGCCTCCGTCAGCGGCTGACCAGTACCCCCAGGCCCGTCGCTGGGCCGCCCAAGATCCAGCTGCGTCTGCCGCTCGATCGTATCCCACCCGAACCGCAGGCGGCCAAGGTACCGGTCGGGAAGCCGACGCCAGCTTTGGTCGCCAATGGATTCTACGTCCAGGTCGCCGCTTTTTCGAGCCAGCCGCGCGCCGTTGCGCTCGCCAGGAGCCTGGGCGGACAGGCTGTACCCGCCGGCTCAGTATGGCGCGTGCGGATGGGCCCCTATTCGACGAAAAATCAAGCCAGCCAGGCACGTGACGCGGCAGCGGCACGCGGCTATGGCGATGCTCGTGTGGTCCGCCAGGACTGATCTTACCCCGCCTTAGCGTACGGACTGTTGTCACCATGAAATATATGCCCAAGATGATCCACCTGAGCGCTGCGTCGGCTCTGGTCCTGGCCGCCATGCCGGCCACCGCCGCCGCGCCGACCTTCGATACGCCGGCGCCGGTTGCCTATATGGTCGACATGTCGTCGAACGCGGTCCTGTATTCGAAGGACGCCGATCGTCGCATGCCGCCGGCATCCACGGCGAAGATGATGACCGTCTATGTCGTGTTCGACATGATCAAGAAGGGGCAGCTCAAGCCCGATCAGCAATTCACGATGAGCCCCGAAACCTGGCGCAAATGGCACAGCCAGGGGTCGACCATGTTCCTCAAGGCGAACGAGAGCGTCAGCATCGACAATCTGCTGAAGGGCATCGTCACGCTGTCGGGCAACGACGCCTGCGTCGTGCTGGCGGAAGGCGTGTCGGGGACCGAGCAGGCGTTCACCGACCGGATGAATGAGGAAGCGAAGAAGCTTGGCCTGACCAACAGCCATTTTGGGACGGCGAACGGCTGGCCAGACAACGGCGTTACCTACGTCTCCGCGCGAGATCTCGCCAAGCTGGCCGAGGCGACGATTCGCGACTTTCCCGATCTCTATAAGCGTTATTATTCGCTGCCCAACTTCACCTGGGGAACCCAGATGAACGGCACCGCGATCGATCAGGCCAACCGTGACCCGCTGCTGGGTGTAGTGGCAGGCGCGGACGGACTGAAGACCGGTCATACCGACGAATCCGGGTACAGCTTCGTTGGCTCGGCGATCCAGAACGGCCGGCGGCTCGTCATGGTTGCGGCCGGGTTCACCAGCTACAACCAGCGCAAGGACGAATCGATCAAGTTCATGAACTGGGGCTTCCGCGCCTGGCAGACGCATCCGATCGTCGCCAAGGGCAAGCAGGTCGCCACGGCCGAGGTCCAGCTGGGATCGTCGAGCAGCGTCGGGCTGGTCGCGGCGGACAATCTGGCGATGACCGTGCCGTCGGGCACCACGCCCAACACCAATGCCAAGGTCGTCTATGACGGCCCGCTCAAGGCGCCGATCAAGGCGGGCGACCATGTCGCCGACCTGATCGTGACATCACCCGGCATGCCCGACCAGCGCTTCCCGCTGGTCGCCGACAAGGATGTCGGCCCGGCAGGGTTCTTCGGTCGCGCCTGGACCGGGCTGATGCAATTGTTCGGCGGCTGACGCACAGGTGACGCGCGGCAAGTTCCTCTCGGTCGAGGGCGGCGAGGGCGCCGGCAAGTCGACCCAGGTCCGCCGCCTCGCCGACGAACTGCGCGCGCGCGGAATCGACGTCATCGTCACGCGCGAGCCGGGCGGCAGCGAAGGCGGGGAGGCGATCCGCAACCTGTTGATGCAGGGCGACATCAAGCGCTGGAGCTCGCATACCGAGGCATTGCTGTTCGCCGCGGCGCGCGCCGACCATGTCGAAAAGGTGATCCAGCCGGCGCTCGGCATCGGCACCTGGGTGATCAGCGACCGCTTCATCGATTCGTCGCGCGCCTATCAGGGCGTAGCGGGCGGCATCGACGATGCCGCAGTGCTCGCGCTCCATGCCTTCGGGTCGCGCGGACTATTGCCCGATCGCACCCTGGTGCTCGAAGTTCCGCCGGAGATCGGCGCGGAGCGTGCCGCGGCACGCGACGGCGCGGCGGCCGATCGCTTCGCCGCGCGCGAGCGGGCTTTTCACGACGACGTCGCGGCGGCGTTCCGGCGGTTCGCGGCGGCCGAACCGGACCGGGTACGGTTGATCGATGCCACGGGGGATGTCGAAACGGTCGCGGTCGGCGTGTTCGAGGCGGTCGCCGACCTGCTGTCATGACGTCACTCTATGGTAACCTCGCGGCGCGGCAGGCTTTTTCTGCCGCGATCGACAGCGGATCGCTCCATCACGCCTGGATTTTCGCCGGGCCGGAAGGCGTGGGCAAGGCGCGGTTCGCGATGCTCGCGGCGCGGCGCCTGCTCGCGGGGCCGGGGCAACCGGACGATTTCACGATCCCGCCGGGCGACCGCACGCAGCAATTGATCGAGGCCGGATCGCACCCCGATCTCAAGTTGCTGCAGCGGCTGCCCCGCGACGAGAAGAAGCCGGAACAGGGCCTGGCGCGGTCGATCCGCGTCGACCAGGTCCGCGAACTCGATCATTTCCTGGGCGTGAAGGCGACCTATTCCGACCGCCGCGTGGTTGTGATCGATACAGCCGACGATCTCGAACGGCCGGGCGCGTCGAACGCCTTGCTCAAGAATCTCGAGGAACCGCCCGCGGGTACGGTGTTCCTGCTGGTAAGCCACGCGCCTGGCCGCTTGCTGCCGACGATCCGTTCGCGCTGCCGGATGCTGCGCTTCGAGCCGCTCGACGATATGGAGATGCGCGCTGCACTGGTCGATGCCGGCGTCGCGACGAACGAGATCGACGAGCTGATTCGCGTCGGGCAAGGCTCGCCGGCACGCGCGTTGGCGATGGCCGGGCTCGATATTCCCGGGTTGGACAAGGCTCTGGCGGAACTGGCTCAGGGTGATGCCAGCAGTGCCGTCCGCGCCGAACTTGCTCGCGCGCTGTCGCTCAAGGCGGCGCAGGAACGCTATGAGGCGTTCCTGGAACGCGCGCCGAGCTTCATCGCCGCGGCTGCCCGAACTCGATCGGGCGAGGCGTTGAGGACTGCGCTCGACGCGCACGACGCCGCGCGCCATCTGGCGGCCAGCGCGTTGGGCCTGTCGCTCGACGCGCAGGGGACGGTGTTCGAGATGGCCGGGCTGGTGGCGCGGTTGGCAGTGCGCTGAACGTACAAACCCCTCTCCCCTCGGGGGAGAGAGGCCTATTGCGTCAGCAATGGGAGGGTGAGGGAAGCGACCGCACAGCGGTCGCGCGGCGCTTAAGCGCCGCTTTCCCCTCATCCAACCTTCGCTAGGCGGCTATTGCCGCTAAGCTGCGGTATCCTTCTCCCCCAAGGGAAGAAGGTTTGTGGCGAGGAGGTTCCATCGGCGCGGCACCTGCACTAGAGGGCAGGGCATGGCCGACCCTTATTATATCACGACCGCAATCAGCTATCCCAATGGCCGTCCGCACATCGGACATGCCTATGAGGCGATAGCCGCCGATGCGATCGCGCGCTATCATCGTCAGGCCGGGCGCGACGTCCGTTTCCAGACCGGCACGGACGAACACGGGCTCAAGATGGTCCAGACCGCGCGTGACCGCGGCGTCGAAACGCGCGCGCTCGCCGATGAGATGTCCGGATATTTCAAGGCGATGGATGATCGCCTTAATATCTCCTATGATCGCTTCATCCGCACCGTCGAAGCCGACCATCACGCCGCCAGCCAGGCGATCTGGGAAGCCATGGCTGCGGCCGGCGATTTGTATCTCGATCGCTATGAGGGCTGGTATTCGGTCCGCGACGAGGCCTTCTACGACGAGAAGGAACTGGTCGACGGGGAGGGGGGAGGCAAGCTGTCGCCCCAAGGGACGCCGGTCGAGTGGACCGCGGAGGAAACCTGGTTTTTCCGGCTGAGCAAATATCAGCAACCTTTGCTCGATCATTACGCCGCCAATCCCAACTTCATCCAGCCCGATGCTCGGCGCAACGAGATGATCGCGTTCGTGTCGGGCGGGCTTTCCGACCTGTCGGTCTCGCGCACCAGCTTCGACTGGGGCGTCAAGGTGCCGGGCAGCGACGGCCATGTCATGTACGTCTGGGTCGACGCGCTGACCAATTACCTGACCGGCATCGGCTATCCCGATCTGGACGGACCGCTGGGCAAATACTGGCCGGCCGATCTGCATCTTATCGGCAAGGATATCGTGCGATTCCATACGATTTACTGGCCCGCCTTCCTGATGAGTGCGAACATCGCGCTGCCCAAACAGGTGTTCGGCCACGGCTTCCTACTCAATCGCGGGGAGAAGATGTCGAAGAGCGTCGGCAATGTGACCGATCCGATCGAGCTCGCCGACCGGTTCGGGGTCGATCCGCTGCGCTATTTCCTGTTGCGCGAGGTCAGCTTCGGACAGGATGGCAGCTATTCGGAAGAGGCGATCGTCACGCGCTGCAACGCCGACCTCGCCAACAATCTCGGCAATCTCGCCCAGCGCTGCCTGTCGATCATCGCCAAGAATTGTGACGAACGCGTGCCCGAGGCAGGTAGTGCGACCGCAGCCGAGGAAGCGCTAGTCGAGAGCGTGAAAACGGCCGAGGCCGGCATGCACGCCGCAATGGGTGAGCTAGCGATCCATACCGCGCTGGAGGCGATCTGGTCGGCCGCGCGAGACGCCAACCAATATTTCGCCGACCAAGCGCCGTGGAGCGTGCGCAAGACCGATCCGACGCGGGCCGACACGATCCTCTATTACGCCGCCGAGGCCGTGCGGCGGATCGCGATCATGGCGCGCTGGGCGATCCCGGCAAGCGCCGACAAATTGCTCGATCTGCTGGGGCAGGGGGCGGATGTGCGCAATTTCGATGCGCTCAATCGACCGATCGAGGCCGGCATTGCGCTGCCGGCGCCGAGCGGCGTGTTCCCGCGGCTCGAAATGGCGGCGGACGCGGCATGAAGCTTGCCGACAGCCATTGCCACCTCAACTATAAGGGTTTAGCCGAGCAGCAAGGCGACGTGCTGCGGCGCGCGCGTGACAGTGGTGTCGTCGCCATGCTCAACATTTCGACTCGCGAGCGCGAATGGGATGACGTCATCGCCGTCGCCGAACGCGAGCCGGACGTCTGGGCGACGATCGGCGTCCATCCGCACGAGGCCGACCAGCATCCCGACATCGATACCGCCAAGCTGATCGAGCGCGCGGCGCATCCGCGCGTCGTCGGGATCGGCGAGAGTGGGCTCGATTACTATTACGACCATTCCGATCGCGAACGGCAGCGTGCCAGCTTTCGCGCGCACATCGCCGCCTGCCGCGAAACTCAATTGCCGCTGGTTGTTCACACTCGCGACGCCGAGGACGATACCGCCCGGATCCTGCGCGAGGAAATGGAGCAGGGGGCCTATCCTGGCGTCATCCACTGCTTCACCGCGAGTGGCGATTTCGCCGACAAGGCCTTGGAACTCGGCTTTTATATCTCCATTTCGGGGATCGTGACGTTCAAGAACGCCAAGGATCTGCAGGAAACGGCTGCGCGATTGCCGCGCGACCGCTTGCTGATCGAAACCGACGCACCTTTCCTCGCTCCCGTCCCGCATCGCGGCAAGACTGGTGAGCCTGCCTTCGTCGCCGATACGTGCCGGTTCTTGGCACAATTGCGCGGCGAGGATGCAGATGAGCTGGCCGAGGCGACGCGCGCCAATTTCCACCGTCTGTTCGCCAAGACGCTGGCATGAAGGTCCGCGTCCTCGGCTCGGGAACGTCGTCGGGGGTGCCGCGGATCGGCAATGACTGGGGCGCCTGCGATCCCACAGAGCCCAGGAACCGCCGCCGCCGCGTGTCGATCCTGGTGGAGACCACGACCACGCGCATCCTGGTCGATACCGGACCCGATCTGCGCGAGCAATTGCTCTCGGCCGGGGTCGATCGCGTCGATGCGGTGATCTGGACTCACGATCATGCCGACCACACGCATGGCATCGACGACCTGCGTCAGCTGTTCCATGCCGCCGGGCGGCCGGTGCGCGGTCTCGCGCGGCCATCGACGGGTGCGGTGCTGACCGAGCGTTTCGGCTATGTCTTTGCCGGCCGCGATGGCTATCCCTCGACCGTATCGCTCGAGCCGTTGCCCGACCGCCTGACGATCGGCGATTTGGCGATCACCGTCACCGACCAACCGCATGGCACGATCCATTCGGCCGGCCTGCGCTTCGAGGCCGATGGCGGTGCGGTCGGATATGCCACCGATTTCAATATCATGACGGATGAAATGCGGAGCCTGTATCAAGCCCTGGACCTATGGATCGTGGACGTCCTGCGGCGCAATCCGCACCCCAGCCATCCGCATCTCGTCGAGGCGCTGGCCTGGATCGATGAGCTTCGCCCGCGACGCAGCGCGCTGACGCATCTCGACCAGTCGATGGATTATGCGACCTTGCTTGCCGAACTCCCGAAAGGAATCGAACCGGCCTATGACGGGTTCGAATTCGAGGTGACGCGATGAGCGATACGACCGGAAACGTGATCTTCTACGTGTTGCTGCTCGTGCTGCCGCTGTCGGCGCTGTTCGCGCGCCGGCTGCCGCTGGGCCGCGTTGCCGTCATGGCGCTGGCCTGGATCGGCATCTTCGCCACTGGTCTGATCGTGGTGGGGATCGTCAACCAGAACCAATGGCTGGTCTCCGGCACGCGCGCCTTGTTCTACGGGCCCGATCAGTCGGTGGTCGGCAGCGAGGTTCGCATCCCGATGGCCGATGACGGCCATTTCTGGGCGCGCGCGAAGATCAACGGCGTCGAGCGCGTGATGCTGGTCGACAGCGGCGCGACCGTGACCGCGCTGTCGACGGCGACCGCAGCGAACGCCAATGTCGATCTCGACGGCATGGCGCGGCCGGCAGTCGTGTCGACCGCCAATGGTACGGTGACCGGGAAGTCGGCAACGATCGGAACGCTCAAGGTCGGCGGGATCACCGCAACCGATTTGCCGACGATCGTCGCGCCCGAATTTGGCGACCAGGACGTGCTGGGCATGAATTTCCTGTCGCGACTGAAATCCTGGCGAGTGGAGGACAGGACGCTGATCCTCACTCCAAACTCCAAATGAGTTTTACATAATGTATATTATCAATCTGGCAGATGACCGAGCGGGGGGCTCTCCTCTCGCATGAGCGGCATCGGTATCGAGCGTCTGGTTGCGATCATGGCGCGCCTGCGCGATCCGGTGAGCGGCTGCGAATGGGACACGGTCCAGACCTTCGCGACGATCGCGCCATATACGATCGAGGAAGCCTATGAAGTCGCCGACGCAATCGAGCGCGCCGACATGGCCGACCTCAAGGACGAGCTCGGCGACCTGCTGCTCCAGGTCGTGTTCCATGCGCGCATGGCCGAGGAAGCCGGTGATTTCGCGCTGAACGACGTCGTCACGGCGATCTGCGACAAGATGGAACGCCGGCACCCGCATATCTTTGGCGATGCGGCCGAAGGTGGGCACTACCTCTGGGAACAAATCAAGGCCGCGGAGCGGGGAGCCAAAGGGCACCAGAACGCGCTGGACGGCGTCGCTGTTGGTCTCCCCGCCCTGCTCCGAGCCGATAAGCTGCAAAAGCGCGCCGCGCGCACCGGCTTCGACTGGCCCGATGCCAGCGGGCCACGTGCCAAGATCGACGAGGAACTGGCCGAAGTCGAAACCGCGGTCAGCGACGCCGAGCGCGAAGAGGAAGTCGGCGACCTGTTGTTCGCCGTGGTCAACTGGGCGCGCAAGCTCGGCGTCGACCCGGAAGCGGCGTTGCGTAGCGCGAACGCGAAATTCGAGCGGCGTTTCAAGGTGATGGAAGCCGCGGACGAGAAATTCTCCGAACGCGACCTCGATGAACAGGAAGCGCTGTGGCAACATGCGAAAGCGCAAGAGCGCGCCTGAGCATCGCTATAGCCTGATTTCACGCTTCGCCGGGGAGCGTAGTTGTTGAGCCGAAGTCAGACGCTTAACGCTGCTGGAACCGCTCGTAGTCGCGCGGCGCCATGCGCACGTCATAGGTCGCGCGATCGCCCTCGACCGCCTGCCCCAGCACTTCGCCATGCTGGTGCAGCCAGGCCGCGCCGGCGCCATCGGCGGCATTGAGCGTGATCGAATAGCGGCGATGTCCGGCGGTCAGCATTGCCGCCACCTCGCGCTTCAGCTCTTCGACCCCTTCCCCGCTCATCGCCGAGATCGCCACCACATCGTCGCGGCGCGCGGCCTCGGCTAGGGCATCTTCGCGCTCGTCGCCTTCGAGCAGGTCGATCTTGTTCCACGCTTCAAACCGCGGTGTGGTGTCTGCGACGCCGATTTCCCGGAGCACTTCCTCGACATCGGCGCGCTGCGCTTCGGTATCTGGATGCGCGATGTCGCGGACATGGATAAGCAGGTCGGCCGAAACCACTTCCTCCAACGTCGCCTTGAACGCCGCGACCAGCTGGGTCGGTAGCTCCGAGACAAAGCCCACCGTGTCCGACAGGATCGCCTTCTCGATTCCCGGCAATTGGATCTGGCGTAAAGTGGGGTCCAGCGTTGCGAACAGCAGGTTTTCCGCCATGACGTCAGCGCCGGTCATACGATTGAAAAGCGTCGATTTTCCGGCGTTGGTATAGCCGACCAGCGCGATCACCGGCCAAGGCGCGCGTTGGCGGCGTTCGCGGTGCAGTCCGCGCGTGCGGCTGACCTGGTCGAGCTCCTTGCGCAGCCGCGCCATGCGGTCGCGGATCAGGCGGCGGTCGGCCTCGATCTGGGTTTCGCCCGGACCGCCGAGGAAGCCGAAGCCACCGCGCTGGCGTTCGAGGTGAGTCCAGCTGCGCACCAGCCGGCCGGCCTGGTAATCGAGATGCGCCAGTTCGACTTGCAATCGCCCTTCTGCGGTCGCCGCGCGCTCGCCGAAGATTTCGAGGATCAGGCCGGTGCGATCGATCACCTTGCACTCGAGCGCGGTTTCCAGATTGCGCTGCTGCACCGGGGTCAGGCTCGCGTCGAACACTACGAGCTGAGCATCTTCCATCCGCACCTGCGCCGCGAGTTGCTCGACCTGGCCGGATCCAATCAGCGTTGCGGGTTTGGGCTGACGGACGCGATAGGCGATCCTTTCCGCCACCTCGACGCCGATCGCGGCGGCAAGCCCGGCCGTTTCCGCGAGCCTGGCATCGGCGTCGCGGCTGGCATTGCCTTGGTCTGGCAACACGACGATCGCCCGTGCGCCACGGGCGAACTCGTCGCGATCGCGTTCAAATCCTGTGGTCAATCTTCGTCAGAACCGTTTGATTCTTCTGCAAGATTCAGCGGTCTCGCCGGCTGAATCGTCGAAACGGCATGCTTGTAGACCAATTGAGCCATGCCTTCGCGCTCAAGCAGCATGCAGAACAGGTCGAACGCGGCGATATGCCCCTGGAGCATGACGCCATTGACAAGGAACATGGTCACGCTGTCTTCCGACTTGCGCACCGCATTCAGGAAAATCTCCTGCAGCAGCGGCGACTTTTTCGGATCCGTGCTGATCGCATCGGTGATCGCCGCGATGTCGATCGGGTTGGACGGCATGATCGTCGAGATGGCGTGCTTGTAGATCAGCTGCGACTGGCCGTCGCGGCGCAACAGCACCGAGAAATTGTCGAACCAGGTCACGATGCCCTGGAGCTTGACGCCCTTGACCAGGAACATGGTCACCGGCGTCTTCGATTTGCGGAGAGCGTTGAGGAACAGGTCCTGAAGCGAGGTTTGTTTGTCGGCCATATGGCGATCCTTGGTCTTGGCGGGCCTTGACCCGCATGGCGCCGTTCTCTGGCGTCTGAAGCGCATGCCCACGCGGCGCGCGCGATGTGCTATATAGGTGACCCCCTGCCCCTGCGTCCAGCGCGCTCGCGATCCGCGCATGGGACAGGTCACGGCACCGACTTTTACTCGTCGCGGCTGTCGGTGATCCCCAGCAGCTTGAGTTTGCGGTGCAGCGCCGACCGCTCCATCCCGATGAACGTCGCGGTGCGCGAGATATTGCCCGAAAAACGCCGGATCTGGACCTTGAGATATTCGCGTTCGAACGTCTCGCGCGCTTCACGCAACGGCGCTCCCATCATCGCCGAGGCGCCGGCCCCCTCGCCTGCTCCGCCCAGCACTTCGGCAGGTAACAGGTCGACGTCGATCCGGCCGATGCGGTCGCCGGGCGCCAGGATGATCGTCCGCTCGACGACGTTCCTTAGCTGGCGAACGTTGCCCGGCCATTCGTAGCTTTGCAGCGCCACCATGGCGTCTTCGGCGACTTCGGGCGTGGGGACGCGGCGTTCGGCGGCATAATGCGCGATGAAATGGTCGACGAGGGCGGGAATGTCCTCCCGGCGGTCGGCCAAAGGCGGGATCGCGACCGGCACGACGTTGAGCCGGTAATAGAGATCCTCGCGGAACCGTCCTTCGGCGATTTCGGCCTGGAGGTCGCGTGCCGTTGCCGAAACGACCCGAACGTCGACCTTGACCGTGCGGGTGCCGCCGACCCGGGTGAAGCTCTGGTCGGTCAGCACGCGCAGGATCCGGCCCTGCGTCGCCATCGGCATGTCGGCGATCTCGTCCAGGAACAAGGTTCCACCGTGCGCCTGCTCGAGCAAGCCGGTGCGCACCAGGTCGCCCGCTTCCTCAACCCCGAACAATTCCTCTTCGACCCGCTCGGGCGTCATCCGTGCCGCGCTGACGACGATGAACGGCCCCTGGGTGCGCTGGCTCCAGCTATGGAGCAAGCGCGCGGCGACTTCCTTGCCGACGCCCGCCGATCCCATGATCAGCACGCGGCTGCCGGTGCCCGCAACGCGCTTGAGCGTCGCGCGCACCGCGTTGATCGCGGTCGAGGTACCGGTCAGATCGGTATCGCGCCCGGTTGCGGCGCGCAACGACGCGACTTCCTGACGCAATTGCTCGGTCTCGGTCGCGCGGCCGACCATCAGCAACAAGCGATCGGCGTTGAACGGCTTTTCGATGAAGTCGACCGCGCCGCGCCGGATCGCGGCGACGGCGGTGTCGATATTGCCATGGCCGGAAATGACCAGAACTGGGATCGAGGCGTCGCGCCGCTTGATCTCCTCGAGCAATTCCAGTCCGTCGAGCCGCGATCCCTGCAGCCAGACGTCGAGCAGGACGAGGCTCGGCCGGCGCGTCGCGATCGCTTCCAGCGCGGAATCGCTGTCGGCGGCGGCGCGCGTCTCGTAACCTTCGTCCTGCAGGACGCCGGCTACCAGTTCGCGAATGTCTTGCTCGTCGTCGACGACGAGGATGTCCAGGCTCATGATTTTTGTCCGGTACGGGTAAGCATCGCCAGCGCGCCTTCGCCCTTGCTGGTTTCCGCGGGGTCACGATTGTCGTCGAGCAGGGCGTCGAGTTGCAGGGTATCGAAAACGATGGTCACGACCGTGCCGCCGCCCGGGCGGTCGGCAAAGGCGATCGTGCCGCAATGTTCCTCGATGATCTTCTTGACGATAGCCAGGCCCAGGCCGGTGCCGCGGGCGCGCGTGGTCATATACGGTTCGACGATCCGGTCGCGTTCGAGTGGCAGCCCGATGCCGTTATCGGCGATCGTCGCGGTCATCAAACGGTCGCCATGATCGAGCGTGACCTTGATCTCGCCGGGCGGCGCACCCTCGCCGCGCGCCTCGATCGCCTCGACCGCGTTCTTGATGATGTTGGTCAGCGCCTGGCCGATCTGGCGGCGATCGCAGACCAAAGGCGCAGTGTCCGGCGTATCGAGCCGGAAGGTGATATCGGAATGCGCCACTTCGTGCAGGAACACCGCCTGCCGGGTGAGGTCGATCAGCGATTCGGGCTGGAAAACCGGCTTGGGCATGCGTGCGAAGGACGAGAATTCGTCGACCATCCGGCGCAGGTCGCCGACCTGGCGCACGATCGTGTCGGTCAACTGGGCGAAGACCCCATCCTTCTCGTCGATCGTCTTGCCATAGCGGCGCTGCAGGCGCTCGGCGGCGAGCTGGATCGGGGTCAGCGGATTCTTGATTTCGTGCGCAATACGGCGCGCGACGTCCGACCAGGCGGCGCGGCGCTGATCGAGCAATTGCTGGGTGATGTCGTCGAACGTCAGGACGCGACCGTCTTCATCGGCGGTGATGCGTACTGCCAGCGTCCGCGGCTCGCCGCCGGTGGTCAGCTGCACGATCGATTCGCGGGTGTCGCCCTCGAGCAATTCGGCGAGCTCGGGCGCGACATCAGCGAGCTGTGCGCCGACCGCTTGCGTTTCGTCGAGCTTGAGCTGCGCGACCGCCGAGGCGTTGATCAATCGGATCGCGCCCCTGCCATCGACCGAGATCACACCGGCGGAGACGCCCGACATCACCGCCTCGATCAACGCGCGCCGGCTTTCGAGCGCCCCGGTCTGTTCCTGCAGCCTGAAGGTCATGCGGTTGAACGCGTTGGCCAACGTGCCGACCTCGTCATCCGTCCGCGGGTCGGGCACGCGGACAGTGAGGTCGCCATCGGCGATGCGCCGTGCGGCTGATACCATTTCGCCGACCGGGCGGACCAGGCGATCGGCGACGACCAGCGCGATCCACACCGCGATCCCGACGATCAGCAAGGCGACGATGAACAAGGCGGCGTTGAATTGGAGCTGGAGGGCGCGGGCGCGCGCTTGCAATGCCCGGAAATCGGCGACGACATCGCCAAAGCGCTGCAACTGCCGGTTGGCGCCGCCTCCTTCAGTCACCCGTCCAGCGTAGAGCAAAAGACCGTCAACGCCCGGCACAGGCGCCACCACGCGTATACGATCGCCCTGGACGGTAACGACACTGCGCTTGTCGCGCTGGACCGATGCCACCGCGACGGGGTCGATCTGCTTTTCGACGCTGCCATATTCGTCGACCCTGGTCAGGAACTGGATCTGGTTGTTCGCCTCCACCCGGAAGAGCGCGCCTTCGGACAATTGGCGGTTATAGAGCTGCAACGTCAGATAGTTGGTCAGCGTATAGCCGTACGCATCGCGCTTGCTCAGTATCGTTTGCGGAGTCGCGCTGCGTAGCCAGTCTGGGGTCCAGTGCGCCGCGATGTCATCGGCCGCCTGCACCGTATTGGCATTCCAATTAGCGAGCGATTGTTCGTACGATTCCTGCGCCAATGTAGTGGCGTTCTTAAGCACATTGCTGACGCGGTCGGACAGCCAGAACTCGACGCCATATTGGAACATGACCGAGGCGAAGATCACCGCGAGCACCGTGGGCACTGTCGCGATGGTCGAGAACAGCGCCACCAGCCGGACGTGGAGCCGCCCTTCCCCGCCCGTTCCGGATTTAGCGACGCGGCTCTTCGCCAGGCGGCGGCCGAGCAGCATGATCAGCGCGACGCAGGGGCCGAGATTGACCACCAGCAACAACGCGACGAGCGGCGGCGTCAGCAAGCGCTGCGGCGCGGCGCCGGCGCGCACGACGAAATAGGTAGCGACGCCGACCGCAATCGCCAGCACGAGCACGGTCAGCTCGAAGGCTGGGGTAATTCGGGGACGCCCGTCCCAGAAACGCCGGGGCGCGGCCAACATGCTCTCGCCACTCATCGTTGCAGGAATACAACGACTACGTGGCAAGGAAAACACATATTTGACGTCCAACCGTCGTGGATCAGCCCCCGTCCGCCGTGCCGCCCGGTTCTATACCCAAAGTGTCGAGGCGTTTGCGCAGCGTATTGCGGTTGATCCCCATCGCACGCGCGGCGCGCAATTGGTTGCCGCCGTGGCGCGCCAGCATGGCCTCGATCAGCGGCCGTTCGACCTCGGCGATGATGCGCTCATAGAGCGTGCCGTCGTCGAGCGCGCGCGGATCTTCGCGCGCGATGCGATCGAGCCGCGCGCGCACCGCCGTATCGAGGTCCGGAGCATTGGCCGGCGCCGTGGCCGACGGCATGCCGAGGACGCTGCCCAATTCGCCTGCCCCGATGACCTCGTCGCGGCTCAGCACGGCCAGCCGGCGCATGATGTTTTCGAGCTCGCGGACATTGCCCGGCCAGTCATGCGCCTCGAGTGCCACCACCGCCGCCTCATCGAGACGCTTGCGCGGCAGACCGTTCTCGGCGGCGCGGTCGAGGAAGTGACGCGCGAGCAGGGCAATGTCCTGACGCCGTTCGCGTAATGCTGGAAGAGTGACGGGTACAACGTTGAGACGATAAAATAAATCTTCGCGAAACTGCCCCGACTGGACCAGCGCGCTGAGATCGCGGTTGGTGGCCGCGACGATGCGCACATCGGCCTTGATCGTGCGCGCACCACCCACTGTGGTGAACTCGCCCGATTGCAGCACGCGCAACAGTCGCGTCTGCGCCTCGAGCGGCATGTCGCCGATTTCGTCGAGGAACAACGTGCCCCCGGCGGCCTGCTCGAACCGGCCGGCCGATCGCGCCTGCGCGCCGGTAAAGGCGCCGCGTTCATGGCCGAACAATTCCGCCTCGATCAGCTCGCGCGGGATCGCCGCCATGTTGATCGCGAGGAACGGCGCGTGCGCGCGCCGACCGAGATCGTGGATGGCGCGGGCGACCAGTTCCTTGCCGGTCCCCGACTCGCCCGAGATCAGCACGGTGAGGTCATTCGAGATCACCCGCGCGATGACGCGATAGACGTCCTGCATCGCCGACGACCGGCCGATCAGCGGCAAAGCGCGATCGGCATCTTCGAGCTTTTCATCGGTACCGTCGCCTTGGCGTCCAAGCGCACCGTCCACAGCCCGCGTCAGATCATCGAGATCGAACGGCTTAGGTAGATAATCATACGCGCCGACTTCGGTCGCGCGCACGGCGGTAGTCAGCGTATTCTGCGCCGACAGCACGATCACGGGAAGCTGCGGATAAGTCCGGACCAGGCCGGCTACCATATCCAGGCCATTGCCGTCGGGCAGGACGACATCGCTCACCACCACGTCGGGCATCGCGGCGCGCAATTCGCGGTTGAACTCGGCAAGGCTCGCGGTGGTCGTGACGCGGTGGCCGGCACGGCGCAGGGCATGCGCGACCACGGTGCGGATCGCGGCATCGTCGTCGAGCACCAGGATGTTGCCCGATCGGCTCATTGCGCGCGCGCCAGCAGGATACGGAAGATGGTCATCTCTGGCGCTCCCTCGCGCGAATATTGCACGACGCCGCCCATGTCGCGCACCAATTTGTCGACCAGAGCGAGGCCAAGCCCCTGCCCTTCGGGTTTGCTCGACACGAACGGGCTGAACAAATGGTCTGCGATGTCGGCGGGCGCGCCGGGGCCGTTGTCGATCACGCACAACTCGATCGGCAGGCCGCGTCGCGGCTGGCCGGGTCCGGCATCGACCGCCAGGCCATGGCGGTAAGCGGTCGAGATCAGGATACGCGGCTTCTTGACGTCATCGAGCGCTTCGGCGGCGTTTTTCAACAAGTTGATGATGATCTGCAGCAGCGCGTCATTGTCGGCGAGAACCGGGGGCAGCGACGGATCGAAACTCTCCTCGATCGTGACGTCGCGCGCGAAGCCGGTCTGGGCGACGCGGCGCGCATGATCGAGCAGCGGGTAGATATTGGTCGGCTGCGGATTGACTTGGCGCCCGGTGAAATCCTGCATCTTGTCGATCAGCGCGGCGATGCGGTCGACTTCCGTCGTGATCAGCGTGGTGAGTTCGGCGCCGGCGCCTTCCGCCGCGAGCAATTGCGCCGCGCCGCGTATGCCCGAAAGCGGGTTCTTGATCTCGTGACCGAGCATCGCTGCCGCGCCGATCACCGCGCGCGCGCCGCCACGTTCGGCGGACTGTCCGACCTTACGCGTGCCGCTGATGGCGTGGAGCGCGATTGCACGCCATCCATCATGGTCGGCAACCGGCGTTTCGTAATAATCGACCCGCAGCCGGCCGGTGCGTTCGGTGCCGATATCGAAATCGAACGCCGACACCGCGCGGCCATCTCCCGCCCCTGGCGGCGGCGTCAGGACGTCGGCGAGCGGCAAGCCGCGCATCGCGCGCTCCGACAGGTTGAGCAGCAATTCGCATTCGCCATTGGCATTGCGCACCAGCCCTTCCGGATCAACCACGAGAATGGCGATCGGCAGTCCGGCGAAAAGCTCGGCGAAATTGGGTGCCTCAGGCAGCTGCGCGGGCTCGCCAGGGCGCATAGAAATCGGCCAGCATCGCCTTGACGCGATTGGCGTCAGGCTCCTGGTTCACCTTGTTGCGGAACTCGGCCGAGCCTGGCAGACCCTTGGTGTACCAGCCGATATGCTTGCGCATCATGTTGACGCCGGTCTCGGCTCCATAATGGCTGAGCATTTCCTCGTAATGCCCTGCGATTACCTCATATTGTTCGTCGATCGAAGGGTCGGCGACGGTGCGGCCTTGCTGCAGATACGCCATCACCTGGGCGAGAAGCCAAGGCTTGCCGTACGAACCGCGCCCGATCATCACGCCGTCAGCGCCCGATTGGTCGAGCGCCGTCACCGCGTCCTCGGCCGAGCAGATGTCGCCATTGACGATGACCGGCACCGTCACGGCCTCTTTGACCGAACGGACGAATGCCCAATCGGCCTCGCCCTTGTACATCTGGTTGCGCGTCCGCCCGTGAACGGTGACCATCCGCACCCCGAGATCCTCGGCGATCCGCGCCAGCTCGGGGGCATTAAGGCTGGCATGATCCCAGCCCATCCGCATCTTGAGCGTGACCGGTGCCTTCACCGCCTTGACGCAGGCTTCGACGATCGCACTGGCGAGCTTGAGATCGCGCATCAGCGCCGATCCGGCGTCGCCATTGGTCACCTTGCGGACCGGGCAGCCCATGTTGATGTCGATGATCGCCGCGCCCTTGTCCTCGGCGAGCTTGGCGGCCTCTCCCATCTCATAGGGCGTACAGCCGACCAGCTGCATCGACACCGGGTCTTCGCTCGGGTCCCACATAGCCTTTTGGATCGACTGGCGCGTCTCGCGGATCGCGGCCTGGCTGGCGATCATCTCGGTCACGTTGAGGCCCGAGCCGAAACGCCGCACGAGGCGACGAAACGGCAGGTCGCTCACACCCGTCATGGGCGCGAGGATCACGGGGGTCTCGATCCGGACCGGACCGACCTGGATGGGCGCGAGCTTGGTCATGTGCTTAAAAATCAGGCAGCGCATAGCCGGACGCGATGATGCTGGCAAGGCTGGGCGGGCTGCGCTAGGCGCGCGGCCATGTCCGCCGAAACCATTGCCCTGATCGTTGCCGCAGGAAAAGGCGAGCGGGTCGGCGGCGATACGCCCAAGCAATTCCTGCCCCTCGCCGGTCTAACGCTAGTCGAGCATAGCCGGCGCGCGCTGGCCGCGCATCCGGGGATCGATCGTGTCGTCACCTTGGTTGCGGCCGGCAATGAGCGATTTGTCCAAGGAGAGACGGCAATCGGCGGTGCGACGCGGCGCGATTCGGTGTTGAACGGGCTCGAAGCAATCGGCGGGGCAAAGCGCGTCTTGATCCATGATGCCGCGCGTCCGATCGTGCCGGCGGCGGTGATCGACCGGTTGCTGACGGCACTGGATAGCGCCAATGGCGCGGTGCCTATTCTTCCCGTTGCCGATACGCTCGCCGGCAAGGGCGCCGGCAAGGGCGATAGTCTCGGTAACACGGTCGATCGTTCAGCGCTGGTGCGCGTGCAGACGCCGCAAGCGTTCGATTACGCCGCCATCCTGGCCGCGCATCGCGCTTGGCCGGTCGATGAGGAAGCGACCGACGACGCGCAGATTTTGCGCCGTGCGGGCCATGACGTCGCGATGGTCGATGGCGACCCTCTGCTCGACAAGATCACTTATCCCGGCGACATCGCGCTCGCCGAAGCCCGATTGGGAGCCAATATGCGCGTCAGGACCGCGACCGGATACGACGTCCACCGCCTCGTCGCCGGCGAGCAATTGTGGCTGGGCGGCGTGCTGATCCCGCACGACAAGGGATTGTCGGGACATAGCGACGCCGATGTCGCTCTCCATTCGATCACCGATGCCGTTCTGGGCACGATCGCTGCTGGCGATATCGGCCAGCACTTTCCGCCGAGCGATGCGCGATGGAAAGGCGCCGAGTCGGGGCAATTTCTCGAACACGCCGCGTCGTTGGTCGCTGCCAAGGGCGGCATGATCGATTTTGTCGATCTGACGATTATTTGCGAGGCGCCCAAGATCGGCCCATATCGAGACGCGATCCGCGATCGCGTCGCGGCGCTGTTGCGGGTGTCGCGCGAGCAGATTAGCGTCAAGGCGACGACGACAGAGCGGCTTGGGTTTACCGGTCGTGGCGAGGGGATTGCCGCGCAGGCGGTGGTGACCATCAGGATTTAAGGGACAGGCAATGAAGACGTTGGCGGGCGCGGCTATCGCGCTGTGGATGGGTATGGCGGCAACGACCGCGCAGGCGGCGGCCGAAGCGCAGCCGTGCCTGACCGAGGCCGAGGCGCAATCGCTGATCACCGCGGTGTTGCCCGATGTCTTCCAACAGGTCGGCCGGACCTGCAGCAATGCGCTGCCCGAGAATGCGACTCTGCGTGGCGGTTTGCCGCCGTTGGTCGCGCGCTACCAGGCGCCGGCCGATCTCGCCTGGCCGCAAGCACTGGCCGCGTTCGGCAAGATCGGCGGCAAGGACATGGCGGGGATCGACCCCAGATTGCTGCGTCCGATGATGGGGCCGATGATCGCGGGCGCGATTGCGCAGGATATCAAACCGCGGGATTGCGCCACGATCGACCGCGCGATCAGCCTGATGTCGCCGCTGCCGCCTTCCAATACCGCCGGCCTGATCGTGCTGTTGGCGTCGGTCGCCGGCGGCAAGGACAAGAAAGACAGCCCGTTCTCGATCTGCCCGACCCCGACTGCTACGGCGTCGGCAGCGGGCCGCCCGTGAATATCGATACCGTCCTGCCCGCCGAGCTCGTCACCCTCGCGCGCAAGGTGGTCGAGGCCAACAAGGCAATCGGCCGCAAATTCGCGCTGGCGGAAAGCTGTACCGGGGGACTGGTCGCCGCGGCGATCACCGAGATTCCCGGCTCGTCGGAGGTCCTGCTCGGCGGGTTCGTGACTTATTCGAACGAGTCGAAAGTCGACCTGCTGCGTGTCAGCCACGATGTACTCGACACGTTCGGCGCGGTGTCGATCGCGACCGCCTGGTCGATGGCGCAAGGCGCATTGGAAGCGACCAATGCCGACCTCGCGGTAGCGATCACCGGAATTGCCGGGCCAGGCGGGGGAAGCGAAAAGAAGCCGGTCGGCACCGTGGTGTTCGCGCGCGCCGAGCGCGATGCCGATCCGTCTGATGTCGTCGCCGACCGCAAGGATTTCGGCGATCTCGGTCGCGGTGGCGTCAGACTTCAGGCGGCGCTAGTCGCGCTCGAATTGCTGATGCCGCGCGGATCGGACATCCCCGCGCCATAAAGCTGAGCCGCGCGCATCTCGAACGCGCTGGTCATTCGGGTCAGCGCCGACGAGAAGACCTGACCCGCGAGCATCTCGAACACCCTGTTCCTGAAGGCGAAATCCACCGCGAAATCGACCTCGCAGCCCCCCGGTGCGGCGCGGAAATGCCAGTCGTTGCTCAGATATTGGAGCGGACCGTCGATATAATCGACATGGATCCTTGCCGGGCGCTCCTTCTTCACCTTGGAGGTGAAGGTCTCGCGCAGCCCTTTGAACCCGACGATCAAGTCCGCGACCAGCTCGGTCGACGTGTTGCTGCGCAATCTGACCGCGCTGACCCAGGGCAGGAATTCCGCGTAGCGCCCGACATCGGCCACCAGGTCGAACATCTGTTCGCCAGTATAGGGAAGAAAGCGGGTCTCGGTATGGCGAGGCATCAGACCCTCTGCGTGAGCCTCGCGTCTCGAGCCGCCTTCATTTTCGCGAAGTCGTCGCCGGCATGATAGCTCGACCGCGTCAGCGGCGACGAGGCGACCAGCAGGAACCCTTTGGCGCGCGCGATCGCGGCATAAGCGTCGAACGCCTGGGGCGTGACGAAATCCATCACCTTGGTGTGGCGCGGGGTGGGCTGGAGATATTGGCCCATCGTCAGGAAATCGACATCGGCCGAGCGCATGTCGTCCATCACTTGGTGAACCTCGAGCCGCTCCTCGCCCAGCCCGAGCATGACGCCCGACTTGGTGAAGATCGACGGGTCGAGCTTCTTGACCGACTCGAGCAAGCGCAGCGACGCATAGTAACGCGCGCCGGGACGGATCGTCGGGTAGAGCCGCGGCACGGTTTCGAGATTGTGGTTGTAGACGTCCGGACGCGCCGCGACGATCGCCTCGACCGCCGCTTCATGCTTGTTGCGGAAATCGGGAGTCAGAATCTCGATCGTGGTGGTCGGATTGGCCTTGCGGATCGCTTCGATCACCCGGACGAACTGCCTGGCGCCGCCGTCCGGCAGGTCATCGCGGTCGACCGAGGTCACGACGATATGCTGCAGGCCCATCTGCGCCGCCGCATCGGCGACATTCTGCGGCTCCATCGGATCGACCGCGCGCGGCATGCCGGTCTTGACGTTGCAAAAGGCGCAAGCTCGCGTGCACGTGTCGCCCAGGATCATCACCGTGGCGTGCTTCTTCGACCAGCATTCGCCGATATTGGGACAGGCCGCTTCCTCGCACACCGTCGTCAGGCTCTTCGCGCGCATCAGTGCTCGCGTCTCGGCAAAGCCGGCCGAGGTGGGCGCCTTGACGCGGATCCAGTCGGGCTTGCGCTGGCGCGGCTCGCGCGCGACGGAAGTGAGGTCGTTCATAATGGCGCAGATAGCGATGCACGCGCGTGCTTGCCACCCCCTCCGCAGTTGCGACTCGCGCCGCGGATTGGCAGAGACGCGCGCATGACCGACTTTAACGACCTAATCGACGGCTATCATCGCTTTCGCACCAGCGAATATCGCCGCCACCGCGACCGCTGGGCCGAACTGAGCGAAGGCCAGAGCCCGCGAGTGATGGTGATCGCCTGTTCCGATAGCCGGGTCGATCCCGCACAGATTTTCGACACCGTGCCCGGCGAGATCTTCACGGTGCGCAACATCGCCAATCTCGTGCCGCCGTTCGAACTCGGCGGCGGGCGCCATGGCGTGTCGGCCGCGCTCGAATTTGCTGTCACCCAACTCGAAGTGCCTGAAGTCGTGGTGCTCGGCCACGGCTCGTGCGGCGGTGTCGCCGCCGCCCTCTCCAAGCGATTCGAGGGCGCCCCTCCAGGCGAAGGTGGGTTTATCGCCCATTGGGTAGACATGCTCGACGAAGCGCGCGATCGCATCATCGCCGAACATGGCACAGGCCCCGAGGCGGTGCGGGCGATGGAGCTGGAGACGGTCCGTGTGTCGATCCGCAACCTGCGCACGTTCCCGTGCATTCCCGAGCGCGAGGCAGCGGGCACGCTCAAGCTGCGCGGCGCCTATTTCGCGATCGCCGACGGCGTGCTCCACGTCATGGACGACGACGGCAATTTCGCGCCGGCGTAAGTCCTAAAGCCCTTCCCAACCGACCCATTGCGCGTTGGACAGGCGTCGCGCGAGGTTCCAGGTCTGCTGCCTGATGTCGGGCACCGCGACGATCTCCCAGAAAGCGCCGCGAGTCATCGGACCGAGCGCGTAGAGCCAGTCGTTGCTGGTGCCGTCGGCGGCGATCGTCTGAGCGCGCGAATCGACGTCGAGCCCGAGATGCGCGGGATCGGGCCGGATCACGCCGCGCTGATACAATGCCGCGAGCAGCGGCTCGGTGGTGCGCGTCAGGTCGCCTTGCGGGCCGGTGCAGTTGATGATGCGCTGTGCGGTCAGCGTTTCGGGCGAGTCGCTGCCGCGGCGTCGCCAGGTCACGGTGATGCCGTTTGCATCCTCGACGGCTGAGATCGTCTTGCCCGCCACGATCTCCAGCTGTTCTCGCGCCTGCATCGCGGCCAGGCGATCGGCTACGCTCGGCGCTAGGCGGTGGCGGTGCACATCCCACCAGGGACGAAGGTGGCGGAGGAACCGCGCACGATCGGCGTCGCTGCCATTCGCCCACATCGCCTGGGTATAAGGACGCAACTCGTCGACCGCGTTGCGCCAGCCGGTCGCTTCGCCGCGCTTGCGAACCATGCGGACCAGTTCGGACGGTGGTGCGACCGGGCGCTCGGCGAGCTTGGGGACCATCGGGCCAGACGAATCGTGGCGATGCGGCACGAGGCCGCGCCGTGAGAGGGCAACGATCCGCCCCTTGAACCCCCTCGAGTCGAGCAACAGCGCGATGTCGACCATCGTCAGCCCGGTTCCGATCAACAACACCGTGTCGTCGTCGCAAAGTCCGAGCGGAACACTTCGGTCCCAGGGATCGCTCTTGTAGCGCTCGTCCGACAGGCCCGCGTCGGCAAAGCCCGGCGGGTCGTGCGGCGGCAGGTTGCCGACAGCAAGCACCGCGGTATCGGCCACGATCGTCGCGCCCCCGGCCAGCGACACGCGCGCGCCGTCGCCCGATCGCGCCACGTCGGTGACGTCGCCATGCACGACCTTCAGCCGGCCGCCGCAGCTCGCCAGCGCCTTTGCCAGCAGGTCGCGCAGATAGGCGCCATAAGTGACGCGTTGGACGAAGGTCGCTCCCGCATCGTCCTCCCCGTGCTCGGCGAGCCAGCGGACAAAATGATCGGGATCGTCGGGAAGCGCGCTCATATTGGCCGCGCGTACGTTGAGCACATGGCCGGGATAGGCCGCGCCATAGGCAAGCCCCTCGCCCGCCACCGGCGCGCGTTCGATCAGCGTTGCGCTGGGGCCATCGTGGCGGAGCAGGTTGATCGCCTGCAACGTGCCCGAAAAGCCCGCGCCGACAATGGCGACGTGGCGGATCATGTCAGATCTCGTATTCGAGCTGCCAATCGGGCTCGGTGAAGGCCGGCGGCCGTTGCTGATAGGCGGGCTGGCGCGACTTCATGCGGCCGTAAAGCGCCTTGACGGTGTTGCTCGCGGTGCGGGTGAACAGCGCGGGAACAATGCCATGGACAAGGCAGGCGCAGCCGCCCCAGATCATGCGCATCCCGAAGCCGAAGGCGGTGGCGGCGTGCTCGGCATATGATTCGCCGATGCTGCGCGGGTGGCTCAGGAAGATGCGGTCGAGCATGATGCCATCGTAGCGCCAGTGCGATGCCGCGTGAACCGGCTGATTTCAGATCCCCAGCGCCTTGCGTGCGAGCTTCTCCAGTTTCGGATCGAGCGGCGGCGGGTCCATCGGGACATGCGCTTCCAACCGATCGGCGATCGCGTTGAGCGCGGCGATGCGTGCGGATTCCTTGTCGTTCCCGTCGATCACGATCCACGGTCCCCAACGGGTATCGGTTCGCCGGAACATTTCCGCCATCGCGTCGAGATAATCGCTGCGCCGTTCGCGATTGCGGTAATCCTCGAAGCCGGTCTTCCAGCGTTTCCAGGGATGTTCGAGCCGCCCTTTCAAGCGTTCGTCCTGTTCCTCCTGGGTGACATGGATGAACAGTTTGACGATGGTGGTACCCGAATCGCTCTGCTGCGCCTCGAACTCGTTGATCTCGTCGTAGCCGCGACGCCATTCGGCCTCGCTGGCGAAATTCTCGACGCGTTCGACTAGGACGCGCCCATACCAGCTACGGTCGAACACCGCGATGTTGCCGTTGGCCGGAAGCTTGTTCCAGAACCGCCACAGGAAATGCCGGGCCAGCTCTTGCGGGCTTGGCGCCTTGATCGGCCACACCTGGAAATTGCGCGGGTCCCATTCCGCGGTCAGGCGCTGAATGATCCCGCCCTTCCCCGCCGCATCCCAGCCTTCGAACAGCACGAGTGCGCGCCGTTTGTGCAGGATGTGCGCGACCTGGACATGTGCCAGCCGCTTCTGCACCTTGGCGAGATCGCCGGCATAGTCGCCGGGATACTTCCCGCCTTTCTCGTAATCCTTGAGGTCGATCGTCATGCGGCCGTTCTAGCCTTGCCGGACCGCCGACGTCGAGCGGCGTTCAGGAAGCGATGGTGAAGCGCTCGCGATGATGTCGCGGCGTCTCGATTTCGTCCGCCATGGCGATGGCATAATCGGCGAAACTGATGAAGCTGTTGCCGTCCTTGTCGGTCAACAGATCATCCTTGCCGGTGCGATACGCTCCCGTCCGAGGGCCGGTATCGAACACCATTGCGGGCGAGAGGAACGTCCAATCGAGACCCTCGCTGGCGGTGAGCGCATCGAGGAATGCGATCCCCGCACCCGCCTCGGCACGATACGCGTCCGGAAAATGGGGTGAGTCGAACAGGCGCTTACCGTCGCCTGTCTTCAGACTGGCCGCGCCGCCCACGACGAGGAAACGCGGAACGCCCGATGCCCTGACGGCAGCGATCAGCGCCGGCGCATCGGTATCAGCGAAACGCATCGCACTGACGACCGCATCGTGGCCCCGCAAAGCCGCGGTCAAGGCAGCAGGATCGCGGGCATCGAGCGCCAAGGGCGTGACGTGGCCAGCGGACGGGCCAGGCTTTCGGGAGATCGCCAGTACGTCATGGCCACGTCGTGCGAGTTCCGCGACGATCTCCGACCCTGCCCTGCCCGTCGCTCCCAGTATCGCGATCTTCATCGCCTGATCTCCGCATTCTGCCAGAACGCCATTCTAGGATGCGAATGACAGAGCGTAAGGCGCCTGCTGGAAACGCTGAGTTGTCATTCAGCCTGGTCTCTTGCTGTCGCGCGGGGGACGGGTACGGCCAGCACGATCGCGAGCAAAACAAGATGCGCCGCTGCGCCGAGCAGCCGCGTCTGGTCGATGTCGGCCGGCCTTACTGGTTCGATCAGGTCCGCGACGATGCTAGCGAAATTCCAGCCCCAATGGAGCGCCACGGCAGCCCAAAGCGTGCGCCAGCGCCACGCCGCCGCCGCATAGGCAAGCCCGAGGCAGAACAACCGTAACTGCTCGGTCCAGCCCCAGTCGAACCGCCAGAGATGATTGAGCGTATAGAGCAATGCGCTTGCCGCGACGAAGGCAGGCCCCGACCAGCGCACGCCCCATGTCCGCAACGGGAATCCCCTCGTCAGGATATCCTCGGCGAGCGAGGGGATGAAAGTCGTCAGCAATCCGATGGCCAGCGGGACGGCCAGGTCGGTCGATGAGGTTCCGTCGAGCACATATCCGCCGCTGCGCAGCCCGATCTCCACGGTGGCCAGCTTGGCGCCGAGCGCCAGCACCAAGCCACCGGCCAGCAAGGCTAGCGACCGCGGACGCAGGTCGACCTGATAGGCGTCATAACCACGCCAGCCGAGCCAGCGACCGATCGGCCAGGCGAGGAGCAACGAAGCGACCATCAGCAGCGGCCCCAGCGGGCTGCGCGGCGCAATGACCGTCTGAATCCCTTCCGCCGCCTGATAGACGACGAACATCAGCAGGAATCCGGCCGCGACCCGAAGCGGCGTTGCGCTGGCGGGTCGTGCGTCCATCAGCCGGCGGCCGGATCCACCGCCTCGGTGACCGGCGCGGCCTTGGTCGCGCTGGGCTGGTCGACCAGACGGATGTTGAGCTCGCGCAGCTGCTTCGCGGTGGCGAAGTTCGGCGCACCCATCATCAGATCCTCGGCCTTCTGAGTCATCGGGAAGACGATGACCTCACGGATGTTCGGCTCGTCGGCGAGCAGCATGACGATGCGATCGACGCCCGGCGCCGAACCACCGTGCGGCGGCGCGCCGAACTTGAACGCGTTGATCATGCCCGCAAAATTGGTGTCGACATCCTGCTGGCTGTAGCCGGCGATCTCGAACGCCTTGTACATGATCTCCGGCCGGTGGTTCCGGATCGCGCCCGACGACAGCTCCACGCCGTTGCAGACGATGTCGTATTGGAACGCCAGGATGTCGAGCGGATCCTTGGTCTCCAGCGCCTCGAGCTCGCCCTGCGGCATCGAGAAGGGGTTGTGGCTGAAATCGACCTTCTTCGCGTCCTCATCATATTCGAACATCGGGAAGTCGACGATCCAGCAGAATTCGAAGCGCTTGTCGTCGATCAGTTCGAGCTGTTCGGCGACGCGGGTGCGCGCGAGACCGGCGAGCTTGGCGGCCTGCGCTTCCTTGCCGGCGGCGAAAAACAGGCCGTCGTCCGGGCCGAGGCCCAGGCTGTCGGCGAGCGCGGACATCTTGTCCTCGCCATGGTTCTTGGCGATCGGGCCGCCCCATTCGCCCTGCTTGCGGGTGGCATAGCCGAGACCGGCGAACCCTTCGGACTGCGCCCAGGAGTTCATGTCGTCGAAGAACTTGCGGCTCTTTTCCGCCGTCCCCGGTGCGGGAATCGCGCGGACCACGTCGCCCGCCTCGACGATCGATGCGAACCGGCCGAAGCCCGAGCCGACGAAATGCTCGGAGACGTCGGAAATGATCAGCGGGTTGCGCAGGTCGGGCTTGTCGTTGCCATATTTCAGCATCGATTCCTTGTACGGAATGCGCTTGAACGGCAGCGGGCTGACGGTGCGGCCCTTGCCCTGCCAGTCGGCGAATTCCTCGAACACGCCGTGCAGCACCGGCTCGATCGCGGCGAACACGTCATCCTGCGTGACGTAGCTCATCTCGAAGTCGAGCTGGTAGAATTCACCCGGCGAGCGGTCGGCGCGCGCATCCTCGTCGCGGAAGCACGGGGCGATCTGGAAATAGCGATCGAAGCCGGCGACCATCAGCAGCTGCTTGAACATCTGCGGCGCCTGCGGAAGCGCGTAGAACTTGCCCGGATGGACGCGGCTCGGCACCAGATAGTCGCGTGCGCCCTCAGGGCTCGATGCGGTCAGGATCGGCGTCTGGAATTCGGTGAAGCCCTGGTCGATCATCCGCTTGCGCAGGCTCGAAATCACGTTCGAGCGCAGCACGATATTGTTGTGCAGCCGCTCGCGGCGCAAGTCGAGGAAGCGGTAGCGCAGGCGGATGTCCTCGGGATAATCGGCCTCGCCGGCGACCGGCATCGGCAGTTCGGCAGCGGCCGACTGCACCGTCACGGACCGCGCGAACACTTCGATCTCGCCGGTCGCCAGGTTCGGATTGGCGGTGCCCTCGGCCCGCGCCTTGACCACGCCGTCGATCGTCACGACCGACTCGGCTCGCAGGCCCTCCAGGATCGGCAGCGCCGGAGAATCGCTGTCGGCGACCACCTGGGTGATGCCATAATGGTCGCGCAGGTCGACGAACAGCACGCCGCCATGGTCGCGCTTGCGGTGCACCCAACCCGACAGGCGGACGTCCTGGCCGACATTGGCGGCGGTCAGTGCGGCGCAAGTGTGCGTACGATAGGCGTGCATGGCGTAATCTCGCATCAGATAATCGTCATTCCCGCGAAAGCGGGAACCTATCTCCTACCGTAGCAGCAAGCACGGCCTCCCGGAGACGGGTCCCCGCTTTCGCGGGGATGACGGAGAATTAGGAAGCCGCGCGCATTCCCTTCACACAGGCCTTTGTCAAGCGCGCGCGCCTCGCTATGGGGTCAAGATGCATATCCATGGCCTGATCGAGGACAACGCCGCCCTCGCCAATCTCTGCGCGCGGCTCTCGCAATCCGACTTCGTCTGCGTCGACACGGAATTCATGCGCGAAAGCACGTTCTGGCCGGAGCTTTGCCTGATCCAGATCGCCGATAACAACGAGGCCGCCGCGATCGATCCGATGACGCCGGGCATCGACCTCAAGCCCCTGCTCGACCTGCTGGTCGACAATGAGGACGTGCTGAAGGTGTTTCATGCCGGCGGGCAGGATATCGAGATCATCTACAATCTCACCGCCAAGACCCCGCACCCGCTGTTCGACACGCAGATCGCGGCGATGGCGCTCGGCCAAGGCGAACAGATCGGCTATTCGAACCTGGTCGACAGCTGGCTGGGCATTCAGGTCGACAAGGGCGCGCGCTTCACCGACTGGGCGCGCCGCCCGCTCGAGGAGCGCCAGATCGTCTATGCGATCGCCGACGTGACGCACCTGGCGGAGATTTTCCCGCGGATGCTCGACAAATTGCGCAAGACTGGCCGCGGCGCCTGGCTCGACCAGGAAATGGAGCGGTTGGCCGATCCGGCCAATTATGCCAACGATCCCGACCTCGCCTGGAAGCGCGTGCGCATCGCCGGCCGCAAGCCCGAAGTGCTCGGCAGGTTGAAGGCATTGGCGCGGTGGCGGGAGATGGAAGCGCGAGGCAAGAACCTGCCGCGCGGCCGCATCGTCAAGGATGAGACGCTGGCCGACATTGCCAGCCACCCGCCGCGCAAACAGGCAGACCTGGCGCGCGTGCGCGGTCTGTCGGCGACCTGGGCCGGAAACGATATCGGATCGCGCCTGATGAGCGCGCTTGAAGACGCCAAGCCGATGAGCAACGCCGAAATGCCGGCGCGCGACGACCGCAAGCCCGGTTTGGGCAAGGACGGCGCGCTGGTCGCCGATCTGCTCAAATTGCTGCTCAAGATCCGTTCGCGCGATATCGACGTGGCGTCGCGCCTGCTGGCGCGGTCGGAGGATCTCGAGGCGCTCGCCGCGGGGCAGCGCGACGGGCTGTCGATTCTGACGGGCTGGCGCTTCGAACAATTCGGTCGCGACGCCCTTGACCTGGTCGAGGGACGAATGGCCTTCGCGGTCAAGAACGGAAAGCTGCGCATGACCCGGACGGAGGAAGCGCAATGACGAAGGTCCTGATCGTCGCCCTCGGCCTCACCATGTTTGCCGTCGCTGCCTGTGCGCCGGTCGCGCCGCTGCCGGGCGCGCCCACTGGTCAATGTTCGGCCAAGGGCCTGGACAACATGATCGGGCGGATCGCCACGCCGTCGCTGATCGACCGTGCCAAGCGGCGATCGGGCGCATCGGTCGCGCGGGTGCTGCGACCGGGCCAAATCGTGACGATGGAATATCTGAACGGCCGTCTCAACGTGAACGTCGACGAGAACAACCGGGTGAAGAGCTTCACCTGCGGTTGAGCAAGCCCTCTCCGGCACGCGGGGGAGGGATTTCCTGAGAGGTAGCGGCCGCCGGCGTGACTACCGAAACGGCATGTCGATCGAGACAGGCGGCTCGCTGAACCATTTCGGCCCGGCGTCGGTCATGTGGAAGCAATCCTCCAGGCGCACGCCGAACTTGCCCGGGATGTAGATGCCGGGCTCGTTCGAAAAGCACATCCCCGGTGCCAATCTGGTCGTTTCGCCGCGCACCAGATTGACCGGTTCGTGCCCGTCGAGCCCGATGCCGTGTCCGGTGCGGTGCGAACAGCCGGGGAGCTTGTAGCCGGGGCCGTAGCCGAAGCTCTCATAGAGTTTGCGGATCGCCTCATCGACGCTGCCCGCCGGCATGCCGATCCGCGCCGCAGCAAACGCGGTCTGCTGGCCCTGATGGACCTGGTCCCAGACCATGCGCTGTTCCTTGCCGGCCGCGCCGTAGACGAAGGTGCGGGAGACGTCGGACTGATAGCCCTGTACGGTGCAGCCGCAATCCATCAGCACGATCTGGCCGTGATCGACCTTGTGCACGGCTTGCGTGCCGTGGGGGTAGGCCGCCGCCTCGCCGATCAGCACCAGGCTGAACTCGGGGCTGCCGCCCAGCTTGCGCGTGGCTGCGTCCATGATCGCGCCGACGTCTCGGCCGGTCATACCTTTTTCGACGCGCTTGTGGGTCCAGCGATAGGCGGTGATCGTCACGTCGGTGGCGACTTGCATCAGCGCGAGTTCGGCCGGCGTCTTGATCATGCGACAGCCGCGCACGACCGGATTGGCCGACACGATCTTCGCGCCGGGCATGGCATGCGCGAGCATGTCCGGGATGAAGAAGCGGACCGTCTCCTCGATCCCCACCGGCCGCGCGGTCAATTTGCGGTCCTTGAGGAAACCGGCGACTACCTTGAGCGGATCCTCGTCCTCCTGCCACACCCGCACCTCGGCTGGAATCGCAAGCGTCTCGCGCATGCGGGGCTCTTCGAAATAGGGCGAGACGATGCAGGGCTCGCCCTCGACCGGCAGCACGGCGAGCAGAGCGCGCTCGCTGCGCCCCCAGCGAATGCCGGTGAAATAGAGCAAGGACGATCCCGGCTCGATCAATACCGCGCCGATGCCGTGCTGCTTCATCAGCGCCTGCGCGCGATCGAGTCGGCGGCGGCGCTCGTCGGCGCCGATCGGCACAGCGCCCGTCGTCATGTCGTGCAAATCGGCCAGATCGGGTTCGGCGGCACGGGCCGCGCCGGAGGCGAGCAAGGGCGCGGCGGCAGCCGCAGCGAGTATTGCGCGGCGGCCGGGCAAAAAGCGGGAATTGGGCATGACCGTAACGATAGGGTTCTTGACCGCGGCCTCGCAATCCCCTTTCCCTGCATCACCAAAATGGGGAGAGTGATTTTGGCCAAGCGCCTGACGACCTACATTCTGATCGCCTTGGTGCTGGGCTTGGTGTTCGGATGGACCATCCACGAAACAGCCGATTCGGTGTTGGGCTTCTTCAAACGGGTGGGTTGGACAGGGACTAACACCGATTCCACCGCCTATCTCGCCGGGTGGGCGAAATGGCTTGGGCTGATCACCACGATCTTCCTCGATTTCATCAAGATGATCATCGCGCCGCTGGTGTTTGGCACCCTGGTCGTCGGTATCGCGCATATGGGCGATACGGGGGCGCTCGGCCGGGTCGGGCTGAAATCACTGCTCTGGTTCGTCAGCGCCAGCCTGCTCTCACTGACCCTCGGTCTGATCCTGGTCCACATCCTGCAGCCGGGCGTTGGACTCAATCTGCCCTTGCCGCCCGTCACCGAGAGCGCCGGCATCGACAAGAGCAAATTTGATGCCGTCCAAATCATCGGACACATCTTCCCGACTTCAATCGTCGATTCGATGGCGCGAAACGACATCCTGCAAATCGTGATTTTCTCGGTATTCTTCGGCGTCGCCATTACGGCTGTCGGCGAACGCGCCGCGCCACTGGTAAAGGCGGCGGAGGCGCTGACCAAGGTCATGCTGCAGGTCACGGATTACGTCATGCGTTTCGCCCCCGTCGCGGTGTTCGCCGCGGTGGCCAATGCGCTGGTCGAGCGCGGGCCCGAAGTGATCGGCAAGCTCGGCTATTTCATGCTGTGCGTCTATATCGGCCTGGCCTTGCTCTGGATCATGCTTGGCCTGCTCGCCTGGCTGTTCGTCGGCCGCCGCTCGCTGTCGCTATTCCGCTATGTTCGCGAGCCGGTACTGGTAGCCTTCTCGGCGGCATCGTCCGAAGCCGCATTTCCGCGCACGCTGGAAGCGCTCGACAGGTTCGGCGTGCCCTCGCGCATCTCCAGCTTCGTGCTGCCGCTGGGCTATTCGTTCAATCTCGATGGCTCCATGATGTACATGACCTTTGCGTCGATGTTCATCGCGCAGGCCTATGGCATCCATCTCGATCTCGGCACGCAGATTTTCATGCTTTTGACGTTGATGGTCACCTCGAAGGGGATTGCCGGCGTGCCGCGTGCCAGCCTTGTGGTGATCGCCGCGACGCTCAACCAATTCAACCTGCCCGAAGCAGGAATATTGTTGGTGCTCGCGGTCGATCACTTCCTCGACATGGGGCGATCGGCGACCAATGTCGTCGGCAACGCGATCGCGGCGAGCGTCGTCGCGCGCTGGGAAGGAACGCTCGACGCCGAAGCGCCGCCCGAGATCGAGCCGCCGCACGCGCCCAGCCACGGGCTCGGCGGCAAGCATTGAGCCGTCAGGCGTAGGCGTAAGGCCCGCCCTTTTCGAGCGCGGTCCGATAGGCCGGGCGGGCATGAATCTTGTCCAGCCAGGCGATCGTCGCCGGGCGTGATGGCCCGAGTCCCGCACGGCCTCGCGCAGCCTCGAGCGGGAAGGTCATCATGATGTCGGCGGCGGTCATCTCGTTGCCGGTGAACCAGGGACGCTGCGCCAATTCGCTTTCGACATAATCGAGATGGACGTCGATCATCGGCCGGATGCGCTTCGCCGCGGCCTTGCCCATCAGCGGAATGCGGTTGACCACGAGCATCACCAGCAAGGGCGGCATCAGCGACCCTTCGGCATAATGCAGGAACTGACGATAGCGCAGCACGTCGTCGCGATGCGCGGGCGGCCCCAGCCGGCCGTCGCCTTTCTCAACCAGATATTCGCAGATCGCCCCGGTCTCGACGATCGTTCGACCGTCATCCTCGAGCACCGGCGACTTGCCGAGCGGGTGCACCTTGCGCAGCGCCGGCGGCGCCAGCATCGTCTTCGCGTCGCGCTGATAATATTTGATCTCGTACGGCAGGCCGAGCTCTTCGAGCATCCACAGGATGCGCTGCGACCTCGAATTGTTGAGGTGATGGACGATCAGCGTCACGATGTTTCTCCCCAGACCAGGCTATGAGATTATCAAGCGGGCCGACACGACCATATCCATGCCGCGGCCGGGAAATCCACCGCATGGTTGGAGAGGCGCGCCGCCAGAACGTCGCGCAGCCGCTGGCGACCGACTTCCCGAGCCGCATCATCGAGTTCGCGCAGCTGTGCCGCCGCGGGCCCGATCCGGCTGAACAAGGCAAGCGCTTCGTCGAGCGCATGCTCTCCCTCCCCAGCCCGATAGGTATAATCAACCGGCTGCGCCTGGCCCGTCCAGCCGCTCGCCTGCAAAATGGACCGGACATGCTCCGCGTCGGCGAAGGCAAACGGGCCTGGTGACGTTCCGGGCTTTTGCGGCGTCGCACCGGTCACCGCGGCGCCGGTCTCGATCGCCCATGGGTTGAGCGTCACGTCGCGAAAGCAGGAGAAGACCAGGTGCGCATCGGCCGTTGCCGCCTGCCGAAGCCGGGAGAAGGCAGCGACGGGATCGGCGAAGAACATGACGCCATGCCGGGAGAATAGAAGGTCGGCGGTGATGCCGCCTAGCTCGCTTGCGTCACCGACCTCGAAGCGGAGGTTGGGATAAGCGGCGCCTCTCTTTCGCGCGGCCTCGACCAGATTTTTGGAAAGGTCGATTCCCAGCACCGTTAGAGCGGGACGAGCGGCCGCCAGCGCGACCGCCGTGCCGCCCGCGCCGCAGCCGATATCGACGGCAATGCCGGTCTCCGGCGCGGCGTTGAGGATCGCTGCATTGAGATGGGGCGATAAATTGGCGAAACTCAAATCGGTGCGGCGCCATTCGTCCGCCCAGGTATCGCCAACGCGCCCCGCCCAATCATATGCCAAGGTCATTCGGCCCTCCCCGTTTCGATCCCGCATAGTGCCGCGGTGGATCATCCACTCCGTTCTATGCACCTCCGCTACCGGGAGCCCAACAGTATCGACAAGCGGATCCCCGAAATATGAAAGGCCCGCCGACGCGGGCGGGCCTTTCCGGGAGTTGCGGCGGAGGGGGATCGCCGCTGGGGGTTGTGTCGGTAACGAAACAAGCGCGGATTGGTTGCATCGCAGCAAATTGTCCGCGCCGCCTCGAATAAAGATCTCAGAGTTCGTCGTCGCCGCCGTCGTCCAAGCCGCCAACCATCATCTCTTCGGCGACCTCGGCGGTACGATTGCGGATGGCGCGCTCGAGCCGTTCGGCGACGTCGGGATTGTCCTTGAGATAATTCTTGGCGTTCTCTCGGCCCTGCCCGATGCGGATCGAGTCATAGCTGAACCAGGCACCCGATTTTTCGACCAGCCCGGCCTTGACGCCGAGATCGAGGATCTCGCCGATCTTGGAAATGCCCTCGCCATACATGATGTCGAATTCGACCTGCTTGAACGGCGGCGCGACCTTGTTCTTTACGACCTTCACCCGGGTGGTGTTGCCGACGATATCGTCGCGATCCTTGATCTGCCCGGTGCGGCGGATGTCGAGGCGAACCGAGGCGTAGAATTTGAGCGCGTTGCCGCCCGTCGTCGTCTCCGGATTGCCGTACATCACGCCGATCTTCATGCGCAGCTGGTTGATGAAGATCACCATGCAGCGCGAGCGGCTGATCGATCCGGTCAGCTTGCGCAGCGATTGGGACATCAGGCGAGCCTGGAGGCCAACATGGCTGTCACCCATCTCACCCTCGATTTCGGCGCGCGGCACCAGGGCGGCGACCGAATCGACCACCAGCACGTCGATCGCGTTCGAACGGACCAAAGTATCGGTAATCTCGAGCGCCTGCTCACCGGTATCGGGCTGCGAGACGATCAGTTCGTCGATATTGACGCCCAATTTCTTGGCATAGACCGGATCGAGCGCGTGCTCGGCATCGACGAATGCCGCGGTGCCGCCGCCGCGCTGCGCCTCGGCGATGACGTGCAGCGCGAGCGTCGTCTTGCCCGAGCTTTCCGGCCCGTACACTTCGATCACGCGGCCGCGCGGCAGGCCGCCGACGCCAAGCGCGATGTCGAGGCCAAGGCTGCCGGTCGAGATCGCCTCGACCTGCATCGCCTCCTTGGATCCCAGCCGCATCGCCGAGCCCTTGCCGAAGGCACGGTCGATCTGGGCCAGAGCGGCGTCGAGCGCCTTTTGCCGGTCGGAATTTTGCGATGCCATGCCGTCGATAACTTTCAGAGAAGCTGCCATTGAGAAGGCCTCCGCGCTAGCCGGGTTAGCCCCGGCGTTCAATCATGTTGGAATGCGTGTATCGTATTTGTTCTCATGGAACAATAGTGGAACATGAACTTTTTTCGCACCGAAACGGCGCTTTCCCGATATTTCTTGCCCGGGACCCTGCCCCGCTTCATGCTCTGCTCATGCGGAGCGATCTCGACGCCTTTATCACCGGCCTGCCCAAGGCCGAGCTCCACCTTCACGTTGAGGGCAGCCTGGAACCCGAGCTGATGTTCGCGCTGGCCGAGCGCAACCAGGTCGAAATACCGTTCAAGTCGATCGAGGACGTGCGTGCAGCCTACAGCTTTTCCAACCTGCAGGATTTCCTCGACATCTATTATGCGGGCGCAAGCGTGCTCCGCACCGAGGCGGATTTCCGCGATCTCGCCCTCGCCTATTTCGACCGCGCCGCGGCGGACGGCGTGGTGCATGCCGAGATCTTCTTCGATCCCCAGACGCATACCGATCGCGGCATTCCCTTCGGAACCGTGATCGAAGGGCTGCTCGCCGGGATGGCGGAAGCGGAGGCCAAACATGGCCTGACGTCGAAGCTGATCCTCTGCTTCCTGCGCCATTTGAGCGAGAAAGCCGCGTTCGCAACGCTGGCCCAGGCCGAGCCGTGGCTCGATCGCATCGCCGGGGTCGGGCTCGATTCGTCGGAACTCGGCCACCCGCCGGAAAAGTTCGCGCGCGTGTTTGCGGCGGCGCGCGAAAAGGGGTTGCGGCTGGTTGCCCATGCCGGCGAGGAGGGTCCGCCCGATTATGTCTATCAGGCGCTCGACCTGCTCGCGATCGACCGGCTCGATCATGGCAATCGCAGCCTGGAGGATCCGGTGCTAACCGCCCGCCTGGCGCGAACCGCAATGACCCTGACGGTCTGCCCGCTGTCCAACGTCAAATTGTGCAATGTCGCCTCGATGCGGGACCACCCGATCGATCGGATGCTCGACCTTGGATTGCGGGCAACGATCAATTCGGACGATCCCGCTTATTTCGGCGGCTATATCGGGGAAAATTACCGCCAGGCAGCGGCGGCGCGCGGACTGGACAAGGACGCGTTGGCGACACTCGCGCGCAATTCGTTCCTGGGATCGTTCCTCACGGACGATGAGGTGGCGCGCCACACCGCCGCGCTCGACGCCTATGTCGCGGAGCAACGCTGATGCCGGTCTTCACCCCGATCCCGCATGACACGTTCGAGGCGCAAGTGAAGATGCTCGCCGCTGAAATCATCGAGAGCGGATGGCTGCCCAGCTTCATCATCGGCATCGGCCGTGGCGGGCTGGCCCCGGCAGTCTATCTCAGTCACGCGACCGGACTGCCGATGCTGTCGGTCGACCATTCGTCGCGCGTCGAGGACTTCTCCGACGCGCCGCTGATCAAACTGGCGGCGCGCACGCGCGACGGCCAGCGGCTGCTGTTCGTCGACGACATCAACGATTCGGGAGCGACGATCGGCAAGCTCCGCGCCGCATTGGCCACGGCTGGCGCCGCGCGCGACCATGTCCGTTTCGCGACCCTGCTCGACAACAAACGGTCGCGCGAACAGGTCGACTATCGCGCCGAAGTGATCGACCGCGACGAGCGCAAGGACTGGTTCGTGTTTCCCTGGGAAGCGGTCGCCCCGCAAACCTCGCTCGACGCCGACGCGGCGGAAGTGCCCGACCGGATCGCGTGATCGACGCGAATCGACAGCGTTGCCGTCAGAGCTCGGCGAGCGCCTTGGCGACGTTCTCCATCGTATAGGGTTTCACCAACCGCGGGCGGTCGGCATGGGCCGGCGTGTCTTCACCGCCGCCGGTCGATAGAATGAAGGGGATGCTGCGCGCCGCCAACGCATCGGCGACCGGCCAGCTCTTCTCGCCACCCGACAGGTTGACGTCCAGGATCGCCGCATCGGGAATTTCGGCGTCGATTACCGCAAGCGCCGCCATCACGCTGTCGCATGTCGCGACGTGCGTCTTGTTCAACGCCTCGAGGAAATCCTCGAGCATCATGGCGATCAGGGGTTCGTCCTCGACGATCAGGATGCGCTGCAGCGATGCCATGACTTGCCTTAGCTTCCGACGCCGCCGGACGCCATGCCCGGTGCGCGATGAAATAACTTAGATATAGAGATCGCTCGGCAATCCTGTCTCTCCAGACGTCGTCGCGTCATCGTTCGACCATGACGGAGGTCAGCAGGTCGCGCGCAGCTTCGGCGAGTTGCTGCACCGAAAACGGCTTGGGCAGGAAAGCGACATTGTCGAGGTCGATCGACTTCCTCAGTTGTTCCTCGGCATAGCCCGACATGAACAGGATCGGCAGGTCGGGATAGCGTTCGCGCGCATGGCGCACCATGGTCGGGCCGTCCATCGACGGCATCACGACGTCCGAAATCAGAAGATCGGGCTTTTCCCCCTGCGACAGCAATTCGAGCGCCGCTTCGCCATTCTCGGCGGTCAGTACCTTATAGCCCTGTCGCGTCAGCGCGCGCTCGGCGACCGCGCGGACCATATCCTCGTCCTCGACCAGCAGGATGAGGCCGGTTCCCCATAGATCGATCGGCTTTTCCTTGGCGGCGACCTTAGCGATCTTCGGCGCCTCGGCGGCGTGGACGGGGAAATAGATGGAGAAGGTCGAGCCCTGCCCCGGCTTGGAATCGGCGAAGATATAGCCGCCAGATTGCTTGACGATGCCGTAGACGGTCGACAGGCCAAGCCCCGTCCCCTTGCCGACTTCCTTGGTGGTGAAGAACGGCTCGAAGATCTTGCCCAGTATCTCTGGCGGGATGCCGGTGCCGGTGTCGCTGATTTCCAGCGCCGAATAATCTGCGACCGGCAGGATGTCGGATCCCATCTTGCGCACCTCCGCCGCGCTGACGGCGCGGGAGGTGATTGTCAGCGTGCCGCCGCCGGCCGGGTCCTTGGCCAGCATCGCGTCGCGGGCATTTACCGCAAGATTGACCACGACCTGTTCGAGCTGGCCGGGATCCGCGCGCACCGCGCCAAGGTTGCGGCCGTGCCGTACCTCGAGCTTCACGGTTTCGCCCATCAGGCGCTTGAGCAATTGCGAGACTTCAGAGATCACGTCGGGCAATTGCAGGATCTGCGGCCGCAAGGTCTGCTGGCGCGAAAAGGCGAGCAACTGCCGGGTCAGGCTGGCGGCACGGTTCGAATTCGCCTTGATCTGCTGGATGTCGTCGTAATCGCTGTCTCCGGGTGAATGGCGCATCAGCATCAGGTCGCAATGGCCGATGATCGCGGTCAGGATATTGTTGAAATCGTGGGCGACGCCACCGGCGAGCTGGCCGACCGCCTGCATCTTGGTCGCCTGGGCGACTTCGCGCTTGAGGCGAGTCTCCTCGCCATTGTCCTTGAGGCTCAGCAGTACCGCGGCATCGCCCAAGCCCCGCGCGCCCGCGATGGTCAACGCCACCGGCTCGTCGGGATGGTCCTTGAGACGGATCGCCATGTCCATCGAATGGGTCGCGCCATTGGCGAAGCGGCGGATGGCGTCGGCCACTGCCGCCTTGTCCTCGCGCACCACCAGATCGCCCGGATAAAGCGGCGGCTGCGCCTGGTCGACCTGTGCCGCGCGGACGAACGGGTCGTTCATCTGGACGAAGCGTCCGTCGCGATCGACCAAGGCGAGCCCGACCGGGAGCAGTGAAATCAGGCTTTTGACATGCGCCGCGGCCGATCCGCCGATCGCCGGCTGGCCATGTTCTTCCTCGTCGAGAAGGACGACAAGGATCGGCGCGTCCTCGCCGTCGAGGAAGGGAATCTGCAGGATGCGAAGCGGCGTGCCGCGCGGGCCCTCCCGCTCGAACCGTACCTGACCCTTGTCGTCGGCGATCAGGAAGCGCGCGAAGTCACGGCCGACGACGACGCTTTCCTCATGCCCCATCGACCGTTCACGCAGCACGCGATTGGCAGCGAGCAGGCGGCCTTCGGGCGCGATCAGCGCGGCCATGATACCGGCCGCGGCCAGCCGGTCGCCGGTCGGCCCGGCAATGATCGACAGAACGTTGGTGGCGAGATCGAGCCCCTGCGCCTCGTGGAAGCGCCAGACCAGCATGTCCTCGCTCTCTCCGGCGCGCTCGATCGCCACCGCAAGCGGCGCGCCGCGCGTCGTGACGCGATCGAGTTCGGCCGATCCGTCGCGCCAGGCAATGCGTCCGGCCGCCGCCAGTTCGCCCGCGCCATTGTCGTCGAGCGGCAGCCCTGGCGGCGTGGGATAGCCGGCAAAGCGGGCGCGATAACGCTCATTGGCGCAGATCAGCCGCCCTGCCCGGTCGGTCACTGCGATTGCATCGTCGCTCGCCGCGGCCAGCGCGCGGGCCACGCTCCAATCGGTTTCGCCGGTCACCTCTGATGCCGCCGGCGCGAACCGCGACCAGACGACGACGGCGCCGACCAGCAACAGCATGGCGGCGGCGAATCCTCCCGCGATAACGAAATTGTGGAGGACCATCAGCACGATCAGCGCTGCCCCCACGCCGCATGCGATCGCGACGATCAGCGCCTGGCGCTGGCCAGGCGCGCGTACGTCGTTCGGAAGGGGTCGGGAAGCCATCAGTCCCTTGTGGCGCGGTCACGAGGCAGGTCAAGCATCGTCGGAAATCTCCGACCTGCGCCGGCGCCTCTCCGCCGCATCAGCCGATATTATTTTTTTTCAGGAGTGCTCGGCGTCGTCGTGGTCGTGGTCGTCGTAGCGTCGGTATTGCGCTTGGGGACCGAGAAGACGCCGGTCACACGGCCACCCGATTTGCTCGTGCCGACCTTGCCGCCGGCATCGAGCGACGCAGCATTATTGTTGAGGTTGATCAGCAACCGGCCGCCGCGCACCACATTGGCGCCGCGGTGGAGGACGACGTTGCCGATCATCGTGATCGTCCGCTTGTTGAGGTCGTAAATGGCATACGCGCCAGACGCATTTTCATCGGGGCGCGTCACGACGACATTGCCCGAGGCGCGGATCTGCGAGATTTCCGGCGGAGCGCCCCCCGAATCGACGATGCTCGACGAATAGAGCACTTCGGCGCGGTCGGACGTCACCGTCATCGTGCCCTGGCGCGCGCGCACCTTGCCCTGGAACAAGGCGCGCTGAGTCTTGTCCTGGATCTCGATATGGTCGGCATCAACGCTCAGCGTCTCGTTCCCGCCCGCCTGGAATGCCGAGACGCGCGCGGCGAGCAACGTCGCTGCGCAAGCAAGAAGGATGAAGGTGGTACGCCGATGAGCCATGAATTTTTGCCTACAACAAGGTTTGGCGGGTTGAAAGCACCGAACCGCGCCAAAAAAGTATCGTTGAACTCCTAACGATGAACCGCCGCTGATGAACGAACGCCGCCGGTGGATATCCGCCGGCGGCGCCTTCAGTCGTCTACCTTCAAACCTTACCAGATGCGCACGCGATCGGCCGGAGCGAGATACAGTTTTTGCCCAGGCTGGACTTTGAACGCGGCGTACCACGGGTCCATGTTGCGAACGATGCTGGCGCGCGCTTCCGACGGCGCATGCGGATCGGTGCGCAGGCGCTTGAGCAATTCGGGTTCGCGATAGCTGCGGCGCCACACTTGAGCCCAGCCAAGATAGAACCGCTGATCGGCCGTGTAGCCGGCGATCACCGGCGGCGCCTTGCCGCCGAGCGATTTGATGTAGGCGTCGTGCGCGACAGTGAGGCCGGCGAGGTCGGCGACATTCTCGCCCAGCGTCAGCTTGCCCTGGACGTGCTGGCCCGGCAGCGGCTCGTATTTGTCGTATTGCGCGACCAAGGCGTCGGTGCGCGTCTTGAACGCCGCGACGTCGGCTGGCGTCCACCAGTCGGTGAGCTGGCCGCTTTTGTCGTACTTGGCGCCCTGATCGTCGAAATGGTGGCTCATCTCATGCCCGATCACCGCGCCGATGCCACCATAATTGACTGCCGGGTCGGCATTGGGATCAAAGAACGGCGGCTGCAAGATCGCGGCGGGGAAGACGATCTCGACCATGCCGAAATTGGCATAAGCGTTCACTTCCATTGGGGTCATGCCCCATTCCCAGCGCTGCAACGGCTTGCCGAGATGCGCAATATTGTCCTTGCGGCTCCATTCGTTGGCCCGCCACTCATTGCCGAAGGCGTCGCCCTTTTCGATCTTGAGCGTCGCATAATCGTGCCATTGCGACGGATAGCCGATCTTGGGACGGAACGCCGCCAGCTTGGCGTGCGCCTTGACCTTGGTCTCGGCCGACATCCAGTCGAGCTTGTCGATCCGCGCGTTCATCGCGGCGATGACGTTCTTGACCAGTTGATCGGCCGCCGCCTTGGTCGCCGGCGGGAAATATTGCTGCACGTACAATTTCGAGACGTCGTCCTCGAGTGCGTTGGTGGTAAACTCCACCCCGCGCTTCCAGCGCGCCTGCTGCTCGGGCGTGCCCGACAGCGTCTTGCCGTAGAAGTTGAAATTCTCCTCGTCGAACGCCTTGGGCAGCACGTCGGCATAATTGTCGAGGCTGCGCACGACCAGCTGATCCTGCAGCACCGTCATCGGCGCCTCGGCGACCAGCTTGACGATGCCGGTGATCGCCGATGGCTGGGCGACCAGCAATGTATCGACGGGCGCCCCGATCCCCTTGAAATAGGTCGGGAAGTCGAAGCCCGGCGCCTTCGCCTGAAGGTCGGCGACCGACATCTTGTTGTAGCGCTTGTTGGCGTCGCGGCTGTCGATCCGCGACCAGCTGACCGCGGCGATCTGCGTCTCGAGATCGACGATCGCCTTGGCGCGGGCATCGGCATTCGCTTCGCCCGCCAGGGTGAGCATCTTGGCGATGTGCGTCTGATACCCCGCCTTGGCATCAGCGAACTTGGGGTCGCTGTAATAATCGCGGTCAGGCAGCCCGAGTCCGGCCTGGCGCAAGCCGAGGATATAGGTCTCGGGCGCCTTGTCGTCCTGACCTACCCCGGCCCCGAAAGGCCCCCCGATGCCGCCCATCGACGCTTCGGCCAGCAGCGCCGCATAGCCTGCCTTGTCGGTCGACTTGATATGATCGAGCCAGGGCTTGATCGGCGTCAGCCCCTTGGCCTCGATCGAGCCGGTGTCGAGATAGGTCGCGTAGGCAGTGCCGATCTTCGAATTCGGGTCCGCCGCGGCCTTTTCCAGGATGCCCTTGGTCCGCGATTCGGACAAATCGGCGAGCAGGTTGAACGCGCCGTAATTCGATTTGTCCGACGGGATCGGTGTGGTCTTCGCCCAAGTGCCGTTGGCGTAATTGTAGAAGCTGTCCCCCGGCGCCACCGACTTGTCCATGCCGGCTTCGTCCATGCCGAACGTGCCGAAGGTCGGCTTGGCCGACGACGCGGCCACGGTCTGCTGTGCGAATGCCGCGGCGCCGAGCGCCGTCGCCGCAAGAAGTGCGAACGCGAAGGGTTTCATGTTGGGAGGGTCCTTTCCGAAGTGGAGGAGCGGACGCTCGCGAGGCAAGCCGCAGCCGTCATGATCCCCCTTATTGATGGCGTGTGTTCTACCCTGGCGACACGCCCAGTCAATCGAGGGTCAATCGCGTCAGCCGTGATCCCGCATGATGCGGCCGGCGTCGCGCTTCCACTCGCGCTCCTTGATATGCTCGCGCTTGTCGTGCGCCTTGCGCCCCTTGGCCAGGGCCAGCTCGACCTTGGCGCGACCGCGCGCGTTGAAATAGACCGTGAGCGGCACCAGCGTCATGCCGTCGCGCGCCACCGCGCCGTGCAGCTTGTTGATCTCGCGCGCATTGAGCAGCAATTTGCGCGGCCGCTTGGGCTCGTGGTTGAAGCGATTGCCATGGCTGAATTCGGGAATGTTCGAATTGACCAGCCATACGCCGCCATCTGCGGTCACTTCGGCGTAACTCTCGGCGATCGACCCTTCGCCCGAGCGCAGGCTCTTCACTTCGGTCCCGGTCAGCGCGATCCCTGCCTCGAACGTCTGCTCGATGGCATAGTCGAACCGCGCGCGCCGGTTCTCGGCAACGATCTTCTGCTTGTCGAACGTGGCGGGTTTGGGACGGGCCATGGGCCGGGCGATGTAGGCGCGCCGGCCGCCAAAGGGAAGCTTTAGTGAAAGGGCGGCTGCAGCGGGTCGTCGCCGAACCGGTTTGGCCCGACCGTACCCGGCAGGACGAGAAAGACGATCATCATCACCAGGATCGCGAAGCCGAGCAGGTTGACGAGTGATATCATCGACATCGATTGCATCGCCTGCTGGAATGCGGGGTTAGTCATATCGGGCGGGCTGCCGGGCTTCGCTGCTGTCATCGATGCCATTATCGTGAAATAGCGGGGAAAGAACGACGCCATGATAACCGGCGAGACGATCTGCATCACGTAATAAGGCGCTGACCACCAACCGGAGCGGTCGCTGTCGTGCAGCCGGCGCACGACCGCGGCCGCCGTCAGAATGAAGAACAGCAAGGCGACCACCAGGGTCATCACGATCATGTTCTGCATCATCGGCATCATCAGCCGGATCATGGCTTGCGGATCGTTGTCGAACCGGTGCGGATCGCTTTGCATCATCGGCATCATCTGGTCGAACCAGGACGTCATGAGCGGGATCATCGCGATCGCCATGGCGACGAACTGGACGATGTAGACGATGAGAATCCACAGCCAGAAGGGCTGACGATTTTCCCTGCCCTGCAAATCCAGGAGTCCGGTCAAATGACGGCCCAGCAGATTCATGGCGCTTTCCCCTCGCGTTATGAAGGAACCTAGCTCCCGATATCGGCCGACGGAAGTGCTGGCACCGTCAGAGCCCGGCCGTCGCCATTGCCGCATCGACCGCCGCACGGCTGGCATCGTTCGGCTCCGTCATCGGGAGGCGGAGATGCAGCGGCCAATCCGGCTTGATCTTGCCCAACGCATATTTGACCGGGCCGGGCGAGGCATCGGTGAACATCGCGACATGCAATGGATAAAGACGATCGTGCAGCGCCAGCGCGGTACCATGGTCACCCGCCGCCCAAGCAGCCTGGAACTCGGCGCACAGGCGCGGCGCGACGTTCGCGGTGACCGAGATGCAGCCGACCCCGCCCATCGCGTTGAACGCCAGCGCGGTCTCGTCATTGCCCGACAATTGGACGAAATCCGGACCGCAGCCCAGCCGCTGCTCGGTCGCCCGGCCGAGACTGCCGGTCGCGTCCTTCACCCCGATGAAGACGTCGGGGAACGCCTTCACGATGCGCACCATCGTCGCCGGCTGGATATCGGTGACGGTGCGCCCCGGCACGTTGTAAAGCACGATCGGTAGCGGCGTTTCATGCGCGATCGCCTCGAAATGGCGGAAAATACCTTCCTGACTCGGGCGGTTGTAATAAGGCGGCACCATCAAGGCCGCATCGGCGCCGGCGGCCTTGGCGGCATGGACATTGGCGATCGCAACGCGCGTGTCGTTCGACCCCGCGCCGGCCAGCACCGGCACGCGGCGATTGGTCTGCTCGACGCAGACGCGCACCGCATAGAAATGCTCGTCGGCCGTCAGCGTCGCCGCTTCGCCGGTAGTCCCTACCGGCACCAACCCGGCCGATCCCTCGGTGATTTGCCACTCGACGAGTTCGCGATACGCGTCCTCGGCGAAAGCGCCATCCGCCGCGAACGGCGTGACCAGTGCGGGGATCGATCCCGAAAACATGCTTAAACGCTCCCGCGTGGCGGCGATCCGCCGTTTTTTCGTTGTTTTATATCCTGACAGATAGGCCGCGAGGGCATATCCTGTCCACATGCTTGCGTTGTTCAAAAGCGGGATCGCCGCCGCCGCCCTTTCGGGGATGGCGGCGACGGGTATGGCGTTCCAGGACCAGCTCGAATGGGCCAAGTCCAAATTGATGGGCGCGCCCAGCGCCGACCCCAGATCGGTCAGCGCCTTGTCGGCGGCGATCACCGAATGGCGGTCGCTCAGGCAGACCAATAGCGCCCCGTTCGAAAGCTATGCCCGTTTCCTGCTCGAGCATCCCGGCTGGCCAGCCGATGTCGCGATGCGCCGCGCCGCCGAAAGCTCGCTTTCCCAGCCCGGATGGTCGCCGTCGACCGCGGTCGCTTTCTTCCGTCGCTATCCGCCGCAAACCGGCACGTCCTGGGTCCGCTTCGCCGAGGCGCTGACCGCGACGGGTTCGATGGATGACGCGCGGACGGCCGCACGCAATGCCTGGGCCCAAGGCAGCCTGACGCCGACCGACGAGAGCAAGGTGCTGACGACCTGGCCGGACGCGCTGTTGCCCAAGGACCAGGATGTGCGGATGGACCAGTTGCTGTGGCAGGGCCAGACCACTGCCGCGGCGCGCCAGCTCGCGCTAACCAGCGCGGCACGGCGCCCGCTGTTCGCCGCGCGACTGGCGCTGCGCACCAATGCCCCCGGTGCAGGCAATGCCGACGCGATCGGCGCCGGCGATCCCGGCTATCTGGCGGACAAGGCGATCTGGCTGACCAATACCGGCGCCGCCGCATCGGCGCGTGCGCTGCTTGCTCGCCCGCACAATTTCACCAGCCGGCCGCTCGATGTCGACCGCTGGTTCGACCTGTTGCTGCGCAATGCCCGCGCCGCTGTCGACGCGGGCGACTATACGACGGCGTACAATATCGCGAGCCAGGTCGACGACGCCTATCTCACCGGCACCGACATCGAGTTGCGTCCGCTTGCCGAGCGCGATCCCTATACCGACCTGGTCTGGCTCGCCGGACAGACCGCGCTCAAGCGGTTGGGGCGTCCGGCCGACGCGATCGGCATGTTCGTCCGCTATACAGGCGGCTCGCGGTCGACCGCGCTCAAGTCCAAGGGCTTCTATTGGGCGGGACGCGCCGCTCAAGCCGCCCGGCAGAATGATGAGGCGACTCGCAACCTCACCGCGGCGGCACGCTATGGCGATCAATTCTACGGCCAGTTGGCGGCCGAACGCCTCGGCCAGCCGCTGCTCGCCCCCGTCGAGCCGACGCCGCCGCCGATCCCGCCCGCCGAACGCTCCGCCTTTTACAATAACGAAGTGGTTCGCGCCGCGCAGTTCCTCGGCACGGTCGGCGCGCATGAGGATCAAAGCCTTTTCCTGCGTCAGATCGCCAACCTCGCGAGCACCGTCGACGACCATGTGCTGGCAGACGAACTGGCAAGGACGCTCGGCCGGCCCGATCTGTCGGTGATGGTCGGACGCAGCGCGCTGTTGAACGGCGTCACCGATTATAGCCGTTCGGGATTCCCGACGGTCAACATCCCGGCATCCTCGGCATCGAGCTGGACGATGGCGCATGCGATCATGCGCCAGGAGAGCCAGTTCGACCGCTCGCTGATCAGCCGCGCCGGCGCGCGCGGGATGATGCAGCTAATGAACGGCACCGCGCGCGAGCAGGCGGGCAAGCTCGGCCTTGCCTGGGATCAGGGCATGCTGCTCAGCAGCACCGACTATAACATCGAGCTCGGGACCGCCTATTTCCAGCGGCTCTACAATCAATATGGCAGCTACCCGCTAGCGATCGCAGCGTACAATGCCGGCGGCGGCAACGTGAACAAATGGCTCGCCGCGAACGGTGATCCGCGCACCGGCGCGGTCGACTGGATCGACTGGATCGAGGCGATACCGTTCGACGAGACCAAGCGCTACGTCCAGCACGTGCTCGAAAACGCGGTGGTCTATGACCTGATCAATCCGCAGCGCGCGCTGTCGACCGGGAATGCACGGCTGAGCTGGTATTTGGGCAACAAGCGGCCGGGCTGAGCCATAGTCTCGGCGAAGCCCCCCGCCGTCATGCCAGCGAAAGCTGGCATCTCAGGCGGTATCGCTTCATCTCATGAGATCCCAGCTTTCGCTGGGATGACGGTTGGGGCTATCGAGAAGGGGTGAACGACCGCCCCAATTACATCACCCCTGCAGGCTTCGCTGCGCTTCGTGCCGAATACGAACAGCTGTTCGCCGAGGAGCGCCCGAAATTGGTCGACACGATCGCCTGGGCGGCGGGCAATGGCGACCGCTCGGAGAATGGCGATTATATCTACGGCCGCAAACGGCTGCGCGAGATCGATCGCCGGCTCGGCTGGCTGTCTAAGCGGATGAAGGCGGCGAAGGTGGTCGACCCGGCGCAACAGCCCGACCGGGGCCGTGCATGGTTCGGCTGTACGATCACGATCGCCGATGAGGACGACAATCACCGCACCTTGACCCTGGTCGGCGACGACGAGGCCGATGCCGGCAAAGGCCTGGTGGGGTGGAACGCCCCCCTCGCCCGCGCGCTTCGCGGCGCTGCGATCGGCGATTTGCGCCGGGTCACGCTGCCGGCGGGCGAGAAGGAATATGAGGTAATGGAAATCGCCTATCCGTCGCTCGACGAGCCCAAAGCGTAACGGAGCGTTTCCTTCACTTGGCTGGTCGCCGCTGGCATTGCGCTCTAGGTCGGGGTCGTAACGAAGAGGAGATTGCCATGCCCATTCCCGCCCGCTGGTCGTCCCAGCTTCAGTCCTTGCTGCGGATCGTGACCGCGCTCGGTTTCATGGAACATGGCGTGTCGAAGTTCTTCGGCATCCCGCCCTTCCCCATGCCGCTTAATCCTCTCCTCTATACTGCGGGCACGCTCGAACTGGTCGGCGGCGGCCTGTGCCTGCTTGGGCTGTTCACCCGACCGGTGGCGTTCGTCCTGTCGGGGATGATGGCGATCGCCTATTTCATGGCGCACGCGCCGAAGAGCTTCTTCCCGGCAGTCAATGGCGGCGAGCCGGCGATGCTCTACGCCTTCATCTTCCTGTTCTTCGCTGCGGCGGGGGCGGGAGCTTGGAGCATTGACGCGCTACGCAGTCGGTCGGCCGCTCGGTAGCGTCCTGCCTGGGCGCGATTGCGCAAGCCGCGTCAGGCCCGCTATCACCGGCAGCATGACCGACGAGTCTCATGGCCGCAACATCGCGTTACTGATCGACGCGGACAACGCCTCGTCTCAAACCCTCGATCCGGTGCTGACGATCCTTGCCGAACTCGGCACGGTCAACATCCGTCGCGTCTACGGGAATTGGTCGAAGCCCGCGCTCAAGGGATGGCGCGACCAGACGGTCCGCTACGGCATCGAGCCGCAACAGCAGTTCGACCTCACCAAGGGCAAGAACGCGACCGACATGAAGATGACGATCGACGCTATGGACCTGCTCTATCGCGGCCGCGTCCACGGCTTCGGCATCATGTCGTCGGATTCGGACTTCATGCCGCTGGCGATGCGGATCCGGCAGGATGGCCTGCCCGTTTACGGGTTCGGCACGTCGAAGACGTCCGAGGCGTTTCGCCAGGCGTGCACGCGGTTCATCGACGTCACCGCGCTCCGCCCCGCTCCGGCCCCGGACACCGTCAACGGCAACACGAGTGCCACCGCCGCGGGCAAGACCGCCATGGATCCCGAACTGCTCAAGTTGCTGGTCGACGCCTATGATGCGGTGAAGCGCGACGAGCGTGGGTTCGTCAATCTATCCGAACTCGGCGAGCGCGCGGGCAACCGCTCGAGCTTCGACGCGCGGAACTATGGCTATAAGCGTCTCTCTGACCTTATCGAGGCGGTGCCCAATTTCCAGACGGAGCGCCGCGACGGCGGCCGCATCTACGTCAAGCGGGTGCGTTAGCTCCTAGATCGCGCTCAACCAACGGGCCGCCGCGCGCGCATCGCCTGGGCGAGCGTGCCCTCGTCGAGATAATCGAGCTCGCCCCCAACGGGCAGGCCGTGCGCCAATTGCGTAAGCCGCACCGGAAACCGTTCGATCCGCTCGGCGATGTAGTGCGCGGTGGTCTGCCCTTCGAGCGTAGCGTTCATCGCCAGCACCACTTCGTCGATGCCGCCTGCTTCGACCCGGCCGACCAGTTTGGCGATCGCCAGATCCTCGGGCCGCACGCCGTCGAGCGCCGACAGCCGCCCGCCGAGCACGTGATAACGCCCGGGAAATAGCCGCGAGCGTTCGAGCGCCCAGAGGTCGGCGACGTCCTCGACCACGCATAACGACCGCTGATCGCGGCGCGGATCGGCGCAGACCGCGCAGGGGTCGCTGGTGTCGACATTGCCGCAGACCGAACAGGTCGCCAGCCTCTGCTCGACCGCTTGGAGGGCGGAGAGCAACGGCCCCAGTGCCGCCTCGCGCTTCTTGAGCAGATGCAGCACCGCGCGCCGCGCCGAACGGGGCCCGAGTCCGGGGAGCCGGGCCAGCGCTTGGGCCAGCGCTTCGATTTCCTGCGATGCCATCGGGAACAAATAGGGGGTTGCGTGCCCCCCTGCCAAGGGGCGAAAGGCGAACCCCATGCGGATCGTCTTCATGGGAACCCCCGATTTCGCCGTTCCGGTGCTCGACGCCTTGATCGGCGCCGGTCACGACGTCGTGGCGGCATACAGCCAGCCGCCGCGCGCCGGCGGGCGTCGCGGCAAGGCGCTAACTCCCTCTCCGGTCCAGGCGCGCGCCGAAACACTTGGGATCGAGGTGCGCACGCCCCTGTCGTTCCGAAAGGAGGCGGGCGCGGTCGATGCGTTCGCGGCGCTGGAGGCCGATGTGGCGGTGGTGGCGGCTTATGGGCTGATCTTGCCGCAGGCGGTGCTGGATGCGCCGCGACTGGGCTGCCTCAATGTGCATGGCTCCTTGCTGCCAAGATGGCGTGGCGCCGCCCCGATCCAGCGTGCGATCCTGGCCGGCGATGCCGAAACAGGCGTTGGCATCATGCAGATGGAGGCTGGACTGGATACGGGTCCCGTTCTGCTTGAGGAAAGCACGCCTATCGACGGAAAGACTTCGGGAATTCTGTCGGCTGAACTGGCCGCAATAGGCGCGCGGCTGATGGTGCGCGTGCTCGAGGATCCCGCCGCGTTCCCGCCCCGGGTCCAGCCGGAAGATGGCGTCACCTATGCGTCGAAGATCGACAAGGCCGAGGCGCGGATCGACTTCGCCCGCTCCGCCGCCGAAGTCGAACGTCAGATACGAGCGTTCAACCCGGCGCCGGGCGCGTATTTCGAATATGCGGGAGAGCGCATCAAAGTACTCAGCGCCGCAGTAATGGAGCTGTCGGGCGGGCCGGGTGAGGTTCTCGACGGCCAACTCACCATAGCCTGCGGCAAAGGCGCGATCCGTCCGCTCGCGGTGCAGCGCGCGGGACGCGGCGTCATGACGTCAAATGAGCTTTTGCGCGGCTTTTCCATCGACATAGGCACGCGCCTGTGACGCGCTTCGCGCTGACGGTCGAATATGACGGGCGTCCGTTCATGGGCTGGCAGCGGCAGGATCACGGACCGAGCGTACAGGCTGCGATCGAACGTGCCGCCAAGGAAATCCTGCAGGAAGACGTCACCGTGCATGCCGCCGGTCGTACCGATGCCGGCGTCCATGCGCTGGGGATGCGCGCGCACCTTGACGTCACGCGGACGATCACGCCGTTCCGCTTGATGGAAGCGCTCAATGCGCGGTTGCGGCCCGATCCGGTGGCAATCCTCGACTGTGAGGTGGTGCCCGACGATTGGCACGCGCGGTTCTCGTGCCTCGCCCGCCATTACGAATATCGCATTATCTGCCGCCGCGCGCCGCTGACGTGGGAAAAGGGGCTGGCCTGGCGCGTGCCGCAGGAACTGGACGCCGCGGCGATGCACGATGCCGCGCAAATCCTGGTCGGGCGGCATGACTTCACCACCTTCCGCTCCGCGCACTGCCAGTCGGACAGTCCGGTCAAGACGCTCGACCGCCTCGACGTCGTCCGCGACGGCGTGAGGATCAGCATATTCGCCTCGGCGCGGTCGTTCCTGCATCACCAGGTGCGGTCGATGGTTGGATGTCTGGAACTGGTCGGCCAGAGCAAATGGTCGAAGGGCAACCTCAAGGCTGCATTGGACGCGGCGGATCGCACTGCTCTGGGGTTCAACGCACCACCGGATGGTCTGTACTTCCTGCGCGCGGACTATCCGCCTATCGGCTGAACCGCGCCGCCAGCTCGACATGGGTCGACCAGCGGAATTGGCCGACCGGCTGGATCCAGTCGAGGCGATACCCACCCTCGCAGATTACCTGAGCATCGCGCGCAAAACTGCTGGGATTGCACGATACATAGGCGATAACCGGTGTCGTCGCTCGCGCCAGGCCGGCCGCTTGGTCGCGTGCCCCCGCGCGCGGCGGGTCGAGCACGACCGCGCCGAAACGACCGAGTTCCTCCACCGTCAGCGGGCGGCGATAGAGATCGCGATGGTCTGCGAACACTTGGCGTCCCGCACGCGCTGCGGCGCTCTTCAACGACATGATGGCGTCACGCCCCGCCTCGGCCGCATAGACGCGCGCCGGCGCTAGCGAGAGCGCGAACGTGCCGAGCCCCGCGAACAGGTCGGCGATCGTGCCTGCCTGCCCCACCGCCTCGCGCACCGCAGCGATCAGCGCCGCCTCGCCGTCGCGCGTCGCCTGGAGGAAACTGCCCGGCGGAAACGGTACTGCCACGTCGCCTAAAGTGATGGTGACCGGATCGGGCTCCCACCGCGTCTCGGGTCCCATGCCGTCATCGGTGGCGAAGCGCGCAACCTTGTACTGCTGGCAAAACGCGATGATCGTCTCCGCCGCCTCGAGTCCGTCGAAGCTCGCGCCTATCAGTAAATCCACCCCCTGATCGCATGACGTCATCTGGATATCGGCGCGGCGGCGTTTCAGTCCAAGACGGGCCAGTAACTTGCGCAACGGTGCCACCAAGGCGAACAATTCCGGTGCAAGTATATGACATTCCTGGATATCGACGATCGCGTGACTGCCCGCCTCGGCAAACCCCAATCTTATCCGTCCACCCTTGGCCTCGGCGTGGAGCGAGGCCCGGCGCCGCGTGTTGGGCGGTGAGACGATCGGTGTACGAATATCCGTTTCGAGTTCGTGCGCGGCGAGCGCGCCCGCGATACGGTCCGCGATGAATGCTGCGTAGCTCGCGTCGTCGAGATGCTGGAGCTGGCACCCGCCGCAGGTCGGGAAGTGACGGCAAGGCGGTAGCTGGTGATGCGGGCCGGGCGTGACCGTTCCATCGGCGTTGAGTACATCACCGGGCGCCGTCAGCGCTGCATGGCGTCCATCCGCCGTGACACCCTCGCCCCGCGCGGCGACGCGGATGATCGTATCGGCGGTCATCGCAGGCACTCCGCGATCGAACGCGGCAGGCACGGGATCAGATCGTCGGCAGCGAAAGCCGACCCCGCGAGCTGCGCGGCACGGCCGTGAAGCCAGGCGGCCGCCTCCGCCGCCGCGAGTGGCGCCACGCCTCCGGCCAGACGCGCGCCGAGCAGGCCGGCGAGCACATCGCCGGTACCGGCGGTCGACAACCACGATGATCCGCCGGAATAGACCCGCACATCGCCCTGAGGCGTCGCAATGACCGTGTCGGCGCCCTTGTGCACTATCACCGCCCCGGTTTCAGCCGCGGCCGCTAGGGTACGATCGATCTTGCTGCCCTCCGCCTTGCCGAACATGCGGTCGAACTCGCCGCTATGCGGGGTCAGGCAGGTCGGCGCAGCGCGGCCGCGCAACCGGCCGATATCGCGTCCGATCAGGCTCAGCGCATCGCCGTCGAGCACCAGCGGTCGCGCCGAGGCGATCGCCGCGTCGAGCCTCGCACTCCCGTCTCCGTCGCGTCCCAACCCGGGGCCGATCACCACCGCGCCCGTACGTTCGTCCTCGAGCAGCTTTTCGATCTCCGTCACTGGCCGATGGACGATCGCGTTCGGTCCCTGGCCGTCATCGTCGCCGACGCGCACGACATAGCCGGCGCCGCCATGAAGCGCCGCATTCGACGCGAGCCTGGCGGCACCCGGCATGCGGCCTTGCAGGACCGCTACCAGGCCGCGCGTATATTTCTGGCTGTGCGGGCCGGGAGTGCTCAGCCGCGGCATCGCGACCGTCCGCCAGGTCGTGGCGATCGGGATGCCGATATCGTCGAGCAGGACATGTCCGCAACGGTCGAGACCTTCGCCTAGCAGATGCGCGGGCTTGAGCGCACCGAGCGAAAGCGTGACCGTGGCGCCGGCCGCCCCCAAACCGCGGCCGAAGTCGGTGTCCATTCCCGAGGGTAGATCGATGGCGAGGGTGAAGTGCGCTGCGCTCACCAACCGCTGCAATTGGCTCACGATATCGGGCGCGAGTGGGCGAGTGAGGCCGGTTCCGAACAATCCGTCGACAACGATCGGCCGCGCCGGTGCATCGGCAAGGTTGACCACCCTACCGGTCCATTTCGCGCGCATCGCGGCGGCCGCGCCTTCCTTTGGCTCGCCTAGCGCCGCGACCATGACGTCATGCCCACTTTCGTCCAGCAGGCGCGCGGCGACCATCGCATCGCCGCCATTATTGCCCGGACCGGCGAGCACCAGCACCGGCCGCCCCATCGCAAAGCGGGCCGCCTCGCGTGCCACGGCAGCGCCGGCGCGCTCCATCAATTCGGCTTGCGGAACCCCGCTCGAGAACACCGCTTCTTCCGCCGCGCGCATCGCCGCGGCGGTGAGGATCGGTAAGCCTTCATTCGAAATCATTTGGCCGCTTTAGCGCCCTTGCCCTTCATCGTCGCGGGCAAACGGAAGCGGTCGCCGCCGATCGCTACTTCGATCTGATGATCGGCGACGATCGTCACCTTGGCCGGCTCCGCACCGTCGGCGGCGACGACGCCACGCCCGTCCTTTACTACCAACAGGCGGTGGAACCCGCCGTCAGGCTTGTGCACGGTCAGGATCAGCCCCTCGGCCGATTGGACGCGGTCGAGCGTGCATTGGCGCGAGAAGGCGGCGTTGCCCGCAGGCGCGCAGACGATGCGGCCATCGTCCTCGGCATCCGAGCTCGCTTGGGCGAGCGCGTTGTCGAACTCGCGGTTGCCGTTGCCGGCGGACGGCTGCCGATCGCCCGAACAGGCGGCGAGCATGAGAACCGAGCCTACCGCGAGAGCGATTGGTATGCGGTCGCGTCGCTTTTGCCTAAAGGCGGTTCCCACTTTCCGGCGCGCCGCTCTAGATATCCGCGTAGACATGGGTTTCGGCCGCCGCTCCGGGATGGGTAACGGCGCCCTTATAGGCAGGACCGACATTCTGCGCATAGCGCCACAAGGCGCCCGACCCATAATCGGACACGCGCGCTTTCCACGCCTTTCGGCGCTCGGCCAGCACATCCTCGCCGACGTCGAGATCGATCGTGCCCGCCTCGGCATCGATCCGGATTATGTCGCCATCCTCGATCAGCGCGATCGGCCCGCCTTCCGCCGCTTCGGGCCCGACATGGCCGATGCAGAAGCCGCGCGTGCCGCCCGAGAAGCGGCCGTCGGTGATCAAAGCGACCTTCTCGCCCATGCCCTGCCCGTATAGAGCCGCGGTGGTCGATAGCATCTCGCGCATGCCGGGGCCGCCCTTGGGCCCTTCATAGCGGATGATCAGCACCTCGCCTTCGTTGATCCGGCGCTCCTCGACCGCCGCGAAACACTCCTCCTCGCAATCGAACACACGCGCCGGGCCGGCGAACTGCAGGCGATGCATGCCCGCGACCTTCACGATCGCGCCATTGGGCGCCAAGGTGCCGCGCAGCCCGACCACGCCGCCGGTCGGGGTGATCGGCGTCTTGGCGTCATAAATGACCTTCTGATTGGGATTCCACGTAACTTCGTCGATATTCTCGGCCAGCGTCTTGCCCGTCACGGTCAGGCAATCGCCATGGAGGAATCCCTCCGCCAGCAGGGTCTTCATCAGCATGTAGACGCCACCGGCCTCGTACATGTCCTTGGCGACATATTGCCCGCCGGGCTTGAGGTCGGCGCAATAAGGCGTGGTCTTGAAGATTTCGGCGACGTCGAACAGGTCGAACTCGATCCCCGCCTCGTGTGCCATGGCCGGCAGATGCAAGGCGCCATTGGTCGATCCGCCGGTCGCGGCGACGATTCGCGCGGCATTCTCGAACGCCTGGCGGGTGCAAATGTCGCGCGGGCGGATGTTCTTCGCCAGCAGCTCCATCACCTGGGCACCGGCGGCAACCGCTACCTGTTCGCGAGACGTGTAAGGAGCCGGCGCCATATTGCTGTTCGGTAAAGATAAACCGATCGCTTCGCCGACACAGGCCATGGTATTGGCGGTATATTGTCCGCCACAGGCGCCGTGACCGGGACAGGCGACCTTTTCGAGCTCGTGTACTTCGGACAGGGGGCAGGCGCCGGCGGCATATTTGCCAACCACCTCAAAGACGTCGACCACGGTGACGTCGCGATCGTGGAACCGGCCCGGCAGGATCGACCCGCCATAGACGAAGATCGACGGCACGTTAAGCCGCAGCATCGCCATCATCATGCCCGGCAGCGACTTGTCGCACCCGGCAAAGCCGACCAGCGCGTCATAGCAATGGCCGCGCACCGACAGTTCGACCGAGTCGGCGATCACTTCGCGGCTGACCAGCGAGGACTTCATCCCCTGATGCCCCATCGCGATACCGTCGGTGACGGTGATCGTGTTGAAGCGCCGCGGCATGCCTCCACCCTGCTCCACGCCGCGGCGGCAGGCATTGGCCTGCGCGTCGAGCGTGGTGTTGCAGGGCGCTGAGTCGTTACCTGCGGAGGCGACGGCGACGAACGGGCGCGCGATCTCCTCCTCGGTCAGGCCCATGGCGTAATAATAGCTGCGGTGCGGGGCACGCTCCGGACCGACCGAGACGTGGCGGCTGGGGAGCTTCGATTTATCGAATATGTGGGTCATGATACGACCGCCTATGTCGCCGGAAGGGCGATTCGCGCAAGAGTATTGCGTAGGCGGGTGTGGCGGGGAGCGGCCGAAGCCGCTCCCACGACCGATGACGTCCGGTTTTTAGCCGGAGACCATGCGCGGGCGCGGCGTGGAGACGGACCTGCGTGGCGTTCGCTCAGCAAGTTGAGGGCCAGTTGAGGACTCGTGCGGATGACGATGGTTAAGCCTCTCGGGGCGGTCCCGCGCTGGCACGCCAATCTGTCACGCGAGTGTCGATTCGAGACACCACCAGCTAGGTCGAGCGGCAGCGATCGCACGGCGCGCGGCGCTTCTCGTCTCTTCGTTTTCAAACAATGCGAAGCAGGTGGCACCCGACCCGGACATCCGCGCGAGCGTGACGCCAGGCTGGGCGGCGAGCAGGTCAATCACGGCGCCAATCGTAGGCGCGATAGCGCGGGCTGGCGCCTCGAGATCGTTGCGGCCTCCTATCGCGATCTCCAAGGACTCCGTCATGCCGGGCTCGTCCCGGCATCCACCGTGCACCACAGCCCCGTCATCGGGGGTTTGCGGCACAGTGGACCCCGGCACAAGGCCGGGGTGACGGTGGAATAGGGGGCCGCGATCCGCGCCATCCCAGCCGCGAAAGACGGCGGCTGTGGAAACGGCGACGCCAGGGTTTACGAGCAGGACCGGTATCCCGTTCAACCCCTCGATCGCACTAAGCCGCTCGCCGCGCCCGCCGCCCACTGCGCTTCTGCCCAGCAGACAGGCCGGAACGTCCGAACCGAGCGCTAACGCGATATCCGCCAATCCGGCCGGATCGATCCCCTGCAACCGCGCCAGCGCGCGCAACGTCGCGGCGGCATCGGCCGACCCGCCTCCGATCCCAGACGCGACCGGCAAATGCTTGTCGAGCGTGATCGAAAGCGGCGGCAACGGCCCATGCGCCGCGGCGAAGGCATCGCGCGCCGCCAGGACGAGATTATTACCCTCGCCGCTCAACGCCCCAGCGAACGGACCCGTCAGCGCGAATTGGTCCCGATCGCTTTCCTCGATAGTCACGGTGTCGCCTTCGCGCAGGAACGCGAACAACGTCTCGATCTCATGATAGCCGTCGGCGCGCCGGGCGCGGACGTGGAGCGCGAGGTTGATCTTGGCTGGCGCCGCTTCGACGATTGTCACGAGCGCGTCATCGCCAGGCCGTTGAGGATCTTGGCGTCGAGCCGAGTGGTCGCGTCGGGTTTTGCCACCACCCGCGCCGCCTTCCAGGCGTAACGCGCTTCGTACCGACGCCCGACCGCCCAATAGACGTCGCCGAGATGCTCGGCAATTTCGGCATCGGCGGGGGCCGCGGCGCCGGCCGATTCCAGCAGGGGCAGCGCGCGCTCGGCGTCACCGCGCCGGAAATAGGCCCAGCCGAGCGAGTCGGCGATGGCGGGCTGGTTCGGTGCCAGCGCATTCGCCTTTTCGAGCATCGCCACCGCCCGCGCCGCGTCGCCGCCATGCTCGAGCAGCGAATAGCCGTAATAATTGAGCGCGACCGCCTGGTCGGGACCTAACGCGACCGCTCGTTCGAGCGCGGCACGCGCCAGTTCCCAACGTCCGGCCTTGTCATAGGCAGATCCGATCTGCAGCCAGACCGCCCAGCCGGCATCGTCGCCGAGGCGGTCGCGCGCCTTTTCATACGCTACCGCCGCCTCGAGCGGCCGGTCCGCGATCAGCAGCATATTGCCATAATGCTCGGCGCTGTCGGCATCACCGTCGGGCGCGTCGGCAAGCGCCTTGGCGGTGGCGATCGCCGCCGGCACATCGCCCTTGGCGCGCAGCACCTCGACGCGGATCGACTGGGCAAGCGTGTGATACGCCGTACCCGACGCGATCTCCCCCAATACTGTCAGCGCGCGGTCGTGCGCGCCCTGGCGCTCGAGCGCCGCGGCAAGCAACAAGCGGGCACGGCCGTCCTCGGGGTCGAGGATCAGCGCCGAGCGCGCCAGCGTGATCGCGATCGGAGTCGTACCGGAATCGGTCAGGTCGGCGGCAAGGCGCGTGTAGAGCCGCGCGATGCCGATCATCGGTGTCGCCTTGACGGCACGAAGACGGCTCCGCACCGTGGCCACTTCGGGATCAGGGCCGCTCAGCAAGTCGAGCGCGAGAGCTTCATTGCCCTGTCCCATCAGCAATTCCGCGGCCGAATAACGCAGATCCAGGCCTCCGCTGCTGCCGCGCAGTTCCGCCGACAGCGCCTTGGCAGCACCAGGAATGTCGTTCCGTGCGATAAGGATCAGCGCGCGCTGTTCGAGCAGGATGTGCTGGATCGCGCCGGTGCGCGCGGTCGCCGCGAGCCCTGCGGTGGGATCGCCGCCGCGGCCGAATTCCTGCCAGGCACGGACTGCGGGCACGAAGAAGTCGAACGGCGTCTTGTCGAGCGATGCCAATGCCTTGTCGACGGTAACCGGGCTGCCGTTCTTCACCGCGTCGGCGAGGAGCAGCAGCTTGGCATCATTCGGTGCGTCGCTGCCCAGGGCCGCCACGGCACGACGCGCGAGCGCCAGATCGCCCGCCGCCATTGCCTGGCGAAACGCGCGGTTGGCGACGGTGGGATCGCGGGGAGAAGCGGTCAGCGCGATGCCATATTGCTGGGCGGCGACGCCAACATTGCCATTCGCCGCCGCGATCCGGGCGCGGCCGAACGCGCCATAATCGTCAGCCTGCGCGCTCGCCGAAAGGAACGCGGACGCCAGCGCGGCGCAGGCGACTAGGGCGGGCTTACATATTGGGATAGTTCGGTCCTCCGCCGCCCTCCGGCACCACCCAGACGATATTCTGGGTCGGGTCCTTGATGTCGCACGTCTTGCAGTGGACGCAATTCTGCGCGTTGATCACGAAGCGCGGATTGCCTTCTTCCTGGCCGACGATCTCGTAAACGCCCGCCGGGCAATAACGCTGCGCCGGCTCGTCATACATCGGCAGGTCGTATTCGACCGGGATGTTGGGGTCCTTCAGCGTCAGGTGGACCGGCTGATCCTCCTCGTGATTGGTGTTCGAGATGAACACCGAGGACAGTCGGTCGAACGTCAGCACGCCGTCGGGCTTGGGATAGTCGATCGGCGTGACCAGATCCTTACGCCACAGGGTGGTATGATCGGGGTGGTGCTTCATCGTATAGGGCATGCGGATGCCCCAGCTTTCGAGCCACATGTTGATGCCGGACAGGATCGTGCCGAGGAACTGGCCATATTTTTCGACCAGTGGCAGAACGTTGCGGACGACCGACAATTCCTTCTTCACCCAGCTCGCGTCATAAGCGTCCGGATAGGCGGAGAGCTCGTCGCCTTCGCGTCCCGCCTGGACCGCGTCGAAGGCAGCCTCGGCGGCCATCATCCCCGATTTCATTGCGGTGTGCGTGCCCTTGATCCGCGGGACGTTGAGGAATCCCGCGCTGTCGCCGATCAGCGCCGCGCCTGGCATCACCAGCTTCGGCACCGCCTGATAGCCGCCATCCGAAATCGCCCGCGCGCCATAAGAGACCCGCTTCGCGCCCTTCAGGATCTCGGCAATCGCCGGATGCGTCTTCCAGCGCTGCATTTCCTGGAACGGCGACAGATAAGGATTGGAGTAGTTAAGCCAGGTGACGAAACCGAGCGCGACCTGGCCGTTCGCCTGGTGATAGAGGAACCCGCCTCCGTCCGAGCCGGTTTCGCTGAGCGGCCACCCCTGGGTGTGGATGACGCGGCCCGGCTGATGCAGCTCGGGATCGATGTCCCACAATTCCTTGATGCCGAGACCATAGACCTGCGGCTCGCAATCGGCGCGCAAATCGAACCGGTCGACCAGTTGGCGCGTCAGATGTCCGCGCGCACCTTCGGAGAAGAAGGTGTATTTGGCGTGGAGCTCCAGTCCGGGCTGATAATCGGGCTTGTGTGATCCGTCGCGGGCGACGCCCATGTCGCCGGTCGCGACGCCCTTAACCTTGCCGTCGTCGCCATAGAGGATCTCGGCCGCGGCGAAGCCGGGGAAGATTTCGACTCCCAGCTCTTCGGCCTGCCCCGCCAGCCAGCGGCACAAATTTCCCAAGCTGCCGGTATAGGTGCCCTTGTTGTGCATGAAACCGGGCGTGAACAGATGCGGCATCCCGAACCGCTTTTTCTTGGTCAGGATCCAATGCTGGTTGTCGGTGACCGGGGTCTCGGCCATCGGACAGCCCTTGTCCCGCCAATCGGGGATCAGCTCATCCAGGCTGCGCGGGTCGACCACAGCACCCGACAGAATGTGCGCGCCGACCTCCGAGCCCTTTTCGAGTACGCAGACCGAAATCTCGGCGCCCTTTTCGGCCGCGAGCTGTTTCAGGCGGATCGCCGCCGACAGGCCTGCCGGCCCGGCACCGACGATCACCACGTCGTACGGCATCGACTCGCGTTCGCTCATCCCTTTTCCTCCCTTGGGACCTTTTTCGGACCAGTCATCGTAAGACGACAACGGTCTGTCGGCGAATGCGGTGCCAATGAATTGACCCCGCGGTCAAGCTGGGACTCTATGTCGACAGCTATGGGGGCTGACCAGAATCACGATTGGCGGGCAAGTATCGCCAGTGCGCTCGAATGGTGGCGCGACGCGGGAGTCGATTGCGAGATCGACGATTTGCCGCGCGACTGGCTTGCGCGCGCCGCCGCGCCATCCGCCGCCGAGCGGCTGCCCGCGCAAGTTGCCGAGGCCTCCGTCGCGGCGCCGTCGCTGCCGGCGACGTTGGAGGAGTTCGCCGCATGGCGGCTTGGCCCAGCGGCACCCGAAGCGGGCTGGCCGGGTCAGGCGCTCGGGACGCAAGGCGAGGTCGCGAGCGGGTTGATGATCGTCGTCGACATGCCCGACCGCGAGGACGACCCCGCCGGCCAATTGCTGTCGGGAAGTGTCGGCGCCCTGTTCGACCGCATGCTCGCCGCAATCGGCCGCGACCGGCAGTCGATCTATCTCGCGGCGCTGGCGGTGAAGCGTCCCCCGGCCGGCCGAGTGAGCGAAGACGTGGGTCAAAAGCTTGAGGCGCTGCTCCGCCACCATCTCTCGCTCGCGCGGCCGAAACGGGTGCTCGCGCTCGGAAATGCGGCGAGCCTTGCCATCACGGGGCTGGATGTCGCCCATGCCCGTGGAAGTTTACGTCAGGTTAACCATGACGGCGGGACAAGTGAGGTGGTGGCAAGCTTCCATCCTCGTTTCCTGCTGGAGAAGCCCGTCGCCAAAGCAGATGCCTGGAAAGACCTCAGAGTGTTGATGGGGGGAATTGAGTGAAAGTCGCGCATCTTCTCGTCGCCTCGGCGCTGGTATTTGCCCCTGCCTTTCCGGCCTTTGCCGTCGGCGACCCGCCACCGTCCGCGGTGATGGTGCGCGGCATTCCCGCCCAGCTCGATTCGGATCAGCGCACCGGTTACGCTGCGGTGTTCAAGGCGATCCACGAAAAGCGCTGGAATGACGCCCAGTTGCAGCTGACGGCGATGAAGCCGGGCCCGCTCCACTCGATCGCACTCGCCGAACTCTATACCGCCAAGGGCTCGCCCAAGGTCGAGAACGACCCGTTGCTCGCGGTCGTCACCGCCGCGCCCGAACTGCCCGAGGCGCCGAGCATCGCGCGAATCCTGGCCTCGCGCGGCGTGACTGCGCCGCCGCTCCCCTACCAGCAGCGGCTGGTCTGGAATAACGGCGCCTCGACCCGCGGGCGCGCCAAGGCGACCAAATACGACCTCGCCGCCGCCGAACTGGCGCTCAAGATGCAGCCGTTCATCAAGAACGATGACGGGCCTGCCGCCCAGGCGCTACTCGAAGGCACCACGAACCTAACCCCCGAGGCCCAGATCGAATGGCAGCAGCGGGTGGCGTGGATCTATTATCTGCAAGGTGACGATGCCAATGCGCGCCTGATGGCCGCCAAGGCCCGGGTCGGTTCGACCGACTGGGCTGTGCAGGGCGAGTGGGTCGGCGGCCTTGCCGCCTGGCGCCAGGGCGATTGCACCGAGGCGGCGCGTGCCTTCGTCAATGTCGCGGCGCGCGCCAGCGACATCGAATTGCGCGCGGCGGGCCTTTATTGGGCAGCGCGCGCCGACATGAAATGCGGCCGGCCGCAATTGGTCGAAGCGCGGCTTAAGAACGCCGCGCAGCTCGACGAAACCTTTTATGGCATGCTCGCCCGCCAGCAGCTGGGCATCAAGGAAAAGCCACCGGTTCCGGACGAACTGATGCTCGCCGACTGGGACAAATTGCAAAACCGCCCGAATGTCCGTGTCGCCGCCGCGCTGGTCGAGATCGGCGAGACCGATCTGGCCGACGACGTGCTCAAGCAACAGGCGAAGATCGGTCCCAAGACCGAATATGCATCGCTGGTTCGGCTGACCGAGACGCTCAACCTGCCCGAAACGGTGATGTGGCTGGGCAACAATTGTCCGGAAGGCACCAAGGCGCCGACGATCGCCCGTTTCCCCGCGCCGAAATGGGCGCCGGCCGGCGGGTGGACGGTCGACAAAGCTTTGGTTTACGCCCACGCGCTGCAGGAATCGCGCTTCCGCAAGGACGTAATCAGCCCGGCGGGCGCCTATGGCCTGATGCAGATCATGCCCGCCGCCGCGGTGGATTATGCCCGCGAGCGCGGCATCACCGTCGATCGCGGCGCGCTGTCGCTCCCTTCGGTCAACATGGCGGTCGGTCAGCGCACGCTCGAGCGGCTGAGCAGCCAGGGCTTTACCGGCGGTTACCTGCCCAAGGTGATCGCCGCCTATAATGCCGGGCCGGTGCCGGTCATGGAGTGGAACGGCATCGTCAAGGATGGTGGCGATCCGCTGCTCTACATCGAGTCGATCCCCTATTGGGAAACGCGGGGCTACGTCACCACGGTGCTGCGCAATTACTGGATGTACGAAGGCAAGGACGGCCGGTTGAAGTCGCCGAGCCGCGCTGCGCTGGCGCAGGGCATGTGGCCGAAATTCCCCGGCCTGCCCGGGCCGAGCGCGGTCAGGCTGACGCCCAGCCGGTAACTGCCTCGTTCCAGGCGCTGCGGGATCAGCCAGGGCAGCTCCTTGGCGAAGGAGTACCCGCGCGTCGGCCATGGCAATCTTGAGCTTAGGGTATAAATCCTCCCCGTCACCCCAGCGAAAGCTGGGGTCTCGTGGTTACGAAGCGATCGTGCAGTCGCATGAGATTCCAGGTTTCGCTGGGATGACGGTTTGCGGTTAGACATCACCGAATCAACACGGAACGGGAGCGGTGAATGCCGATTGACGAAAGCCGGGCCTTCGTACCGGTCAGGATCGCGGTTCTGACCGTCTCCGATACGCGTGGGCTAGCCGAGGATCGGTCGGGCGACACACTGGTCGAACGGCTGACCGGTGCCGGCCATGTCCTCGCCGATCGCGCGATCGAGCGCGACGAGCTCGACACGATCATCGAGCGGCTCGCGGCGTGGATCGAGCATCCGGAGATCGACGTCATCCTCACCACCGGTGGCACCGGCGTGACCGGCCGCGACGTTACGCCGGAAGCGGTCGAAGCCGTCGCCGAAAAGATGATCCCCGGCTTCGGCGAACTGTTCCGCTGGTTGAGCTATCAGACGATCGGCACCTCGACGATCCAGTCGCGCGCGTGCGCCTGCGTCGCAGGCGGCACGTACATCTTCGCGTTGCCGGGATCGACGGGCGCGGTGAAGGACGGCTGGGATCTGATCCTCCGGGACCAACTCGACAGCCGCTTCCGCCCCTGCAATTTCGTCGAACTCATGCCGCGGTTGCTGGAGCGGTAGGTGCCGCTCACCGTCAATCGTGTGCCGCTTGCATCGCCGCCAGTTCGTTGCCGTTAGGATCGCGGAAATGGAACCGGCGTCCGCCCGGAAAGGCGAAGATCGGCTGCGTGATCGTTCCGCCGGCAGCTTTCACGGCTCCTTCTGTCGCTTCGAGATCGTCGACCTGGATCACGGCGAGCGGCGCTGCCGTCCAGTCGGCGCGATCGCCCTGCAGTCCCAGGTCAGTCTCGCCGTTCATCGTCGCCGCATAGGTCGGGCCGAAATCGGTGAAATCCCAGCCGAACGCCGCGGCGAAGAACGCCTTGCTGCTCGCAACGTCCTGTACCGGCAGTTCGACATAATTCAGCTTCGCCATCCCATCTCTCCATTGTTCTTGATATGTTCTACAGTGGGGCGTAGGATCTGGCAATGGCAAAAGCTCGTCCCGTACCCGGCGCGACGGTCAATCGCGAAAGCACCCGTTTCAGCCTGCCCGAGCGTCTCGCCGATGGCGACTGGCTGGACGCGCTTGAGGATGTGGACGGCGCCCTACCCCCGCTTAGGACGAGCGTCACGGTCGAGGCTCCGCGCACGATCATCACCCGTAACCAGTCGCCGGACATCGGCTTCGACCGCTCCATCAACCCGTATCGCGGGTGCGAGCATGGCTGCATCTATTGTTTCGCGCGGCCGACCCATGCCTATCACGATCTCTCGCCGGGGCTCGATTTCGAATCCAGGCTGTTCGCCAAGCCGACCGCGCCCGAACTGCTCCGCGCGGAGCTGATGAAGCCCGGTTATGCCTGCCGGCCGATCGCGTTCGGCACCAACACCGATCCCTATCAGCCGATCGAGGCGAAGTGGCGGATCACCCGCGGCTGTATCGAGGTACTAGCGGAGACCGATCATCCGCTCACCATCACCACCAAGTCCGACCGTGTCGTTCGGGATATCGACCTGCTCGCTCCAATGGCGGCGAAGGGACTAGCGGCGGTCGCGCTGTCGGTGACGTCGCTCGATGCGAAGGTCGCGAGGACGGTCGAGCCGCGCGCGCCGCATCCCGAACGCCGGCTGACCGCCGTGCGACGGCTGGCCGATGCCGGTATCCCGACCATCGTGTCGATCGCGCCGGTGATCCCGGCGATCACCGATCATGAAATCGAACATATCGTCGAACGCGCGGCCGAAAGTGGCGCGCGGACGATCAACTATCTGCCGGTGCGCCTGCCGTTCGAAGTCGCGCCATTGTTCCGTGCCTGGCTCGACGCGCATTTCCCTGACCGCGCCGGCAAGGTCATGGCGATCATCAATTCGATCCGCGACGGCCGCGACAACGATCCCAATTTCTTCACCAGGATGCGCGGCTCCGGGCCTTGGGCAGAGCTGCTCCGAACGCGCTTTCAGATCGCGATGAAGAAGCACGGCCTGAACCGCGAGCGGCTGAGCGTTCGTACCGATCTATTCCACGCCCCACGTGGGCCGCAGGGGGAGTTGTTCTAGGGCCGATCGGCACCCGGAAATTGGTGCCCTGGGGAACGCTATCCGTGCTTGTTCACGCCTTGACGAGATGCGTGATCTTGCGCGTCACGAACCAGCTAACCGGCAAGGACAGGACGAACCCGGCCAAGGCGGCGATCAGGATTGGCCGCGCGGTGCCATGGCCGGAACTCAGCGTGGCGGTCACGAATATGCCCATGATCGTCGTGCTGATCATGAAATGGAGGCCAAACATCAGCAGTCTCTGCATAACCGATCTCCAGCGGACTGAACCGATTCTGATGGAATTGCGCGGTCGTTACCTTGATCGCGCGCAACAAGTTGGCGTCTCGGCTCCGGCGGGCGGAGGCGGAAGCTGCTTCAAGGGGTCGGCGTTGCGGGTCGGACGCGCTGAGGCGCGCTGCCCAGCAAGGGAAGCGCGAGCCCGAGCGCCAGCAAGGCCAACGCGCCGCCGGTCGCGAAGGTCGCGACCGGTCCTGCGATATCCCACAATACGCCCGCCAGGACGCTGGCGGCGAGCATCGCGACGCCCGTCACCAGATTGAACAGGCCGAACGCGGTGCCGCGCAGGGTGACGGGGGAATGGTCCGCAACCAACTTGCTCAACAACCCCTGGGTCAGCGCCATATGGGCACCCCATAGAGCGATCCCGACGAAGACGAGCGGCAATTGCGTGGCGAGCGCCAGCAATGCATCGGCGAGCATCAAGCTCACCAATCCCCATCGCAGCAGGGTTCTCGCCGGAACCCGATCCGCCAAAATGCCGGCGGGATAGGCGCCTAGCGCATAGACCGCGTTCATCGTCACCAGAACGAGCGGCGCCAGCGCCAAAGGCAAGCCTCTCCGGCTGGCGATCAGCACCAGAAATGCTTCGCTGAACCGGGCCAGGGTGAAAACGAAGCCGACGATGACTACTTTCCAGAAACCCGCACCCAGCCCACCGATCCCGCGTAATTGGATCGGAGAATCTGACGCCGCCCGCGGGCGGGCGTCCGGTTCCCTGACCCAGACAATGGCGATCGCGGCCGCGATCAGCGCCGGAATCACGGCGATCCAGAAGACGACGCGCATGTTGTTCGCCAGCGCGATCATCAGGCCGATGGCGAGCAATGGGCCGACGAACGCGCCGACCGTATCCATCGATTGGCGCAGGCCAAAGGCGCGGCCGCGGACCGCCTCGGGTGTGATATCCGCGACCAGCGCGTCGCGTGGGGCGCCGCGCAGCCCCTTGCCGATCCGGTCGGCGAAGCGGGCGCCGAGCACGAGCCCGGCTCCTTGGGCTATCGCGAATAACGGCTTGGTCAGCGCGGCCATCCCATATCCGAGGACGATAAGCGGTTTGCGCCGGCCGATCCGGTCGGACAAATAGCCGGAAAAGATCTTCGAGATCGCCGCGGTGGCTTCGGCGATGCCGTCGATGAGGCCGACCATAGCCACGCTGACGCCAAGGCTAGTCGTCAGGAACAACGGCAGCAGAGCGTGGATGATCTCGGACGAGGTATCCATGAACAAACTGACGAATCCCAGCGCGAAGACCGTGCGCGGGATGCTGGAGCGGGCCGATGGCGCGGCGTTTGGGATCAGGGATACTCCTTCGCGCCGCCGCATCCGCCGTCCCGGGCGGTACCGGCGATCCTGGTCGTCCGCCCCAGACACAGAAGTGCCCGGCCGCTCATTTCTACCGGCTCTTCATCAGCGGCTGGATCTTGGTCCCGAAATCCTCGACCCCCTGGACGAAATCGTCGAACGTCAGCAGCACACCGCCGGTATTGGGCACCTCCGCCATCTCGTCGAGCATCCGCGCGATGCTGGCATGGCTGCCGACCAATGTCCCCATGTTGATGTTGACCGCCCCTTCCGGCGCCGCGAGCTGGCGGACATTGGTGGTCGGATTGTGCTTGTCGGCCGCGCCCTGATCTATCAGCCAGCGCACCGCATCGATGTCGAGCCCGTCATTATAGCTCTTCCACTTGGCCATCGCTTCCTCGTCCGTGTCTGCCGCGATGATCATGACGAGCACGAACACCGACACGTCGCGTCCCGTCTTGGCGGTCGCGGCGGCGAGGCGGTCGTTGTTGAAGGCGAAGGCGGTCGGCGTGTTGACGCCCTTGCCCAGGCAAAAGGCATAGTCGGCATATTGAGCGGAGAAAGCGAGGCCGTCGTCGGACGAGCCGGCACAAATGATCTTCATGTCCCCGCTGGGCGTCGGCCGAACCAGGCAATCGTCCATCCGGTAATAGTCGCCCTTGAAGTCGCTCCGGCCAGTCTCCCACAGTTCGCGAAGGATGTGAGCATACTCCCCGAGCATCTTGTATCGATTACGAAAATGCTCGTCGCCCGGCCACAATCCCATCTGGCTGTATTCGGGCCGCTGCCAGCCGGTGATCAGGTTGAGGCCGAACCTCCCATGGCTGATCGAATCGATGGTGTTGCACATCCGCGCGGCAAAGGCCGGCGGGATCACGAGCGTCGGGCAAGTGGCGTAGATCTTGATCTTCTCGGTGACGGCGGCGAGCCCCGCCATCAGCGTGAAGCTCTCCAGTCCGTATTCCCAGAATTCGGTCTTGCCGCCGAACCCACGCAGCTTGATCATCGACAGCAGGAAATCGAGGCCGTGCCTTTCGGCCGATTGCGCGATCGTCTTGTTGAGGTCGAACGACGGCATGTATTGCGGCGCGTTCTCGCTGATCAGCCAGCCATTGTTGTTGATGGGAACGAAAACGCCGACCTGCATCGCTTTATTCTCCTATTGCGGCATCACGCCCGTCATCCAGTCGACCAGGAAACCGTTGAAATTGTCCGCATCGGTGACGTTGACCGCATGCCCGCCATATTCGGGCCGTCCGAACCCGGCCTTAGGGATTCCTGCCGCGAGCAACTGACCGGCGATCGGCGGGACCAGCATGTCGTCCTGACTGGCGATCACCAAGGTGCGGGCCGTGATCTCGCCCAATCGATGGGCGATATCGAAGGCGGCGAGCGCCTTGATGCGCTTTTCCATCGTATCCGCACCGGGAAAACTTTCGAGCTGGTGCGTCAATTCGGCGTCGAGCTCGTCGCTATGTCCGGAAACCCAATTCGGCGGGTAGAGGAAGACGGGCTGGGCACGCAGATATGCCTTGGGGCCTGCCAGCCGGAGCAAGGCGAGCCGGATTTCGAAACAGCGCAGGAAGTGCGGATCCGGGCTCGCCCAGCCATTGACCACGACGAGGCGATCGAGCCGTTCGGGCGCCTTGAGCGCGAGGGCAAGCCCGGCGACACCCCCGGCGGCATGGCCGATCAGGTGGGTGCGGTCGAGCCCCAGCGCATCCATCAGCGTCAGGATATCATCGGCGAAATCGTCGACCGACACCCGCGCGGGCAAGGCCCGATCGCTACGGCCGGCACCGCGATGGTCATAGGCGATAACGCGAAAATGCTCGGCGAGCGCCGGGATATTGGGCGCCCAATAGCTCGCCGATCCGCCCAGGCCGGCGGACAGGATCACCGGCGGCGCATGGGGAGCGCCATGTTCTTCGTAGTAGAGGCCTGCGGTTTCGGGCATCATTCCACCTTCGTCACCCCAGCGAAAGCTGGGGTCTTGTGGTTGGGCGAGCGCGCCATCGCCTGAGATCCCAGCTTTCGCTGGGATGACGGAAGAGGCCGGGATGACGGACATAGGGCTGACGTCATCCGATGTGCGCCACGCTGGCGATCTCGACCAGGCAATCGGGCTTCACCAGTTCGGCCTTGATGCAATAGCGCGCCGGCTTGTTGCCCGGAAAATACTCGGCATAGACCTGATTGAACGCGGCATAATCGCCCAGGTCCTTGAGGAAGATGTGGTTCATCGCGATGTCGGCCATGGTCGCGCCGGCCGCCTCGAGCGTCACCTTGATCACGTCGAGCACGTGCCGGGTTTGCGCTGCGGCGTCGCCGACATGAAGTACCGCGCCCCCCTCTCCCAACGCCAGCACACCCGAGACGTAGACGGTGTTTCCCGCTTTGGCGCCGGCCGAATAGGGCGCGATCGGGGTCGGGAATTGCGGCGGGTTGATGGGCTCGAACGCCATGACGTCAATCCTTGCTATCTGATTGGGGAAGCTGACCGAAACTGCCGCAGAAATCGGCCACGGTTGAAACCCAGCCGAAGAATTTCTCGACATTATAGACCGTCGCTTCCTGCATCATCGGCGGGCCGAGATGGTGCGTCGCGTCTTCCAGCATCACGCCGAAATATTCGAGATGGAAGCCGTCGCGCAGCGTGCTCTCGACGCAGACATTGGTCGCGATCCCGACGAACACGATGTTGCGGATGCCCCGCGCGCGCAGTGTCGAGTCGAGCTGCGAGTTGAAGAAGGCCGAATAACGCGTCTTGTGGAGCGAGATGTCGCCGGGCTGCGGCTTGAGCGCATCGACGAGCTCGTAGTCCCAGCCGCCACGCGCGAGAAGCTGTCCCGACAGTTCGGGTCGCGCGCGCATCGTCTTGAGCGCGTTCGATTTGTGCCAGTTGGGCGAGCCCGGCCCGCCCGCCTCCTTGTAATCGGCGTCCCAGCCGTTCTGCAGGAAGATGACCTGCACGCCCGCCTTGCGCGCGGTATCGAGCACGGTCGCGATCTTGCCGATCACCCCGGCGGCGCCCGAAATGTCGAACCCGGCGAGATCGACATAGCCGCCCTCGCTCGCATAAGCGTTCTGCATGTCGATCACGACGACCGCGGTCTCGTGTGGCGCGAGCCGAAGCGCCTCGGGCCGCGCCGCCAGCGTCACGCCATTCTCGCCGGCGGAGCCGGTCGTCACCATGTCCATTCAGCGCAGCCTGCCGCGCAACGGGGGCAAAGGCAAGCCGAGCAACGTACCGGCTCACGCCGAGCTGGGACAAGAACCGTTAGCCGTTAGCTCCCGCCGGATTATCGATATCCGTCGGATAGGTGCCGTGCCCCTCACGTACCAGTCCCGCATCAAAAACAAGCACTTCGGAGACGCTGACGCCCCTCTGATTGATGTACTGGATCACCAGAGTGTTGATACCCGCGAACACTGCCTCGATATTGAAGTGCAAATCAGGAATGCGACGGAGACCCTCCTCCCAATAGGCACGAAGGGCAGCTTTGCCACGCAGTAAACCGCCAGTGTCGGGTAAGAGGCTAGCGGCAACAGGCGAAGTGAAGACGACATCATCATGGAAATACGCCAGGACAGCGTCGAGATCGTGCGCATTCCATGCAGCGCGCCAATGAGCGGCGAAAGCGGCGGGGTCGAAGGTCGTCATTTCGACCAATGCTCTACGCCGCCGTCGCCAGCTTATAGTCCTTATATTGCTCCCTGAGCACGGTCTTGAGCAATTTTCCCGTCGCGGTGTGCGGCAGGTCGTCGACGAACAGTATCTCGTCCGGCAACCACCATTTGGCGACATGCTGGGTCAGATGCTTATTGATCTCCTGCGGGGTTACCGCACTGCCGGGCTTGCGCACGACCAGCAGAATCGGACGCTCGTCCCATTTCGGGTGATAGACACCGATCGCCGCCGCTTCGCCGACGCCGGGACAGCCGATCGCCGCGTTTTCCAGGTCGACCGAGCTGATCCATTCGCCGCCCGACTTGATCACGTCCTTGGACCGGTCGGTGATCTGCATCGTCCCGTTCGGATGCAGCACCGCGACGTCGCCAGTGTCGAACCAACCGCCAGTCTCCACCGCGTCCTGTTCGGCCTTGAAATAGCGTTTCACCACCCACGGCCCGCGGATCTGCAGCCGGCCCGAGGTCTCGCCGTCGCGTGGCAGTTCGGTCCCCTCGTCATCGACGATCCGCAGTTCGACGCCGAACGGGATTGCACCTTGCTTGCAGACCACATCGAGCTGCTCGTCCCGAGACATATCGTGCCAATCCGGTCCCGGTGCCAGCGCGGTCGCGATCGGCGACGTCTCGGTCATGCCCCAGAGGTGAAGCGGCTTGATCCCCATATCCATGAACCGCGCCAGCATCGCGCGCGGAGCCGCCGACCCACCGACAGTGATCTGGCGCAGGAAGCGCGGCTCCTCACCGGTCGCGTCCATATGCTGGAACATCGCCAGCCACACGGTCGGAACGCCGCTGCCGATCGTCACCTTCTCACTGTTCATCAGCGAGCATAGCACGGCGGCATCATTGGTCTGCGAATAGACGAACTTCGTCCCCGCCAGAGCACCGGCAAAGGGCAGCCCCCAGGCCGCGGCATGGAACATCGGCACGATCGGCATGATGACATCGGATGCCGACAGGCCCATCACCCACGGCTCTGCCGCATGCATCGCATGGAGCACGGTCGAGCGATGTTCGTACAGCACGCCTTTGGGATTGCCCGTCGTGCCGCTAGTGTAACAGATCATGCACGGTTCGCGCTCGGGCCCTTCGTACCAGACATAATCGCCGTCCTCGGCGTCGAGTAGCGCCTGGAAGCCCTCTGGCCCCAGGTCATCGAACACGACATAGCGCTCGATCGACGTCCAATCCGACTTCAACCGATCGACGAGCGGCTGGAACTGCTTGTCGTAGAACAGCACGCGATCTTCGGCATGGTTGGCGATGTAGATCAATTGCTCGTCAAACAGCCGCGGGTTGATCGTGTGGATCACCCCGCCCATCCCCATCGCGCCGTACCATGACGTCAAATGATGCTCGTGGTTCATAGCCAGCGTGGCGACGCGATCGCCCGGCTTGATGCCCCATTTCTCCAGCCGCTGGGCGAGCTTGCGGGCATTGCGGTGGATGCCGGCCCAGTCGTTGCGGGTTTCGCGACCGTCGACCCAATGCGTCACGACCTCTCGGGCCGGATGCTCGCGAGCGACATGGTCGAGCAGCCGCATAACGCGCAGTTCGAAATCCTGCATCGCACCCAAACGCATCCCATCCTCCATACTCGATGTTTGAAGAGCGTTATCCGGTCCGAAGCGGGCGAAGTCTAGAGGGTTGGGAACAGGCCACCCAAGGTGGGGCCGGTCAGCCGACCAGCGCGAGCCGTTGTTGGGACGCGATCGCGACTTGCGCCGATCGCACCCCGGGCAAAGCGGCGATCCGATCGGCAAGCTCCGGATCGAGCAAGAAATCGCGGCCGAGCAGAATCGTCGCGCTGCCGCCCATCGGCAGTGGCGCGGTAAGGCGCGCTTCTCCGCGCGCGCCGCGCGCTTCCGACAACAAGGATCCGATTGCGGCAATGGCCGCGGCGTCGTCGATCTCGATATCGAGATTCATCCGCGTTGCGCTGGCGAGTTCGTCGAATGGCTGGATGCGCTTGACCGTCACGCGCGGCTGTTCCTCGCCTGCCCTTCGGTCGAGTTCGACCGTTATCAGGCCGCAACCGCCGTTGCGCGCCGCTTCTTCCAATTCGGTCGCGACCGCATCGTCGAAACAGGTCGCGACGAACTGGCCCGATGGATCGGACAAGGTCGCCATCAGGTAGCGCCGGCCCTTGGCCGACGTCCGCCAGCGCGTGTCCTCGACCATTGCCGCCATCACCGCGCCGGCGCGGCCGCTCTCGGGAATCTGCATCTCGCCCAGATCGGCGTAACGCCGCGCGCCGTGCATCCGCGCGAGCTGAGTAAAGCGGTCGACCGGATGCGCGGAGAAATAGAAGCCGAACGCTTCCTTTTCCTGCTCCATCCGCTCGGCCAGGCTCCATCGTGCCGACAGCGGTAATTTGATGTGGGTGCCCGACGCCTCGCTCTCGCCGAACAGGCCGCCCTGCCCGCTATTCTTCTGATCGTGGACCCGCGCCGCGGTCGCCAGAATCGTTTCGGCGCAGGCATGAATACCGGCGCGATTGGCATCGATCGCGTCGAACGCTCCCGCCGCCGCCAATGTCTCGAGCTGGCGCTTGTTGAGCAGGCGCGGGTCGACACGATGGGCGAAGGCATCGAGGCTTTCGAACGGCCCGGACGCATCGCGTTCCTCGACCAGTTTCTCCATCGCGCCTTCGCCGACCGACTTGAGCCCGGCGAGTGCGTAGCGGACGGCCAGTTGCTCCTTCTCCCCGTCGGACGGAGGAGCGATTACCTCTACATCGAACTCCGCCAGGCTGCGGTTCACATCCGGCGGCAGGATGGCCACGTCGAGGCGCCTCATGTCGTCGACGAAGATCGCGAGCTTGTCGGTCAGATGGATGTCGTAGCACATCGACGCGGCGTAGAATTCGTGCGGATGATGCGCTTTCAGCCAGGCGGTCTGATAGGCGAGCAGCGCATAAGCCGCGGCGTGCGACTTGTTGAAGCCATAGCCGGCGAATTTGTCGATCAAGTCGAACAGCTCGTTGGCCTTGGCGGCGTCGATCTTGTTATGCGTCGCGCAGCCTTCGACGAACGTCGCACGCTGCGCGTCCATCTCGGCTTGGTTCTTCTTGCCCATCGCGCGACGCAACAGGTCGGCGCCGCCGAGCGAATAGCCGGCCAGCACCTGGGCGGCCTGCATCACCTGTTCCTGATAGACGAAGATGCCATAGGTTTCGGCCAGGATCGGCTCGAGCAGCGGATGCGGATAGGTAATCGGCTCCTGCCCGTTCTTGCGTCGGCCGAAGCTTGGGATGTTGTCCATCGGGCCCGGGCGGTAGAGCGAGACGAGCGCGATGATGTCGCCGAAATTCGAGGGCCGCACCGCCGACAGCGTGCGCCGCATGCCTTCCGATTCCAGCTGGAACACGCCTACCGTGTCGCCCTTCTGGAGTAGTTTGTAGACGCCCTCATCGTCCCAGGTCAGTGCGTCGAGATCGCAGGCAATCCCGCGCTTGGCGAGCAACTGGACCGCCTTCTTGAGCACCGACAGGGTCTTAAGGCCGAGGAAGTCGAACTTCACCAGCCCCGCGCCTTCGACATATTTCATGTCGAATTGGGTGACCGGCATGTCCGATCGCGGATCGCGGTAAAGCGGAACGAGGTCGGCGAGCGGACGGTCGCCGATCACCACGCCGGCGGCGTGGGTCGAGCTGTGGCGCGGCAGCCCCTCGAGCTTCATCGCCAGGTCAAACAGATGACGGACGTCCTTGTCGCCGCGATATTCGGCGGCGAGCTCGCTGACGCCGTTGAGCGCACGGTCGAGCGTCCAGGGATCGGTCGGCAGGTTCGGAACGAGCTTGGCAAGCCGGTCGACCTGGCCATAGCTCATCTGGAGCACGCGCCCGGTATCCTTGAGCACCGCGCGTGCTTTCATCGTCCCGAACGTGATGATCTGCGCGACCTGGTCGCGGCCATATTTCGCCTGGACGTAGCGGATCACTTCGCCACGCCGCGTTTCGCAGAAGTCGATGTCGAAGTCGGGCATCGACACGCGTTCCGGGTTGAGGAAGCGTTCGAACAGCAGCCCGAGCTTGATCGGATCGAGGTCGGTGATGGTCAATGCCCAGGCGACCACCGAGCCCGCGCCAGAGCCGCGGCCCGGTCCGACCGGGATGTCGTGCGCCTTCGCCCATTGGATGAAGTCGGCGACGATCAGGAAATAGCCCGGAAAGCCCATCTGGATGATGACGTCGAGTTCGAAGTCGAGGCGGTCGCGATAGGGCTGCTGCCAATCGCCTTCGCCAGCATTGCCGAGCTCGACGATGCGATCGAGCCGCTTCTGCAAGCCTTCGCGCGCCCGCTCGCGCAGCATCGCGGATTCGCCGTCGCGGTCGCCCGCCAGGCTGGGCAGGATCGGCTTGCGCTTGGGCGCCGCGACCGCGCAACGCTGCGCCACGACCAGGGTATTGGCGATCGCCTCGGGCAGATCGGCGAACAAGGCCCGCATGTCCTTCGCGGGCTTCATCCACGCGTCTGGCGAGCTCTTGGGCCGATCCTCGCTCGCGACATAAGAGGAATTGGCGATGCACAGCATCGCGTCATGCGCCTCGAGGAATTCCTCCTCGGCGAAACAGCAGGGATTGGTCGCGACGATCGGCAGATTGCGGGCATAAGCCAGATCGAGCAATTCGGCTTCGGCCTTGGCCTCGACCGGATCGAAGCGCCGCGCGATTTCGATATAGAGGCGGTCGCCGAAAATCGCCTGTAACCGGTCGATATAGGCATTGGCGCCCTCCGGCTGATCCTCGGCGAACAAGCGGGCGACACCACCCTCGCCGCCCGCGGTCAGCGCGATCAGTCCGGCCGAATTGGCTTCGAGCGTCGCGAAATCGACATGCGGATCGAGGTCGAGCGGTCGACCGAGATGTGCCTCGCTGACCAGACGGCAAAGGTTGAGATAGCCCGCCTCGTCCTGGGCATAGAGCGCGATCCAGTCGGTCTGCACCGCCTGGCCTTCGGGCAGATCGGGGCGTGCCACGCCCAACATCGTGCCGATGATCGGCTGCACCCCGGAATCGGCAGCCGCGCCTGAAAAGGACATCGCCGCGAACAGGCCGTTGCGGTCGGTCACCGCGGCGGCGGGGAACCCCAATTCGCGCGCGCGCTTGGCGATCGCCTTGGGCTCGATCGCGCCGTCGAGCATCGTGTAGGACGAAAAGATCCGGAGGGGCACGAAGCCGGAATGGGGCATGGTCGCAAACCTAAGGCGCGGGCGCGCGAATGACCACCCTGCACCATCCGCTTACCCACAACTTTCGTGGGCGGGCCGACCGGTTAGAGCAGCTTTTCGATATCCGCCGCGATTTCTTCCGGCTTGGTTGTCGGCGCATAGCGTTCGACCACCTGGCCGCCGCGGCCGACCAGGAACTTAGTGAAGTTCCACTTGATACCCTCGGTACCCAGGAACCCGGGCGCCTGCTTCTTGAGCTCGCCGTATAAGGCGTCGGCGCCCGAACCGTTCACGTCGATCTTGGCGAAGACCGGAAAGGTGACGTCATAGGTCAACGAGCAGAAGGTCGCGATCTCCTCGGCATTGCCGGGCTCCTGCGCGCCGAACTGGTTGCATGGGAAACCCAGCACCTCGAACCCGCGATCGGCATATTTGCGATGGAGCGCTTCCAACCCTTCGTATTGTGGCGTGAAGCCGCATTTCGAGGCGACGTTGACGACCAACAGCACCTTGCCGGCGTAAGCCGAGAGGTCGGCATCGCTACCGTCGGCCGCCTTTACGTGGAAATCGGTGATCGCCGTCATGCGCTCTTCCCCTCATATCCAGCCATCAAGGCGGCGATGTTGCGCTTCACCCCGGGCCATTCGTGTTCGAGGATCGAATAGAGCACGCTGTCGCGATAATGGCCATCGTTGAGGATCACATGGCCGCGGATCACCCCGTCCATCCGCGCGCCCAGCCGCTCGATCGCGGCGCGCGACTGGCGGTTGAGGAAATCGGTGCGGATCTGCACGCAGTAACAACCCAGCACTTCGAACGCATGGGTCAGCAGCAGCATCTTGGCTTCGGTGTTGAGCCCGGTGCGCTGCACGCGCGTGGCAAAGACCGTGCCGCCGATCTCCAGACGGCGATGCGCCTGAGCCATACGGAGGAAGCGTGTGACGCCGGCAATCTCGCCCTGTGCGTCACGGACGGTGAATGGCATCGAGCGCCCAGCCGCCTGCTCGCGCTCGATCCGCTCGTACCAGGCCTGGATCGTCTCGGGATTGGGCACGGTCGTATGGAATGCGCCTTCGAGCCCCGTCGCAAAGGCGGTCAGGATACCGTCCCGGTCGGCGCGTATGGTCGGCGACAGCGTAACGTGCCTGCCAGTCAGGGTCGGTATAGTGCGCCAGGCGTCGCCGGAATTCGCTTGTTCGCTCATTTGCCGGCGGAGATCGCGCCCGAACTCAAATGCCCTTCCTGCAGTCGCAGGACGCGGTCCATCCGCGCCGCCAACCGCTCGTTGTGCGTGGCGACCAACGCCGCCGATCCTTCCTGCCGCACCAGCCGCAGGAATTCGTCGAACACGATCTCCGCGGTCGCCTCGTCGAGGTTGCCGGTGGGTTCGTCGGCAAGGATCAAGGCCGGTCGGTTGGCGAGCGCGCGGGCGACCGCGACGCGTTGCTGCTCGCCGCCCGACAATTGGCTCGGCCGGTGCGTCAGGCGGTGCCCAAGGCCAAGCGTCGTCAACAGCTCGGCTGCGCGCGCATCGGCATCGGCGCGCGAGGCTCCCTTTACCAATTGCGGCAGGACGACATTGTCGACCGCGTTGAAATCGGGCAGCAAGTGATGGAATTGGTAGATGAAACCGAGCTTGTCGCGGCGTGTCGCGGTACGCTCCGAACTGCTCATCTGCGCCGCTTCGATGCCGGTGATGCGGATCGATCCACCGAAGCCGCCCTCGAGCAAGCCGACCGCTTGAAGCAAGGTCGACTTGCCCGATCCCGACGGTCCGAGCAGGGCGACGATCTCGCCAGGCGCGATCGACAGGTCGGCGCCGCGCAGGACGTGGATCGTCTCGCCGCCCTGTTCGAAGCTGCGGGTCAGGCCGGTCGTGGCAAGGACTGGCTCACTCATAGCGCAGCACCTGGACTGGATCGGTGCTGGCCGCACGCGATGCCGGATAGAGCGTCGCGAGGAACGTCAGCAGCAAGGTGATTGCGACGACCATCGCGATCTCCACCGGATTGGGCTTGGACGGCAGCTCGGTCAGGAAACGGATCTGAGGATCCCACAAATTCTGGCCTGACAATTTCTGCACCAGGTCGACGATCGGCTGACGGAAATGGAGCAGGACGAAGCCCAGGATCAGCCCCGCAATCGTTCCCAGGATGCCGATCGTCGTACCGACGGTGATGAAGATCCTGACCATCGCGGCGCGCGGCGCCCCCATGGTGCGCAGGATCGCGATATCGCGCGTCTTGGCGCGGACCAGCATGATCAGCGACGAGGCGATATTGAACGCCGCGACCAGGATGATGATGCACAGGATGACGAACATCGAGACCTGCTCGATTCCCAGCGCCTCGAACAATTGCGCGTTCATCTGGCGCCAGTCGCTGACCGCGGCGGTCTGGCCCAGCGACGCCCGCAGCGGCGCCAGGATCGGGCCGACCTGATCGGCGTCCCTGGTGTTGACCTCTATCATCCCCACCGTGTCGGGATCGAGCAGCAGCAAAGTCTGCGCATCCTCCATCGGCATGACGACATAAGCCTTGTCATAGTCGTAGACGCCGATCTCGAAGATCGCGCCGACCGTGTACGACACCATGCGCGGCACCGTGCCGAACGGGGTCGACTGGCCGGCCGGATTCCAGATCGTGACCTGGCTGCCGATATCGGCGCCGAGCGTCTCAGCCAGGCGTGACCCGATCGCGATTCGGTTGCTGCCCGCTGTCACCGAATTGAGGTCGCCGGCGATGACATGCCCGGCGATGGTCGAATTGCCGCGAATGTCGGGCACGGTCAGCCCGCGCATGATAATCGCTTCCGCGCGGCCGTTATTGGTCATCATCAGCGGCTGTTCGATCATCGGCGTCGCACTGGTCACGCCCGGCGTGGCCTTGGCGCGCGCCAGCAATTGCCGCCAGTCGTTGAGCGGCCGCCCGCCATAGCCCTGGATGACGGCATGGCCGTTCAGCCCGACGATCTTGTCGAACAATTCGGCACGGAAGCCGTTCATCACGCTCATCACGATAACCAGGGCCGCGACCCCGAGCATGACGGCGCCAAGACTGAATCCGGCGACGAGGACGATGAAGCGCTCACCCTTGCCCGGCAGCAGGTAGCGCCCGGCGATCAGGCGTTCGTAGCTCGACAGGAGAATCAATCAGGCCTCACGATCCGCCCCCGGAATATCGGGTGCCTAGGGCGTATCGCCATTACTGGCAACCAAGGCGGCGCTGTGGCGGATTCGACACATGCCCGCCGCAATCGTGCGCCGACCCGTTGTTTGGCGATGACAAGACGCCGACTGCCGCTTAGCAGTTTGCTTCGCGAAACGCAGGTCAATGGCCGTGGTTCGGGGATCGCTTCCAGCTCCGCCTTAAAAGAGGCGTGCGGGCGGAAGTTACAAGGGGGCTGACGAGCAATCGTCACGCAGGCGCCCGGGTCGGAAACGGCCCGGGCGTTTGTTTTGGGGCGAAGGTGCGCAGCAAAGCTGCGTGCCGCTTTTCGCAGCAAATCGCCCCAAACGGCCGCCGGGCCGCTACGCGGCCCGAGCGACGGCGGCTCTGCCGACCGGCGCGCTGCTAAGAGAAATCCACCCTCCCCAACTCGTCACCCCGGGTTTGTCCCGGGGTCCAACCCTCCTAAACGGAATACAGCCGTTGTTGCGCGTTGGATGCCGGGACAAGCCCGGCATGACGATAAATGGGAACGGCACCCTCGTCAGACAGCTGTGCCTGCGGGACGGCCCAGGCCTCAAAAACTAATCCGGAACGTCCCGCCATATGTCCGCGGATCGCCCGGCTGGCCGACGATCAGCCCGGTGCTGCCCGATTGCGTGCTCAGCAGCTCGAAATAATGCTGGTCGAACGCGTTGCGCACCCAGCCGTACAAATTCCACTTATCCTTGCGGAAGCCGAGCCGGAAGTTGGACAGCGAATAGCCATTGATGTCGGTGTACAGCGACCGCGACGGATTGGACGAGAATTTCGAGCGATAGCTGCCGTCATAGCCGAGATAGACCTGCCCCCCGCTGACCGGCGCGTTCACTTCGCCGCCGAACGAAAATGACCATTTCGAAATGCCCGGCAGGATCGATCCCGAGATATCGCAGACCAAGGGGCTGAGACCCGGCGTGCCGGGTGCCGCCGGCGTTTGACCAGGCAGCGCCGCGGTGCCGCCGGACAGCTCGGGAGGGCACGGCGCGTTGCGGAAACGGACGTACTTGGCATCGGTGAAGGCGCCGTTGGCATACAGGCTCAACCGCGGGCTCGGTCGGAACGACGAGTCGAACTCGACGCCGCGCACCCGGACTCGGGCCGCATTCGCCAGATATCCACGAATGACGGTCGTCTGCCCGTTATTCACCGTCGCCTGATAATCCTTGATGTCGGTCCAGAACGCCGCGAGGTTGAACGTTACTCGACGGTCAAGGAACTGCGTCTTCAAACCGAGTTCGAAGTGATTTTCCTTTTCCGGCTTCACTGTCTGGGTCGACAGATCGACGCCGGTATTGGTGGAATTGAGCGGTAGCCCGGAGAGATTGATCCCGCCCGATTTAAAGCTGCGCGCGTACGTCGCATAGCCGTGGATGCCCTTGGAGAAATCATAGGATAGGGTCAGGTCGCCGGACAGGTTCCAGGCACTGAACCTGGGGCTGTACCGTTGCGGCGCCAATGTATTGAGCTGATCGGCGAGCGCAGTGCCGTTCTTCAGCAAGGCCGCGACGTTATCCGCGGTCGCGACGAAATTGTACTGCGCGTTGTGGATGCTGACGACCGACTCGTAGAAACCCGATTTCTTGTCGTAATTGACCCGCAGGCCGGGCTGGATGTGAAAGCCGGGCGCCGCCTCCCAATTGAGCTTGCCGAACACCGCGAAACTCTGATTGCTGAAATGGATCGCGTTGGTCGACGTCAGTCCGTCGAGCACCAGCGGGTTTTTGCCGTTGGCGCTGGTCGGATTGAGCAGCCAGGCACTGGCCGCGGGGCCTTGCACCTGCGACCCTTGGGTATCGATCGTCTGGTCGAAGAAGAACGCCCCCAGCGTGTAGTTCAGCTTGCCGTTACCGCTCGAGGCGATGCGCAATTCCTGCGACCATTGCTTCTGCTGCGACGGGTTTTGCGAGACGGTGGTGATCGGCAGGCCGACGAAATCGCGATCATTGGCCGGCTGCCAGTCCCAATAGCGCCAGGCAGTGACGGAGGTGATGGTCGCGCCGCCGACATCCCAATTGCCTACCAGCGACAGGCCGCCGACTTCCTGACGGGAGTTGATCGAAGCATCCAGATCGGTGACGCGGTCGAACGGATCGAAGCTCGGCGGCTTATATCCAGCGGCGGCAGCCAGCGCCGCATATTGACGGTTGAGCGGACGCTGCGTCGCCCCGAGCCGCGCGTAATATTGCACGCAGCAATAGGGATTCTGCAGGCTGAAATCGGCCGAGAAATTGAAATCCAGATTGGGCGTCGCCTGCCACAGCAATTGCCCGCGCACGCTGAAATTGTCCTGCTTCTGCAAATTCTTATCGATCGCAGTGTCGTAGGTCGACCCGCCACGCTTGGTTACCGAGGTCGACAGGCGCACGCCCAGCTTGCCGTCGGCGATCGGTGCCGACGCCGAGCCCTTCAGTTGGACCAATCCGTAATTGCCCGTGCTGACCTCGAAGGTGGCTTCGGGCGACGAAAGGTTGGGCTTCTTGGTCGTGATGTTGACCGCACCCGCCGTGGTGTTTTTGCCGTAGAGCGTCCCCTGCGGCCCGCGCAGCACCTCGACGCGATCGATGTCGACGAAATCGAAGGTCGAGGCGCCGACGCGGCCGATATAGACTTGGTCGATATAGAGGCCGACGCCCTGCTCGATGCCGTCATTGGTCAGCCCGAACGGCGCGCCCAGGCCGCGGATGTTGATCGCCGAATTGCGTGGGTTGCTCGAATAGAATTGCAGCGCGGGCTGGAATTGCTGGAGCCGGTTGACGTTGAATGCCCCGGCATTGGCCAGCGTCTCGCCGCTCAGCACCGCGACCGCGAGCGGCACGGTCTGCAAGCGCTCCGACCGTCGCCGCGCGGTGACGACGATATCGCCCCCCGGCGTTGAGGCGGCTTGCGGATCGGCCTGGGGCTCGGGCGCCGGTACGGCAGGGTTGGCGGCTCCATCATCGGACACGACAACCGGCGTTGCCGGACGAGCGGCGGTGTCGGCGATCGCGATACTTTGCGGCGATACGGCGGCGAGCAGGAGCGGGAACGCTGCGAGCATGATTCGGTAATCCCCTAGACGATCGACTAACGCCTTAATCCCCACTGATTTGATAGGATTAAAAGCAAGATCGTCTGGCCGGCGCCGCAAGCCAAACTTTATCGCCGTTGAAAGATAACGATATTTTGTCGTGCCAGCGCTCTTGAACCGGCGCCGGAACGCCCCAGATATACGACGATGCGATGCCCATCCGGGGTCGCGTCGGTGTGTGACATCGCTCAATGGAGGATGATTAAATGCGACAGTTCGACCTGACTCCCTACCGCCGCTCGACGATCGGCTTCGATCGCCTGTTCGACATGCTAGAAGCCTCGGCGCGGCAAAATGGCGGGGACAATTACCCGCCCTTCAACCTCGAGCGGATCGCCGAGGATCATTACCGCATCACGATCGCGGTCGCCGGCTTCCGCCGCGACGAGATCGAGATCGTCGCGCAGCAGAACCTGCTGACCGTCAAGGGCAAGAAGGACAAGGACGGCGATCAGTCGGCCTATCTTCACCTCGGAATCGCAACGCGCAGCTTCGAGCGCCGCTTCGAGCTCGCCGATTTCATTCGAGTCGACGATGCGCGACTCAATGACGGTCTGCTGACTGTCGACCTAGTGCGCGAAGTGCCCGAGGCGCTGAAGCCGCAGACGATCGCGATCAAGACGGGCGCGCCGCTCGCCGCGATCGAGACGAGCCCGGCCGACGAAACCAAGGCGGCCTGACGAACCGGCGCTTTCTCGCTCCCTCGAAAGCGCCATGGGGCGCCCGGGCAATCGTCCGGGCGCCTTTTTCATTTCGGCGATTCCGATCGCGCTGGTAGCTGTCGGCGATGAAGACGCTGCACGTGATCGTGAACAAGAATGGCGGCACTGCCGCCAAGATGGGCGATGCCCTGATCGGAGAGCTGGAAAAATCGTTCGCCGAGGCGGGAGCGACCGCCCAGGTCGCAGCGCTCGACGGCAAGCAAATCCCCGACGCGATCGAGGTGGCAGCGACATCGGGACGGGTAACCGTCGCCGGCGGTGACGGCACGGCCGCCGGCGCCGCGCAGATCCTGGCAGGCAGTGATACCGAACTCGGCCTGCTGCCGCTCGGCACGCTCAACCATCTGGCGCGCGATCTCGGCATCCCCGCCGATCTGGGCGAGGCCGCCAAGGTTGCAGTGAACGGCCAAGCTGTCGCGATCGACGTCGGCGAGGTCAACGGACAGGTCTTCGTCAACAACGCGTCGATCGGTCTTTATCCATTGATGGTGCGCAAACGCGAAGGTCTGCGCCGCGCGAAGGGCTGGCCCAAATGGCTGTCGACGGTGCCGGCGGCATTCGCAGTGCTCGAACGGTTGCCGCATCACCGCTTGCGGCTAGACTGGGGAAAGGGCGAACGCGCCATCGTCACCCCGCTGCTGTTCGTCGGCAACAACGTCTATTCGCTCGACCGCGGCGAAGTCGGCAAACGCGCCACCCTGACTGACGGTAAATTGTCGGTCTATGCGGTCGCGCGTCGGCGGCGTGCGGCGCTGATCTGGTTTGCCATGCGCGCGCTGGTCGGACGCGCCGAACGCTCGCTCGATTTCGAGACGCTCGGCGAATGCGAGACGCTGACCGTCACCTCGAGCAGCGGATCGATCGAAATAGCGCTCGACGGAGAGCTCCGGCGCATGGACTCCCCGCTCGAATTCCGCATCCGTGCGGGCGCCTTGACCGTGATCACGCCCGGCAAGGCGCCACAACCATAAGGCTCAAGCCGCCTCCGCCGCCGGCGCCTTCGTCTCGGACGAGCGATCCTTGCGCCCCGAATAGACGAATTCGGCGCCATCGAGGTCGATCCGCGGGATCTCCTCCTTTTCGCGCCAGTAATCCTGGTTGTGCGCCCATTCGGGTTTGTCGCCGCGCCGCGGCAGTTCATCGAGGCCGCGCATCAGATAGCCCGGGTTGAAATTGTCGCGATCTATCCAGGGCAGCAGTTTCATGCCTTTGTCTTCCGGACGCAGCGCAACCTCCACCCGGTGCGCCCCCTTGCGCTCCATATGCTTGAGCAGCCGGCAGACGAAATCGCCGAGCCTGTCGACCCGCAACGTCCAACTCGCACGGAAATAACCCATAACCCACGCCATGTTGGGGACACCGGTGAACATCATCCCGCGATAGGTGATCGTGTGCGCCCAATCGACCGGTTGCCCATCGACGAAGAACGGGATGTCGCCCATCACCGAGAGCCGGAACCCGGTCGCTGCGACGATGATGTCAGCCTCGATCACCTTGCCCGATTTGGTGCGAACGCCGGTTTCGACGAATCGATCGATCTCGTCGGTGACGACGTCGACCTTGCCCGCCTTCACCGCCTGGAAGATGTCGCCGTCCGGACAGAAAGCGAGCCGCTGCTGCCAGACCCGATAACGCGGGGTGAAATCGGGTTCGAACTGGAAGTCCTCGCCGGCATAGGTGCGAATCAGTGCCTTGAGCTCCTCGAATACCGCTTCGGGCTCGGCCTGGCTGCGCTTGGTCAGCTGGTCCTGATCGAACATGATCTGCGCGCGCACCACGCGATGGATGGTCGGCTCGTCGATGCCGATCTGACGCAGCCGGTCGGCCAACTCGTTGCGATTGGGGCTGCAGAAGAAATAGGTCGGCGAGCGCTGCAGCATCGTGACGTGCGCCGCCTTTTCGGCGAATGCCGGAATGACCGTGGCGGCGGTCGCGCCCGAGCCGATTACCAGGATCCGCTTGCCCGCATAATCGGTCGCCGGGTCCCACAATTGGGCATGAATGAACTGCCCCTTATAATCGTCCAGCCCAGGCCAGGCGGGGACATAGGGGCGCTCGTGGTCGTAATAGCCCTGGCACATCCACAGGAATTCACAGGTCACGCGCACCGTGTCGCCGTCCGAGGCGCGAACCGCTTCCACCGTCCAACGATTGTCTGCGCTCGACCAGCTGCAGGCGGTGATGCGGTGGCCGTACCGGATATGCGGACCGATACCGTTTTCCTCGATCACCTCGCCGACATAACGCAGGATCTCCTCGCCGCTCGCGACGGGAGCGCCGACCCACGGCTTGAAGCGATAGCCGAACGTGTAGAGATCTGAATCCGATCGTACGCCGGGATATTTGTGCGTTTCCCAAGTGCCCCCGAACGTGTCCTTCAGCTCCAGGATCAGGTAGCTCTTGTCGGGGCATTGGTGCTGCAGATGCCAGGCTGACCCAATCCCCGATATGCCCGCACCGACGATCAGGACGTCGACATGCTCGGCCGGCGCCGTGTCGACCTCGGCCGCGATCGTATTTGCCATGGCGCCTCTCCTTCTGCGCGCGATATTGCCGGCGCAGAATGGAGCAGTCCAGCGTCGCCAACCTTGACGCCGGTCAACTTTTCAAAAGCGGGGAGTTACTCAGACCAGCCGGCTTTGCCGAACCGCCGCGGCGATAAAGCTCGCGAACAACGGATGCGGGTCGAACGGCTTGGATTTCAGTTCCGGATGGAACTGCACGCCGACGAACCATGGGTGATCTGGCCGCTCGACGATTTCGGGGAGCATGCCATCGGGCGACATGCCGCTGAATACCAGCCCGCCTTTTTCGAGCGGTTCGCGATAGCCGGTATTGACCTCGTAGCGATGCCGGTGGCGTTCGCTGATCTCGGTCGCGCCATAGATTGACGAGACCACGCTATTGCCGTCGAGCTTTGCCGGATAGGCGCCCAGGCGCATCGTGCCGCCAAGGTCGCCGCCCGCCTCGCGCTTCTGCACGCCTTCGGCCGACATCCATTCGGTGATGATGCCGACGATCGGCTCGTCGGTCGGCCCGAATTCGGTCGACGAGGCCTTTTCGATTCCGGCTAGGTTACGCGCGCCCTCGACACAGGCCATCTGCATCCCGAAACAGATGCCGAAATAGGGCACGTTGCGTTCGCGCGCGAACTTGACCGAGGCGATCTTGCCTTCCGCGCCGCGCTCGCCGAACGCACCGGGCACCAGGATTGCGTGGCACGGCTCCAGGCTGGCGGCGATGTCGCTATCGCCGTGCTCGAACACTTCGGCATCGATCCAGCGGATGTTGACCTTCACCTTGTTGGCGATGCCGCCATGGACGAGCGCTTCGTTCAGCGACTTGTACGCATCCTGCAGGCCGACATATTTGCCGACCACACCGACCGTCACTTCGCCTTCCGGGTTGGTCAGCCGGTCCATGATATCGGTCCAGCGCGCGAGGTTCGGTTCGCCCGCGGGCTCGATCCCGAACGCATTCAGGACCGCCTCGTCGAGCCCCTCTTCATGATATTGTACCGGCACGGCGTAGATGCTCTTGGCGTCGAGTGCCGGAATGACCGCTTCCTTGGGCACGTTGCAGAACAACGCGATCTTGGCGCGCTCGCTCGCCGGCAGCGGCTGTTCGCAGCGGCACACCAATACGTCGGGCTGCACGCCGAGCGCCGCCAGCTCGCGCACCGAATGCTGGGTCGGCTTGGTCTTAAGCTCACCAGCTGCGGCGATATAGGGCACCAAGGTAACGTGGATGCTGACCGAATTGCCGCGCCCGAGATCGTTGCGGAGCTGGCGGATCGCTTCGATGAACGGCAAGGATTCGATATCGCCGACAGTGCCGCCGATTTCGCACAGCACGAAGTCGAGATCGTCGGTTTCAGCCAAGGCGAATGCCTTGATCGCGTCGGTGACGTGCGGGATGACCTGGACCGTGGCGCCGAGATAATCGCCGCGGCGCTCGCGCTGAATGATCTGCTGATAGATCCGGCCCGAGGTGATGTTGTCCGACTGCCGGGCCGCGACGCCAGTGAAGCGTTCGTAATGGCCGAGGTCGAGGTCGGTTTCCGCCCCGTCGTCGGTCACATAGACCTCGCCGTGCTGATACGGGCTCATCGTGCCCGGATCGACGTTGAGATAGGGATCGAACTTGCGGATGCGGACGCGATAACCGCGTGCCTGGAGGAGGGCAGCCAGGGAAGCCGCCATCAAACCTTTGCCGAGCGAGGAGACCACGCCGCCGGTAATGAAAATAAACCGCGCCATGGGAATCACCGCCTAGCTTGGAATGGGGGCGTGCCGCAAGCACGCGACTCCGCCCGCGCGAACAAAAAGTCCGCGCGAGCGATCAGAACGAAGTGGATTTAGCGGACGGGGACCGCGCCGTTGCTGGCCGGAGCCACCTTGTTTTCGCCGGGCGCCAGCGCACCCGGGAAAGTCAGATTGCCGCCCACACCGGCGGCCGCATTTGCCGCTGCGCCGCCAAAGGCGCCGCCCGCCGGCTGCGGAGCGCTGCCCGCCGGCGCGTTGATCGGCGCCGCGCGGTTGAGCGAAGTGTCGATCGTGGTCGCGTGGCGGGTCGCCGCCATCACTGCCAGAAGGATGGTCAGCGAGACGAAGACCGTAGCCAGGATCGCGGTCGACCGCGTCAGGAAATCGGCCGCGCCGCGCGCCGACATCAATCCCGCCGGGCTACCGCCACCGGTCAGGCCGCCGCCTTCCGAACGCTGCATCAGGATAATGGTGACGAGCGCAGCGCCGACGAGCAACTGAACGACAAGGACGAAGGTAAAGAGCATCGAACGACTGTGACCCGCGAAACTGGAGAAAGCGGGCACATAGGCGACCGCATCCTCACGATCAACCGCTCATCGGCCGGACGACACGTGGCGTTTCCATGACATTTCGTGTCCGCACTGAAACCCAATCGCCCCGGCGCACGTTGTTACGCCTGCGATAGCGACCGCCTTTTAAGCCGTGTGGACAATCAGTGAGCACCGACATGAACATTGCCAGCACTTTCGACAGCTCCCCGCTAACGCGATGGATGAACACGCTGGTCGACTATGTCCGATCCGGCGAGCCGGACCTGACCAACCGCCAGATGGCCTTGCTGCTCGTCGTCTACCTCAGCCCGGGCCCGCACACGGTGCGCGGGCTGGCGCGCGCGTTGAACGTTTCCAAGCCGGTCGTGACACGCGCCTTGAATAGGTTGGGGGCGCTCGGCTATCTGCGCCGCCAGCGCGACGATACCGACAAGCGCAACATCTTCATCGCGCGCACCACCGAGGGGGCAGGTTTTCTTGAAGAATTCGGACAATTTGTGGGAGAAAGCGACCCGCCCCGCGCCCGCAGAGCCACCGCGTAGAACATTTGCGCTGACCGGCCCGTCGGTACCCATCGATCCGCGCCACAATGCGATTCGTCGGGATCTCGCCGACGTCCGGCTCGCGGAATACGTATTCGCGCCGCATTACGCCGCGCCCCTACCCTGTGTAGTAACCCGCGCCGTGACCTTGCACGCCGAATCATCTCCCAAGTCCGAACTGCTCGCCGAGCTCGCCGCCGGTGAGAGCTTCGAAGTGCTGGAAGTATTGCGCGACGTCGCCTGGGGAGTCTCGCCCGAACGCCGCCTCGCCGGCTATGTCGACCGCGCGGCTCTGGATCTCGGAGCATGAACGTCAACGTCTTCATCGATGGAGCCGCCGGTACCACCGGGCTCGAAATCCGCGAGCGGCTGAGCGGGCGGAGCGATGTGACGCTGGTCACGCTGGACGACGCGGTGCGCAAGAATTCGACGGCGCGCAAGCAAGCGCTGAACGACGCCGATTTCGTCATCCTGTGTCTGCCCGACGACGCCGCGCGCGAAGCCGTGGAGATGATCACCTCTGAAAAGACACGTGTGATCGACGCCTCCACAGCGCATCGCGTCGCTGAGGGCTGGGCCTATGGGTTCACCGAGCTCGAGCCGGCCCAGCAGGCGGCGATCGCCGAGGCGCGCTTCGTCAGCAATCCCGGTTGCTACCCGACCGGATTCCTGGCGTTGGTCCGGCCGCTGGTCCGCGCCGGCCTGATACCGCACGATTGGCCGCTCAGCATCAACGCGATTTCCGGCTATTCGGGCGGCGGTAAATCGATGATCGCCGAATTCGAAGAGGGAAAGGCGAAAACCCGCGCTCGCCTCTACGCTCTGGGACTCGCGCACAAGCATGTCGCCGAAATGCAGAAGCATGCCCGCATCGCGCATCCCCCGATCTTCGCGCCGGCGGTAGCCGACACCTATCGCGGTATGATCGTCGAGGTCCCGGTACCCCTCCATGCGCTGCCCCGCAAACCGTCGTTGGCACAGCTCGAAGCGACCTTGGCAGAGGCGTATAAGGACAGTCCGTTAATCCGGATCGGCGCCGCCGACGCGCAATTCGTGAAGATCGAGGACGATGCCGGCAGCGATCGCCTGACCGTTCGCGTCTGCGGCAATGCGGAAGCTGGACAAGCGCGGTTGATCGCGACGCTCGACAATCTCGGCAAGGGCGCGGCGGGCGCTGCGGTGCAGAATCTCAACATCATGGCCGGGTTCGATCCGGTCGCGGGCCTGACATTATGAGCGCCTGCCCCTAGATTCCCGCCGATCTCCACATACCCCCCTGCGAGTTGCGCAGGACCAACGGTCTAAACGAGGAAAACCAGATGCCCGGAACGCGCCAGCCGCTCGACAAATTGCTGCTGTTCGGCGCGACCGGGGATCTGTCGCAGCGCATGCTGCTGCCGTCGCTCTATGGCCTCGACGAAGACGGGTTGCTGCCGGCCGGCATGACGATCACCGGCACGGCGCGTACCGTGTTCGAGGATGGCGCCTTCCGCAAATTCGCCAAGGAAGCGCTCGAAAAGTATCTGCCGGACGATCGCAAGGACAAGGACAAGATCAACTCCTTCCTCAAGCGATTGAACTATCAGGCGCTCGACGCGACCGAAGCCGATCATTTCAAGGATTTGTCCGACGAGCTGGGTGACACGTCAAAAGGCCTGGCGATCTTCCTGTCGACCGCGCCGAGCCTGTTCGAGCCGACGATTAAGGGCCTTCACGGCGCCGGCCTCGCGCATGGCAACGTCCGCATCGGGCTCGAAAAGCCGCTCGGTTACGACCTCGCTTCGAGCCGGGAGATCAACGACGCGGTCGCCGCGGTCTTTCCCGAGGATCGGATTTTCCGGATCGACCATTATCTCGGCAAGGAAACCGTCCAGAACATCCTGGCGCTGCGCTTCGGCAATTCGTTCTTCGAGCCGGTTTGGAACGCACAAGGGATCGACAACGTCCAGATTACCGTCGCCGAGACGGTCGGGCTCGAGGAGCGCGCCGGCTATTATGACGGCGCGGGCGCACTCCGAGATATGGTCACCAACCATATCCTCCAGCTCGTCGCATTAATCGCGATGGAGCCCCCTGCCCGCTACGACAAGGATTCGATCCGCGACGAAAAGGCCAAGGTGTTCCGCAGCCTGCATGTCATGACGCCCGAGGAAGTCCCGCAGAACACGGTGACCGGCCAGTACGGCCCCGGCGCGGTCGGCGGGGAAATCGTCAAGGGCTATCTCGACGAGCTCGGCAAACCGTCGACCACCGAGACGTTCGTCGCAATCAAGACGCGGATCGACAATTGGCGTTGGCAGGGCGTGCCGTTCTATCTCCGCACCGGCAAGCGCATGGCGGTCCGCCGCAGCGAGATCGCGATCCAGTTCAAGCCCGTGCCGCACTCGATGTTCGCCGGCCGCGGCGGGCTGCTACAGCCCAACAAGCTGATCATTCGCCTGCAGCCGGAAGAATATATCCAGATGCTGGTCATGGCCAAGGAGCCGGGGCTCGACCGCGAAGGCATCCATCTGCGCGAGGTGCCGCTCAACCTCAGCCTCGACGCCGAATTTGCCGGCGCGCGCCGCCGCATCGCTTATGAGCGGCTGCTGCTCGACCTGATCGAAGGCGACCAGACCTTGTTCGTCCGCCGTGACGAGGTCGAAGCGCAATGGACCTGGACCGATGCGATCCGCGCCGGCTGGACCGCCAACGACATGAAGCCCAAGAGCTACGCCTCGGGCAGCTGGGGGCCGTCGACCTCGATCGCGCTGACCGAGCGCGATGGCGTGACGTGGCAGGACGATTGAGTTTCTAATTACCCTCCCGCAAGCGGCGGAGGGCTAGCGCAGAAAAAGAGAGCGACATGGCAGCGAACGAAGAAATCGAATGGTGGGAATATGACGATACCGACGAGATGGCGGACGCCGTCGCCGGCGATATCGGCTTCATCATCGAAAGCGCGATCGAGGCGCGCGGCGGTGCGGTCATCGCGCTGGCCGGCGGCAAGACGCCGGTTCCCATCTATGCCAAGCTCGCCAAGGCCAAGCTTGAATGGAAGCGCGTGACGATCATCCCCGGCGACGAGCGTATCGTCCCGCTGGGCGATCCGCTGTCCAACGTGACGATGATCGCCAAGACGTTCCTGCCGCTCGGCGCGCGCGTCATGCCGGTCGTGCCGCAGGCGACCGACGACTATAAGGCCGCGGGCCGCTCGGCCGATGCGCTGATGCAGGACCTGCACTGGCCGCTCGACCTCTGCCTGCTCGGCATCGGTGCCGACGGTCACACGGCCTCCATCTTCCCGGGCCCGGATTTCGATGAGGCCCTGAACGGCCCCAAGGAACGCCGGATGCTCGGCGTCATGCCCGATCCGCTGCCCCCGGAAGCACCCGTCGCGCGCGTGACGCTCAGCCGCGCGGCGATCGTCTCGTCCGCGGCCGTGATCATCGCGATCACCGGTGCCGCCAAGAAGAAGGTGCTGGAGGACGCAATCAGCCAAGGACCGAGCTCGTCCTATCCGATCGGGCGGGTGCTCGCTGACACGGAATTGCCGGTCGACATCCATTGGGCACCCTGAGCCTAGGACGAGTAACGCACCCCCAGCGCATACGAATTTACACCCTTGCGCGAGGTGCGCGGGGTTGCTCGAACGTCGGGCAGGTCTAGGACGGAGGCGAGAAGGAGCCGGCTCGGCCGGCTACCGGCAAACGGACACCGCTCATGAACCCGGCAATTTCCGCCGTTACGGCCCGCATCATCGAACGCTCGCGTCCGACCCGCCGGGCCTATCTCGATCTGATCGAGCGTGAGCGCGACCGCGGGTCCCGGTCGCGCGCGACGCTCGGCTGCGCCAACCTCGCGCACGGTTATGCCGGGACCGAGGAAGATCGCGACGCGATGAAGACCAATGCCGCGATGAACATCGGCATCGTCACATCGTATAACGACATGCTGTCGGCGCATGCCGTCTATTATCGTTACCCCGAGCAGATGAAGGTCTGGGCGCGCGAAGTCGGCGCGACCGCGCAGGTCGCCGGCGGCGTGCCGGCGATGTGCGACGGCGTGACCCAGGGCTATCCGGGCATGGAGCTGTCGTTGTTCAGCCGCGACACGATCGCGCTGTCGACCGCGATCGCGCTGACCCACGGGCTGTTCGAGGGCGCCGCTCTGCTCGGCATTTGCGACAAGATCGTGCCCGGCTTGCTGATGGGTTCGCTGCGTTTCGGCCACTTGCCGACGATTTTGATCCCCGGCGGACCGATGCGCACCGGCATTCCCAACAAGGCCAAGGCCGCAGTGCGCGAGCAATTCGCCGAAGGAAAAGTCGGCCGCGAGGAACTGCTCGAAGCGGAGATCGGCGCCTATCATTCGAAGGGCACCTGCACCTTTTACGGCACCGCCAATACCAACCAGATGATGATGGAGGTGATGGGCCTCCACATGCCCGGCGCCGCTTTCGCCAATCCCGGCACCAAGTTACGCCAGGAATTGAGCCGCGCGGCGGTGCATCGTCTCGCCCAGATCGGCTGGGACGGCGACGATTATCGGCCGCTTGGACATTGTGTCGACGAACGTGCGATCGTCAACGCGGCAGTCGGCCTGCTGGCGACGGGCGGATCGACCAATCATCTGATTCATCTGCCGGCAATCGCCCGCGCGGCCGGCATCGTGATCGATTGGGAAGACTTCGATCAATTGAGCCGCGCCGTTCCCCTGGTCGCGCGCGTCTATCCCAACGGATCGGCCGACGTGAACGGGTTCGAGGATGCCGGCGGCATGCCGTTTGTAATCCGCGAATTGCTCGGCGCCGGTTTGCTACACGGCGATATCCTGACCGTCGCAGGCGATTTTGCCGATTACGGCAAGCGCCCGGTGGTCGAGGGCGACGGCCTGCGCTGGGAAGATCCCGGTGCGAGCGGCGACGAGACGATCCTGCGCCCTGCCGCCAATCCCTTCTCCGCCGAGGGCGGCTTCCGGATCCTGACCGGCAATCTCGGTCGCGCCTGCATCAAGGTGTCGGCAGTCGACCAGGATCGCTGGGTTGTCGAGGCGCCTGCCCGCGTGTTCCATGACCAAGCCGACGTGCAGGCGGCGTTCAAGGCGGGCGAACTCGATCGCGACGTCGTCGTGGTGATGCGCTTCCAGGGCCCGCGCGCCAACGGCATGCCCGAATTGCACAAGCTGACTCCGCCTTTGGGTGTGCTCCAGAACAAGGGCCATCGCGTGGCGCTCGTCACCGACGGCCGCATGTCGGGCGCGTCGGGCAAGGTGCCCGCAGCGATCCATTGCTCGCCCGAGGCCCTGGGCGGCGGTCCACTCGGCCGCGTGCGCGACGGCGACGTCATCCGGCTCGACGCAGTAAACGGCACACTCGACGCGCTGGTCGACGCGGTGGAATGGGATGCGCGCGATCTGGCCGAATGCTCGCCGGCTGCCGAAGGTATGGGTCGCGAGTTGTTCGGGCTGTTCCGTGGCGCTGCTGACGAAGCGGAATTGGGCGCCTCGGCGATTTTCGCAGGCTCTGGATTATAGTCTACCGTCGCCCCGGCGAAGGCCGGGGCCGCGGGCAACGATGCGATACGGGCAGCGATCCCGGCCTCCGCCGGGATGACGAGTTTGGAGAGGTCAGGAAGAACGATGGAAGTCGTCGCAGTCGATATCGGGGGCACCCACGCCCGCTTTGCCATCGCCGAGGTGGCGGACGGCAAGGTCGTCTCGCTCGGGCCGGAAGTCACCCAGAAAACCGCCGAACACGCCTCGCTGCAGACTGCCTGGCAGGATTTCGGCCGTCAGCTCGGCCGCGATCTGCCCAAGGCGGCGGCGATCGCGGTCGCATCGCCGGTCGGCGGCGACGTCATCAAGCTGACGAACAACCCCTGGATCATTCGTCCCGCGCTGATCCCCGAGCGGCTCGGCGCCGACACCTACGTCATCGTCAACGATTTCGGCGCGATCGCGCATGCGGTCGCACAGCTTCCCGAGGAGGATTTCCAGCATATCTGCGGCCCCAAGCGGCCATTGGCGCGCGCCGGCGTGACCTCGATCTGCGGGCCGGGCACGGGTCTGGGCGTCGCGGGCGTGCTGCACGCCGCCGGCACTTACCACGTCCTGTCGACCGAAGGCGGCCATGTCGATTTCGCGCCGCTCGACGCGTTCGAGGACGCTATCCTCAAGCGGTTGCGCAAGACGTTCACTCGCGTGTCGGCCGAGCGGATTTGCGCCGGACCGGCGATCGTCGCGATCTACGAGACGCTGGCCGAGATCGAGGGCAAGGCGATCCGCCATCTCGACGACAAGACGATCTGGACTCTGGCATTCGAAGGATCGGACAGCCTGGCGATCGCCGCGCTCGACCGCTTCGTGCTCGCGCTCGGCGCGTTCGCCGGCGACCTCGCGCTGATGCAGGGCGCGAAGGATGTCGTCATCGCCGGGGGGCTGGGCTTGAAGCTCAAGGAGCATTTCGCGCGATCTGGCTTTTCCGAACGCTTCACCGCCAAGGGCCGGTTCCAGCAGATGATGGCCGGCACTCCGGTCAAGCTGATCACCCATCCCCAGCCCGGCCTCTACGGCGCCGCGGCCGCCTTTGCCCAGGAGCATGCCAAGTGAGCGATACCGTCAACCCGATCGCCAACCCTATCGAACGCATCATGCTGGCGGCGCCGGTCATCCCGGTGATCGTGATCGAGGACCTGGCAACGGCGCGGCCGCTGGCCGAAGCCTTGGTCAAAGGCGGCCTGCCCGCGCTCGAAGTGACGATGCGCACGCCCGTAGCGCTCGATGCGATCCGCGAGATGAAGAAGGTCCCGGGCGCGATCGTCGGCGCGGGTACCGTGATCAATGCGCAGCAGTTCGCACAGGCGGCGGACGCGGGGGCCGAGTTCATCGTGTCGCCCGGCCTGACCGAGCGCCTGGCCGAGCCGATCATCGCCAGCGGCGTCCCCTATCTGCCCGGCATCGCCAATTCGGCAGATCTGATGCGCGGGCTCGACCTCGGGCTGACGCATTTCAAGTTCTTCCCGGCCGAGGCCAATGGCGGGCTGAAGGCGCTCAAGAGCCTCGCCGCGCCGTTCTATCAGTGCAAATTCTGTCCGACCGGCGGGATCACCGAGGCGAATGCGAGCGAATGGCTGGCGTTCGAGCCGGTGCTCTGCGTGGGCGGCAGCTGGGTGTGCTCGGGAACGCCGGCAGAGGTCGAGGCTAAGGCGCGCAAGGCTGCGGCGCTTCGCTGAAATCCCTCTCCCTTTGGGAGAGGGAGGGAGCCGCGTAGCGGCGGAAGGGTGAGGGCAGCTCAAGGCAAGTTGCTCACCCCTGCCCTCACCCTTCCCACTCGCTGACGCGAGCGGGCCCCTTCCCTCTCCCAGGGGGAGAGGGAGATTCTTACATCTCCCCGCGCGCCCTCCGGATCGCGTACCATTTCTGCACGTTGGCGTTATGCTGTTCGAGCGTATCGGCGAACACGTGCCCGCCGGTGCCGTCGGCGACAAAATACAGTGCCTGCGAGTCCGCCGGGTTGAGCACCGCATCGATCGACGCACGCCCTGGATTGGCGATCGGTCCCTTCGGCAGCCCCGTCATGGCATAGGTGTTGTAGCCGTTATTCGCCTCGAGCTCAGACCGCAGGATGCGGCGGCCGAGCGGCTTGCCCTTGGTCACCGGGTAGATCACCGTGGGATCGGCCTGCAGCGGCATGCCGCGTCTCAACCGGTTCGAGTACACCGCCGCCACCATTCGCCGTTCCGACGGCTTGCCGGTTTCCTTCTCGACGATCGACGCGAGAATCAGCGCCTCGCGCGGTGTCTTGGCGACAGTGGTGGGTGAACGCTTCGCCCAGGCCTGATCGAGATAGGCCGACATCGCTCGCTGCATCCGCCCGACGATCACCGCGCGGCTGTCACCGCGTTCGAAACTATAGCTGTCGGGCATCAACGAGCCCTCGGCGGGTACGTCGATCTTCCCGGTCAGCTCGGACATCGCCATCAGCCGCTCTTGCGCCATGATCGACGGCCAGCCCTCGGGAATGGTGATGAAGCGCTGGAGCGTCTTGCCGCCTTGCAACAGCTTCAGGATGTCGGACTGGCTGAGATGCGCGGGAATGCGATACTCGCCCGCCTTGATCCCGGCGCCACCGCCCAAGACCTTGGCGAGCAAGGTGAAGCGGCTGGCGGAGGAGATCGCACCGGCCTGCTCCAACTGCTCGGCAGCCTTGTTGAGACTGGTGCCGGGAGCGATCGAGACGGTGACGTTCTTTTCCAGCGGGCCGCGGCCGCCCCAGCTATGAACCAGCCAGACGCCACCCAGGACGAGTAGCAAGGCGGCAACAAGACCAAGGCATCCGAACCGGCTGCCGCCACGCTTCTTCCTGGCCATGACCGGATCAGATCGCCTTCATCACCAGGCTGGCATTGGTGCCGCCGAAGCCGAACGAGTTGTTGAGCACTGCCTTGACCTGGCGTTCCTTGGCGACGTGCGGGACGAGGTCGACGCCGGCGCAATTGTCGCTCGGATTGTCGAGGTTGAGCGTCGGCGGCACGATCTGATCGCGCAGCGCCAGGATGCAGAAGATCGATTCGACCGCGCCGGCGCCCCCGAGCAAGTGTCCGATCGCCGACTTGGTCGACGACATCGACAGGTTGGCGATGTTGTTGCCGAACAGCCTGCGCACCGCGTTGAGCTCAAGCTCGTCGCCGAGGGGAGTCGAGGTGCCGTGGGCGTTGATATAGTCGATATCGCTCAGGTCGAGGCCCGACTTGCGCATCGCCATTTCCATCGAGCGGAACGCGCCCGACCCCTCAGGGTGCGGCGCGGTGACGTGATAGGCATCGCCCGACAGGCCATAGCCGATCACTTCGGCATAGATTTTGGCACCGCGCTTCTTGGCGTGCTCATATTCCTCGAGACACACGACGCCGGCGCCCTCGCCCATGACGAAGCCGTCGCGATCCTTGTCGTATGGACGGCTGGCGCGCCACGGCTCGTCGCGGAAACCGGTCGACAAAGCGCGCGCCTGGCCGAAACCGGCGATGCCGATCGGGCAGATCGCGCCTTCCGAGCCGCCGGCGAGCATCACGTCCGCATCGTCCATCGCGATCATCCGCGCGGCGTCGCCGATCGAATGCGCGCCGGTCGAACACGCCGTGACGACGGCATGGTTGGGGCCCATCAGCCCGTATTTGATCTGCACCTGGCCGGTGATCAGGTTGATCAGGCGGCCATGGACGAAGTGCGGCGAAACGCGCTTGGGTCCCTTTGCGGCGAGCACCAGCGATTCGCTCTCGATGCCCGGCAGGCCGCCGATGCCAGATCCGATCGAGCAGCCGGCGCGAAAACGCTCCTCCTCGCTCATGTCGGTCAGGCCGGCATCCTCGAGTGCCTGACCGGCAGCATCGATGCCATAGACGATGAACGGATCGACCTGACGCTGGACCTTGTGATCGACGCGCTTGTCCGGATCGAAGCCATATTCGTGGTCGGACGGTTTCACTTCGCAAGCGTAATTGCTGTGAAAGTCGGTCGCATCGAACTTGGTGATCGTCCCCGCGCCCGATTTAGCCGCGATGATGTTCTTCCAGGCCGTTTCGACATCCGCCCCAAGGGGGGTTACCAGGCCCAGGCCGGTCACGACTACGCGCCGCATGGTCTTCTCCAATCCAGTCTCTTACAGCGAAACGGCCCCCCGGCCCTGGGTAACCCTGGGACGGGGAGCCGCTCGTTACTCTATACGCCCGCGGCCGTCAGCCACGGAAAAGAGGGCTCAGCCCTGATGCGCGTCGATATAGGTGATCGCGTCGTTGACAGTCGTGATCTTCTCCGCGGCATCGTCCGGAATTTCGACCCCGAACTCTTCCTCGAACGCCATGACCAGCTCGACGATGTCGAGGCTGTCGGCACCGAGATCGTCGATGAAGCTAGCCTCAGGCGTCACCGAACCGGCTTCGACGCCCAGGTGCTCGACCACGATCTTCTTCACCCGGTCGGCAGTATCGCTCATTCGTCAGCTTCCCTCTATTGTTTCCGGAGTCCACCCCGGGGAGTTTCCTGAACGCACGTAGAACGCGAGGGGTGCCCGCGCAAGAGGCTCTACCGCTCGCCGAGGTCCAACTCCCGCATTGGACGATCCTCGGCAAAGGCCGCCTCGGCCTCATCCCGCAGGATCCAACCGGCGAACACGTCTCCGGTCATCCCGCTCATAACGCCATCGTCCTCAGCCCCATTTCCGTCGAAACGGAACCCGTTCCTGGCCAGGAAGGCCTTGAGCTTTTCGGCGGCCGGCGATTCACCCTTCGCCGTCGCGACACGCTCCTCAAACACGAGAGACTGAAAATATCCGTACAGTTTGTCGTACGAGATGGCCTGAGATCCCAAGGACGCATATTTCCTTCTGGCGTCGAGGACCTGGGCGTCCGTGATGACATGCATGACCGCGGCGTTGGTTCGGTTTTCCGACCATTTATGGTTGGCTGCACATTTCACCAGCGCGTCCCTTAAGGCGGTCTTCGCCAGATCCTTGTCGGCCTGGCTACTCGATTCGTCGGTGAGCGCGGACAGTTTCTCAGGCGCCAGGCCATATTCGACGGCCGGGCAGTTGATCTCTTTACCGGCCGCAATGGGCCCTGCGGCCTGAAACACAAGTGCAAGTAAAATCAACATTACCGCTCCATCATCGCTGCCCCGTCGAGCTGATCAAAGGCCGGCAAACTCTGCCGGATAAAATTCTATCGCCGCAAGGGCCGAGTAGAACAACAGGAGGTGCCGTCGCATCCGCGCGTTGCTCGTTACCGCCGTTATGGCCGTCAGCGCGCCGGGAGACGCCTTTTCGATCAGGCTCTTGCGGTCCTGGATCGGCAAGGCGGCATAGGCTGTCGCTAGTTTGGCGGCGTCGAGTCCATCGCGTCTCAGGGCAGCTTCGGCGCCCAATTTCGTCGCCCTGCCTTGGGTGTAGGAAACAGCAGTCTGGACGGCAGTAGGCGACCAATTTCCCGCTGTGCGGCAGGCGGCCCGCGCCGCGATCAACGCGTCGCGGTCGGCATCGAGCGCGCTTGCCGGATTGCCGCCCTTGTCGGCCGCGGCGACGACGCCGTCACCGATCCGCTGCATCGCGGCCGCGCCCAATTTCGCCTCGATACAGCCGATATCGCCCGGAGCCGCCCAAGCGGTGCCGGGAGCGAAGAGGGCGGCGGCGATCAGGATGGTCCTCACAGCATCGCCATCCCGCCGTTGACGTGGAGCGTCTGGCCGGTGACATAGCCGGCTTCCTTCGATGCGAGATAGACGACGGCAGCGCCGATATCTTCGCCCGTGCCGAGATCGCCGGCCGGGATTCGGCCGAGCAGCGCCTGCTTCTGCGCCTCGGGCAGGACGTCGGTCATCGCCGAGCGGATGAAGCCAGGCGCCACGCAATTGACCGTGATGTTGCGGCTGGCCATTTCCTGCGCCACCGCCTTGGACATGCCGACCAGCCCCGCCTTGGACGCGGCATAATTGGCCTGGCCCGGATTGCCGGTCGCGCCGACCACCGAAGTGATCGAGATGATGCGGCCGTAGCGTGCCTTCATCATCGGCTTGGCGGCGGCGCGGATCAGGCGGAACGCGGCTTCAAGGTTGACCTTGATGACCTGTTCCCATTCCTCGTCCTTCATCCGCATGGCGAGATTGTCGCGCGTGACGCCGGCATTGTTGACCAGGATGTCGAGCTTGCTGCCCAGCGCCTCGACCGCGCGCGGCACCAATGCGTCGACCGCGGCGCCGTCCGACAGGTCGCACTGCAGTGCCACATGATCACCACCGAGCGAGGCCCGGAACGCCTCCAGCTTATCGGCATTCGATCCCGACACCGCCAGCCGCGCCCCCTGCCCAGCCAGCGCCTGTGCGATCGCCGACCCGATCCCGCCGGACGCTCCGGTAACGAGAGCGGTCATGCCTGTGAGGTCGAACATTTTCTTATCTCCGGATTTTGATTTAATTTGATTCACGCAAAGGCGCTACGGCGCAAAGGGTTTGTAGTTGTTGGCGATCCGCCGGAGCCCTTCCTTGAGCGTCTCGCCGCCGAAATTGATAAGCAGCCCCAGGGGCTGCTTGGTCAATCGAAGATATGTCAGCAATTGTTTGGCGTGCGCGCCGTTCAGGCGCTCTACCGACTTGATCTCAACCAGAAGCCGCTCTCCGACCAGCAAATCGATCCTGAACGCGGCGTCGAAATTCAGTCCGCCATACTCAATCGCGACCGGCACCTGTCGAGCGACTGCAATACCTCGCTGCGCGAGCTTCCCGGCTAGGATCATTTCATAGACACTCTCAAGCAGACCTGGCCCCAGGTCACGATGCATTTGGAGCGCCTCGTCGACGACAGCGGAAGCCAGAGCCTCTAGATCCTGCAAACTTTGCGCCTCCGTGCCTTCGCGTGAATCAAAAATTCGCGCCTCTGCGCGAACCCTAAAAAGACTTAGCCAGCACCTCGATGTCGTCCATCGAGATCACGCTCGACGCATCCACATCCGGAACGATGCGCTTGACCATCGGGCTCAGCACCTTCCCGCCGAATTCGACGAAGCGCTCGACGCCTGTGTCGGCCATGTTGATCACCGACTCGCGCCAGCGGACCATGCCGGTCACCTGTTCGACCAGCAGCTTGCGGATCGTGTCGACGTCGCTGACCGGCTGCGCCGTCACGTTAGCGAAGACCGGCACCAGCGGTGTGTCGATCCGTGCTTCGGCCAGTGCCTTGTCCATCGCCTCGGCGGCGGGCTGCATCAGCGGGCAGTGGAACGGCGCCGACACCGGCAAGGCGATCGCGCGCTTGGCGCCGAATTCCTTGGCGATCTCGATCGCGCGGTCGATCGCCGCCTTTGCGCCCGAGATTACCACCTGGGACGGGTCGTTGTCGTTGGCGACGGTGCAGACCTCCCCCTGCGCGGCGGCCGCGGCGATCTTCTCGGCGATCGACAGGTCGGCGCCGAGCAAGGCGGCCATCGCGCCCTCGCCTACAGGCACCGCCGCCTGCATCGCTTCCCCGCGGTGCCTCAACAGCAAGGCCGTAGTGGCAAGGTCGAGCGCCCCGGCGGCGCACAAAGCGGTATATTCGCCCAGGCTGTGCCCGGCGACGTAATCGGCCTTGTCGGCAAGCTTGAGCCCGCCCTCCTTCTCCAGGACGCGGAGCGTCGCGATCGCGTTGGCCATGATCGCCGGCTGCGCATTGGCGGTCAGCGTCAGTTCGTCGGCGGGTCCTTCGAACATCAGCGCCGACAGATGCTGGCCCAGCGCCTCGTCGACTTCCTGGAAAACCTCGCGCGCGGCGGCACTGGCCTCGGCCAGCGCCTTACCCATGCCGACCGCCTGGCTGCCCTGGCCCGGAAATATGAAAGCGCGCATCATCCTCTCCCGATTGAGGCTGCGGCCCTAGAAATGCTGCGCTCGTTACGCAAGTTCGGTCGGTCCGCTCCGGTCCTGCGACAATATGATACACAATCCCATTCCTCTCGCGACATCTCGACGACACCCGCTTCCCAGATTGGTCCTCGACGCCGTTCACGACGTCGACCGAATGGAGGTTACAATGAAAAAACTGATCATCGCTGCGGCCGCCGCATCGCTGCTGGCGAGCCCGTTTGCCATCGCTCCCGCATCCGCCGCGCCGCAGCGCCGCGAGGTCACCAAGGTGCACACCGGCCCCCATGGCCGCACCGTAGTGACCAAGCGGGTCGTCACTCCCGCCCGTCCGCAATGGCGCAAGTGGAACAAGGGCCAGCGATTCGACCACCGCTATGCGCAGAATTATCGTGTGGTGAACAATTGGCAGCAGTATCGCGGCCGCCGCCTTTATGCGCCGCCGCGCGGCTACCACTGGGTGCGGTCCGGCAATGATGCCGTGCTCGTCGCGGTCACTAGCGGCCTGATCGGCGCGGTCATCGCCGGCGCCTTCAACTAAGCGCTCGCGCAATTCCGGGCGGAACCTTGCTTTCCGCCCGGAAACCTGTATGGGAGCCGCCATCGGGGTGGAGGGAAACGTTCTCTCCGCCCCGGTTGTTTTGAAGACGATAGCCGGAGGGGCGTTCCGCATGGTGCGGCGTCAGCGATCGGCCAACGAAGGTAAGAAAGCATGGCTCTTTACGAGCACGTGTTCCTTGCGCGCCAGGACCTGGCACAGGCGCAAGTGGATGCGCTGGCGGAAGCCGCCACCAAGATCATCGAGGACAATCAGGGCAAGGTCGTGAAGACCGAGACCTGGGGCCTGCGCAGCCTCGCCTATCGCATCGCGAAGAACCGCAAGGCGCATTACGTGATGCTCGAGATCGACGCGCCGGGTTCGGTCGTCGCCGAGCTGGAGCGCCAGACCCAGATCAACGAAGACGTGATCCGCTACATGACCGTCAAGGTCGACGAGCACGAGACCGGCCCGTCGGTTATGATGCGCAAGAACGAGCGCGATCGCGAGCGTCGCAGCGAGCGCGGCGATCGCAACGACCGCGGTCCCCGCGGCGGTTTCGACGGCGAATAAGGAGCAACGACCATGGCACGACCCTTTTTCCGCCGCCGCAAGAGCTGCCCGTTCTCCGCGAAGGATGCCCCCCGGATCGATTACAAGGACGTCCGGCTGCTGCAGGGCTTCGTTTCCGAGCGTGGCAAGATCGTCCCCTCGCGCATCACCTCGGTGAGCGCGAAGAAGCAGCGCGAGCTGGCCCAGGCCATCAAGCGCGCCCGTCACCTGGGCCTGCTGCCCTACCTGGTTAAGTAAGGAGCGCCCGCGATGGACGTTATTCTGCTGGAACGCGTCGAGAAGCTCGGCGCCATCGGCGATGTCGTGAAGGTCAAGGACGGCTTTGCCCGTAACTACCTTCTGCCGAACAAGAAGGCGCTGCGCGCCAACGAAGCCAACCGCAAGGTGTTCGAGGCCAACCGCGCTCGCATCGAGGCCGACAATGCGTCGCGCCGCACCGATGCCGAGAAGGAAGCCAAGAATTTCGAGGGCGTTTCGGTCACGCTGATCCGTCAGTCGTCGAACACCGGCCAGCTCTATGGATCGGTCGCGGTCCGCGATCTGGTCGAGGCGCTCGAAGCCGATGGCCACAAGGTCGCCAAGTCGGCGATCGTGCTCGCCAAGCCGATCAAGGCGATCGGCGTGTACGAGGTCAAGGTCCAGCTGCACCCCGAGGTCGCGGTGACCGTCAAGGTCAACGTCGCCCGTTCGCCCGAAGAGGCCGAGATGCAGTCCAAGGGCGTCGACGTCATGGCGCAGATGTTCGAGGAAGAACGCGACGTCACCGGCTTCACCGAGGATTACGATCCCAATGCCGAGCCGGGCGCGACTGCCGAGGTTCAGCCTGAGGCCGCTCCGGCGGGCGAAGAGGCTTCGGAAGCGTAAGCCGTTCTGCTCAAGTCAAGAAAAAGGGCCGTCCGGGAATACCCGGGCGGCCCTTTTCTTTGCGACCCTTGGGGGGATAGGGTCGACTAGCGACGTACTGCGGGGGGATCAGTACGTCGAAACGCAGGCACTCACGACTGCCACTAGGGGCACCAGGGCAAACACGAACGGTAACACCTTCACGGTCAATTCCAGTTCATCAACAACCTTGTTCGCTGCTAGAAATGCGCACGGCAGCCCGAAGTTTCCAGGAGATGAACCGAAAAGTTTTTCTTCGGGCGCGGAACATTTTGCTCTCATCCCCGCGTCGCCGGGACATTAGGCGGCGAGATTGAGTATTACGGGTCGGTGGTCGATGACCCCTCGCGAGGCGGACGGTTGCGCGTATCGAAACGTGCCTCGCCGAACGCCCCACTATGGGTGCGAAAGTAATTTTGCAAAAGGAAGGCGGCGACCGCCATGCCGACCAGCAGCACGCAGAGGAAGACGTTCCACCCGGTCTGTCCTGGAATGCTGAATTCCCGCCAGAGCGGTAGCGCAATGATGACGAAAACCGCCAGCCCACCGCCCATCGTCCATCTGTCGGATGACGTCATGCCAGTCCTTTCATCCTGCCCACCGACGCTTCTAAGAGGACAATGCGATGGCGGAAAAGCGCAACGCAATCTCGGCGGCGCATGCCGTCAGCGCAACGTCCTTCCGTTCACTTCCGTCCAAAAAGTTTCTCCACGTCACTCAAAGCCAGCTTCACCCACATGGAAGCACGTTCAGTGCAATATATTCGGGAATTGGGTAGAAAATGGCCTCTTGCAGCCAACCCGATCAATGCGGTGCGATACGCGGGGAGACCTAAGCATCAATCGGGATAAAACCGCGATCGTTCAGCCACTTCTCCCGTTCCCCTCACTTCATGGGGGCCAAACGAGTATACCTTTTCGACATCTTCAAAGAAGACTCCATACCCTAAGACCTCTGTCGGCTCTGGGTCATTTCCATGGGGCTCATCGACATACGACTTACCAAGTATGTAGCCGAACTTTCCTACTCGATCAGGAAATTCAGGGCATGTGAGGATTTCGACCTTTTCGTAGAACTGCAACGCCATCAATCATCTCCAGCCAACGATTATACCTTAGCTGGAAACGTCCACAAACGGGGCGCTTGTTGCCCATGGGGTCGCGACAAGCCGAGCCAGAAAGTAGGCGCACGTTTCGTGGAACCTAAGTCGCTCACTTTCGGCCAAAAAGTTTCTCCACGTCGTTCAAAGCAAGCTTCACCCAGGTCGGGCGACCGTGGTTGCACTGGCCCGAATGCGGCGTGACTTCCATTTCGCGGAGCAGCGCGTTCATCTCAGCGACGGAAAGCACACGGCCAGCGCGAACCGAGCCGTGGCACGCCATGGTCGAGGCGACATGGTCGAGCCGTTCTTTGAGGCTCAGCGCCTGGTCGAACGCGGCGAGTTCGTCGGCTAGGTCGGTGACGAGCCCGGTGACGTCGCCCTGCCCCAGCAAGGCTGGCGTCGCGCGGACGAGCATCGCGCGCGGGCCGAAGCGTTCGAGATCGAGGCCGAGTTCGGCCAGTTCCTCGATCCGCGCCTCGAGCCGGTCGCAAGCGGGTTCGTCGAGCTCGATCACTTCGGGCAATAGCAAAGCCTGGGCCGCGACCTTACCGCCGGCGAGCGCAGCGCGCATGCGCTCCAGCACGAGGCGTTCGTGGGCGGCATGCTGGTCGACCAGCACCAGCCCGTCTTTGGCTTCGGCGACGATATAGGTCTTGGCGACCTGGCCACGCGCGACGCCGAGCGGGTGCGCGACCGTTTCGGGCGGCGGCGCCCAGGCCGGTTCGGCGCGGGCCGCGGGAGGTGGCATGGCGAAGGTCGGGCGGCGCTCCATCACACGCGTCATCCCAGCGAAAGCTGGGATCTCAGGCGATTCCGGATACTGCAGGAGATCCTGGCTTTCGCCAGGATGACGGAATTGGGGCTCTGTTCGCCACGCCGCGAGCGCCGCCTCGTCCGGTCGCTGCACGCTGCGATGGCCCGCTTCGTCGAGTGCGCGGCGCAGGCCGCTGACGATCAGGCCGCGTACCATCTGCGGCTCGCGGAAGCGGACTTCGGTCTTGGCGGGATGGACGTTGACGTCGACCATGTCGGCGGGGAGATCGAGGAACAAGGCAACCACCGGATGCCGGTCGCGTGCCAGCATCTCGGCATAGGCGCCGCGCACCGCTCCGGCGAGCAGGCGGTCCTTTACCGGCCGGCCGTTGACGAACAGATATTGATGATCGGCGACGCCCCGGTTGAACGTCGGCAGGCCGGCAACGCCGCCCAGCCGGACGCCTTCGCGTTCGAGGTCGATGGCGACGCTATTCTCGATCAGCGCACGATCGGTCAGCGCGGCGACGCGGCCGGGGCGATCTTCGGGCGCGTTGGCCGAGAGCGCGCGCCGGCCGTCATGTTCGACCGAAAAGGCAATGTCGGGTCGTGCCATCGCCAGGCGCCGCACCACGTCGAGGCTCGCGCCATATTCGGCGCGCGGGCTGCGCAGGAACTTGCGGCGCGCGGGGACGCGATCGAACAACACCTCGACGCGAACGCGCGTCCCGGGCGGCAGCGCCGCAGGCCCCTCCTCCACCAAAGCGCCATTGTCGACCACACGCCGCCAGCCATCGGCGCCGCGCACCCGGCTTTCGAGCGTCAGCCGCGCGACGCTGGCAATCGACGGCAGGGCTTCACCGCGAAAGCCAAGCGTGACGACATTCTCGATCGCCTCATCGGGCAGTTTAGAGGTCGCGTGACGCTCCAGCGCGAGCGCCATTTCGGCCGCCGTCATGCCGCATCCGTCATCGACAACCTCGATCAGATCGATCCCGCCGGAGGCCAATTTGACGGCAATTCGGGTCGCCCCGGCATCGATCGCGTTTTCGACCAATTCCTTCAACGCACTGGCGGGTCTTTCGACCACTTCACCGGCAGCGATACGGTTGACGAGATGCTCGGGGAGGCGGCGTATTGACATGGGTTTGACTCTAGACCAAGCGACGCCATCCCGCGACTGCAAATGCCAACAAACCGGAGCCCGGATTTGGCTTTGGCGGACGGGATGAAACAACCCGGCGCATGCTGTCACATCGGCCTCGAATTCGGACGGTCAAAACGAAATGGTCTTCTCGCGTTTCTTCAAATTCATGTCGCACGACATGGCGATCGATCTGGGGACGGCCAATACCGTCGTCTATCTGCGCGGTCGTGGCGTCGTGCTCAACGAACCGTCGGTCGTGGCGGTCGAGACGATCAACGGGGTAAAGAAGGTCAAGGCGGTCGGCGACGACGCCAAATTGATGATGGGCAAGACGCCCGACAGCATCCAGGCGATCCGTCCGCTGCGCGACGGCGTCATCGCCGACATCGACGTCGCCGAGCAGATGATCAAGCACTTCATCCACAAGGTGCATGGCGGGCAACGCCGCTTCATGCGCTGGCCGCAGATCGTGATCTGCGTGCCGTCGGGATCGACCTCGGTCGAACGCCGCGCGATCCGCGACGCCGCGTCGAACGCCGGCGCCAGCCAGGTGTGGCTGATCGAGGAACCGATGGCCGCCGCGATCGGTGCCGACATGCCGGTGACCGAGCCGATCGGATCGATGGTCGTCGATATCGGTGGCGGCACGACCGAAGTGGCCGTGCTGTCGCTGCGCGGCCTCGCCTACACCACCTCGGTACGCGTCGGCGGGGACAAGATGGACGAAGCGATCGTCTCCTACGTCCGCCGCAACCACAATCTGCTGATCGGCGAAGCGACCGCCGAGCGGATCAAGCAGGAAGTCGGCACCGCAAAGCCGCCCGCGGACGGCATCGGCCAGACGATCCACATCAAGGGCCGCGACCTGGTCAACGGCGTGCCCAAGGAAATCCAGATCAATCAGGGTCAGATCGCCGAAGCGCTGTCCGAGCCGGTCGGGACGATCGTCGAAGGCGTGCGCATCGCGCTCGAGAATACGGCGCCCGAACTCGCCGCCGATATCGTCGACCAGGGCATCGTGCTCACCGGCGGTGGCGCGCTGCTGGCCGGGATCGACGAAGTGTTGCGCGACGAAACCGGCCTGCCGGTGACGATCGCAGAAGACCCGCTGACCTGCGTCGCATTGGGGACCGGCCGTGCGCTGGAAGATCCGATGTTCCGCGGCGTGCTGCACAACGCTTGATTGAATCTCGGGCCTGATCCAAGCCTGAGAGTATAAGGAATCCCGGGACTTCGGGGTGCGAGGGAAGTGAATGGCGTCGCCACGCAACCGGCGCCCGGGTTATTCGCGGCGGGCGCAATATAGTCTGTTCATCGGCTACGTGATCGCGATCGCGGGCGTGCTCGTCGGCGCGATCCTGTTGCTGATCTCGAAGCTCGATCCACCCGCTTTCTCGGCATTGCGCGCCGGGACGGCGGAGATCACCGCGCCGGTCAGCTGGGGCGTCGGTTCGGTCGTGCGCGGGATCGGATCGATCCCCGGATGGGTCGGCAGCTATTTCGGCGTGCATGGCGAGAACGCCCGGCTGAAGGAACAGGTTCAGCACCAGGAACAGGTCCTGCTCAAGGCGCGCGCCATCGCCTATGAGAATATCCGCCTCAAAAAGCTGCTCAACATGCGCGAACCGGGGATCGAGGACATCGTCAATGCGCGGCTGGTGAGCTCGTCGGCGTCGAGCACGCGGCGTTACGCCCTGGTGTATGCCGGCATTGCCCAGGGCGTGCACGCCGGCATGCCGGTGCGCGGGCCCGATGGGCTGGTCGGCCGGGTGATCGAGGCGGGCCCAGATACCGCGCGCGTGCTAATGATCATCGACCCGGAAAGCGTGATCCCGGTACGGCGCCTGAAGGACGGCGCGCCGGGTTTCGCCGCTGGGCGTGGCGACGGCCTGCTCGAAGTGCGGCCGATCGCCATGACGACCGGCCAGTTCGGTCCCGGCGACATCCTGGTGACGTCGGGGACGGGCGGCATCTTCCCGCCCAACGTGCCGGTCGCCAAGGTCACCGAGCGCGGCCGGGACAGCGCGCTGGCAATGCCGTTGGCGCGCCCCGACGCGCTCGATTTCGCCACGGTGATGAAGACCTATTTGCCGCCACCGCCGCCACCGGCGCAGGACACGCGTCCGTGAGTCGGCCGCCGAGCGCGTTCGCTCCCCAAACCTCGCCCGCTGGGCGATGGCTGATCCCGGTGGGTTCGGTGATGGCGGGGTCCCTTGTCACCGCGATTCCGTTCATCGCCACCTTTCCGGTGCTGCCGCCGTTCGGCCTGATGATCCTGCTCGGCTGGCGGTTGTTGCGTCCGGAGGCCTTGCGCGTCTGGGCGCCGATCCCGTTCGGGCTGTTCGACGACCTGGTCAGCGGCCAACCATTGGGCAGCGCGGTGATGCTGTGGAGCATGGCGTTCCTGGCGATCGATATGCTCGACCAGCGGCTGGTGGCGCGCGATTTCTGGCAGGATTGGGTGCTGGCTACCGGCGCGATCGCGTTCGCATTGATCGGAGGACGCTTGATCGCGACCGGGATAGAGGCGCATGTCGATACCCTGTTGTTGTTCCAGGTGATCGTCGCGGTGTTGCTCTATCCTTTCGTCGCCCGTCTGGTCGCCTGGCTCGACCGCAAACGGGGCCGCGCGTGAACCGTCCGACCCGCCTGGTCAACGAGGTCCAGCAATCCTACAGCTTCTCGCGCCGTGCGATCGTGCTCGGCGCGGCGCAAGGCGCGGTGGCCGTGGCGCTGGCGAGCCGGATGACCTGGCTCGCGGTGATCGAGAACCAACGCTACCAGTTGCTGGCCGAAAGCAACCGGGTCAACCTGACGATGATCCCACCGCGGCGTGGCTGGATCATCGATCGTTATGGCCATCCGATCGCCAACAACCGCACCGATTTTCGCGTCGACATCATTCCCGATCGCCTGCCCAAGGAGCAGACCGATCAGGTATTGAAGCTGCTCCAGCAATTATTGTCGCTGCCGCCCGAACAAGTCGCCCGGATCCAGACCGACCTGAAGCGCGCCTCGGGCTTCCAGCCGGTGCAGGTCGCTGAAAATCTCGACTGGGACCGGTTCGCCGCAATCCAGGTGCGCCTGCCCGAACTGCCCGGCGTGGCGCCGACGCGCGGCTATTCGCGAAGCTATCCTGCCGGGCCGGCAGTGGCGCATCTGACCGGCTATGTCGGGGCGGCATCGGCCGAGCAATATAAGCAAACCAAGAACCCGCTCTACATCACACCTGGTTTCAAGATTGGTAAGGATGGTCTTGAAAAAGCCCTGGAAGAGAAGTTGCGCGGCCAGCCCGGTGCCAAGCGCGTCGAAGTCACCGCGCACGGCAAATTGGTGCGCGAACTGGCGACTCGGCAGGACGTTCCGGGCCATAACCAGCGGCTGACGATCGATGCCGGGCTGCAGGAATATGCCGCGCGCCGGCTGGGCACCAATTCGGGATCGGCAGTGGTCATCGACGTGACATCGGGCGACATCCTCGCCTTCGTGTCGATGCCCGCTTACGACCCCAACAGCTTTTCCGACGGGATCAGCCATCTCGAATGGAAGATGCTGTCGGACAACGACCACGTGCCGCTGATGAACAAGGTGCTCCAAGGCCTCTACCCGCCCGGGTCGACGGTCAAGCCGATGAACGGCCTGGCGCTGCTGCGCGCCGGGGTCAGTCCCGACGACCGCATCAGCTGTGCCGGAGCGCTCCGCGTCGGCAACGGCATATTCCATTGCCACAAAAGATCGGGGCACGGGCCGCTCAATCTCAAACAGGCTATCATGGCCAGTTGCGACATCTATTTCTACGAGATGGTGCGCCGGCTGGGGTACGATCAGGTGGCCCCGGTCGCGCGGACGCTGGGGCTCGGCCAGAAGTTCGACCTGCCCTTCTCGACGCAGCGCTATGGCACCGTCCCGGACAGCGCCTGGAAGCTCAAGAAATACAAAGCCCAGTGGACCGTCGCCGATTCGCTCAACGCGTCGATCGGCCAGGGATACGTGCTCGCCAATCCAATTCAGCTTGCGGTTATGGCCTCGCGCATTGCGTCTGGCCGGTCGCTGCAGCCGCGCATCGTGATGAGCGGCAACGCGCCGATCGCCAACCCACTGCCACTCGATCCGCAGCACCTCGCCTATATCCGCGACGCGATGTACGGCGTGGTCAATGAGGGCGGTACCGGCGGCCGCGCGCGGCTCAACATTCCCGGGGTTTCGCTGGGGGCCAAAACCGGCACCGCGCAGGTCCGGCGCATCACCATGGCCGAGCGCGCGGGCGGCGTCCGCTCGAACGCCTCGCTGCCGTTCAAGATGCGCGACCACGCTCTGTTCATCTGCTTCGCGCCGGTCGAGAACCCGAAGTACGCCGCCGCGATCGTGCTCGAACATGGCGGCCATACCGTCACCAACCTCGACACGCCCGGGATCGGGCGCGACATCATCACTTATCTGCTCGACCGCGACCGCGCGCTGAAGTCGCTGGCGGAGGTCGAACCGACCTGGGGCGGCGACATCGCCACGCGCATGGCGGCCGAAACCGCCGCCTACAAGAGCCAGATATCGCTCGTGCAGGGCGCGCAGACCGAGACCGACGCCACCGCGGCGCCGACCGATGCGCCCGCGGTCGAGGCGGCGACCGATGCCGCCAATTCCTCCGCCGCAGCCATTGCCAACACCGCGCAACCCGCCGAGGAAGGCTCTCGCGAGGCGACCAATGACTAAGGGATCCTCCGCCAATCTCGGCTTCGTGCCCGAGCCGCTCGCGCAATTGCCGTGGAAGATCATCCTGCTGGTCCTGGCGATCGGCTGTTTCGACCTGTTGGTGCTCTATTCGGCCGCAGGGGGGCATGTCCGTCCCTGGGCTATGTCCCAGGGTGTCCGCTTCTTCGTCCTGCTCGGCGGCGCGATGGCCTTGTCGCGGGTACGCGAAAGCACCTGGAGCTCGATCAGCCTGCCGGTCTACGGCGTCATCATCCTGATGCTGCTGGGCGTCGAAATCCTCGGCAAGGTCGCCGGCGGCGGCCAGCGCTGGCTGGAACTCGGAATCATCCGCCTGCAGCCGTCCGAGCTGATGAAGCCGTTCATCGTGCTCGCCTGCGCGCGCTTCTACGAGGTGCTGCCGCCGGCCGAGATCCGCAAGTTTGGCGCGATCTGGCCGCCTCTGGTGCTGATCGGCATCCCGGCCGCTTTGGTCATGCTCCAGCCCGACCTCGGTACCGCGCTGATGATCACCGCCGGCGGCGTCACGGTGATGTTCCTGGCCGGCGTTCCGCTGCGCCTGTTCATCGGCGGCGGACTGGCGGGCGCGATCCTGGCGCCGATCGCGTTCAACTTCGTGCTGCACGATTATCAGCGCAACCGCATCCTGATCTTCATGGACCCGGAAAGCGATCCGCTCGGCACCGGCTATCATATCAGCCAGTCGAAGATCGCGATCGGATCGGGCGGGATTTTCGGCAAGGGATTCTTGAACGGCACGCAAAGCCATCTCGATTACCTGCCCGAAGGCCATACCGATTTCGCGCTGGCGACGATGATGGAAGAATGGGGGCTGGTCGGCGGCGTGCTGCTGGTCGTCGCCTGGTTCACGATCATCTGGTGGGCGGTCAACGTCGCGCTCAAGTCCGAGGGGCGCTTTGCCCGGCTAACCGCCGCCGGTCTCGCCACGACCCTGTTCTTCTACGTCTCGATCAACATGGCGATGGTGATGGGCATGGCACCCGTGGTCGGCGTACCGTTGCCGCTGATCAGCTTCGGCGGATCGTCGCAGCTGACGGTGCTGTTGTGCATCGGCATCCTGATGTCGCTCGATCGCCAGAACCGGCAACAGACCCGCTGGTAGCTGCCAAAGCGGACGCCAATTGCCGCGCCGCAAAAAAGGGGTTGCAAAGCACGCCCGCGATGGTAATTGCGCCCCTCCCCGCCCGGGGAGCCGCTCTAAACAGCGGCAGCCGCAAGCCGGCATGGACGCATAGCTCAGTTGGTAGAGCAGCTGACTCTTAATCAGCGGGTCCTAGGTTCGAGCCCTAGTGCGTCCACCAATTTCCAGTAGAATAACAACTCCCAGGACGGGACTGACTCTAAGCGAAATCCGCTCGACGCGGCGGTGCCGACGCACATTCAGAAGAGAAATATTCTCTCACGCCCCGCCTAGAAGATGATATGCGTCCGAAACAGTTTTCGAACTGGCGTTGATGTGCGCGCCCGAAAGGAGGGGGCCTCCGGGTCCGGGCATTACGCGTCATCGCGAATGCGAAAGGCGGCCGAATGCTCGAATTCACGATCAACGGTGAGAAGCATCAGGCCGACGTGCCGCCCGACATGCCGCTGCTATGGGTATTGCGCGACGTCCTGGGGATGACCGGCACCAAATTCGGCTGCGGCATCGCCCAATGCGGCGCCTGCACGGTCCATCTCGACGGGGTCGCGGTCCGCTCCTGCCAATTGCCAGCGGGGCGCGTCGGCAGCCGCGCGATCACGACGATCGAGGGAGTCGGGAACACTCCGGCCGGCGCGAAGATCCAGAAGGCGTGGATCGACCTGGAGGTCATCCAGTGCGGCTATTGTCAGCCGGGGCAGATCATGTCGGCCGCAGCCTTGCTGGCCAGCAATCCTGCGCCCGACGATTCCGATATCGATGCCGCGATGGCCGGCAATATCTGCCGCTGCGGAACCTATGTACGCATCCGCGAGGGGATCAAGCATGCCGCCCGCTCGTGAGCCCGAAGGCCTGACGCGCCGGGCCGTCCTTTATGGCGGCGCCGTCACGGCCGGATTGATGATCGCGATCGACTTTCCCTGGGGCGCGGCGCGCGCGGCACCGGTGAGCAATCCCGAACCGGTCGCGACCGGGCAGCGGTTCAACGCCTATATCCATATCGCGCCCGATGACCGGATCACCTTCACCCTGCCCGCGGTCGAAATGGGCCAGGGCGTCTATACCTCGCAGGCGCAGTGCATCGCCGACGAGCTTGACGTCGCGCTCGACAAGGTGATCGCCGCGCATGCGCCACCCGACCAGGCCAATTACGGCAACCCGATCTTCGTCGTCCAGGCGACCGGCGGCTCGACCACGACCATGGCGTGGAGCGGCCCGCTTCGCAAAGCCGGCGCCACCGCGCGCGCCATGCTGGTCGCCGCCGCCGCCGCGCGCTGGCAGGTCGATGCCGCGAGCCTGACTACCGAAAACGGCGTCATCGCGCATGCGCCGAGCGGCCGGTCGCTTCGCTATGGCGAGGTGGCCAATGCCGCCGCTAGCCTGAAACCGCCAACGGAGGTGACGCTCAAGGACCCTTCGCGATTCCGCCTGATCGGCAAGCCGATGCATCGCATCGATACGCCCGACAAGGCGATCGGCAAGACCGTGTACGGCATCGACGTGATGCTGCCGGGGATGAGGTTCGCGACATTGCGGTCCTCGCCCGTGCTTGGTGGCAAAGTGGCCAAGGTGGATCAGGCGCCCGCGCTCGCCGTCCCCGGCGTCCGGCAGGTGGTGGTGCTCGACGATCTCGTCGCGGTGGTGGCGGACAATAGCTGGGCGGCGATGCAGGGCCTGAACGCGCTCGCCATCGACTGGGCGCCGGGCGCCAATGCCGAGCTCGATCAGGCGCAGCTCTGGTCCGGCCTGGAAAAGGCATCGCAAGGCCAGGGCGCCGTCGCCAAGAAGGAAGGCGACGCCCTCGCGAAGCTCGAGCAGGGCACCGTCTTCGAGGAGAGCTACGAGCTGCCCTATCTCGCACATGCGCCGATGGAGATGACCAACTGCACCGTGCATGTGCAGGGCGGCGCCTGCGAAGTCTGGACCGGCACGCAGGTCCCCGGTTTCGCGCAGACGGGCGCGGCCAAGGCATTGGGCATCCCGCCCGAGAAGGTTACGGTCAACAATCATTTGATCGGGGGCGGCTTCGGCCGCCGGCTCGAAGTCGACGGCGTGATCAAGGCGGTGCGGATTGCCGCGCATGTCGACGGACCGGTCAAGGTGATCTGGTCGCGCGAGGAGGATATCCGCCAGCAGCTCTACCGCCCGCTTTATCATGAGCGGTTGAAGGCTCGGGTAGAGGATGGGCGCATCACTGCCTGGCATCATCGCGTGACCGGCGGGTCGGTCATGGCGCACTGGCTGCCGCCCGCGTTCAAGGACGGGATTGACTCGGACGCGGTCGATGGTGCGGCGGAAGTCCCTTATGCGGTCGGCGACCGGCTGGTCGAATATATCCGCCATGAAAGCGCGGTACCGGTGCAGTTCCTGCGCGGAGTCGGTCCCAACGGGACCATCTTCGCGATGGAATGTTTCATCGATCTGATCGCGAGCAAGACCGGGATCGATCCCCTCGCCTTCCGGCGCCGTCTGCTCGAGAAGAACCCGCGCGCCCTGGGGGCGTTGAACCTCGCGGCGGAAAAGGCCGGCTGGGGCACGGCGCCGCCGGCATCTCCGTTCGGTGCCCGGCGCGGACGCGGAATCGCGATGATGAACGCATTCGGCAGCTATCTCGCCGCGATCGCCGACGTCGCGGTGGCCGATCAGGGCGACGTCCGCGTCACCCGACTGGTGATCGCCGCGGATGCGGGGAAGATCATCAATCCCAATATCTTCGAGGCGCAGATCCAAGGCGGCGCTACGTTCGGGCTGTCGGCCGTGCTGTTCGGCAAGATCACTTTTGCCGGGGGCCGCGTCGAACAGGGCAATTTCAACGATTATCGCGTCCTTCGCATCGACGAGATGCCGGCCATCGAAGTCCATATCGTGCCGAGCAATGAGAATTCGGGCGGCATCGGCGAGCCGGGCACCGTGGTCACGCAACCGGCCGTCGCCAACGCAGTCTTCGCGGCAACCGGCGTGCAGCTCAAACGCATGCCGATCGATCGCGCGCTCATCGCGAAGGGAGCCTGACGATGCGGCGGACTCTCTTGCTTGTGGCGGGCGCAATCCTCGTCCTGGTCGCTGCGATCGTCGGACGGATGGTATTCCAGCCCGGCCCCTACAGCTTTGCGGGTGGTACGGCGGTCGATCTCGCCAGCTACCCGAACGGTGCCGCGCTGACCGGAGTGCCGGCGGAACTCGCATCGACCGATCCGCGCGCACGCGCCGAATACGTCACGCGCATGGCGGACTGCGAGGCCTGCCATACGGCGAAGGGCGGGAAGCCATTTGCCGGCGGCCGCCCCTTCGTTCTGCCGTTCGGGACGATCTACACCCCCAACATCACGCCCGATCCCGAGACCGGGATCGGCAAGTGGACCGATGCGCAATTCCTGAAGGCAGTGCACGAGGGCATCGCGCCGGACGGGACGCGCTTCTACCCCGCTTTTCCCTATGCTTCCTACACGATGCTGACCGACGCCGACGTCCTGGCGATCAAGTCCTATCTGTTCTCGCTGCCCCCGGTGAAGCAGGCGAACAAGTCAAACACGTTCGGCTTTCCCTTCAATCAGCGCTGGCTGATGGGCATCTGGTCGAGCTTCTTCAACAGTGACAGGCGCTTCCGCCCGATCCGCGAGCGCGATGCGGCCTGGAATCGCGGCGCCTATCTCGTCGAGGCCGCGGGCCATTGCGGCGAATGCCACACGCCGCGCAACCTGATGCAGGCGATGGACCAGCACAACAAGTTCGCCGGCGGTCAGGCCGAAGGCTGGAACGCGTATAATATCACCGGCGACCGGACCAGCGGCATCGGCGGCTGGAGCGACGCCGAAATCGCAGCCTATCTATCGACCGGCCATGCGCCGGGCCGGGGCGTCGCGTCGGGGCCGATGGGCGAAGCGGTGGGATTAAGCCTGTCCAAGCTGACGCCATCCGATATCGCCGCGATCGTCACCTATTTGCGCACAGTGCCCGCGATCAGTAGCGACCGGTTGCCGCAGCCCGCCGGCCCTGCCCCCGCCTCGCCCAAATTGGCGTCGATCGACAATCCCGTCGGCAAACGCATGTTCGAGGGCAATTGCGCCAGTTGCCATGCCTGGACGGGTGCAGGAGCGATCTTCGATGAGGCACGGCTGACCGGCGTCCGTTCGGTCAACGATCCCACCGCGGCAAACGTGGCGTCGATGATCCTCAACGGCGCAGGACAGCCGGGGACCGGGCGTCCCTATATGCCGAGCTTTGCCGCCGCATATTCGGATGCGGAAGTGGCGGCCGTTGCCAATTACGTGACCGCAAGGTTCGGCGCCAAGGGATCGAGCATCACCCCGAAGGAGGTCGCCGAGCTTCGCCGCAATTGACGGCAGCGAGTGGCACCCCCCCTTGGAGACTTTTAGCGATCGGGCCGCGCCGTCCCGGCAGCTGGCGCGAGGACGCTCTTCCCCCATGGCCGGATCTCAACGCCATCGGATGAGGCTTCATCGAGCTCTGAATGCGCTAGCGGGAAAGAACGAGCGGCACTTTGCTGTTCGACAACAATGACCGCGTGACGCCACCGAATAGTTCGGCGGCCCTGCCGTGCGTATAGCCGCCCATGACGATATAATCGGCCCGGAATCGGGCGCTTGCGTCCAGGATGAGCTCGGCGATGTCGCGCGCGCCCCGATCGACAATCCTGACGGAGGCGGGGATTCCATGCCGCTGGAGATATGCGAGCAATGCGTCGCTCGCGATCCCGTCTGCGTCATCATCGACCATGACGACTTCGACCTCGGAGGCTAGCCGCAGCAGAGGGACGGCGGACCGGATCGCGGCGGCGGCGGCGGGCCTCCCGTCCCATGCCACAAGCGCGCGCTCGAAGGCGAATCCTTCCGCGTCCTCAGGCATGGCGACTATCGGGTTGTGCAGGTGCGTCAGGACATTTGCCGTGACGTCGCGCATATCGGGCCAGATCGCATCGTCGAGCCGCCGGTTGAGGACGATGAGATCGGCCAATCCCGCGGCGTCGATCACCGAGCTTGCCAGGCCGCCGGTACAGTCCAGCCAAGTCCACGCGACTCCTTGCCGTGTCAGCCACGATTGGACGACCTCGCGGTTGCGGTGCTCGCGGCGGCTTTCCTGCTCGAGCAACATAGCACCGGCGGCAAATTCGGTGCCGAACGACGCTGGCAGTTTGGTCACGTCCAGACAGGTCAGGTGCCCGCCCAGGCGTCGCGCCAGATCGACCGCCGCTCGGAGCCGGGCGTCCTGGCCGGCGTCGTGATGGACCAACACCAGAATGTCCTTCATGTCTTCCTCCGGGATGAGCCGCCTCTGCTCCTCCTGCACTCGAAGAGAGACAGTCGCGCGCTGGCCTGAAGGACACCATTCGTACATTTCCGTACCGGCAGTGTCCGCGGTTTGAGCGGATGGTGCTCGAGAGGCGCTGCCTGCGACCTTTTCGCTTCGAGGGCAGCTTTTCCGGCCGTCCGTCTGCACGCGGCCGGAAAAAAACGCGGTCATACGGGATATTGCGAAGCTTCATGCTTTACCCGCGATGTTACCTTGCCGGCGAAGTGGAGCAAGGAAATGCAGGACGATCTGGTCGACCGGAAAGGCACGCAGCCTGGGGCACCAACGCGCACCGCAGCCGAACCCGTCGAGGGCGGTTTTGCCGGTAAGACGGATCCCGACCGGGACATCCAGCATCTGATCGTCGTCGGCCATCCCTCGGCGGATAGCTTCTGTCATTCGATCGCGCACGCTTACGCCGCCGCTGTAACCGAATGTGGCCAGCGCTCCGTGACGCGCGACCTCTATGCGATTGGCTTCGATCCGCTCTTGAAGGCCGAAGAGCGGCCGGACGCGGCCGAGTTTCACCTGTCGCCGGACGTCGAGACCGAGCTTTCGTTCGTCAGAACAAGCCGCAGCATCACCCTGGTCTATCCCATCTGGTTCGGCATGCCGCCCGCCATCATCAAGGGATATGTCGACCGGGTTCTGGGTGCCGGGCTGAGTATCAAGGCTGTCCACAGCAACAAGCAGCAAGAGGCTTTGTCCGGAAAGCAGTTTGTCCTGCTGACCACCTCCGGCGCATCCATGCCATGGTTGGCCGAGAGGGGCCTCTGGTACAGTTTGCGCGAGGCCTTCGATTATTATCTCGAAGGGACGCTCGGCTTCGCAAGCTCCGAGCACGAGCATTTCGGCTCGATCGTGTCGCCACTTTCTCCCGACTATGCGGCCGAGTGCCTGACGCGTGTGGAAGAGCGGGCACGCATGATATGCAGCGTCCTGCACAATATCGCACATCGCGAGCAGATGGCCCGGTTGCGCAAATAGGCCATCGGCCGGGCGACGGTAGCTTGACGAATTCGACCGCCACGATCGACGCGCCAAGCCCGAACATGCCGCCGATCACGAGAGGCTGGATCATGGATCTTCAATCCCGGCATTTGCTCACCGGCAAGCACCGATGATGGACCTGCCGCCAGACTTCTGGAATCGGCCGGCCCCCGACACGCTCGCGGCGCTCGAAGCAACTCCCGAAGGTCTGTCGGCGGCCGAGGCGGCGCGGCGGCTCGAAATCTACGGTGCCAACCGCCTCGATGACCGGCACCGTCGCCATCTGCTCGTTGACCTCGCACGGCGCCTGGCAAATCCTTTGGTCGCGATCCTTCTCGTCGCCTCCGCGGTCGCCGGGGCAACCGGAGACCTTGCGAGTTTCGTCATCATCACTGGGGTCGTGCTGCTGTCGACGGGACTCGATATCGTGCAGGAGCGCCGTGCCGAAGCGGCTGCAGAGGCGCTGCGACGCTCGATCGCGCTCACGGTGACAGTGCTGCGCGACGGCTCTCCATGCGATCTGGCGGTCGAAACGCTCGTGCCCGGCGATATCGTCAAACTCTCGGCGGGCGATCTCGTCCCGGCCGACGGGATCGTGCTCGACGCCAATGCGACGCAGGTCAACCAGGCGGCACTGACCGGCGAGCCCTATCCGGTCGAGAAAAGCCCGGCGCCCAAGCAAACATCGACGATGGGCGAAGCCCCCAACGCTCTGCTCCATGGCAGTTCGATGATCGGCGGCACGGTCACGATGCTGGTCGTCGGGACCGGCGCGCACACCCAGTTCGGCAAGATCGCTAAGGCCCTCGGCGAGGATCAGCCGCCAACGGCGTTCGAGCGTGGAATCCGGCGACTCGGCATCCTGATCGTCCGGCTGACTTTGTTCCTCGTGCTGTTCGTCCTCCTCAGTCACCTCGCGCTGCGACGACCGCCGCTCGAGTCGTTTCTATTCGCCATGGCGCTCGCCGTCGGCCTGACTCCCGAACTCCTGCCGATGATCATGACGATCGCGCTGGCACGCGGAGCCCAGCGCCTGGCGAAGGCACGGGTCATCGTCAAACGGCTCTCGGCGATCCACGACCTCGGCGAGATGGATGTCCTTTGCACCGACAAGACCGGTACGCTGACGGAAGCCCATATTACCATGACAGCGCATCCCGGCAGTGACGGCGTCGATTGCGCCCGAGTGGCCGAATTTGCCGCGATCAACGCGCGGTTCGAAACGGGCCTCAAGAGCCCGCTCGATGACGCTCTCCTCGCCCACACCGCCGGGCATTCGCTCGACGGATGGATCAAGCTGGACGAGCGCCCCTTCGATTTCGGGCGACGCCGCGTATCAGTCCTTGCCGAAAAGGACGGTCGCCGCATCGAGATCGTCAAGGGCGCGCCCGAAACCGTCCTGGCGCTGTGCGACCGCGCCGAGGATCGCACTGGCGAGACCGGCGCGCTCGACCAGAGCGGAAGAAAGGCGATTATGGCCCTGCATGACGGCCAGGCGGCGCAGGGCCTGCGGATGCTGGGGATCGCCTGGAAGGACGCCAAGGGACGCGCGCGGATCGACACCGACGACGATGACGGGCTGGTGTTCCTGGGTCTGTGCGTGTTCATGGACCCGCCCAAATCGAGCGCGACCGGTGCCGTCGCCCGCCTCCAGTCGACCGGCGTGCGGATCAAGGTGATATCGGGCGACGCCGCCATGGTCGTCCAGCATCTGGTCGGCCAGCTTTCGCTATCGGTCGCCGGCGTGCTGACGGGCCCGGAGATCGACGCGCTCGACGATGCCGCTCTTGCCGCCCGTGCCCAATCGGTCGACATCTACGCGCGGGTGACGCCCGACCAGAAGTCGCGGATCGTGAAGGCGCTGCAGGCGCGCGGCCACACCGTCGGCTTTATCGGCGACGGCATCAATGACGCGCCCGCCATCAAGGCGGCCGATGTCGGACTGTCGGTCGACGGCGCAACCGACGTCGCGCGAGAGGCGGCAGACATGATCCTGCTTGCCCCCGATCTCAACGTGCTCGCCGATGGCGTCATGGAGGGCAGGCGTACCTATGCCAACATCATGAAGTACATCCGCATGGGGACGAGTTCCAATTTCGGCAACATGCTGACGATGGCACTGGCATCGGTGTTCCTGCCGTTCCTGCCGCTCACCGCCGTGCAGGTCCTGCTGAACAACATGCTCTACGATCTCTCCCAGACGGGTATCCCGTTCGACCGCGCGGACCCGGCGGAGATCGCGCGCCCGCACGGCTGGGACATGTCCGCTTTGGTGCGCTTCACCCTGATCATGGGCCCTCTGTCGTCGCTGTTCGACATCGCGACCTTCGTCGCGCTGACCTGGATATTCCATTCCAGTGTCGGGACGTTCCGGGCGGCGTGGTTCATCGAGTCGATGACCACGCAGATTCTAGTGGTGTTCATCATTCGCACCCGCGGGCGCTTTTGGCGCGACTGGCCGCACCCCGCGCTGGCCGTGTCGGCATTGTCGTGCCTGGCCGTGGCGTTGGCGCTGCCCTATTTGCCGTTTGCGGCGCTACTCGGTTTCGAAGGACCGGGTGCGGTCATTCTGGCAACGATCGCGCTGCTCGTCTTGCTGTATCTGGCGGCGGTGGAGGGCCTGAAGACGTTCGCCATGTCCAGGCGCGAACGCGTCAGGACCGGCCCTCCCCCAACCCACCGGCAAAGGCGATCCTCAAGACCTCGGAAAGGCTACGCGCCTTGAGCTTGGCCATGATGTTGGCGCGATGCACCTCGACGGTGCGGGGCGAAATGCCGAGATCGTAGGCGATCGTCTTGTTGGGATAGCCTTGCGCCAGCCCTTGCAGCACGTCGCGCTCGCGGCTGGTAAGCACACCGAGCACCACCTCGGCCTCGGCGGCACGGGTGGCGATGTCGGCCGAGGACGCGAGGCGTTCGAACGCGTGCGCGATCGCCTTTGCCAACGCGTCCGTCTCGAACGGTTTTTCCAGGAAGTCGACTGCCCCCGCTTTCATCGCTTTGACCGCGATCGCGATATCGCCATGGCCGGTCAGGACGATCACCGGCATGGTGACCCCACGGCCGTTGAGCTGCTGCTGGACTTCCAGCCCGTCCATCTCCGGCATGCGCACATCGAGCAGGATGCAACCGTCTTCCACATGGCGGACCTCGTTCAGGAACGCCACGCCCGATTCCCAGGTCCGCACCGCATAGCCCGACGTCTTTAGAAAGAAGCTGGTCGCGCGCCGGACGCCGTCTTCGTCGTCGACTACGTGCACGAGAGGACGGTCGGTCATTCCACCATCTCCAGATCGGCACGCACCAAGGTGAAGTGGAAGCAGGCCCCGCCACCGGCCGCCCGCTCCATCCAGATCCGTCCCCCATTGGCCTCGACGATCGTCCGGCAGATTGACAGCCCCAGGCCAAGCCCGCTGCTCTTGGTGCTGTTGAAGGCGCGAAACAGGTTTTCGGCTATCTCGGGCGCTACGCCGGGGCCGGTATCGCAAACGCTGACCCGCAGGAATCCCTCCTCATCGGGCACGCACGACACCGTCAGCACTCGGGTGACGGAATTGCACATCGCCTCGATCGCGTTGCGCATCAGGTTGATCAGCACCTGCTGAATCTGGATTTTGTCGACCAAAACGTTCCGAGCGACCGGATCGAGCCGGAATCGCGCCTCCACGCCCTTCTCCCGCGCGCCGATCAGTGCCAGCTTCGACGCGCTCTCGACCAAGTCGTGAACATCCTCGACGCTCTTTTCCACCTCTCCGCGCGAGACGAATTCGCGCAGGCGGCGGACGATCCCGCCGGCGCGCAACGCCTCCTCATAGGCCTCGGCCAGGCCGCCATCGATCATCGCGCGATCGTCCGGATTGTAATCCTCGAGCAGATTGCGAACGCCGCTGACGAAATTGGCGACGGCCGTGATCGGCTGGTTGAGTTCATGCGCCAGGGTCGAGGCCATCGTGCCCATCGCGCTCACCCGCGCAGCGTGGACGAGGTCGGATCGCAATTGCTCGATGCGCTGGTCCGCCGCCTGCTTCTCGGTCAGATCGCGGACGAAGCCGGTGAACACGCGGTCGCCGTCGGATATTGCTTCACCCACTGCCAGTTCCATCGGGAATACCGTGCCGTCGCGCCGCAGTCCGGTGACGACGCGTCCCGTTCCGATGATCCGCCGCTCGCCGGTTTCAAGATAGCGGCGCAGGTAGGAATCGTGGCGCTCCCGATCGGGCGAGGGCATCAAACGACTGACGTTGGAGCCGATCACGTCTGCTTCGGCATAGCCGAACAGCTGTTCGGCGGCGCTGCTGAACGAGAGGATCTTGCCGGCTTCGTCGATTACCACCATGGCATCGGGCACCGTCGCGAGGATAGACCGGACATGCGACGCGCTGGCGCCGAGCTTGCGCTCGTTGGCTCGCTGATCGGTCACGTCGCGGATGACCTTGCCGAAGCCTTTGAGTTGCCCTTCCCTGTCGTAGAGCGCGGTCATCGTGACATGCGCAAGGAATTCCGATCCATTCTTGCGAACGCGCCAATCTTCCTCCTCGAACCGCCCTTCCCGGCACACTCTGGCGAGGTCTTGTTCAGGCTTGCCATTTGCAATCGCGGCTTCGGGGTAAAAGAGCGTGAAATGGCGACCGACGGCTTCGCTTTCACTCCAGCCTTTGAGGCGTTCGGCAGCCTTGTTCCAGATCGTCACGTTGCCCTGCGGGTCGAGCATGTAGATCGCATATCCGGTGGCTCCGTCGATCAGCAGGTTGAGCTCCTCGGCCAGATCGTCGGCTCGTCGTAAGCGGCGTGCCGCGCGTTGCTCGCTTTCTTCCGATTGGCGCCGCAACGAGGTGACATAGCCGGCGATCCCGATGACGGCGATGGCGGCTATGGCGAATGCCAGCAATTCGACCGACCAAAAACTACCGCTCGACCAGCCCAGCGCGTGAATGATCACGATGGCGGCAAGGCCGACCAGATAGCCGCTCCCCGCCCGGCGAAGACCGCTGCGAAAAGGATCGCAACCGTGAAGAACTGGAAATGGCCCCGCCCGCCCAGCCACGGCTCGAAGACGAACCGAACCAGCGCCGCGACGGCAACCGCTACGGTCGCAAGACCGTAGCCCACCCAGGCCCGGCCGGGTGCGAAAACCCGCCTAACGTCCATAGCCCCGATGGATCGCGCAACCTCATTAAATTACGGCGCCTCGATAACATGTATCGCGCGCGAAACAAAGGCGAATGGCCTATTTTGATGACGATTGCGCTACCTAGCGCTCATCCGTCTCCCATTGCCCGGCCCAGATCATCGGTCCGGAACGGCTTGGGAAGCACCGCCGCAAATCCCGCCTCGGCGGCGGCATCTTGTAGCCCGGGTGAATGAAACGCCGTGATCAACACCGCGCGTCCCTGCCAGCCCTTTGCGCGAAACATCCGTAGCGTCTCGATGCCGTTGTGACGCGGCAGGACATAGTCGATCACCAGGCATGCGGCAGCGAGCGAGGCCGATGAAGCGATAGCCGCCTCGGGCTGTGAAAAGGCGAGGACGTGATAGCCTTGGCCGATGAGCAGCAGTTGCAGCGAGCGGCGCAACGCGTCGTCGTCCTCGACGAGGATCACGTCGCGGCCCAGGCCCGGGGTTGCCGCCTTGGTCGTCATGCTCTGAATGTCATCATAGTCATGGGGAACCGATAAGGCCGCTTCGGTACTACCGCTATCCGCATTGATACGCATCACGCTAAAAATCCGATCAGGCCGCGAGCGGAAAGTGAACATTTCGACGCGGCGACGAGCGATCGGCCTCGTCGAGGGCGGTTGTCGGACCGAGGCAGTCGAACGCCCGCTCCGTACCGGCGCGCGCGACGATGACCGGCGCGTCGGCTTCCTTCGCGATGGCTCGCAACGCGGCCATCGAGTCCGACTGGGCGACATCCGGCAGAACGAAGACGAGCTCCGGGTGGAAACATGCGATTACCGCTGCCGCTTCGCCGGGCTCCTCGACACGCATGATCGAGTGATATCCCGCGTTCCAGAGACCGTTTACGGCCGCAGCGGCATCCGGGCCCGCGTGACCGATCGCTAATGCGTGCATTGCCCTACCTTCCATGTCCAGAGTGGGTGGTGGGAACCTCGCCGACTTGCCGGTCGCGGACACTTCGTAAGTTCCCTTACCCAGCCGACCCTGCCGAAATAGGGCCGGTGGCCGCGACGAGGCAGCAAGGGTGTGAAATATTTATATTCTGCGGTTGCCGCGGTGCGACGACGGAGGCGCAAGCGCGATTAAGCATCATTGCTTAGTGCGCTCGCGCGCCGAGACAGCGATCCTTAGTCCGCCGAGTCGCGACGACGAAAGGCGATCGATGATCCTCTGTGCTGGCAATGACGATTTCACGTTCGACGACGACGTACCGTCCGCCGACGGTTTGCAAGCGCAGAGCGCGCTCATCGACTTCCTGGAGCGTACGTTATCGACCGACGGAAGGTGCCGGCGCATCGACACGCACGCGGCGAGCGTGTTTCTGGCGGGCGACAGAGCCTGGAAGCTGAAACGCGCGGTTCGTTTTCCCTATCTCGACTTCTCGACCTCCGAATTTCGTCGGGCGGCGCTCGAGGCCGAGCTGCGGCTCAACCGGCGCACGGCTCCCGAAATGTATCTGGCGGTCCATCCAATCGCGAGAACGGACATCGGCTTTACCATCGATGGGGCGGGAGAGCCCGTCGACTGGATTCTGGAGATGCGCCGGTTCCCCGATAACGCGCTGCTCAGCGACGTTGCAGAGCGCGGTGAGCTGGACAGCGCTTTGCTGATCCGCCTGGCCGATCGCATCCACTTGTTCCACGATCAGGCAGAGCCGATCGTGCGGCAGAGCGGGGCAATGGATATCGCGTGCGTAATCGATGGCAACGCCGACAGCCTGGGCGGATTCGGCGCCGTTTTCGGCGAACGCCGTATCGCCGATCTTCTCGCTGCCCAGCGCAATGCCTGCGCCCGCCACGCCGGCATCCTCGACAGCAGGGGGCGCAAGGGCTGGGTCAGACATTGCCATGGCGATCTCCACCTCGCCAACATCGCGTTGATCGACGGCGACCCTGTCCTGTTCGATTGCCTCGAGTTCGACGAGCAATTGTCCACGACCGATACCTTGTACGACCTGGCGTTCCTGCTGATGGATCTCTGGCACCGGAACCTGCGGGCCGAAGCCAATATCGTGTTCAACCGCTATATCGACGTTTCGGGCGACGAAGATGGAGTCCGGCTGCTTGCGCTGTTCGTCTCGTTGCGCGCGACCGTACGGGCGCACGTAATGGCGGCGACGGCGGAACGAACGGCGAGCCCAGAGGACGCCGCAGTGGCCAAGCTCTATTTCGAGCTCGCCGAAGCGACGATGCGGCCGGGCGACGCCGCGTTGATCGCCATCGGCGGCCTCTCCGGCACGGGGAAATCCACCGTCGCGCGGGCGGTCGGCGGGGATTTCGGTGATGCTCCAGGCGCCCGCATCTTGCGCAGCGACGTGCTGCGCAAGCGCCTGGCTGGCGTGCCTCCTGAGGAGCGACTGTCGCCGGCGTTCTATTCCCCATTTGCCAATCGGGTCGTCTACGACCTGCTCGACGATTATGCCCGCTACCACCTCTCCTACGGTCGCTTCGTAATCGCGGACGCGGTGTTTGGCGGCGACGAGGAACGGCTGCGGATCGCCCGGGTAGCCGTGCATGCCCGTGTGCCGTTCGTCGGCTGCTGGCTGGAAGCGAGCGAGCGTCGGCGATTGGAGCGCGTCGAACGGCGATCGGCCGACGCGTCAGACGCAAACAGCGGAGTCGTGAAACTTCAGTCTGCCCGACACGTACCGGAACCGGTGGGCTGGCACCCGATCGATGCCGACGTCCCGCTCCCCGTTGTGTCCGCGGGAGTGCGCGCGGCGGTCAAACAGACGTTGGAAGAGGTACCCGGCGCGGCGACAACGGGTGCATAGCGCATCGTATATTCCCGTATCGCGCGCGGAACGATCGCAGCCTAGCCATAGCGGACGCTGGGAGATGATTGGCGATGTTTGATGAACGTGTCGACGCACCAGCCGACGGCTCGGTCGATATCTGGGCGTCGGCGACGACCCAGGCCCCTCCCCGCCGTATCGCGCTGATCGGTAATTTCCTGCCGCGGCTCTGCGGCCTGGCGACCTTCACCACGCACGTCCATGGCGCGCTGGCGGCATCGCGGCCCGCGCCACATATCGACGTCTACGCGATGGTCGATCCAGGCCGGCAATACGACTTTCCGCCCGCCGTCACGATGGCAGTCGACCAGGAGGAGCGCGAAGCCTATCGCGTTGCGGCCCGGCGGATCCACGCAAGCGCCGCCGATCTGGTGTGGGTGCAGCACGAATACGGCATCTACGGCGGACGCGCCGGCGCCTATCTGCTCGATCTGCTCGATGCCGTCGCGGCACCGGTCGTCGTCACGCTCCACACCGTGCTGGAAACGCCCGACCCCGATCAGCGCCGGGTGCTCGAACGACTGGCCTCGCGTGCATCGCTGCTAGTCGTCATGGCAGACCATGCGCGATCGCTGCTCGAGCGCGTCTATGGCGTCCCCGCCGACCGGATCTCGGTCATCGAACACGGCGTCCCCGACCGGGAGTTCGTGACGCCCAGCGTCGCGCGGCGACGCTTCGGAATCCCCGATCGCAAGACGATCATGACGTTCGGCCTTTTGTCGCCCGGCAAGGGAATCGAGGCGATGATCCAGGCTATGCCCGCGATCCTCGCCCGGAGTCCCGAGACGGTATATCGCGTCATCGGCGCGACGCACCCGCATCTCGTCGCCCACGAAGGCGAGCGGTATCGCGATATGCTCAAGTCCATGGCGCGCGAGCTTGAGGTCGATCGAAACGTGCTTTGGGAAGAATGTTTCCTCGACGAGGCGGACTTGCTCGATCGTCTGGCGACGGCGGACGTCTACGTGACGCCTTACCGCAACGTGCAACAGATCACCTCGGGTACGCTTTCCTACGCCTCGGCGCTGGGCAAGCCGATCGTCTCGACGCCCTATATCCATGCGACCGAATTGCTGGCGGATGGGCGAGGCGTGCTCGTGGGCTTCGACGAGGTCGAGCAAATGGCGGATGCGGTGGGCACGTTGCTCGCAGACGACGATCTGCGTGTGCGGATGGCGGCGCGGGCCTATGCCCATGGGCGCGCGCTGACCTGGAATCGCATGGTTCAGCGCACGTTGGCGCGGGTCGACGGCCCGACGGCGATTCCCGCGGCGGCGATGGCCAAACGGGAAGCGGAACTAGTGACAGGATAAGCTTGTCCCGGCCCACCCTCGCCCGACCCCTATCCGAAGGATTACGGATCGCGCGACGCCGCCGCCCGGCGCAGAAACGACGTCAGGAGGTACCGGCCCATGGCCACGATCGACCCCTTTCGGATTCGCGCCGACACGACACCGATCGCGCGCTACGCGGCGCTGGTGTACGCCATTACAGCGAGCGGCCTCATCCTCTCGGGTTTTTCGGCGGCCCTGCTCTATTCCAGCCCGAGCCTGTACGGATCGCTTTTCCGCCAAACCGCACCGACGGTCCTGGGCTGGGCCGCGATGGCATTGCCGCCGGCGATCGTCCTTGCCTTTGATCGTCGTGTCGCGGACTTCGGCGGCGTCATCGCCTGGATGCTCTTCCTGACCTTCTCCGCTGAGACCGGTATGGCGGTAGCCGTGGCCCTCGCCTTTCTTACCGCCATTTCCAGTGTCGACATCGCCTTTCTCGTCTGCGCATTCAGCTATCTTTGCATCGCACTGATTGGATGGCGCGCGCGCTGCGATCTGTCCGCGACGGCTAAATTCGTGCTGGCATCCATAGCGGGACTGAGCGCGACGATACTTGCCAACCTGTTCCTGCGCTCGGGGGTTTTCGACCTCGTCTTCGCCATGACGGGCGTCCTGGTGTTCGCCGCCCTTGCGGCAGCCGATACGGATCGCGTCAGGACGCTATTCAAGCAGAGCGAGGGACCTCCCGCCGCGCCCGCGATTACCGGCGCGCTGAAGCTCTATTTCGATCTCATCAACTTGCTGTTTTCAGTCGTCCGAGCCGGCCGGGAGCGTCGGCAGACCCGTTCCTGAAGAAGGGACCGTGGGATCGTTTGCAGGGCTTCCCCCGATCCTCTTGACCAGTTCGAACGCCAATAACAGCGTCACTCCGCCGGCCGCGATTATCGCCAGGTCGGGCCAACCCAGCGTCGCGAAGGCCAGCGCGTGCGCGATCGATGGCACTTCCAGGACTAACGCACTGCCGGCGACGATAGCCGCAAGTACATAGCGGAACGTGATATTGTGGCGGAAGATCGCGTGGCCGAGCGACACGCTGTAGGAGCGGTGCGCCAGCACCAGCGCCAGGACAGCGGCAACCAGCGAAAAGAAGACCAGCGTACGAAGTTTCGCTTCGGGCATCTGCAATGCGATTCCGAGAACCACGACCCCCGCCAGAAGGCCAAAGGCCAGTCCTCCTTCGATGACAGCCCGAACCACCACCGGGGCGGCGAACAGTCGCTCGCCGGGCGCACGCGGCGGCCTGTCCATGATAAGCCGTTCGTCGCGCTCGGCCTCGAACACGAGCGCGCAGACCGGATCGATGATCATCTCGAGCAACGCGATCTGGATCGGCCCGAGCAGGATCGGCAGACCGGACAGCGGAGGCAGAAGCGCGAGGCCGGCAATGGGCACATGAACCGCAAAGATGAAACCGACCGCTTTGCGGATATTGTCATAGATGCGGCGGCCAAGCCGGATCGCGAGGACGATCGCGCCGAAATCGTCATCGACTAGGACCAAAGATGCCGCCTCTCGCGCCACGTCGGTGCCACGCCGGCCCATCGCGACGCCGATATCGGCAGCCTTCAGGGCGGGGGCGTCGTTCACGCCGTCGCCCGTCATCGCCACAACGTCTCCCGCGGCCTTCAGCGCGGTCACGATACGCAACTTCTGCTCGGGCAGGGTCCGGGCAAAAATGCTCACTGTCCGAACGCGGTCCGCCAGTTGCGCATCGTTGAGCGCGGCGACCAGGTCCCCGGTCATCGTCTCGCCCTCGCCCAACCCGATCTCGGCAGCGATCGCTTCCGCCGTGCTGGCATAATCGCCGGTGATCATCACCACGCGGATGCCCGCGGCGCGGCACTGCGCGACCGCGTCCACCACTCCCGGCCGGACCGGATCGGACAGACCGATCAGGCCGGATAGCGTGAAGCCGTGCTCGAGATGCTCGCTAGTCGCCCGGTCCGGCGCCACGGCCGCCGATGCCACGCCGAGCACGCGCATTCCCCGCGACGCCATCGCCATCGCCGCCGCGTCCAATTCCTTGCGCGCGGCGGGGTCGAGGCGGCACAACCGGGAGATAGCCTCGGGCGCGCCCTTGGCCGCGGCCATCAACGGTTCGCCGCTACCCGGCTGCCAGACGTTGGACATGGCCAGGAGGTCGGAGCGCAAGCCGTTGGAGTGGACGAGGTTCCATTCGGGAGCAACAGCTCTTCCCATTTCTCCGGCTGCCCGGTGAAAGGCGACCTCCATCGGATCGACCGGGATCGGCGCGCTGGCGAGCGCGGCAGCATTTAGCAACGCCGCATGGGCGTCTCCTGGCGCATCTCCAGCCATCGTGACGTCGCCCGCCGGCATCCAATAGGCCGCCACCGCCATGCGATTTTGCGTCAACGTCCCCGTCTTGTCGGTGCACAGGACGGTCGCCGCGCCCAGCGTATCGATCGCGGCCGTGCGGCGCGTCAGCACGCCCACCCGCGCTATCCGCCATGCGCCCATCGCCAGAAACACGGTGAGCACCACCGGAAATTCTTCCGGCAGCAGCGACATCGCCGTCGCTATCCCGGTGAGCAGGGCATTCATCCATCCCCCGCGCAGAAATCCGTAGAGCAAAGCGACCAACACGGCGGTGCCGAGGCCGCCGATCGCGCACAGGCGGACGATCCGCGCGGTTTCGAGCTGAAGCCGGGGTGCCTGGCTCTCAACGGTTGCGAGCAGCTGGCCGATGCGGCCGATCTGACTGGCGCTCCCGATCGCGGTGACCAGCGCAAGCCCGCGGCCCGCGGTGACGATCGATCCGCCGCGCAATTCCCGGTCGGCTTCGGCGCCCGTCGGCACCGCATCGGAGTCGAGGGCATATTTGTGCACGGGCACCGATTCACCCGTCAGCAGGGACTCGTCGCATTCTACATTGTCGGCCTCGATCAGCACGGCGTCGGCAGCGACGCGGTCGCCCTGCTCGATGATGAGAAGATCGTCCCTGACCACTTCCCTGCCGGCAATGCGTATCGGCTGGCCGTCGCGTATCACCATGGCGCGCGGCGCCGCCAATTCGCCGAGCGCGGCCAATGCCTTTTCCGTCCGCACTTCCTGGACGATCGCGACCGCCACGGAGAATCCGGCGAAGATGATCAGAATGATCGCCTCGCTTTTGTCACCGAGGAGAAGATAGATAGCACCTGCCGCCAGCAGCATCGCCAACATCGGCTCGTGCACGACCTGCAGCGCAATGCGCCACGCCGCGCGTTGGTTGCGGCGGGGAAGTTCGTTGGGACCATCGCGAGCGAGCCGCGCCGTTGCCTCGGCACCGGTCAGGCCAACGGCCGCTCCCTTGTTGGGGCGCATTTGTCTGTTAAGCATTTCGCCCGACACTATTTTTACTCCCGTGACGGCGATGCAGCTACGCTGGCGCGGATGCGACGAACACTGCCAGGATCGAGTCAGCCGGCAGGGGATTGTAGGCAATCCTGTTCGACATGGCACCCGCTTGGTCGGCAGTGACGGTCTGTGCACGCGACCCCGAACGCGCGCAAATCATCGCGCCATGAAGCATCGGTGGAGTTCGCCTGCGCCACGTGGCGCCGAGCATCGCCAGCGCGCTCGTCCAGGAAAGATGCGGGCCGGCAAGGCAAACAGCAGCCCTTCTTCATCTGCGGCGTGTAGCCGGGAAAGCGGGCCCGGAAGCCGGACCCGCTTGCTCCGGTGTCATGCGACGACGATATGATCTTCGACCACCGTCACCCCCGGCGCGGCCCAGGCGGCGCGTTCGGCAATGCTGCGCTCGTTCCACGCCTTGACCTTACCGCCCAGCTTGACCTTGCCGCCGACCGTGGTGACGGTGACCGACGCGGCGTCGAGATCCGCCTGGCGCTTGAACGCGGCCATGATACGGTCCTTGACGTCGGCGGCGACCGGCAGCTGCTTGACCTCGATCAGGTTGTTGACGCCAATTACGCCGGTAACGCGACCCGCCGCCTTCCGCGCCTCGTGCGATTGGTAGTGCCACTCGACCTTGCCGGTCAGCGTGACCCAGCCATGTTCGACCTTTACCTTGATCCCGTCTTCGGGGATCAGGACGTTCCAGGAGAACATGTCGAGGATGCGCTTGGCGATCTCATGGTCCGCCGACTTCGGCTCGGAAGGTAGCTGGACCTTGATCTCTTCAGCGATCGCCCTCACCCCGGCCACGCGCTTGGCGGCGCGTTCGGCGGCAAGCTTTTCGGGATAGCTCTTGACGAAGCCGTTCAGCGTAACGACGCCGTCGACCACCGATACGCCGATATCGGCGTGGTCCACGCTGGGTTCCCACGCGAGTTCCGCCATCACATCGTCCTGCAATTGACCATCTGACTTTTTCATCGCCTGATTTCCTTTGTGTCACACAAGGGGGGTGCAGGGTTGCACGGACCCGACCTCGATGGGCGATGAGCGCGCCGGGTTGCCTCGCGCGGATCGCCGACCGCAAACCACGGTCACGCAACGCTGTCCAATCACCATGACGGCGGGATCACCGGCGAACCATGCGTAACTATCCTTAGGCTGGAGCGGCCAATTCGAGCATGCTGTCTGGATCGGCCGCGACACATGCCGGGCGACGGCTTCGTACAAATCCCGATGGCCGGCGCGGCCGCCGGCCACGATAACGAAGGGCGCAATCGCCAAGGAGGATATCGTAGCTCGCCCACCCGTCGAACCCGCGCCGGATCGGATCGATCCGCAAGCGCCGCCAGAGGCTCCCGCGCTTCCCGAGGCCGAGCCCGCGCCAACGCCCGGCGGGCCCGAGATCGTTTCGCCCTGGCCGCAAGAAGCGCCGCCGGAGCAACCTCCGCAAGAGGCGCCCTCACCGGACGAGTGACGCGCAAAGAGAGCGGGTCCGCAAGATTCTGTGGCGGCTGACGTCGGCGGGTTAGTGTTTTAGAAAAAGCGGGACCGGACTGTGCCGGATCAGCTCGTCCGTTACCTTGCCGCTCAGCCGCTGCATCCAGCTTGGCCGGTCGAACGCGCCCATCACGGCATAGTCCGGTCCGCGCGCCGCAATTTCGTCCAACGCGATCCGGGCGGCGCTTCTGCCACCCGCTTTGACATAGGAAAGAGTTGCTGCGACGCCGCGCGCCGCGAGCAGATCGAGCGCCTGGCAACCAAGCGTGGCGAGCGAGCCGTCGTCGATTTCCAGAAGCGTGACGCGCGATGCAACCCGAAGCAACGGAACCGCGGCGGCGAGCGCATGCCCCGCCTCCCTCGACCCGTCCCACAAGACCAGGGCATGGCCCCTGGCCTCGAACGAGCGGAGGTTCGGCGGTACAGTCACCATCGCGAGCCGGTGCTGGATCAACGCTTCTTCGATATCGACCGCACCGCCGATGCCGTCCGCTGCGTCCGTTGGCGGCGCGGCGACCAGCCAGCCGGTTCCCACCTGCTGCGACACCTCTCGCCAGCCGCCGGGCCGTTCGATCCAGCCCCATCGAATTGCCGAGCGATCGAGCAGATCGGCAAGCTGCTCCGGTACCGGACTGAACGCCTCTTGTTGTGGCGTTGCGCAAGGTGGCGGCCCCGACCAATCACCGCCTGCCAAGGCGAATTGGCCTTCGACGATCACCGTCAACCGGGCGGTCAGAGCCGTGGCGATTTCTATCGCCACTCGAACGCGTCCATTCTGCCCGTCGTCGGAACGGTCGGATACCGGAACGAGAATATTCAGCACGGCGCAGCCCCTTGGCAGAGAGACGCAGCTTAATTGGCTTCCAATCGGCCGAAATCCGTATTGTTACGCAAGGCTTGGCAAGGCGGGAGATCACTGCATTTGCGCGACTTAGCGAAGCGTAGACAGGACCTCGGCAAGCGGCAGCGCGGTGAATGCGACTTGCGAGTCCGCGACTCCATAAGGGAGCAACAGATTCCGTCCGGCGACCAGCGCGCCGCAGCTATAGAGGACGTTGGGGACGTAACCGTCGCGCTGTTGCGGGCTGGGCCGTAACAGGGGCTCTACCGAGCGCGCCAACAGCTTGGCCGGGTTCTGCTTGTCGAGCAGACACGCGCCCAGGCAATATGTCCGGATCGACCCCACGCCATGCGTGATGCACAGCCAGCCTTCGTCGATCTCGATCGGCGGACCGCATGCGCCGACCTGGACGAATTCCCACGGCCATTGCGGCGTCAGGACGATTTCCCCGCTGCTCCAGCTGGTGAGCGTGTCGGACTTCAGCAGCCAGATATTCTCGTGATCGTGGCGCCCGAGCATTGCATATTGGCCGTCGATCCGACGAGGAAACAACGCCATGCCTTTGGTCGCGCTGAGCGGTCCCTCGAGCGGGTCGAGATCGAAATCGACGAAATCGGACGTGCGCAGCAATTCCTGCCGCACCGTCTCGCCGCTGAAGGCGGTGTACGTCCCGATATAGAGGACATGGCCGTCATCCTCCACGAACCGGACCAGGCGCAAATCTTCCACACCGTGGCGCTGTTGATAGGTGACGGGAAAAATGACCACTTCGGAAGGATCGTCGCAGCCGCTGTAGGACAAGTGCACGCTGCCCGCTATTCGGCTGCGGGGGCGCCTGCTGAGCTCGATCGCGGGGGATACCGCCCAGCGGCTGGGAGGATCCACGCGTATGAGGCCATCCGCGCCGGTCACGCCGGTGCGAAACACGATCGACGAAATATGGCCCTCGCCGATCGCCCGCAACGAGAACAGCAAGCGTGTCTCACCTGCGGCCAGCCCGCTCTGATCCGGATGCGGCGTGACGCTGGGGTTGAACAGCGCCGCCGCTTCGAAAGAATATTCCTCGGTAAAATAGGCGCCGCACAACAGCCGCTGTGACCGACCTATCGATTGGCCGCGAAGATGCGGCCCGGCGATCGCGTCGAAACGGCGCCCCAACAGGATCTCGACGTCGCGGTGGCGGCTGTTCAGGCTTTGCAGCACATGGTCCAGTTCGCGGTCGAGATCGGCCGGTGCCAATGCCAGCACGCGGTCGAGAATGTGATCGATCCTGTTTTCTTGCGAGTCGGCGGTGCCATTCTCGGCGGGAAAGAACGGACGCAGCACGACGCGCTGCGGCTCGGGCGAGAACAAGGTGGTGCCGGTGCTCGCTGCTTCCGCCACGGGCGTTTGTCCCCGCGGCGAGGCGGGCAAAGACAGGTTCGCGGCGTCCACGGCGTTCCTTTCCCTTAGGTGGCGTCGCCGTCTTATCGGTAATGCCGCACCGTGAGCGTATAGGGGATTCTCCCATGCGAAGCCGGCGCCCGCATTGCCGGCATCCGCAAAGCTCCTGATTCTCTGCTTGAGCGCACACGTTAGGGTGCCGGTTCTGACCGAGGCTTTTTCGAAGAAGGCGATAAATGATGCCCGACGGTTTCGACACGCTGTTGCAGCACGAGGCGGACTCGGCGAACGACGCGCAACTGCTTCGCGACGTCCGCACCGAACTGGAGCATCTGCACGAAAGGGACGCCATCCACGTCACCGTTCAACATGCCGTGGCCGTTCTGACCGGTGTACTGGCGGACGAGAAGACGAAAGAGGCGGCACTGGCGGCCGCCCGACGAGTAGCCGGCGTGCTGGACGTCCAGGACGATCTTCGCGTGGCACCCCATAGCAGCGACGCGGACGAGGCAATCCTGCTGCGCGTACGCACAATGCTCGCTCTCGATGCCGCGGTCACGCCCGATCGCCTGATCACCTCGGTCTCGGACGGCAACATCGCCATTGGCGGCCACGTCGAATGGCCCGGCCAGGCAAAGGCTGCGCTCGCCGCCGTTCGCCGGGTTCGAGGCGTCAAGAACGTCACCAGCACCATAAGCGTGGATGGCATGCCCTCGCTCGGCAGCATGCGGGCGCGGCTCATCGCCGCTTTTCGCGACGCCGGCGAAGCGGCCGCGGCGCAAATCGACATCGCAGCCTCGGCCCGCGTGATACGGCTGTCCGGTAAAGCTCGGTCGAGCCAGGATCGCGCGCTGGCGGAGGAGGTGTTTCGCAACCTCCAGGGCATCGACCGCGTGGAGAATTGCATCGTCGTCGAATAATCGGGTCAAACGCCCGGAAGTTCCTAGGGCTGCATCATGGTAGCCATGAACACCCAGAGATCGCGCAGGACGAAGATCAGCAGGGCGATGCCGAGCAGGAACATCCCGCAAAAGGCACCCAGCATCAGGAGCGAAACAAGGCGGGCCCGCGGGTCGGTGCGCGGCCAACGGCGCAGACGCGCCTTGGCCCCGACCTTGGATCCCTGACGCCCAGTCATGACGCGGCCAGCGCCGGACTGCGGACGGGAACTGTGCGGGTGGCGAAGAGCCGGCGAATCTCCGCCGGATCGGCCATCGCGGTTCCGGGCCTCATCAACGCCGCCGCGCCCGCTGCCGCACCAAACCGCGCAGCCTCGACGACGTCCAGTCCTTCGAGCAGCCCGCAGATCAAGCCGGCGATCATCGAGTCACCCGTGCCGCTCCCGCCCGCCGGCGTCACCTGGAACGCTGCGATCCGGGTGAGACCCTGTCGCGTCACGACGAGCGCGCCGCGCTCCGCCAGCGACACCAGCAGCACGTCCGCATTGCCCGAATGATGTACATCGCGAGCCGCCTCATCGATCTCGGCGTCGGTCGTCAGCCGCCGGCCGACCAGGTCTTCCAATTCCTCGAGGTCGGGCTTGATCAACCAGGCACCGACCCACAACGACTGCCGGAGCGCCGCGCCCGACGTGTCGACGATCGGCCGACAGCCCGCCGCGCGCGCACAACCGGCAACACGCCCGACAATATCGAGGGGTACGCCCTCCGGAATGCTGCCGGAAAGCACGACATAGCGGGCGCCGGTTGCTTCGGTTGTCAGCGCGTCGAGGCATGCTTGCTGCTCGGTGCTGCTCAGCGGGGTGCCAGGAAGAACGAAGCGATACTGAACCTGGGCCGCGCGGTCGTTGATACAGAAGCTCTGCCGCGTCGCACCCGATGCCGGCACCGTATGGAAAGAGGTACCGCTGGCATCGACGAGTTCGGCCACATCCCTGCCGGTCGAGCCGCCGGCGGGAAACACGACCACCGCCTGTTTGCCCAGCGCGTGGAGCAGGCGCGCGACGTTGATCCCACCGCCGCCGGCATCGTGGCGGGGAATGTCGCACCGGAGCTTACGGCCCGGCTCGACGCGATCGGTCGCCGTGGTGCTGTCGAGCGCCGGCCCGAGGCAAAGCGTTACGACATCAGCCATTGGCGTGCGCCGCCGCCCGCTCTGCCGCCGCGACGCTCGCGAGGGTTGGAACGAACCGTTCGGGGCTAAGCGAAATGGAGTCGATCCCTTGCTCGACCAGGAACGCCGCGAATTCGGGATAGAGCGACGGCGCCTCTCCGCACAATCCGACGCGGATGCCGCAGGCCCGGGCGCGCCGAATGACATCGCCGATCAGCGTGGTGACCGCCCGGTCGCGCTCGTCGAAGGCGGCGGCAAGGAGTTCGGAGTCGCGATCTACACCGAGCACCAATTGGGTGAGGTCGTTCGATCCGATCGAGAAACCGTCGAATCGCGCGGCGAATTCCTCCGCCAGCACAATGTTCGAAGGCAGCTCGCACATCATATAGACCTTCAGCCCGGCCTCGCCGCGCTGGAGGCCATGGCGCGACATTTCGGCCAGGACATGGTCCGCCTCCAGCGGCGTCCGGCAGAACGGGATCATGACGACGATATTATCGAAGCCGAATTGCTCGCGCGCGCGGCGCAATGCGCGGCACTCGAGCGCAAAGCCGTCGCGATAGCTGGGATGATAATAACGCGAGGCGCCGCGGAACCCGAGCATCGGATTGGCTTCGACCGGTTCGAAATCCGCGCCCCCGAGCAAATGCCGATATTCGTTCGACTTGAAGTCGCTCATCCGGACGATGGCCTGGCGCGGATGATGCGCCGCGGCGATCCGCGACAACCCGCGCGCGAGCGTGTCGATGAAGAATTCGGCTCCATCCCGATAGTCGCGAGTCAGCGCCGCGAGTTCATCGCGAACAGCGGCATCGGTGATCCGGTCGGGATGCGCGAGCGCCATCGGGTGCGCCTTTATCAGCGACGAAATGATGAATTCCATTCGCGCCAAGCCGACCCCTTTGCTCGGCAGCCGCCACCAGCGGAAGGCTTGGGCCGGATCGGCGACATTGAGCATGAGGTCGGTATGCGTCTCGGGCAGCGTGCCGACGGCGATATCCTCGCAGGCGAACGGCAGCGCGCCAGCGTAGACGGTGCCCAGGGCGCCACCGGCGCAAGCCAAAGTGATCTGCGCCTGGTCCGGAATGGTCGTGGTGCCATGCCCCGTCCCGACGATCGCCGGAATGCCCAGTTCGCGGCTGACGATCGCGGCATGGCTGGTGGCACCGCCATGGTCGGTGACGATACCCGACGCCCGCCGCATCAGCGGAACCCAGTCCGGGTCGGTGGCGGCCGCTATAAGGATGGTGCCGTCGCGAAAGCGATCCGCGTCCTCCGGGCGCGCGATCACGCAGGCGGCACCCGTCACGATGCCGTCCCCGGCCGCTACCCCGGTCGCGAGCACCGGCCCACGCTCTTTGAGCGTCCAGGCGCGCAGCGACGTATCACGGCGATTGGAGTGAACCGTTTCGGGCCGCGCCTGAACGATGAAGAGCTGCCCGGACTCGCCGTCCTTGGCCCATTCGATATCCATCGGCTGGCCATAATGATCCTCGATCAGCATCGCCCAGCGTGCCAGCTGCAGGATCTCGTCATCATTGAGGACGAAGCAGGCCTGCTCATGCTCGCTGGTCGCGACGAGCGCGGTTGCCCGGCCGGCCTCACCGCCCAGGACCGTCTTTTGCAGCTTGCTTCCGCGTACCTTGCCCACGATCGGGTGCACGCGGTCGTCGCAGACCAGGCCCTTGGCGACCTCATGCATATCGGGATCGACCACCCCCTGGACGATCGCATCGCCGAGCCCCCAGGCCGCACTGATCGACACCACTCCGGGAAATCCGGTTTCCGGATCGAGCGTGAAGATGACGCCCGCACCGGCGAGGTCCGAGCGGACCATGATCTGGACGCCGATCGAAAGCGCCCATTGCTTGTCGCCAAGCCCCTTGGCTTGCCGGTACGCGATGGCGCGATCGGTGAACAACGAAGCGAAGCATTGCCGGCACGCCTCGATCAGCGCCTTTTCGCCGCGGACGTTCAGAAAGCTTTCCTGCTGCCCCGCAAAACTTGCCGAGGCGAGATCCTCGCAAGTAGCGCTCGACCGCACCGCGACCGCAGGCTCGGGGACGCCACGCCGCCGAGCGAGCGCGCGATACGAGGCCACCACCTCCTCCTCGACGGCGCGCGGCAGCGCCGTTTCCTCGAACAGCGCGCGGATCGACGATCCAGTGGCGGCCAGGTCCACCCGACCCGAAGCGAAAGCGGCAAGCGCAGCGTCGATCTTCGGTTGCAAGCCGGCACTCCCGACCAGCTCACGGTAGGAATCGGTGGTCACGGCGAACCCTTCCGGGACTCGAATCCCCTGGCCGCCCAGCGCGCGCATCAACTCGCCAAGCGAGGCGTTTTTTTCTCCCACGAGCGCGACGTCGTCGCGGCGGACGGCGTCGAGTGCGATGACACGGCGTGGCGCCGTGTCGGACGGGGGCGAGTCGATGAGGCTGAGGTCGGTCATGACGCGACCTTGCGCATCCCAGCGGCTCCGCGACATCGGGAAACCTATTGAGTAGGTTATGGTCCGGACACGGAGATATTCCGGCAGTCCGCACCAATCTCCTGGCGACGCCTAGTCAGAATGCGGGGAGTGATCGACCGCAGCGAGGAGGCGCTCGATGAAAGGCAATTGGCTTGCGAGCATGGCTTGTTTCGCCTCCGCCACAGCAAACCAGCGCGCGGCGTCGATCTCGGGAAACCGCGTCCTTCGGCCGGATGCGGGCGGCCATTCGATTTCGACCATATTGCTGGTCAATCCGGCGGGATCGAAATCGCGCTCAACCGCAAAGGCATGGACGATCTTCCCACCTGCCTGCCGAACGGACCCCAGCGCGATGAGAGGGCCGGCCACCTCGATACCGAGCTCCTCGGTCACTTCGCGGCGCGCGGCGGCTTCCGGGGTTTCCGCCAGTTCCACAAGCCCCTTGGGAATCTGCCAGGCACCCTGATCGCGACGACGCCAAAATGGCCCTCCCGGGTGAACCAGCAATATTTCGAGGGGGTAACGGCGGAACAGCAGAATACCGGCGCTCGTCGGCATGGGGCGATCACTCGTTAAGCCGGCACGCCGGGCACTGGACGCTCTCTTGGTTCGCCAGAATCGCCCCCAATGTCAAAGCGTCGGCGCTCGGCTAGGCCGCCGACGATCGCGGCCGACAGGCTCGCATCAATTCGATCACTTCTTCATCGTCGGTCTGATCGAATATCTCGTAATGCGCGCCGACCGCGAAGAAGGGATCCGGGGTACTCAGACACACGATCTCGTCACATTCCCGCTCCAGCGCCGCGAGCGTTTCAGCCGGCGCCACGGGGACGGCGAGAATCAGCCGCGCCGGATCGGCCTGGCGAATGCCGTTCAGCGCAACCCGCACGGTGCCGCCCGTCGCGATGCCGTCATCCACCAGGATGACGGTGCGTCCGCCGATGGGAATGGGCTGCGTATCGCCGAGATAGGCACGACGGCGACGCGCGACCTCCTCCAGCTGACGCCCCACCTCGGCGCGGACATATTCCGGCGAGGGACGAAGCTGCTTCACCACGGCATCGTTCAGCACCATCCTGGCGACTGCGCCGTCGAGTACTGCGCCTATCCCGACCTCGGGATGGCCGGGCGCGGCGAGCTTGCGCACGATCAGCAGATCCAGATCGGCATCGAGCGCGCGGGCGACTTCGAACGCCACCGGCACGCCGCCGCGCGGTAACGCGAGGACGAGCGGATGGCTCGCCTTGAAGGATGCCAAGGCTGCCGCAAGCCTCCGCCCCGCGTCGCGCCGGTCGTGAAACTCAGGGACCATAGGAAGCCTCCGCATCCAGATGACGCAAAAACCATCTCGTCGCGTGACCAACCACGGCGTCGAGTGCGCCCGGCTCCTCGAACAGATGGTGTGCGCCGGGAACGAGCACGAGTTCCTTCGGGCAACGAAGATGTTGCATCGCGATTTCGTTGAGCTCGATCACGGGTACGTCGCGGCTTCCGACGATCAACAGGGTCGGCGCACGAACTTGCGCCAGAGCGCGCGCGCCGGCCAGATCGGGTCGCCCGCCACGCGAAACGACCGCACCCACCCGCTCGCCCGCGGTAGATGCCGCGAGCAATGCCGCGCCCCCTCCGGTGCTCGCCCCGAAAAACCCGATCGGCAGATCGCGCGTCGCGCGCAAGGTCGCCGTCCAGGCCGCCGCGGCCGAGAGGCGCGAAGCGAGCAAAGGGATGTCAAAGACGTTGCGCCGATCATTCTCTTCTTCGGGCGTGAGGAGATCGAGCAATAAGGTGGCCAGCCCGGCCCGGCGCAGCTGTTCGGCGACATAATTGTTGCGCGGACTCAGCCGCCCGCTGCCGCTGCCATGCGCGAAGATGACGATACCGCTGGCGCGCTCGGGAATGCCCAGCGATCCAATCAGACCGTCGGGCCCTACAGCGACGTCGATCGGGGGCGCGGCGGCGGCGTTCACGGTTACAGCCCGAACGGCCAGGTTTCGGGCGCGCCGCGCGCGTGTTCCGTGCCAAGCGGCGTCACTGCATTCGTTCGCCCGAACCAGACGAACGCGTCGAACTGGTCGGCCATGATGGCCTCGAAATAATGGCTGGGGCGTTCGGTGTCGGGGCGGTAGACGACTCCGATCGCGCGCTCGAGGCGCGGTTGCCGCAATGCCGCGATCAGATCGGCCTTGCCGCTCGCATCGCGCCAATCGACCATGAAGCGGTCGAGCCCGGTCGCGCGGAAAGCGCTTTCGAAACTGTCCGGCCGCGCAGGCGTAACCTGCTTGATCTCCATATCGCCGTTCCATGCGCTGGCCGCGGCAACCGTGCCGGTATCGGTACCGAAGCCGACCAACACGGCCTCTTCGCCATGGGCCATCCGGCACAACTCGCCGATATTGAATTCGCCCTGCCACCCCATCGCCGTCGCAGCCGCGTTGCCGATATGGCTGTTATGCGCCCAGACGATCGCCTTGGCCCCCTCGCCATGGTGCGCGAGCAACGCCTGGAGCGTACCGAACATATGCCGATCGCGGAGATTCCAGCTCTCCGCCGAGCTGCGATACATGGCGCGATAATAGCGCTCGGCGGCGCGAACGATGCGCGCATTCTGTACGGCGTCGAACCATTGCTCGCCGTCCTGCGCGATATAATCCACGCGGCGATCGAGCAGGTCGCGCAATTGCGCGACCGCGCGCTCCTCGCAATCGCCCTTGCCGGCCTTCAATGCGGCACGGCCATAGTCGCTCGGCTCGTCCTGCCAGGGCGTCAGGCAGCCGTAACGCCGACGCGCTTCCGCCGCAGCGTCGGGATCGACCGTGTCGAGATAGGTCAGCACCGCGTGGATCGACTCGCTGAGCGAATAAATATCGAGCCCGCGGAACGACACGCGGTCGTCCGGGTCGCGCTCGGCATTGTGCCCGCGCAGCCAATCGGCGAATTCCAGCACTTCGATGTTACGCCACATCCAGGTCGGGAAACGGACGAAGGGCTCACCGCGGCGCGGACGTGCGGCTTGGTGGCGGACATAGTCGTCGATCCGGGCGGCGTCCGGCCAGTCGGCTTCGACCGCGATGATCGAGAAGCCGTGATGTTCGATCAGGTGACGCGATATCGCCGCGCGCGCACGATAGAATTCGGCCGTACCATGCGTGGCCTCTCCGAGAAGGACGATGCGGGCATCGCCGAAGCGGTCGAACGAACGCCCGAAAGCCGCGCTGTCGGTTGGATACGGCAACGGCTCCGCGTGATGCCGGAGCAAACCGACCAGATCATTGCGAGAGGGTTGCGGCATGTCGGCCATCCTCTGACAATGCGGTCCGCTATGCCGCTTGTCTGTCCGTAATGTTCCGCAACGTCGCTTCCCACGTCAGCCGCCTTTCCACGGCGTGATCAGTCCACTTTCCGTCCGGAGTTGGGTACCGATACGTGTGGGATATTGTCGCAATGGAGCCATCGGCCCTCGAAATCCGCCTAGGTGCCGGCCAGATCGATCTACTGGCTTTTACGGGCTGGCTGCCGGATCGTTGAGTCTTGATCGACCCGAGCTGGCACTTCGCCCGCCGCGCATCCGTAACTCCACGCATATCGTGGCCCGCGTATGCATCATAGACCGATGCCGCCCCCCTTTGCGGAGACGGTAATGAAGAATATTCTGCTGCTCATTCACGACGATACGGGTCAGGAAGCGCGGCTTCAGGTCGCGCTCGATGTCACCCGTATGCTCAATGGGCATCTGACCTGCCTCGACGTGATAATCCCGCCGGCGGCGATCACCGACGACATGTTGGGCGGCACGGTCGGGGTAGTGCTCCTGGCCGACGAAGTCAGCCGGGAAACACTGAACCGCACGCGCATCGAGGATCGGTTGGCGCACGAGGAAGTGTCGTGGGAATGGGCAGAAGCGACCGGCCGGATAGCGCCTAGCCTGCGTGACGCCAGCCGCTTTGCCGACCTTATCGTCGTCAACCGGCAACTTCATGACTTCCCGGTGCCCGACATGCGCGCCGTGGCCGCCGAGGTGATCGCCAGATCGCGCAAACCGGTACTTGCGGTGCCGGAGGACGAGCGCCGCCTCGACACCGAATGCGCGATGATCGCCTGGAACGGATCGACATCGGCGATGGCAGCTCTGCGTCAGGCGATCCCTTTATTGGCGCGCAGCGAACGTGTACTCCTCGTCCAGGTCAACGAAGGCGCCGGCGACGGCTCGGCCGAAGCTGCCGCCAGCTATCTGTCGCGCTACGATATCCACGTGCGGATCGAGCGTATCGCCGCTTCGCCCGAAGGCGTCGGCCCGACATTGGTCGACCAAGCCGTGCGGCATCAAGCCGGGTATATAGTGGCGGGAGGTTTCGGGCGTGCGCGGCTGGCGGAGACATTGTTCGGTGGTGTGACGCGCGAATTGCTGACCAACGCTCCCTGCCCGATCTTCATGGCGCATTGATCCGCGAGGAGCGCTAAACGCACCTCGCCCGAGCGGCATGCGCCACCCAATCGTGCCGGCGCACCGCAGGCCATTGGAGAGATTGCGCCCGCCTGGACATTGCGAAGGCCGAACGCGCGGCAGGTGTCCGTGCTGTCGCTCCGCATGGGTCTTTCGCGGAAAGCTATGCGCACCCCGCAAAATGACCACGAGGATTTGGCCGCCCTCAACCGGGCAGCAGTTGCCAAGAAGATGGTCCGGTTCGGCGCATCTGCAATCCACTGAATCGTCATGCATCGCGGGCGAACTTGCGCGGCGCCGATCGTTTCGCCGCATCGGCCAGGGCGCACGTCGATCTTCGTGAGCAGCGCCTGACACCGCGACCTAAGGCGTGATGATCACCTTCAACGCCGCAGTATCGGCGGCGCGCCCGAACGTGTCATAGGCGTCGAGCACCTGGTCCAACGTGAAACGGTGCGTCACCAGCCGCCCGGCGGCAAGCGTGCCCGCCGAGACGGTCTTCAACAGCAACGGCGTGGTGATGGTGTCGACCAGGCGGGTGGTGATCGCGATATTGCGCGACCATAAGCGCTCCAGATGGAGATCGGCTTTCGCGCCATGGACGCCGATATTGGCAATGACGCCCCCTGGCGCGACCAGATCCTGGCAGAGCTCGAACGTCGCGGGGACGCCGACCGCCTCGATCACCGTGTCGGCACCGCGGTTCTCGGTAAGTGCCATGACCGCCGCGATCGGATCGGTCGTCCCGCTGTCGATCACGGCCGTGGCGCCGAACGACGACGCGACTTGCAGTCGTCGCGGGTCGACGTCGATCATGATCACGCTCGCTGGGGAATAGAATTGCGCTGTAAGCAGCGCGGCGAGCCCGATCGGCCCCGAGCCGACGATCGCGACGCTGCCGCCCGGCGCTACCTTGCCGTTGAGCACACCGCATTCATATCCCGTCGGCAGGATGTCGCTGAGCATGACGAGGGCTTCCTCGTCGGCACCGGCGGGGATGTGGTGCAAGCTCGTGTCGGCGTGTGGAATGCGGACATATTCCGCCTGGGTGCCGTCGATCACGTTGCCGAGGATCCAGCCGCCGGTCTCGCAATGAGAATACATCCCGCGCCGGCAACAGGAACAGCGACCGCAGGCGGTGATGCAGGAGATCAGGACATGGTCGCCACGGTTGAAAGAGGAGACCCCGGCGCCAACCGTTTCGATCACGCCGACCCCTTCGTGGCCCAGGATTCGGCCCGGTTCGCAGGTCGGCACATCACCCTTCAGGATATGAAGGTCGGTGCCGCAGATCGTCGTGTGCAGAATGCGCACGATCGCGTCACCGGGATGCTCGACCTCGGGCATCGGCCGCTCCTCGAGCCGCTTGTCGCCGACGCCGTGATAGACCAGTGCTTTCATCGCGATGTTCTCCGATCGCTCGCCGCCCGACGGGCAATGTCGCGGCAATGAAGGTTCGGCGCGTGCCGGAACATTGGTAGTTTTACCAAGGACCTCGGGGTCGCTCGGCGATCGTGCTGGGGAGGCTGGATCGATATGCTTTGGTCTATCCCTCGGCAAAGCTCGGGGTCATCGCGAAACAGGTCCAGCCGGCATCGCCGTCCGGACCAATCGAGCGCACGACCCAGCTGTTGCAATCCAACAAGGGGCGCATGGTATGCGAGCGCTGATCGGCCGCAAGGGTGACGGCCGGCGGCGGGCCGGGATGCCATCGCGCCTTGAGGATCCGCGTACCGAAATTGTCGGGCCCGCCGGGGGCGTCGATCGCGACCGCCCATCCCCGCTCGCGCTGCAAGCCGAGCATCGCGCGGATCGCGGCGATCACGAAGAAGCGGGCGCCCACCGCGGCGGCGACCGGATTTCCCGGCAAGCCGAAATACGGGCAGCCATTGGGCAAGCTGGCGAAGAGCACCGGCTTGCCCGGGCGCATCGCCACGCCGCGGAAGTGGATTGTCGCGCCCAGCGCCTGGAGTGCGGCGGGCACCTGGTCATGATCGCCGACCGAAACGCCCCCGGTCGAGATTATCAGGTCCGGCGCGGCGGCCAAGGCCTGCTCGATGCTCGTCACCAACGCGCCGCGGTCGTCTGGTGCTGGTGTTACGAGCTGCGGGGCAAGGCCGGCCTGCCGCATCATCGCGGCTATCATCGGTCCGTTCGAATCGTGGACGAAATGCTCGCCCTCGCCCCGCGCCCGCCGCAATTCGTCGCCCGTGGTCAGCACGACGACGCGCGGCAGCCGGATCGCATCGATCTCGGGAACGCCGAAACAGCATAACGCTCCGATGACTTCAGGCGTTACCAACTTGCCGCGCACGGCGACGAGATCGCCTGGCCGCGCATCTTCGCCCCGGCGGCGGATGTTGCGTCCGAGACCGACGGACTCGGTCAGCAAAATCGCCGGCCCGTCGCGAACGACGCTCTCCTTGGCGACCACGGCGTCGAATGGCGGGACTATCGGCGCCCCGGTGCTGATCGCGCAGGCACCCGGCGCCGAGGCCAGGCTTGCCGCCGCGCCGGCCCGACTTTCCCCGATCAGGTCCAGCCGAACCGGCCTGTCGAGCGATGCATTGGCAGCATCGGCGGCCACGATCGCGAATCCGTCCATCGCCGAACAATCGAACCGCGGATAATCAGCCTGAGCCACAACACCCGCGCCGATGATCCGGCCGAGCGCCGCATCGATTGCTACGGGTTCGACCGGCATTGTCGGGGCGACATTCTCGATGCAGCTGAGCGCGGCGGAAAAATCGATGCGATTCATCGGTCCGCCATACCACGCAGCACGGCAAGATCGTCCGGCCGATTGACGTTCGGGATGGCCGGCCAGCCTTCGAGCGCCTCGGCGCCGATCGCCTTCGCCCAAGCGCTGACGGCGAGGTCCCCGCCGCCGCCGAGATAGTCACTGAGTCTGTCCGCCAACGCGCTGGGCCATAGCCCGATCACCGGCGTGCCGGCGACAAAGCTCGCAACGCGGCGCCCGGCGAGATCGGCGAGCAGGCCGGCGGGGAGTGACGGCGTATCGCAGGGGAGCGTGAGCACCGCATCAAAATGGCGATCCCGGGCGTGACGCAACGCACCGCACAATCCGCCGAGCGGGCCGAGCCCGGCCGCAGGCCAGTCGGCTATCGAGACATAAATCGGGTGGTCGCGCCCGACGACGGCGATGTCCTCGCTGACCGGCCGCAACGCCTGGGCGGCGTGGTCGAGCAAGGCCAATCCATCGAGCATCGCGAGCGCCTTGTCGCGGCCGAACCGGCGCGCCTGCCCCCCGGCGAGGACCACGCCGAGCAGCCGGGTCATGGTGCCCGCTCGAGCAGCGCATCGCTGCGCGCCAGAACGACGAGCCGAAGCCCCGCCTGGGCCGCGCGCGCCATGGCTAGGTCGGTCGGCGCCGAGATCGTCACCAGCATCGGACATTGCGCGAGGACCGCTTTTTCGACCAGTTCATAGGAGCAGCGCGACGACAGCAAGGCGAACCCGCCATCCCAGCTGCGTCCGGATCGCGCCATCGCCCCGATCAGCTTGTCGAAGGCATTGTGGCGGCCGACATCCTCGCGGACCTCGATCACGGCGCCGTCCGCGTCGCACAAGGCGGCGGCATGTACCGCGCCGGTCTGTTCATGGAGCGGCTGGCGGGCACGAAGCTCGGCCAGCGCGGCGAATATCTGGTCCGGGGCGGCGCGCGACACCGTTTCGACCCTGGGCAGCGGCCGGATCGCCTGTTCGAGATTTTCGATGCCGCAAAGCCCGCAGGACGATTCCGACACGCGGTGTCGCGCCCGTTCGACCAACGCTTCGGCGCGCGACGGCGCGAGCGATGCGCGGACCACGTCGCCACTGGGCGTCGCATGCACGTCGACCGCCTCGATCTGGCTGACATGGTCGATCAGCCGCTCGCTCAGCGCAAAGCCGACGACGAAATCCTCGATATCGAGCGGCGTCGCCATCATCACGGCATAGCCGATGCCGTTGAACTCGATCGCCAACGGCCGCTCGATCGCCACCGCCCGCTCCACCTCGCCGAAACCCGACCCGTCGGCGGCATGGCGGCGAAAGCGCATGGCAGAAACGCCGGCGGTACGAAAACGGTCGGGCGACGTTTCGGTCAATCGGCCCGTTCCGCATTCTCGCGGAGCAGCCTAACCGCACCCCTGGCGGTATCGCTCAGATGCTCGCCGCCGCGATTGAGATACGCCACGATCATCTGGCGCATCCGGGGATCCCAGAACTGGCGGATATGATCCCGGGTCGCGGCCACCGGGCGGTCGGGACATTGGCTGGCGAGCTCGCGTGCGATCTGGTTCGCCATGTAGACGAGATGGTCGGTGGTCGACATCGCCCGCGCCTCACTCGGCCGCTTCGTGAAGGATGCGGCGCGAGCGCTCGGCCTGCGCCTGATAGCTCTGCTGCCAGTCACTCGGTCCGTTCGATATCGCGACCTGGACGGCCGTGACCTTGTATTCCGGGCAATTGGTTGCCCAGTCCGAATAGTCGGTGGTGATGACGTTGGCCTGGGTCGCGGGATGGTGGAAGGTCGTATATACCACACCCGGCGCGACGCGTTCTGTGATCAGGGCACGCAAGGTCGTCTCTCCCGCCCGGCTGCGCAGGCTGACCCAGTCGCCGTCGCGGATACCACGATTCTCGGCGTCGTGCGGATGGATTTCGAGCCGGTCCTCCGGGTGCCAGACGACATTGTCGGTGCGCCGCGTCTGGGCGCCGACATTGTATTGGCTGAGGATGCGCCCGGTGGTCAGCAGCAGCGGGAAACGCGGCCCGGTCTTCTCGTCGGTGGGGATGTAATCGGTGACAACGAAATGCCCCTTGCCGCGCACGAAATGATCGACATGCATGGTCGGCGTGCCGTCGGGCGCGGCCTCGGTCGCCGGCCATTGCAGCGACCCCAGACGGTCGAGCGCGTCATAGCTCACCGTGGCGAAGGTCGGCGTCAAAGCGGCGATCTCGTCCATGATCTCTGACGGATGGGAATAGCTCCAATCGAGCCCGATCGCATTCGCCACGAGTTGCACGATTTCCCAATCGGCATAACCGTTGATCGGCTCCATCACCTTGCGCACACGCTGGATCCGGCGCTCGGCATTGGTGAAGGTGCCGTCCTTTTCGAGAAAGGTCGATCCCGGCAGGAAGACGTGCGCGTAATTGGCGGTTTCGTTGAGGAACAGGTCCTGCACGACGACGCATTCCATCGCGGCGAGCCCTGCCGCGACATGATGCGTGTTGGGGTCCGACTGCAGGATATCTTCACCTTGCACGAACAGCGCCTTGAACGTTCCGTCGGTCGCGGCGTCGAGCATATTGGGGATGCGCAGACCGGGCTCAGCGTCGAGCGCGACGCCCCAGGCGCGTTCGAACATCGCGCGCGTCGCGGCGTCGGAGACGTGGCGATAGCCCGAATATTCGTGCGGAAAGCTGCCCATGTCGCATGAGCCCTGGACGTTATTCTGGCCACGCAGCGGGTTCACGCCGACGCCCTCGCGGCCGATATTGCCGGTCGCCATAGCCAGATTGGCAATCGCCATGACGGTCGACGACCCCTGGCTATGCTCAGTCACCCCCAGGCCATAATAGATAGCGCCGTTGCCGCCGGTCGCGAACAATCGCGCGGCGGCGCGAAGGTCGGCGGCGGGTACGCCGGTCAACGCCTCGGTCGCTTCGGGCGAGCGCTCGGGCTGCGCGACGAACGCCGCCCAATCCTCGAATTCGCTCCAGTCGCACCGCTCGCGCACAAAGGCCTCGTCGGCCAGTCCCTCGGTCACGACGACATGCGCGATCGCGGTCAGCACAGCGACGTTGGTGCCGGGACGCAACGGCAGATGATACGTCGCGTCGATATGCGGTGTGTGGACGAGATCGATGCGCCGCGGGTCGATCACGATCAGCTTCGCGCCCTGGCGCAGCCGCTGCTTCATCCGGCTGGCAAACACCGGATGGCCGTCGGTCGGATTGGCCCCAATCACCATGATGACATCGGCATGCGCGACGCTGTCGAAATCCTGCGTTCCCGCCGACGTGCCGAACGTCATCTTGAGGCCGTAGCCGGTCGGAGAGTGGCAGACCCGCGCACAGGTATCGACATTGTTGTTGCCGAATCCCTGGCGGATCAGCTTCTGGACCAGGAACGTCTCTTCGTTGGTGCAGCGGCTGGAGGTTATGCCGCCGACGCTGTCCTTGCCGTACTTCGCTTGGATGCGACGGAATTCGCTCGCGGTGTAAGCGATTGCTTCTTCCCAGGACACTTCGCGCCACGGCTCGTCGACCGACGCGCGGATCATCGGGTTCAGGATACGGTCGCGGTGATTGGCGTAACCCCAGGCAAACCGCCCCTTGACGCAGCTATGCCCGCGATTGGCCTTGCCGTCCTTCCACGGCACCATGCGGACCAGCTGCTCGCCGCGCATTTCCGCCCGGAAGGTGCAACCGACCCCGCAATAGGCACAAGTCGTGACGATCGCCTTGTCGGGCGTCCCCGCGGCAATCACCGACTTCTCGATCAGTGCCGAGGTGGGGCAAGCCTGCACGCAAGCGCCGCACGACACGCATTCGGACGCCAGGAAGCCATCGTCCTGGCTGGCGGCGACCTTGGAGCCGAACCCGCTGCCCTCGATCGTCAGCGCAAACGTCCCCTGAATCTCGTCGCAAGCACGCACGCAGCGCGAGCAGACGATGCATTTGGCAGGATCGAAGGTGAAATACGGGTTGCTGTCGTCCTCGTGGGCGGTGAGGTGATTGCTCCCCTCATAGCCGTAGCGGACGTCGCGCAAGCCAACCGCGCCGGCCTGATCCTGCAATTCGCAATCGCCATTGGCCGAGCAGGTGAGGCAATCGAGCGGATGATCGGAGATGTAGAGCTCCATCACCCCGCGCCGCAGCTTGGCCAGCCGATCGGTTTGCGTCCGTACGACCATACCCTCGGCGACCGGAGTGGTGCACGATGCCGGATAGCCGGTTCGGCCATCAATCTCGACCAGGCAGAGCCGGCACGAACCGAACGCCTCGAGCGTATCGGTCGCGCATAATTTCGGAACATTGGTGCCGACCAAAGCCGCGGCGCGCATGATCGACGTACCTTCGGGCACGGCGACGTCCTGGCCGTCGATCCTCAGCGTCACCATCGCCGGCGCTGCCGCCGCTATTGCCTTGGTGCCGAGATCGCGCTCGCCGATCCATGCCATGGTCGTTACTCCGCCGCCGCCGAGGAAATAGGCGCAGCCGCCGCGCCGAAATCCTGCGGAAAATGGTCGAGCGCGCTCAGCACCGGATAGGGTGTGAACCCGCCAAGCGCGCAGAGCGATCCGAACTTCATCGTATCGCACAAATCGCGCAGCAACTCGATTTCCTCCTCGGCGGGCCGTGTTCCGCGGGCGATATTGCGCATCTGGGGAAGCCGTTCGACCGCGTCGGCGGCGCGGTCTTCGCCGGCGATGAGGCGATCGATCAGCTCGACTCCGCGCGTCGATCCGATCCGGCACGGCGTGCACTTGCCGCAGCTCTCATGCGCGCAGAATTCCATCGCGAAGCGAGCCATGTGCGCCATGTCGACGGTGTCGTCGAACACCGTGATACCGGCATGGCCGATCAGCCCCCCGGCCGCTGCGAAGGCTTCATAGTCGAATGGCAAGTCGAACATCGAAGGCGGAAAATAGGCGCCCAGCGGTCCGCCGACCTGCACCGCCTTGACCGGGCGGCCGCTGTCGGTACCGCCGCCGATATCCATCACCAACTCGCCTAGCGTGATGCCGAAACCCGTTTCGAACAGCCCGCCATTCCTGACATTTCCGGCCAGCTGCACGGGCATGGTGCCGCGCGACCGGCCGAAGCCGATCGCGGCATAGGCCTCGCCGCCTTTGCTCAGGATGAACGGCACCGCCGCCAGGCTCAGCACGTTGTTGATCACCGTCGGACGGCCGAACAAACCGGCGATCGCCGGCAGAGGCGGCTTGGCCCGCACCTCGCCACGTTTGCCCTCGATCGAGTCGAGCATGGCGGTTTCCTCGCCGCAGACATAGGCCCCGGCCCCGACTCTGACTTCCAGCGCGAACGGCGCGACGATCGCCGCCGCGCGCATGATCGCCTCGCGCATAGTGCGGATGGCGAAGGGATATTCGGAGCGGATATAGATGTAGCCACGCTCGGCCCCGACCGCATGGCCGGCGATCGCCATCCCCTCGATCAGGCAGAAGGGATCGCCTTCCATCAGCAGGCGGTCGGCGAAGGTGCCGCTGTCGCCCTCATCGGCATTGCAGACGACATATTTGGTCGCGCCCGGCGCGTCGTGGACGGTCTGCCATTTGATTCCGGTCGGAAAGCCGGCGCCGCCGCGCCCGCGCAGTCCGCTCGCCTTGACCGCATCGATCGCGGCCTGTGGCGGCATTGCGCGTGCCGCCGCCAGTCCGCGCCAGCCGCCATGCGCTTCATAATCGTCCAGGCTCAACGGATCGATCACGCCGCAGCGGACAAAGGTGAACCGCTGCTGCCGCGCGAAGAACGGCATGGCAGCCACGTCGCCGAGCCGCGCCGGATGGCTGCCGTCGAGCACCAGGGCTGCGTCGGCGGCCGCGACCGGCCCGAATCCTACCCTGCCCTCCGGTGTCTCCACCTCGACCAGCGGCTCCAGCCGAAACAACCCGCGGCTGCCCGTCCGCACGACATCGGCGCCGGCATTCGCGAGAGCCTCGGCCACGGCGTCAGCGCCGAGCGCCGCCGCCGCCATATCCTGGCTGACATAGACCCGCGTCATCGCATCAAGTCTCCGAGCAGGCGATCGAGCGTCGCCGGATCGATCCGTGACACCGGGACATCGTCGATCATGGCATTCGGACCGGTCGCGCACAGGCCGAGGCAATAGACCGCGTCGAGCGTCACCCGTCCATCCGAACTGGTCTCGCCCACCCGCAAGCCCAGTCGTTCACTCGCGATACGCTCGATCGCCGCGGCGCCGCGCGCCTGGCAACTCTCGGCACGGCACAACCGCACTCGATGCCGTCCGACAGGGCGGCGGCGGAAATCGTGGTAGAAAGTCACCACGCCGTGGACATCGGCGCGGCTGAGGTTGAGCGCAGACGCGACCGGCGGCACCATCAGGTCGTCGATATAGCCGAATTCCTCCTGCAGTGCGTGGAGCATCGGCAGCAGCGCGGTCTGTTCACCGCCCATATCCTCGGCAAGGCGCGCAACGGCTGCGGCATAATCGTCCGCATGGGTCGCTTCGCCGGCGACCGACCTGTCGTTCCGCGTTGCACTCACCGGGCGATTAGGAGCCCGAGCCGGCGCCAAGTCAAATCAACAATCCTTGATTTCAATAGAAAAACTCTATCACAACAAGGCCGCCAGCGATCGGGCAGTCGCCAGAGCGGCACTCGCCAGCGGGCCGATCGGTGCGCGGTCGAGCACGATCAGCCCGATATGGCTCGGCGGAAGCGGGTCGTCGAACGGAATGATCTTGGCCCAACCGCCGCTGGGGACGATTTCGGCATAGGTATCCGGAACGATCGTCGCGAACGGCCCGGCCTCGACCATTGCCAGCAAGGCGACATAGCTGTCCGCGGTCGCCATCGGTCGCACGGCCAGCCCTTTACGCGAAAGATGGTCGTCGAGGATGCGCCGGTTCTGCATGCCTTCGTGCAGCAGGCAGAGCGGGAAGGACAGTGCCGTCGTCCAATCGATCCCGGCGCAATCGTCGAGCGCATCGCGGTGGCACAGGAACATCGCCCTTTCCGCATAAAGCGGCGCCGCGAGTACCGAGGTCGGCGGCTCATGATCGAGATAGGTGATCCCCGCATCGAGCTCGAATGCGGCCAGACCGCGCTCTATCTCTCGCGACGTCAGCGATCGCACGGTCGGTACCAAATTCGGATGGGTTGTCGCGAGCGCGCGCGCGAATTGCCCGACCACCGGCATCGCCGCGGGGATGACGCCGAGGCGCAGCGTTCCGGTCAGCGGTCCATGCGCCAGTTCGGCGGCGTGCTCCAGTCCCTCGATCATCGCGATAGCCTGTTGCGCCCAGGGCAGCGCCGCGCGCCCTTCGTCGGTCAGCCCGGTAAAGCGCCGATCGCGCTGGATCAGCCGTCGACCGAGCTGTTCCTCGAGCGCGGAAATACCCGCCGACAGGGTCGGCTGCGACACGTTGCACGCCGCCGCTGCCCGGGCGAAATGCCGTTCGCGCGCGACCGCGACGAAATATTCGAGCAACCTGAGGTTCACACCGCATCGATTTACCTCGCGACCGCAGGTGTCAACCGGTGGCGCCAGCTGCGGCCCCCGGCGGCGGTGCTACAACCGCCCAAACACGCGGCGGACAAGGCGAGCCAGAATGGACGATCCCGGCAGCGGCGCGCGATGATCAACCCGCGGGCTAGTTTCGCGCGACGTCGCGCCGTCGATCCCGGCCGGCGATCTCAGGCTGTCCAGATAGCGCTGCCTGGCCGGTTCGAACGCTGCCTCGATGCCGCGGCGGATGTCGATCAGCGGGTAGCCAAGCGCAGCTGTATCGCCGAACCGATAGGTCTCGGCGGGAAAATCGATCAGCACGGTCAATATCCCGCCCTGATCGTAACGGCGCAAGTCGAGCCGCAGCCCGCTGCTGCCGACCCACGCTGCGAGCGCATCCCAACTTGTTCCCCAGAGGTCGAGTATGACGCGCCCAGTCGCGACCTCCGTCAAGCGCGGGGCGTGAGTCCATAGCGACGGGCTCCATTCGCCGATCAAAAGCTCCAGTCTGATCGTCTGGTCGGGCGATAATCGCGTGTCGCAGGTGGGCGGTGGCCGGCTGTCGTCACGAGACGACGGCGTCCAAGGTCCGGAAACGTCCTGCGGCATGGGGTTAGCGGCTAGCCGGTTGCGGAGCAGCCGACGGCACGGCGCCGGAGGCCGTAGGGAGCCGTCCGGTAGAAATGGACACGCCGAACATCCGCCACTCGCCTTCGATCCATTGATACAGCATTTCGAAATCGAGCGCTGTCGGGCGCAGCGGAAAGCTGCCCTGGACCTGCAGCAAGCCCGGCCGGATCAGCCGAGGCGGAGCGCGAAACACCGGGGTCACCAGCAATGTCCGCGTCAGGTCGATCCTGTCCGCGCGCAAACGCGTGAAAATGGCCGTCAGCCTGGTCGTATCGTTGGCCCCTTGGAATGCCGGCGCGGCGTTATCGCGCAATACAGAATAATTGCCCGACGCGATCGCCCCCTGGACGGTGACCATCGTGGTCCACACCATGCGGTCGATGTCGATCGTCGCCGGCATCGGTGTTGCAGAGGGCGCCGGCAAGGGATCTTCTTGCGCCGCCGCATTGCCCGGTAGGGTCACGCTCATGGCAGCTGCCAGCAATGCCGGAATGCTCCAGTGACGGTGAAGAATCATGATCGCTGTCCCGAAGTGGTAGGAATAGGGAGGACCGGTCGACGCATCGGCGTAAAGACGCGCAGCCCGGCCCTCCGGCACGGTAGACCGGCAGAGGGGGTGCCAGCCTACCGAAGATTACAGGCCGAAGCTGATACCCACGCGCCCGCCAGTCGACCCACGGGCGGTCGATCCCGCAACACCGGCGCTGATATAGACGCGCCGACTGACCCGCCCGACGACTGCGCCAGAAAAGCCCTGCTCGCCACGGTACGTCGCCAGGTTGAACGAGAAGGACAGCTTGCTGTCGGGAACGATCACTGCCCCGCCGAGCGCCATGGCGGCGGCAATACCGCCATTGGCGGCCTTGACGCTGACGTTGAGGCTCGCGACCTGACCCGCAAGCGACGAGGTGAGCGTTTCCAGGCTCGAAAGACGGCCGTTCTGCACGGTATCCAGCGCCTGGATCGCGGTGATCTGTCCAGCCTGGGTGTTCGATGTTGTCTGCAGCGAGCCGATATTGGCCGATTGGACGGTGTCGAGCGCCTGGATCGACGAGATCTGCCCGGCCTGGGTGCTCGACGCGGTTTGCAGGGAAGCGATATCCGCCGACTGCGCGGTATCGAGCAACTGGATCGACGCAATGCTGGCATCCTGGGCAGCGTTGACGCCTTCGATCGATGTCAGGCGTCCATCCTGCACAGCTTGCCCCGCGATGATCCCGGAGATGGTCGTAGTGTCGCGCCCGAGGGTTCCGTTGCCGTCGACGGTGACCAAAGACACCGACCCGGTTTGCGCCAACGTGCTCGCCGCGATGTCGCCGATACTGACCGAACTACCGTTGCCGCCAAGGCGGATTTCGCCTGCCCTGGTGGGGTTGGCCCCCGCCCCAAGCGCGACTGACTTGTCAAACAGCGCGTTGGCGTTTTCGCCCAGCGCGATCGCGCTCGCGCCAGTCGCCTTGGCGTTGTTTCCAACCGCGATTGCCGATTGGCCGTTGGCATCGGAAAACTGGCCCATCGCAACCGACGCGTCACCATTGGCGGAATTGTTGGCACCGATCGCCACCGCGCCGGTGCCGGTTGCGAAATTGGGATCGCCGATCGCCACCGCGCCGTTGCCATTGGCCTGGTTACCGAGACCGATCGACACCGCTGCACCCCCCGAGGCGCCGGCGCCGGTGCCTATAGCCACCGAATCGTTACCGCCCGCCACGGCACCCTTTCCTCCGGCGAACGCCCCAGCACCTGTGGCGGTCGCGCTCCATCCCACGGCCGTCGAAAAATCTCCCGCGGCCTTTGCCACATTGCCGAGCGCCGTCGCGCTGAACCCCGAGGCGGTGGTGACATCGCCAAGCGCCAGAGCATGCGAGCCCGAGGCATTCGTTAATCTGCCGATAGCGATTCCCCAATTACCGACAGCCGACGCGCTCCGCCCAGCGGCAAACGCGCTGTCTCCCGATGCGGAGGCCCCGGCTCCAAAGGCCGATGCATTGAATCCGCTCGCATCGGCGGCACGGCCGACCGCCGTACCGTTCAAGCCGGCGGCGCTCGAGTTCTGACCGAGGGCCAGACCGTAATCGCCAATCGCGGTCGCTCCCGCGCCAAACGCGCTCGCCTGATAGCCTGAGGCGTTGGCGAAATAGCCGATTGCAATTGCGTAATCGGCGGTCGCGGTTGCCGCATGGCCGAACGCATTGGCATCCTGCCCCGTCGCATACGAATTGTTACCCACGGCCAGACTGTCCTGACCGAACGATTGCGCGTTCCGGCCGATGCTGACCGATCCCGACCCGGTGCTCGTCGCTTGGGAGCCGATCGCCAATGACGTGTCCCCGGACGCCACTGCATTAGGTCCCAAGGCCGTCGTATATTGTCCCGAAGCCTTCGCGCTATCGCCCAGGGCAATGGCTGACGAGTCGGTCGCCTGAGCGTCTACGCCGAATGCGGATGAACGGGTTCCGGTCGCCATTGCAGTAGTGCCAAATGCAGATGCGGAGGTGCCGGCCAGCGCTTGACGACCGAATACGGAGGCATCCTGTCCAGTCGCGGCTGCTAGGAATCCGAAAGCCGAATCGCCGAAAAGGTTTGCCTTGGCGCCAACGCCAACAGCGGTGGCGTCTTGGCCGAAGGCTTGCGCGAAACTGCCCACCGCGACAGCCTGATCGCCGGTCGCAGACGAACTCGAACCGACCGCCGTGCTGGAATCGCCGGTGGCAACCGCCGTATCGCCGATAGCTGTGCCGCCGGTTCCGGTGGCGTTCGAGTTGTTGCCACACTCAAGGCCGCTGGTCGGTACCACAACGCACTGCGCTGATGCGGGACTGGCGACCGCGATCGCGACGATACTCCCACCACTGGCCGCGAGAAGTTTGATGATTTTCTGCTTCGACATGTTCTGTCCCCAATTTCGCGAATGATTTCGCAGCCATGGGTGAACCTTCCGCCTGGCGGCCCACCCGATGATGGGGCGCCAATTAGGCGAGCGATCCTAGTCGAAACATACCGCGTTCGCGGTAGGCGCGGGACGAGATCCCGCTTGAAAATGCGAAGATATTATGAGGTTATACTATTTCAAGCACATGGACTTACCATTCTTAAGGCGATCGCGACCCGCGCACGCCAAATCGACCGGACCGGCTGGGGGCATGAAATGATCTTTTCTTCCAGCGATCTGCCGGCGCAGCTGGATGACCATGCGCGATTCAAGCTGTGGCACGAAGTCTTCAACGCGGAGATTGCGGAGGCGTATTTTTCGAAGGCCGAAACCATTCCCTTCGACATGACGTTCAAAGGCATCGCGATCGGTCCGGTGACCTATTCGACCATGGCCGGGACGATAAACGGAGCCGTGCGCACGCCCGCGCATGCTGCCGCTGACGAGCATTATACGGTGCATATCAACACCAGCCGCAGCGCGGTCGGCGGCGTTCACGAAAAGCGCGACGTGGAGATCAGCAGCGGCGGGGCCCTGGTCAACGCCTCGCAAGCTCAACGGTTGAGCGGCGGCGATTACAATAGCTGGATCTTGGTGCGTATACCGATGACGATGCTCGAGGCGAACTTTTCGGGGCTCGCCTCCAGCCAGGGTCGGGTGATCGCACCTGACCATGAGGCGCTGCGCTTGCTGCGCCGCTATGTCGGGTTGCTCGATACGGAGAGCGACACGCTGTCGGCGGGGATCGCCGACCATATGGCGGCAACAATCGTCGATCTGACCGGACTGGCGATCGGCGTGCGGGGCGACGAGGCCGAACTCGCGGGCATGCGCGGACTGCGCCGCGCGCGGCTCGGCGCGGTACTCGACCGTATCCGGCGCGATTACAGCCGGCCCAATCTCTCTGCGGAAACTGTCGGACGCGAACTCGGTCTGTCCGCGCGCTATATCCAGGACCTGCTCGCCGCGAGCGGAGCCAGCTTCTCCGAGCGTGTCCTTGAACTTCGGCTGCAGCACGCGCGCAAGATGCTCTGCTCACCCAGTCATCGCGGCAAGCGGATCGGCGAAATCGTTTATGCTTCAGGCTTCAACGATATCTCTTACTTCAACCGCTGTTTTCGACGCCGGTTCGGCTGCACCCCCGGCGCGGCCCGGTGAGTGACGGATAATCATCATCCCGGCGCTGACGAGCGCCTCCGCCGTGCGCCCCCGTCCAAGTCCAGCGCGCTCCAGCCCAAGACAGCGCCGCGGCTGGGTGCGATGACCTCGCCGCAATTCGCGGATCGCGTTCTTGGCGACGGGGTTGGACAAGATGGCGATAATGATGCGATCGACTCGGCGGACGAGCTAGAGATGATCCGCGTGGCGATCATCGAGGACGATCCTGCGACGATCGACCTGCTACGATCGGCAATCGAGCCGGCCGAAAATATCGAAATCGCGGCGGTGGCGCGCAACTTCATGACCGGCGTGAAGTTGATCGCCGCAGGCGGATATGACGTGCTGTTGTGCGACCTGGGGCTGCCCGACGGTAGCGGCATCGCGCTGATTCGCGAGTCCGCCACCCGATATCCGGCGGCCGACGTCATCGTCATCACGATTTTCGCCGACCAAGCCAAGGTGCTCGACAGCATCAAGGCGGGTGCGCGCGGCTATCTGCTCAAGGACGAACAGTTCGCCGATTGCGTCGAAGGCATTCGCGAAATCCGCCGGGGCGGGTCGCCAATCAGTCCTATCATCGCCCGCCAGTTGCTACTTCAGATCCATCCGGCGAGTAGGGCCGCGTCCATGCCATTGAAGGAGGGATTGTCGCCGCGCGAACTGGAAATCCTCAACCTGCTCGCGCGCGGATTCAGCAATGTCGAGATCGGCGAACTGATCTCGATTTCGAAGCTGACGGTCGGCACCCACGTCAAGAACATCTATCGCAAGCTCGAGGTCAATTCGCGATCGGAAGCCGTGTTCGAAGCGTCCAGCCGCGGCATCATGAATGCGCATTGACGCGGTAGGGCGGCGTTACCGGGCCACCCCGATTATCGCGACCATCGCTGCGCTGGTGCTGCTCGTCACTGTTGTCCTGTGCTGGTGGGGCCGAGACGGGCCCGCTGCGGCCGAGACTGAGGTGGCGCTCGATTATGGCGCAGTCGATTTCAGTTTTTCGGATGCGGCAACTATTCCGATCGGCGGCTGGCAGCCGGGCAAGCTGCCGGATTTCCGTTTACTGAGCGCGGCCAAGGCGCGAGGCAGCGATCCACCGCAAGTATGGGTGCGTGCGCGATTTGACCGCGCGATTTTCGGCGAACGGCCGCTGGCGCTCCACACCGAAATGGTTCGCGACAGCTACACGATCTATCTCAACGGCATCGAACTATATCGCTCGCGCGCGGACTCCGGCGACCAGTCGTTCAGCTGGAATCGCCCGCTCTACGTGCCGCTGCCGCCGGCGATGCTGCGCCCCGGCGGCAATGAGATCGTCTTTCGGATCGAGACGCTCGCTCCCAATCTGCTCGGGCTTGGGGCGCTGCATGTCGGCCCCGATCGCGTCGTGCGGGCCGGTTTCAACAGCCAGTTGTTCTTCAGCAATATCGCGCCGCAGATCGTGTCGGGCTATTTGTTGATCCTGACGATCGGCGCGCTGTCATTCTGGGTGAAGCGGCCGAAGGATAACATCTATGGTTGGCTGGCACTTGTCGGCCTCGTGTGGCTGTTCCGGAATCTCCAATATTTCGTCCAGGAACCGCCGATCGAGCGGGTGTTGTTCTGGACTGCGTCGACCGACGCGATATTCGTGCTGATGGCCGCCGTTTTCGGATTCGCGGCAGCCTATTTCGCGCTGCACCGTGCCCGGCTGATACAGGGCGCGGTTTTTGCAATGTGCGCGGTGGAAATCTTCGCCCGCCATCAATTAGTGGCCGCGGGTCGCAGCGAGTTGCCGAGCTTCCTGCTGACCGTCCCGATGACGGCGACGATGATCGTCCTGCTGGCCGGGGCATGCGTCAAGAAGCCGACCTCGCAACATTGGACGATGTTCGGCGCGATCCTCCTGTCACTCGCCTTCTCTTTTCACGACATGCTGTTTTCGTTCAAAGTCTCGCGGGGCGCCGGGCTGTTTCTCCAGCCCTTTGGCGGACTCGCGATCTTCGCGGCGTTCGACGTGGCGCTGACGTCGCGATTGCAGACTGCCCTGGTCGACGTTGAAGACGTCAACCTGAAGCTCGAAGCCCGCGTCGCCGAAATCACCGCAAGCCTGGCCGAAAGCGAAGATGCGCGCGCTAAACTACAGGTCGCGCACGCCGTCGATGGCGAACGCGAACGAATGATGCGTGAAATCCACGACGGGATCGGATCCAGCCTGCTCACCGCGCTCGCCCACGCCAAGCATCGCAACGAATCGCCCGAAACGATCGCGACGCTGAAGCGCTCGATTACCGACCTGCGGATCGGCGTCGATTCGCTCGAGCCGATCGACGGCGATGTCGTGGCGCTGCTCGCCAACCTGCGCCACCGGATGGAACGCGAACTGAAAGGTGCGGGACTGACGTTCGTGTGGAGGGTCGAGGCAGCGCCACCCCTGCCCTGGCTCGACCCGGTCGGCGCGCTGCACATTCTGCGCATCCTGCAGGAAACGATCGGCAACAGCCTGCGCCATTCGGAAGGGGCGACGATCGAAGTCCGCTGCGGCCCGTCGAGCCGCGACGGAGCCGCTGGCATTCTGATCGAGATCGCGGACAACGGCGTCGGCTTCGATCCCGCCAGCACCTCGCGCGGCAAGGGCCTTGCCAACATGGCCGCGCGCGCGGAAGCGCTGAACGCTAGCTTTTCCTGCACCAGCACGATCGGAGGGGGAACGACGATATCGATCTGGTTGCCGTTGGACCGAGCTCCGGCGGAAATCGGCGAGCCGGCGTCTTGACCTCTCAGCTCGGCATCGGCGCTGCGGGGCTTCCCCGAACCCGATCGACCGCTATACCGACCGGCAATGAAGACACTTGTCGATCCGTCCAATGCGCTTGCGCAGGGACTCACCGCAGTCCGCAGCCAGTTCAAGGTTCCCGCCGTTTTCCCCCCGGATGTGCTCGCCGCAGCCGAAGCAGCAGCCAAACGGGTGCCGACCGAGCATGTCGATCGAACCGCTTTGCCGTTCGTCACGCTCGACCCAGCGACCTCGACCGATCTCGACCAGGCCTTCGCAATCGAGGCGGCGGGAAGCGACCTGCTGCTGCGCTATGCGATCGCCGATGTGGCGTGGTTCGTCGACGACGGGGACGCGATCGATGTCGAGGCATGGGCCCGCGGCACGACGCTCTATCTGCCCGACGGCAAGGCGGGTCTGTATCCGCCGGTGCTGGCCGAAGGCGCCGCGAGCCTGCTTCCGGACGGGCCGCGGCCTGCGGTCATCTTCATCGTGCGGGTCGCGCCTGACGGATCGGTCAAGCTCGACGGCGCCGAACGCGCGATAATCCGCAGCCGCGCCAAGCTAGCTTATGACAGTGTCCGCGACAGCGATCTGCCGCCCGACTTTGCCGAACTCGCGCGGCGTATCACAGCGGCGGAAGATGCGCGCGGCGCCTCACGCGTCGATCCGCCTGAACAGGAAGTCGACCGGCAAGCCGATGGCAGTTTCGAACTGCAGTTCCGCCCCCGTCTGGAGGCCGAGGATCGTAACGCGGCGCTATCGCTGGCAACCAACCTCGCGGTGGCCGACGCATTGCAGGCGCATCACACCGGTCTGTTCCGCGTGATGCCCGCGCCCGATGCGCATGCCGTCGTTCGGCTACGCAACACCGCCCGCGCGTTCGGCCTGTCCTGGCCCGCCGATGTTTCGCTCGAATGTTACGAGAATGGCCTGAGCGCCAACGATCCGCGCCAAGCCGCTTTCATGCTGGCGATCCGGCGCGCGGGTGGTGGTGCGGCGTATCAGCCCTATCGCGACGGTGTCGTGCCGTGGCACGCGCCGATGGCGGCGACCTATGCCCATGCGACGGCGCCGCTCCGGCGGCTTGCCGATCGCTATGTCGTGCGCGCCGCGCTCGCCGTCGCCAACGGCCAGCCGGTTCCCGACGTGGTCGCGCAAGCCTTCGAGAAACTGCCGCCGGTGATGGGGCATGCAGACGCGACCGGCGGCCAGATCGACCGTGCGGTGATCGATCTCGCCGAGGCCGCGGCGCTCAAGGACCGTGTCGGAGAGATATTCGGCGCGGTCGTCACCGATCTCGATCAGAAAGGCGCGAGGATCCAGTTGAGCGACTTGCCCGTCGTCGCACGGGTCGATGCGCACGGCGTCGAGCCGGGCGACACCGTCCGCGTCCGCCTGACCGGCGCCGACCCAGAACGCCGCGCGATCACCTTCGTCCGGATCAACTGACCCTAATGGGGCTTTGCAGTACTAAAGAAACCCAAGCGGTGACCCACGCCGCACTACCCCTATGTAGTCGCCGGACAGATAGTGTATTTCCGGCGCACGCGGTTATCCTGCGCCCCGAAAGGTGTTTCGACGCATGGCAACCCGGCCGCTGGCCTCCACTGACGACTTGATTCAGCCCGCAACGCTCACGCACCTGCAGCGGCTGGAAGCGGAGAGCATCCATATCCTGCGCGAAGTGGTGGCCGAAGCCGAGCGTCCGGTGATGCTCTATTCGGTGGGCAAGGACAGCGCCGTCATGCTGCACTTGGCGCGCAAGGCTTTCTATCCCGCGCCGCCGCCTTTCCCGTTGCTCCACGTCGACACTACCTGGAAGTTCCGGGATATGTACGCGTTGCGCGACCGGGCCGCACGCGAGGCGGGGATGGAATTGCTCGTCCACCACAATCCCGACGCGATGGCACGCGGAATCAATCCGTTCGATCATGGCGCGCTGCATACCGATCTGTGGAAGACGGAGGGACTAAAGCAGGCCCTCGACCAATATGGCTTCGACGTTGCGTTCGGCGGCGCGCGTCGCGACGAGGAGAAGAGCCGGGCCAAGGAGCGCGTCTTCTCGTTCCGATCGGCATCGCATCGCTGGGATCCCAAGAACCAGCGCCCCGAGCTGTGGCACCTCTACAATGCGCATAAGGCGAAGGGCGAAAGCATCCGCGTCTTCCCGCTGTCGAATTGGACCGAGCTCGACATCTGGCAGTACATTCACCTCGAGGGGATCGAGATCGTTCCGCTCTATTTTTCGGCGCCGCGCCCGACCGTCGAGCGCGACGGGCTGATCCTGATGGTCGACGATGACCGCTTTCGCCTCAATCCCGGCGAGGTGCCGGTCGAACGCTCGATCCGCTTCCGCACGCTCGGCTGCTATCCGCTGACCGGCGCGGTCGAGAGCGACGCGGCGACGCTGCCGCAGATCATCCAGGAAATGCTGTTGACGACGACCTCGGAACGCCAGGGCCGCGCGATCGACAAGGATGCCGGTGGCGCGGGCATGGAGAAGAAGAAGCAGGAGGGGTACTTCTGATGGCGGGGATCGATCTTCTCCCCTCCCGCTTGCGGGAGGAGCTGGGGGAGGGCCTGTTATTCCAGGCGACCTCCCCCGCGACATGCCCTCCCCTAACCCCTCCCGTAAACGGGAGGGGAATTTGACCGACACCACCTACCGCCCCGACGCCCTGATCGCGCAGGATATCGACGAATATCTCGCGCAGCATCAGCGCAAGACGCTGCTGCGCTTCATCACCTGCGGCTCGGTCGATGACGGCAAATCCACCCTGATCGGCCGGCTGCTCTATGACAGCCGGATGATCTTTGATGATCAGCTCGCGCAGCTCGAAGCGGACAGCAAGCGCGTTGGCACGCAAGGACAGGAGATCGACTTCGCGCTGCTCGTCGACGGTCTCGCCGCCGAGCGCGAACAGGGTATCACGATCGACGTCGCCTATCGCTTTTTCGCGACCGAAAAACGCAAGTTCATCGTCGCCGATACGCCTGGCCACGAGCAATATACCCGCAACATGGTCACCGGCGCCTCGACCGCCGACCTCGCCGTAATCCTGATCGACGCGCGCAAAGGCGTGCTGACCCAGACACGGCGCCACTCCTACCTCGCGCATCTGATCGGCATCCGGCACATCGTGCTGGCGGTGAACAAGATGGATCTGGTTGGTTACGATCAGGCGACCTATGACGCGATCGTCGCCGATTATGCCGGGTTCGCGGCGAGCATCGGCATCGAGCAATTCACCGCCATCCCGATTTCGGGGTTCAAGGGCGACAATATCACGGCCCTGTCCGGCAACACGCCCTGGTATGCCGGCCCCACGCTGATCGAGCATCTCGACACGGTCGAGCTGGACACCGATGCCGATCGTGCCAAGCCGTTCCGCATGGCGGTGCAATGGGTCAACCGCCCCAATCTCGATTTCCGCGGCTTTGCCGGCCTGATCTCCGAAGGAACGATCGCGCCGGGCGACGCGGTGCGCATCCTGCCCTCGGGCAAGACGACGCGGGTCGAACGAATCGTTACGTTGGACGGCGATCTCGACGTCGCGGTCGCGGGCCAGTCGGTCACGCTGACCCTGGCCGACGAAGTCGATTGCTCGCGTGGCGACGTCATCGCGGCGGCGGACTCTGCCCCGCAATCGGCCGACCAGTTCGAAGCGACGATCGTGTGGATGGCGGACGAGGAATTGCTCCCCGGGCGCGGCTATTGGCTCAAGCTCGGCACCCAGACCGTCAGCGCCAAGGTTCACCAGCCGAAATACCAGATCAACGTCAACACGCTCGAACAGATCGCAGTGAAGACGCTCGACCTCAACGCGATCGGCGTCGCCAACCTGGTGACCGACAAGCCACTGGTGTTCGAGCCCTATGCCGATAGTCGCGAACTCGGCGGGTTCATTCTGATCGACAAGCTGACCAACGCCACTGTTGCAGCAGGGATGCTGCACTTCGCGCTGCGCCGCGCGCGCGACGTTCATTGGCAGTCGGTCGACGTGACGCGCGAGGCGCATGCCCAGCAAAAGGGCCAGGAACCTAAGGTGCTGTGGTTCACCGGCTTGTCGGGTTCGGGCAAGTCGACGATCGCCAATATGGTCGAGAAGAAGCTCTACGCGCTCGGGCGCCATTCCTATCTCCTCGACGGCGACAATGTCCGCCACGGACTCAACAAGGATCTCGGCTTCACCGATGCCGACCGGATCGAGAATATCCGCCGGGTCGGCGAAGTCGCCAAGCTGATGACCGATGCCGGGCTGATCGTGCTGACCGCCTTCATATCGCCCTTCCGGGCGGAGCGTGACATGATCCGTGCGATGTTGCCGGAGGGCGATTTCGTCGAGATCTTCGTCGACACGCCGATCGAGGTCGCCGAAGCACGCGACGTCAAGGGCCTCTACAAGAAGGCACGCGCCGGAGAGATCCGCAATTTCACCGGCATTTCGAGCCCGTACGAACGCCCCGAACGGCCCGAAATCGTGATCGACACGACGCGCGAGACGCCGGAAGCGGCGGCGGAGCGCATCGTCGAGCATATCATGGGCGTATGGAGTCCCGATCTGTGAGCTGGACCCAGGCCGACGCCGACTTTGCTGCGGAGATTGCCGCGGCGGCGGGCAAATTGCTGCAGGAAGTTCGCGCCTCGCGCGACTGGGATCCGAAGGAACTCGGCAAGGCCGGCGACGCCGCGGCCAACGAATTGCTGTGCCACGCGATCGGCACCGAGCGACCCGAGGACGGTCTGTTATCCGAAGAGCGCAAGTGCGACGGCAGCCGCCTGACCAAGTCGCGGACCTGGATCATCGACCCGGTCGACGGCACACGCGAATATGGTGAGGCGCGCGACGATTGGGCGGTGCACGTCGCCTTGTGCATCGATGGCCGCCCCGAACTCGGCGTGGTCGCGCTACCGGATGCCGGATTGCTGCTGCGCTCCGATGCGCCCCCTGCCCTGCAGCCGCTCAACAACCCGCCGCGGATGGTGATCAGCCGTACGCGGCCGGCCGCCGAGGCGGTCGCAGTGGCCGAGGTGATCGGCGCCGAACTGGTGCCGATGGGGTCGGCCGGTGCCAAGGCGATGGCGGTGGTGCGCGGGCTTGCCGACATCTATCTGCATTCGGGCGGTCAGCACGAATGGGACAATGCCGCCCCGGTCGCGGTCGCTCTCGCCGCGGGACTACACGCGACGCGGCTCGACGGCTCTCCGTTCGTCTATAATTGCGCGGAGACCTGGGTCCCCGACCTGCTGATCTGTCGTAAGGAATTGCTGGCGAAAGTTACCGGAGCGCTCCACGCGAGCGCCGCGGCCGACTGAGATCGACGAGTCCCGCCGCCCACAACTACGATTTGTTTCGGCCTCGCGACCTCCTATAGAGGCGGCATGACCGTCGATCCCGCCCGCCAGACGCCACGCTTCGCGCGGCGACGCGGCGAGATACTCGATGTCGCTACGGACCTGATCAACGTCCACGGTACGCGCGGCATGACGTTGACGGCGGTCGCCAAGGCGATGGGGCTCGATACGTCAAGCGTGACCTATTATTTCAAGCGCAAGGACCTGCTGGCCGCCGCCTGTCTGGAACGTACCTTGCTCCAACTGCGCGACAGCGCCGCAGCGGCAGCGCACGAGGGCAACCCCCGATCCCGCGTCCGCGCCTTCCTGCACGATCAGTTCCGGACGCATCTGCGTCAGCGCCTGCCCGGAGAGCCCAAACTGGCGCTGCTGTCGGACATGCGCGCGCTCGATCCCGACACGCGAGCGCCGCTCGACACGCTTTATGCCGACATGGCGCGGCTGGTGCGCGGCTTCTTCGAGTTCGGCGACGCGCCAGACGCCGAATCGCGCGTGCTGATCGCCAGCTCGGTCCTGATCCACAACGTGCACTGGATGCCGGCCTGGTTGCCGCATTATCTCGAGCGCGATCTCGATCGTGCCGAGGCGCGGTTGTTCGACATCCTCGACCGCGGACTGGGGGCGGCTGGCGAGTGGCCGATCGATATCACGCCGCTCGACCCGCCGGATGACGGCGACGCGCAGACTCGCTTTCTCCATGCCGCCACCAACCTGATCAATCGCGAAGGCTATGTCGGCGCGAGCGTGGAGAAGATCGCCGCAGAACTCGGCGTATCGACGGGCAGTTTTTACCATCACCTCGAAAACAAGGACGACTTGGTCGTCGCCTGTTTCGACCGCAGCTATGCGTTGCTCGATGCGGCCCAGGCGCGCGCAGACGCCGCCGGGAGCGACGAAGGCGAGCGGCTGGCGATCATGGTATCGAGCTTGGTCGCGCTGCAATTCGCCGCCGACAGCCCGCTGTTGCGCACCAGCGCCTATCAGGCGCTGCCGATCGACCTGCGCGAACAGATGCTGCAACGGACCGACCGCGTCACGCGGCACGTCGCCGGCACCGTCGCGGATGGCGTCGCCGACGGATCGATCCGCGCGGTCGATCCGGAGATTGCCGGCCATGCAATGGTGGCCGCGATCGACGCCGCCGCATCCTTGCGGCGTTGGGCGGGACAGCGTCCGCTGGGCGATGCCGTCGCGCAATTCTCCGCGGCCTTGCGCTCCGGCATCTTCCCAACCTAATCGCGTCGCGAGGAGAACCCCGTGCCCATCTACGAACTCGACGGGAAGGTCCCGGTCATCGGCAGCGGCGTGTGGATCGCCCCCGACGCGCATGTCATCGGCGAGGTCGTGCTGGGCGGCAATGTCGGCGTGTGGTTCGGCACGGTGATCCGCGGCGACACCTCGCTGATCACCGTCGGCAACGGTACCAACATCCAGGACGGGACGATGCTGCACTCGGATTACGGCGTGCCGCTAACGATCGGCGAGGATTGCACTATTGGCCACCACGCCATTCTGCACGGCTGCACGGTCGGCAACCGAGTGCTGGTCGGCATGGGCGCGACGTTGCTCAACCAGGCAGTGATCGGCGACGAATGCGTGATCGGCGCCAACGCCCTGGTCACCGAAGGCAAGGCGTTCGAGGCCGGCAACTTGATCGTCGGCTCCCCTGCCCGCGCGGTGAAGACGCTGGATCCCGACAAGCGCGCGTTCCTTAGGGCTTCGGCGGACCATTACGTCGCCAACGCGCATCGCTTTGCCAAGGGATTGAAGCGGATCGATTGAAGCCAATCGATCGCCCCAACGACCAGCCGTCATTCCGGCCTTGTGCCGGAATCCAACCCTCCACAACGGAAACCAGCCGCTGTTGCGCGTTGGATGCCGGGACAAGCCCGGCATGACGGTTGCGGTTAGGCTATAAGCGCTCAGCTTCCCTTCGCCACCCACGCCGTCACGCCGGGCCGCAGCCGATCGGCCACCGCCTTGCGCACCGCGATCGTCGCCAGCGCGCGCTTGGCACCGCCGCGGGAGCTGACGGGCAGGTTCTTTTCGGCATAAGCATTGATCTTGCCCGGCATTGCCGGATCGTTCGAGCCCGCGCCCAGGCTGACGATGAAGCCGGCCCGGGTGCTCGCCTCCAGCACGCCGTTGACCAGGTCGGCGTTGGCAACGGCGAAATCGAACGCCATCTCCGGATGCTTGCCGGCCACCGCGCGCAGGATGGTCGGCTTCTGTTGCGCGGTAAGTATGTCGGTCTTGACCAGTTCGAGCGCCTTCTGCGCCAGCGCCGGGTCCTTGGCCGCGCCGAGCAGGCGGACATATTCGTTCTTCACCACCGGATTGGTTTCGGTCTTGAACAAGGTCAGCAACTCGTCCCAGTCCGCCGCGCTCGCATTGCTGGCGAAGGTGCCGAGCATCGGCCCGCGAATCGCCGGCGGGATCGCGGCGCTGTCGGTCTTGAGTTTGGCGACCCATTCCCGCGCACGCTTCAGCACTTCGGGATCGCCCGCCGCGCCTAGGCGGCCGACCAACCCCTCGCGCAGATTGGTGACGAGCGGCGACTCGCCGGCCTTTTGCTCATAACCGATCCGGGCCAGCACTGGCCCGAGCCGCTTGATCGTCAGCGCGTCGAGCTGCTGCTGCAGCGGGGTGTTGGTGTAGAGGCCGGACAGCGATCCCAGTTCGCCCGAGGCCAAAGACCATTCGAGCGGATTGGCATCCTCCGGAATCGCCGCGAAGGTCGCCGCCCAGTCCGAGAAGTCCTGGTCGCCCGAGCGCGCCAGCGCGAAATCGTCGCCCAGCGTGCCGAGCCGATCGGCCACCGCCAGCTTGCCGTAATTGGCGACGAGCGCGGCATGTGCCGCGTCCGAATAGCGGGCGCGCAGATAGCTGCCCTTGCCGACATTGAGCACGACCGGACCGCAGCCCGGCACCGTGACGTCGGTCTTGGCGCCGGTCGCGACGACGCGGACCGGATCGCCGCCGATCGTCCCGACGCGCAGCGGCACGCGCCAGCTCTGCGGGGCCTTGGACGCGTCATCGAGCCCGAACCGGCCCTGGGCCAGCGACACGTTTGTTTGGCCGTTGACGCACTTGCCGTCGGTCAACGTTATCAGCGGCACGCCGCCTTGCAGCGTGAAGTCGTGCGCGCTGTCGCTGATCTTGACCCCCGACGCCGCTTCGAGCTCGGCCCACAGCATGTCGGTTTGGGTGTTTCCGTATTTGTACTTGGCCATGTAGCGGCGGATACCGTCGCGGAACTTGTCCGGACCCAGCGTCGACTCGATCATCGTGATGACCGCCTGGCCCTTGTTATAGGTGATGTTGTCGAACGCCTCGCCGATCTGATCGACGGTCTCGACATGGCGAATGATCGGATGCGTCGCAGAGGTGGCGTCGATCGCCAGCGCGCCTTCGCGATCCTCGCTCACCGCGCTCTCGCGGGCGAACCAGCCGGGATTGAGGTCGTAGGAGGCCTTGTTCTCCATCCACGAGGCGAAACCCTCGTTGAGCCAGAGATCGTCCCACCAGTTCATCGTGACGAGGTCGCCGAACCATTGGTGCGCCATTTCGTGCGCGACGACGGTGAAGATGCGCTGCTTGTCGCTTTCGGTCGACCGCTTCTCGTCGAACAGCAGCTCGGGCTCGAAATAGAAGATCGCACCCCAATTCTCCATCGCGCCGAAGAACTGGCTGGTGCCCGGGCCGGCGATCATGTCGAGCTTGGGCAGCGGGTAAGGCTGGCCGAAATAGTCGTTATAATAGGTCAGCAGCCGTTTGGCCGAGGCGAGCGCGTAATCGCCCTGATCCTTGACGCCCTTGCGGGTGATGACGCCGATCTCGGTATTGCCGGCCATCACCGTCTTGCGCTCCATGTCCCCCATGCCGAGGAACAGCAGATAGCTCGACATGATCGGTGTCTGGCGGAAGCTGTAGAGCTGGGTGCCGTCGGCACGGTTGGTCATGGTGGCGGGCATGTTGGAGAAAGCGAGCTGTCCCTTGGGCGCCACCGCCGACAGCTTGAACTTGGCCTTGAAGCTCGGCTCGTCCCACATCGGCGCGAATCGGCGGGCGTCGGGCGCCTCAAACTGCGTCGCCAGCATCCGGGCCTTCGATCCGTCGTTATTGGTATAGTCGATCGCGAAGAAGCCGGCCGCCGATTCGTTGATCTTGCCGGTCCAGGCGAAGGTGATGACATGGTTGCCGAGCTTGGCCGGCGCCGGGAGCGTCAAAGTCAGTTGCTGAGCCGCGTTGTCGAGCTTGAACGGCACCGCCTTGCCGTCGATCGTCGCGCGGCTGATCGTCATGTCGGCGGCATTGAGGATGATCGTGCGGGTCGCCTTCTTTACCGCGACATTGACCGTCTCGGTTCCGGTGAAGGTCATCTTCTGCGCGTCGGGATCGACGGTGATGTCGTAGGCTAGGGGCACGACATCGGTCGGCAGTCGCGCCGCGGCGAGCGCCGGGGCGGACACGGTGGCGAGTAACAATGCGGCGGTGACGGCGATCTTCATGCGATTTCCTGGACCCGATGTTGGTGTATTGTCCGGCCATAACGCGCCCGGTGTGAATGGCAAATGGATCGATCCGGCCCGATCCGAGGATTCCGTACCGTCAATTCGAAAACCTTTCCGAGGCCGCTGGACAGTGGTTTCGGTTGCGCTATGAAACCGGTATGAAGACGCCCATATTCGATCGCCTCCGCCTGCCCGTGATCGGGTCGCCGCTGTTCATCATCTCCGGACCCGATCTCGTGATCGCGCAATGCAAAGCGGGAATCGTTGGGTCCTTCCCGGCTCTGAACGCGCGGCCGCAGACGCTGCTCGACGAATGGCTGCACCGGATCACCGAGGAGCTCGCGGCGTGGAACCGCGACAATCCCGATCGCCCGGCGGCCCCCTTCGCGGTCAACCAGATCGTTCACAAGTCGAACGACCGGCTGGAGGGCGACCTCGCCATCTGCGCGAAATGGCAAGTGCCGATCACCATCACCTCGCTCGGCGCGCGCGAGGAGCTTAACCAGGCGGTGCACGCTTGGGGCGGGATTACGCTTCACGACGTCATCGACGACCGTTTCGCGCGCAAGGCGATCGAAAAGGGCGCCGACGGGCTGATCGCGGTCGCGGCGGGCGCCGGCGGCCATGCCGGGCGCTTGTCGCCTTTCGCGATCACGCAGGAAATCCGGCAGTGGTTCGATGGCCCGTTGGCGTTGTCGGGCGCGATCGCGACGGGCGGCGCGGTGCTCGCTGCACAGGCGATGGGCGCCGACCTGGCCTATATCGGTTCGCCGTTCATCGCGACCGAGGAAGCCAATGCCGTCGAGGCCTACAAACGCAGCATCGTCGAGAGCAAGGCGGCGGACATCGTCTATTCGAACCTGTTCACCGGCGTGCACGGCAATTATCTGCGCAGCTCGATCACGGCGGCGGGAATGGATCCCGACAATCTGCCGGAAGGCGATCTCAGCACGATGAACTTCGGCGGCAATCGCGAGGCGAAGGCCTGGAAGGACATCTGGGGTTCGGGCCAAGGCATCGGCGTGATCGACAAGATCGAGTCGGTCTCGGCTCGCGTCGATCGGCTGGAAGCCGAGTATAAGGCGGCGAAGGCGCGCATCTGCGCGTCATGACGCCCCAGCCATAACGACAGGCGATGACCTTCTAGAGTCGTTTTCAGCTTCGCTGAATCGGCACCGGCCCGCTCCCCCACCCGGCCTCCCATAAAATACCCTAGTTGGGAGGCCGGGTGGGGGAGCGGGCGGAGCAGGCCAAGGTTCCAGCGATGCACAGTATCGCTGGAATGACTGCGCAGGGCGGTGCCGCAACTGTTTCAGCTTTGCTGAAACCGAGTCTAGAACGCCATTGCCAGACGGGCCTGCATCCATTGCACCGGGCTATCGGCAGGAAGCGAGGCGCTCTGTGCTCCATCGAGATGCGCCACGCGGCGATGGAGGTCGATGCTGGCAGTGATCAATGCGCGGGCGTCCGCCGGCATCTGCTCGATCACGGCGGCATCGGTGACCGGCGCGTCGCCCAGGCGACGGGTGGGATCGAGCGCATCGCGCGGCGACAATTCCCCCGAATCGACCGCGCGCTGAGTCAGCAACCAGGCGATGACGTGCATCAGGCGCGTCGTCACCTTGAGCGATTCGCACGAGAAGGTGACGCGACCAAGGGGATCCAGCGCCTCGCGCTCGACCCGCGCGCCCTGATCGAAATAGCCGCGCGCCTCATCCGCCAGGACCATCGCCTCGACATAGAGCGAGTCGATCATCTTGCGATGGATGCGCAGTTCGGTGACGTCCCCTGTCATGCGCAATACGATTGCCACAAATGCCAGTTCCCGCAAGCGGCGAAAGGACTGACGCGTCCCAAATTCGACCAGTCGCATTCGATCAGGCGATGATGTCCGGAATCAGCTGATTCTCCAGCGCGGTTATCTCATCCTTCAGCATCAATTTTCGCTTCTTCAGCCGCGCGATCTGAAGTTGGTCGCTGGAACCCAACGCCCGCAACGCGTCGATCGCCGAGTCGAGGTCGCGATGCTCGGTCCTGAGGGCGTCCAGCCGTTTGTGGATCTGCGCTTCGTCCATCGCTCTTCGCGTTCCCTGGGCCCTCGACCACCGATCTGTCGCCAAAACGAAGCGCCGCGTCGAATCGAAAGTGAAATCGATGGCGACAAATCGCGCGACTCGTGTTCTATTAGTCCACCCACCTTGATGAAGGAGGTCGCTCCCATGCAGAACTCGCACCTTTCAGCTCTTGAGGCGAAGCATATGGTGCTGGACCGGCAAATCACTGCCGAAAGCCAGCGCCCTGCGCCCGACACCCGCATCCTTGCGGATCTCAAGAAGCAGAAATTGCGAGTGAAGGAAGCCATCGCGGCGATCTGACACCGCTAGCGGCGCCCCGGGCAATATGCCCGGGCCGCCTGTCAGAATAGCGGCTTGATCGGCTTGTCCTTGGTCGGGCCCGAACTGGCTACGACCGGCTTGCGCGCGGCCTGAGGATCGATCGGGTGATCGAAGGCCACGCCGGCGCGCCCGGCCGCGACCCAGGCGATGCGGCCGTTTACCCAGCCGACGCCACGCACTTCCACCTCGACCATCGTGCCGATATCGATCGGCTTGGGCACATCGGCCATCAGACCGCCGGACGACAGGTTGCGGACGCGTACCTGCATGATTTCAGCCGAGCCCTCGATACGGAACCGCGCCACCAGCAACAGACTATCGCGCGCGTCGTTACGCTGCGCCGCTGCGTCTCCGACGGTGCCGTCGGTAAGGGGATCGTGCGAAAACTGGTCCATATGCCTGCCAAAACGGGTCCATGCCCCCGTGGACGCATAGGCCGAAAATATTGTCGAAAGCGTTAAACCGCAGTTTGTGCGAAGAATTTGATCCGGATCGGATCAATCCTCGCGTGACACCTTCTCGTTGCGCTCGTGGCGCTCCTGCGCCTCGACGGTCATCGTCGCGATCGGCCGCGCCTCGAGTCGGCCGAGCGAAATCGGTTCGCCGGTGACTTCACAATAACCATATTCGCCTTCATCGAGTCTGCGCAGCGCGGCATCGATCTTCGAGATCAGCTTGCGCTGGCGATCGCGGGTGCGCAGTTCGATCGACCAATCGGTCTCGCTCGACGCACGATCGGTCAAATCCGCTTCGCGCAGCGGCTCGACCTGAAGCTGCGACAAGGTCACTTCCGCTTCCTTGTGGATCGCTTCTTTCCAGCGCAGCAGCTTGTCGCGGAAATATTCCTGCTGGCGGGGATTCATGAACGGCTCGTCGGGGCTCGGACGATAGCCGTCGCCGTCGTTGGCCGGTACGCTGAAACTGGAATCATCCATGCGATTCAAAGCCGTTGCCATCCCCACTCTCCTGTCGGCCCTTGGAACACTGTTCCCGTGTGCCTGTCGGACCCCAATGACGAGCGGGCCTATAGCGGCGCGGAAGCTGCTCCACAAGCGATTGACGACGGACGAAAAGATCGGCCGCGTTCGGGCCCCGATAATGCGGGACGAATGACGGCACCATGAACCGACCACGCCACTCCTTCGTGATGGAGCGATACCGTCGGGTCAGCCGGACAAGTTAACCTACGGCGTATCACAATGACACGTTAACCATAATCGCACCCACATCGATCGATATAAAGATCAAATCAGGCCCCTATAAATGGTTAACGGAATTGCGCTTAATTCTTTGTTTTGCACTATCGCACTAGCAGGGAAGCAACTGCGAGATTCACCATCGTCTCTGAGGGGTCAGAGACGGTTAAAGAGAGAGTAGACGCGATGTCTGTCCGGATGGCGATGGCTAAACTATGCGCCTGCGCATGCGGGGGCGCCATTATCGGGGGCGGCGCGGTCAAGGTGGCCGACCACGCCAAGGCCCGGCCCGTTTATGCCAAGACTTACAAGCGGCATGTCGTGCGGGCTCGGGTGGCGAGCGCCGCCCGATCGCGCGTTCGCAAGGTGGTGACGACCACGACGACGTGCCCGCCCGCGGTCGTGACGGTTGCTGGCGGCGCTCCGTTGCCAATGCCGCCTGCCTTCACCGGATCGAGCGGCGGCGTGCCGGTCGTCGGCGGCAGCGGCGGTGGCTGGGGCGGCGGCGGCGGAGGCTTTTTCGTCGGCGGCTTCGGGGGCAGCGGCGGCGGCAGCGGCGGGATTGCGATTTCGTCGACCTCGTCCAGCTCGGGCGGCTCGTCGTCGACTTCGTCCTCTACCGGCGGCTTCTCGTCGGGCAGCACCTCATCTTCCTCGTCGGGCAACGTTTCCTCGTCGTCGTCGGGTAACGTGTCGTCCTCGACTTCGTCGTCGGGTGACGTCTCGTCCTCCTCATCGACCTCGAGTTCCTCGAACGGATCGTCGTCCTCGACGTCTTCGTCCTCGAACGGATCGAGCTCGTCCAATTCGTCCGCCAGTTCGGGGTCTTCCTCGACCTCGGGCTCGTCCTCCACCTCTTCGTCGAGCTACGGCTCTTCGTCCAAGGGCTGGAGCTCGAATGGCGGCTGGTCGTCGAACGGCGGCTGGAGCTCCAGCGGCCACGGCTCCTCGACCGGATCGACCGGCGGTACGCCTGCTCCGGTGCCGGCGCCGCCGATGGTCCTGTTGTTCGGCGGTGCCGCGGCCGCGATGGTCGCGCGCAAGCGCCTGACCAGGAAGAAAACCGATACGGTTGCCGCCTAAGCGGCAGTCAACGCTTTCTCTATTTCGGGAATCGGATGGCCGGTGAGATCCTTCGGGATTTCGCCGGCCAATCTGTTCGCCACCTCCAAATGATAATGCTTACGCAGCTCGCCCAGCGTGTGGGGAGGTGCCGCGACGATCAGCGATTCGAACTCGTTGGCCAGCGCCCGCTGCTTCAGGGTCGCCGCGATCTCTACCGCGAACCTGTCCTCCTCCAGCCGGTGAAAATCGGCCTCGTCGACCGTGCTGCGCGGTGACCTGAGCATATTGGCCATACTCCCCGGACCGTCGCTCTTCTGGTCATGATCGGCCGGATTGATCCGCTCTTCGGCATGCTCGACGACCAGGTTGGGATGTACTCCATCGCCTTCGTTCCGCAGGAACAATGCCTTGCGCCCGTCGGCGACCAGGACCAGACTATCGTGCCGTAATTGCATGGCTTCCTCCTCGCTGTCTTGACGGGTCAACGCCGCAGCATCGCGCCGGGTTGCGCGGGCCGCCACGCCTCGTCATAGCCGCACCATTATGCACGATATCCGCCTGATCCGCGACGATCCCGAAGCCTTCGATGCCGGTTTGGCCCGACGCGGCCTGTCGCCGATGGCGTCGGACCTGCTCGCGCTCGATGAGAAACGCCGTGCGGTGATCACCGAACTGCAAGCCGGCCAGACTCGCCGCAACGAGGCGTCGAAAGCGATAGGCGCGGCCAAGGCGGCCAAGGACGAGGCGCGGGCGAACGCGCTGATGGCCGAGGTCGCGACGCTCAAGACGCGCCTGCCCGAGCTCGAGGAAGAGGAACGCATGGCGGAAGCCGCGCTGAGCGATGCGCTGGCTGCGATCCCCAATTTGCCGCTCGACGATGTGCCCGAGGGCGCGGACGAAGACGACAACCAGCTGATCCACGAGCGCGGCACCAAGCCGGTTTTCGGGTTCGAGATTCGCGAGCACGACGCGATCGGCCCGGCGATCGGGCTGGACTTCGAAACGGGCGTGGCACTAGCCGGCGCGCGCTTCACCCTGGTGCGCGGCGCGGCGGCCCGGCTGAACCGCGCGCTGGGCCAGTTCGGGCTCGATGTTCTGACCCGCCATCATGGCTATGAGGAAGTCGTACCGCCGCTGTTGGTGCGCAGCGAAGCGATGTTCGGCACCGGGCAATTGCCCAAGTTCGCTGAGGACCTGTTCCAGACCACTGACGGTCGCTGGCTGATTCCCACGTCCGAAGTGTCGCTGACCAACATCGTGCGCGAAAAGATCCTGGCCGCCGACGAGCTTCCGCTGCGCTTCACCGCATTGACGCCCTGCTTCCGATCCGAAGCAGGCGCCGCCGGACGCGACACGCGCGGCTTCATTCGCCAGCATCAATTCGAGAAGGCCGAAATGGTCTCGATCGTGCCGCCCGACCAGTCGGAAGCCGAGCATGAGCGGATGACCGCGGCAGCCGAAGATGTGCTGACTCGGCTCGGCCTGCCCTTCCGCCGGATGAAGCTCTGCACCGGCGACATGGGTTTTTCCGCCGCGCGCACCTATGACCTCGAAGTCTGGCTGCCGGGCCAGGGCCGCTATCGCGAGATTTCGAGTTGCTCGACCTGCACCGATTTCCAGGCGCGGCGGATGAACGCCCGCTTCCGCGGCGAGGACGGCAAGCCGACATTCGTTCACACGCTAAACGGCTCGGGGCTGGTCGTCGGGCGAATGATGGTCGCGATCCTGGAAAATTATCAGCAGGAAGACGGTGCGGTCGCGATTCCCGACGCGCTGCAGCCTTATTTGGGTGGGCTTAACCGGCTCGAGCCCAAGGCGTGAGGATCCTCCTCACCAACGATGACGGCTATCACGCGCCCGGTCTTGCCGTGCTCGAACGTCTGGCGCGGCGTTTTTCCGACGACATCACCATCGTGGCGCCGGCCGAGGAGCAATCGGGCAAGGGCCGCTCGCTGACGCTCACCGAGCCGCTGCGCGTCAAGCGTTTCGACGACAAGCGTTATGCGGTCGGCGGCACGCCCACCGATGCCGTGATGTTCGCGCTGGCCAACGTCATGCGCGACGCCAAGCCCGATCTGATCCTGTCGGGAGTCAATCGCGGCGCCAATCTGGGCGAGGACGTATTCTATTCGGGGACGATCGGCGCAGCGATGGAAGGTGCGCTCGCCGGCATCCGCTCGATCGCGATCAGCCAGCGTTACGGTGCCGAAGCGCCCGGCCATGACGTCACCTTCGAGACCGCCGAAGCGTGGGGCGAGCGCGTGCTCGCGCCGCTGATCGCCGCGCCGGTCGATTCGCGGGTCGTGGTCAGCGTCAATTTCCCGCCGATCCCGCCGGACAAGGTGAAAGGCGTACGCGTCGTCCACCAAGGGCTGCGCGACTATGGCCGGGTCAAGATGATCGAGCGCACCGACCCTCGCGGTTTCGCTTATTACTGGATGGGTCTTGGTCGCGTCGAACATACGCCGGCCGCCGATACCGATCTGGAAGCGATCGAAATGGGTTACGTGACGGTGACGCCATTACAGATGGACCTGACGCATCGCGATTCGCTGGCTATGCTGGAGAAAGCGTATCGATAACGTTGGGGGGGGGCCCGCGATGCGAATGATCACACTCGTCTTTTTGATATTCGGTCTCTCGGGCTGCATCCCGCAGACCGATTATGCGCGGCCATCGGATGCGGGCTCGCCGCCCATGGCCGATTACGACTCGCCATCGCAGCACAGCGAGGTCCCCGCTCCGCCCTCGGCACCCCCCGCCTGGGAAGCGCGGCCCGTCACACCCGATGCGAGGATGATCGCTGAATCGAGCTATATCGTGCGGCCCGGCGACACGTTGCGAGGCATCGCCGACAAGGCTGGATCAGGGTCCGAGGTCATTGCCAAAGCGAATGGCCTGGAATTTCCCTTCACGATCCGCACCGGCCAGCAACTGCGCATTCCCGGCGGCCGCTACCACCTGGTCCGGCCGGGCGAATCGGGCATCGCAATCGCGCGGGCTTATGGCGTCCGCTGGGCGGATATCGTCGCCGCCAATGATCTGATCGAGCCCTATGTGCTACGGTCGGGCCGTCGCATCCTGATCCCCGGCGGCGCGCGGCCGCCCCGGACGCTCGCCGAGCGCGCGGCGGCGTTCAAGATCGACCTTGGCGACATCGCCACCGGCGGTGGCGAACCCGCCATTCCCGACAATGTCAGGCCGGTTCGCCCGGCCAGCTCGGTGACCAGGGCGCTGCCGTCGACGGCCGCGGTGGGTGCGCCCTCGCCGCTCAGCGGCCCGTTCCTCTGGCCCGTCGCGAGCGGCAAGGTCGTCAAGCGTTTCGGCAGCGGCGCGAGCGGCGAGCGTAACGACGGTATCAAGATCGCGGTGCCGGTCGGGACGCCGATCAAGGCCGCGGCCGATGGTGTGGTAATCTACACCACCGACAGCATCGCCGGGCTCGGCGGGTTGGTGATGGTCCGGCACGGCAATGGCTGGACGAGCGTTTATGGCCATGCCAGCCGCGTGATCGTGACGCGCGGCCAGGCGGTCAAGCGCGGCCAGACGATCGCTTTGTCGGGCGACACCGGGTTCGCCGACCGGCCGGAAGTGCATTTCGAGCTCAGGCAAGGCCGTACACCGATCGATCCTCTGTCGAAGTTGCCGAGTCGCTAGTGGCGGTGCTACCCGCGCCGCCATCATGACCGAATACAGATCCGACCTGCTCCGCCTGCTCGATGAGCGCGGTTATATCCACCAGGTGACCGATGCGAGTGCGCTCGATGCACTCGCCTCGAAGCAGGTCGTGCCCGGCTATATCGGCTTCGATGCCACGGCGCCGTCGCTGCATATCGGGTCGATGGTCCAGATCATGATGCTGCGCCGGTTGCAGCAGGCAGGGCATAAGCCGATCGTCCTGATGGGTGGCGGCACGACCAAGGTCGGCGATCCGTCCGGCAAGGACGAGAGCCGAAAGCTGCTCGACGATGCGGCGATCGGCGCAAACATCGCGTCGATCCGTCGCGTGTTCGAACGCTTCCTGACGTTCGGCGACGGTCCGACCGACGCGGTGATGGTCAACAATGCCGACTGGCTCGACGCGCTGGAATATATTCCGTTCCTGCGCGACATCGGACGGCATTTCACGATCAACCGCATGCTGGCATTCGATTCGGTCAAGCTGCGGCTCGACCGCGAGCAGCCGCTGACGTTCCTCGAATTCAACTACATGATCCTCCAGGCCTATGATTTCCTGGAACTATCTCGCCGTTCGGCATGCCGCCTGCAAATGGGCGGGTCGGACCAATGGGGCAATATCGTCAACGGCATCGAGCTGTCGCGCCGCGTCGACGGGACCGAGGTGTTCGGGCTGACCACACCGCTGATCACCAACGCTGACGGGTCGAAGATGGGCAAGACCGCGGCGGGCGCTGTGTGGCTCAACGACGATGCGCTGCCGGCTTACGATTATTGGCAATATTGGCGCAACGTCGACGACCGCGACGTCGGCCGGTTCCTGCGGCTGTTCACCGATCTGCCGCTCGACGAAATCGCCCGGCTCGAATCACTCGAGGGTGCCGAGATCAATCAGGCCAAGATCGTGCTCGCCAATGAGGCGACCGCCTTGTGCCGCGGCAGGGAAGCAGCTGACCTGGCAGCCGAGACTGCGCGCAAGACTTTCGAGGAAGGCGCGAGCGGCGAGGCGCTGCCCATGTTTGCCGCGTCCGGATCGATCGGGATCGTCGACGCGCTGATCGGCCTGGGTTTCTGCGCATCGAAGGGCGAAGCGCGGCGGCTGATCGCAGGCGGTGGTGCGCGCGTGGATGGCGAGAAGGTGGCGGATGAGGCGTTCACCATCGCAATCGGCGCAAACCCGGTGCGCGTGTCGGCGGGCAAGAAAAATCACGGGCTGCTCACGCCGGCATAAAATATCGCTAACACGCGTTAAACACGTTCCTTTTCAAGCTTTTCATGCGCTGGTCGTTACTCATTGCGGCGAACAGGAAAGGAATCGATGGGCGCGGCACTGGCCTATAGCGATCAGCGCGATGCTCCACGGGATGAAGTTCATTACCGTGCCCGCGCTTTCGGCAGCGATGCCCGGCCGGTGTCGATCCTGGTCGTGAACATGTCGGCGCAAGGCTTGATGGCACGGGTCGATGTCGACCGACCGGTCGGCGAGCGGTTGCATATCACTCTGCCGGTGGTCGGCGTCGTCGTCGCCGAGGTTCGTTGGTCGCTCGGTGGGCGCATCGGCTGCGAGCTCGACCGGCCGATCGGTATGGCCGAATATTACGAACTCCTCGCCGCTTTGCTCAAGAACATTCGCTGAGGGCTGTAGAGCGGGCCGCTCAACCCGATCGTAGCAACTGCACCCCAGCATCGCGCTCGAACAGATAAAGCGCCGTCCGAGCCGCATGACCGCGCGGGCCATCCAGTCCACCGTCGCGATCGATCATCAGCCGGGCGTCGTCATTGGCGATCGGCAGGAGCGACGATAATTGTTCGGGCGTCGCCAGCCGGAATCCCTGTTCGCCCGATTGCCGCGTGCCGAGCATTTCGCCCGCGCCGCGCAGCCGGAGATCCTCCTCGGCGATGCGGAAGCCGTCATTGGTCTCGCGCATGAGCGCCAGACGCGCGCGAGACGTCTCGCTCAGTCCGTTGCCGCGGATCAGCAGGCAGATCGAGCGCCCCGTCCCCCGTCCGACGCGCCCGCGAAGCTGGTGCAGCTGGGCCAGGCCGAAGCGGTCGGCATGCTCGATCACGATCAATGTGGCGTTGGGCACGTCGACGCCAACCTCGATCACTGTCGTCGCGACCAATACGCCAAGGTCGCCGCTCGCGAAGCGCGCCATCACCGCGTCCTTCTCGGCGGGCTTCATGCGGCCGTGGATCAGCCCGACACGATCGCCGAACCGCGCCTGGAGCGACCCCGCCCGCGCCTCGGCCGCGGCAAGATCCGATTTCTCGCTTTCCTCGACCAAAGGACACACCCAATAGGCCTGTCCACCGCCGTCGAGATGGCGCCCCAGCGCCTCGACGATCTCGCCCAGCCGGTCCTCCGACATCACGCGTGTTTCGATCGGCTGACGTCCAGGCGGCATCTCGTCGAGCCGGCTGACGTCCATCTCGCCATATTGCGCGAGCGTCAGCGTACGGGGGATGGGCGTCGCGGTCATTGCCAACAGATGCGGTGCCGATCCCTTTTCCTGCAGCAGCAGCCGCTGCGCCACGCCGAAGCGGTGTTGCTCGTCGACGACGACCAACGCCAAGTCGCGATAGGCAACCGCCTCCTGGAAGATGGCGTGGGTGCCGACCAGGATATGGATCGACCCATCCGCCAATCCCATCAAGGTCGCTTCGCGCACCCTACCCTTGTCGCGTCCGGTCAACACCGCGACATTGACCGGGAGCCCTGCCAGCATGCGCTGAAGCGTATCGTAATGCTGCCGCGCCAGGATCTCGGTCGGCGCCAGGAACGCCCCCTGCGCGCCGGCCTCGACCGCCATCAGCAGCGCCATCGTCGCGACCAAGGTCTTGCCCGAGCCGACATCGCCCTGGAGCAATCGCAGCATCGGCGCCGATTGCGCCAGGTCGCCCTCGATCTCGCGGATCGTCCGCGCCTGCGCATTGGTCGGCGCATAAGGCAGGTCGAGCATGCCGCGCAGCCGCCCGTCGCCGTTGAGCGACCGCCCCTTACGCGCCCGCGACGATTGCCGCACGAGCATGAAGGCAAGCTGGTTGGCGAACAATTCGTCATAGGCCAGCCGCTCGCGCGCCTTGTGGTCGGCGGGATCGGCGTGCGCGCGCGCCAATGCGTCGCGCCAGTCGGGCCATTGGTGCTGTGCCTTGACGCCCGGCTCGATCCACTCGGGCAAGTCGGGCGCGCGCTCGATCGCCTGATGCGCCATCTGGCCCAGCCGGCGCGAGGTCAGCCCTTCCGATAGCGGATAGATCGCCTCGCGCTCGCGAAATCCCTCCTCCGGATCGGCCAGGTCGGGATGGACGATCTGCAATTCCTGGCCATACATTTCGAGCTTGCCCGAAATGCGCTTGGCCTCGCCTAGCGGCAGCAATTTCTTCACCCATCCGGTCGAGCCGCCGAAATAGATCAGGCTGACATAATTGCCCTTCGCGTCGGTGGCGTGGACGCGCGTCGGCCCGCGCGGGCTGCTGCTGGTGCGGTAATCGACCGGCGTCACGGTGATCGCGATCGTCCGCCCGGCATCGGCCATGTCGAGCTCGTCGCGCGGCACGCGGTCGATGAATCCGGTCGGCAGATGGAACGCGACATCGACCACGCGATGCAGCCCCAGCCGGTCGAGCGGCTTGGCAAGGCCAGGCCCTACGCCCTTGAGCGCGGTCACTTCGGCAAAGAGCGGGTTGAGGATATCGGGGCGCATGACTATTTGGAGCGCTTACAGCGTTTCGGGACCGTTCGAAACGCTGTCAATCTCAACCGCCGGCTGCGCCTCAACGCGCCGCCGGCCAATCGCCGTTGGAGTTTCATGGACCGCGAGATCCGCCTCAAGCGCCTGCGCTTCCGTGCCTGGCACCGCGGCACCAAGGAAGCCGATTTGATGATCGGCGGATTTTTCGACGCGCACGGCGCGACGTGGAACGATGCCGAGATCGACTGGTTCGAGACTTTCCTGGAGGAACAGGACGTCGACATCATGGCCTGGGCGATCGGGACACAGGACATACCGGCGCAATGGCAAGGGCCGATGATCGACGCGATGAAGCAACTGAATTTCGTGCCGATCGAGAAGTAACAATTTCCCCTCCCTGCAAGGGAGGGGATCAAGGGGTGGGTCGCGACCCCGGCGCCAGCCGGGTGAGCGTCCTGGATGAGCCCCAAGCCGATCGATCGGCGCTAACGCGCCGATACCCACCCCCAACCCCTCCCTTCCAGGTAGGGGAGAAGAAGCAATGACCGACCCGCGCAAAATCCTCTCCGCGAAAGCTCCCCTGACTCTTGCCGGCGTCCCGGCGGGATTCCTGCCGGTTTTGCTCGCCGACCTCGCCCGCGCGCAGGCCCCTGGGCGCGTCGTACTGATCGCACCCGACGAGGCGGAGATGCGCGCGGTCGCGGCGACCGCGGGGTATTTCGCGCCCGAGCTCGAGATCGTCACCTATCCGGCCTGGGACTGCCTGCCCTATGACCGCGCCAGCCCGACCTTGCGCGTCATGGCCGAACGCCTGGCCGCGCTCCATCGCCTGCAACAGGCGCCAAAGAAGCCGCAGCTGGTCGTCACCACCGCCAATGCCGCGACCCAGCGCACGCTGACTCCGTTCCGCATCCGCCAACTCGTCGCGCGGCTTGCGCCGGGCGAGCGGATCGGACGCGACAAGCTGGCCGCATTGCTGTCGGCCAACGGCTACGTCCGAACCGATACCGTCCACGACCAGGGCGAGTTCGCGGTGCGCGGCGGATTGGTCGACCTGTTCCCGAGCGGCGAGGAGCAGGCACTGCGCCTCGACTTCTTCGGCGACGAGATCGAGAGCGTCCGCACCTTCGATGCCGCCGATCAGCGCACGACGGGCCGTGTCGACGGCTTTACCCTGTTGCCCGCATCGGAAGCTTTGCTCGACGAGGAATCGGTCAAGCGCTTCCGCACGCGGTATCGCGAGAAGTTCGGCGCCACCGCGACCGGCGATCCGCTCTACCAAGCGATCAGCGACGGCCGGCGACTGGCCGGGATGGAACATTGGCTGCCGATGTTCGAGGACCGGCTTGAGACTTTGTTCGATCATCTCGGCGACGACGCGCTCGTGATCCGCGAATCGGGCGTGACCGCGGCGGCCGAACAGCGGTTCGAGGCAGTATCGGACTATCACGCCAACCGCCTGAAAGCGCAGTCGAGCGATCCAGGCAGCTATCGTCCGCTGGCGCCCAACGCACTCTATCTCCTCCCCGACGAATGGGCGACGCGGCTTGATCAGGCCAAGGCGCATCTTGCCACGCCCTTCCATGAGCCGGCGAGCGATACCGTGCTCGATTTCGAGGTCGACGGTCCGCGCGACTTCACACCCGAACGTGCGAACGGCGTCAACATCTACGAAGCAGTTGTAGAGCATCTCCACAAGCTACGGAAAGAGGGCAAGAAACCGATCCTGGCCAGCTATTCGGCCGGGTCGCGCGAACGCCTCGCCGGGCTGCTCAGGGACCACGAACTGACCGGGCTGAAGCTTGTCGACACCTGGCAGGAAGCGCAGGGGGCCGCGGACCACGGCGTCGCGCTGACGATCCTGCCGCTCGATCATGGTTTTACCGCACCTGATATCGCCTTGCTTACCGAGCAGGATATGCTCGGCGACCGTCTGGTGCGCCGCAATCGCCGCAAGAAGTCGGCCGATGCTTTCCTGGCGGAACTGGCGACGCTGACCCCGGGCGACCTGGTCGTCCATGCAGACCACGGCATCGGGCGGTACGAGGGCCTGACCCAGATCCCGGTGCAGAAGGCGCCGCACGATTGCGTCGCGTTGACCTATGCCGGCGGCGACAAGCTCTACGTTCCGGTCGAGAATCTCGAAGTCCTGAGCCGCTATGGCGGCGACGAGGGCGGCACGCTCGACCGCCTCGGCGGCGAGGCGTGGCAGCGCCGCAAGGCGCGGATGAAGGAGCGCATCCGCGAGATCGCCGGCGAGCTGATCGCGACCGCCGCCCTGCGCGCGTTGCGCCAGGCCGATGTCGCTCAACCCGATTCATCGGGCTACCCGGCGTTCGTCGACCGCTTCCCCTATCAGGAAACCGACGATCAGGACCGCGCGATCGCCGAATCGCTCGACGATCTCGGCTCGGGCAAGCCGATGGACCGGTTGATCGTCGGCGATGTCGGCTTTGGCAAGACAGAGGTCGCCTTGCGTGCCGCGTTCGTCGCCGCGATGGGCGGCATGCAGGTCGCGGTCGTATGCCCCACCACCCTGCTCGCCCGCCAGCATTACAATAATTTCGTCGCGCGCTTCGAAGGGTTCCCGATCAACGTCGGCCGCCTGTCGCGGCTAGTCGGCACCGCCGAGGCCAAGGCGGTCAAGGAAGGCCTGGCTGACGGCACGATCGATGTCGTCATCGGCACCCACGCGATCCTGGCCAAGGGCGTCGAGTTCAAGCACCTCGGCCTGGTCGTGGTCGACGAAGAACAGCGTTTCGGCGTGACCCACAAGGAACGCCTCAAGGCGCTCAAGACCGACGTTCACGTGCTTACGCTGACCGCTACGCCGATCCCGCGCACCTTGCAGATGGCGATGTCAGGTTTGCGCGAGCTGTCTGTCATCCAGACCCCGCCGGTCGACCGCCTCGCGGTACGCACCTACGTCATGCCGTGGGACCCGGTGGTGCTGCGCGAAGCGTTGCTGCGCGAACATTATCGCGGCGGGCAAAGCTTCTTCGTCACGCCCAGGATCAAGGACCTGCCCGAGATCGAGGAGTTCCTGCGCGAGCATGTGCCGGAGGTGCGTTACGTCGTCGCGCACGGCCAGATGGCGGCAGGCGAAGTCGAAGAGCGGATGTCCGCTTTCTACGACAAGAAGTTCGAGGTTTTGGTGTCGACCACGATCGTCGAAAGCGGCCTCGACATTCCCAGCGCCAATACGATGATCGTCCACCGCGCAGACCGCTTCGGCCTCGCCCAGCTCTACCAGCTGCGCGGCCGCGTCGGACGCGCCAAGACGCGGGCCTATGCCTATCTGACGACGCCGGCCAATCGCATCATTACCGAGACCGCCGACAAAAGGCTCAAGGTGTTGTCGGATCTCGATACCTTGGGCGCCGGGTTCCAGCTCGCCAGTCACGATCTCGACATTCGCGGCGCCGGCAATCTGCTCGGCGACGAGCAATCGGGGCATATCCGCGAGGTCGGCTACGAACTCTACCAATCGATGCTCGAGGAGGCGATCCTCGACGCCCGCGCCGGCGGTCTGGCACAGCGTCCGCGCGATTTCAGTCCTCAGATTACCGTCGACGCCGCCATCATGATCCCAGAGGACTATGTCCCAGATCTCGACCTGCGTATGGGCCTGTATCGCCGGCTCAATGAACTCGACGATCAGAACGGGATCGAAGCGTTCGCCGCGGAGATGATCGACCGTTTCGGCCCCCTGCCCGAGCCGACCGCGAATTTGATCAAGCTCATCGAGATCAAGCTCAACGCCAAAAAGGCCTGCGTCGCCAAGATCGACGTCGGCGCAAAGGGCGCGCTGGTCAGCTTCCACGACGACAAGCCGCCCAATGTGGAGGGCCTGCTAGCCTATGTCGCGCGGCTCAACGGCGTGGCCAAGTTGCGTCCGGACAGCAAGCTGGTGATTGCCCGCGAATGGGGCGATCCGCAGGCGCGGCTCAATGGCGCGCTGCAATTGTCGAAGGGACTGGCGAAGGTAACGGGATAGGCTCATCGCCCTAATTTCCACGCTGACCATCGTCGCCAACGCAATGCGGATCGCCGCGCATTTGCGCGATCGATTGACCTGACAAGAAATTGGTCCAAAAAGAATTAATCTTTACTCCCTGGGCGTAACGCCAGGATTCGCGCGTGGGGTAGGAGCGAATGGAGAAGACGGTCCGTTTCAAACGCTTGCGGCTCATGACCGCCGCGACCGATGCACTGACGAAAGCCCAGTCGCTCGCCGAGATACTGGAGATATTACGGTCGCGCGCGCGCGCCATCCTGGGCAGTGACGGGGTGACAGTGGCGATGCGCGAGCGCGATCAGGTCCATTATGTCGGAGAGGATTCGATCGCGCCTTTATGGGCAGGGCGGCGCTTTCCGATCGGTTCGTGCATCTCGGGCATGGCGATGACGCAGCGCCGGACGATCGTCATTCCCGACATCCGCGTCGATCTCCGCGTGCCGGTCGAAGCCTATCTTTCGATCTACTTCGTCGGCCTGGCGATCGCCCCGATCGGTGTCGGCGGGCCAGTCGCGGCGGTCGGCGCCTATTGGCGCAGCGGCCGCCCGATCGACGAGGACGCGTTGGTGTTGCTCGACATGCTGGCCAAGGGCGCCAGCGCGCAATTCGAGCGGATCGTCGATCAGCGGCTGAAGAGGGCGTCCTGAGGGCCGACAAGTTCGATCTCCTCTTCGCGTTCGAGGTCGATCTCGGCGAATTTCTCACGGCGCATCGTGAAGATGCCGTGATGTCTCACGATTATCCACGTGCCTGATATCTCGGTCGCGTCGCTATTGATCTGGCCCGAATAGCGAACCGCGTGTGCCAGTGCACCGCCGTCATATTGCTTTACGAACCGGAGTCCCGATGCGCTTCGAGTGCCGCTGACAAAGGCCCGCCTCACTCCAGTTCCGCCGCTGGTATCGGGCTCGGTGATCGTTCCCGAGATCGCGCCGCCATCATCGTCAAGCCGTGCGACGAAGCTATTGGTATCGGCATAGCCCAACGCATCGTAGCGACCGTACCAGACCCCGCCGAGATTCTGCGGATCGTCACTCACTTCGCGACCAGATCGGCAAGCGCCGCGCTGGTCAGCGGCTGGGCACACAGGAAGCCCTGATAATATTGGCACCCTTCCTTGGCCAGGAGATCAAGTTGTTCGGCGGTCTCGACACCCTCGGCGATGACGGCCAGGCCCAGCGACAACGCCATTTCGATCACACCGCGCACGACGATGCGGTCGCGCGGCGATCCGCTTATGTCCTGCGCCAGCCTGCGGTCGATCTTGAGATAATCGAGCGGCAGCGCCTTGAGATAGGCGAGGCTCGAATAGCCGGTGCCGAAATCGTCGATCGCTACCCGGCACCCTGCTTGCCTCAACCCGGTGAGCAGCGACGCCGCCGCGCCGAGATCATCGATCAGCCCGCTTTCTGTGATCTCGACGGTGAGCCGCGACCGCGCGAAGCCCGACGCATCGATGCGGTCGAGCAGAATATCGGCGAAACCTGGCCGGGCGATGTCGGCGGCTGTCAGGTTGATCGACAGGCGCAGCCTGAAAAGCGCCTCCGGCCAGGCCGCCGCCCGGCTGAGTGCGAGCCGCTGGATATGGTCGGACAAGGCCAGTCCCAGGTCGGCGCGATCGGCCGCGGCGAACAATTGATCGGCGCCGATCGCGCCGAAGCGCGGATGCTCCCATCGCGCGAGCGCTTCGACCCCGACGATTTTACCCGTCGCGATCGCGACCTGGGGCTGGAACAGCACCGCGATTTCGTTGCCGTCGATCGCCCGGCGCAGATCGACCGACAAAGCCTCGGCGATGGCGGGTTCGTCGGCGATACGGATCGTCGCGCCGTCGGACGCGCGCGCATCGTCCAGCGCGTCATTGGCGCGCCGCAACAGCGCTTCGATCGTTTCGTCGGCCCGCGCCGCAGCCACCCCCAGGCGCGCCCCGACCGCCACCAATGTGCCGTCGATCGCGAAGGGCCGAGCCAATGACTCGGCCAGCGCGCCGGCCAGTGATTCCGCGTTCGCCGCTTCCTCGACCCCGACAAGGAATTCGGGGCCCTTTTGCCGTGCGACGATCTGACGCTTGCCGAGGGTCGCGCGAGCGACACCGGCGATCCGTCTGACCGCCGCCCGGATCAGCGCGTCGCCGGCCGGGCGACCATAACCGCTATTGACGAGATCGAATCGGCTGAGCGCGATCAGCACCACGCTGGGGCGTTCGCCGCGCTGCAGCCGGCGATCGAGCCAGGCGCGGGCCGCGCCGGCGTCGAACGCGCCTTCGATCGCCTCCTCGGTTTCCGCCGCGGCATTGGGCGCGGTACCGAGTTCCTCGATCAATCCGTGAATCCAGGGATCGCCCGTCGTCGCCTGAATGTGGTGAACCAGCCGGCCCACCCCTGGATGATCGTGCGCGAACGCGGTCGCCCCGCCGCTGCCGACACGGCGAACCGCCGCCGCAGCTGCCCTGCGATCCTCAGGCGGCAGCGCGCGAAGAGCAATATCTAGCGAGACCTCTTGGCCCAGATCTAAGCGCTTGGCCAAGGCGGGCGTTAACCGCACGCGACGCGTGCGGCGATGATAGCGCCAGCCGAGCAGGTCGACCACACGCCCGCGATCCCAATCGCCGGCGACGCGTTCGACGAATCGCCATGCATAGCGCAGCGCATGGGCGAACTCGGCCTCGGTGAACGGACTCGCCAGGAAATGCGTCGCCCCGGCGGCGTGGAAATCGCCAAGTGCGGCGACATCATCGCGCGAAACCAGCACGAGCAAGGCGCCCCCGCGGACCCGTGCCGCCTCCCCGAAAGCTTTGGCGGCAGCCAGCCCATCACCCAGCGCGCCCCGCGCATCGAGTACGGCCAAGGCTGCGCCGCTGCCAAGATAGCGCCGCGCCGCGCCCTCGCCGCGCCGGGCGGCCACCACGCGCCAGCCGGCTTCCGCCGCGATCGCCGACAATTCGCCGCGCTGCCTGAACGACAGCAGGAACAGGGAGTTTCCGGTCTGGGGCTCGCTGGAGACCATTGCGCGCGGTTCTACGCATGCCGGAAGCACTTCGCCAATCCGCAATCGGCTATGCGCAATAGGAACGCGAGCGTAGCTAATCGGGGTTGCCGCAAAGGGTATGACGCCCTAGCTGTCGAAGCACGATGGCGACCGCCCCCGCCCTGATCGACCGATATGGCCGCACGATCAGCTATCTGCGCGTGTCGGTGACCGATCGCTGCGATTTGCGCTGCCGCTATTGCATGGCCGAGGACATGCGGTTCCTCCCTCGCGACGCACTGCTCGAGATCGACGAACTCGCGGCGATTGCCGAGCGCTTCATCGCGCGCGGCGTGACCAAGATCCGGCTCACCGGCGGAGAACCGCTGGTGCGCCGCGGTATGACCGATCTCGCGCACCGGCTGGGACGCCAAATCGGCAACGGCCTCGACGAATTGACCCTGACGACCAACGGCATGCGTCTGGCGGAGGTCGCCGACGATCTCAGCGCCGCCGGCGTTCGTCGGATCAACGTCAGTCTCGACAGCCTCGATCCCGACCGCTTTCGCCACATCACCCGCCACGGCGACCTGGCGCGCGTGCTGGGCGGCATCGCCGCTGCGGCAGCGGCAGGAATTGCGATCAAGATCAACATGGTCGCGCTCAAGGATCTCAATCAGGACGAGATTCCGGCCATGCTCGCCTGGTGCGTCGAGCAGGGTCACGACCTCAGCCTGATCGAGACCATGCCGCTGGGATCGATCGACGAGGACCGCGCAGACAGGTTCGTGCCGCTGACAGCCGTGTTCGACGATCTGTCGCGGCGGTTCGACCTGGTCCGCGACGCGCGTTCGACGGGAGGCCCCGCGCGCTATTGGCGCGTCGGCGCCAGCCCCACCCGGTTGGGGCTGATCTCTCCTCTTACCGCCAATTTTTGCGACGGCTGCAACCGCGTCCGACTCACTACCGAGGGGCGGCTCTATGCCTGTCTCGGACATGACGATCAGGTGGACCTGAAGGTCGCGCTGCGCACCGGCGGCACGGCCGGGCTCGATGCCGCGATCGACGAAGCGCTGGCGATCAAGCCCGCGCGCCACGATTTCCGTATCGCCGCCGGTGCCGCGCCCGCAGTCGGGCGGCATATGAGCGTGACCGGCGGATGAAGCGCGCGCTGGTCGCGTCGCCGACCCCACCCGCCCAGGCCGCCGAGCGCGAGTTGCGCGAATCCTACGAATGGGTGCCGATCGATCAGGCCGACCTGGTCGTGGCGCTGGGTGGCGACGGCTTCATGCTCCAGACGCTGCACGCCATGCTCGATCGCCGCGGCGATCCGGTGCCCGTATTCGGCATGAACCTGGGCACGGTCGGTTTCCTGATGAACGATTGGCGGCGCGACGGGCTCGACGCGCGGCTCGAGCGGACGCGGCCGTTCAAGGTAACGCCGCTCCAGATGACGGCCCGGACGATCGCGGGCGAGACGTTCGTTCACCCGGCGATCAACGAAGTCTCTCTGCTCCGCGAAACGCGCCAGACGGCCAAGCTGGAAGTCACCGTCAACGAGCGGGTGGTGATCCCGGAACTGGCCTGCGACGGCATCCTGGCTGCGACGCCGGCGGGATCGACCGCCTATAATTTGTCGGCGAGCGGCCCAATCCTTCCGCTCGGTTCGGGGATGATCGCGCTCACCCCGATTTCCGCGTTCCGTCCGCGCCGCTGGCGAGGCGCGATCCTGCCCGAAAAGGCACGAATCACGCTCAAGGTGCTCGAAGCGGCAAAGCGGCCGGTATCGGCAGTCGCCGACCAACACGAGGTTCGCGATGTCGCTCAGGTCGATATCGCGATCGACCGCTCGCGCGAACTGACCTTGCTGTTCGACCCCGAACATGCGCTCGACGACCGCATCACGATGGAGCAGTTCAACGCCTGACGCCTGCGCCTGCATTCAGGCGGAAATCAGGGGTTGCATCGTTAAAGCGCGACGGTATAGACGCGCGCTCCGGTGACGTTCCCTGATAGCTCAGCGGTAGAGCTCTCGACTGTTAATCGAGCGGCCGTAGGTTCGAATCCTACTCAGGGAGCCACCGCGGGAATCACTTCCCGCTAAGCTTACGCCGGCTCTGGCCTCGGCGGCCCCAGCAATGCGGGCTCGAAGATCAACGCGCAGATCAGCGTCCAGATTAACGAGATCATCAGGATCTCGCCCATGCTTGCCGTACCCGGGTGATGCGACAGCCACAGGCTGCCGAACGCGGTGCCGGTGGCCAGCGCACTGAACATCACGGCGCGGGCCAGGCTCGACTGAAGCAGCCCGGTTGCCCCTGCCCTCCACGCCATCACGAAATAGATATGGAAAGCGACGCCGACCCCGAACAATAACGGGAAAGCGATGATGTTCGCGAAGTTGATCGGCTGGCCGATCAGCACGCAGCTGCCCAATGTCAGGAAGATCGACAGCACCACCGGCGCCAGCGTGAACGCTACCTCGCGCAGGTTGCGCAGCACCACGAACAGCAGCGCGCTCACCAACAGGAAGGCCAGAATGCCGGCCTGGACGAACGCGCCGGCCACGGTATTGGCCGCTGCCTGGGTCGCGACCGGCAAGCCCGATATCGCTGGCGTCACGCTGGCGACCGCGGTCCGGAATCGGCGAATCACACCGTTGTCGTTGCTATCACCGCTGGGAAAGACCTGGAGCCGTACGCGCCCGTCGGGCGTGACCCAGTCGCGGGCCAATTCTACGGGGAGATCGGCACGGGTGATCGCTGTCGCCTGCAAGGCAAGGCGAATCTGGCCGAGCATCACGTCGAGCGGCTGGGACACCGCCGCGTTCATTTCGGCGCGTTTTTGGGGCGTACTTCTGGCCAGCCGGTCGAACAAGGTCGCGAGCCGCAAGACATCGCGAGTGCCGGGCTGCTGCCCGTTCGCAGCGACCATGCGCAACTTGGCGGCGCTCTGCAAGAGCGACGCGACCAGGTCGGCATCCGTCGGCGGTGCTGCGATATCGAGCGGATTGATCGTCACATCGAGCAACAAGGCCGCGTCCTGGATGATCGGCAGCTTGGCCTGCTGGTCTTCGGGCACGAAGCTGTCGAGCGAGATCACTCGGGCGACCTCGGGCAAGCGGGAGAGCTTCCCGGCGATCATCCGCGCGTCGGTCGGATTGGCGGCCAGCACGTCGATCGTGTTCGGGGTGCGATCGGGGTCGCGCGTCAAATCGGCCAATGCCCGCATTGCCGGCGCGTCGGGATTGCGCAGGTGCAGCGGGTTGAAGTCGAAGCTGACCCAGGGAAGGATCGCGATGCTGGCGACGAGCGCGATCGCGAATCCCCATAGCACCATGGCGCGCTTGCGTTCGAGCCACCGGTCGACCGGCGCGAGCGCGGCGAATCCCACGTCGCCGCGTGGCTGCCCGGGGCGAAACAGCATTACCAACGCCGGCAACAACGTCACGCTCAGCGCCAGCGCGACAATCATGCCCAAGCCGGCAATCACGCCCAGTTCGGCGATGCCGACATAAGCAGTCGGCAGGAACGCCCCGAAGCCCAGGAAGATGGCGCCTGCCGCCAGCGTCAGCGGAGCGCCGAGCGCTGCCGCCGCCTGGCGAAGCGCCGCATCGGACGAGGCGCCGTCCGCGCGCTCTGCATTGTAGCGGACGCAGATCTGGATGCCGAAATCGACTCCCAGGCCAACGAAGAGCGGGATGAACGCGACCGAGATCAGATTGAAGCGCCCGACCGCGACCAGACCCGCCGCCATGGTGACGAGGAGACCGAGCACGATCGTCGTTAGGATCGCGGCGACCAGGCGCATCGATCGCGTCGCGAACCACAAGGTGAGCAACATCGCCGCGAACATCACCAACCCGACCAGGCCGATATTCTCCTGGAGCGTACCGAACTCCTCGTCGGCCAAGGGCACCTCGCCAGTCAGTTGCACCTTTACACCATGCGCGGCATCGAGCCCTAGGGCGGCGGCGGCGGATCGAACGGCGTCGCCCGCCGCTTCGCCCGACATCAGCGCGCTATGATCCAATATCGGCTGGGCGAGGATCAGCCGCCGCGTCGGCGGCGCCAATGACCCGTTTTTGGCGGCGAACAATGCCTGCCACGAAAACGACTTCGGCTTGCCGGAGAGCACGCCGTCGGCGGCGTCGCCCAGCGCACGAACCGGCTTGTCGATCCGGTCGAACCTCACCTGGCCCGCCTGGACCCCGTCCGCAATGGTCGACAAGGCGCCCGCGACGCCACGCAGGCTGGGATCGGCGGCAAGGGGGCCGAGCATCGGCTGCGCTTCGATCAACGCCGCCGTAGTGTCGCGCACATCCTGTTCGGAGCCAAACAACAGGCCTTCCCGCCCCAAGAAATCGCCTCCGTCGGGGCGGGTAACCAGCCGGAAATGCGCCTTGTCGGCGGCGAGCCGAGCTGCGAGCCGGCTCGCGCCATCCTCGGCCAGTTCCGGGGTCGCGCCGTCGACCATCACCAGCATCACGTCGCGCAACTGCGGGAATGCCTGCTCCATCGCCCGCTCCCGCTGACGCCATTCGACATTGGGAGAGATCAGTTCGGCGGTGTCGGTGGTCATCGCGAAACGGTCGACCGTGACCGATAGCGCGAGCGCTGCGAGTACCAACACGAGGATGATCGTCAGCCACGGACGACGCACGCTTGCCGCGACGATGGGCGTAATCGGCGACCGCACGATCAGCGCGCCGATGGGCCCTTTGCGCCCAGGAAATAGCGCAGGTTCAAATGGATAGTGCGGGCGTTGCCGTCAAATGCGAACACCGCCTCGGCGAATTTTGGCGGGCCGAAGCCGATCTTGGCATCGTTCGAGAAGCCGACGCCCTCCTTCGGGATGCCGAACAAGGCCCGGTCGACTTCACCATTGCCGTTCTCATCGAGAAAGGCCTGCACGGCGTACCGTCCGGCCGGCAGGTTGGCGACCGTCACGCGAGTATCGCCTACCTTGGCGCGGGCATTCCCGGACCAGGGACAGTCGTCCTTCAGGAATTTCGCCTCGGGACAGACGTCGACATGCACATTGCCCTTGGCGATGCGGACATTGCCGACATCGATGGTCAGGACGCCATGCGGGGGCGCTGCTGCACCCACCAAAAACAACAATGCGGGGAAAGCCAACACCAATCGCCTCATATCCGCTGGCACTCCGCGATCGCGCTGGCATCGTTATAGCGCAGGGCCTTGAGCGCGGTATCGACGATGGCGTCGGCATCGAGCCCGGCCTGGGCATATTGGGCTTCGGGCTTGTCCTGGTCCTGGAACAGGTCGGGCAGCCGCATGGTGCGGAGCTTGAGGCCCGCATCGATCAGCCCGGTATCGCTGGCGAGCGTCAGGACGTGGGCGCCAAGGCCACCGACCGCGCCTTCCTCGATCGTCACCGCGACCTCGTGCGTGGTGAGCAGGCGGCGGATCAGCTCCTCGTCGAGCGGCTTGGCGAAGCGCAGATCGGCGACGGTCGTCGACAGCCCCTTAGCATCAAGCGCATCGGCTGCCTTCAAGGCTTCCTGGAGGCGCGTGCCGAGCGACAGGATCGCGACCTTCTTGCCCTCGCGCACGATCCGGCCCTTGCCGATCTCAAGCCGCTGGGGCGTTTCGGGAAGCGCCACCCCTACCCCGTTGCCGCGCGGATAGCGTACCGCGATCGGTCCCGTATCGTGGAGTGCGGCGGTATGCGTCATATGCACCAGCTCGGCCTCGTCGGCCGCCGCCATCACCACGAAATTGGGCAAGGTCGCAAGATACGTAACGTCGAAGCTGCCGGCATGCGTCGCGCCATCGGCACCGACCAGGCCGGCACGGTCGATCGCGAAGCGCACGGGCAGGTTCTGGATCGCGACGTCGTGCACGACCTGATCGTACGCGCGCTGCAGGAACGTCGAGTAGATCGCACAGAATGGCCGCATGCCTTGCGCGGCGAGCCCCGCCGCAAACGTCACCGCATGCTGCTCGGCAATCCCGACATCGAACGTCCGCTCGGGAAACGCCTTGGCGAAGCGGTCGATGCCGGTGCCCGACGGCATGGCGGCGGTGATCGCGACGATGGTCGGATCGCGTGTCGCATCCTTGATCAGCTGGTCGGCGAACACGTTCTGATAGGCCGGCGGCCCCGGCGGCGCCTTGGCCTGGGCACCGGTGATCACGTCGAACTTCTGCACGCCATGATATTTGTCCGCGGCCGCTTCCGCCGGACCATAGCCCTTGCCCTTCTTGGTCACGACATGGACCAGGATCGGGCCGTGCTCGCTGTCGCGGACATTCTCGAGCACCGGGATCAGGTGGTCGAGATTATGCCCGTCGATCGGCCCGACATAATAGAAGCCCAGTTCCTCGAACAACGTGCCGCCGGTGACCCAGCCGCGCGTCAGTTCCTCGGCCTTTTGCGCGGCATTGTGGACGCGGCGCGACACCTTGGCGGTGATCCGCTTGGCCAGGCTCCTCAGGCCCAGATACTCGCTCGAACTGACCATCCGCGCGAGATAGGCCGACAAGCCCCCGACCGGCGGCGCGATCGACATGTCGTTGTCGTTGAGGATGACGACCAGCCGGTTGCCGGCCGCTTCGGCATTGTTCATCGCCTCATACGCCATGCCCGCCGACATCGCGCCGTCGCCGATCACCGCGATCGCCTTGCCAGGCCTCCCCGCCAGCTTGTTGGCGATGGCAAAGCCCAGCGCCGCCGAGATCGAGGTCGAGCTATGCGCCGCCCCGAACGGATCGTACTCGCTCTCCGAGCGCTTGGTGAAGCCCGACAGGCCGCCGCCCTGGCGCAGCGTGCGGATGCGGTCGCGCCGCCCGGTCAGGATCTTGTGCGGATAGCATTGATGCCCGACGTCCCAGATCAACCGATCGTCGGGCGTGTCGAACACATAATGGATCGCGGTCGTCAGCTCGACCACGCCCAGCCCCGAGCCCAAATGCCCGCCGGTCGTCCCGACCGCCGAAATCGTCTCCGCACGCAACTCGTCCGCCAGCTGGCGCAATTGCTCCGGCGCAAGTCTGCGAAGATCGGCCGGCGTCGAAACGGTGTCGAGCAACGGGGTCTCGAAGGAAGTGGTCATTTGGTATCGGCTCCTGCGCCCAACTTAACCCAACAGCGCCGCGACACAATCGTGCGGCCAACGGCCATCTTTTCGGAAGTTCGCGAGATGGCGACGAGCTAGGGACGACGTCAATGCGGCGCCTCGGCGGGTACCGGCGCGGCGGGATCGGCCATCGGATCCTGCAATTCCGGAGCGCCCGATTCGGACGGGGCCCGAGCCGATGGGCCGGGATCGCTCAGGGGATCGTCGAATTCCGACGGGGTCTGCAATTCGACGCGGTGGTGCCGCAAAGCGCTCACTTCGCCGGCGCGATGCTGAAGCCAGACCGACCGCAAGGTCGCGTAGGGGTCCACCGCTCCGCCGAACAAGGCGCGCAATTCCTGGTCCGATTCGGCGCGCCGGTCGAGCCCGTTGATCACCCCGCTCGGAAACTGAAAGCGCCAATCGTTGAACGGGTTGCCGACCGCGACCGGCAGGAGGGACCCACCCAACGGCCCGCCCAGGATGTCGCGCAAAGTGGTGGGACCGACCAACGGCAGAAAGATGTAGGGACCGGGACCAACGCCGTAATAGGCCAGCGTATCGCCAAAACTGTTATCGCGGTGCGGAAGGTTGAATTCCTTCGTCTTGGCGATATCGAAAAGGCCGCCGACACCCAGGGTCGAATTGAGCGTGAACCGCGCCAGCGTCTCCGCCGCCTTGCCGAACTTGAACTGGAGCAAATAGTTCAGGAATACGACCGGCTCGGTCAGGTTACTCAAAAAATTGCGAAATCCCGATCGCACCGGTTTCGGCACGACGTGTTGGTAGCCCATTGCGAGCGGCCGATAGACGGCCTTGTCGAGCGCCTGGTGAATCCCGAACATCGCCCGGTTGAACCCTTCCAGCGGGTCACCGCGATTGGGGTCGACCGCGGTCGCGCGAAACTGCGCGTCCCCAGCAGGTGCAGCACCGGCGGACTCGGGGTCGGATAGCGGATCGGCAAATTCGGGAATCGCCGCCGAAGAGCTGGTCGGCGACGAGTCGACAATGGGCGGCGCCGGAGCAATGGGCGATACCGGCGCGACGATAGGCGCCGACCCGACCGCGGGTGCCGGCGCGACGACCGGTGGTGCCGGTGGCGGTGCCGTTTGGTCTTGAGCCGGGGTGGCGATCAGCGCCACCGCCGGAAGGAGAAGCGGGATCGTCAAAAATCGCCCTTCGCCGCCAGGGCATCGAGATGAGTTACCAGCGCTTTGGCGCCACCCTTGGCCAGAACGCCTGCAAAATCGGACCGCCGCGTCGCGATCTGGCTGATCGAATTGCGGTAAAAAACATCGATTATCTTCCAGCTGCCGCCGCTTGCGCGCAGACGATAGCTGATCGGGATGTCAGCCTTGCCCGGCGTAACCAGCGTGGTGCGGACCAACTTATCGCCGCCCCGCGCGTCGATCTGCGGCGCAATCGCGAAGCGCTCGCCCGACCAGCTGTCGAAATTGGTCGCATATTGCGAGATGGTCATGCGCCGGAAGGCAGCGACCAGAGCCTGTTGATCGGCTGGCGGAGTCGTCGTCCAGGCCGGTCCGACCGCGAGTCGCGTCATCAGCGGCAGGTCGAACGCGCGGTCGATCACCGGGCCGATCGCCGCCGCGCGGCTCCTAACCGTTCCTTTTGCCTTCATGATCGTGATCAGACCATCGTCGAGCGCCTGCACGGTGGTGCGCGCGGGATCGGTCTGGGCGATGGCGGGAACGGGAATTGCAAGCGCGAGCAACAAAGCGGAGGAGACAGTGATACGCATCGAAACACTCCTGATCGGCCGCCGGGCAATACCCCGCCGAGCGTGAGGGCGTCCACCCTTGTCGCGCGCGAACATCTTGCCGCGTTGCAATAATGCGTCTTTTGCAACTGGATGCGAACGACTATCTGTGCGCTCAGGGGCCTTGCGAAAGCGGGTCGCGGCATTTCGAAAGACGGAATTGCATGCAGGACAAGATGACCGATCCTTCCTCGCCTTCGATCAATGTCCTGCTGGCGAATCCGCGCGGTTTCTGCGCGGGCGTGGTCCGCGCGATCGAGATCGTCGAGCGCGCGCTCGACCTATATGGCTCGCCCGTCTATGTCCGGCATGAGATCGTTCACAACCGCCACGTCGTCGAGCGGCTGCGCAACAAGGGCGCGGTGTTCGTGGACGAGCTCGACGAGATCCCTGAAGACGCGCCGACCATCTTCAGCGCGCATGGCGTACCGCGGTCGGTCCAGGAAGCGGCGGTCGCCCGCGGACTGCCGGTGCTCGATGCGACCTGCCCGCTGGTCACCAAGGTCCATGTCCAGGGACGCCGCTATGCCAAAGCGGGGCGGACGCTCGTGCTGATCGGCCATGCCGGCCATGCCGAGGTGATCGGCACGATGGGCCAGATCGATGCCCCGATCCATCTCGTCTCGACGATCGACGACGTTGCCGCCCTGCCGCTCACGGACGATACGCCGATCGCCTATATCACTCAGACCACCCTCAGCGTCGACGATACGCGCGGCGTGATCGCGGCGCTTAACCAGCGCTTCGACGACGTCCAGGGCCCCGACGTCGCGGATATCTGCTACGCCACACAGAACCGTCAGACCGCAGTCCGTGACCTCGCCAGGCAAAGCGATCTGCTGATCGTCGTCGGCGCACGAAACAGCTCGAATTCGAGCCGATTGCGCGAAATCGGCGATGAAATGGGCGTGCCGAGCTATCTGGTCGACGATGGCGGCGGCGTCGACGCCGCCTGGCTCGACGGTGTGGAGACGGTCGGAATCACCGCAGGCGCGTCGGCCCCTGACGAGTTGATTGAGAGTGTCATCGCAGCCATTGCTTTGGTACGTCCGGTGTCGGTGAAACCGCTGGACGGCGTCATCGAAGACGTGGAATTCACCCTTCCTCCCCCCTTGCGCAACATCACGCGCGCCGCGGCCGAATAGGATCCCAGATGACCTTACCGCTTTCCCAGATCGCGCGGATCGGCGCCTATACGCTGACACAGCATATCAAGGGCGGGAAATACCCGCTTGTGCTGATGCTCGAGCCGCTGTTCCGCTGCAACCTGGCCTGCCCCGGCTGCGGCAAGATCGATTATCCCGATCCGATCCTCAACCAGCGCATGTCCTACGAACAATGCATGGAAGCGATCGACGAATGCGGCGCGCCGGCCGTTTCGATCGCCGGCGGCGAACCGCTGCTGCACAAGGATATGGCGCGGATCGTCAAGGGCTATATCGCCAAGAAGAAGCTGGTGATCCTGTGCACCAACGCGCTGCTGCTCAAGAAGAAGATCGACGAATACGAACCGTCGCCCTTCTTCACCTGGTCGATCCATCTCGACGGCGACAAGCAGATGCACGACCATGCCGTCGATCTCGACGGTACCTACGAAATCGCGATCGAGGCGATCAAGCTCGCCAAGAGCAGGGGCTTCCGCGTTCAGGTCAATTGCACGGTGTTCGACGGCGCCAATGCCGAGCGGCTGGCGGCATTTTTCGATGAGATGGAATCGCTCGGCGTCGAGATCACGATCTCGCCCGGCTATGCCTATGAGCGCGCCGCCGATCAGGAGCATTTCCTCAACCGCGAGCGGACCAAGAAGTTCTTCCGCGACGTGTTCGCGCGCGGCAATGGCGGCAAGGACTGGACCTTCACCAACTCGCCGCTGTTCCTCGATTTCCTCGCCGGCAACCAGACCTATGAATGCACGCCATGGTCGATGCCGCTGCGGACGATCTTCGGCTGGCAGAAGCCCTGCTATCTGCTCGGCGAAGGCTATGTCGCCACCTTCAAGGAGCTGATGGAAGGCACCGACTGGGAGAAATATGGCGTCGGCAAGTACGAGAAATGCTCGAATTGCATGACGCATTGCGGGTTCGAGGGGACGGCCGCGACCGACGCGATCCGCCACCCGCTCAAGATGTTCAAGGTCGGCCGCAACGGCGTGAAGACCGACGGCCCGATGGCGCCCGACGTCGACCTGACGACGGCGCGGCCTGCCGAGGACGTCTATTCCTCGCACGTCGAACTGGAGCTGGCGAAGATCAAGGCGGCCGATCCCGAAGGCTTCAAACGGGTTCAGCGCGCGGCCTGATACCGCCCCCTTTGCCGGCCCTAGCGGGCCGGCAGCCCGAACCGGTCTATCCCGGCGCCTATGATCGCGTCGAACGCCTGCGTCAGGCTTCGAAACGCCTTATCGGCCTGGCGGCCGGTGCGGATCAGCGCCGGCAATTGCCGCGGATTTCGTGCGAGCGAGGCGAGAACCGCGCCCAGCGCCATCCCGCCGTCCGGACGCATCCCGACCAGGGCTGCGGGCGGCAAGTCGTCGTCGGCACGATCCGATATCACCCGTAGCGCGGCGAACGGCAGCCCCTTGCGCACAGCCACGCGCGCAGCGACGTGGCTCTCCATATCGACCGCAATCGCGCCCGTCCGCTCGTGCAGGATGCGCTTTTCCGCCGCGGTCGCGGCAATCACGTCGTTCCCCACGATCCCGCCGCGATGAGCTTGCGGCAGCGCTTTCTCCAGCCGTTCAACCACGATCACATTGCCGTCGATCACGACATCGCCGGGTTGCAGCGAGGGGGCGAGCGCACCGGCGATGCCGCATGACAGAACGAGGCCGGGAAACGTCTCCGCTCCGGCGTCGAGGCTGCGGTCGAGCGCCTCCGGATTGCCGCCGCCGATGACGACGGAGAGGTCTCGGCCGGGTCGCTCGAAAATCCGCGCCTCGCGCTTGAGCCCGCAGGCGATGAGAATGGTCACATGCCGACCGTGACGCGCTTGGTGTTCGAGCGCTTGAGATTGCGGTAGCGCGCCATCGCCCAGAGCGGGAAATATTTCGGGTAACCGTGATAGCGGAGGTAGAAGACCCGCGGGAATCCGCCGCCGGTATAATATTCCTGCCCCCACAATCCGTCGGCATCCTGGTTGGCGGCCAGCCAATCGATGCCGCGCGCTACCGCTTCGCTGTCGACCTCACCGGCTGCCATCAATCCCAGCAACGCCCAGGCGGTCTGCGATGCGGTCGACGGCGCCGAAACATGGCCAGTACGGTCGAGGTCGTAACTATTGCAGTCCTCGCCCCAGCCGCCATCCGGGTTCTGGATCGTCCTGAGCCACGCGGCCGCGCGCGCAACCATCGGATCGCCCTGACCGAATCCCGCCGCGTTCAGCGCGCAGAGCACGGACCAGGTGCCGTAGATATAATTGACTCCCCAGCGGCCGAACCAGCTGCCCTCGGGTTCCTGCTCGCGGCGGAGATAGTCGATCGCCGCCGCCATGCGCGGGCTGTCAGGCCGTTCGCCCAGTTGCGCCAGCATCGACACGCAACGCGCGGAAACATCGGCGGTTGGCGGGTCGAGCAATGCGCCATGGTCGGCGAACGGCAGATTGTTGAGATAGTCATAGGCATTGTCGGCGTCGAACGCGCCCCAACCGCCATTCCTGGACTGCAACCCGACGGTCCATTCGACCCCACGGTCGATCGGCATGCGATCGGCCGTCCCGGCGCGGTCCATCGCCATCACGACCACAGCGGTATCGTCGAGATCGGGATAATGCGCGTTATTGTACTGGAAGGCCCAGCCGCCGGGCCGGACGCCGGGCCGTTCCTCCGCCCAATCCCCCGCCACATCGAGCACCTGACGCGGCTTGAGCCAATCGAGCGCGGCATCCGCGCTGGCGATATTGGCCTCACCCCCGGCCTCCAGCATCGCATGGGCCGCGAGTGCAGTGTCCCACACCGGCGACACACAAGGTTGGCAATAGGCCTCGTCGTCCTTGATCACGAGCAGGCTCTCGACTGACTGCCGGGCAATGGCGCGCACCGGATGGTCTTCCGCATAGCCCAACAGGTCGAACATCATCACGCTGTTGGCCATCGCGGGATAGATCGCGCCGAGTCCGTCCTCACCGTTTAGCCGCTCGACCACCCAGGCCTCACAGGCCCGGATCGCGCGTTGCCTCAGCTTGGTTGGCCACAGACCGTCACCGGCCTTGAGCAACCGGTCGAGCGCGTTGAAGCCCTTGGTCCACAGCCATTTCGGATCGGCCGCCTTGGTCCCGGCGCGTACCGCCTCGCCCGTATGGAGCTCATCGACCTTGATCCCCTTGGCATTGCGCGCGACCGGCTTGAGCGCGCCCAGCACGAGCAGCGGCACCACCACGGTGCGCGCCCAATAGCTCATCTTCGACAGGTGGATCGGGAACCAGCGCGGCAGCAGGATCAGCTCTGGCGGCATGGTCGGAACGGTCGACCAGGGCCCTGCGTCGAACAAGGCGAGCTGAATGCGGGTGAAGACGTTCACTGCCGCCGCGCCGCCCGCCGCCAGGATAGCCGTCCGCGCGCGCACCATATGCGGGGCCTGCGGGTCGTCGCCGATCATCTTGAGCGCGTAATAGGCCTTCACGCTGGCGCTGACATCGAAGCCACCGGCATGGAACAGTCCCCAGCCATCATGCACAGGCGACTGGATGCGACGGAGGTAGCGAGCGATTTTCGCTTCCAGCACCTCGTCGACCGGTTCGCCGAGATAATGGCGCAACAGCACATATTCGGCCGGAATGGTGCAGTCCGCTTCCAGTTCGAACACCCAATGGCCATCGGGACACTGGGCGGAAGTCAAGGCGGCCGCGGCGCGATCGACCGCCTGATCGATCGCGGCAAGCGGATCGGCTGACTGAAGCTTGGTGGCCATGCCGATCCGTTAGCGCGTCCGGGCACCAATCGCCAAGCGCGCGGCGGTCTCGCCCGAGCGGAGCGCGCCTTCGATCGTCGCGGGCAGGCCGGTACGCGTCCAATCGCCCGCCAGGAACAGGTTACGCCAGCGCGTCGCGGCCGGAGGGCGCTTCGCGTCCTGCTCGGGCGTTGCTGCGAAAGTGGCGCGCTTTTCCTTGACGATCTGCCACGCCGGCATCGGCACGGTGAAGCGATAGGCACTTTGGATATCCGCCCAGAAGCGCCGCGCCAGTTCCTCGCGGTCGAGATTGACTATGGCATCGGCGGCACTGACAGTTACCGAGATCCGGTCGGGAAAAGCAAACAGCCATTCGGCTGTGCCGCCAAGTACGCCAAGCATCTGCGCCGCGCCTTCGGGCGGCGCGATCGCGAAGTGGCCGTTGACGATCGAATGGAACGCGTCGGGCGCCGAAATCTCCGGTAAGAGCGTGGTCGCGACCCAGGGCGGCACGGCAAGGATCACTGCTTCGTCATCGGCCACAGGTTCGGGGCTGGCGCCCCAATCGAGCGCTGTCGCACGATCGCCGAGCGTCTCGATCGCGCGGAGCCGCCTGCCCGGCGTGAATGGCGCACCGCGCGCGGCAAGCCAGGCCAAGGCGGGGTCGATGAACGCCGCGCCAAGGCTCGGTTCGGCGATGCGCGGCAATGTCGCCTTACCACCGCGCAACAGCGATTCGCGAAGCACCGCGGCGGTGAGCCAGGCCGACCCGGTTTCGGGCGGCGTATTGAGCACGGCGAGCAGCACCGGCGCCATCAGCTTGCTCCAAACCGGGCCTGTCGCGTCGATCCGGTCGCCCACTGCGTCAGCCGCGCCGCCGGTCAGCAATCCGGCGAGCCTGGCATAGTCCAACGTGCGCGTTCCTGGCACGCGGCGGCGCTTCGACAATACCCACCAGGGCAGCACGCCGTCGTTCATCCGAATCATCCAGCGATCGCCGCTGGCGAGGTCGGCGAACGCGAAGTCGGCATGGTCGGGACCGGCAAGAGGCATCGTTGCCCCGATCGTCGCGCGGAACGCCGCGACGGACCTGTTCCCCGCCAGCACGAGATGGTTGCCATTATCGATCGTGAGCCCGAGCTGCGGATCATGATAGGAGCGGCATCGCCCCCCCGCCTGCGCGGCGGAATCGGCGACGCGGACGGTCAATCCCGCCTCGACCAGCCGCACCGCCGTCGACAGCCCGGCGAGGCCAGCGCCCGCTATGGTCGCCCGCGCAAAGGTCAACGCGTCACCAGCAGCCGTGCCACCGTCCACAGCAACGCCGGCTTGCTCACCCTGACGCGCCGGCGCGGCGGCGCCCAGCCGACGACCTCCATGCGCTTGAGCAGCTTCGAATAGGCCACTTCCATCAATCGCGGCGCGATCAGGTGGCCGTTCGGCCTTGCGGCAAGAATCGCATCGGCGGCGCGATAATGGTCGTGGGCGCGCACCACCAGCGGACGCGCCGCCTGATCGATGCGCGGATCGGCAACCACCTCGGCCGGTGTGGTCAACGCGATCCCGGCGCCGCTCAGCGCCTCCGCCGGGAGATAGACGCGACCGATCTCGGCATCCTCATCGATATCGCGCAGAATATTGGTGAGCTGAAGCGCGCGGCCAAGATGGTGCGCAAGCTCGATGCCAGGCTCGCGAGGCATGCCGAACACGCGCACCGACAGGCGGCCGACTGCCGACGCCACCCGATCGCAATAAAGGTCAAGCTCCGCCATCGCCGGCCAACGTATGTCGTGGGCCACGTCCATCGCCATGCCGTCGATCACCGCCTCGAAATCGGTGCGGTCGAGATCGAAACGGCGCACCGCATCCGCCACCAATATGGCCTGCCCCGGATCGCCGCCGGCATAAAGCGAGTCGAGGTCCCGGCGCCAATCGTCGAGCGCGGCCGCGCGTCCTTCCCGCTCCCCATGTTGATCGTCGGCGATATCGTCGACCGCCCGGCAGAAGCCGTAGATCGCATACATCGCCTCGCGTTCCGCCTTTGGCAGCACCCGCATGCCGGCATAGAACGAGCTGCCCGTGGCCTGGGTCGCCGGCGCGCTGGCGGCGATGTCCCTCATGCCGCGCGCCTGAAGAGGATGGGAAGTGCTGCGCCAAGCGCCAGCCAACCGGCCTCAATCTTGCCGTGATGGACCCGCTCGCTCAGCGGGTCGCGCGCTTCCAGCCGGTCGCACAAACCCAGCGCCAGCCGGTGAATCGCCGCCACTTCCGCCGCCAGCCGCCGATCGCGGATCTGCTCGGCGAAACCGGCGGACGAGACGAGCAGCTGCCGCGTCCGTCGGACCAGATCGGTCAGGATCGCCCGCAATGCGGGCGTGGAGCGCTCTCCGCCAAGATCCTCGATACGCAGGCCGGTATCGAGCGGGATATAAACGCGGTCGAGCTCTCGATAATCCTCGGCGCAGTCCTGGAGATGGTTGATGATCTGCAGGGCCGCGCACAAAGCGTCATTGGCCGGCCAAGTTTCGCGGCTTTCCCCGTGAACATCGAGGACATAGCGCCCGACCGGCATTGCGGAGAGCCGACAATAGCCGATCAGCTCTTCCCAGTCGCGATAGCGGGTGACCGTCACGTCGCGGACGAACGCGTCGAGCAAGTCATGTGCATGAACCGGATCGATCCGGCGTGCGGCCATCACTGCGGCCAGCGCCATCGCCTCCGGCGCCCCCTTTCCGTCGAGGCCGGCCCGCATCTGCGCGAGCAATTCGAGCTTGGTCTCGGGCGAGGCCTGCGCATTGTCGGAAATGTCGTCCGCGGCACGAGCGAAGCGATAATAGGCCATGACCGGCGCGCGATGCTCGGGGCGGAGCAGGAAGCTCGCCACCGGGAAATTCTCATCGGTATGCCCCTTGCCCGAAGCAAGGTCGGTTACTTCTGTCATCGCCCCGCCGCTGCCTGCGCCCGACCTTTCCACATGCCGCCACGACCGCGCATGTGCTGCCAGGCCGATAGCAAGGTGCATCCCGCGTAGAAAGCCGCGATCAACGGCAATGCCACGCCCCAGAGCGGCGAGCGGCGATAGAAAGCCAGCATCGGCTGAAACGCGATCGCCATCAGCGCCCAGGCGCCGATCCCCGCGAACCGCGCCGCGCCGTGGCCGAAAAGCGCGAGCAACGGCGGCGCGGCGTAGACGATGGCCAAGCCCAACAGGGTGCCCGCGAGCAGCAACGGCGAATAGCGCAGCTGGGCATAAGCCGAGCGCGAGATCATGGCCGCGACCGCGCCGAAGCCTTCATACGGCCGGATACTCCGCGAGCGGTCGGTCAGGCCGAGCCAGATGCGTCCCTGCTGCTTGAGCAAGGCTCCCAACGTGCAATCGTCGATCAGCGCGTCGCGAATCGCGGCAATGCCGCCCGCTGCCTCGAGCGCTTCGCGCCGCACCAGCATGCACCCACCGGCCGCGCCGCCCAGACCTGTGGGGCGATTCACCAAGCCGAAGGGATAGAGCATCTGGAAAAAGAAGACGAAGGCGGGGATCAGCATGCGCTCGGCGAAACTGTCGGCGCGGAGCTTGGCCATCAGGCTGACCAAAGCGCGGCCGCCCGCCTGCCCCCGCGCGACGAGCATGCGCAACGTGTCCGGCGCATGTTCGATATCGGCGTCGGTGAGCCATAGCCAGGCTGGTGCGCTCCCGGCACGCTCGATGCCTTGCGAGACCGCCCATAATTTTCCGGTCCAGCCAGACGCGAGCGGCAGGCCGCGCACGACCTCGACTCGCTCGGATCCCAGCCCGCGCGCGATGTCGGCGGTACCGTCGCTCGACGAATCGTCCATCAGGATGATGCGGAAACGTCCGGGATAATCCTGTGCGGCAAGGCTGCCGATCGAACGCGCGATTACATCGGCCTCATCGCGGGCCGGCACCACTGCCACCACGTCGGGCCAGTGCTTGGGGTCGGCCGGCACATCGCGCGTATCGCGTTCGCGCGCCAACCAGAAGCCATGCCGGGCAAAGATCAGCACAAGCCAGATCGCCAGCGACAGTCCCGCGACGACCGTCCCGATCACCGCAGCATTCCCGCATCGCGAAACCAGGCGATTGCATCGGCCAGCGCCTCGCGATGAGGCCGCGCGCGATAGCCGAGTTCGGCCTCCGCTTTGGCCGAAGTGAAGAACATGCGGTGCTTCGCCATCCGAAGCGAGTCGACGTTGAGGAACGGATCACCCCCGGTAACCCGCGCAACCTGCTCGTTCACCCAGGCAAACGGGAAGAGCGGCGCTCGTGGGATACGGATCATTGGCGGCTTGCGACCGACGATCGCGGCGATGTCGGCGAGCATGTCGCCCAGCATCACGTCCTGTCCGCCCAGGATGTAGCGCGCGCCCACCCTGCCCTTATCGAACGCGAGCAAATGCCCGGCGGCGACATCATCGACATGGACGAGATTGAGCCCAGAATCGACATAGGCGGGCATCTTGCCGTTCGCCGCCTCAACGATGATGCGCCCGGTCGGCGTGGGCCTGACGTCGCGCGGGCCGATCGGCGTGGACGGCTGGACGATCACCGCGGGCAGGCCGCGTTCCGCGACCAGATCCTCGACCAGCCGCTCGGCGACGACCTTGCTCCGCTTATAGGCCCCGACCACCTGGTCCGGCGCCGCCGCCCGGCTTTCGTCGGCGGGCTCGCCGTCCCCCGGCTTCAACGTGGCGACGCTCGACGTATAGACGATGCGCTCGACCCGGGCGGCGAGCGCAGCTTCCATCACGATCCGCGTTGTCGTCGCGTTGTTGCGGACGATCTCCTCGGGATCGGGTGCCCAGAGGCGGTAATCCGCCGCGACGTGAAAGAGATGGCGCACCCCGGCCATCGCCCGTGTGACCGCTTCCGCATTGCGCAGATCGCCGCCGACGAGTTCGCCCGGAAAGTCGCCTAGGTTGGTTCGCGGGCTCGACTCCCGGACGAGGCCACGCACCCGCGCACCGCGCGACGCCAGCGCTCGCGCCACTGCCGAGCCGACAAAACCGGAAACGCCGGTGACGAGGACGAGCGGAGATGACGCTTCGGAAAGACCCACGCGCGCGCTCTACACATGACCCGCGGCGCAGGATAGAGGTGCAGTCATGGGAGGGATTCCGATCGCGATCGTTGCCGGCCTGGCATGGGGAATGCTGGGACTGAGCCTGATTGGCTCGGCCTATATGATCGTGGCTGCGATCACGCTGCATTCCTTCCTGTCGCCGCGTGCCGTGGCGGTGCGTCGCAACGATGCCGTGACGATCCTGAAGCCCCTATATGGCGCCGAACCGCGTTTGGCCGACAATCTGGCAACGTTCCTGGCGCAGGATCATGACGGGCCCGTCCAGCTCCTGTGCGGCGTCCAGCGTCCCGACGATCCCGCGATTGCCGCGGTTGAAACGCTTCGCGCGCGTTTTCCCAAGGCGCGGATCGACTTGATTGTCGATCCGACGCCGCATGGTGCCAATGGCAAGATCGCAAATCTGATCAACCTCGAGCCGCATATCGCACACGAGATCGTGGTGCTGAGCGACAGCGACATGGTGGTGAGGTCCGACTATCTATCGCGCCTGCTTGCCACGCTCGACACGCCCAAGACGGGCGCAGTGACGATCGCCTATAACGGCCGCGGTGATGCCGGTTTCTGGTCGGAGATGGTCGCCGCCGGGCTCAGCTGGCAGTTCCTGCCAGGCGTGGTGTTTGGAGCGATGTACGGTCTGGCGCGGCCATGTATGGGATCGACCATCGCGATGCGGCTCGAGACCTTGGCCGCGATCGGCGGCTTCGCCGCCTTTGCCGACGTGCTGGCGGATGACTACGCGATCGGCGAGGCAGTTGCGGCATTGGGACTCGAGGTCAGAATGCCGCCAATGCTGGTCACTCATGCCTCGACAGAAGCTAGTTTCGGGGAGTTTTGGCGGCACGAACTACGCTGGGGCGCGACGGTCCGAAATGTTGCGCCAGCCGCTTATCTGACGAGCGTGATCGCCATGCCGCTGCCGCTTGCGCTCCTCGCGATCCCGCTTCAACCACTACCGGGCCTCGCGATCGCCGGGCTCGCTTTGCTTGCCCGCCTTTCGGCCGCCATCGTAGCGGACCAGCGTGGCGGCGCACGGACCGCGCCGTTATGGATTCTGCCGTTATGCGATTGCCTCGCTTTTTCGGTGTTTATTGCCAGCTTGTCGGTGCGATCGGTTGATTGGCGCGGTGCAACACTTAGAATGGCACAACGTGGCCGGATCTCGGCCGAACCGGAGTTACCTTTCCGATGATGCGCTCGCTGTTTCTTCAGGCCCCTTCGTTCGACGGTTATGACGGAGGCGCGGGAGCTCGGTACCAGATGAAGCGTGAGGTGCGCTCCTTCTGGTATCCCACCTGGCTCGCCCAGCCCGCGGCGCTGATCGAAGGGTCGAAGCTGATCGACGCGCCGGCGCATGATCTCAGCTGGGACGACATCAAGCACGAGGTCGACGACAAGGACCTTATCATCCTTCACACCTCGACGCCGTCCTTTCGCCAGGACGTCCACACCGCCGAGCTGATCCGCGCACGCAATCCCAAGGCCCTGATCGGCCTGATCGGCGCCAAAGTCGCGGTCGAGACGCAGAAATCGTTGGAAGCATCGACTGCGGTAGACTTCGTTTGCCGCAACGAATTCGACTTCACCATCCTCGATATCGCCAAGGGCATGCCGCTCAGCGAGGTCCATGGAATCTCGTATCGCGATGCCGACGGCTCGATCGTGCACAACAAGGATCGCGCGGTGATCGAGGACATGGACTCGCTGCCGTTTGTCTCGCCGATCTACAAGCGCGATCTCCAGATCGAGAAATATTTCGGCGGCTATCTGAAACACCCCTACGTGTCGTTCTACACCGGTCGCGGCTGCAAGAGCCGCTGCACCTTCTGCCTGTGGCCACAGACCGTCGGCGGTCACAATTACCGCACGCGATCGATCGGCCATGTCATCGAGGAAGTGAAATACGTCCTGGAGGCAATGCCCGAGGTGAAGGAGATCTTCTTCGACGACGACACGTTGACCGACAACGCGCCGCGGATCGAGGAGCTGTCGCGGGCGCTCGGCGAGCTCGGTTTCGGAAAACCGGGCTTCCGCGTCTCGTGGAGCTGCAACGCCAAAGCCAATGTGCCGAGGAAGACGCTGGAGGCGATGAAAGCGGGCGGCTGCCGGCTGCTGCTGGTCGGCTATGAAAGCGGCAACCAGCAGATTCTGCACAATATCAAGAAGGGCTTGCGCACCGACGTCGCGCGGCAATTCACCAAGGACTGCCACGAGCTCGGCATCGTGATCCACGGCACCTTCATCCTCGGCCTCCCCGGCGAAACCGAGGAGACGATCGAAGAGACCATCAACTACGCCAAGGAAATCAACCCGCACACCATCCAGGTATCGCTCGCCGCGCCCTATCCGGGGACCTTTCTGTTCAAGCAGGCTACCGAGAATGGCTGGTTCGACGGCACCGATCATTTGCTGACCGATGGCGGCAACCAGATCGCGCAGCTTAGCTATCCGCACCTGCCATCGACTGTGATCTTCGACAAGGTCGAGGAGTTCTACAAACGCTTCTATTTCCGGCCGTCCAAGATCGGCTCGATCGTGTGGGAAATGGTGCGCGATTTCGACATGATGAAGCGCCGCCTGCGCGAAGGCGTCGAGTTCTTCGACTTCCTGCGCCGCCGCAAGGAAGCCGCATAAGCGCCCGTTTGACAATGCGCCGGATGGCGCATTGTGCGGCACCGGCCCGCTCCCCCACCCGACCGCCCAGCCAGGGTATGTTATGGGCGGCCGGGTGGGGAAGCGGGCCGGTGCCGAGCCGAAATTCGCGTACCGGCGAACTTCCAAAAAGAGTGGAAACGACGTGAAACGGCTGATCGTCACCGCCGACGATTTCGGCGCCTCGCCCGAGGTCAATGACGCGGTCGAACAGGCGCATCGCGAGGGCATCCTGACCGCGGCCTCTCTGATGGTGGCCGGAGACGCAGTGGAGGACGCGGTGGCACGCGCCCGCACCATGCCGGCGCTCGGCGTCGGACTGCACGTCGTACTGGTCGAGGGACGTCCTGTCCTGCCGCCCGAACGGATTCCGGCGCTGGTCGATACCGACGGGATGTTCCGCACCGATATGGCACGCGCCGGCGTCACGATTTTTGCTTGCCCAGCGGCTCGCCGACAGCTCGCGGCGGAGGTCGACGCGCAATTCGCCGCCTTCGCCGCGACCGGCCTGCACCTCGACCATGTCAATGCGCACAAGCATTTCCATCTCCACCCAACCATCACCGGCGCGATCCTGAAAGCCGGGCGGCGTCACGGCGTGCGGTCGGCTCGCGCGCCGGTCGAACCGCGCGGCCCGTTGCGAGCGGTGGACGGCACCAAGGCCGGCCCGCGCATCGAGACGATGTGGGCTCGTCTTGTCCGCGGGCGGATGCGCCGCGCCGGCATGCTAGTCCCCGACCAGGTGTTCGGGCTCGCCTGGTCGGGCGCGATGACCGCTGAGCGCGTGAATGGTCTGCTGAAGCGGCTTCCCGATGGACTGACTGAGATCTACACCCATCCCGCGACCGGCTCCTATCGCGGCGCTGCGTCCGGCTACGACTATCGCGGCGAACTGGCCGCGCTGATCGATCCGCTTGCGAAGGCTGCTATTACGCGCGACAGCATCGCGCTCGGCCGCTTCACCGATTTCGTCTGAGGAAACGTCCATGAACCTCGTGCCCGATTGGGGGGAGTTCGACACACAAGCGCCGCTGCCCACCGGTCCGGTGCGGCTCGGCTCTCCCGAGCATCTAATGCTGTTCAGCCGGATGATCCTGGACACGCACGATCCCTATCGCCCCGCGCTGATCGACTGGCCCGAGCTCGAGCCGGAGACACGCGATAAGATCGTCTCGCTGCCGATCTGGGACATGGCGGTGCAGACGGAGGGGCGCACGGGACTGTTCGTCAAGACGTTCAGCGAGACGGTGACGGATCCGCTGCTCAAATCCGCGGTGGAGATGGACGCGTTCGAGGAGCGCCGGCACAAGGTCGTGCTCGCCGATATGGTCCAGTCGTACGGCATCGAGCTGCAGCCCGAGCCGGATTACCGCAAGCCCAAGGACGCCGAATGGGCATTCATGCGCTCGGGCTATTCGGAATGTATCGACAGCTTCTTCGGTTTCGGCCTGTTCAAGCTGGCCAAGGACACCGGCTTCTTCCCGCCAGAGCTGATCGACACATTCGAGCCGGTGATGCGCGAGGAAGGCAGGCACATCCTGTTCTTCGTCAACTGGGTCGCCTGGTGGCGGCGCAACATGCCGTGGTGGCGCCGTCCCTATTTCGAGGCCAAGGTCGTCGTCGTTTGGCTCTTCCTGATCTGGGAACGGATCGATATGGCCAAGGGCATGGGGGATAATAGCAAGGCGCAGGAGAACAACTTCACGCTCAACGGCTCGAAAGAGCTGGGCGTCGAGGTGAGTTTTCCCGAACTGGCGCGGATCTGCCTGGCGGAGAATGACCGGCGGCTCGCGAATTACGACTCGCGGCTGATCCGCCCGCGCTTCGTGCCGGCGATGATCCGCCTCGCGTTGAAATTCATGCGTGCGCCCAAGCCGGCGGGAGACACCGCCTGAAGATTTCCGCCAGCGCCGGCTTCCTGCTGGCTACCGTCGCGGGACTGATTATCGCGATCTGGACCTTCGGCGTCACCGGCATTGCCGAGATCGTGACAGCGGCGCGTCGGATCGGCCTGGGCGGGTTCCTGTTGTTCTGCGCTTGGTCGCTCGGAACGTTCGTGTTGCTTGGCGCTGCGTGGCTTGCCGCTGCACCCGGCGAGCAGAATGGTCGGATCGGCCGTTTCACCTGGGCGAGAATGGTGCGCGAAGCGGTGTCGGACCTGCTGCCATTCTCGCAGCTGGGCGGAATGGTGGTCGCCGCCCGGTCGCTTTCGGTCACCGGCATCCCCACCCCGCGCATCTACGGCTCGTTGGTGGTCGACCTGACGACCGAGATGGCCGCGCAGTTGGTCTATACCCTGTTCGGGCTCGCGCTGATGGCGTCGCTGCTGATCGGCGATGGCGCGGCCGTGTCCCTCCGCCCCGCTATTCTGGGCGGCACCGCGATCATGATCGCGATCATCCTGTTCTTTTTCGTCGCGCAACGATCTGCACTCGACCTCACCGGGCGCATTGGAGAGCGCTTCATACCCGGATCGCAAGGCGCCTTCAGCGACGTTCGCGCCGAGCTTGCGCGTATCTATACGCGGCGCGACCGGGTGGCGGCCGCGTTCGGCTTCAACCTTGCCGCCTGGGTAGCGAGCGGTCTGGGCGGCTGGCTGGCGCTTCGCCTGATGGGCGTGCCGATTTCGTTATGGGCCGTGCTGTCGCTCGAAAGCCTGATTTTCACGCTGCGCAGCGTCGCCTTCTTCATTCCCGGTGCGCTCGGCGTGCAGGAGGTTGCCTATGCGCTGGCCGCGCCCCTGTTCGGCCTGCCGCCGGAAAGCGCGCTCGCGCTGTCGCTTGCCAAGCGCGCGCGGGACGTGGCGATCGGCTTGCCGACATTATTGTGCTGGCAATTGGCCGAGGCGCGGCACATCGCTGCGCGCGCCGAGCGGCGCTGACCGACACCGCCCGCGTGTTGGGCGACACCCGGAGCTTCCGAACGGTTCACTTGACCGCGAAACGCAGGCGCAACCCCAAAACCAGCGCATCTGCGGCCGCGCCCCAACTCGGATGGCGGACATATTGCACGTCGGGTTGTACCTGCAGCCATTTGGTCAGCCGACGCGTCGCGGTCACTTCAATCGCGGTCTCCGCGCGCCGTCTCGGCGTGAGCGCGGCGGCGAACGCCCGCAGCGCCGGATCCCCCAACCGCGCGTGCGCGACCGCAATCCCGTACGAGCGATCGTCGGTCCCCCAGGAAAATCCTCCGCCGACATACACTCCGATGTCATTGACATCGGCCGCCGCGCGTCCTGCTCGGAGCCAGCCCCGAAGTGCTCCCGTCTTTTCGTCGCCAGCGAGGGTTTGCTCATATTGCACATAGGCGCCGGCGCTTCGCCCCCGCCCAGTGCCATCGAGCCGCGCGAAGCGGTCGGTGTAGTACCATCCGCCCAGCTGCAGTTCGCCACCGCCGCCGATCTTCACCATCGCTTCAGTCGCAAGCAGAGCCCCGCCGCGACCGACCTGACCGGGAAGCGTGCGATGCGGGTGGTTCGGATCGCCCGGCACCGCGTCGAAGATGGCAGTGCGCAGCGTCCAGCGCGGCCGTTCGATCGCGACGACCAGACCCGGCGACGTAACCGGAAAGATCGACGGGCCATTCGACCCGGATTGCGAATAATCCGGCGCGATACCGAACGAGCTGTTGAGGAACGGCGAGCCGACCGACTGCACGTCGAATTCGCTGTTGAGGTCGATCAGCCCGGCTTTGGCCCGGACGCCCCCGCCCAGCGGCGCCGCGACCCAGGCTTCGAACGGACGGATCGCGTACGGCGCATCAATGTTGCTGACGACCTGGGCATCGCCGGCATCGCGCGCAGAAAAGCCGCCGCCATGGAGCACGAATATATCGGCATGGGCACGCGCACCGGCCACGCCGAACAGATCGGTGCCGCTATCGAGATCGAGGTCGAGCCGTCCCATCCAGCGCACGCCGCGGCGTTCGCCGCCCGCAGCCACGCCCATGATATCGGTCGTATAGCGTAAGTCGGCCGCTGGCTTGTCGTCGGCTCTCCCCACGGCGGGAGAGACAAGCGCGATCGCGGCGCAGGTGAGACGTAAGAACCATTGCACGACTTGGCACCGATCGCTTCTGCCGGGCCGGCCGGCTGGCCGCGCCTAAACAGGCGCGATGCGGAGATCAATGCATTGCCCGATGGTAGACTGGCGCAGGATCAGGTTTCCGTTGCGGTGACGTGGCTTTGCCCGCTTTTTCGGCCGTTCGACTATATTGGTCGAAAGAGATGCGACCAGCCGATCGTTACGCCTCTGGCGTATGGAGCAAAATCCGTTCATTCTGCGTTCCAAGAGGGCGGGGTAGGATGGAGCGTTGCTTCCTCCCGGTGAACGGAGATTTGAAAATGACGTCTTCCTTAGGTCGCGTTGCCCTGATGGGCGCAGTCGCCGCGACATCGTTGATGCTCGCGGGCTGCATGACCGAAACCACCTACCGACCGGCGACCGGCTCCGGCTTCTCGCGCGAAGGCTATAGCGATCGCCAGATCGAGGCGAACCGCTTCCAGGTCACCTTCTCGGGCAATACCATGACGGCGCGAGATACGGTCGAGCGCTATTTGCTGTTCCGCGCCGCAGAACTGACTGAGCAGCAAGGCTATGACTATTTCGTCATGGCCGATCGCGATACGGACAAGAAGACGCGGACCTATGTCAACGACTTCGGCGGCCCCTATGGCGGCGGCCTATGGGGTCCGCGCTGGCGCTATTATGGCCGCGGCTTCGGCTGGCGGAGCTGGGACCCGTTCTGGGGCGATCCCTTCTTCGACCGCAACATCGACGTGAATACGGTCGAGAAGTATGAGGCCACTGCCGAGATCGTGATGGGCAAGGGGCCCAAGCCGGCGGGCAACGTCCGCGCGTTCGACGCCAAGTCGGTGATCGCCAATATCGGACCGACGATCGTCATGCCGAAATAAGGATTTAATCACAGATCAGACGAGAAAGGCCGGGGATCACTCCCCGGCCTTTTTTTGCCCTCTCCCGCGTGCGGGAGAGGGTTGGGTGAGGGTCTTCTTTCTTCTTCCAAGCGGCCGAAGCCAAATAAGAAGAAAGAAGACCCTCACCCTCCCGCTTCGCGGGCCCCTCCCTCTCCCGCACGCGGGAGAGGGAAATCATTACCCGACCTGCCCGTGACAATGCTTGTACTTGAGCCCCGAGCCGCACGGGCACGGCGCGTTGCGGCTGACCTTGCCTTCCCAATCCTTCGGGTCCTCGCCCAAATCGGGCTGTTCCGGCCGAACGATCGATAACGGCGGCAGACCCAGATCGCCCAGTCCGCGCGACCCGCCATCGATATCGGCGCTGTCGTCATCGCCCGAGAACGGGTCGAAATGCTGGGTGATGAAATCGGGCAGTTCGGGAAGCTCCGGCGGCGGCTGGAAGCGGAACTCGGCCGTCGCCATCACCTTGGTCACGTCCTCGCGGATCGATCCCAGCATGCGCTCGAACAGTGCGAACGCTTCCTGCTTATATTCGTTGATCGGCGTCTTCTGCGCATAAGCGCGCAAATGGATGACCTGGCGCAACGCGTCGAGCGTCGCGAGATGCTCCTTCCAGTGATGATCGAGATTCTGGATTAGGATCGACTTCTCGATCGTGGTCCAGGTCTCCGGCTCGATCTCGGCCGCCTTGGCGTCGACCAATGCCGCCGCCGCCTCGTTCAGCCGCTCCTCGACCATCTCGACATCGACCGCTTCTTCCTTGAGCCAGTCGTCGATCGGCGGCTCGATCCCCAGCATTTCGGAGATCCTGACCTTCATCCCCTCGACATCCCATTGCTCGGGATAGGAATTGGGCGGGCAATGATCGCTGATGATCGTGTTGATCGTCTCGGTCCGCATGTCGACCACCACGTCACCGACCGTTTCGGCATCCATGATGTCGTTGCGCTGCTCGTAAATGACCTTGCGCTGATCGTTCATGACGTCGTCATATTCGACGACCTGTTTGCGGATGTCGTAGTTGCGCGCCTCGACCTTTTTCTGCGCGGTCTCGATCGCCTTCGACATCCAGCGCGACGGCGGGAGCGCCTCGCCATCCTCCAGGCTCGACCGCATCATCTTGGCGAACAAGGTATTCGGCCCGAAGATGCGCAGCAGATCGTCGTCCAGGCTGAGGTAGAAGCGCGACAGGCCAGGGTCGCCCTGGCGGCCCGACCGGCCGCGCAGCTGGTTGTCGATGCGCCGGCTCTCGTGCCGCTCGGTGCCGAGCACGAACAGGCCGCCCGCCGCCAGCACTTCCTGCTTCTCGACCGCGATCTCCTGGCGAATGCGCTCGATCGCGGCGTCGCGCTCCGGCCCCTCGGGCATGTCCGACAACTCGTCCTCGACGCGGAAATCGAGATTGCCGCCGAGCTGGATGTCGGTGCCGCGACCGGCCATGTTGGTCGCGATGGTAACCGCGCCCTTGCGGCCCGCCTGCGCAACGATGTGCGCTTCCATCTCGTGATAGCGCGCGTTCAGCACCTTGTGCTCGACCTTTTCCTCGTGGAGGAATTCGGACAGCATTTCGGACTTTTCGATCGACACGGTGCCGACCAGCACCGGCTGGCCCTTTTCGGCATGGGCCTTGATCGCCTTGGCAATGCCGCGGAACTTGTCGTGAGTGTCCTTGTAGAACGTGTCTTCCTCATCGACGCGCTGCACGGGCACGTTGGTCGGGATCGACACGACGTTCATCTTGTAGATGTCGTAGAATTCGGCCGCCTCGGTCGCCGCGGTGCCAGTCATGCCCGCCAGCTTGGGATACATGCGGAAATAGTTCTGGAAGGTGATCGAGGCCATCGTCTGGTTCTCGGGCTCGATATCGACCCCTTCCTTGGCCTCGACCGCCTGGTGCAAACCGTCCGACCAGCGCCGGCCGTCCATCATGCGGCCGGTGAACTCGTCGATGATGATGACCTTGCCGTCTTTCACGATGTAATCGATGTCGCGCTTGAACATCATGTTTGCGCGCAGCGACTGGTTCAGGTGGTGGACCACCTGGGTATTCTCGAAGTCGTAGAGATTGGTGCCTTCGAGCAACCCTGCCGCTTCAAGCATCCGCTCGACGGTTTCGGTGCCGTCCTCGGTCAAGGTGACCGACTTCTGCTTCTCGTCCTTCTCGTACAGATCGGGCGCGAGTTGCTTCACCACGGCGTCGACGCTCTTGTAGAGCTCGGATTTGTCGTCGGTCGGGCCGGAAATGATCAGCGGGGTGCGCGCCTCGTCGATCAGCACCGAATCGACCTCGTCGACGATCGCCATGGCGAATGGGCGCTGGACCATCTGGTCACGCTCATACTTCATGTTGTCGCGCAGATAGTCGAAGCCAAATTCGTTGTTGGTACCGTAGGTGATGTCGGCCGCGTAGGCCTCCTTGCGCTGGTGATCGGTCAAATTGGGAATGATGACCCCGACCGTCAGCCCCAGGAAGGTATAGACTTGGCCCATCCACTCGGCGTCGCGCTTGGCCAGGTAATCGTTGACCGTGATGACATGGACGCCGGTTCCCGGCAGCGCGTTGAGGTACACCGCCAGCGTCGCCACCAGCGTCTTGCCCTCGCCCGTCCGCATTTCGGCGATTTCGCCACGATGGAGGACGATGCCGCCGACCATCTGAACGTCGTAATGGCGCTGGCCGAGCACGCGCTTGGCTGCTTCGCGCACCGTCGCGAACGCTTCGGGCAAGAGGTCGTCGAGCTTCTCGCCATTGGCCAGGCGCTCACGGAACAGCACCGTCTGGTTGGCGAGCGTCGCGTCGTCCATCGCCTGGAGCGCGGGCTCGAAGCTAGCGATCTTGTTGACGATGCCGCCGAGCGACTTGACGTACCGGTCGTTGGACGACCCGAAAATGGATTTGGCGAGTCCGCCGAGCATGATGATTTCCTGTTATATGGGTACGCGCGAGCCCAACGGGCCGCGCCGAACGATTACGAATGGATGCAGCTTCGCGGGCGCTATTCGCGCCGGCGGCTCGCAAAGGCAGGGACTGCGTCCGACAACGCGAATACGGGTAACGCCAGGACCACGGCGTGGGCCGGCCCGGCAATCGCCTGGATCGGTCGCGCCGCGACTTGGCGCCGCACTTCGGCAGTCGCCTTGACGGCCGTCGCCACCACCGCGCTGCTAAGCGTGGTCGGCACCTGCGCCGCACGCGCGCCACCGGCGCCGCTCAAGGCGGACAACAAGGCAGACAGGAGCAGGAGCAGGTTCAAGCGAGCGCTACTTCATCGATTATGACGGACGGTGACATAGGGTCGCGTCCGGCAAAGGTCTATCAAAATACTCGTTACTTGCCCGTCAGGTTCCGTCACCCCGGGCGGTGCGCGCGGGGATGTCCGGATTGTCCCTGACGTCCCTCAGTCCGGCGTGAACCGTATTCCGGGAATCGTATAGATAGCCGCGACCGCCTTCCCCGATGCATTCCTGGCAGGTTCAAACCTACCATGCCGCACGACCATGGCACACGCCGTCTCGTCAAGTATCGGCACGCCGCTGCTTTTGGCGATGGCGCAGTCGGATACCTTGCCCGAAGGAGTGACGGTGACGGTGATCGCGACCGATCCAGTTTCCTTTCGGGCCGCGGCCGGAATTTCCTCGGCGTGAAGCCAGGTACCCGGATTCTCCAGCGGTCTGACCGGGCTGGACTTGTCCTGAGCGCCCGCTGCGACAGACAATGGCAGCGAAGCGATGCCCACCGATATTAGCAGCCAACGATGCCGCAACATCGGCCCGTCCTTCTCACGTTCGATCTTCACGGCTTCCTGGGCGAAGCTGCTGGCGGCTTCGGCGCTGCCTCAGGCGTCGTACCGGTGCCCGGCGCTTCTGGCGGAGGCGGTGGGCTCTCCAGCTTCCACATCATCGATGAGCTCCACTTGCTCGGCGTCGGCTTGTTCTTCTTGTTGCGCGGCACTTCGAACCGGCCATTGGCGGTCATGAAATTGCACGTCGTCTCGTCGAGCAAGGGCGATTCGGAGCTCTTGGTGACCTTGCAGTCGGTCACGCGACCGGTGTCGTCGATCGAAAGAGTGAAACTGACGCGGCCCTGCTCTCCCGACGCGCGCGCCGCTGGCGGATAGCCGTCCTTGGGGATCCAGCTGCCCGGATTGCCGATCGGCTTAGTCGTCGGAATCGGCTCGTCATCATCCTGCGCCAGAGCAGCGCCTGGAAACGCGAAGGCGGCCAATGCCAATACGACGGCAATACGCATCTTATTCTCCCCAGTCGGCGTCAAGATAGAGCAACCCGACCCGACTTGTCACCGCCGCCTTTGCCTGTGCGGCGCACCTCTCTATGAGAGCCGCCATGACCGACCGCTCTCCCCTCGCCCCCGCCGCCTTTCCCGATCTGCCCGACATTGCCGGGATCACACGCCGTGTCGCGAAAGCGCAGTATAAGACCTGGGATCGTTGCGACCTGACCTATGTCGAGCTGGCGCCCGGCACGGCCGTCGCGGGCGTGCTGACCAAGAGCCGCTGCGCGTCGCCCGAGGTCGATTGGTGCCGCGCCGCATTGGTCCTGGGCCGCGCCCGCGCTCTCGTCGTCAATGCCGGCAATTCGAACGCCTTTACCGGCGACCGCGGACGCCACGCGGTCGAAGGACTCGTCGCCAGTGTCGCGCGCCATCTGGACTGTCAGCCGTCGGACGTGTTCGTCGCCTCGACCGGGGTGATCGGGGTGCCCTTGCCGCTCGACAAGGCGGAAGCCGGGCTCGCCGCCGCCTTCACCGCCGAGCCGTGCGGCTGGGAAGAAGCGGCCGCGACGATCATGACCACGGATACTTTCGCCAAAGCCGCAGTGACGCGGGCGGTGGTCGACGGCAAGCCGGTCAGCCTGGTCGGGATCATCAAGGGATCGGGCATGATCGCGCCCGACATGGCGACGATGCTGGGCTTCATCTTCACCGACGCCGCGGTCGATCCCGCCTGGCTGCAGGCGGCGCTCGCCCGCGCCAATACGCGCAGTTTCTCGTGCATCACCGTCGATAGCGACACCTCGACCAGCGATACCGTCCTCGCCTTCGCGACCGGCGCTGCCGGCAATGTCGCCATCGCGCATGACGACGATCCCGGCGCCGATGCCTTCGCCGCGGCGCTGAACGACCTCTGTCTCCAGCTCGCGCATCTCGTCGTGCGTGACGGCGAAGGCGCCACCAAGTTCATCGCGATCGAAGTGACCGGCGCCGAAAGCGACGCGAGCGCGCATCGCATCGGCATGAGCATCGCCAACTCGCCTTTGGTCAAGACCGCAATCGCCGGCGAGGACGCCAATTGGGGCCGTGTCGTCATGGCGGTGGGCAAGGCCGGCGAACCCGCCGAGCGCGACCGCGTGGCGATCCGCTTCGGCGAGACCCAGGTCGCGATGAACGGACTTGCCGTCGAAGGATATGACGAGGCGCCGGTCGCCGCGCATCTCAAGGGCAAGGAGATCGACATCGGTGTCGATCTCGGCCTGGGTGACGGGCGAGCCACGGTGTGGACCTGCGATCTCACGCATGGCTACATCTCGATCAACGCCGATTACAGGAGCTGACGACCGTGCTGACGATCTGGGGCCGGCTCAACTCGCACAACGTCAAGAAGGTCGCCTGGTTCGCCGAGGAACTGGGGATTTCCTACGTCCGCCACGACGTAGGCGGGCAATTCGGGATGAGTGACGCCTATCTGGCAATGAATCCCAATGCCCTGATCCCGACGATCGACGATAACGGCTTCATCCTGTGGGAATCGAACGCGATCCTCCGCTATCTCGCCGCGCGCCATGGCGGCGTGCGCTGGTGGCCCGACGAACCGCAACTGCGCGCCCTCGGCGATCGCTGGATGGAGTGGCAGAACGGCTATGCACCGGTGCAGCTCGACGCCTTCGTCAACCTCGTGCGCGTCGCGCCCGACAAGCGCGACATGGCTGCGGTCGCGCGATCGGCGCAGCGTTGCGGTGAGCGCATGGCGATCCTCGACCGCTATCTCGCCCAGACGCCTTGGCTTTCAGGTGAAGATTTCGGCGTCGGCGACGTACCCATGGGCGTCTATGTCCACACTTGGTTCACCCTCGATATCGAGCGGCCCGACCTCCCCAATGTCGCTGACTGGTACCATCGCCTGCAGTCGCGCCCCGGCTATGCCAGCCAGGTGATGATCCCGTTGACGTAAGGTATACCTCTCCAGCGAGCGGCAGAGGGCTATAGAACAAAAAAAGGCTGCACCCCGAAGGATGCAGCCCTTTGTTCGAACAGCTTGTCAGCTCAGGCGAGTTCGCCCTCGAGCCACGCCTTGATCCGGCCCTTGGGCTCGGCGCCGATCTTGGTCGCTGCCGGGCTGCCGCCCTTGAACAGGATCATGGTCGGGATGCCGCGCACGCCATAACGCGCCGGGGCATCGGGATGGTCGTCGATGTTGAGCTTGGCGATCGTCACCTGCTCGCCCAGCTCTTCGGAAATCTCTTCGAGGCTCGGGCCGATCATCTTGCACGGACCGCACCACTCCGCCCAGAAATCGACCAGCACGGGCTTGTCGGAATTGAGCACGTCCGCCTGGAAGCTGTCGTCGGTGATCTTTTTTGTCGCCATGGGGAATCTCCTTTGCAGCCGAATGTAGGCGCGCCGATGCTCTTGCTCAACGGGTCTGAGACTAGCTTTGCTCCATCGCGGCAAAGCCCGGCTTGTGAGGAGCGAGCACGGCCTCGGACAAGTCGAAAAGGCGGGGCGCCGCCGTGTAGAGCAATGCGGCCTCTATCCGCCGTCCGGGAAAGATCACGCGCAGGGCTTCGGCATAAGCCGCCATCTGGCGCAGATGGAAGACCGGCACTTCGTCGAGCCCCAGCGGCACGCGGCGGCCGGTCTTGAAATCGATCACGCGAACGCGGTCGGGCTCGACCAACAGCCGGTCGACGGTGCCCGCGATGACATATCCGCCGGGCACGACTGCGGAGATCGGCGCCTCGCCAAGCGAATTCGTGCCGAACAGATCGCCATGCGCAGGGTCGTCGAGCACCGCCATCACGGTCGCGATCAATTCGCTCCGCATGGACTCGTCGGCGACCTGCCCGACCGACGATAGCCAGCGATCGGCGGCCGTTGCGCGGCGGTCGCGGGGCAAGGCAGGCAACCGCTCGAACAAGGCATGAATCAACCTGCCGCGTTCGGCTGCCGTCCGCATCGCCGCCGAGGGCGGCGGGTCGGACACATCGTCCTCGCCGACCGAGGAGGGTGCGAGCGGCCGTGGCGGCCGCGCCTCGATCGGAGCAGGCTGGAACGCCCAATCGGGCAAAGCGACGATATGCGTCTCAGCGGCGCGCGACGGCCGCGTCCTGACCGGCGGCTGAGGATCGTGGCCGGCGAACGAGCGCCGTGGCCCCTCCTCGCGTTCCGCCGCACCAAGCGCCGTGAGTGCCGCTTCCGCTGCCGCGTACCAGCTATTTTCGGACGGCACGCCTTTTGATCGCGGTCCCAACGAACCCGCTATCTCCAGTCTCTCTTCAGCGCGCGTCGCGGCGACATAGAATAATCGCCAATGCTCGGCGAGTTCGCGCGCGTCGGCGGTCGTGATCGCCTCGGCCAAAACGCCCGACCGTTGCTCCTTGCGCGGGCGGAACACCGGCAGCTTGATGTCCTGATCGGCCTGCCAGTCGAGTGTCGAGCGTGGCCGTGCCTCGGGATCGGCGGTGGCGTCGGCAAGGATCACCAGCGGCGCCTGCAACCCCTTGGCGCCATGCGCGGTCATTACCCGGACCGCGTCGAGCGGCTGCGACGGATCGCGCACGATCTCGACATCGCCGCGATCGAACCAGTCGAGGAAGCGCTGCAGCGACGGGATCGCGACGCGCTCGAACTCCAGTGCGGCATTGAGCAGTTCGTCGATCGGATCGCGCGCTTCCTGCCCCAACCGCCGGATCAGCTTGCGGCGCCCGTCTAACGGCCCCGTAAGCATCTCCTCGAGGAAGACGTAGGGCGTGGTGACATCCGCGCGCCGCAGCATTGCGGCGAGCGGCGCGATCCGCTCGGCTGGCTGCGTCGCCTGTAGGTGCGCCCATAATCCGCCGCGGCGCTTCATGGCCGCGCGCATCAGCTCGTCCTGGCTCCAGCCGATCAGTGGCGAGACCAGCAAGCTGGCCAGCGCGAGGTCATCTTGCGGCTGCAATACGAAGCGGATCGCCGCGAGCAGATCCTGCACCGCCAGCGGCGCGGTCAGGCGCAAGCGATCGACTCCCGCGACCGGCACGCCCTCGGCATAAAGCCGTGCGACGATCAGCGAGGCTAGCTCGCCGCGGCGCTTGACCAGAATCATGATGTCTTCGGGGCGAAGTGGCCGGCCCTTGCTCTCCAGGATCAGCGGATCGTTCGGATCGAGCCACGCCTTGACCTGGGCGGCGATTCGCGTCGCGTGCGCGCGCACCGCATCGGTGACCCAGCCTTCCTCGCCCTCATCCTCTTCGCCCGCGAGAGTCGGCGCCCAAAGGTTGACTTGGCCCGGCCCCTCGACCTTGCTCGCATGCCGCTGGTTGTCGTCCACCCCCAACCCACCGCCGGGCAGCACACCGATCGTGGCATCGACGAAATCGAGGATCGGCTGGGTCGAGCGGAACGAGGAGGTCAATGCGAGCTGCTCGAATGGCGTCGGCTCGATCTCCCCGATGTCGCTCGTTACCTCGGCGAGGTCACGGAAATGCCGTTCCGCCCAGCGGAAATTGAGCGGGTCGGTGCCCTGGAAGCCGAAGATTGCCTGCTTATAGTCGCCGACCGTAAACAACGTCCGTCGCCGGTCGCCGCGGGCTCCCAGGCCGGAAAAGAAGTCGCTCGCGATCGCGTCGACGATTTCCCATTGGCGCAAATTGGTATCCTGCGCCTCGTCGATCAGGACATGATCGGTCGCCTGGTCGAGCTTGAAGCGCACCCAATCGCCCATCCCGTCCTGACGCAGCAATGCGACCGCGGCATCGATTAGGTCGTCGAAATCGACCGCGCCGATGCGGCGCTTAGCGGCGCGATAGGCGAAGGCATAATCGCGCCCGATAGCGAGCCCGGCCGCCAACAGGTCGGCATAGTCCGCCAGATGCCGCATCTGGATCAGGCGGGAAACCAGCGCGTGGCAATCGGCCGCGGTCGGCGCATAATCCTCGTCCTGCGGTGCCTGCCCTTTGGCGAACGAGCGCAATTCGCCGTCCTGCCGGGCCCAGACGCCGTGCAATTCGTCGAGCGTCGCGGCTCGCTGCTCGGGGTTTCTCGTCAACCACTCCTCGACGATGTCGGCCCGAGCCAGCCCACTCTTGGTGCCCCAAGCCCGATTGCAGTCGCGCAACCTTCCGAGCAGGTCGTCGTCCAGTTGAGCGCAGCCGTCAGCGATTGCCGCCTCGACATCGTCGACTCCGATCAGCGCGCGGCGGACATACGGGCCGACGCCCTCGCCCATCGGCAGCGCCGCCATCGCCGCCGGGGCACGGGCGCAAGCACGCAGGAAAGCTTCCGCTCCCTCCTCGCCAAGCCTGAGGCTCAACGCACCGACCGCCCGGACAGCGCTGTCGCGCCCTTCGCGCTCGGCATCGACCAGCAATTGCGCCAGCGTCTCACGCGCCAGCGCCGATTCCTCGCGGGCTTCGAGCGGCCAGAACCCCGGCGTCAGCCCGGCTTCGACCGGAAAGGCGGCAAGCAGCGACTGACAAAAGCCATGGATCGTCTGGATTCGCAGCCCCCCACCGGGCGCGTCGAGCACCTTCGCGAACAAGATTCGCGCCCGCGCGATCAGCGCCGGGGTGGCGCGCTCGCCCAGCGAGGCAAGGTCTGCGCGGATATCGCCCTCGGACGCGCGCACCCAACGCGCCAGGCGTTGGTTGATCCGCCCCGCCATTTCCGCCGCACCGGCCTTGGTGAAGGTCAGACAGAGGATCGCGCCGGGATCGGTCCCGCCAAGCAACAGACGATAAACGCGCGCCGCCAGCACCTGCGTCTTGCCCGTTCCCGCCGACGCCGCGAGCCAGACATGGGCCGACGGATCGCTGGCGCGCGCCTGCTCGTCGACGAGCCGCGGGAGGATCGCGTCAGCGCCGCTCACGGCCATACCATTCGTCGCGGCGCATCAATTGGTCGTAATCGCCAAACGGCGCATATTCGGGCTTCAGCTTAGCGGTGAACGGCGCCCCGCCGGTCAACCACACGTCCGCCGCCTCGGTGAAATTGCGCCGCGCCTCGGCAACGAATTCGTCGGCCGGGATCGGATCCTTCTTCTTCGGGTCGCAGGGTGAATCGACATATCCGAACCCGCCGGCGCGGTTGCGTGCGAGCGACCAATATTCGAACCCCTCGGCCTTGCCCGCGACGCCGGCGAACTTGCCCGCCTCGGCGATCATGCCGAGCAGGCCGAGTTGCAGGCTGAACCCGGCGCGCACCGCCGCGGTCGAGGGTGGCTGTCCGGTTTTGTAGTCGACCACCACCAGGCCGCCATCGTTGAGCCGGTCGATCCGGTCGAACCGACCCGACAGTTCGACTCCGGCCAACTGCAAAATGCCCTTGCCCTCGACCGCAAGAATGCTCCGTTCGCCGGCGCGATCGGACACTTCGCGCGCGATCCAGTCGACCGCTTCGATCAGGCGCGGCCCCCATAATGCCCGGATCATCGGATGCGTGCGCACATCGCCCAGCAAGGCCTCTGCTCGTGGGCGCAAGGTTTCGGGATTGGCGCCATCCTCGCGGAACCAGCTTTCCAGGATCGCGTGAACCTGATTGCCGCGCCAGGCAGGGCTTGGTTCGGCGTCGACCGGATCGATCGCCCCCAGCCGCAGCATCCGCCGTGCGTAAAAGGCATAGGGGTCGGCCTTGAGCCGATCGACCTCGGTCACCGAGATCTGGCGCGGCCGATCCTCGACCGCGGGTGACGGCTCGGGCCGCGACGCCGGCTCGTGCATGCCCGGATTGTCGATCGTCGCTGCCCATGAAGCGAGATCGGGATCGCGAACGAAGCGATCCCCCGCCAGCGCTTCGAGCCGCAGCCAGAAGCGCGACGCCAGGGTTGGTGATCGCCCGTCGCGGCGCGCGCGTGTGATCAGCACTTCGGGCGCGCCCAGGGCATTGGCGAAATCATGCGCCGCGACGCCGATCCCGCGATCGAGCCCCGGCAACCCCAATTCGGCGCGGATGCGCGGCGCCAGCCACGGATCGGGCGCGGCGATCGCGGGCCAGGTCCCCTCGTTCAAACTGCCCAGGATCGTCAGGTCGGCGGTCTGCAACCGCGCCTCGATCAAGCCGTAGATCGCAAGCCGCGGATGGCCGCCCTGGGGCGGACGGATCGCAACTTCCTCCATCAACGTACGCAGCAGCGGCGCGACGCTGGCAGGGTCGACCAGGGGCGGCCCATCCGCTGCGCGCAGTTCGAGATCGGCGAGCAATTCGGCCGCGGCGCGCCCTGCCGGCCCCGCCCAGACCGCAAAGCCGCACAGCGCCTCCGCCGTCTCTCGCAGCGTCGCGATCATCGCCGCCAACGGCTGCTCGCCATCACCGAAGCAACGCGACAGCGGTTCGAGCAAGCCGCGCATTTCCGGCCAGACCTGCCGCGCCGCCGCGCGAATCGGCGCCTCGCGCTCGTCGCCATCGAGCAAATGCGCATCGATGCCCGTGAGCCCTGGCGCCGGGCGCGGCCCACGCAGCGCGCGATCGAGCGCGCGCACGCCATCGAGCCACAGGGTCCGCGGCTCGCCACTCTGGACGAGCGGGTGTTTGAGCAGCGCCAGCAGCGCCAGCGGCGCAAAGTCCTGCGCCGCCGCCTCCGCCATCATCGTCAACAACGTCCCCGGCGCACGCGTCGCGAGCGGGCGGCCGGCGGTATCGTCGACATCGATCCCCCAGCGCGCACAGTGCGCCGCGACGCGCTCCGCCAACGCGCGGTCGGGCGTGACCAGGGCAGCGGTACGCCCCTCGACTTCCAACGCGCCGCGCAACGCCAGCGCGATCGCCTGTGCTTCGTCGGCGGGGGTCGCCAGTTCGACCGCACGAATCCCGGTCAATCGCCGGTCGGCCGCCTCCAGATCGGTCCACTTGCCGGTGAATTCGGCGGGAGCAAAAGCATTGGCGATCGCCTTGCCACGCGCGACGGATGCGTCGTGATCGCTGCCCTCGCGCCAGGTCCGCACTTCACCGCGCCCTGCGCTCATCCGTTCGAGCAGCAGCTTCAACTGGAATTGCGGATGGGTTTCGATCGACCGCGCCTTGAACCCGCTGGCATCCGGCTCGTGCGGCCCAAGCGCGTCCCATTCCTCGGCCGGCATCGCGATGGCGAGATCCTGGAAGACGACCAATCCCTGGTCGAGCTCGGCGACACGCCGCAACAAGGCGGCCACTGCCGGCGCCGGGTCGGTGATTCCCGCCGCGCAGACGAAACCCGCCGGCGGCGTCTCCTTCCACCGCGCCGCCAACCGGCGCAGCATGATCGCGCGCCGCGCCGCGGCGTCCATCGCCCCCATGCGAGCCAGCTCGGCCGGCCAGCGGTCGATGACGATGCGGAACAGGTCGAGCGCGCGCTCCCAATGGCTGGTCAATTCGCGCCCGACGTCGAGCTCGGCAAGTTTCGCCGCCGCGACTTCCTCGACCAGCAATTGGTCGAGCGTTCGTGCCAGAGCGCCGGCCAGACGCACCGCTTCGTCGGCGGCAACCGGCTCACCCTGGCGCGCGCGCTCCTCGCTAACCAATCTGGCCAGGACCATCCGCCGCGCCAACGGATCGACCGGCGGCGGTAACGGCTCGAGATCGTCAGCCGGATCAAGGATCGCGCCGGCCGCCTCGTCGAGCGCGGGGTCGCCGATCGTCACCAGCCGTGGCAGCAACAGGCCGCCGCCGCTAGCGCGGACGAATGCGTCCTGTACGGCACGCCGCCCGCGATTGTTCGGCAGCAACACGACTCCGCGCGCGAGCCGCATCGGATCGTCGCCGAACCGCTTCATCAGCCCGGCAACTAGCGCATCGGCAAAAGCACGCTGCGCTGGAATCGTATCAAGCGCGAGGCCGCGCTGTGGGGCCAAACTCATGTTTGGCCCCTAAGCATCAATCAGGAGTGCTTCCGTCTTGGCAATCGCCGGGGGTGTGCCGACGTCGAACCACAGTCCCTGATGGACAAAGCCATAAGCGCGGCCCGCTTCGATCGCGCGGTTCCAGAATATATTGGTTGAAAAGGGCCCTTCCGGCCAATCGTGGATGAGGCGCGGCGACAGAATCTGGACGCCGGTATAAACGAACGGCGCCACCCTGCCCGGCTTGCGGCGCCCGGTGATACGGCCATTGGCGTCGAGGTGAAAATCGCCCAGCCCGCCATGGTTGTGCGCGCGCGCCAGCGGTACCACCAGCAACAGCGCGTCCATCAGGTCGTCGTCCCAGCGTGACGCGAGCAGCTTGATCGTGTCAGCCGGTCCATCGACCCATAGATTGTCGGCATTGGCGACGACGAACGGCTTGTCGCCGATCAGGTCGCGCGCCTTCACGATCCCGCCGCCGGTTTCCATCAACTGATCGCGCTCGTCAGAGATGACGACGTCGATACCCTTCACGCGATTCTTGAGGTGCGCTTCGAGCGCGTCGGCGAGATAATGGACGTTGACCACCGCGCGCTTGATGCCTGCCGCACGCAGGCGGTCGAACACGTGATCGAGCAAAGGCTGTCCCGCGACCTGGATCAACGGCTTGGGCCGCGTCGCGGTCAGCGGCCGCATGCGCTTGCCGATGCCCGCAGCCATAACCATTGCGGTCTCGGGAACCGTCCCGCCCGGGTCGGGCCGCAACGACAAGGTGCGTTTGGCGGTCATGCGCGCGCGATCTCCATCGGGTCGCCGCGCAGGTCGGCGGGAATATTGGCGTCGAACCACGCTTTGACCGGCGCCAGCGCGGGATGGTCAAGATCGCGGTTCAGATAACGCCACACGCGAGGGCACATTGCCGGATAGCGCGGCTTGCCGTCGCGCCGCCACAACCGGGTGAAAATACCGACGATCTTCGCGTTCCGCTGCGCGCCGAGCACATGGTAAGCGGCATCGAAATCGTCGCCCGCGCCGGTCACGCGGCGATACCGGTCCAGCATTGCCGCTTCGATCTCGGGTTCGACATCGCGCCGCGCGTCCTGCAGTAACGACACCAGATCATAGGCCGGATGACCCGCCAAAGCGTCCTGGAAATCGAGCAGGCCGAGCGCTTCGGTACCGCCGATCAGCATCAGATTCTCGGCATGATAATCGCGCAGCACCGTCACCGGCTCGGGCGCCAGCGCATGCTCGAACACCTCTCCCCAGGCTTTGGCGTAGCCTTCGGTATCGACCGTCACGCCGACCGCCGGACAATACCATTCGGTCAGCAGATCGGCTTCGCGCTGCAATTCCTTGCGATCGTATGGCCGCCACGGCCCCGCGGGTTCGCCGCGCAAGCGGATCAGGATGTCGACCGCCGCCTCGTACATCCGCAACAGGCTTTCGGGTGCGGCATCGACCGTTTCGCGCATCCGGGCGTCACCGAAATCCTCGATCAGCACCAGACCTTGTTCCAGATCGGTGCCGAAGATCGCCGGCGCAGGGAATCCTCGCGCGACCAGCCATTGCGCGACTTCGATGAACGGGCGCGGATCCTCATGCGGCGGCGGCGCATCCATCAGGATCGCGCTGCGGCCGTGATCGGCGACGCGGAAATAGCGCCTAAACGAGGCGTCGCCGGCGAGAGGCAGCACGTCGCCTTCTCCCCAGCCTAGCTTGGCGAGGAAATCGGCAGTCCCCGCCGGTGGATTCATGTCAAGGGCCATCGCCCCTCCCATGCCGCGGGCACGGTGGCTGTCAAGCGGCGTCCGCCATCGGGTGCGAAGTCCAAGGTCAATGCCAAGGCATCGGGCCAGAAGCTGGGCGCGCGCTCGGGCCATTCGATCACCAGGACCGAGTCCCCGCGCGCATCGTCGAGCCCGAGTTCGTCGAGTTCCTCGGCGTGCTCGATCCGATAGAGGTCGACATGCATAACCGGCAATCGCGTCTCGGGCGGCGCATAGGGCTGGACGATTGCAAAGGTCGGTGACGGCGCTTCGCCTTCCAGCCCCAAGGCGGCCAGCAGCCCGCGCGCGATGCTCGTCTTGCCGGCGCCGAGAGGGCCAGCAAGTGTGATTACATCGCCGGGACGAACTGCGGCGGCAAGAAGGGCACCGAATTCCTCGCTGGCGGCGGCATCGGCGAGCAGCATCAGTAGCCGCTGATCAGCATGTCGAGCGCGCCGACGATCACGTGATGAGCCTCGGCCAGCGACGCAACGCGCGCGCCTAGCATCCTCGCCGGGATTGTCGCCGCACCTTGCGTCGCCATAAAAAATTCTCTGCCATCGATCTCAAAGCGCGGATTCAGCTTGGCGATCCGTTTCGGCATATCGTCTGCGCTCAGGAGCGGGGCGACGAAACGTGTTTCCAACGGGTCGAGGATATTCGACTGGCAGTCGAGCAGCAATTCCTCGCCATCCCTGACCCGAAAAACATCAAACTGCGCCATTAGAATTGGCGGAAGCGCTCAAGCGGCAGCCCGTTCTTCTCGACGAACCTGTTCCATTCCTCGAACGCCTCGGCATTCTCATCCTTGAAGCGCCGCTCGCGTTCGGCCTTGACCTCACGCGCCAATCCCTCCTCGCTCGCGCGCGAGACGTTGATGCCGAGTTCCTTCGCTTCTTCGACCAGACGCGCGTCGAGCGAAACGTTGGTTGGCCGGCGGAACGGCGCCCGATCTTCACGCACTCTCACCTTTACAGCCTCCCATGCGCATAGATTATGCGCATCGAATTCAAGGCGCAAGCTATCGCGGCAGTTCCACGATCAGCAATGTTCCCTCGCCGGGCTCGGACAGTAACTGGATCGTCCCGCCATGCGCCTCGGCGAATTGCCGCGCGATCGGGAGGCCCAGCCCCAGTGCGCGGTCATCGTCGCGCGCCGCGTGTCCGCCGAACCGGTCGAACGCATGCTCGATCGCATCGGGCGTCATTCCCGGTCCATCGTCCGACACGACGATGCGCGCCGTCCGCACGTCACCGTCAGTGTGGAGCAGCACGCGTCCGCCCTCTCCGATTCCGCTCACTGCATGACGGAGCAGATGCTCGATCATCTGGCGCAGTTTCTTGGCGTCCCCTTTCACCATTCCGGTCGACGGCGCGACCTCGATCGCGAAATCGACCTTCTTGCGCTTGGCGATCGGCGCGATCGTCTCCGCGGCGTTGTACGCGGTGGTTTCCAGGTCGACGGTCAGCCGCTCGATCTTGTTCTGATCGGCCTCGGTCAGGTCGAGCACGTCGTCGACCAAAGCCGCCAAGCGCGCGACCGATTCGAGGATCGCATCGACATAGGAATCGGCCTGCTTACTTAGCTTGCCGGCATACCCCTCGCCCAGCATCTCGGCGAAGCCCTGGATCGAGGTCAGCGGGGTGCGCAATTCGTAGCTCATGTTGGCGACGAACGCGGTCTTGACCTGATCGGCCGCTTCCAGTGCTTCGTTGCGGTCGCGCAGTGCCTGTTCGATATGCCGGCTGTCGGAGATGTCGAGCATCGTGAACAGCGCATTGCCGTCGGGCAGCGGCACGCCGGCGAATTCGAAATGGCGTCCGTCGGCGAAGGCGACCCGGCCGCCTCGCTGTTGCCGCCCGACCGCCGCCGACCGCACGATCTCGGCGATGACGCTCGCCCTGCCCGGTTGTGCGAGCCGGGCGGAGCCCTTCTCGACCAGCGCGTCGATCCGGGGATGGCTGGTCAGGAATTCCTCGTCGAATTCCCACAGCTGGCGGAATTTGTTGTTCCAGATCTGCAACCTGCCGTCGCCGGCGAACACACCCAGCGCCTCGAACAGATTGTCGAAGGTAGCAGTGCGGACGCGGAGCAAGGTATCGCGGGCACTGGCGAGTTGGACTTGCTCGGTGCGGTCTTCGAAGATCAGCAACAGACCGCCGTCGGGCAGCGGATTGCCGACCAACCGCAGGTGCACGCCACCCGGCAAAGTCCAGGTTTCCTCGATCGCGCCGGTCGCGGCTAGGAACCAGTCGCGACGCTCCGCCTTCCAGCCCGGGAAATCGCGCACTTCCGGGAGCCGGTTCGCCTCGCGCATACGTTCGAGCACGCGATCGAATTCGGGACGGTCAGCCAGCCATTCGCTGCGCATCGCGAACATGCGCTGGAACGACTGATTGCAGAAAGCGAGGCTGCGATCGGCGGCGAATTGCGCGACGCCCGCCGACAGCCGATCGAGCATCGCACGCTGGGCGTCGGAGAATCGCTTCATCCCGCCGCGCGCTTGCTCGAGATCCTCGATATCGATCGCGAACCCGGCAACACCGCCTGGCGGCGACGGTAGCGGCACGTCGTGGATCCGCAACATACGCCGCGCGTTGCCGATCGTCGCGGGCATCGATTGGACGTTTGGGCGATCGGTATCGCGCGCGACGAGCGCGCTGGCCAGCGGGCCGCCGATCCCCGACCCTTCGATCAATTCGACCTGGCGCGTCACGACATCCTTGGCGTCGCTCGCCTCGACCGCACGGACATAGGCCGAATTGACCATCGCCAGCCGCATGTCAGGTCCGCGATACCACATCGGCAGCGGCGCGGCTTCGATCAAGCCGCGCAACGCGGCGAACGCTTGCCCTAAGTCGGCGGCTTCATCGCGCAACTGCCCGATCTGCGCCTGGCTTTCGGTCGAATCGAAGAACCAGACGACCACGCCGCCGGGCGACCCGACCTCGCGCGGCGCGCGCTGGCCGCGCACCGAAAGCATGCGCGTCGATCCTTGCGGCCGGATGGTCAGCGCGAACGGCTCGCCAGCCTTCTGTGCCGAAGTGACCGCGTCGCTCAGCAGGGCCGCGTCCTCGCTGGTCAGGCCGGTGCCTGGCGATACCAGCTCCGCGAGATATTTGGGGGGCGGCACCAGCCCCAGCCAGTCGGCCAGCCGATCCGGCAATTCGAGCCGGCCATCGGCGCGCACCACCATCGCCAGTGCCGGGGCGGAAGCCAACAGCGCGTTCAACTTGTCACTGCCCGCCAGCGTCGCCGCGGCTGCCGCGCGGGCACGCAATCCGGCGTACAGGATCCAGCAGGTCGCGACGATTGCCAAAGCGAGCGCCGCCCCGACAAGCCCGAGGGTCGTGGTCGACACCATCAGAAGCGGCCCCCGATCATCACCAGTCCGAACTAATCCCGTTCGCGCCTCACCCGTCGAGCGCCTGCATCTTCGTAGAGAGAAGAGCAGGCATTCGACAAGCGGGACCCGAACGGGATCGGGCCGATCACGGCAATATCAGCGATAACAGACCTTCTTGACCGTCTCGACGACCTTGGCGGACGAGATCAGCGCGAGCTTTTCCAGGTTCGCGGCATAAGGCAACGGCACGTCCTCGTCGGTCACGCGCAGCACCGGCGCGTCGAGGTCGTCAAACCCTTCCTCCATGACGAACGCCGCGACTTCGGAAGCGATCGAGCAAGTCGGCCAGCCTTCCTCGACCACGACGATACGGTTGGTCTTGGCCAGGCTCTTGAGCACGGTCTTGCGGTCGAGCGGACGCAACGTGCGCAGATCGACCACTTCGGCCTCGATGCCTTCCTTGGCGAGCTCGTCGGCGGCTTCCAGGCTGATCCCGACACCGATCGAATAGCTGACGATCGTCACGTCCTTGCCCTCGCGCATGATCCGCGCCTTTCCGATAGGCAGGACCCAGTCGTCGACCTGCGGCACCTCGAAGGTGCGGCCGTAAAGCAACTCGTTCTCGAGGAACACGACCGGATCCTCGCTGCGGATCGCTGCCTTGAGCAGGCCTTTGGCGTCCTGCGCATCGTACGGCGCGATCACGATCAGGCCCGGAACGCTGGCATACCAGGGACCGTAATTCTGGCTGTGCTGCGCGCCGACCCGGCTCGCCGCGCCATTCGGGCCGCGGAATACGATCGGGCAGCGCATCTGGCCGCCCGACATGTAATTGGTCTTGGCCGCCGAATTGATGATGTGGTCGATCGCCTGCATCGCGAAATTGAACGTCATGAACTCGACGATCGGGCGCAGGCCGCCCATCGCCGCGCCGGTGCCGACGCCGGCAAAGCCATATTCGGTGATCGGCGTGTCGATAACCCGCTGGTCGCCGAATTCGTCGAGCAGGCCCTGGGTGACCTTGTACGCGCCCTGATATTGCGCGACTTCCTCGCCCATCACGAAGACGCGGTCGTCCTTGCGCATTTCCTCGGCCATCGCGTCGCGCAGCGCCTCGCGCAGTGTCAGCTTGACCATCGCGGTTCCAGCAGGAACTTCGGTATCGGCGACCTCGGCATCGTGCTTGGCGGCTTCGAACATCTGCCGGGCGCCGGTCTCGACCAGATGCGGTTCGGGCGTGCCGCTTTCGGCCGCCTGTTCCTGCTTCTCCGGTTCGACCGCCTTGTCCTCGGCTGGCGCAGCCGCGGGGGCTGCCTTCGAAACTTCCTCGCCCTCGGCCGCCAGGGTCGCGATGACCGTGCCGACCTTCACATTGTCGGTGCCCTCGGCGACCAGGATCTGCGCGATCGTGCCCTCGTCGACCGCCTCGAACTCCATCGTCGCCTTGTCGGTCTCGATCTCGGCCATGATGTCGCCCGACTTGACCGTGTCGCCTTCCTTGACGAGCCACTTGGCGAGCGTGCCTTCTTCCATCGTCGGCGACAGCGCCGGCATCTTGATCTCGATCGCCATCTCAGTACGACTCCACCAGTACGTCGGTATACAGCTCGCCCAATTCGGGCTCCGGCGTCTGCTCGGCGAAGTCCGCCGCCTCGTTCACCTGCTTCCTGATCGCGGCCTCAACCGTCTTCAGCTCGTCTTCCTTCACGCCCAGTTTCTCGAGCAAGGCCTTGGCGTGCTCGATCGGGTCGGACTTGTCGCGCACCGCCTGGACTTCCTCACGGCTGCGATATTTGGCCGGGTCGGACATCGAGTGGCCGCGATAGCGATAGGTCTTCATTTCGAGGATAAGCGGCCCCTTGCCCGCACGCACCCAAGCCAGCGCTTCCTCCGCGGCTCCACGGCACGCCAGCACGTCCATGCCGTCGACCTGGATGCCGGGAATGCGGAAGCTCTCGCCGCGGCGATAAAGCTGGTCTTCGGCCGAGGCGCGGTTGACGCTGGTGCCCATGGCGTACTGGTTGTTCTCGATCACATAGATGATCGGAAGCTTCCACAGCTCGGCCATGTTGAACGATTCGTAGACCTGGCCCTGATTGGCAGCACCATCGCCGAAATAAGCGAGGCATACGCCGCCATCGTTGGAATATTTGTGCTTGAAGGCAAGACCGGTGCCCAGCGACACCTGCGCCCCGACGATGCCGTGCCCGCCGTAGAACTTCTTCTCGGTCGAGAACATGTGCATCGACCCGCCCTTGCCCTTCGAGATGCCAGCGGCACGACCGGTCAGCTCGGCCATGATCAGCTTGGGGTCGATACCGTAAGCGAGCATGTGACCGTGATCGCGATACCCGGTGATCACGCTGTCCTTCTCACCGTCGAGCGCCGACTGCAGCCCGACCGCGACCGCTTCCTGGCCGATATAGAGGTGGCAGAAGCCGCCGATAAAGCCGAGGCCGTAGAGCTGGCCCGCTTTCTCCTCGAAGCGGCGGATCAGCAGCATCTGCTTGTACAGTTCGAGCAGTTCCTCCTTCGACGCCGGATAAGGCTGCGGCTCGTCGGGCCGCGGACGGTTGGTAATGGGGGGCTCGCTCTTGGCGCGCGCTGGGGCTTTTGCCACGATGGGGAAACCTCGTTTCCGTAGGGGGAGAAAGGGCGGCCTATAGGCCGGACCTGTTGCGCTTTTCAATCGTGCGCTGCGCTATTGGCAATCCGCACGATAACTTCATGACCAACAAGCAATGCCACGGTTGCGGAATGCGGGACGCTCCGCCTAAGGCAAGCCGGATGTTCCCCGCCGACCATCCCTTCCGCATCGCCAATTTTCGCGCCTATTGGCTGTCGCGTTTAACAAGCACGATCGCGCTCAGCCCGATGGCAATCATTATCGGCTGGCAGGTCTATGGGATCGCCCGCGACCCAAACGGTCTCAACCTCGACATCAAACAGGCGAGCTTCCTCCTTGGGATGATTGGTGTCGCACAGTTCGTGCCGTTATTCCTGCTGACACCAGTGGTTGGGCTTGTTGCCGACACGTTTGACCGCCGATTGATTGTCAAAATGACCACCGCGCTGGTCGCCGCCACGATCGCGACGCTCGGGTTCCTGACCGCATTCCACTGTATCAACCTCTACGCCTTGTTCGGAGCAGCGATCGCGATCGGCGTCGCGCGAGCATTTGCGGGCCCAGCCTATTCCGCGTTGGCACCCAATCTAGTCCCGCGCGAATTGCTACCTAATGCAATTGCCGTCAGCTCAATCGCTTGGCAGGTCGGGTCGATCGCCGGGAATAGCTTGGGCGGCCTGCTCTTCGCTATTCGTCCCGAAGTCGCCTACGGCACCTCGGTTGCCTTGCTGCTCATCGCACTCACCTCGATCTCGCTGATCGGCAAGGTGCCACAACCCCAAGCGCAGACCGATCACCGGCCGCTCCACCGGATCGTCGAGGGTTTCCGCTACGTGCGACGGAACAGGTTAGTGTTGGCAACGATCTCGCTCGATCTATTTGCCGTGCTATTAGGCGGCGCGGTCGCCTTGCTGCCTGTCTTCACACGCGACATCTTTCATGTTGGCGCTCAGGGACTGGGCCTGCTTGCAGCGGGCATGGGGATCGGCGCCACAACGACGGCCCTGTTCTTCTCTTTCCGGCCGATGAAGACAAACGTCGGGGTCAAGATGCTGATATCCGTCGTCGTCTTCGGATTGGGCATTCTCACCTTCGGCACCGCGCACCTGATCCTGCCGCACGGTCTTGATTTCTGGCTAGCGCTCATTGGCCTGATGGTTGCGGGAGGCGCCGACATGGTATCGGTCTATGTCCGTACCTCCTTGGTCCAGCTTCATACCCCCGACGCAATGCGCGGGCGGGTGAGCGCGGTATCGCAGCTAACCATATCAGCGTCGAACGAACTCGGCGATGCAGAGAGCGGTCTGCTTGCCTCGTTGATGGGGCCGGTCGGCGCAGTCGTTTTCGGCGGCGTCGGCGCGATCCTTGTTACGCTGTTATGGTCACGCCTGTTCCCCGAACTCAGGCTTGCAAAGACGTTCGATCCACCCGAAATCCTCGAACAGACCCCCGAACACGGAGTGCTTCAGCCATGAAGGCCAACACCATCCTGGAAACGATCGGCAACACACCGCACATCCGCGTCCAGCGACTGTTCCCGGACAGCGAAGTGTGGATCAAGTCGGAGCGCTCCAATCCCGGCGGCTCGATCAAGGACCGTATCGCTCTCAGCATGGTCGAGGCCGCCGAACGCGACGGCAAACTCAAGCCCGGCGGCACGATCATCGAGCCGACCAGCGGCAACACCGGCGTCGGCCTGGCGATGGTCGCCGCGGTCAAGGGCTACAAGATCATCCTCGTGATGCCAGAATCGATGTCGATCGAGCGTCGCCGCCTGATGCTCGCTTATGGCGCGACCTTCGACCTAACGCCTCGCGAAAAGGGCATGAAAGGCGCGATCGAGCGTGCGCTCGAACTGATCGAGCAGACGCCCAATTCCTGGATGCCGCAACAATTCGAAAATCCTGCGAATATCGATGTCCATGTCCATACCACGGCTCAAGAAATCCTCAGCGATTTTGCCGATTCCCCGATCGACGTGCTGATCACCGGAGTCGGCACCGGCGGGCACATTACCGGTGTCGCAGAGACGCTGAAAAAGACCTGGCCGAACCTCAAGGTCTATGCGGTCGAACCCGATGCCTCTCCTGTCATTTCGGGCGGCCAGCCCGGCCCGCACCCGATTCAGGGGATCGGCGCCGGCTTCATTCCCGCCAATCTCCATACCCAGGCGCTCGACGGCGTGATCAAGGTCGATGCCGGTGTCGCCAAGGACATGGCCCGCCGTGCAGCCCGCGAGGAAGGCATGTTGGTCGGGATCAGCTCGGGCGCGACGCTCGCCGCGATCCTGCAGAAACTCCCCGACCTTCCCGTCGGCACGCGCGTGCTCGGATTCAATTACGATACGGGGGAACGCTATCTGTCGGTACCCGACTTCCTCCCTGAGAGCTGAGCCGCGAGTTACGAAAAAGGCCCGTTTTGGGGGAACAAAACTGGCCTTCGGGATTTCGGCAACGGACGCTTCGCGCTAAAGGCCTGCGCCCGCGCGACTTCGCGCTGGTGAAAGCGCGCCACCTCCACAGGTATACCTTTGATCGAACCGCCGACCCGTACCCCCTCGCTTGCGCTGCGCCTGATCCTGGGCGCGGTGGCGATTCTGCTGGTCGCGATTCCAGTCGCGATCGTCACGATGATGCCGCCCGTTCGCCCCGTTCCCAAGGGCGTAGCGGTTCTGCCGCAGCGGGTCGTTCCCCCGACCGAATTGCCACCGGTCGAGCCGGTCGAGTTCCAGTCGGTCGACCCCGATGACGCCAAGGCGTTCAACGCCAATGTGCCCTTCTCGACACTGCCCAATCCCCCTGCCCGGCCGTTCCGATTTTCCGGCTCGACCGATGCGCGGCTACGCGCGATCGACTGTCTGGCCGTTGCCCAGCTCTACGAAGCGGGCGACGACACCGAGGGCGAACGCGCGGTGGCGCAGGTCGTGCTCAACCGCGTGCGTCATCCCGCTTTCCCCAAGTCCGTCTGCGGCGTGGTATTCCAGGGATCGGACCGGAGCACCGGTTGCCAGTTCAGTTTCTCTTGCGACGGCGCGCTGACCCGCTGGCGCCCCAGTCCCGCGGCCTGGAAGCGCGCGCGGGAAGTGGCGATCGCGGCACTCAACGGTTCGGTCTACGCCAAGGTCGGCTATGCGACGCATTACCACACCGATTGGGTCGTGCCTTATTGGAGCGCGAGCCTCGACAAGATCGCCGCAGTGAAGACGCATCTGTTCTTCCGTTGGACCGGCTGGTGGGGAACGCCCGCCGCTTTCCTCAGGACGGTTTCGGGATCCGAACCGAACATCGCCGCCTTGGGCGGCCTGTCGAGCGCGCATGTCGGCGAAGTCGACCTCGCCAATGTCAATCCGGCCGAGATCAACGGCGCGCCCACCGCCGGGGAAGCTGCCGGCTCGCCCTTATCGATTGATCCCAACAGCTTCCTCGTCACGCTAGATGCCCGCGCCGGTGCGGATTCCTTCCCAGCGGTGGCGACCAAGGCGTGCGGCGCACGCGATTATTGCAAGCTGATGGCGTGGACCGACAAGGCGCACACCCCGGCCAACCTGCCGCTTGGTCAAGCGCAGATCGCAACGATGTCGTTCAGCTATCTGCGCGACAAGGCGCACGGCTACGAAAAGGCGCTGTGGAACTGCGCCCAATTCAAGCGACCGTCCAAGGGCGAGTGCATGAAGTTGCAGGTGCTCGGCCTGCCGCAGACGAGCACGCCTCCGCCGGGCACGCGCCCCCTCACCCCGCCTCCGGCGACCGGCACGGCGCCGGGCAAGCCCGGTGTGGCGCCGCCGACCATGACTTTCTCGGTAAAGCCGACCCCCGCAGTCGCGCCCGACGGCCTGAACGGGATCCGTCGCAAGACGGGCGATAGTGCGCCGCTGCCCAAAGCGGCCGCAACGCCGGCACCGCGCCCCACCGCCTCGCTTCCCGAGCGGCCGTAATCCCTTCCGCTCGCTAGTGGCGGCTGCCGATCACGGCGGCCGCGAAATGTTTACCCATCCGTCAACGCGGTAGAAGACGCTTCGACCGTCACGATCCAAGGTCGGTTCATCGACGCGGGTGCGCTTGGGAGGCTCCCCCGCCGGAACATCCAGCCCTTTCCGACTATTTCATCCGAAGAATGATGTTGGGCGCGCTCCGCAACGTCATTCCTTCGGGGCGTCACAATGCGCGCGGCGATGGCTCAGGGACACCGCCGCGTTGGGACGAGTTGCTTATGTCAGGGCGCTTTTCGGATGCATGATCTAACCTCGGGCATGAGGGCGGCACGTCGCGTGTCGGCTGCACCACGCTATCGGATCAATGCGGCGCAGTTCATCGCGTTCTCGATAGTTCTCGCGGAAATGTCGCTATTCTTTCACCCGGCGGGCTTCGCCGGGGGGCCGAGCGACGATCAGCGATATCTCGATATCGCGCTCGGCTGGTACGCCCACGGCCCCCAGATCGGCACGTCGCATTGGGCGCTGCGGCACCCGTTGATCCTGTCGATCACCGGGGCCTTCCACCTCTTCGGCCCGTCGATCGACTCGCTGCTACTGGTGCCGCGATTGTTCTACGCCTTGTTCGTCGGCGTGACGGTTGCGACAGTGCTGCGGTTCGCCGGAACGCGCGCCGCGATCCTTTGGCTGGTGCTGGTGATCCTGTCGCCGGTGATCCACGCCATGGGCACGAGTTGCTTTCCCGAAATGCTCGAACTCGCGTTCGGCGCGACGTCGATTTGGGCATTCCTTAACGCACGTCGCTCGACCGGCGGCGGCGCGCTGGCGTGGTCGCTCTTTTCCGGACTCATGCTGAGTTGCGCGGTGCAAACGCGCGAGACGGCGGCATTCGTGCTGCTTTTCTACTGCTGGGCATTCCTGCGTGATCCGGCAATGCCCCGCCGCGCGTATCTATTGCTCGGCCTCGGCTTCGTCTTGCCGCTATTGATCGACAATGCCTGGCTATGGGCGATGACGGGCGACCCGCTCTATCGCCTGCACGTCGATAAGCACCACGTTCTGATCGCCAGCGATCATATGGTTGGCAAGACTTATTCGGGCAGTCCCTTTCTCAACCCCGATCTCGCCAGCCGGTGGATCCCGGCGGGGCCAACACGCCTGCATTGGGCGATCAATCCGCTGGGCGATTTCCTGATCGATCCTGCGTTCGGCTTCGTCATCCTGGGATGGGCGCTGAGCGCGCTGCCATTCTTCCGCGATCGAGCGATCCCACGGCCCAGCATATCGACCCTATTGCTGCTGTTCGCCGTCGCCAGCTATGTGACCGTCACCTGGGTGTTCACACTACGACCGCAGCCGCGTTATTACCTTTTCGTGCTCGCCGCCGCGACGATCGGCTTCGCACTCTATCTCGATGCGGCGTTGGCGATACCCCGGTTGAGGCGGCGCGTGTCGATCCTGCTCGGCCTGGTTCTGCTGGGCGGCGGCATCACCATCGCCGTCGCGCCCGACCAAGGCTGGCAAGCAAAGGTGATCGTGCCCTATATGGCGACGCATCCCGGACAATATAGTGCCGAGGAGCATATCGTCGGCCGCGCCTCCTATCCGCTAGCCCGGCTCGGCATGGCGGGCAAACTGACCGCGGCCGAGCCGGCGGTCGGCGCCTACCGCCTCCGCCTGATCGACAGCGCGATGTTGGACGGTTCGGAACCGTTTCCGCGCGACCCCGCCTATCGCGAGGTCGCTTATCTGGAGCGACCAACGCCGTGGCTGTTACGGCTTATACGCCCACACTACCGCAACCCGATCCTGGTCGAGCAGCGGCTACGCTAAGAATTTCCCTCTCCCGCCAGGGGAGAGGGTTGGAAAGAACGCTATCGATCGACGTCAGGCGGCCGCGAACATCTCCGGCGGCAGGGCCATCAGCGCTTCCGCCCCGCTTTCGATCTTGCGGCGCAATGCTCCTGCGTCGGGCATGATGCGTTCTGCATAGTAACGCGCGGTGGTCAGCTTCGCGTCGAGGAACGCGGCATCGCCTTCCCCCGCCGCCTTCAGCTTCGCCGCCGCGGCGGCCATCCGCAACCACATCAGACCGACCGCGACAATGCCCATCAAGTGCATGTAGCTGTGCGCACCCGCGCCGACATTGTTGGGATTGGTCATGCCGTTTTGCAGGAACCACATGGTCGCGGCCTGCAATTCGCCATTGGCCTTTTCCAGCCGCGCGGCGAAATCGGCGGTTGCCGGATCGCCCTTCGCGGCGGCCACTTCCTCGCCGACCACCTTGAACAGCGTCTGCACCGCGCGCCCGCCATTGGCGGCGAGCTTGCGGCCGACCAGGTCCATCGCCTGGACGCCGTTGGTGCCTTCATAGATCATCGAGATACGGGCATCGCGGACATACTGCTCCATGCCCCATTCGCGGATGTAACCGTGCCCGCCATAGACCTGCTGCGCATTGGTCGCGATGTCGTAGCCCTTATCGGTGCCATAGCCCTTGATCACCGGAGTCAGCAGACCGACCAGATCCGCGGCGAGCTGCCTTTCCTCTTCGCTCGCGGCGGCATGCTCGAGATCGACCTGGAGCGCACCCCACAGGCAGAGCGCGCGCAATCCCTCGGTCATTGCCTTGGCGTCCATCAGCATGCGGCGCACGTCGGGATGGACGAACAGAGTATCCGCCTTCTCGTTCGGTTCGGCCGGCCCGGTCAGTGCCCGGCCCTGACGGCGATCATGGGCGTATTGAACGGCGTTCTGATAGGCGGTTTCGGCGACGGCCAGGCCCTGGAGTCCCACGCCGAGCCGCGCGGCGTTCATCATGATGAACATCGCGGCCAGGCCCTTCATCTCCTCGCCGACCAGCCAGCCCTTGGCGCCATCGTAATTCATCACGCAGGTCGAATTGCCGTGGATGCCCATCTTGTGTTCGATCGACCCGCAGCTGACCGCATTGCGCTCGCCGAGCGATCCGTCCGTGTTGACGAGGATCTTGGGCACGACGAACAGCGAAATGCCTTTCGAACTGTCGGGCGCGCCGGGAGTCTTGGCCAGCACCAGATGGATGATGTTGCTGGTCAAATCGTGCTCGCCGGCCGAGATGAAAATCTTGGTGCCGGTGATCGCATAGGACCCGTCGGCCTGTGGCTCCGCCTTGGTGCGGATGAGGCCCAGGTCGGTACCGCATTGCGGCTCGGTCAGGTTCATCGTGCCGCCCCACTCGCCCGACACCATCTTGGGCACGTAGAGCTGCTGCTGCTCGGGGCTGCCCTTGACCAGTAAGGCGGCGATCGCGCCGTGGGTAAGGCCAGGATACATGGCGAACGCCATGTTGGCAGAGATCATGAATTCCTGAAACGCGGTCGAGACGACGTGCGGCATTTCCTGTCCGCCGAACGCCGCCGGCGCGCTGAGCGTGCCCCAGCCCGATTCGACGAACTGCAGATAAGCTTCCTTGAACCCCTTGGGCGTCGTCACGCTGCCGTCGTCGTGGCGCGTACAGCCCTCCAGGTCGCCGGATTGGTTGAGCGGGAACAAGACTTCGGCGACGAATTTTCCGCCTTCTTCGAGCACGGCATCGACCGTCTCGGGAGTCGCATTCTCGAAGCCCGGCAAATTGGCGTAACGCTCGATCCCGAGCACATGATCGAGCACGAAGCGCGTGTCGCGCACCGGGGGCGTGTATTGCGGCATGGTCAGTCCTTCTGGTGATCGGCGCGCGAGCCTTGCTCGAGCAACGCGATGAAATCGTTCAGTTCTGCGATGGCGGCGTCGATGTCGCGCTTTTGCTGGTGAAGAAGGCCGACGCGCTCCTTGCAACGATCGATCGTCCGCTCGCGCTGGGTGCGGCGGTCGTCGCCGACATCGTACAGGTCGATCAGCTCGCGAATCTCGGTCAGCGAAAAGCCGACGCGCTTGCCGCGCAGGATCCAGGCGAGCCGTGCGCGGTCGCGATGCGAATAGATCCGTTGCGTGCCGCGCCGTTCCGGCGAGATCAGCCCCTCATCCTCATAGAAACGCAGCGCCCGCGCCGTGACGCCAAATTCGGTGGACAGGTCGGAAATGGAAAAGCTGTGCCGGTCATGGAGCGGCGCGATCGGGGCGTAGGACGGAACCCAGGACATGGCACCTTTTTACGCGTACTTGACGTTAACGTCAAAGGGGTCGTGCGCTCATTTGGCCGACGCGCAGAGCATCCTACCTCTGCCGTCACGCAACGCGCTCGCCTCCGACGGCGAATCGCTCATCCGTTCCGCGCTGAGCCCGGCTAGCGAACCACGCGAGGAACAGGCTTTCTGGCAGGCGTCGGGCAAACGGCCGGGGAAAACGATCCGGTCGCCCTCGAACCTCGCGTCGAAATTGCAGCCTGGGGTATCGGTGAGTTCGACATGCAGATCCTCGCCGGCGCGGGTCGCCTCGCCTCGCGCGCTGCAATGATAGGTGTCGCCATAATCGACAGAGATGCCGATCCGAAACGCGATCGCGCTCGGCACCACGCAGATGCGGTCGCGGTCGCGTGTATATAGGCCGGTCGGGTCGGTATTGGCGGGATCGGAGATCACACCGGCTTCGATCGCTGCGGCTTCGAGGCTGGTCGGAGTTGATGTCGCTTGCGGGGCGGGCTGGCCGCCATGGCAGCTGGCCAAGGTCGACAACACTGTCAACATCCCAACCCGGGCCCATAATACGCTTCCCCGGCGAAGGCCGGGGCCCAGGATCGGCGCACTAAGTTGGGACGGACAACTCGCAGGCTCAGACGCCACGAAACTGGGCCCCGGCCTTCGCCGGGGAAATGTGAAGAACGATAAGACGGACTTCCACACCACCCAGACCATCTCACCCAATTCGCGCCAGTCCGTTCTTCGTCACTCGCCGGTAAAAACACGATCGCTCACCGGTATGGCACGCCGGGCCGGCGGGATCGACGATCAGCCATACCGCATCCTGATCGCAATCTATCCTGATGTCGCGCACGCGCATGACATTCCCCGACGTCGCGCCCTTACGCCACAATTCCCCGCGGCTGCGCGACCAGAACACCGCCTCTCCGCTGTCGACCGTTGCCGCCAAGGCCTCCAAGTTCATATGCGCGAGCATCAGCACCTCGCCCGAATCGCCGTCGGTGACCACTGCCGTGATCAGCCCGTCGGCACCCCATTTCGGATCGAGCGTCAGCCCGGTTTCACGCGAGTCGGTCATGCCCCTCCCCTAGCGCGGCACCGCGATCCGACAAAATCGGCACAAGGCGTATGACAAATACGCGACAAACCCGGCAGGCGTCACTATATGGCCGAGCGCCACAGCAGCACGGATCGCAGGGTCCGCACTGAGTACGGACACCATGCTGACCACGAATCCTTTTGACGACGACAAACTCCGCGAGGAGTGCGGCATTTTCGGTGTGTCCGGTGCGGACGGCGCCGCGGCGCTGGTGGCGCTGGGGCTGCACGCCCTCCAGCATCGCGGGCAGGAAGCCGCCGGCATCACCAGTTGGGACGGCAAGCATTTCCACAGCCACCGCGCGATGGGCCATGTCGCCGGCAATTTCGACAAAGACGAGATCATGGGCGGGCTGCGCGGGCAGACCGCTTGCGGCCATGTCCGCTACTCGACCACCGGTGAGACCGCGCTCCGGAATGTCCAGCCGCTCTATGCCGAACTCGCCACAGGCGGGTTCGCTGTCGCGCATAACGGCAATATTTCCAATGCATTCCGCCTGCGCAACGATCTCGTCCAGCGCGGCGCGATCTTCCAGTCGACCAGCGATACGGAAGTCATCATCCATCTGGTCGCGACCAGCTCCTATCGCGATCCGCTCGACAAGTTCGTCGATGCGCTGCGCCGGGTGGAAGGCGCCTATTCGCTGATCGTGCTGACCCCGACCGGCATGATGGCGTGCCGCGATCCGCTCGGCATCCGGCCCCTGGTGATGGGCAAATTGGGCGACTCGGTCATCTTCGCGTCAGAAACCGTCGCGCTCGACGTGGTCGGGGCAGAGTTCGTCCGCTCGGTCGAGCCGGGCGAGCTGATCATCGTCGAGGACGGCAAGCTGCGCTCGCTGCGCCCGTTCGGCCAGACCGCGCCGCGGCCGTGTATCTTCGAATGGGTCTATTTCTCGCGGCCCGATTCGATCGCGGGCGACCAGTCGGTCTATTCGGTCCGAAAGGCGATCGGCGCGCAGCTCGCGATCGAATCGCCGGTCGAAGCCGATCTGGTCATTCCGGTGCCCGATTCGGGCGTGCCTGCCGCAATCGGCTATGCCCAGCAATCGGGTATCCCGTTCGAGCTGGGCATCATCCGCTCGCATTATGTCGGCCGCACCTTCATCCAGCCGGGCGCCGAGGTCCGTCGCCTGGGCGTGAAGCTCAAACACAATGCCAATCGCGCGCTGATCAAGGACAAGTCGATCATCCTGGTCGACGATTCGATCGTGCGCGGCACGACCAGCCTCAAGATCGTCGAGATGATGCGCGAAGCCGGCGCGCGCGAAGTGCATATGCGCATCGCTTCCCCGCCGACCACGCATTCCTGTTTCTACGGCGTCGACACGCCGGAGCGCGAGAAGCTGCTTGCCTCGCGCTATTCGGTCCCCGGCATGACCGATTTCATCCATGCCGACAGTCTGGCGTTCGTGTCGATCGACGGCCTGTACAAGGCGCTGGGCGAAGCGGGGCGCAACGGGCCCGCCCCCAAATATTGTGACGCTTGCTTCACCGGCGATTATCCGACGGTGCTGACCGATTACAGCGACGCGCATATGGACGAGCAACTCGCCCTCCACCCCGAAGCCGCGGAATAACATGACGAAAAGATTTGAGGGCCAGCTCGCGCTGGTGACCGGCGCGAGCCGTGGGATCGGTGCCGCCACGGCCAAGGCGCTTGCGTCGGAAGGCGCGCATGTGATCCTGACCGCGCGTACCGCCGGCGCACTCGAGCAGGTCGAGGAAGCGATCCACGCCGCGGGCGGCACCGCGACCATCGCGCCGCTCGATCTGATCGAAACCGACAGCATCGCGCGGTTGGCGAGCGCGGTCGCCGAACGCTGGGGAACACTCGATATCCTCGTGCTCAACGCGGCGACGCTCGGTTCGCTGTCCGCAGTACAGGCGATCGATCCCAAGGAATTCGCCAAGGTCATGACGCTCAACGTCAGCGCGCAACAGGCGCTGATCGCCGCGTTCGATTCGGCGTTACGCAAATCGGCGCGCGCGCGGGTAGTCGGTGTCACATCCAAGGTCGGGCGCCAGCCGCGTGCCTTCTGGGGCGCGTACGGCGCGTCCAAGGCAGCCTTCGAGACATTGATCCAGGCCTATGGCGAGGAAGTCGAGGGGATCAGCAACATCCGCGTCGCTCTGCTCGACCCCGGCGCCACGCGCACCGCGATGCGCGAGCGGGCCTATCCGGGCGAAGATCCTGCCAGCGTCAAGCCGCCGGAAGTAGTGGCGGACAAGATCGTCGAGTTGCTAGCGAACGATTTCCCGTCGGGGCATGTCGAACAGATCGCCTAACCTGTTCACCTTGCCGCATCCGACGCCGCACAGGTACAAGGGGGACTGACAGCGCAGGGGTGGCACTCTCGGCCCTAGTCGGCCGCCGCCTCGATCTTCTGCCAGAATTCGGCTCGCTCCGCCGACAGCTTCTCGGCCGTCGCGGTCGGCCACGATCCCGACATGACGACAACCAGCTTCTTCGCCGGATCGACCATGATGCTCTGGCCGAAAATGCCGAGCGCGGCGAAGCGGCCGCCGGGCATCGTCCACCATTGATAGCCATAGCCGAAGCCGCCTTCGTCCTTGGGGATCGGCACCTGATTGGTGGTCGCACTGGCGAACCAGCCGTCGGGCACCACGCCCTTGCCACCGGAGAGCGCGAACATTCCCATCCGGGCATAATCGCGCAAGCTCACCGACAGGCAGCATCCGCTGACCTCGCTTCCCGCCGGGTTGGTCATCCAGAACGCGTCGCGCTCCATTCCCCACGGCTTCCACACCTTCTCGGTCAGATAGTCGGCCAGGCTCTTCTTGGTCGCGCGCTCGACCAGCACGCCGATCAGGTTGGTCTCGCCGGTCTTGTAGACCCATTTCGTACCGGGCGTGCTCTCGCGGGGAAGCTTCTTCATGTACCAGACGGTCGGGTCCTGCCCCGCCGGTACCGGGTCGGAGAACATCCGGGCCACGTCGGACTTGGGATCAGTATAATCCTCGTTCCACTTCACGCCCGACGTCATGGTCAGCAGCTGGCGCACCGTCACGCCGTCATACCCGCCGCCGGCAAGATCCGGGATGTATCGCGTCACCGGATCGTCGATCGACTTGATATACCCGTCACGGATCGCCGCGCCGACCAGGGTCGAGGTGAACGACTTGGCGACCGAGAAGCTGGTCCAGCGTCCACCAGCGCCGTAGCCGAGCCCATAGCGTTCGAGCCGGACCTTCCCATCCTGCACCACGATCAGCCCGGCGATGTTCAGGTCGACCAGTCCCGCTTTGACGTCCGTCTCCGCTATAGGGAGCGGTTTGCCGTCGGGAAGCGGGCGGACCTTGGCCCCTGCCTTGACGACATGGCCGGGGAAGATCTTTTCCATCTCGCGGAAATTCTGGTCGCGCTGCGGCTGGCTCCAGAACAACACCTCGGCGCCGACCTGGCGAAGCTTCGCGCTATTGTCGGGCGTGGCGATGACCGATTGCGCCGACGCCACCCCCGCCAGTGCGAATGCGGCAAGCAGACCAAAACCTTTCATCATCCCTCCTTGATCAAGGTCACCTGCGCGACATCGATCCCGCCGCCGCGGAATCCGCCTTCACAGTACATCAAATAAAAGCGCCACAAGCCGATGAAATGTTTATCGAACCTGTCCGGCAATTTGCCCGCTGCGACGACCGCATCGAACGCTTCGCGCCAGCGCTTAAGCGTCTCGGCATAGTCCAGCCGGAAAGCGTGCCGATCGCGCCACGCCAACCCGACTTTCTCCGCCAGCGCCTGGAAGCGGCTCTCCGACAGCAGCATGCCGCCTGGGAACACGTAGCGCTGGATGAAGTCCACGTTGCGCGCATAGCCCTCGAACATCGCGTCATCGATCGCGATATACTGGATCGCGGCGCGCCCGCCGGCCTTGAGCACGCGGGCGATCGCGGCAAGATAATCCGGCCAGTATTCCTCGCCGACGGCCTCGACCATCTCGATGCTCGCTACGCCATCGAACGTCCCGGTGACGTCACGATAATCGATCAGCTCGATCTCGACCCCGTCGAGCCCCTGCCGCGCCATTCGTGCCTCGGCATAGGCCTTCTGCTCGGTCGACAGCGTGATGCCATGGACGGCGATCCCCGCCTTCGCCGCGGTCTCCGCGAACGAGCCCCAACCGCAGCCGATTTCGAGGATGCGATCGCCGGGCTTGGTCGCAGTGCGATCGAGAATGGCCCTGAGCTTGACGTGTTGGGCGCCATCCAGGCTTTGGCCCGGCGCGTCGAACATCGCGCTCGAATAGGTCATCGTCGGATCGAGCCACAATTCGTAGAATTCGTTGCCCAGATCATAATGGTCGTGGATGTTGCGCCGCGCACCGGCGCGATCGTTGCGGCGCGCCTTGTGCCACAAGCGGCGCAACAGCCGAGACACGCCCTGCGCTCGGCCCGTGCCTGCGAGACTGTGCCGGTTGAGCGAGAAGAGCTCGAACAGCGCCACCGGATCCGGGCTTTCCCATTCGCCCGCCGCCCAAGCCTCGTACCAGCCAGCCGAGCCTGCGGTCGCCAGCCGCCACAAGGCCCGCCAGGTGTTGAGGATGACGATTGCCTCGGGCCCGGGCGCGCGGCCGCCAAGCCGCATCGGCGCGCCGCTCTCGGGTAACGAGACGGTAATTGCCCCCTGATCGAGGCACTTGTCGATGCGCGCCAACAGCCGTCGCCCGATCGGCGCGAACGGTCCTCCGCGGCTGCGCTGCCCCCTATCGCTCGTAGGCGCATCCATGCCTTTCCTCAAAGCATGTCGCAGACGTTTCGCCAAGTGATTTGGGTAAGTTATCGCACCATTTTGGCCGCGGTCAGGGCCCGCTCGCGCGCTTCGCGATGACCGATCAGCTTGGCGGGATAACCCGACGGCCGGCATCCCGCCTGCTCGGGATCGTGGATCGCGGGATCGGGGATGTGGGCGAGTTCGGGTACCCATTGCCGAATATAGTCGCCTGCGTCGAACTTCTCCGACTGAGTCAGCGGGGCCATGATCCGGCCCCACATATTGGCATCGATCCCGGTGCCGGCGACCCATTGCCAATTGACGCTGTTATTACCGTAATCGGCATCGACCAGCGTGTCCCAGAACCATTGCTCCCCTTCGCGCCAATCGATCAGCAGGTGCTTGATCAGGAACGACGCAGCGATCATCCGCACGCGATTGTGCATCCACCCGGTCGCCCAGAGCTGGCGCATGCCGGCATCGACGATCGGATAACCCGTCTCACCGCGCTGCCACGCCCGCAGGTCGTCTTGCGAAGCCTTGCCCGAGCGCCAGGGAAGGTCGTCGAACCGCTCACGGCCGTTTTTGGCACCATAATCAGGCAATTGCAGGATGACGTTCTGGGCGTAATCGCGCCAGGCGAGTTCGCTCAGGAAGACCGACGACGACCCGCCCTTTCCCGCCATTCGGTGCCAGACATAGCCTGGCGAGACCTCGCCGAAATGGAGATGCGGCGACAGGCGCGAACTGCCCTCGATCGACGGCAAGTTGCGGGTATCGTCATAGCGATCGACATCGTCAACGAAGTCGTCGACCCGGTCGTGTGCTCCACCTTCGCCCGGCACCCATTCCTTGGCGAAACCGGCTGCCCAATTCGGCTTGGTCGGTAGCAGGTCCCAGTCGCTCAGCCTTTCGCTTTGCGGCCAGCGAGATGGCGCCGGAATTGCGCGCGGCCGGTCGAGCGGATGCGCCGGCGGCATAAGGTCCCGCAGAGCGCGCCAGAACGGCGTGTAGATCTTGTACGGCTCGCCGCTGCCGCTCGTGATCGACCCGGGCGGGGAGAGAAAATTACCATCGTGACAGACGAGATCGAGTCGTTTCGCCACCGCCCGCTCGGCATTGCGCCACCAGGGTTCGTAGTGCCGGATTGCGTGGACCGTACCGGCGCCCACGTCTTCGGCGACCTTGACCAATTCCTCGTCGCACTTCCCGCGCCGCAGGATCAGCCGCGATCCTCTTTCGCGCAGGGCCTTGTCGAGTGCGTCCAGGCTATGATGCAGCCACCAGCGCGAGGCAGCACCCATCTTGCGATGCTTCGGAGTCTCGTCATCAAGGACGTAGACCGGAATGACCGGCCCCTGCTGGACCGCCGCCAGCAATGCCGGCTGGTCGGCAAGCCTGAGGTCACGGCGCAGCCAGAGAAGGGTCGGTGCGGTCATTGGGGCTCGTTATGAAAGGTTTGATTCACGCGAAGGCGCGGAGGCGCGAAGAAGATCTGCGTCCGGAACGATCATCGCGCTACAACGCCGTGGTCGCGGACTTGTGCCGACGTGACCAGTTCGCGCAGAGGCGCTGAGAGCTCGGCGTTTCATAGAGCTTCGCGACGCGAAGCTCGCGTGAGTCATGAGCCTGCAGCCGAGACCACCAACTTTGCGCCATTTGCGCCTCTGCGCGAAACCCGAACTCACGTGACTTCGCGCCTCCGCGCCTCCGCGCCTCCGCGCCTCCGCGTGAATCAAAAAGACTTATTCGGGTCGTGGCTCTTTCTCGACTTGCCAGGTCTGGCCTTGGCTCAGCAGTTTCTGCAGGTCGGGTTTCTTGCCTTCGCTCACCTGCTTGTTCTGCGCGATGACCGCGCTGTCGAATGTCGGGGCGGGATCGTCGTAGATAACGCCCAGCGCCATCGGAAACGCCCCGAACGGCATTTCGACCAGCATATGCGCAAGCCCGCGGTTGGTCTGGTCATGAATCGCGACACCGGCGCTCTGCCAGTCGCCGTCGACGACGTCGACCACCTTCAGCACCAGCCGGTCGGTGTCCATCGTCAGCCCCTTGGTGCCGTTCGCGAACAGCAACGGTTGGCCATGTTCGACCCAAAGCTGATGCCCGGGGGCATTGGCCTTTTCCGTGAAGGCCGCGAACACGTCGTCATTATAGACGATGCAGTTCTGGAAGATCTCGACAAAGCCGGCGCCCTGATGGGCATATGCCGCCTTGAGCACGGCGGGCAGGTTCTTGTGGACGTCGATGCCGCGCGCAACGAACCGCGCGCCCGATCCGAGCGCGAAGGCGCACGGCTTGGCCGGATGATCGACCGAGCCGAACGGAGTCGACGGCGAGCGCGTGCCCTCGCGGCTGGTCGGCGAATATTGCCCCTTGGTCAGGCCGTATATCTCGTTGTTGAACAACAGGATTTGGCAATTCAGGTTACGGCGCAACAAGTGCATCGTGTGGTTGCCGCCGATCGACAGCGCGTCGCCGTCGCCGGTGATGATCCACACGTCGAGCTCGGGATTGGCAAGCTTGACCCCCGTCGCCACCGCCGGCGCGCGGCCATGAATCGTATGGAAGCCATAGGTCTCCATGTAATAGGGAAAGCGCGACGAGCAGCCGATGCCGCTGACGAACACGGTGTTTTCGGGCCGCGCGCCGATCTCGGGCATGGTCCGCTGCACCGCCTTCAGAATCGCATAGTCGCCGCAGCCCGGGCACCAGCGCACTTCCTGGTCGGTTTCCCAATCCTTGGGCAAGCTTTTCGCTACCGGTGGCGTCATGTCGTTCATGCGAGGATTCCTTCGATCGCCGCCTCGATCTCCGCGATGCGGAAGGGCTGGCCCGACACTTTATTGAGCGGCTTGGCGTCGACCAGATATTGATCGCGCAACACCGTCTTGAGTTGCCCAGTGTTCATTTCCGGAACGAGGATCTTCTCGTAACCCTTGAGCAAATCGCCGAGATTGGCCGGCATCGGCCAGATGTGGCGGAGGTGGATGTGGCTGACATCGAGCCCCTTGCGCCTCGCCCGCTTCACCGCCTGATGGATCGGGCCGAAGGTCGAACCCCAGCCGACTACCGCCAGCTTGCCGCCGGGATTGCCGATCTCTATCGCCTGGTCGGGCACCTTGATCCCGTCGACCTTCGCCTTGCGAGTGTCGGTCATTTCCTGGTGGTTGGCGGGCGAGTAATCGATATTGCCCGTGCCCTGCTTTTTCTCGATCCCGCCGATGCGGTGGAGCAGGCCCGGCGTGCCCGGCTTGACCCAGGGCCGCGCGAGCTTGTCGTCGCGCGCATAAGGCAGGAAGCCGCTTTCGGGCGCCTTGTCCAGGAAGGTCACCGGAAACGGAGCGTAATCGCTGACCTCGGGCACCTTCCACGGCTCGGCCGCGTTGGCGATATAGCCGTCGGTCAGCAGCATCACCGGAGTCATGTACTGGGTGGCGATGCGGCAAGCCTCGATCGCGACCTCGAACGCGTCGGCCGGCGAACGCGCGGCGACGACCGGCATGGGCGCGTCACCATTGCGGCCATAGACCGCCTGATAGAGGTCCGATTGCTCGGTCTTGGTCGGGAGGCCGGTCGACGGCCCGCCACGCTGCGAGTTGACGATCACCAAGGGCAGCTCGGTCATGATCGCGAGGCCGATCGCCTCGCCCTTGAGCGCGATGCCGGGGCCCGACGACGAAGTGACGCCGAGCTGACCGGCATAGGAAGCGCCGATCGCGCTCGCGACCGCGGCGATCTCGTCCTCCGCCTGGAAGGTCGTGACGCCATATTCCTTGAGCCGCGACAGATGATGCAGGATCGCGGAGGCCGGCGTGATCGGATAGCCACCGAAGAACATCGGCAGATCGGCGAGTTGCGCACCTGCTACCAGCCCCATCGAGACGGCTTCGGCGCCGGTCACGGTGCGGTACAGGCCCGGCTCGGCCGCCGCCGCCGGGACATGGTGCTGCTTGAGCGGACCGGACAGTTCTGCGGTCTCGCCATAAGCATGGCCGGCATTGAGCGCGGCGATATTGGCCTCCGCCAGCGCCGGCGCCTTGGCGAACTTGGCCTTGAGCCAGTCGATCAGCGGCTGGCGGTCGCGGTCGAACATCCAGAGCGCGAGCCCCAGCGTCCACATGTTCTTGCAGCGCAGCGCTTCCTTGTTGCCCAGCCCGAACGGCTTCACTGCCGCGACGGTCAGCGCGGAGATGTCGAACGCCAGCACTTGCCACTTGGCCAGGCTGCCATCCTCGATCGGATTCGACTCGTATTTCGCCTTGGCGAGGTTGCGCTCGGTGAACTCGCCGGTATCGGCGATAATCAAGCCGCCGGGCTTGAGCTCGTTGACATTGGTCTTGAGCGCCGCGGGGTTCATCGCGACCAGCACGTCGAGCGCATCGCCCGCGGTCTCGATCGAGGTCGACCCGAAATTGATCTGGAATGCCGACACGCCGAACAGCGTGCCCAGCGGGGCGCGGATTTCGGCGGGAAAGTCGGGGAAGGTCGACAGATCGTTGCCGGCGAGCGCGGTGGACAAAGTGAATTGCCCCCCGGTCAGCTGCATGCCGTCGCCGGAATCCCCGGCGAAGCGGACGACAATCGATTCTGCTTGTGGGTTTGCCGACGCCTCGGTGGGCGTCACTTCGTGGACGGCGGTCGCCATGTCAGCACTAAATCCTGCGGTCGTGTTCGGGGTCTCTCTAGGCGCGGAACCCCCTGGAGCCAACGTAGATACATTACATCCCCGTGAAAACCGTTCTTTGCCATACCGGCGAAACGAAAGTGCGCGATTACGCGGCCGGGCTCGAAACGTCAGACCCGCGGCCCTTTCGACCCGGCGGCCGCGAACGCCGCCTGGCGCTGTTTCAAAGCCTGATCCTCGAAGACCGCACCCAGGGTCAGGATCGCCGCGACATGACGTCGCGCGATCGCCAGAACATCGTCGCCATAGCCGCCGCCGACCGTGCTCGCGAGGGGAAGGCCTCGCTCGATCGCCAGTCGAGCGACCAGCCGTTCGCGGCGGACCAGGCCGTCGTCGCTCAGATCGAGCCGGCCCAGCCGATCGCCGCCGAATGGATCGACTCCCGCCTGGTAGAGGATCAGGTCGGGCCGCTCCGCGTCGAGCAGCGGCGCGAGCGTCTCCTCCAACGCGGCGAGATAGGCGTCGTCGCCCAGCCCATCCGGCAGTGCCACGTCGAGCGTCGAGCGCGCCTTGCGCGCCGGGAAGTTCTTCTCGGCATGGATCGAATAGGTTGCGATTGCCGGGTGGCCGGCGGTCAACGCCGCGGTGCCGTCGCCCTGATGTACGTCGCAATCGACGATCACTATGCGGCGTCCCTCCTCCGCGAGCCGGATCGCCGCGATTGCGAGATCGTTAAACACACAATAGCCCGCACCGGTATGGGCGAGCGCATGATGGCTGCCACCCGCGCTATTGGCGGCAAATCCGCGATCGAGAGCGAGCCGCGCCGCCAGATAGGTGCCCCCGGGAACGATCTGCGCCCGGTTGGCGACCGTAGCGTTGATTGGAAAACCGATCCGTCGCTCCTTCTCGCGCGGCACTCGTACCTCGATCACTTCGGCGACGTAATCCGGGTCGTGCGCGGCTTCCAACCATCGGCGCGGCATCATTTCCGGCTCGAACCAGGCGATCGAATCGCCGGCCTCGCGGAGCAAGTCGCGGATCGCGCCGTTCTTGTTCCATTGATAGCCGGATTTGGGTTGCCCTGGTGCGACATAGTCAGGGTGATGGACGACCGCGATCATAAGTTTTAACTTAAGACCTAAATTGCCAGACACCAGCGAGAGGATTATCCGAATGACCGAGCCCTTCGTCCGCCCCGACGTCCGCGGATTCCTCGATTTCCTCAACAATTTGCCCGGTCCCAAGATGCACGAACTCGACGCGCCGACCGCGCGCCAGATGTATGTCGCGATGAAGGATGTCGGCGATCCGCCGGTGGGCGAGCTCGGCACGCTGCTCGACCTTTCCATCCCCGGCCCGGGCGGCGATATTCCCGCACGCCTCTACGATCCGCGCGCCAGCCGCGAACCCGGCCCCGCAATCGTCTTCTTTCATGGCGGCGGATTCGTGATCGGCGACCTCGAAAGCCATGGCAGCTTCACCGCCGAGATGGCGCGCGTGCTGGACTTGCCGGTGATCGCGGTCGATTATCGCCTCGCTCCCGAATTCCCCTGGCCCGCCGCGCCGGACGATTGCGAAGCCGCCGCGCGCTGGGTCGCCAACAGTCCCGCCGAACTGGGCCGCTCAGTCACCTCGTTGGTGTTGTGCGGCGACAGCGCCGGCGGCAACCTGGTCATTGTCACCGCCGCCGCGCTGCGCGACCAGCCCGCCAAGGTGCCGGTTATCGCGCAATTGCCTTTCTATCCGGCGACCGACGCCAGCAAGGAATATCCGTCCTACGCCGAATTCGCCGAGGGCTATCTGCTGACTCGCGACAGCATGGAATGGTTCATGGCGGCGTATAAGAGCGAAGCCGACCATATCCGCAGTTCGCCGCTGCTCGGCGATCTTGCCGGCATGCCGCCGGCGGTGGTGGTGACCGGCGGTCTCGACCCAATCCGCGATCAGGGCCGCGCCTATGCCGCCGCGCTAGCACTGGCCGGCGTGCCCGTCGTGTTCCGCGAGGCCAAGGGTAACATCCACGGCTTTATCACGCTGCGGAAGGCGATCCCATCGAGCGTCGGCGACGTGATGGGTGCGTTCGCGGCGCTGAAGGACATCATCGTCGAGGCCGAAGGCGATCGTGCGATGGCGCAGGCGGCGGCGTGAGCGACGCCCCGACCAAGACCGATCTGCCCTATCGGCCCTGCGCCGGGGTCATGCTCCTCAATCGCGACGGTTTCGCGTTCGCGGGCCAGCGCATCGATACGACGATGGAAGCCTGGCAAATGCCGCAGGGCGGGATCGATCCCGGCGAAAGCGCGGGCCAGGCCGCCGTCCGTGAGCTCGGCGAGGAAATCGGGGTGGGGCATGAGAAGGTCGAATTGATCGCCCAGGCGCCTGGCGAATTCTATTACGATCTGCCCGACGATCTGATCGGCAAGGTGTGGAGGGGCAAATGGCGCGGCCAGCGCCAGACCTGGTTCCTCTACCGCTTTCTGGGCGAGGATCTGGACATCAACCTGGCGACCGCACATCCCGAGTTCAGCACCTGGCGCTGGGTCGATCCCTATGAACTCCCCGCGCTGATCGTGCCGTTCAAGCGCAAGCTCTACGAGGACGTGATCGCGGCGTTTTCGACCCATCTCATGCGCTAACTCATCCGATGCCGTCACCCGGCCTTATGCCTCCGGGTAACGATGTAGCGATTCGAACGGTGCCATCAGCGCGCGCGCCGCATTCCGCCCATTCCGCGAGCCAGGAAACGTTACGCATACGATTGCATGAACGGGTCGTCGCGACTCCGATTTCAATGGCAGGGAAGCTGTACTATGTGCCGCGCAATGCGCCTCCCCCTGCTTCTCGTTGCGGCAGCGCCGATGTTGCTAGCCAATGCCGATCCGGCATCGATTCCGCCGCAGATCAAGACGATGCTCGACGCGGCGCTCGCATCGGGCAACGAAGGCGACGTGGCGACGATCATGAAATATGCCGGCACAGCCGCGCCCGACAGCAAGGAGGCGATCGCCAAGCTGGTCGACGACTGGAAGAAGAAGCGCAGCGACGAAAAGATACACAAGCTGCAGGATGCCAGCTTTTTCGATCTATGGTCGGGACGCGCGGAACTGAGCGGATATATCTCGACCGGCAACAGCGACACTGAGGGCCTATCAGGCGCGTTGTCGCTCACCCGCGAGGGGCTCGACTGGCGTCAGAAACTGAAATTCCAGGCCGATTACCAGCGCAGCCTGGGAGTGACCTCACGCGAGCATTATCTCGCTTCCTATGAGCCCAACTGGAAGATCGACGATCGGTCGTACATTTACGGCTCCGGCTTGTTCGAAAGCGATCGCTTTCTCGGCTATACGCAACGATATTCGGCGTCTGTCGGCGCCGGCTATAGCGCGCTGAAGAGCGACAAGGTGAAGCTCGATCTCGAACTGGGGCCCGCCTATCGGGCCACCAGTTTCACCGATGGCGGGGACGAACGCAGTATCGCCGCGCGCGGCAGCGTGGATTTCGCCTGGAAGCTCTCGCGTGGGTTGCAACTGACCCAGAACGCTTCGGCCTATGTCGAGCGCTACAATTCCACGGTCACCGGCACGACCGCGCTCAACGCCAAGGTGCTCGGCCCGCTTTCCGCCCAGCTGTCCTACAACGTCCAGTATGAAAGCATGCCGCCCGAAGGCCGCGTGACGACCGACCAGATCAGCCGAGCCGGATTAGTCTACGCTTTCTGATCCCTTGCCGGCTTTCGGGTCACGGCTTCACCAATCGATCGCGACCGCCTAGAGCGGTGGCATGACGGAGACGATAGAGGCGGCGATCCTCGAGCGCGTGCGCGACGAGCCGATGCTCGAGCACACCCGCGCTTGGGCCGCGATCAACAGCGGGACGCGTAACCTCGCGGGCCTGAAGGCGATGGCGGCGACGCTGGCTGATGCCTTTTCCGCGCTGCCCGGAAAGGTCGAGTTGGTCGACCCTGCGCCTGCCACCAGCGTCGCACCGGATGGCCATGTCAGCGCACTCGATCATGGCCAGCATCTCGTCGTCCGCGTACGACCCGATGCGCCGGTCAGGATGCTGTTCACCGGCCATATGGACACGGTCTATCCGGCCGATCATCCGTTCCAGGAACAAAGTTTCCTCGATCACAACACGCTCAACGGTCCCGGCGTCGCCGACATGAAGGGCGGGCTGGCATTGCTGCTTGCGGCGTTGAAGTCGGTCGAGGCGTCGCCGCTGGCGAGTCGGATCGGCTATGACGTGATGATAAATTCGGACGAGGAGACCGGGTCTTTCTCATCGTCGGCACTGATCGCCGACCTGGCGCGCGGTAAGGTTGCGGCGCTGACCTACGAACCCGCTTTGGCCGACGGCACATTGGCCGGCGCACGCGGCGGCACGGGTAATTTCTCGCTCGTCGTCCATGGCAAGAGCGCGCATGCCGGACGCAATCCCGATGACGGCCGCAATGCGATCGTCGCGGCGAGCGATCTCGCGGTGCGCCTGTTCGCGGCGAAGGAGGAAGGGCTCGCGGTAAATCCCGCGCGGATCGAGGGCGGCGGCCCCAACAATGTCGTTCCCGACCTGGCCATCCTGCGGATCAATTTCCGGCCATCCTCGCCCCAGGCGATCGCCCGCGCGCAGGCCGCGATCGACGACGCGGTCGCCGCGGTTGCCACTGCGCGCGACGTCCGGATCGAAGCGCATGGCAGCTTCAACCGACCGCCCAAGCCGATCGACGCCGGCGCCGGCAAATTGTTCGATCTGGTCAAGCAGGTCGGCGCCGGGCTCGGCCTCGCGATCGGCTGGAAAGCGACCGGCGGCGTGTGCGACGGCAACAACATTGCCGCGGCGGGAGTACCCGTGGTCGACACGATGGGCGCCCGCGGCGGCGCGATCCACTCGGCCGATGAGTTCCTGCTGGTCGACAGCCTGCCCGAACGCGCGGCCTTGTCCGCGCTCACCATCATGCGCATCGCCGAAAAGGGGGGATTGTGAATTTCCGTATCCGTGCCGCGAACGACGAGGATCTCGATCATCTCTATGAGATGGCGAAGCTGACCGGCGGCGGCTTCACCAACCTGCCAGCCGATCGTCGCGCGCTCCGCCGCCGCCTCGCGCAGAGCAGCGCCGCTTTTGGCCGCGCCGAAGACACACTGGGCGACGACGTCTTCGTGTTGATGCTGGAAAATGTGGAGACCGGCGAGGTTCGCGGCACGTGCCAGATCTTCAGCCAGGTCGGCCAGCAGCATCCCTTTTACAGCTATCGCATCGGCACGCTGTCGCAGAAGAGCGAGGAGCTCAACCGTACCTTCCGGGCTGAGATGCTGACGCTGTCGACCGATCTCGAGGGCTGCAGCGAAGTCGGCGGGCTGTTCCTTCATCCCGGCGAGCGCGCCGGCGGGCTCGGCATGCTGCTGGCGCGCAGCCGCTATCTGTTTATCGCCATGCACCGGGAGCGGTTCGCGGAGCGTATCCTTGCCGAATTGCGCGGGATCATCGACGAGGCCGGTGGATCGCCGTTCTGGGACGGCCTGGCGGGGCGCTTCTTCGGGATGAACTTCCAGGATGCCGACCGCTTCAATGCGACTCACGGCCACCAGTTCATCGCCGACCTGTTCCCCAAACACCCGATCTACGTCGCCATGCTGACCGAGAGCGCGCGCAGCGTCATCGGCCTGCCCCATCCCTCGGGCCGGGCGGCGATGCGGATGCTGGAAAATGAAGGTTTCGCGTTCGAGAATTATATCGACATCTTCGATGGCGGCCCGACCATGACCGCACGGACCGACAAGGTGCGGAGCATTGCCGAAGCGGTGACGAGCAAGGTGATCGCGATCGAGGATGACGGCGGCGAACGCGCGCTCGCGGCGGCCGGTCATCTGTCGGACTTCCGCTGCGCCTTCGTCCAGCTGCGCGCCGCGAGCGGGGGCGTGGCGATCGACCGCGCAGGAGCCGAAGCGCTCGGCGTCGGCGAGGGCGACGACATCACTCATGTCGGCCGCTTCTGATGCCGCTGATCGAGATCAATTTCGATGGCCTGGTTGGTCCAAGCCATAATTATGCCGGCCTGAGCCTGGGCAACCTGGCCGCGACCGGCAATGCCGGACTGACCTCACGCCCGCGCGAGGCGGCGCTCGAAGGTGTCGAGAAGATGCGGGCCAATCTTCGGCTGGGTTTGACCCAGGGCCTTTTGCCACCGCACGACCGGCCCGACGATCGCTGGCTCGCTGCTCTGGCGACCGATTACGCATCCGCGCCATCGCATCTGAAGGCGCAGGCCTTGTCCGCCTCCCCTATGTGGGCAGCGAATGCGGCGACGGTGTCCCCAGCGCCCGACGCGGTCGACGGCCTGTGCCATCTGACCGTCGCCAATCTGGTGACGATGGCGCATCGCAGCCACGAATGGCCAGAAACGCTGGCGCAGCTCCGCCTCGCCTTTGCCGATCCGGCGTTCCTGGTGCATCCGCCCGTCCCTGCCCCGTTCGGTGACGAAGGCGCTGCCAACCATATGCGGCTGTGCGAACGCCACGGTGAGTCCGGCGTCGAGATCTTCGTTTACGGCGAAAGCGGTGGCCCCTTCCCCGCCCGCCAGCGCCGCGAAGCGTCGGAAGCGGTCGCGCGCGCGCACCGGCTCGATCCGGCGCGAACCATCTTCGCCCAGCAATCGGTCGAGGCAATCGCCGCGGGCGCCTTTCACAACGACGTGGTCGCGGTCGCCAACGAACGCGTGCTGTTCGCGCACGAACTCGCCTTCGAGGATAAAGCCGGCCTTTATGCCGAGATCGCCGCGAAGGCGCCCTGGGTCGAGATCGTCGAGGTACCAACGCATCGCGTCAGCCTTGCCGACGCCATCCAATCCTATCTGTTCAACGCGCAGCTGGTGACGCTGCCCGACGGCACGATGGCGCTGATCCTGCCCGGCGAGGCGCGTGGCAATGCCGCGGTCTGGTCCTGGCTCGGCGAGATGATCGCCGGCAACGGGCCGATCCGGCGGCTCGAAGTAGTCGACGTCCGGCAATCGATGCGCAACGGCGGCGGCCCGGCCTGCCTCAGGCTGCGCGTGGTCTGCGACCCCGCGACGGTCGATCCACGCTTCCTGGTCGACGAGGCGAAGCTAGACCGGATCGCCGGAGTTATCGAGGCACATTGGCCCGAGGAGATCGCGATCGCCGAGATCGGCGACCCGGCGTTGCTCGGCCGCATCCGCACCGCGCGCCGTGCCTTGCTCGACACTCTCGGCCTGATCGAGCTGATCGACCGGTAAGGCTGGAGCGGCGTGCCCGATTTCCCAATCGGACACGCCGCTCTAAATTGTTCGTGATCGGCTATCGCACCGGCCGGTTTTTCACCACGCGATCGAAATAATTGAAGATCGTCGTCCAGACATGGATGTCGCGCGCCGCGGCATGCGTCTTGCCGGGATAGAACATCATTTCGAACGGACGATTGGCCGCCTGCATCTTGGCGGCGAACGCGGTCGAATTCTCGAACACGACATTATCGTCCGACATGCCGTGCACCAGCAGCAGCGGGTCGCTGATCTTCGGAGCGTCATCGATCGCGTCCGACGTCGCATAGGCTTTGGCGTCCGCCCTGGGGTTGCCCATGTAACGCTCGGTATAATGCGTGTCGTAGAGTTCCCACTTGGTCACCGGCGCGCCCGCGACACCGCCAGCATAGACGCCCGGATTGGCCTCCAGCATCTTGAGCGTCATGTAGCCGCCATACGACCAGCCATAGATGCCGATCCGATCGGGATCGACATAGGCCTGCTGCTTGAGCCACTTCGCGCCGGCTAGCTGGTCCTGGACCTCGATCGATCCCATCGCGCGATAGATCTTGTCCTCGAACGCCTTGCCGCGATTGGGCGAGCCGCGATTGTCGAGCTGGAAGAAGATATAGCCCTTGCTGACGATCAACTGCTCGAGCGGGCTCTCCCAGCCGCGCGTCACGGTCTGGCTGTGCGGGCCGCCATAATGCTGGAAGAATACCGGATAACGCTCGCCCGGCTCCATCTGCGGCGTGATCATTTCGTAATAGAGGTCGGTGCCGTCGGCCGCCTTGATCGTGCCGAACGTGCGCTGCCGATGGGCGCCGAGATAGGGGTAATAAGGATGCCCCGGTTTCACCGCATTCTCGTTGACCCAGCCAAGCTTCTTGCCCGCGGTATCGGCGAGATAGGTCTGCGGCGGCTGGTTGGGATTGGATCGCGTGACGATCAGCCGCGTTGCGGCGCTGTCCATCACCGCCTTGTTGGTCCAGCCGCGTTCGGTCAGCCGGGTGACGGCGTTCGGATGGGCGATATCGACCGTGTAGAGCTGCTGCTCGAGCACGTCGTCCTTGTTCGCCATGAAATAGAGCCGTCCGCGCGCTTCGTCGACGCCGACCAGATCGGTGACTTGCCACGGCCCCTTGGTCAGCTGCGTCCACTTGCCCTTGGCGAACCGGTATAGGTGTCCGAAACCGTCGCGCTCGGACCACCAGATCAGGCTGCCGTCCTTCATGGCGTGGTAATTGTCGCTGAGATTGACCCAGCTGTCGGGTCCCGACTTCTCGCTGAACCACGTCCTCGCCTTGCCCGTCGCCGGGTCGACGGCGAGCATGTCGAGCTCGGTCTGGGCGCGGTTCTCGCGCTGGACGAGCAAGGTCTTGCCGTCGGGCGTCCAGTCGACGCGGGTCAGGTAGATGTCGGGATCGCTGCCCAGGTCGACCTTGACCTTGCCGCCGGTCGCCGGGTCGATGACGTAGAGCTGGACCTGGACGTTAGGCGTGCCGGCCGACGGATAGCGCTGGTCGAACACCTTGGTGCCCTCGGCGCCGATCGCCGCACGCGTGACGATACCGACTGGCGCCTCGTCGAACCGTTCGACCGCGACCAGTCGATCGCCAGGCGCCCACCAATAGCCAGTGCGGCGATCCATTTCCTCCTGCGCGACGAACTCGGCCTCGCCCCAATGGACAGTGCCGCCGCCGTCCGCGGTCAGCGCCTTGGCGGCACCGCCGGCCAGCGGCTGGACGAACAAATTCTGGTCACGCACGAAGCTGACAAACCCGCCCGCCGGGCTGATTACCGGGTTGAGTTCGCCGCCCGGCGTGTTGGTCAGACGCTCGACCTTGCCGTCGAGATGGGCGAGGTAGAGATCGCCGTCGAGCGGGACGAGGATCGACTTGCCGTCGGGCGCCCAATCATAGGCGACAATGCCCTTGTCGCCGGCGATGCGGGCGCGTTCGCGCTGCATCTTTTCCGCCTCGGACAATTCGGCGCCGGTGCCAACCTTCTTCGAATCGACCAGCATCCGTTCCTCGCCGGTCGCGGTGTCGCGCGCCCACAGGTCGAAACGGCTTTTCTCGTCGGCACGCGGCTTGAGCAGGGTCAATAGCTTGCCGTCGGGGGACAGCTTCATCGCGCGGGGTTGGGATCCCGACAGATCGGGGCTGCCGAACACCCGATCGAGCGTCAGCGTCCGCTGGGCATCATCAGCAGCCACGGCACTCGTTCCGATCGCGAGAACCGCCACCAGCCCGATCATTCCACCGGTCAACCATGTCCGCATGTCCTTCGCGACTCCCTACCCACCCGACTGAACGCGGGCGTTGCCGGGGCTTATCGCGGGCGCGGAACGTTCCGTAAAGGGCCGCGGACACGCGACATTTGCGGCACCGGCTTTTCCCCCTTGACCTCAACTAAGGTTGAGGAACTATCTCCACTGGCACGGACACTTCAATACGAGGAACGATCCATGCCCGGCACCTTTATCGAGCACGTCAACGTCACGGTTCGCGATCCCGAACGCAGTGCCAAGCTGATGCACGATTTGTTCGGCTGGAACATCCGCTGGCAGGGCCCGGCGATCAGCGGCGGCCGATCGATCCATGTCGGCGACGATCGGTTCTATCTTGCATTTTATACGAAGGACGGCGCCGGCACCGCCGACGACGCCTTTCGCAAGGGTCGTCCGCTCAACCATATCGGCATCGTCGTCGACGATCTCGACGATGCCGAACGCCGCGTGATCGCCGCTGGGCTCGAGCCGTTCAACCATGGCGATTACGAACCCGGCCGACGGTTCTACTTCTTTGACTTCGACGGCACCGAATTCGAATTGGTCAGCTACGGCTGAGACCACCGCTCCGCCGGAAACATCCGTTCAAATGATCGTCGACCAGCCCGCATGCCTGCATCCAGGCATAGACGATCACCGGCCCGACGAACTTGAAGCCGCGCTTGCGGAGCTGTTTCGAGACTTCTTCGGACAGCGGCGTCTTGGCGGGCACGTGCACGCCGTCGCCCTTGAGCGGCTCGCCATCGACGAACGCCCAGCAGAATTCGGCGAAATCCTCGCCGGCATCGTGCATCGCCATATAGGCGCGCGCATTGCCGATCGTCGCCTCGATCTTGGCGCGCGAGCGGATGATCCGGACGTCACCGAGCAGCCGCTCGACATCGGACATATCGAACCTGGCGACCTTCTCCGGCTCGAAGCCCGCGAACACCTCGCGGAACGCGTCGCGCTTCTTGAGGATTGTCGACCAGGACAGGCCGGCCTGAAAACCATCGAGCTGCAGCTTTTCCCATAATGCGCGACTGTCGCGCTCGGGCACGCCCCATTCGGTGTCGTGATAGGTCTGCATCTGCGGGTCCGAACCCGCCCAGGGACAGCGATTGGTCATAACCGTCCGATAGCGATCCGCGCGGCGCTTAGCGAGCGATCCCGCAAGCTATACCGATCGCAACCCAATTGCGTTGCGCGACGGGCAGACGCCCAGCAGGATCGGCATTCACTTTGCGCAAGGGAGCAAGGAGGATCGTCATGCCCCGCTGGACCACCGCCTGCCTTCTGCTTGCTTCCTTGCAGCTCGCCAGCCCCGCAATGGCCGGGGAACGTCCGTTCGACAAGGCGCTGGCCGACTTTCGCGCGCTGCACCGTGCCGAGGTAAAACGCGCTGGTATCGTCGGCAGCAGCTTTTACGTCGTGCGCGACGGCCGGATCGCCGTCGCCGACCATCTCGGCGATCAGGACGCCGACACCAAGACGCCGGTCGACGCGCAGACCATCTATCATTGGGCGTCGATCACCAAGACCATGACCGGGATCGCGATCATGCAGTTGCGCGATCGCGGGTTGCTCAAGCTCGACGATCCGATCGTCCGCTACGTCCCCGAGCTCGCCGGCGTGCACAATCCGTTCGGCGATACCGGCGAGATCACCATCCGCCAGCTGATGAGCCATAGTGCCGGCTTCGGCGGCGCGACCTGGCGCTGGCGCGACCGCGACTGGCAGCCGTTCGAGCCGCCGAGCTGGGAGCAGCTCAAGGCGATGATCCCCTATACCGAGGTGAAGTTCAAACCCGGCAGCCGGTTCAGCTATTCCAACCCCGGCATCGTCTATCTCGGCCAGGTGATCGAGCGCCTGTCTGGAGAGGATTTCGAAGTCTATATCGACAAGAATATCCTGCGGCCGCTGGGCATGTATTCGAGCTATTTCGACCGCACGCCGCCCTATCTGCTGCCGCACCGGACGCACAGTTATTACATCCGTAACGGGAAAAGGGTCGAAGCGCCGTTCGACGTCGATACCGGCGTGACGGTATCGAACGGCGGGCTCAATGCGCCGCTGCCCGACATGGCGAAATATGTCGCCTTCCTGCTCGGCGATCCGGCGCGTCAGGCCGAATATGATGTAGTACTCAAGCGCACGTCGCTCGAGGAAATGTGGAAGCCGCAAATCTCGGCGGGCGAGGATTATACCCAGGGCCGGATGGCGAAGACGACCTGGAGCGGACTGTCCTTCTTCCTCGACCAGACCGACGGCATCCGCATCGTCGGGCATAATGGCGACCAGAACGGCTTCCGCGCCTATCTGAGCCTCTGCCCGGACCAGCATATGGGCAGCCTTCTCACCTTCAACACCGAGACGCGCGAGGTGGAGAACGACCCTGGCAATCGCGACATGCCGGAATCCCGGATCGCGCTGGCGACGGATAATTTGTGCAAGGCGGTGGTGCGGCGCTAATTCCTCCCCGACACGGGGAGGGGGACCAAGGCGCGAAGCGGCTTGGTGGAGGGGCCCCGCGATCAAGAAGCCACATGCGAGGAGGCTAGCGGTCGTGGGCCCCCTCCACCACGCGGCTGGCGCCGCGCGGTCCCCCTCCCCGTTCCGGGGAGGATTTTTCGATTACCGCGCGCGCAACAACTTCCCTGAAAACCCTGTCCGCTTGCCGCCCTCGAACGCCGGCTGGCCGTTGACCATCACCAGATCGAATCCTTCGGCCATCGCGAAGGGATCGACATAGGTCGAGCGCGCTTTGACCTTGGCGGGATCGAACAGGACGAGGTCGGCTTTCGCGCCGGCCCGGACCACGCCCCGGTCGGAGAGCCGCAACGTCTGCGCCGGAAAGCCGGTCGCCTTGCGGACCATTTCCTCGATCGTCAGCTTCTTGTCGCGGACGACATATTCTTCGACCAATTTGGCATAGGTGCCAGTAGCGCGCGGATGTCGCATGCCGGGCCCGCCATCGGTCGAAAACGAGACGTTGGGGTCGAGCAGCAAAGTGTCCTGCAGTACCTTGTCCATCGTGAAATGCGCGCCCGAACCCCCATCCGGCCCCAGTTTGATCAGCAGGTCGGCGAAATGCATCCCTTCCTGTTGCGCCGCCTGGGCAAGCGTCTTGCCGGCATAAGGTGGCGTCCCGATCAGCAACGCCTCCGGCCCGCCACGCCGCGTCATCCGGGCGATCAGATAGTCGCGCAGTTCCTGCCGCCGCTGCGCCAGGACCGCGGCGTAATCGGTCGGCGGCAGCGCCCATTTCGGGAAGAGGATCGCGATCCCGGTATAGCCGGCCTCATAGGGATATTCGTCGGCGGTGAGATCGATCCCGCGACGGCGGAAGTCGGCGACGAAAGCGAGCAATTCTCGGCCGCGCTTCTCGCCTTTGCCGAACACCGATTTGAAGTGCGAGATATGCGGCCGCGCCGGTAGCGACGAGGCGACCAGTTCGTTGATCGACGCCTCGATCTCGTCGTCATTCTCCGACCGCATATGGCTCATGCAGACGCCGCCATAACGCGCGACGACCTTGCCGAGATTGCTGAGCTCCGGCGTCTCCGAATAGATGCCAGGAACATATTCGAGCCCGTAGGAAATACCGAATGCGCCCATGCGCATTTCGGAATCGAGCTGCGCCGCCATGCGCTCGAGCCCGGCGGCATCGAGATGATGCACCGAATCCGCCACGCCCGCCGCGCGTCGCAACGTGCCGTGGCCGGCGAGCAGCGCCACGTTGATGTCGATCCGCGCGCGATCGACCGCCTGCATCCAGCTCCTGGGATCGAGGTCGTTGCCGATCCTCGGCCCCTCGCCGTCCTGGCCCAGGGTGACGGTGGTCACGCCCATCGCCAGGAACGTCTCGTAGGAATCGTGCAACGGGTCGCCATGGCTGTGCATGTCGATGAAGCCCGGCGCCAGCACCCTGCCCTCTCCCGCGACCACGCGCGTTGCCGCAGCGGAGGCCTTGCCGCTCGCCGGCAGGATTTGCGCGATCCGGTCGCCGGCGACGAGCACGTTGGCGAACCGTCCGGGGGCGCCGGTGCCGTCGACAAGCATGACCTCACGAAACAGCGTCGATGGCTCGCTCTGCGCTCCGGCACGAACCGCCCAGCTGGCGAGTCCTCCCGTCGCCGCCGCTCCACCGATCAGCTGCCGCCGCGTCAGGCGCTGAGACATGGGCTCCCCCTCTCTCGTTATCGATTCCGAGGGGTAGACTAATCGCGATCCGCTTGTTGCCGCCATAGATTGAAAGGGTGCGGCCATAGACGGCGAGCATAGGCGCTAGAGCTGGATTGCGATGGCGAGACCTATTCACCCTCACCCTTCCCACCCGCCTGCGGCGGCGGGCCCCTTCCCTCTCCCATCGGGAGAGGGAGGGAGGCGCGAAGCGCCGGAAGGGTGAGGGTCATTAGAGATAGATCAGACCGATCCGATCATGCCCTAATTCGAACCTACCGCGCCCAAACGCAAAAAGGGCGCGGAGGATGACCTCCGCGCCCCTTTCTATTCTCGCGAGAACGCGCTGCTTAGGCGGCGTTGTCGTTCCGCGTGTCGCGGCGCTCGGCGATACGCGCCGACTTGCCGGTACGGCCACGCAGATAATAGAGCTTGGCCCGACGCACCGCGCCCTTGCGGACGACTTCGATGCTGTCGATGTTCGGCGAATAGAGCGGGAAGACGCGCTCGACGCCCTCACCGAACGAAATCTTGCGCACGGTGAAGTTCGAACCCATGCCCTTGTTCGAACGCGCGATGCACACGCCTTCGTAATTCTGGACGCGGGTGCGTTCGCCTTCGACCACCTTCACGCCGACGCGCAGCGTGTCGCCCGGGCGGAATTCCGGGATTTTCTTGGCCTCTACGAACTTCGCAATGTTCTCGGCCTCGAGTTGCTGGATGATGTTCATCTCAGTCGTCCTTCTTTCGTCGCCGCGCGCCAGAGGGAGGCTGGACCCGAGCGCCCTCGTGGCGCTCCCAAAGATCCGGTCTCCGTAACCGTGTATCTGTCTCGGCCATCGACTTTCGCCAGGCCGCGATCTTCGCATGATCCCCCGATCGCAGCACTTCGGGGATCGTGCGCCCTTCCCATTCGACAGGTCGGGTATAATGCGGATATTCGAGAAGGCCGCTTTCGAAGCTCTCTTCATCTCCGCTGGAAGGCGCGCCCATTACGCCGGGAAGCAGCCGAATGCAAGCGTCCAGCAACACCAGGGCGCCCATCTCCCCACCCGACAGCACATAGTCGCCGATCGACACCTGTTCGATCGGCCGCGCATCGAACAAACGCTCGTCGAATCCCTCGAACCGGCCGCATAGCACTATCGCGCCGGGGCCGGCCGCGAGGTCACGGACGCGCGCCTGGGTGAGCGGCCTGCCGCGCGGAGTCATCGCGAGGATCGGGCGGCCGCCGGGACCTTGGGCGATGACGCTGTCGAGGGCGCTTGCCACCACGTCGGCGCGGAGGACCATTCCGGCTCCGCCACCGGCCGGCGTGTCATCGACCGTGCGATGCTTGTCGATCGCGAAATCGCGGATGTTGACCGCGTCGAGACTCCATTTGCCCTCGCCCAGCGCGCGCCCCGCCAGCGACGTGCCGAGCGGGCCGGGAAACATGTCGGGATAGAGGGTCAGCACGGTAGCGGCGAAAGTCATGCCATCCGCCCCGTCCTGAGCGCGATCGCCCAATTGGCACTGCCATTCGCTTCAGCGCGCCGGGCGGCCGCTTCATGATCATAGTCGATGGCGCGGAGCGTTACCTTTGTCCCCTCAACGATGGCGTATCGCGCCAGCGGGTCGCCATACTCGACCCGATAGGGCTCGGGGTGATCGTCGTCATAGGCCTGCAACCCGACCGAACCGGGATTGGCGATGGTCCGGCCATCTGCCAGCGTAGCGATACGCGGCAAATGGGTATGTCCACACAGTACCAAGCTCTCACTACAATCCCCTGCCCGCTCGCGCAGTTCGGCGTCCGTCGCCTCGCGAGCGCGACCGCCTTCGACAGTGTAGAGGAAGTGCGCGAGATCATTGGCCGGCGTGCCGTGACAGAGCAGCACGTCCGGATACAAATGCAGCGTCGGCGGCAGGCTCGCCAGCCATTGTAGGTGGCGGTCGCTCACGGCATCGCGGGCAAAAGCGTCGCTCGCGCCCATCCTTGCGCGGTCGATGGTCAGCAATTGGCGCTCATGGTTGCCCGCAATCGTCGGCCAGTCGAGATCGATCAATCGATCGGCGGTCTCCGCCGGCCAGAGCGGCCCCGACAGCGAATCTCCGAGATTGACGAAGCCGTTGCAGCCCTGCGCCTCGGCGTCGGCAATCACTGCCTCCAGCGCGGGCAGGTTGCCGTGGATGTCGGTGAGGACGGCGATCCGGCTCATGGAGCAAGGGCGACGAAATTGGGAGGAACGGCGGGCGACATCGTTCGACCATTGCCCGCGCCGCCCCGGACGGCAAGTGGCCGACCGGCCGGTTAAATAAAATGGCGCCTAATCAGTCACGTCAGCGCCGCATTTCAGCTTTTGCCGGCGATCGTCATTCCCGCTAGAGGCCCGCCGGCCATGAGTGACGCTACTTCCTCCGCGCTGGGATTCGATTTCGGCACCACCAATACCGTGGTGGCCCAATCCGATGGCGACACCGCCGAACTGATCATGTTCGACGGACCCGAGGGCAGCGACGCGGTATTCCGTTCCGCCTTGTGCTTCTGGGAAGAAGGCGATGCCCGGGCGGCGCTCGGCGCCGATGCCGGTCCCTGGGCAATCCGCGACTATCTCGACTTTCCCCAAGGCAGCCGCTTCATCCAATCGTTCAAGTCGGTTGCCGCCAGCCCGAGCTTCGAACATGCCACCATCTTCGAACGCCGCATGCGGTTCGAGGATCTCGGCCAGTTGTTCCTGCGCAAGCTGATTGCCCGGTCGGCTGGCCGATTGAGGCAGACCGCGTCACGCATCGTGGTAGGGCGTCCGGTCGAATTCGCCGGTAGCCGCCCCGACGAGGCGCTCGCCAAACGGCGTTACGGCTTGATGTTCGCCGCGTTAGGCACCGACGTGCATTATGTCTACGAGCCGCTTGGCGCCGCGTTCAGCTACGCATCGCGAGTCACCGATCCGGCGACGATCCTTGTCGCCGATTTCGGCGGCGGGACCAGCGATTTCTCGGTCGTGCGGATCGAGGCGCCGGGCGCGCCACGCCGCTGCACGCCACTCGGCCATGCCGGCGTCGGCATTGCCGGCGATCGGTTCGACGCGCGGATCATCGACAATCTCGTGATGCCGATGCTCGGCAAAGGCGGATCCTATCGTTCGTTCGACAAGATACTCGATATTCCAGGCGGTTATTTCAGCGACTTCGCGGATTGGTCGAAGCTCGCCTTGATGCGCAATCGGCGCACCTTGGCCGAACTGGAAAAGCTTCGCCGCGCCGCGCTTGATCCGGCAGCGATCGGCCGGATGATTTCCGTGATCGATCAGGAACTCGGCTATCAATTATACGATGCGGTCGGCCAGCTCAAACGCGCTTTGTCGACAGCCGAGCACGCCCATTTCCATTTCGCCGGGGCTGGCCTCGCGATCGAGGCGGACGTTGCGCGCGACGAATTCGAAGCCTGGATCTCCTCCGATGTCGCACGAATAGAGGTCGCGGCCGACCGCGCGTTGACCACCGCGGGGATCGAAGCGCGAGATGTGGATCGCATCTTCCTGACCGGCGGTACCTCGCTGACGCCGCGCATCCGGCGCTTGTTCGCCGATCGCTTCGGCGAGGAACGGATCGCGTCGGGCGGCGAACTGACCTCGATCGCACATGGATTGGCGCTGATCGGGCAACAGGAGGATCTGGCCGCCTGGGCGGTTTGACGCGCTACGGTCCGGCCGGATCAGCCCTGATCGGCATAGGCCGCAGCTACGACCAGCCTCTCGCTATTCCATTCGGGAACCGCTTCGGGGCGCATCGGCACCATGAAGCGCTTGGCGGGCTTGCCGCCCTCCACCGGTCGCTCGATCTCGATCACGTCGCCCGCGCCGAAATTCTCGATCAGGACGATATGGCCAAGCGCCTCACCGGCGTCAGACACGACCGGCAGGCCGAGCAGGTCGGCATGGTAATATTCGCCCTCGCCGAGCGGCGGCAGCGTGGAGCGCGGCACGGTGAGCTCGGTGCCGCGCAATTTCTCCGCCGCGGTGCGGTCGGCGATTTCAGCAAAGCGCGCGATCGCGCCCTGCGGCGTGATGCGCAGCGCTGTCAGCGTCAGCGCTCCCGCGTTGAAGCTTTTGTGCGGCTTCAGGTCCTCGGCGAAGACCTTGAGGCGGACCTCGCCCGCCACACCATGCGCCCCGGTAACGACGGCGAGCGTGACGGGCAGATCTCCCCTCCCACTTGTGGGAGGGGTCGGGGGAGGGTCTGTTTTTTGCGGCATCGCAGTCGACATGCCCTCCCCTAGCCCCTCCCGCAAGCGGGAGGGGGACACGGCTATCAGCCCTCGGCCGGAGCTTCGGCGCTCTTGGCCTCATCGGCGCCGGTGTCACCGGCGTCGCTGTCGGGCGTCGCTTCATTGGCAGGCGCTTCCTCGGCAGCGGTTTCGGCAGCAGGAGCTTCCTCAGCAGCAGGCGCTTCCTCAGCGGCCACTTCGACCGGCGGCGTTTCCTCGGCGACCGCTTCGGCGACGGCTTCCGCCTCGGGCGTCGGCTCTTCGGTTGCGGCTTCGACTTCGGCAGCCATCACCGCCTCGGCTTCGGCCTGATTGGCGGCCTCGGCGGCCTCGGCAGCCTCGGCGGCCTTCGACGCACGCTCTTCGAGGCGCTCCTTGGCCTTCTCGCCCGGCTCACCCTTCTTCGGGTTGTTGCGGGCCGCACGCTCCTTGACGCCGGCGACGTCGAGGAAACGGGCGACGCGGTCGGTCGGCTGCGCGCCGACGCTTAGCCAATGCTTAGCGCGGTCGGCGTCGAGCACGACGCGCTTCTCGTCGTCCTTGGCGAGCAGCGGGTTGTAGTTGCCGATCTTCTCGATGAACTTGCCGTCACGCGGGCTGCGCGCATCGGCCACGACGATACGGTAATAGGGACGCTTCTTGGAACCGCCGCGCGAAAGACGAATGCTCAGTGCCATGGTAGTTGTACTTCCTTCTTCAAGCTTCTGATTTAATTGGATCCCGACCTGCACCGGGATGACGGCGTCGCCGTCACTTCTTCTTCACGTTCATGAAATTCTGGAACCCCGGGGGCAGCTTGGCCCCGGTGCCGGGCAGGCCGGGCAGCCCACCCATCTGGTTCATCGCGTCGCCGAGCTCGGGCCCGCCCATCGCGTTGCCCAAACCGCCGAGGCCGCCCTTGCCGAGCATCGCCATCATACCCTTGAGTCCGCCCATCTTCTTGATGCGCTTCATCGCGGTGGCCATTTCCTGATGCATCTTGATCAGCTTGTTGACTTCCTGGACGGTCGTCCCCGAGCCGTCGGCGATGCGGATCTTGCGCTTGGCGTTGAGGAGTTCGGGCTTGGACCGCTCCTTGGGCGTCATCGAGGTGATGATCGCGTCCATCCGCACCAGCACCTTGTCGCCCCCGGCCTGGTCGACCGCCGCCTGCGCCTTCTTCATGCCGGGGATCATCCCGGCCAGCGCGCCGACGCCACCCATCTTCTTCATCTGCTGCAGTTGGCCGCGCAGATCGTTCATGTCGAACTGACCCTTGGACAGCCGCTGCGCCATGCGCTCGGCATCTTCCTGCTGGATCGATTCGGCGGCGCGCTCGACCAGGCTGACGACGTCGCCCATGCCGAGGATACGGCCCGCGACCCGGCTCGGGTGGAAGCCCTCGATCGCGTCGAGCTTTTCGCCGGTGCCTGCGAATTTGATCGGCTTGCCGGTGACCGCGCGCATCGACAGCGCGGCACCACCTCGCGCATCGCCGTCCATCCGGGTCAGCACGACGCCGGTCAGCGGCACCTGGTCGGAGAACGAACGCGCGACGTTGACCGCGTCCTGACCGGTCAGGCTGTCAACGACGAGCAGGATTTCCTGCGGCTTCGCGATATCCGCGACCGCCTTCATCTCGTCCATCAGGCCCTGGTCGACGTGCAGGCGACCCGCGGTATCGAGCATCAGCACGTCGTAGCCCTGGAGCTTCGCCGCCTGGAGGGCGCGCCGCGCGATATCGACCGGCTGCTGCCCCTGAACGATCGGCAGCGTCGCGACGTCGGTCTGCTCGCCGAGAATCGCCAGCTGCTCCTGCGCGGCGGGGCGATTGACGTCGAGCGACGCCATCAGCACCTTCTTGCGATCGCGCCCGCCCTGCCCGCTGGTCAGCCGCTTGGCGATCTTGGCCGTCGTCGTCGTCTTGCCCGAGCCCTGAAGCCCGACCATCATGATGACCGCCGGCGGCGTCACGCCAAGGTTGAGCTCGCTCTCGTCGGCGCCGAGCATCTCGACCAGCCCGTCATGGACGATCTTGACGACCTGCTGCCCTGGCGTGATCGACCGCAGCACTTGCTGGCCGACCGCCTGTTCGGTGATCTTGTCGACGAAATCGCGCGCCACCGGCAGAGCGACGTCCGCCTCGAGCAGCGCGACGCGCACTTCGCGCATCGCCGCGCGCACATCCGCCTCGGTCAGCGCGCCACGGCCGCGCAACCGGTCGAATACGCCGCCAAGACGATCGCTCAGGCTGTCGAACATAAAATCAAAACTCCCATCCGAACCCCAAAACGCACAAAGCGCCGGCGGACGAAACCTCGTCGGCCGGCGTCACCACATGGGTGCTCCTTGTCGCGTTCGCAAAGGGAACGGTGCCGGCCCGATAACGGCTCGACCTGAAAAAGGCAAGCGGGCGGCACCCCCTTTAACATCTTCTTGACCTCGCGATGCCATCAACGGCGCTGGATAGAGCCGCGGACGCGCGGTCTCGAAGAAGGGGATTTGGGGCATGAGCGAACCGGCAGCGGCCCGGCGCGAGCTGTTGAGCGGCGCGATCACGGTCGCCGCGATCCTGATGTTCATCGGTACCGGCAGCCAAGTGTTGTCGATGGTGCTGAGCAATTGGATGCACCATGACGGCGGCACCAACCAGACGCTGATCATCGCTCTCCTCCTCAACGTGGCGCTGATCCTGTTCGGCTGGCGTCGCCATCGCGACCTGGCCAACGAAGTCACGGTACGTGCCGCGGCGGAGGAACGCGCCAACGTCCTGGCATCGAAGGATCCGCTCACCGGCTTCCTCAATCGCCGCAGCCTGGCCGAGGAAGGCGCCGCAATGCTGATCCGCGCCGACCGCCGTCACAAGGCGATGGCGCTGATGATGCTCGACCTCGACCATTTCAAGACGGTCAACGACATGCATGGTCATACCGTCGGCGACGCGCTGCTTCGCGCCGTGGCGGACGAGATGGCGGCCGCGTTGCCGGAAAGCGCGCTGGTCGCGCGGTTCGGCGGCGACGAATTCGCCTGCGCCATGCTGTTCGACCCGCAGAACCCCGACAGCGTCGAGCGCGTCGCCGAACGGCTCGTGTCGCGGATGAGCCAGCCCTTTTATGTCGAGGGACGCCATCTTCACGTCACCTGCTCGATCGGCATAGCCCGCAGCGATCGCGACGCGGCGACGATCGATGCCTTGCTCCGTTCGGGTGACATCGCGATGTACGCGGCCAAGAATGCCGGGCGTAACCGCCACGCCTGGTTCGACATCTCGATGGAGCGCGAGCTCCAGTCGCGTAACGAACTCGAGAGTTCGCTTCGCGTCGCCATTCCGCGCGGCGAGATCGTCCCTTATTTCGAGCAGCAGATCGACCTGGTGACCGGACGTCTGACCGGATTCGAAGTGCTGGCGCGCTGGGAACATCCGCAGCGCGGCGTGATGATCCCCGACCAGTTCATCCCGATCGCCGAGGAAACCGGCATGATCGCGGATCTGTCGCTGTCGTTGATGCGCCAGGCATTCCTGTCCGCGCGCGACTGGCATCCGCAGCTGCAATTGTCGGTCAACATCTCGCCGTGGCAGCTCAAGGATCCCTGGCTCGCGCAAAAGATCATCAAGCTGCTCACCGAAACCGGCTTCGCGCCGAGCCGGCTGGAGATCGAGATCACCGAAAGCGCGCTGTTCGACAATCTGGCGATGGCGCAGTCGATCGTCGCCAGCCTGAAGAACCAGGGCATCAAGCTCGCGCTCGACGATTTCGGCACCGGCTATTCCAGTCTCGCGCATCTTCGCGCGCTGCCGTTCGACCGCATCAAGATCGACCGGAGCTTCGTCATGTCGGTCCATCAGAATCCCGAGAGTGCTGCGATCGTCAACGCGATCGTCGGCCTCGGCGAGAGCCTCAATTTGCCGATCACCGCGGAAGGGATCGAGGACAAGGCGATCGAGGAGCGCCTGCGTAGCCTGGGTTGCGCGCGCGGACAGGGCTATGTCTATGGGCGCCCGTTGACGGCCGGCAGCGCGCGTCGCCTGCTCGCAGAGCGCCGCTTGCTGATCGCGCCCGATGCCGCCGAGGTCATCGCAGAGTCTGATCCCGCTACCAGCCGACGCCTGGCTGGCTGAGATATTCGCGCTCGATCACGGTCGAGCGTCGACCCAATGCCCGGTTACGAGACGGGAAGCGCCCGAACCGCTCGATCACCGCGGCGTGATCATGCGCGAAGCCCAGGTTATGCTCGTCGCCGAGCGCGGTGAAGCGCTCGATGCTGAGCCGCTGCAAATCCGGATCCTCGGCATGCATCAGCGGCATGTAGAGGAAGGCGCAGCGCTCCCTCGGCAATCTGCGATCGAACCCGCGCAAAAGCCCATATAGCGTCAGTTCGCGGGCCAATTCGTCATGCTCGAACGCCGCGCCTTCATCGCGGAACATGTTACGTGAAAATTGGTCGATCAGGATTATCGCGGCAAGCAAGATATCGGGGGTGCCGCGCCATCCCCGAGCCGAACTCTCCACAACTTTCAGTCGGAGCGATCCGAACCGTTCCGCGATCGCCTCGTCGAGCGTGATCGACTTGACCCAATGCTGTTCCTCGCTCAGTTCCTCGAACCAGAAGTGGAGGACATGCGCCGCCTCGTCGTGGACTTCCCCGCGCTTCGCTCCTAGATCGTCGCCCATGTCATCCCTTCCGCAGCCCGAGGTAATCAGTCTCGGGTGTCGTCTCAACATCGCAGAAAGCGAGACGATCCAGCGCATGCTGGACGGGCGCGATGTCGTGGTGATCAATAGCTGCGCGGTAACCAATAGCGCAGTGAAGCAGACCCGTACCGCGATCCGCCGCGCCCGCCGCGCCCGACCCGGGGCGATGCTCGCGGTGACCGGCTGTGCGGCGCAGATCGATCCGGCAAGTTTCGCCGCCATGCCCGAGGTCGATCGCGTGATCGGCAATGGCGAGAAATTGCTGCCCGAAGCCTGGGCATCGAGCGACGCGCTGATCGTCGGCGACATGGCGCGCGTGACCGAGATCGCGCCGCATTTGGCGATTGCGGTCGATCAGGCGCGTGCGTTCGTCGAGGTCCAGAATGGCTGCGACCATCGCTGCACCTTCTGCGCGATCCCGTTCGGACGCGGACCGAGCCGCTCGGCGCCCGCCGGCGCGGTGATCGAGGCGATCGAGCGCGTGGTCGCGGCGGGCAAGAACGAGGTCGTGCTGACCGGGGTCGACCTGACCAGTTACGGGCACGATCTGCCGGGCAGCCCGACGCTGGGCAGTCTGGTCGAGCGTATCCTCGCGCGGGTCCCTGCCCTTCGGCGGCTGCGCCTGTCCTCGATCGACGCGCCGGAGATCGACGCCCGCCTATTCGAGCTGCTGACGCAGGAAGCGCGGGTGATGCCGCATCTGCATCTGTCGCTCCAGGCAGGCGACGACATGATCCTCAAGCGGATGAAGCGCCGCCACATGCGTGCGGATGCGGTGCGGCTGGTCGAGCGCCTCAAGACCGCGCGGCCGGAGATCGCGATCGGCGCCGACCTGATCGCAGGCTTCCCGACCGAGGATGCGACGATGGCGGCGAACAGCCTGGCGCTGATCGACGATTGCGACATCGTCCACGCCCATATCTTTCCCTTCAGCCCGCGCGCCGGGACGCCGGCCGCACGGATGCCGCAAGTCGAGTTGGACCTGCGCCGCGAGCGCGCCGCGCGCCTGCGAGAGGCGGCAGCGAAGCGCAAGGCGCGGTGGCTCGACAGCCTGATCGGCACGACGCAACAGATACTGGTCGAAGCGCCTGGCGACCGCGGGCATGGAGCGAGCTTCGCCGATTTCACGCTGGGGAGCACCCATGCGGTGGGCTCCATCTTGCCGATCGTAATCGACCCAGCCCATATCCGGCATCCCCGCGAAAGCGCGGGTGACGAAGAAAGAGAAATGGCCGTTACCGCATGAGCACCACCCCATCCTGGCACCAGCGCCTGCTCGGCGGGTTCAAGCGCACCTCCGACCGTCTGGTCGGCAACTTGGCCGGTCTCGGCACCGCGCGGCTCGACGACGCGACGCTCGACGATATCGAGGAAGCGCTGATCGCCTCCGACCTCGGCCCGGCCACGGCCAAGCGCATCCGCGACCGGCTCGCGGAGGGCAGTTTCGAACGCGGCATGGAGGAACTCGGCATCCGCCTGATCGTCGCCGAGGAAATCGAGAAGGTGCTCGAGAAGGTCGCCAAACCGCTCGAGATCGAAGCGTTTCCGCGGCCGCAGGTCATCCTGGTGATCGGCGTCAACGGATCGGGCAAGACCACCACCATCGCCAAGCTCGCGCATTGGCTGGTCGAGCAGGATTACGGCGTCATGCTGGCGGCGGGCGATACGTTTCGCGCGGCGGCGATCGGCCAACTCGCGACCTGGGCCGAGCGCGTCGGCGTTCCGATCGTGCGCGGTGCCGAAGGCGGCGATGCCGCGGGCATCGTGTTCGAGGGCGTCAAGCAGGCGACCGAAAAAGGCATCGACGCGCTGATCGTCGACACTGCAGGGCGCCTGCAGAACAAGCGCGAGCTGATGGACGAGCTGGCCAAGATCCGCCGCGTGCTCGGGCGCATCAACCCGGCGTCGCCGCACGACGTGATCCTGGTGCTCGACGCCACTACCGGCCAGAACGCGCTAAGCCAGATCGAGATCTTCAAGGAAGTCGCTGGCGTAACCGGGCTGGTCATGACCAAGCTCGACGGCACCGCGCGCGGCGGCGTGCTGGTCGCGGCCGCCGAGCAGTTCGGCCTGCCGATCCACGCCATCGGGGTGGGAGAGACGCTGAGCGACTTGCGTCCCTTCGACCCCAAGGAAGTCGCCCGGATCATCGCGGGCGTCGAGGAGCTGGTGCGATGAGCACGATGAACAAGAACGCGGGCAAGAATGGGACCGCCGGCCTCCGCCTGGCGATCGACTATGCGCCGCTGGTGATTTTTTTCCTGGTCAATTTCCTTGCCCCGCAGGCACTGACGATGAAGCTCGTTTCGAGCCTCAGCCATTCGCTGTCGGACCTCGATCAGATGTCCGCGCTCGTCGTGTCGCGCGCGATCGTCGCGACCGCGGCCTTCATGCTGGCGACCGTGGTCGCATTGATCGTATCGCGGGTGAAACTCGGCAGTATCTCGCCGATGCTGTGGATTTCGGGGGCACTGGTGCTCGTGTTCGGCGGGCTGACCATCTATTTCCACGATCCCAAATTCATCCAGATGAAGCCGACTTTCGTTTATGCCGTGTTCGCGGCGATCCTCGGTTTCGGCCTGCTGACCGGCAAGCCCTTGCTCGAGCAATTGCTCGGCACGGCTTATCCCGGCCTGTCGCCGCTCGGTTGGCAGAAAGTCACGCGCAACTGGGCGTTGTTCTTCTTCGGCATGGCGATCCTCAACGAGCTCGTCTGGCGTTCGACCAGTTTCGATTTCTGGACCGCGTTCAAGCTTTGGGGTGCGATCCCCCTCACCTTCATCTTCGCGCTCGCCAACGTGCCGATGATGATGAAGCACGGCCTGATGAGCGAAGTCGGCGACGCGGCGGCCAAGGAACTCCCGCCCGAGTGACGAAACGGCAATTAAGTTTGCCGGGCAGGAACGCTGCCGCGCTCCGCGCCGTTCTAGGTCGATTGGAGGAGCCATTTTCATGCATATCGAAGCCCGACGCGACGCGTCACACCGCAACCTGACGGCGGGACGCTCTTGACCGCGCGCTCCCCATTGTCGGCGTGGAGCGGCCTGGCGTTCGATAGCTGGGCATTGGCGTGGGAAGCATCGGCAGTCGTCGGCCTGCGTCTCGCCGAAATCGCACGCGGCGACGGCACGCTGGCCGAAGCATCGCTGATGACATCCGAAAAGATCTCCGCCGCGATCGAATTGCAGGCCTCGCTGGTCGCCGGCGGACTGTCGCTGACCCCGTTGCAGGGCGCGGAGCGCGCCGTGCGCCTCTATCGGCGAAAGGTCCGTGCCAATCGGCGCCGACTGAAGGCCGCCGCACGGAAATGATCGGCGCGGGACTGGCCCGGCCGATCGCTTCATGCTTAGGCGCAGTTCATGAAAGCGGATAATAATCGGGTATTGATCATTGCGCTGGCCGCCAATGTCGGCATCGCGGTGGCCAAGTTTGTCGCGGCGGCAATTACCGGATCGTCGGCGATGTTGACCGAAGGCGTGCACAGCCTGGTCGATTCGACCAACCAATTGCTGCTGATGTACGGCCAGAAGCGCGCCGCCAAACCGGCCGACGCGCTCCATCCGGCGGGATATGGCCGCGAACTCTATTTCTGGAGCTTCGTCGTCGCGCTGCTGGTATTCGCGCTGGGCGCGGGCGTGTCGGTGTACGAAGGCGTGCTGCACTTCCTCGAACCCGAGCCGGCGGTGTCGCCGCTGATCGCTTATGGCGTGCTCGCGATCGCTTTCGCGCTGGAGGGCGGTTCGACCGTCGCGGCATTCCGCGAATTCGACGCCGCGCGCGGCGGCCAGTCGTGGCTGCAGGCGCTTACCTCCACCAAGGACGCGACCACGGTGATCGTGCTGTTGGAGAATGGCGCGGCGATGGCGGGGATCCTGATCGCGGCGGTCGGCCTGGCGCTGTCGCAACTGACCGGCGACCCGCATTTCGACGGGATAGCATCGGTCCTGATCGGCGTGTTGCTCGGGATCGTCGCGATCTTCCTGGCGCGCGAGGCCAAGGGCTTGCTGATCGGCGAGGCCGCCGATCCCGAACTGATCGCCGGTATTCGCCGCGCCACGACGCGTGACGGGATTACCGGCGTGGGCGAGATTATGACCATCCACAACGCGCCCGAGCAGATCGTCGCCGCGGTCAATGTCGATTTCGACAACCGCCTGAGCGCAGGCGATGTCGAACGGATCATCGACGCCATAGAGCGCGACCTTCAGGCGGAATTTCCCAGCATCTATCGGGTTTACATCCGGCCGCACGAAGATGCCGGCATGAAGTTCGGCGAGACTCGCGGGCTGGCCAGCACGTAATCCTGTCCACAGGTGCGCTACCCGAATAGGGCGCATGCGATTGACGTGGATCAAAGCCCCGCTAGGGGCGATTTCATGGCACTCGAAGACCCCGTCTTATCCACAGCGCAGGCTTTGAGCCCGGCGCCCTTGCTGCTGCACCATTTTCTCGAGCCCGTAGTCGTGGCTCACACCGACCATGCTGCGATAGACATTCCGCCGGGTCGCGGCCGCGAGACGCGCCAGATCATGACGTATCGGGAATTGGCGGATCGCTCCGATCGCCTCGCCCGCCATCTGGCGCCGCTCGTATCGGACGAGGAGATCGTCGCCCTGCTGCTGCCGCGCACCTCGCCCTTGCTCTACGCCGCGCAGATCGCGGCACTGAAAGCGGGCGCGGCGTTCACGTGTCTCGACTCGTCCTTTCCCGACAATCGCATGCGCGAAATCGTCGAAGACGCCGCCCCCGTCGCGATGCTGACCGATCGCGAGGGCATGGCGCGCCTCGGCGCGCTCGACCTACCGGTGCGTTTGTTCGACGCAGCAGCGCTGCTCGCCGCCGACCCACCGCCCGTCACGCTCCCTTCAGATCTGCAACCCGAACGGCTGGCCTATGTCATCTACACATCGGGCACGACCGGGCGCCCCAAGGGCGTGATGATCGAGCATCGTAACATCGCCAACCTGGTTGCTTCCGATCTGACCGAGTTCGCCTTGAGCGCGAGCGATCGGGTAATCCAGGGCTCATCCGCCGCCTATGATTCCTCGCTCGAGGAAACCTGGCTCGCTTTTGCCTCCGGCGCCACCCTGGTCGTGATGGACGACGCCGCGGCCCGGCTGGGGCCGGACATCGTGCGCTGGTTGCGCGACGAGCATGCGACGGTGTTCTGCCCGCCCCCGACCTTGTTGCGCAGCAGCGGCTGCACCGATCCCGCGAACGCGCTACCCGACCTCAAACTGCTCTATGTCGGCGGCGAAGCGCTGCCGCGCGACATTGCCGATCTGTGGTCACAGGGCCGCCGGCTGGTCAACGGCTATGGTCCCACCGAATGCGCCGTCACGTGCCTGCGCGGCGACATCGCCGCGGGGCTGCCGATCACGATCGGTAAGCCGATCGCGAGCATGGCGGCCTGGGCGCTCGACGAGGAATTGCAGCCGGTCGCCGATGGCGAACGCGGCGAGCTATGCATCGGCGGCGCGGGCGTCGCACGCGGTTATCGCCATCGCCCAGACCTCACCGCCGAGAAGTTCATCGAGCATCCCGAATTCGGGCGGATCTATCGCACCGGCGATCTCGTCCATCGCGAGGCCGATGGCGACTTCTTCTATCACGGACGGATCGACGCCCAGGTCAAACTGCGCGGCTATCGCGTCGAACTGGCCGAGATCGAGGCGCGGCTGGCGGCCTTGCCCGGGGTGCGTGCGGCCGGATGCCGGGTGCAGGACCATCGCGGCGCGCAGGAATTGATCGCCTATATCGTCCCCGAAGACCCGGCGAACCCGCCGCGTGGCGACACGTTGAAAGCGCAACTCGCCACAACACTACCGCGCTACATGGTCCCGCGCGACGTCGCGACGATCGACGAAATTCCGACCACGGTCGGCGGCAAGATCGATCGCGCAGCGCTGCCCGAGATGCCGGTCTCGACGGAGCATGAAACGGGCGTGACCGTTGCACCCCAGAACGACCTGGAGCGCTTGCTTGCGGACGGCATGGCCGACATCCTCAAGCGGCCCAGTGGAGTTTCGGTCGATGCCGATTTCTTCGAGGATCTTGGGGGCGATTCGCTGAGCGCGGCGATGCTGGTCACATTGCTGCGGGACCATCATCACACCGAATGGATCACGGTGAGCGACATCTATGATGCGCGTACCGTGCGCGGGCTGGCTAAGCTCGCCGAGCGCATTCCGGCCTTTGCCGATGCGTCGGACGAGCCGCCGCTGCTCCGCGAGGGCGAGGCTCGCCCATTGCTCGCCAATATCGTGCAGATCGCTTGGCTCAGCGGTCAATTGCTTGTCGGTGCCTGGGCGACCTGGTTCGCCGCCTTCATCCTGCTTCCCCCGATCTTCGGCGACCTTGGCCTGCCCGCCTTCATCCTGCTCGCGCCCTTGCTCGCGCTGGCGGCGGCTGTGCTCTACATCCCGCTGTCGATCGCTTTCGCCGTCGCGGTGAAAAGACTGGTGATCGGCAAATATCGTCCGATCCGTGCGCCGGTCTGGAGTCCCTATTATCTCCGCCACTGGATCGTCTGCCAGGCGGCCCGCCTGATCCCCTGGCCGATGCTGCAAGGAACGGTCTTCCAGCAAATGGCGTTGCGGGCGCTTGGCGCGAAGATCGGACGGCGCGTCCACTTGCATCGCGGCGTCGATCTGCGGCGGGGCGGCTGGGATTTGCTGGAGATCGGCGACGACGTTGCGATCGGGCAGGACGCGCATATCGGGCTGGTCGAACTGGACCGCGGCGACATCGTGGTCGGGTCGGTCACGCTGGAGGACGGCGCGACGATGATGGTGCGCGCCGGTGTCGAAGGCGATTGCCGGATCGGTGCGGGCAGCGTGCTGACCGCTTTGTCGGTGCTCAATGCCGGCGGCACGATCCCGGCGGGAGAGATCTGGGATGGCGTGCCCGCCGGCCGTACCGGTACGGTGGCTCCTGCCCCGGCCCTCCCGATGCACTCGCGACAAATGAAACCGTGGCGGCACAGCCTGTTGCTGATGCTGGCCGAAGGCGCCGCGGCGATGATCGCGGCGCTCCCCGCCGAATTGCTGACGCTCGCCGCATGCCGGTTATCGGGTGTGGGGTTCGGTCAGATCTGGCGCTGGATGTACCATCCGGTGTTCGCGTCGCGCACCGCGATGGTCGTGATCGGATTGACGGTGGTCAGCATACCGCTGACCCTGGTTTGGACCGCGCTCATGTTCCGGCTGATGGGCCGGGTCCGCGCCGGCACGATCGGCCGTTGGAGCCCCGCTTACATCCGCGTCTGGATCAAGACCGGCATGCTCCACACGGCAGGCGAATGGCTGAGCGGGACATTGTTCTGGTCGAAATGGCTGCGGCTCGCCGGCATGGATATCGGCGCCAAATGCGAGATCAGCACGATCCTCGACGTCGTCCCCGAACTGATCACGATCGGTGAGGAAACCTTCTTCGCCGACGGCATCTATCTGGGTGGCGCCGAGGTCCGCCAGGGCAGCGTTCGGCTCGCCCCGGTCCGGCTCGGACGAAACACCTTCCTCGGCAACCACGCCGTCATCCCGGCGGGCGAGACCTTGCCCGACGACATCCTGATCGGGATCGGCACAGTCGCGGATTCGTCGCTGATCGAGCAGGGCCAATCTCGCTTCGGTCATCCCAGCTTCGATTTGCCGCGGCGCGAGATCGTCGAGGCAGACCGCAGGCTGACGCACGATCCCTCGGCGGTCCGTTACGTCAATCGCCTGTTCTGGGAAGTGCTGCGCTTCGCGCTGCCCGTGGTGCCGCTGATGCTGACCCTTTTGTGGTACACGATCATGGTCGATGAGGAATCGGCCCCACCGATCGTCTATCAGCTCGTGGTGATCCCGCTCGCCGCACTAATACCGCTCGTCGCCTTGTGCGCGACGGTGCTTGCGTTGAAATGGATGCTGATCGGCCGGGTCAAACCCGGGCAACATGCCTTGTGGTCGTGCTGGTGCAGCCGCTGGGACTTCGTGTACGTCGCCTGGGCGAAATATGCGACATTGCTCCTGCAAGGGCTGGAAGGCACCTTCCTCCTGCCCGCCTATCTTCGTGCCATGGGTCTCAGGATCGGCAAGCGTGCGGTGCTAGGACCGCAATTCGCCCAGGTCGTCGACCCCGACATGATCCGGATCGGCGATGGTGCGACCGTCACCGCGATGTTCCAGGCGCATACGTTCGAGGATCGCGTGTTGAAGGTAGACAGGGTGACAATCGGGGCCGGCGCAACCGTGGCAGCGGCGACGGTGCCGCTGTACGGCGCAGTGATCGGCGAGAACACCTATGTCGGCGCCCATAGCGTGGTGATGAAGCACGAACACCTGCTGCCTGGCCTGCGCTATCAGGGCGTACCTACTCGCGTGATGGGTCACGAACTGCCGGTGGCGGCGTAACGTCCCTGCAGCAGCCGCTGCCCCTCCGGCTTCGCAAGGAAGCGGGCACGCTAGGTATTTAGGGCCGGGAGGTGTATTGGCATGCGACTGCTGGTTTTCCGTCCGTAGGCGCCAGCAGCTGAGAGACCGGCGCGCTCCCGCTTACATCAGCCGAAGCGGTGCCATGGACGTGATTTACGAGCTTACGCAGCCCTGTCTCGATGCTGTCGGACTCGGGCGAATGCCGCCCTATCTCATATCCGCGTCATTTTCGGCCTGATGGCGCGCGCCGACGAACCATCAAGCCTCACGTGCATGCCACCCGGCGCCGTCACCGAAGAGATGCAGCATGCCGCCGCCACATTGTTCCGCGGTGCGGCTTTCCTGGGCGGCTGTCTGCGGGCGCCGGTCGCGCACGACACCGACACTCGATCGCTCGCGATCGCCGGCCGCTATCGCGCCAAGGTGATCGGCAACGGGCTGCGCGAGCTCGACCGTTTCCTCAACCTTTTGATCGACGCCGCCTCGAGCGCGGAAGGACTGCCAGTGAGGCCTGGACAGCACAACACCGCGAACAAGCTGTCCACCTATTGTGCCGCGAAATCGCTGCCGAACCATGACGGAGACCGGTTGCGCGCGCTGGGACGGTCGCGCGACTGCCTGTTCCATTGCGGCGGGCGTGTCGGACGCGGCGATCGTCGCGACGGGATAGCGATGACGGTCGGATGGCCTGCGCGGACAGGCTGCAATGCACCGCTCGATCGCGTGATGGTCGGCCAGGACGTGAACGTGACGCGCGGCGATCTGGACGATGTCTGTCTGTTCTATCGCCGGATCGCGCGCGAGCTGTGCGCCTCCGTCGGCCTTGCGCCGGCCGAAAGGGTGCCGCCAGCAACGAAAAAGGGCCCCGCCAGCGCGGAGCCCTTCATCGTTCGATCGTAGCGGCGATCAGCCGGCGACGCCGTCGTAAATCCGGCCAGCCTCGTTCCAGTTCACGACGTCCCACCACGCTTTCAAATAGCCCCCGCGGTCGTTGCGGTAGGTCAGATAATAAGCGTGCTCCCAGACGTCGTTGCCCAGGATCGGCGTGCCGCGATCGGCGACGACGTCCATCAACGGATTGTCCTGGTTCGGAGTCGAGGTGACCTTGAGCTTGCCCGACGCGTCGGCGATCAGCCAAGCCCAACCCGAGCCGAACTGTCCGGCGCCCTTGGCGTTGAACTCTTCCTTGAGTTTATCGAGGCCGCCGAATTCGGCGATCGCGTTGGCCAGCTTGCCCGACGGCTGACCGCCACCCGGCGCCATGATCTTCCAGAAGAAGTCGTGGTTCCAATAGCCGCCACCATTGTTGCGTACCTTGGCCGACGCCGTCGATGCACTGGCCAGGATGTCCTCGATCGACTTTCCCTCGAGCCCGCTCTCGGCGATCCCGGCATTCAGATTGTCGGTATACGCCTTGTGATGCTTGTCGTGGTGATACTTCATGGTTTCTTCGCTGATCGTCGGCGCCAGCGATTCATATCCATAAGGAAGCGGCGGGAGTTCGAAAGCCATGGGGAAGCTCCTCCTTCTTTGAACGGCTCTAAAGGGGACGTCGGATGCCGAACGCCCATGCCCGCCAAATGGGTCCAGCGAACTCGTTGCGCAAGCGATTCCGTCGCCCGGCGCACGCTTTCTATCCCGGCAACAGATCGTGGCGGCGCAAAGCGTGGCGCAGCTGGTCGTAACTCAGCCCCAAAGCGTCCGCCGTCTGACGCTGGTTGAAGCGATTGGCGGCAAGCGCCTTGGTCAGCACGTCGCGTTCGAACCGCGCGACCCGGCTCTTGAAATCGGCCGGCTCGCTCTCGCCCGGCGGCGGCGGCGGCGGGGCGACATGATCGACCATCGGCGCCGGCTGCGTGCTGCTGCTGCCCGGACGATGCGGTGACTGGAACGGGTCGAATTCGATATGCGCGATCGGCCCATCATGTTCCCAGCGATAGACCGCACGTTCGACCACGTTGCGAAGCTCGCGCACGTTGCCCGGCCAGCGATAGTCGATCAGCGAGTCGAGCGCCTCGGGCGAGAAGCCGTGCCAGTCGCGGTTCATTTCGGCGGCCATGCGCCGCCCGAAATGCTCGGCCAGCACCGGAACGTCCCCCGGTCGCGCGCGCAACGGCGGCAGGGTCACCACCTCGAAACTCAACCTGTCCAGCAGATCGGCGCGAAACTCATTGCGCTCGACCTTGTCCGGCAGATGCTCGTTGGTCGCCGCGACGATGCGGACATCCACTCGGATCGGATGCGACGCGCCGATCCGGGTGACCTCGCCATATTCGACCGCGCGCAGCAACCGCTCCTGCGCGGCCATACTTAGCGTGCCGAGTTCATCCAGGAACAAAGTGCCGCCATCGGCTTCCTCGAACCGCCCTGCCCTCGCCTTGGTCGCGCCCGTGAACGCGCCCGCTTCGTGGCCGAACAATTCCGCTTCGATCAGCGTCTCGGGCAACGCCGCGCAATTCATGATGATCAGCGCCTGGTCCCAACGCGGGCTGAGCCGGTGGAGGCGCTCGGCGACCAGCTCCTTGCCGGTCCCGCGTTCACCGATCACCAATACCGGACGGTCGAGCGCGGCGGCGCGACTGGCGCGTTCCAGCGCATCGAGAAAGGGCCCCGATTGCCCGATAACCTGCGTCGTCCGTTCCATGCCCCACGACTTGGTGTATTTTCCCAATCATTGGCAAGTGGAAATTGCCAACCTCACCTCTTTCCAGAACGAAAACCGCAGATTTCCGCCGTTTTTCGGAATTGGCACGCCCCCTGCAATACTTCCAGCATCGCCGGTTGACCGGCACGAAACACTAGGGAGTAAGAACAATGCAGTCGGTTTCTAATGGTCTGGGTCGCACTTTGGTGGTGGTCGCCAGCACCTTCGCTTGCGGTTCGGCGCTGATGCTCGCGGCCGTCGGCCCGGGCCTGGCGCAGGCCAATCCGGCTCCGCAGGTTCCCGTCGCGCTGAAGGCGTGACGGACAACCGCCGGGGCGGGTTTCCCCCTTGCTTCCCGCCTCGGCGGTCCCACCAATCCGAGTAAAGCGTACATCCGAGGAGTAACACCAACATGGGCATTTTTTCGCGAACCCGCGACATCATCGCCGCCAACTTCACCGACCTTTTGGACAAGGCGGAAGATCCGGCGAAGATGATCCGCATGATCATCCTGGAGATGGAAGAGACGCTGGTCGAGGTTCGCGCCTCTGCCGCGCGCACCATCGCCGACCAGAAGGAGATGCGCCGCCATATCGCCAAGCTCAGCCAGCTCGAGGAAAGCTGGACCGAGAAGGCCGAACTGGCGCTGTCGAAGGATCGCGAGGATCTGGCCAAGGCGGCCCTGGTCGAGCGCCAGAAGGCGACCGACATGGTCGTCGAGCTCAGTCAGCAGATCAGCGTGCTCGACGAGGCGCTGCGGGGTTCGGAAGAGGATATCGCCAAGCTTCAGAAGAAGCTGAGCGAGGCGCGCAACCGCCAGTCCTCGATCGCCACCCGGCTGGAAAGCGCGAACAACAAGTTCAAGATCCGCGAGGTCTATTCGGCCGGCCGCACGCAGGACGCTTTCTCGCGCTTCGACGTGCTCGAACGCCGCGTCGACCTGGCCGAGGGCCGCGCGGAGGCGCTCAACCTGGGCGGACTGCCCAAGACGCTCGAGGAAGAGATCGCCGAGCTGAAGGCAGCCGAAAAGGTCGATGCCGAGCTCGAAGCGCTCAAGGCCCGGCTCAACAAAAAATAAGGACCTGAGCGATGGAAGAATTCCTTCTACCGGTCGCGATCGTGGGGATGCTCTTCATCGGGCTCCCGTGGATCATCCTCCACTACGTGACCAAGTGGCGCCAGGCGCCGAAGATCACCAACGAGGACGAGAAACTGCTGGATGAGCTCTACTCGCTCGCCCGCCGCCTCGAGGATCGCGTTTCGACGGTCGAGCGCATCGTCGCTGCCGACCATCCCGACTGGAAAGCGAGCATGCCGCTCGCCGAACCGGCCGACCAAATCGCTTCACGGAGCAACTAAGATGTCCGCTAGCCGCACCAAATTCTACCTGGACAAGCAGAACAAGAAGTTCCTGGGTGTCTGTGCCGGTATTGCCGACTATACGGGGATCGACGTCACCGTCGTCCGGGTCGGCACGGTCATCCTCGCGCTGATCACCTCGGGCTGGGTGATCCCCGCCTACTTCATCACTGCCTGGCTGGCGCCGTGCAAGCCGTTTGGTCTGTACGACGACGCCGAGGACGCGAAGTTCTGGCAAGGCGTGCGCTCTAACCCGAGCCGCTCGGCGTCCGAGGTCCGCTCCAAGTTCCGCGATCTCGACCGCCGGCTCGCCGACATCGAGACGCTCTACACCAGCCGCAACACCCGCCTGGCCGACGAGATCGACGCGCTGCGCTGAGCCGGCCGCTAGAAATAGGGGATAAGAATAATGGACCCGACACCTTTTCTAATCGTCGGCGGGCTGATGGGCACGCTGTTCGGAACAAGTGCGACGCTGTCCATCCAGTGGTTCGCCAATCGCAAGGTGAAGAAGGCGCTCAAGGCGCAAGCCGCACCGGTCGGACCGTCGCCTGAACTTCTCCATCAGCAGCGGGAAACCGCGGAAATGCGGAAGCGCCTGGCAGTGCTCGAAGCGATCGTCACCGACCAGCCCAAGCGGCTGGCCCACGAGATCGAAGGCCTGCGCTGAAGCGCAGGCCCACCGAGGAGAACGAACATGGATAAAGGTCAGATCTTCGTCCTGACGATCATCGCAATCGCGACGATCGGCGGCATCATCAAGATGTCGATCAGGGCAAAGCACGGCTATCCGCTGGAAGACCGCAATAACCGCCGCGCGATCCGCCGGGGCTTCGTGGATACCAGTGGCGACCTGGAAGCGCAGCGCAAGATCGAGCTGCTGTCGAACGAGAATGACAAGCTCGTCAGCCAGATCGGCCGCCTGGAGGAGCGCCTGCGCGTCCTCGAACGTATCGCGACCGATCCTGGCGAGCGCGTCGCTCGCGAGATCGACGAACTTCGCAACCGCGACTGAGGAAGCACGAGATGACCGATTTTTTCGCCACTAACGGCTTCACCATCTTCATGCTTGCCCTGGTGGTCGTGGGTATCCCCGCCGCGCTCGGCATCGGCAGCGAGATGCTCAAGACCTGGACGCAGCACCGCGAGAAGATGGCCGAGGCGCTCAACGCCCAGGCCGCCGAGAAGGCCGCGCAATATGCCGCGCAGACCGAACGGCTCGAACAGCGGATGCGCGTCATCGAACGGATCGTCACCGACCGCGGCCTGGATGTCGCCGAAGAAATCGAAAAGCTGCGCGACGCGCAGCCGCTGAACTGAGGAGCCAAGACGATGATCAATCCCCTCCTCATTCCGATCCTGGGCATCAGCTGCGGCCTGCTCGCGATCTTCGGCGGCGTCTTCGTCCGGCCCTGGCTCAAGCTGCGCGAACGCCAGCTCGAACTCGAAGCCGACAAGGTCGCCGAAAAGGCAGCGCAATATGCCGCCCAGACCGAACGGCTCGAACAGCGAGTGCGCGTGCTGGAGCGGATCGTGACCGACCGCGGCATCGCGGTCGCCGATGAAATCGACAAGCTGCGGGGCGACGAGCCCAAGCCGCTGAACTGAACAGACAGAATAGGACAAGAACAATGATCGGCTTAGCAATCTTCGTCGTGATCCTGGCGATCCCCACCGGCATCGGTGTCTGGCTCGCCGAGCGGGTCGACCGGCCGCGCCGCCGCGCCATGCGCCAGGCCGGCATGCAGCCCGCCGAATAATCCAACGCCTGTCGGGAGCCTCCCCAGATGAACCCCTTTGAAATGGTCATCGGCATCGTCCTGATCGTCACCATCGGCAGCATCATCCGTGCAAAAATGGGTGTCGGCCGCGACACGCACGGTAACGACTACAGCCTGCGAGACCCGAGCCTCGGCGAGGAAAATCGCCAGCTTCGCAATGAGATCACCAACCTCAAGGACCGCATCGCTGTCCTCGAGCGGGTGATCACCGACACCAACAGCAGCAGCGCCAATCTCGACCGCGAGATCGAATCGCTGCGCAACCGCGACCGCTGAGGGCGGCCGGCGATAATCGAATGGAGACGTCAATGATGACCGACCCCAATCTGTATTTCACCATGGCAGGCGCCGGCTTGGCCGGCCTGGGCATGATCTGCATGGCCTCGCTCGCCGGTTGGCGCGGATGGCTGGCGCTCAAGGAGCGTGAGATCAACGCTTATGCCGATCACGGTGGGCATGACGGTCCCACGCTGCCCAACGCCAGCGCGCGGATCGAGATCGCGGATCTCAAGGAGCGGATCCGCAAGCTAGAGGCGATCGCTTCGGGAGTGGACCTCTGAGGTCCGCTCCCCCGTCGCTCTGAGCTTGGCTCAGGGCCCAGGGTCCGATGGAGGCGCCGCCGATGCCTGCGGCGAGGACTTCGGGTTCTGAGCCAAGCTCAGAGTGACGGTTGGATTGGGCGGACGGCGCGCTATAGCGCGACCATGACGACCCTTTCCGACCTGCAGGACGAATATGAATTTCTCGACGCCGACGATCGCTATCGCCTGTTGATCGATCTCGGCCGCGCGCTCGAGCCGATGCCCGACGCGCTCAAGACCGACGCGACGCTGGTGCGGGGATGTTCGGCGTCGGTCTGGGTCTATCCCACGGTCCGCGACGACGGTGCGCTTCATTTCCTGGCGGACTCCAACGCCGCGATCACCAAGGGGATCATCGCGCTCGTCCTGTTGACGGTGCAGGACCGCCAGCCCGCCGAGATCCTGGTGACCGATATCGATGCCGCGCTGGCGCCGTTCGACCTGCGCAATCAGTTGAGCTCGAACCGGACGCAAGGCATCCCCAACATGATCGCTCTGATCAAGGCGACCGCGGAGCGTTACGCGGCCTGAAAGCTGCAAGCCGGGTGTCGAACCGTTCGGATCTTCGTGACGGATTATCAATGAAAACGATCTAGGCCGCCCGGAAATCCGTGGAGGTCGATCGTGAAGTTCATTCTGCTCAAGTCGCGCGGCGGCGATTATCTCGTGGTCGCGGCGAACATCGCCTATCTGCGGGCGGACGAGAACGGCCAGACCAAGGTCGGCCTGGTCGGCGGCGACTCGCTGCTCGTCGTCGGCAGCATGGAGGAAGTGGCGGAGAAGGTATTGGCAGGCTGATAACTCCTCCCCGTTTACGGGGAGGAATTTTAGCTTCTCAAACCACCTGCCAATCGAACGCCAGCGGGGCCTCGCGGAAAGCGAAGCGGTCAAGGTGGCGCGCAACGGCGCCTTTCAATCCTTCAAGCTGCTCGTCGACGCTGGCGTCGATCCGAACGCCGAGCGCCTCGCCCGACGCATCGAACGTGACCAGCGCGTCGCCGGGCCAGTCCGCACCGCGCGCGTCCTTCGGAAAGGTCACGGTGCCGTGATCGGCGGTGAACTCAACCGTCAGATTGTGCTGCCAATGCTTGCACAATTGCTGGAGATATTTGCTGGCGCCCGCGGTCGGCACCTTGGCGGTCGCGGAAACGGTCATGGGGTTCTTCCTTAGAAATCCCTCTCCCTTTGGGAGAGGGAGGGAGCCGCTCGAAGAGCGGCGGAAGGGTGAGGGCAGGCCCGCATGTAGCTCCCTGCCCTCACCCCTCGGCGCTGACGCGCCTCGACCCTCTCCCAAAGGGAGAGGGTTTTGTACTCAAAGCCGCTCGATCTTCTGCGCGGCCTCGTCGAGTAGCGCGACGATCTGGTGCAGCGCCTCGTCATCGACTTCGCCCGAGTTGAGCCGGTTGACCAGCACTTCGCGAAGATTGCCCATGGCGCGGCGGATCGACGTGGCATCGACCTTCTGCCGCTCCTCGCCGATCGCGCTCAGTCGGGCAATCAGCGCAGCGACCTGCTCGGCATTGGCTTCGAGTTCGGCAGTGCCGGCATCGGTAACCGCGAACAGCTTCTTGGCGCCCTCGCTCTGCTGCGCCTCGATCAGGCCCATATCGTCGAGCAGGGTGATGGTCGGATAGACCACCCCGGGGCTCGGCGCATAAGCGCCGCCGGTCAGTTCCTCGATCTGGCGGATCAGGTCGTAGCCGTGGCGCGGTTCGTCGGCGATCAGCTTCAAGAGGACGAGGCGAAGTTCGCCGCCGTCGAACATGCGCCGCGAACGGCCCTCGCCGCGACCCTCACGGCCGCCGCCGAAACCGCGGCCATGCCAGCCGCGATGGCCCCAGCCGCCGCGCATCGCATGGTGTCCGGGATGGCAACCGTGGCCGCCGTGATGATGATGAGAAAACATGGATTTCTGATTCCTTGGTTGTTTCATGATGGCGCCAAGATATATCTTGTTTTTGATACGTCAAGATATATCTTAGGAATAACCTTTACCCGATGCCCACGGGCCAACTCTCACCCGTCATGCCGGCCCCCGTGCCGGCATCCGCCGCGCAGCAGGCCGCACGGCAAGAGGCTCAAGGTCATGGCTCGCGGCGCGGCGGATCCCGGGACAAGCCCGGGATGACGATCGGGACGGTGCGCGCGCCCTGAACGATCGAACTGCTGGGATTTCCACGCTCGCCGCCCTATGTTCCCGTTATGGCCGATCTCTTCGCGGGCTTCGAACCCGAAGCTTCTTCCCACGATGTCCCGAGCGAGAACGCGCCGCTCGCCGACCGGCTGCGCCCGCGCCGGCTGGAAGATGTCGTCGGCCAGGAACATCTGACCGGACCGGAGGGCGCGATCGGGCGGATGGTCGCTGCCGGACGGCTGTCGTCGATGATCCTGTGGGGACCGCCCGGCACCGGCAAGACGACGATCGCGCGGTTGCTCGCCGACGCGGTCGACTTGCGCTTCGTCGCGATCTCTGCGGTGTTCTCGGGCGTCGCCGACCTCAAGAAAGCCTTCGCCGAAGCGCGCGAGCATGCCCGGATCGGCAAGCGCACCCTGCTGTTCGTGGACGAGATCCATCGCTTCAATCGCGCGCAGCAGGACGGGTTCCTGCCCTATGTCGAGGACGGCACCGTCACGTTGGTCGGCGCCACTACCGAGAATCCCAGCTTCGAACTCAACGCCGCCGTGCTCAGCCGCGCGCAGGTGCTGATCCTCCACCGGCTCGACGCCACCGCGCTGGGCAAATTGCTCGATCGCGCCGACGATTTGATGGGCCGTCCCCTGCCCCTTACCCCCGATGCGCGCGCGGCGATGATCGCGAGCGCCGACGGAGACGGGCGCTTTCTGCTCAACCAGGCAGAGACGCTCTATTCGGTCGACCTGCCCGAACCGCTCGACCCTGCCGGGCTGTCGGCTTTCCTGCAGCGGCGCGTCGCGGTCTACGACAAGGACCGCGAGGGCCATTACAACCTGATCTCCGCGCTGCACAAAGCGGTGCGCGGCAGCGATCCCCAGGCATCGCTCTATTATCTCGCGCGGATGCTCACTGCGGGCGAGGAGCCGCTCTACCTGCTGCGCCGGCTGGTCCGCATGGCGATCGAGGATATCGGCCTCGCCGACCCGCAAGCGCTGGTCCAGTGCATCGCCGCCAAGGACACCTACGATTTCCTGGGTTCGCCCGAAGGCGAACTCGCGCTGGTCCAGGCGTGCCTCTATTTGGCGACCGCGCCCAAATCGAACGCCTCGTACAAGGCGATGGGCGCGGCGTGGCGGTCGGCGAAGGAAACCGGATCGCTGATGCCGCCGCAGAACATCCTCAACGCGCCGACCAAGCTGATGAAGGATATCGGCTACGGCAAAGGCTATGCCTATGACCACGACACCGAGGAAGGCTTTTCCGGGTCGAACTACTGGCCCGACGAAATGCGTCCTCAGACGTTCTACGCCCCGAGCGGCCGCGGTTTCGAGAAGCGCATCCAGGAACGGCTAGACTATTGGGACAGCCTGAGGCGCAAGAGCGATGGCTGAGACGCTCGCCGATTGGGATCAAGTCGTCGCCTTTGCGCTCACTTTGCCCGAAACGTATATGGAAAGTTTCTACGGCACCCCTTGTCCCAAGTTGAACAAGAAGGCGTTCGTCTCGCCGGGGCGCGAGGCGGACAGTTTTCACGTCATGAGCCCACACGACGAAAAGGCCGTACTGCTCGAAACCGACCCGGATACCTTCTGGCAGACGCCGCATTACGAGGGCTGGCCCGGTCTGCTGGTGCGCTATGGATCGAGCGATCCCGACCGCGTTCGCACCGTGATCACCCGTGCCTGGTGGGACCGCGCCAGCAAGGCGCAGCGAGCGGCGTTTGGCGATCGGCCCTGATCATTTCGACTATTATGCGGCGATCGACTGGTCGGGCGCGGTCGGACCGGTGCAGCGCGGCATCGCGGTGGCGATGTGCGCCCGCAATGGCGGTGCCCCGAATCTGATCGCGCGGCCGGGCGGCTGGTCGCGAACCGCCGTCCTCAATTGGTTGCGCGACGAAATGCCCGAGGGGACACTAGTCGGGCTCGATCTTGGTTTGTCGCTGCCCTTTGCCGATCGCGGGGCCTTCTTCCCTGAGTGGGACGAGAGCCCGGCGAATGCCCGGGCTTTATGGGCGTTGGTCGACCGCATATCGACCGACGATCCACATCTCGCGGCTTCGACCTTTGTCGACCACCCGCAGGCCTCGCGTCATTTCCGTCGCCACGGCGGGCGCGAGGGCGACCAATATGGCGGCGGTCGGGGCCGGTTGCGGATCAGCGAGATCGAGCAACGACTCCAGGGCCTGAACCCGTACAGCAACCTAAATCTGGTCGGCGCGGCGCAAGTCGGAAAATCGAGCCTGACGGGAATGCGCGTGATGCACCAGTTGGACGGCAAGCTGCCGATCTGGCCGTTCGACCCGGCACCGGCGCGGGGTTCGCTGATCGTCGAAATCTATACCAGCCTGGCCGCGATCGCCGCTGGGCGGGCGAAAGGTCGGACCAAGATGACGTCCATCGAGGGCCTTAATAGCGCGTTGGAGACGATCGGGAGCGCGCCTGTCGCGGGAAGCGGTGCGATCGACGATCATAGCGCCGATGCGTTGCTGACCGCTGCCTGGCTGCGCGTCTACGCCCCTCGCCCGGAATTGTGGTCGCCCGCGCGTTTGACTCCCGACCTAGCGCAGACAGAGGGCTGGACCTTCGGCATTAGCTGAGCGATCCTGAGCGCACAGCTGATGATCGGGGTCGCGCCACGAAGGCCGGCTTGCTCCGCTGGTAAAGCAGCGGTTCTAAAATCACGCCGGTGCACCGGTCGCGCGCACCAATACGGGTTCATCCGCGGGTCCCAGAACCACAAGATCGGTGTGCCCGAACCCTTTGCTGTAGTCGAGCACGGAGATGACTTCCGGCACCAGGCGGAAGACGCGCATCGTCTCGGGCTCCGGCAGCGGCCCTCGGAAGGATGGCTGCGAGGGGTACCGGTCGACCAGCATCGTCAATATCCGCAGCACCTCCTTGCGGTCGGTGACCGGCCGCGCCCGCGCGGCCATCGACAGGCCCTCGATCGTCATGATGTCGTCGCAGTCCTGATCGATCGTGAGAGACACCCGGTCATCATGCGCGAGACTACCGGTTTTCTGGCTATCGGCGCCGCAAAGGAAGAAGATATCCAGACCCTGATTGACATACCCGACGGTCGTCGCCTGCGGCCAGCCGTCCGGCCGCACGGTGGCCAGCGTCATGGTTCGATGCGCGCCAAGCAGCCGCAGGATCTTGGTCTTGAGAACGTCATCCATGACTATCTCCCGATATGGCATCCGGGCGCTACGCCCATCTGCAGACTGCGCTTGGAGCGAGGCTCAAGCATTTCGTAAAATCCCGTACGACGTTCGTGCCGGCCTTAACCGGACGAAGGCATATCGCCAGGCAAGCCCGCGCCCCATCGGCAGGTTTGCGTATGCGCGCAGGGTATAGATCGCATGTACAGGGACGCGAGCAACGCGACCGATCGTCGCGCAGTCGCGCAGCCTGGGCTCCCGGCGAGGCCGCAGCCCAGACAACGCCACTGAGGCGCAGGGGCCGATCGGGCCGACCGGCAATCCCGATTTGCGCCCTAGTTTTCCTTGACCGCGCCGCTGCAAAACTCGATAGCCGAAAAACCCGCAGACTTCTGCGGATTTCGGAGCGTCGCCGGTTTAGCTCAGCTGGTAGAGCAGCGGTTTTGTAAACCGAAGGTCGCGGGTTCGATTCCTGCAACCGGCACCATCCCAACACGCGCGGCGACCAGACCGACCTCGGCGTGCCTGCCAACGCAGACGTCTTCCGAGTGGCCCAGCCAGATTTCTCGGAAGCGGCTCTTCGAATCCCTCGCGGGAGCGGCGTAATCGCACTCGCACTTGGGAGATGGTTCGATGAAAATTCGCGCGTTGCTTGCTTTGGGTCTCGCCCTTACGGTCGGCGGCTTGCCGGTCCATGCCGGCCGCGTTGCCGACAGTGTCGCGCCGGCCGTCCTGCATGACGGCTCGCACGATTTCGATTTCCACATGGGCGTGTGGAAGACGCATATCTCGCGGCTGATCCATCCGCTGAGCGGCTCGTCGCAATGGACGGGCTATGACGGCGTATCGACGGTCCGTCCGGTGTGGAACGGCAAGGCCAGCCTGTTCGAACTCAAAGCCAGCGGACCGGCCGGACAGCTCGAAGGCGTGGGCCTGCGGCTCTACGATCCGAGCGCGCGTCAGTGGAACCTCAATTGGACCAACAGCACAATCGGGCGGCTGGACGCGCCGATGATCGGGGAATTCCACGATGGCCGTGGCGAGTTTTTCGGCCAGGACACCTTTGGTGGCCGGACGATCCTGGTGCGCAACGCTTTTTACGACATCAGAACAAACTCGTCCCGCTTCGAACAGTCGTTTTCCGCCGACGGGGGCAAGACCTGGGAAACCAACTGGATCATGACCTTCGATCGCGCGATGCCGGCGGACAAGTGACGCTGGCTATGCCGGCCCGACATGCTCCGAGCCCGGCGTCGGCACAGGTGGATCAGGATGCGGGCCGGGTATCGTCGGCGATCCAGTTCACCTCCCAGGTCTTGCCGCCATCGGCGGAGAAGGCCTGTTCGAAATGGATCGCGTCCTTCGACCTTATTGTGATGACGAAGCGCACGAAAATCGCTCGGCCGCCCAGCGTGTCCTGCTGGTAGAATTCGCCGCGACCATCGCGGAAACCACCAATCGTGGGTGTGACCATCTGACCGTCGGCTCGGTTGGAAAAATTCAACCCCCATTGCCGGGTTTGCGGGTTGTACAGGCGAAGCGACAGCCCCTCGAAATGGCCAGCCGGCCCATCGGCCACCAGCTCGACCAGATTGGCCGCGCCGCCCCAGACCGGCCGGACGGTCGTCGTGCCGTTATACTCGACCCACGTCTGCGACCCCGTCAGCGGATGAAGGCGGCGTGACAAATGCGTCTTCCACACGCCGATCTCGAAGTCGAAATCGTGCTCGCCGGCAGGAAGCGCCGGCGCGGTCACTGCGGCAGGCCGTTCGGCCGGCTTGGACGCATCGGCGCTTGCTGCATATCCCGGCGACGCGAGGCACAGAAGGGCGGTGCAGCCCATTGCCAATTTCGACATCCACTCTCTCCATGCTTTCGCGGCCGACTTCGGACGATCCGCGCCCCAATTACAGCGTCCCTTAGCGCAGTGGCCGCCTGAACTTGAAGATGAACTGGTCGGTATGCCCGCGAATTGCCGCGTTGAACGGGCCGGCCGTATGCGGATCGGCGGGATTGGCGAGGAGGTCGCTGCTCGCCACGAACTCGAAGCCCGCCGCCTCGACCTCTCGGCGCACGGTCAAGGGTTCGATCCGGTGCAGCGTGTCGGTGACATCCGCCGGCGACCCCTTCGCCGCGACATGATCGAGCACGATATAGACGCCGCCCGGTTTCAGCGCCGCATAGACCGCGCGGTTGAAGGCCTTCATGTCGACCGGCCCCATGAACGGGTCGTGGAGATCGTGATAGTTTTGCGAAATCCAGAACAGGTCGAGCTTTTCCGGATAGCGCGCGACGTCGATCGCCGATCCCGCCGTCACGGAGACATTGGGGTGCTTGACGATATAGGCCTGGATGTCGGCGATCCCTTTGACGATGTTCTCATATTGAAACAGGCTCGCCGGCACGCTCGCATAGACGTGGCCTTGGGCGCCGACGATCCCGGAAAATAGCCGCGTGAAATAGCCGTTGCCCGCGGCGTAATCCGCGACCCGATCGCCCGGCTTGACGCCAGAAAAGGCGAGCACCTCGCCGGGCTTTCGGTTGGCATCGCGCTCGACATCGGCCGCCGGGCGCGCGGAATCGGCGATCGCGGCGGCAATATAGGTCGGCATCGGCCCGTTTCCGCGCGCATCGACTGCCGGAGCGGTCGCGAGCAACATCGAAAATCCGGCTGCCAGTCCAATTCGCCGAACGGTTTGCGCCAACATGCCGATAGCCTCCCATTGTCTCTGATGTACCCGCCCCGCACTATGCCGGCGGCGGCCGGGAATTGAGGGCCAGTCGGGACAAAAGCGGTTGGTCCACTTGGCCAAGTCCGGCAAAAGGCTGCGATGAATCCGTTGTTCGAGTTGCGGTTGGAGCGTGGCGGCGACACGCGCAATTCGGCACGTGGCATCTACGAGCAATTGAAGGCCGCGATCGTGGAGGGCCGGCTCGCGCTCGGCGCGCGGCTGCCCGGCACCCGCCAATCGAGTGCATTTTTCGGCGTGTCGCGCAACACCGCGACCGACATCTACGAGCGGCTGATCAACGACGGCTATGCGGTCAGCCGGCCCGGATCGGGGACCTATGTCGTCGACGCGCTGCCGATGGCGCCCCCCTTCGATGCCGAGCCGGACGCGGCGAATGACGACCCCAGGTTGAACGGCTTCTGGCTGAGTGAGGAAACGCGCGCGGCAATCGGATTCTGGCGCGACGACCCGGTTGCCGGGAAGCGCGACGACAAAAGGGCCGCAATCGATTTTCGTCCGGCGATGATCGACTCCCGGCTCTTTCCGATGGACGTGTTCCGGCAGATCAGCGTCAAGCAATTGCGGACGCTCGAAAATCGGCCGCCCAGCTTCAAGAGCGCGCAGGGCAACCAGGGTAATTTCCGCCTTCGCGAGGCGATCGTCCGGCACATCGCGTTGACCCGGGCGGTGTCCGCCCGTCCCCAGGACGCGCTCGTCACCGCGGGCGCGCAACAGGCATTCGACATCCTCGCCCGGACACTGGTCACGCCGGGCAAGACCGTAGTCGCGATCGAGGAACCCGGTTATCCGCCGATGCGCGTCGCCTTCGCCGCCGCCGGCGCGACGATCGTCCCGATCGAGGTCGACGAAGAAGGATTGGTCGTTGATCGACTTCCGGCGACTACAAATATCATTTGCGTCTGCCCGTCGCACCAATTCCCGATCGGCGTCACGATGTCGGCACGGCGTCGCGCTGCCTTGGTGGAGTTCGCCCGTATCAATGGCGCGGTGATCGTCGAGGACGATTATGACGGCGAATTCCGCTATGAGGGCAGCCCGATCGAAGCCCTGAGGACTGCGGATGCCGCCGATCTCGTCTTCTATGTCGGGACGTTTTCCAAATGCATGCTGACCTCGCTACGGCTGGGATTCATCGTCGCACCGCCCTGGGCGATGCGGACGCTGATCGCTGCGAAGAATTGCCTCGACTGGCATTGTCCGATCCCGACCCAGATGGGGGTCGCCGGGTTCATTTCGGAAGGGCATCTCACCCGTCACGTCCGCAAGATGCGCGGCATATACGACCGGCGGCGGCGGCTGATCATGGCGTTCATGGCGCAGCATCTCGGCGAATGGTTCGACCCGGTCCCGCCACTCTATGGCATGCACATCGCGGCGCTGGCGCGAGATGGCGTCGATGTCGAAGCGGTGACCGCCAGGCTACTCGCGAGCAACGTCAAGATCCACACGCTCGATCGCTATCATCTCGGCACACCCAAGCGGCGCGGTATCGTGCTCGGTTACGGTGTAGTCGACCTTGCCGAGATCGAGCACGGCCTGTCGCTGCTGTACCAGGCGCTGCTCCGTCAGCGATAGGTGCGGGAGGACAAGTCTCGGCGCCAATATGGTTCAGCGCACTTCCCCGCAAGCGGCGTGCAGTCGCCATGCTACGATCACGGCTGCGCGACTGGTAGTCGGCCGGCGTTGACGCCGGTCACGAGCTTTCGCGCATCTCGTCCTTTTTTGCTCATAATTGCTTGACACCGCTGGCGCTTCTTGCTGGTGTATTATCACCATATTACACCTTAAAGCCGCTATAGAAAGGCCAGTGTCCACGCGATGAAAGTCCCGACCGTGCTCGCCCTTAGCCTGGTTATCGCCGTACCGGCGCACGCCGACACGATGCACCTGAAGGTCGGCGAACCGCTGGCTCGGTTCGCCAAGCTGCGTCCCGGTGTGCATCGTTATGTGCGCTATACGGTCGGCGCGGATGGCAACCGCAAGGTGATCGATATCTGGCAGCGCACGGTCAGCTTCGGTCCCGACGCGCAGGGCCAACCTGACGCCTTGCACATCGTGCAACGCTGGGACCGGGTCGATGGCAAGGTATTGATCCAGGACAGCTGGTTCGACCGAAGCACGTTCAGCCCGAAAACGCATATCCGGCACACCGTTGTGGACGACAAGGACGACTATGCCGGCTATCGGTTCAGCGCCGCTCAAGTGGTCGGGATGCCGGACCTTGCCAATAACAGCCGCAAGGACTTCGCGATGGCGCTGGCCGAGCCGTCGTACAATTTCGAATATGACATGGAGTTGCTGCAGACGCTGCCGATGGCGAATGGGCGGACCTTCGACATCCCGTTCTACGATCCGGGCATCGGCAAGCCCGGCCGCTACAATTTCGTCGTGGCGGGGTCGGAAACGATTCCTGGGCCTGACGGGCGCCCGATCGATTGCTGGCTGGTCACTGCCGACTATAACAAGGGCAAGATCGGCGCGCAGTTCTGGTTCGCAAAGTCGAACCAGGTGTTGATACGCGAAGAAGCGCCGATGGATGACGGGGCGACTCTGGTCAAGACGTTGCTCCCCCAGGAAGCAGGAGACACGAAGCCCGGTTAACTGCCTGGCGCGGCGACGGATGTTCGCGGACTTGATGTGCGGGTCTGTCAACGGCGGCAGGTTAGTCGCCTTGCATTCACCCCCATATCTCAGGTGGGGCAAGCCATAACCGCCCGGCATAAGCGGCAAATCCAGTGCTTGCCCGGGATGTTTCTCTGATCCTAGCCTGCGCCGATGAAGATGCACTCCGCCTGGCTGGCCTCCGCGTTGCTCGTTCTTCCCGTTGCCGCCGCGCCGGCGCGTGGAGGACAATCCGCGGCAGGCAGCGGCCAGCCCGCCGATGCGCTGGCAGCCAATCTCGCTCTGCCCTTTGCCAGCGACCTGACCGGCGCGCGCCGGGTACCGGTCTTTGCCTGGATCGTGGACCAGGCCGGTGCACGCAACGTCTGGATTGGCGGGCCTGACATCCCTGCCCATGCCCGCACGACCTATGCCGGCGATGAGGGCATCGAAATTTCCGAACCGCAGTTGAGCCAAGACGGCCGCCGCTTGCTGTTCGTGCGCGGCGGGGACGCCGAATTTCCCGAGGCCAGCGCGCCCAATACCGGAATTGCTCCCGAAGCACCCGAGCAGGCGGTCTTCGTCGCCGACGTCGCGGGATCGCAGGCACCGGTCAAGGTCGGGCCCGGCCACGGCGCAGCGTTCAGCCCGGACGGCGCTCGCATCGCCTATACGCGCAAGGGCGAGATCTGGCTGTGGAGCGGAGACGCCGCCGCGCGCCGGCTCGCCACCGTCGCCGGCTCGGCCGAGGATCTGCAATGGTCGCCCGACGGCAGGCAATTGCTGTTCACCGAACAGCGCAAGGGTCACAGCTTTATCGCCCTGCTCGACGTCGAGCGGCGCTCGATCCGGTATCTCGGGCCGACCTTGGGACAATCGAGCGATCCGATCTTCTCGCCCGACGCCCGGCAAGTCGCGTTCATCCAGTATCGCGATCCGCCGGCGGACCTGAAGGACAGCGACGCATCGTTCTGGTCGGTGCGTGTGGCCGACGTGGCGAGCGGCGCCGTCCGCACGGTCTGGACGGCGCCGAGCGGTGAAGGCGGCCAGTTTGCGGGAACGCGGGGGCGCAATCTGTTCTGGACCGCGTCCGGCCACCTGCTGTTTCCGTGGGAGCGGACCGGCTGGATGCACGTCTATGCGGTGGCGGCCGCGACCGGCGGCGCGCCGCGCGACCTCACTCCGAACGCGAACGAGGTCGAGAATTTCACCCCCACGCTGGACGGCAAGGCGATCGTCTATGCCGCCAATGCGGGCAATCTTGATACGCGCCAGCTCTGGCGGACAGCGATCGCGGGCGGCAAGCCCACCCGGCTGACGCAAGACGACGCCTTCGTCTTTCGCCCCGTCTTCGGCGGCGACCGGTTGGCGGCGACGACGACCGACGCGCAGCAGCCTGCGCATATGGTACTGGTCGAGGGCATGAAACCGCTAGGCCCGGTGGCGATCGCCTCCGCCTATTCCAAGCCCGAAACGATCGTCTTTACTGCTGCCGATGGCGTGCAGATCCACGGCCAGTTGTTCCGCGCCAAGGGACCGGCTCCCCACCCTGCCCTGATCTTCGTCCATGGCGGTCCGCGCCGCCAGATGCTGCCGGGGTTCAACCCGATGCATTATTATTCGAACGCCTATGTCCGCAATCAGCAGTTCGCGGCGCTGGGATATACGGTTCTGTCGGTCAATTATCGCAGCGGCACCAATTATGGCCGAGCGTTCCGTGAGGCGCCGGAAACCGGCCGTGGCGGCGCGTCGGAATATCGCGACGTGCTCGCCGGCGGCCAGTGGCTGGCGAGGCAACCCGATGTCGATCCAAAACGCATCGGCATCTGGGGCGGAAGCTGGGGCGGCTATCTCACCGCATTAGCGCTCGCCCGTAACAGCGACCTGTTCGCCGCCGGCGCGGACTTTCACGGCGTCCATACCCTGGTCCGCTCGGGCGATCCGTCGCTGTCGCCAGATGCCGAACTCAAGGCGCGCGAACTGCAATGGCAGTCGTCGCCGATGGGATCGATCGCACGCTGGCGGTCGCCCGTGCTGATCGTCCATGGCGACGACGACAAGAATGTAGACCATGACCAGTCGCTGCTGCTTGCCCGCGAACTGACCGCGCGCGGCGTGCCGTTCGAGGAATTGAGCCTGCCGAACGAGCGGCACGAATTCTTTCGCTACGGCGACTGGCTGGCCAGCTATCGCGCGACCGAGGCGTTTTTCGCGCGGACGCTGAAGTCGGGGAAGTAGAGCGATTGGCTTAATTCCTCCCCGGCACGGGGAGGATTTTTGCGGCTCACCCCTTTGCCGGCGCGATTGTAGTCCGCGTCACCGCGGCCTTATCCACCGCCGCTTTGCTGAACCACAAAGGCTGCATGTCGCCCGCCAGCCAATCCTGATACCAGTCGCGATAATGCGGCGAACGCGGATCGGCCGACTGACCCGGCAGCAGCAGCACGCGGCTATTATCCCAGGCGCCGACATCGGCGACGAGCAGGTAGCTCGCACCGTGCAGGACGTTGAAGGTCTTGCGGCCCAAGTTCACGCCACGTGCCATCACGGTATAGCTGTCGCCGCCCGAACGGCCGCCATCGATCTTAGGGAAAGCTGCTGCGATCGCGGGCGAGGCTGACAACGGGTGCGCGATCGACACCTGGTGGAGGTCGCCCCAGCGCCATTGCTCCGGATCGGGACCGGCGAGCTTGACCGCCTTGGCCCATCCTGCCGCCAGCGCCTTGTCGAGCAATGCGTCGCGCGCCGCCGCGGGATTGTCGCCGAGATAATGGTCGGGATTGGCGAGCGAGCGCAGCATCTCCGACAGGTTCATCGTCTTGAGAAGATCGCGCGCCGCCTTGGGAATGACGAGGTCGCGAAACGCCGAGGACAGTTCCGGCATGATCTGCTCGTATAGCAGTGCCGCCGCGCTATCCGCCGCGATGCCGCAATTCCATTGCCGCAACAGCGCCGACGCCGGGGCAGCTTCGGGCGACAGGGTCGTGGGCAGCAGCTTTACCAGCGACCGCGCTGGCAGCGATTGCACGTCGTGCTGGAGCGCGATGCTGTCCTCGACGCGGTGTTTCGACTGGCTGCCCAGCACCTCGGCGATGCGATCGTAACGATAGGAATCGCTCCAGCTGAAGCTGATCTTGCGCTCGCGATACGGATAGTCGGACGGCAGATTCATCTGATTGGCGGAGGCGAACCAGCCGGCTTTGGGATTATAGCTGCTGGGCATTTCCTCGACCGAGAGGATACCGGTCCAGTCATAGCTGCCGTCGCCCGGCGCCGGGAACAAACCGTCATGCTTGGGCCGCTTGGGGGTGAATCCGCTCGCCTGCCATCCGGTATTGCCGTGCACATCAGCGTAGTGATGGTTGGTCGGCGAGACGTGGATCTTGAGCGCCTGACGTAGCGACGCCCAATCGTGCGCCAGATTGATCGCGATGATCGCGAACCGCATGTTCGCGCCCGGCAACAGCGCGACGCTGGCCTGGACGACCGCGCGGTGACGCGCCGGATCTTGCGAAATGACGGGCCGGCCCTGCGAATAGCGCAAGGTCACGCGCTCGGCCGGCGCGTCCTTGACCGCGATCTCCTCCTCGACCGTCTCGAAGCGCTTCCATTGGCCGTTGTGCCAATATTGCTCGGGATCGTCCTCGCGCGTCTTGAGGATGAACAGGTCGGTCTGATCGATGTGGAAGTTGGTCCGACCGAAAGCGAAACGGTCCGTATGACCCTGCATGATGCCCGGCAGGCCGGGATCGCCGCCGCCGATCACGTCGAGCCCAGGCGCGCTCAGATGCACGATATGCCGCGGGCTGAGCCCACCGATCCCGAGATGCGGGTCGTTGGCAAGGATCGGCCGGCCGGTCGCGGTGCGGCTGCCGGCGACGGTCCAGGCGTTGCTGCCCTGCGCAATACGGTCGATGCGATCGATGTCGCGGTCGTACGCGGCGATTTTCTGGCCGAATGGCAACGGGGCCGAGCCTTCGAGCAGGATGCCGAGATCGGCCTCGCTGACCGCCGAGCAATCGAGCCCCTCCGGTACGGTGAACTGCCAGGCAGGGCGCAGCGGATCCATAAACCGGTCATATTCCAGCAGACCGCGCGCCTGGAGCTGCGCGTGGCGCACCTCGTCGTCGGCGTCGCCGATCCCGCCCCCGCGCAGACGGACGAGGTCGCGCACATCCCAGCGCAGCGGCGTGATGCCCAATATGCCGTATTCGAGCGGCAACTGGCTGGGATCGGCCTCCAGCTCGTCGATCCGCGCGTTGATCCCGGCGACGTAACCGCGCGCGCAGTCGAGAACCTCCGGCGGCAGCGACCTGAGTTCGGCATCCACGTCGCCGCGATAAAGAAACAGCCGGGCAGCCTTATCCGCGGTCACGAAGCGCGGTCCGAACACCTCCGCCATGCGCCCGAGCTCGCGGCGATAGTCCCAGTCGAGCTGGAACATCCGATCGCGCGCGACGACATACCCCTGGCCGAAAAAGGCGTCATGCTTGGATTTGGCGCGGATATGCGGGACGCCCATCGCATCCTCGAGGATTTCGATAGGCGCACGCGCACCGGCCAGCCGGATAGTACGGCCGCGCTCGGGACCGGACTTAGTCACGCCGTGGGCCATGTTCGCACCCGGCAGAGCGAGCATCGCGGCCGAGCTCAACAGGAATGCGCGACGTTGAATCATCAAGGGCCCCAATCGTCATCACCCAATCGTTATCGCCATGAATCGAGACCCTATCGCAGCCGGTTAGGCAAAAATGCATAGCAAGCCGGGCATCGCCTATAGCCGTGGGTTATCGACGCCTCGCCATAAACCCTATTCCCCCAGGCTATACCCAAGCAAAATCATAGTAACCCCGCTCGTATTGACCGCCCTTGGGGGCCCTGTAACCTCCCCTCTCGGAAGTGACATGTTTCCGCAACACAGTGGATGGTCGCACTTCCAAAAAAGCAGGGATGGCAGGAGCAAGCCGATCGGCTCTCCGGTACGGCCCGCCGACAAATGCAGGTGGGATACATGGGCTGGTCGGCAGCCACATGGTCCAAGCTACGAAATCGGGTCTCGACGCCACGCGTCGGAGGAGTTCCTCCATATAGGCCCGATCGCAAGCCAAAGGGGTTGTTTGAATGTCTATTTTCGGGCGTATTCATCCGCGGATCGACCGCCGTTACGCGGCGGGCATCGCCATGACGGCGCTGGCCGTCGTGCACAGTGCTCCGGCGTTTGCGCAGGCGGTTCCTGGATCGTCGCAGGATGCTCAGGCGGCGCCGCGGGATGCGTCGGCTGGGGAGCCGGTCGATGGTTCGGACATTGTCGTCACGGGCTCGCGCATCGTGCGCAGCGGGTTTCAGTCGCCACAGCCGCTGACGGTGCTGACGCAGAAAGAGATCGAGACGCAGTCGCCGACCAACAACCTGGCCGATTTCGTCAATACGCTTCCTGCACTGGCCGGCTCGACCAGGCCGGCCAACTCGCGTCTCAACCTGTCGAGCGGGCAGGCGGGCATCAACGCGCTCAATCTGCGCAACCTCGACAATTCGTCGACCGGCACGCGGACGCTGGTGCTGATTGATGGTCGCCGCTCGGTCGGCTCGACGGTCAACGACATCGTCGACATCAACACGATCCCGCAAGGGTTGGTGAAGAGCGTCGAGGTCGTTACCGGCGGCGCCTCGGCGGCCTATGGTTCGGACGCGGTTGCCGGTGTGGTCAACTTCATTCTCGACAAGAAATATGAAGGGCTGAAGGTCTCGGCCGATAGCGGCGTCACGACCTATGGCGACGGCAGCAATTACCGGTTCACGATCACGGCCGGCACGTCGTTCGCGGGCGGCCGCGGACATGTCGTCGTAAACGGCGAGCTTGCGCATCAGGACGGCATCTTCAACGTCGATCGCGCCTGGAACGCCACCGGCTATGTCCGCATCACCAACCCTGCCTGGTCGACCAACAGCACCACGGCACCGCAATATCTCACCACATTGCGCCAGGTTGGTGCTGCCAATTCGACGCCGGGCGGTCTCATCACCGGATCGACCGGGACCACCGCCAACAGCTTGCGGGGCATCTATTTCGGCCAGGGCGGCTCGGTGAATCACTATCAGTTCGGTGCGCTGACCTATCCGGCGATAACCGGAGCGTCCGGTCCCTCCCTCACTCAGGGCGGCGACTGGCAGGTCAACGATTCGGGCCGCCGCATCGGCCTGATGCCGGAAGAGAACCGCTACGGCGTCTTCGGCCGGTTGAGCTACGACATCACCGACAATGCCGAAATCTATTTCGAGGGATCGTACAATCGCGGCAAGTCGGTGTTCAATGCCGGCCCCAACCTGTCCACCGGCATCGCCTACAAGCCGGATAATGCCTATCTGATCCAGGAACTCGGCGCGGCGCAGCTTGCCGGCATCACCGGCGTGACGGTCGCGACAACCGCCGCCGACCTGCCCTATCGCGGCGTCAACAACGAGCGCAAGGTCCAGCGCTACGTCATCGGTGCCGACGGCAAGTTCCAGGCATTCGGCAAGGACGCACATTGGGACGTCTATGCCCAATATGGTCGCGCCGACATGCGCGAGCAGCTGACCAACATCATGAACACGCAGAACATGCTGAACGCGACCGACGCGGTGTTCGCACCGGCCGGCAACGCGCTCGGCGTCGCGGCGGGAACGATCGTGTGCCGGTCGACGCTGACCAATCCGACCAATGGTTGCATCCCGCTCAACCGGCTCGGCATCGGTGTCGCCAACCCGGCTGCTTTCTCCTACGTCCTGGGCAATCCGGAGCGTAACGAAATCGCCGAGCAGAAGGTCGCGGGGCTCAACCTGGCGGTAACGCCGTTCGCCACTTGGGCAGGGGACGTCAGCGTCTCGGTCGGTGCCGAATGGCGCGAAGAGAGCATCAAGGGCTCCGTCCCGCAGCAATATCAGCCGATCATCAACCGCGATGCGAACGGAGTGGCGATCTCCACCACCAACCGCTGGTCGGTCGGCAACTATCTGCCCACCAACGGCCGATACAATGTGAAGGAAGCCTATCTCGAAACCGTCGTGCCCCTCGGCCTGGGTCTCGAGTTCAACGGCGCGGTACGCGCGACGGATTATTCGACCGCAGGTTATGTCACGACCTGGAAGGCAGGTGCTACCTGGCAGCCGATCAAGGATATCCGTTTCCGCATCACGCGTTCGCGTGACATTCGGGCGCCCAATCTCAGCGACCTGTATCAGTCCGGCGGTTCGAACAGCGATTCCGTTCGCAACCCCTTCTACGATGCCAACGATCCGTCGAAGGGACCGGCCACCTATGCCTATTCGGCAACGGTCATCGGCAACCCCAATCTGAAGCCCGAAAAGTCGGATTCCTGGAATATCGGTGCGGTATTCACGCCGAGGTTCCTGCCCGGCTTCAACGCGTCGGTCGACTATTTCCGCATCGAGATCAAAGATGCGATCGGATCGTTCGGCGCGCAGGACATCATCAACCTTTGCTCGCTGGGGAACCAGGACTTCTGCGCCGGCTATACCGTCGATCCGACGAACCCGTCGAAGCTGTTGTTCCGTACCCAGCCGTTCAATTTCTCGCGGCAATTGGTGCGCGGTATCGACTTCGAGGCAGCCTATCGCGTGCCGCTTGGAAGCGCGACCAGCTTCACCCTGCGGGGCACCGCAACCAACTATCTCGACAATCTGCTCTACACCGGCGTTCAGGGATCGGTCGTCGTCAACACCGCGGGCGTGAACGGCGGCCAGGGCAGCACGCCGAGCTGGATCTTCCACTTCAGCGGCACGCTCGACTTCCCGACCACATCGATCACCGCTGTCGCGCGGGGCGTGAGTTCGGGCAAATACGCCTCCAACGGCATCGAGTGCTCGACCAGCTGCCCGGTCTCGACCACGAACTTCCCGACCTATGACAACAATCATGTCTCGGGCCTGTTCTATGTCGACCTCAACCTGACCCAACGCGTAAAGGTCAACAATACGTCCGACGCCGAGTTCTTCGTCAACGTAACCAACCTCTTCAACCGCTGGCCCCTGCTCGTCCCCGAAACCGGCCTCGCCGCCAACACCACCTATTCCGACATGCTCGGACGTACCTTCCGCGTCGGCGTCCGCATCAAGCTACGCTGATCCAGAGTCCCTCCCCTGGGGCGCCTTGTGACCGAAAGTCGCGTGGCGCCCCCTCCTCTTTTCGAGGGCATGCTCCGGGGCGGACTTTGCAATCCATAGCTTTAGGGAATAGGTACGGGGAAACCGCGTCATTCCCAGGCCGTTAGCGGGCGCCGCCGTCGCAACGACGAGCAATTCACGCCGGCGTTCGATCACCAGGCGTTTTGGCGCGGGTATCAAGAGGGCCGAGACATGAATTTGCGCCAGCTCGAAGTCTTTCACGCCGTCTATCTGCACGGCACGGTCAGCGCCGCGGCGCGCTCGCTGAACGTCTCGCAACCCTCGGTCACCAAGGTGCTCCGTCATGCCGAGGATTCGATCGGCCTGCCGCTGTTCGAACGCGCTCGCGGCCGGCTGATCCCGACACAGGATGCCCGGTCGCTGTTCGGGGAGGTGTCGGAGATCCAGGACCGCGTGCGATCGCTGCGCCAGGCGTGCCATAATATGCGGCTCGGCCGGGGCAGCCTGTTGCGCATTTCGGCGCTCCCCTCGTTGGGCCTGGGCGCGATTCCCGACGCGGTCGCGGAATTCCTGCGCGGGCATGAGGATATCCTGTTCGACCTGCAGACGCTCCATCACGACGAAATGGTCCGCAAATTGTATGAGCGCGAGACCGATATCGCGATCAGCTATGAGGTGCCACCAGCCGCGCCGGTCGGGCATCAGGTGATCGGCGAAGGCGAATTGGTCGTGCTCTATCGCGAGGAGGATTTTCCCGATGCGCCGTCTCGGGTTCACCTCTCCGACTTGCGCGAGCACAAATTCATCAGCCCCGTCCAGTCTGGGCCCATCGGCCGCATGCTGTCGAGCGAGTTGAGCCAATTGGGCGTCGTACTCGACGAGGTCGTGTCGGCGCGAACCTATTATGTCGCCGCCGCTCTGGTCCGCGCCGGCGTCGGCATGGCGATCGTCGACAATTTCACCGCCCAGGCTTCGATCGCGCCGGGACTCGCGTCGCGCCCGCTCCAGCCCGCAATCACCTTCGATATCAACGCCGTCTATATGCAGGACCGTCCGCCGACCCACACTGCCTCCGAATTCCTCGACCTTCTGGCGGACGTGATCGATAAGCTATAGCCCCATGCTATAGGGGCCGTGGCGTTAAATATTGGGGCTGATCCGGGCGCGGCGATACAGTTTGTTCTCCCTCGAAATTTGCAGCCGAACCGACATGATCGCCACGCCTTACCTTCTGTATCTCGGTCACTCGAACGACCATGCCGGTATCAAGACGTCGCGCGGGCTGGCCGTGTTCCGGCCGGAAGTGTGCGTGGGTGAGTTCCGCCACGACGATTGCCGGCTCACGCTCGACTTGCCGCGCATGGATTTCGCGACGGCGACCGCAGCGGGTGCCAAGACGCTGATCCTGGGCGTCGCCAATGCCGGCGGCACGCTGGGCGAGGACATGGTTGCCGACGCGATCGCCGCGATGGAGGCTGGGCTCGACATCGCCTCGGGCCTCCACCAACGCCTGAAGGACGAGCCGCGGCTGGTCGAGGCGGCGCGGCTGCTCGGCCGCGCACTGCATGACGTGCGCGATCCGCAGCCGGGCATTCCGGTCGGCAACGGCAAGCCGCGCGCGGGCAATCGCCTGCTGACCGTCGGCACCGATTGCTCGGTCGGCAAGATGTACACCACTTTGTGCCTGACGCGCGGACTCGTCGAGCGCGGCATCAAGGCCGATTTCCGCGCCACCGGCCAGACCGGCATCCTGGTGGCGGGAAGCGGTGTGCCGCTCGATGCGGTAATCGCCGACTTCATTTCGGGCGCGATCGAGCAATTGTCACCCGCCAGGACCGACGGCGGCTGGGACCTGATCGAGGGCCAGGGGTCCCTGTTCCACCCGTCCTTCGCGGGCGTTTCCACTGGGCTGCTGCACGGCGCCCAGCCCGATGCGATCGTCATGTGCCACGACCCGGTCCGCAAGCATATGCGCGGCCTGCCGCATTTCGGCCTGCCCGGGATCGCCGAGTGTCTCGACGCCAACCTCCAGGTAGCCCGGCTGACCAGCCCGAACGTGCGAGCGGTCGGCATCGCGCTTAACACTTCTGCCATGCCCGAGGACGAGGCGCGCGCGCTCTGCGCCCGGACCTCGGACGAGATGAGCCTGCCCTGTTCCGATCCGTTCCGGTTCGGCGTCGATGCCATTCTCGATACATTGCTCAGCGAGCCTGCCCGCGCAGGCGCCAAGCAGATCGCCTGATCGCCATCATGCGCCGTTCGATAACGATCCAGCCCGAGACTTTCCTCCTCAGCACCCCATTCCGCATCTCGCGTGGGACAAAGACCGCCGCCGAGGTCGTAACCGTGCGGATCGAGCAGGACGGCGTGGCTGGACGCGGCGAATGCGTTCCCTATCCACGCTATGGCGAGACGATCGACAGCACGATCGCCGCGATCGACACGGTGCGAGACGCGCTCGAAAGCGGTGTCGGACGTGAGGAACTGATGCGGCTGATGCCGGCGGGTGCCACACGCAACGCGGTCGATTGCGCATTGTGGGACCTCGAAGCGCGTCTGACGAACAGCGAGGTGGCGACGATGATCGGCCTGAAACAGCCGATTGGTCCGATCGCGACCGCAATGACCGTTGGCCTCGACACGCCCGACCGCATGCGCGTGGCGGCGGCGGCGCTGGCCGACGTGCCACTGATCAAGGTCAAGGTCGACCGCACCGATCCCGCCGCCCAATTACGCGCTGTCCGCGACGCGGCGCCCCTGCCCCGCCTGATCGTCGATCCCAATGAAAGCTGGACGATCGACGAGGTGCGTTCGCTGCAGCAATTGTTGCTCGACCTGAAGGTCGACCTGCTCGAACAACCATTGCCGGCGGCCGACGACGCCGCGCTCGCCGGCTTCGTCTCGGCGATCCCGATCGCGGCCGACGAGTCGGTGCACGAAGCGTCGAATCTGGGGGCGCTGCCCGATGGCTATGGCGTGGTAAATATCAAGCTCGACAAGGCCGGCGGCCTGACCGCGGCGCTCCAGCTGGCGGAGGAAGCGCGTCGGCGCGGGCTGGACGTGATGACCGGCTGCATGGTCTGCTCGTCGCTATCGATCGCGCCGGCGCTGATGATCGCGGTGGACAGCGTGTTCGCCGATCTCGACGGACCGTTATGGCTCGCGCACGATCGCGAGGGTGGCGTCGAATGCGTCGGCGGGAAGCTCAGCGCGCCGCGACCGGGCTTCTGGGGCGACAGCTAAGGCGCGCGCACTGTAGTTTGCTCTCCCGGTGGGCCGTCCAAACCAGGAGCAGAGTTGTCCTGCCGATCTACTTCAACCGGGTCAGATAGGCCTTGAAGACGGCGGCCCAGGTGCGTCCGCCATCCCGCGAGTAAGAGATTTCATAGCGGTGGGAATTTGTCGTGATATCAGACCAAACCCCGCGCACCAGGACGTTGCGATCCTTGTATTTCCCGGTCGCGTAAAACTCGCCCCTCCCGTCCTTGAATTCGCCGATCCCTGGCGTGTCCATCTCCGCGCTGTCGCTGTCGATATAGGACTGACTCCATTGGCGGGACTTCGCATTGTAGAGAAAGATCGTCGCTCCTTGCCAATGTCCGTCCTGCCCATCGACGTCCAGTTCCTCGATCCAGCCCCGGCCGCCCCAGATCGGCATAGCGGTCTTGGTGCCGTCGGACGTGGTGATATGGGCTCCGCCGTCGAACGGATCGAGCACACGGGTAATGTGCGTGTGCCAGACGCCGCGCGCGAAATCGAAATCGTGCGACCCGTCGTGCGGCGGCTGCGGCACTGCTGCAGTGTCGGCGGCGCGGCCGATCCCCGCGGGCAAACCAAACGCCAGGGTCAGGGCCAAACCGAGAACCATTGGGGCGCGAATGTTCATCCCTACATCTCCGATAAGCGAGCATCGTCGCGCCAAATGTGATCGGACACGCGATCGGATCGAAGTGCCGGTCGCCGGAAATCTTTGTGGTCCACTCCAACGAGTGCATCATTCGACTGCCACGCCCGCGCGATTGGAGCTTGGAGAAATTACAACGATGCCTGGACGCTTCTGATCACGCCCAGCCCGGCGTCCCATCGGATCGATCCGCCCGCCAATAGTCGAATGCGATCTGTTGCTGCTCGCGAACCAGCTTCATCGCTCGCGGCCCCGTCCACGGCCCGTCATACCCCAGCACGAACGCCCGCGCCCCACCCCACCAGCCCTGGCCCGGCAGGCCATCCGACTCGCGGACGACTAGCACGGCGAGTTCTGGTTCGCCTGTAGCGATGGCGGCCTCGTCGATCACGTCGAGCGTCTTGCATAGCGCACGCATCTTGGGCCGGGTAAAGCGGTGGCCCAATTGCGCGAGCAAGTGCGAATAGCTGACCGCCTCGCCTGCCTTGGCCGCCTCGATCAGCAACGCGCGGACGCGGGCGACATCGGCGATCGAATTGACGGAGCTCTGGTCGATCATGGCGCCTGCGGGATGACACGCACCGGTCATTTGGGCTAGTCCTCTGCAACTCGCACCAGCCGGAGGCGTTCACACAAACTCCAATGATCAAGGTCGCGAGCTACAATATCCGCAAAGGCGTCGGTACCGATCGCATCCGCAGCCCGGAGCGGATCATGGCCGTGCTGCACGAAATCGACGCCGATGTGATCGCGCTGCAAGAGGCCGACCGGCGGTTCGGCCGGCGTGCGGCGATTCTCGATTCCGAGCATCTGTCCGATCACGGCGCGTGGAAGGCCCTGCCGTTCGGATCGCGGCCGCTGTCGAGCGGTTGGCATGGCAATGTGCTGCTGGTCCGCCGCGACGCCCAGGTGGTCGATTGCGAGGCGATCCATCTGCCGACGCTGGAGCCGCGCGGCGCGGTGATGGCCGATCTGCGCATCGACGGTCAGGCGATCCGCGTGGTCGGCATGCACCTCGATTTGTCGGGCCTGATGCGGCGGCGCCAGGCCGACGCGATCCTGGCGCATCTCGACGCCAGTACGCATCAACTGCCGACGGTGATGATGGGTGATCTCAACGAGTGGACCCGCGCGTCGGGCTGCCTCAAGGATTTCGGCTCGCGTTTTCACTTTGCGCCGACCGGGCCCAGCTTTCATGCCCGCCGGCCGGTCGGGCGGCTCGATCGGATCATGGCCTCGCCCGATCTGACGATCGTCGATTGCGGTGTGCATGTCAGCCATGCGTCGCGCTGGGCCTCCGACCACCTACCGATCTGGGCAGAGGTGAAGGCAGCGTGACGCGCGAGAAGGAATTGCGCATGGCGTTGGTCTGCTACGGCGGGATCAGCCTTGCGGTCTATATGCACGGCATCACCAAGGAAATCTGGCGCCTCGCACGGGCCAGCCGCGCCTTTCACTCGGGGCGGCCGCCGAACGTCACATCGACCGAGCATATCTATTGCGGCCTGTTGAGCGAGATCGAGGCGGAAGCCGCGATACGGCTGCGCGTGCTGCCCGATATCATCGCGGGCGCCAGTGCGGGCGGGATCAACGGGGTGTTCCTGGCGCAGGCATTGGCGACCGGACAAAGCCTGGAGCCGCTGACCCAATTGTGGCTCGACGTCGCCGATGTCGAGGCTTTGATCGACCCGGCGGCGGCGCCGTCGCACCGGTTCGCCAAGGCATGGGCGCTGCCGATCGCCTGGATGGCGCAGCGGCGCGGCGCGGCGCGGGTCGACGAACTGGTCGATTCCGAAGCGCGCGCCGAAGTCGAGAAAAAGCTGTCGCATTTCGTCCGCTCACGCTGGTTCGAACCGCCGTTCGGCGGAGAGCGTTTCACCAATCTGGTGCTCGATGCACTGGCGGCGATGGCCGAGAGCGGTGGCGACGGGCGGTTGCTGCCCGCCGGCCAGCCGCTCGATCTGTTCGTTACCGTTACCGATTTCCGCGGCCATCCCGAACGGCTCGAACTCAATTCGCCGCCGGAAGTCCTGGAGACCGAACACCGTCTGGTCATCCCGTTCACCGATCACGGCACGGGCGGATTCGCGGATCCGGCCGAACTCGTTTTCGCCGCGCGCGCCACGTCGAGCTTTCCGGGTGCCTTCCCGCCCTTCACCATCGCCGAGCTCGATAAGGTGCTGACCGATCGCGAAATGGCATGGCCGACGCGCGACGCCTTCCTGCAACGCGCCCTGCCGCGGCAATATGCCGTGAATGCGGTCGACAGCGCGGTGCTGATCGACGGATCGGTGCTAGTCAACGCGCCGTTCCGCCCGGCGATCGATGCGCTCCGCGAACGCCCGGCGCGCCGCGAGGTCGACCGCCGGTTCATCTATATCGACCCCTCACCCGGCGCCGGCTTCCATTTCGGCACGACCGCGGCGCCATCGCCGGGATTCTTCCAGACGATCATTGGCGCGATCTCCGAGATTCCCCGGCAACAACCGATCCGCGACAATCTGGAGGAAATCCAGGAACGCAGCCAGCGGATCGAGAAGATGCGCGCGATCACGCGGTCGATCCGCCCTGAGGTCGAGACGCAGATCGAAAGCCTGTTCGACTATACGTTGTTCATGGACTCGCCGACCGCGACGCGGCTCAAGAACTGGCGGATCAAGGCGCAAAATGCCGCGGCGGCGAAGGCGGGTTACTCCTACGCCGCTTATGGTCATCTCAAAGTGGCGGGCGTAATCGACCTGATCAGCAACCTTCTCCACGCCGTGGGGGGCGAGCCCGGGGCCGACCGCCTCATCCGTATCCGCCAGGCGGTCGAGGCGGCGGTGCAAGCCAGCGACGGCGGGCTGACCTTCGCCGGCAAGGCCAGCGAATCGGCGATCCTGTTCCTGCGCTCGTTCGACCTCGGCTTCCGCATCCGCCGGCTGCGGCTGGTCGCACGCAGGCTTGCCGAACTGGAAGAAGATCTGTCCGAGGAGCAGCTCACCGCTGCGCGCGACGCGATTTACGACGCGCTCGCCGCGTATCTGGAGGCCAAGCGGACCGACACCCATGTCGCATTACGCCGCGACGTGCGCAGCCTGCACAACGACGCCGCGCCATTGCTCGAAAAGCTGGCGGCATCTCTCAACCTCAAAGACCTCGATGACGACACCGACGCCAAGTTGGCCGCCGCCTTTGCCGGCATGGCGAAGGATGTGAAGCGGCCGCTCCTGCTCACCTATCTCGGTTTCCCGTTCTTCGACGTCGCGACCTTGCCGCTGCTCCAGGGCGAAGGGCTCGACGAATTCGATCCGATCAAGGTCGATCGCGTCGCACCGGAGGACGCTACCGCGATCCGCAAGGGAGGCGCGGAGGCGACGTTGAAAGGCATTCAGTTCAACAGCTTCGGCGCGTTCTTCAGCCGCGCCTATCGCGAGAACGACTATTTGTGGGGCCGATTGCACGGCGCCGAGCGGATGATCGACATCATCGTGTCCGCACTCCCGCCGCGCGTGCGGATGAAGCCGGGGCGTGTCGCCGCGATCAAGCGCGATGCGTTCCACGCGATCCTGGACGAAGAGGAAGCGCGGCTAACCGCGGTCCCGGGCATGATCGACGCGCTGAGGCGGGAAGTGGGTTAGGATTGCATGCGATCAGGTCTGTCCGTCATGCCGAACTTGTGCCGGCATCCACCGGGCCGCAAACCCAAATGCCGATGGATGCGCAGCACAGTGGATGCCGGCACAAGGCCGGCATGACGATTTAGCTTTCGTTGCATTCCAAGATTGGGTGCGAGCCGTCTCTTGGACGAGATCTACAGCGTCCAGACCAGCACATTCCCCACCAGCACCACCGCCATCACCACCATCAGAACGCCCTTGGTCCGCGTGTCGGGCCGGAGGCTCAATCGCACGCCGAAATAGACTAGGATCGCCGCCGCGATCATCGCGACGGCATAGGCCATGTCCTGCATGCCGCTCACGATTCGCTTTCGCTCAGCGCCGGGAAAGCCGGTGCCTCGGCGGGTTCGGGAGCCAGCGCCCTGGCATAGGCGTCGATGTCGACATTGCCGCCCGACAGGATGACGAGCATGCCAGGCTCGGCGGCCACCTTGCCGGCGAGCAGCGCCGCCAATCCGACCGCTCCACCCGGCTCGACCACGAGATGCAGCTTGCTCGCTGCCCAGCGCTGCGCCGCGCGGACTTCCGCCTCGCTGACGGCCAGGCCCTTGGCATCGCGCCGTGCCAGCACTTCGAACGTCAGCGGCGAGACGACCGGCGTTTGCAGCGCATCGCACGCCGTCGGCGGCGGGTTGGGCCCGACCGGCTCGATCCAGCTCGCCTCCAGGCTGCGGCGCATATCGTCCCAGCCTGCGGGTTCGACCACGGTGATCCTGGCTTCGGTCAGGCCAAGGGCGATCCCTGCCGCGAGCCCGCCGCCGCCGCAGGGAATCACGACATGCGTGGGTTCGCCCAATCCGATCGCCTCCATCTGCCGCCGCGCCTCGATCCCGGCGCTCCCTTGGCCTTCGATGATCCAGGGATCGTCGAAGCTCGGCACCAGCACCGCGCCGCGCGCTTCGGCCAGTTCGGCGGCGATCCTCACCCGATCCTCGGTCATGCGATCATAGGGCACGACTTCGGCCCCGAGCGCGAGCGTGCCGTCGCGCTTCGCCCTGGGCGCGTCCGACGGCATCACGATCGTCGCCGGAATGCCTAGCCGTTTCGCCGCCCAGGCGACTCCCTGGGCGTGATTGCCCGAAGAGAAAGCGACCACGCCCTTCGCGCGCTGGTGATCGTCCAACGCGGTCAGCCGATGCCAGGCGCCGCGCAGCTTGAACGCGCCGATCGGCTGTAGCGATTCGGCCTTGAAGGCGATCGTCACGCCGTTGATTTCCTGCGTGAAAAGCGGTGACGGCGGCAGGATTGCCGCGATCTTTGCGGCGGCGTCACGGACCCCTGCCCGCGTTGGCTGTCTCACGATCGTCACTTTTCATCTCCGCTCATCAAAATCGGGTCCAAAAAGTCTTTACTTGGTAATCTTTGGACCTTATCTGCCCGCTTCCCGCTGCCCCATGGGACTTCCAACCGCAAGGCAGCATTTCACCGTACGGCGCAAGCCACTTGGAGGTCCCTTGAGTTGCACAAGCATCATAGCGCGCTGGGGCTAGCGAAAGCCCCTGGTAATTCCGCCCGCGGAATTGCTCTTGATCAGCGTCCGGTTCAGCCGGTCACGCTCATTCGCCCGCATGCGGCCGCCCGCGCCGCCCGATTCTTCGTCGAGAAGTTTCCGGGCCGCTCGATGTATGCCGTCAAGGCGAATCCGTCGCCCGAACTGATCCAGATCCTCTGGGACAGCGGCATCACGCATTACGACGTCGCCTCGATCGCCGAGGTGCGGCTGGTGCGGCGCACGTTGCCCGACGCGACCCTGTGCTTCATGCACCCGGTCAAGGCCGAGGAAGCGATCCACGAGGCGTATTTCACGCATGGCGTGAAGACGTTCAGCCTCGATTCGATCGAGGAACTCGACAAGATCGTCCGCGCCACCCACGGCGCGAGCGACCTTACGCTGTGCGTGCGCCTGCGCGTGTCGTCCGAGCATTCCAAGCTCAGCCTTGCGTCGAAGTTCGGCGTGGCGCCGGGCGAATCGAAGGAGTTGCTGTTCCAGGCGCGGCAGACCGCCGATGCTTTGGGCATCTGCTTCCATGTCGGCAGCCAGGCGATGACCCCGGCGGCTTATGCCGAGGCGATGGAGCGCGTGCGCCAGGCGATCGTGGAAGCCGGCGTGACGGTCGACGTCGTCGATGTCGGTGGCGGCTTTCCGTCGACCTATCCCGGCATGGAGCCCCCGCCGCTCGAACATTATTTCGAGACGATCCACCGCGCGTTCGAGAGCCTGCCGATTTCCTATTCGGCCGAGCTCTGGGCCGAGCCGGGCCGTGCCTTGTGCGCCGAGTACAGCTCGATCATCGTGCGCGTCGAAAAGAGGCGCGGCGACGAATTGTACATCAACGACGGCGCCTATGGCGCGCTGTTCGACGCCGCGCATATCGCATGGCGGTTTCCGGTAACGCTGCTGCGCGAGCCCGACAGCAATGCCAGGGACATGGCGTTCAGCTTCTATGGCCCGACCTGCGACGATCTCGACCATATGCGCGGGCCGTTCATGCTGCCGGCGGATGTGCGTGCGGGCGATTATCTCGAGATCGGGATGCTCGGCGCCTATGGCTCGGCGATGCGGACCGCGTTCAACGGCTTCGGATCGGACGAGACGGTGATCGTCGACGACGAGCCCATGGCGTCGCTTTACCTGAGCGAGGACCGCGAGGTCGCGTCGAACGTCGTAAAGCTGTAACAGCTACCATCCACAGTCGTCATGCCAGCGAAAGCTGGCATCTCGCGCAGTATTCCTACTGCTTGAGACCCCAGCTTTCGCTGGGGTGACGGCTATTTTCTTACGGGTTTCCGCGTCCCCTTGAACGACGGCGGCATGAGAAAACGGGAATTGAACCCATGACCGACACCCTGACCAAGACCGCGGCTGCCAACGCGCCGATCAACGACACCCGCAAGGCGGAATTGCTGTCGAAGACGGTCAAGCATATCGACATCACATCGTTCGACGCGCGTCCGATCGTCGACGCGATGAGCGACATGAGCTTCACTAGCCGCGACCTCGGCCGCGCGACCAAGATCTACAATCAGATGCTGGCGGACAAGGATTGCACCGTCGTTCTGGTCATCGCCGGTTCGACCTCGGCCGGCGGCTGCATGGACCTGTATGCCGAGTTGATCCGCAACAACATGGTCGACGTGGTGGTCGCGACCGGCGCCTCGATCGTCGACATGGATTTCTTCGAGGGTCTTGGTCACAAGCACTACCAAGCGCTTGAAATCCCGGACGACGATACGCTGCGCTCGCTCTATATCGACCGCATCTACGACACCTATATCGACGAGGAGCAGCTCCAGGATTGCGATCACACGATCCTGAAGATCGCCGACAGCCTGGAAGCCAAGCCCTATTCGAGCCGCGCGTTCATCCGCGAGATGGGCAAGTATCTCGCCGAGCATGGCAAGAAGGACAACAGCTTGGTCAAGCTCGCCTACGAGCACGACGTGCCGATCTTCTGCCCGGCGTTCGTCGACTCGTCGGCGGGCTTCGGCCTGGTCAAGCACCAGGTCGACCGCGCCAAGGCGGGTCAGCCCTATATGGTGCTCGACGCGATCGCCGACTTCCGCGAGCTGACCGAGATCAAGATCCAGGCCGGGACCACCGGCCTGCTGATGATCGGTGGCGGCGTGCCCAAGAATTTCGTCCAGGACACCGTGGTTTGCGCCGAAATCCTCGGCCACGAGGATGTCGAAGTGCACAAATATGCCGTGCAGATCACCGTCGCTGACGTCCGCGACGGCGCCTGCTCGTCCTCGACGCTGCAGGAAGCGGCGAGCTGGGGCAAGGTCAACACCGGCATCGAGCAGATGGTATTTGCCGAGGCCGGATCGGTAATGCCGCTGCTGGCGAGCGATGCGTATCATCGGGGATTGTGGAAGGACCGCCCCGAGCGGCGTTGGGCAAAGTTGTTTGCTTAAGTGCTGACGTCTAAAGACAAATAACGAAGGCGGCGTCCGGACCATCCGGGCGCCGCCTTTCTCCCTTCTCCCTTTGGGAGAAGGAAGGGGCCCGCTCGCGTAGCGAGTGGGAAGGATAAGGGTCGCTTCGGGCTGCAATCGACCCTCACCCTTCCGCCGACTTACGTCGGCTCCCTCCCTCTCCCAAAGGGAGAGGGAATCTGGGCCTAATCCTTCGCGCGGTACGCCTCGGGCACGACGAACACCTCATCGGCGCGTGTGTAGCCGCCATCGCGTACCTCCTCGATCAAGACCATCGTGTGCGCTCGGGCATGTTCGCCGAAATATCCGACCAACAGCTCGGTCGTGCGATGCGCGAGGTCAGCCTTTTGCGCGGTGGAGAGCGCGGCTTCGGGTAGTTTGAAATTCGCAAACGGCATGGAATCTATCCTTGTTGCTGGCCGGCGCGTGCCTGACGGACGAGGTGGTTCATTTGCTGGAACGCCGCGTCGAACCGCCCTTCGCGCTCGGCGTTGCGCAGGAAATTGACGCGCTGGACCAGAATTTCCGCGGGCGTCGGCTGCTGCCCGAACAGCGTCATCACTTCGTCGGCGAATTCGTCGAGGGGCTGATAGCCTTCGCGCGTTTCCTGGCCCGGTGTTAGGCCCGTCTGCACCGCCGGCGGCGCCAGTTCGATCACTTCCACCTTGCCCGCCAGCGCGTCGCGCATCGCGATGGTGTAAGAATGGATCGCCGCCTTGGTCGCATTGTAGGTCGGCGTTTCGACCAACGGTACGAACGCCAAACCGGAGGTGACGTTGACGATCGCGGAATCTGGCCGCGCGACCAGATGATCGATCAGCGCATTGGTCAACCGGATCGGGCCGAGCAGGTTGGTGGTGACCGTCGCTTCGGCATCGGCGAGGTCGCGCGACCGATCGAGCGGCTCGAGCCGCATGATCCCGGCATTGTTGATCAGGACGTTGAGCGCCGGGAAAGCTGCGAGCAGCCGTGCCGCGAAATCGGTGACGCCCTGCCCACTTTCGATGTCGAGCGTCATCGTATGGATATCGGGCCGGCCCGCCGCTGCGGCGTCGAGCGCGTCCTGGCGTCGCCCAGCAATGATCACGATATTGCCGGCGTCATGGAATCGGTGGGCAAGCGCCTCGCCGATGCCGGAACCGCCGCCGGTAATGAGGATGGTGTTGCCGCTGCTTTTCATCGGATCGCTCCTTCCTTGGGGTTGATGGGAGCGATGTACGCCGATACTCTCCCGGTGAAAGAAGGCACCAGAAAGATTTATACTTACCCGAAAGAGAGTGACCGATGAGCGCACGGCCCGTTCGAGACCTGCCCTGGCCTGCGCATATCGACCCGCGTGTCGAGGCGTTGGTGACCGAAGTGATCGGCCGCGTCGCGGACAAATGGACGATGCTGATCCTCGACTTGCTTGCCGAGCAGGGCGAATTGCGCTTCACCCGGATCGGCCGCGAAGTTCCGGGCATCAGCCAGAAGATGCTGACCCAGACGCTGCGCCAGATGGAGCGCGACGGGCTAGTCGTGCGCACCGTCCACCCGGTGATCCCGCCACGCGTCGAGTATCGCCTGACCGATCTCGGCCTGACGCTGGGCGAGGCGTTTTGCGGCGTGTGGATCTGGGCGAAGGACAATCTCGATCGGATCGAAGCGGCTCGCGCCGAATTCGACTCACGGTCCGCGGCCTGACTATCGCCCGCCGCGATCCGTTGCATTTCCGAACCGATTGATGCAGCGTCGCCGGACATAATGTCTGGGGAGGCTGTTCATGCACTACGAAATCCTGAAGCCGGTCGTCGTCCTGATCGCATGGACGCTCGTCATGTGCGTCTGGATGATGGCAGTGCGGATGCCCGCGCTCAAGAAAGCCGGGATCGACATGTCCAAGGCGCGCGGCGGCCGCCCCGGCATCCTCGACGGTATGGTGCCCGAACAGGCGCAATGGCCCGCGCATAATTACAATCACCTGATGGAACAGCCGACCCTGTTCTACGCAGTCGCGCTGACGATCGCGCTCGCCGGAACCGGCAACGGCTTCAACGCCTATCTCGCCTGGGCCTATGTCGGCCTCAGGATCATCCACTCGATCGTCCAGGCGACCGCCAACAAGATCGCGATCCGATTTTCGATCTTCGTGCTGTCGACTTTGGTCCTGGCCGCCCTGACGCTGCATGCCGCGATGGCGGTGTTCCATGGCTGAGAAGTTCGAGCGCCATCGTCAGCCCTGGCGGCAGGACGAAGTGCAGAAGCTCCATACGCTGGCCAAGAAAGGCATGGCGCTGAAGGCGATCGCCAAGGCGCTGACGCGGAGCGAGGAATCGGTCAAACAGCGGGCCAAAGAAGACGGACTGTCGATCGCCAAATTGCGGTAGGCGCTTTTGCTCCCCTCCCGCTCGCGGGAGGGGTTGGGGGAGGGTCTGTTATTGGGAGAGCGACTTATTCGCGACACGCCCTCCCCTAGCCCCTCCCGTAAACGGGAGGGGAATTGTTCAGCCGAACAACCGCGCCAGACTTCGATCCAGGGTGACCAGCTGCCACAAGGTCCGCCCATGCTCGGCGCGACCGGCCTTGTGCTCCGCCGCGATCCGCTCGATCGCCGGACCGTCGAACCATTGCAGCAGCCGCGGCGAGCGCGCTAAACCAGCGGCCTCGTTGGCCAGCGCGCCGCGGAACCAGGTGCTGATCGGCGTCACGAACCCCATCTTCGGCCGATAGAGGATGTCATCGGGCAGATAACGCTCCATCGCCTTCTTCATCAGCCATTTGCCCTGCCCCCGCCGCAACCGCATCGACACCGGCAAGGTGGCGGCGAATTCCATCAACCGATAGTCGAGCAATGGCTCGCGCGCTTCCAGGCTGACCGCCATGCTGGTGCGGTCGACCTTGGTCAGGATGTCGCCGGTCAGCCAATGCTGGATGTCGGCATATTGCGCGCGGTCGAGCGCGTCGCGCGCCGGCGCGTCGCGCATCGTGGCGGTGTAGCGATTCTCGGCGCGATGGCCGCCGAGCTGGCGCCAAGCCTCGGCAGTGAACAATCTCTCGCGCAACGCCGGTGTCGTCACCCCGACCGAACGAGCATAAGCGGTCGCGCCATCCTCGGCCAAGGCGAGTAAGGTCGTCTTGGCGCGCAGCGGACGCGGCGCCCAGTCGGCCTTGGGATAGAACCGCCCGAGCGTGCCGAACACGTTGGCCGACATCTCTCGCGGCAAGAGCGACCGGATGCGCTCCTCGGCTGCCTGGAACTTATATCGGCGATAGCCGGCGAACGCCTCGTCCGCGCCGTCGCCCGACAGCGCCACCGTCACCTGCTCGCGGGCCAGCTCGCAGACGCGGAAGGTGGCGAGCGCCGACGCATCGGCGAACGGCTCGTCGAACGCGCTGGTCAGCCGGTCGATCAGTCCGAAATCGTCGGCGGCGACGACACGCTCGCGGTGATCGGTATGATAGCGCGCCGCGATCGCCTCGGCATAGTCGCGCTCGTCATGCCCGGCTTCGTGGAAGCCGATCGTGCAGGTCTTGACCGCGCCTTTCGACAATTCGGCCATCAGCGCGACCACCGCCGAGCTGTCAACGCCGCCGGACAGGAAGGCTCCGACCGGCACGTCGGAGACCATGCGCAACTTCACCGCCGCGCGCATCCGGTCGACTAGTTCGGCTTCGAGGTCCTTGAGCGACCCACTCGCGCGACCGGTAAAGTCGAGATCCCACCAACGTCGCGGCGCCGGTACCGGCCGACCGCGTTCGAGCAACAGATAATGCGCGGCGGGCAGTTTCTTCACGCCAGCGACCACGCTGGCATCGTCGGGCACGTAGCCCAGCCCCATGAAATCCTCGATCGCGGAGAGATCGGGCGCGCGGCGAAGCAGCGGATGCGCGAGCAGTCCCTTCAATTCCGACGCGAAGGCGACCGATCCGTCCGACAGCACGACATAATGGAGCGGCTTCACCCCCAGCCGATCGCGTGCCAGGAACAGGCATTGCCGCCCGGCATCGTGCAACGCGAAGGCGAACATGCCGTTGAGCCGGTCGAGCATCGCCGGGCCCCATTGCCGCCAGCCATGGAGCAAAACCTCGGTATCGCCATTGGTGACGAATTTCGCGCCCATCGCCTGCAATTCGGCGCGGACCTCGGCGAAATTGTAGATCTCGCCATTGTAAGTGACGGTCAGGTCGCCGTCGTGCATCGGCTGCGGACTGCCAGCGACATCGATGATCGCCAGGCGGCGGTGCGACAGGCCGACGCCCGACCCGGTCCACACGCCAGCGCCGTCGGGACCGCGATGCGCCTGGGCATCGGCCATTGCCAACACGCGAGCGCGGTCGACAGGCTTGGGGGTTCCGGGGTGATAGATCCCGGCGATGCCGCACATATTGTTAGCTGCTCCCGAATTCCACTGCCGTCACCGCAGCGAAAGCTGGGGTCTCGCGCCTAGTCGCTATACGGCTTGAGATCCCAGCTTTCGCTGGGATGACAGAAGATGTCACTGCACCATTCCCGCCGAACGATCCGCCAACCGGTCGAGCGGCCCCAAAGCTGCGAGGAACTTCGCCATTGCGGCGCGCGGGTCATGTCTCGGCAGCGTTTCGGCCGAAACATGAATCGCGACCGCGCGCTGCGGCCCGCCCAGCAGCTTGGCCTTGAGCGTTTGGAATTTCACGATTTTGGGGTCGGACGTGAGGACATCGCCGATCCGGTACCACGTCGCGACCTGACGCTCCACCGGTCCCGGTGCGGTGATCCGCATGACGCTGCCGCCGTCGAGATCGTCGAGGTCTTCGACCCGAACCCAGCGATCATCCTGCTGCATGACGCCGATGCCGAAGCCGACCATCTCCTTGCCCTGATGCTGGCTGCCATAGACCGCGATCGCCAGATCGACGGCATTGCCCGCACCATCGACATAGCGGCCGAACAATTGATGATCGGCAGCTGGATAGGTCGGCGTCCAGGGCGCGCGCGTGCTGACCGGCGCGCGGGTCCAGCCGACCACTTGCGGCAGATCGATATGCTGCGGCAGCGTCTGCGCGCGGCCGGCGATCGCCGCCGACCATCCGGGAAAGGCGGCAGCGACCGCAAGCACCAGCAATGCGGCAACGATGGTATCGAGCGGCCAGCGTACCGCGCCCTGCAACCGTACCGGATCGAATGCCGGCGCGTCGGGCGCGCGGTCGAACCATTTCCAGCCGATCGCCAGCACCGCCGCCATCACCAGGCCGAAGAACACCCAGCCGAACACGATATGATCATACCCGGTCGCCTGTTCGACGCTGGTCAGCACCGCGGCATAGATCGTCCCGAACGCGCGGACACCATTGGCCAGCACCGGCACGATAATCGCCATCGTCATGAAGGCGATCCGCCGCGGCCAAGTGCAGTAACAGAGGTTGGCGACCAGCACGCCATAAGCGATCATCGCGATCACGAACTTCGAGCCCGAGCACGCCTCCGCCACTTCGAAATATTTGTCGCCCGCCGTGATCAATACGCCGTCGACGGTCGCCGCGACGCCGACCAGGTGCAGCAGATGCATCGTGATCCACACGGTGATGGTCTGGAGCGGCGGCTCGAGGAATTCGCCGAACGGCACCAGGAACAGCGCATAGGCGATCGGGAAGAGCAGCCCGAGCGCGACATTGGGGCCCAGGATCGTCACCACCGCGCCCTGCAGCATCATCACGACGCCGAGGTGCCGCGCGAACGAGACGCCCCCGGCATCGCCGAGCAGCCAGCCAAATCCTCCGGCCGCGACCAGTGCGAGTCCGGGCGCCCAAGCCTGAGGCGTCAGTTGCGCGAGCTCGCCGCGCCGAATCCACACCAGCCAGCCGACGACCGGTGCGATGAACAGGCAATGGCCGAACGTCGTGTTGGTCCAATAGAGCTCGGCCAGTGCCGCGACGTCATGCCGGAACATCAACAGGATGATCGCCATCGCCGCGGCAAGCGCAGCCAACGGCCGGCGCCAGGCCGGTGAGATCGTGATGCCGGCCTGCGGCACGGCACTGGCGACACTGGTCATGCGGCCACTCGCCCCTTTGCTGCCGGACTGGCGTCCTTAGCATCTGACCGGATCAGCGCGTCGAGCGGGGCGAGCCGCGCGCTCCAGCCATAACGCGCCTTGACCCGCTCACGCGCGTTGCGCCCCGTCGCAGCCGCGCCCGGCGCGTCCGACAGCAGGCCGTTCACAGCATCCGCTACCTCGGCGACCGTGTCGCCGCTCAGGATCGTCCCGTCATGATCGATCCCCTCAGCGGCGGGGCCACTCGCCACCACCGGACGCGCCATCGCCATGGCTTCGAGCACCTTGTTCTGGATACCGCGCGCGATCTTGAGCGGCGCAACCACGCACGCCGCGGCGTCGAGCCACGGGCGGACGTCGGCCACTTCCCCGGTCACCTTTACGCCGTCCCGCCTCGCGAGCGCGGTGACCGCGTCGGTCGGGTTGCGACCGACGATGACGAAATCGGCGTCGGGATGCGCGGCACGGATGTGCGGCAACACGGCCTCGGCAAACCAGGTCACCGCCTCGACATTGGGGCGATAATCCATCTGGCCGGTGAAGACGATCAGCTTGCCGGGCGTGTCGAGCCGATCGAATGCGGCAACCGGATCGAAAAAGTCGGTGTCGATGCCGTTCTCGACCGCCTGGACCTTGGCGGAGCCGGTGCGCGTCCGGAACTGATCGGCCTCGGCCTCACTGACGAACAGGCTGGCATCGACGCGCTGCGCGACCTGGCGCTCGAACTCGAACAGCAGTCTCGCCTCGCGCTGCATCAGCCAGCGCATCGGTCCGCGCGAGCCTTTCTCGTAGTCGGCGAACTTGAGCGAATCCATGTCGCAAAAGTCCATGATCACCCGCGCCGGCGTCTTGGCCGGCAGATATTGCGCCATCTGGCCGGAGAAGACGTAGATCGTATCGATGGACTCGCGCTCGAGTACGTCGGCGACGGCATCGCGCATGGCATGATCGTCGAATGCGGTCAGCGACGCCGGACGGCTCTGGACCAGCGCCTCGGCCAACGCGCGTGCTCGCGACTTGCCGCGCCAGAGAATCGTCCGGCTTGCGGTGAACGGCGCCAATCCGTCCTTAGCGTCGAGGTCGCGCGGATCGTCAGCGAACGCGAGCAGATGCACGCGATGGTTCGCGGCTAGGTGCTTGAGGACGTTGAACGCGCGGATCTTGTCGCCACGATCAGGCGGGAACGGCGATCGATGCGCGAGGAACACTATATCGCCCATCAGTCTGCCCTTAGCCTAGGCCTTTGGCGATCACCGGTCCCATCGCATTGGCGAGCCACAAAGGCAGCTTCTTCCACACCGCGACTTGCAGCCGATATTTCGGGCTCATCGGATTCATCTCGCGCGGCGTCTGGCCGGCGCCCACGCGCTTTGCATAGCGCAGCGGCACCCCTTCGAATCCCCAATTCTTCTTGAAAGCGGCAACGCCAGTCCCCGCCTTCGACCGGCCGAAATCGTAACGCGTGCAGCCGCGTTCACGGGCATGGCGCATCAGTTCGTAATAGAGCCGGTCATTGGCCTTGAGCGCCCGCGCCTCGCGCGTGCCGCCGCCCCAGAACGGATAGACGGTGCCGTTGAGATACAGGCTGAACACGCTGGCGTGCGGCTTGCCCTCCTTGAGCACGGTGACGATGTCTGCTTGCTCGCCGAGCTCGGCAGCAACCTCGCGAAACAGCTTGGCCGGGAAGACCGGAGTGCCGAGATTACGGACCGACTCCGAGAACACCGCATAATGCATCGCGAGGTCGCGCGCGGTGCTGCCAATCGCGATGTCCAAATCCGCGTCGAGCGACTTGCGGACATCGGCGCGCTGCTTACGCGGGATCGCGAGCAGTTCGGCCTCGTCGTCCTTGGCGAGATTGCGCGAGAAGCCGAGATAGGTCGTCTCATCGACGATCCACCCTTCGCCCGGTGCCGGGCCGCCGCGCAGTTCGAGGCTGGGGCAGCCCAGCCGCTCGGCCATCGCCCAGGCCGAGGCGGCGAGAGCGTCAGCCACCGCGTCGCGATCGGTCAGAATGCCGCCATCGACCGCAAACCCGGCCGACACGAGGGCCTTGCCGAACAGCGGTGAGCGTATTTCGGTCAGCGGCAGCACGCCCGCCAGGCTGCCATCGGCATGTTCCGCGATCAGGCAATGCGCGGTCTGGCCGCAAGCGCGGGCGACCGCGACGTTCCAGCCAGTCAGGTGGAACGGCGTCGCATCGGGATGCGCGCGGACATAGGCATCGATCCGCGCGCGCTCGCCCGGATCGGCCAGGTCGGCGGCATTGATCGCCACCGGGGTCGAGACCAGGGGCATCGTCACTGCAGGCGCTCCGCTTCGGCCGCGACGACGGTATCGACGCGGCCCCAATCGTGACGCCGCACCAGCCCGCGCAATTTGCCCGCCATCGCTCCCAACCGGCTATAGTGGCGCAGCCGCGATTTGAGCGGCGCGCGGGCGACGCGCGGCTGTTCGGGGTCGACTTCCCAAGGGTGGAAATAGAAAACCGCCGGCCGACCCTCATCGCGATTGGCGCGCACCACCGCGCGATCGGTGATCGCTGCCGGAAACAACCGGAAGAATCCGCCGCCGGTGGTGATCTTGCGCCCCGCGACATCGGCGAGCGTGATCGGCAGTTCGATCAGATCCGATCCGGCCACCGGACGATAAGCGTATTTCGGCGCCTCGGCCCAGCCATAATGGTCGTGGACGAGCGGCGCGACGCTCGACGAATAGCTATAGCCTTCCTCAGCCAGCACCTGGTGCGCCCAGGGCGTGCGCTGATCGATCGAGAAGCTCGGCGCGCGATAGCCGATCACGCGTTGGCCCGACGCGTCCTCCAACGCGATGCGCGCGCGCCTGAGATCGGCGCGAAACGCCTCGGCAGTCATCGTGAACACGCGATCATGATCCCAGCCATGGCTGGCGACCTCATGGCCCTCGTCCGCGATGCGGCGGATCAGCGCGGGATTTCGCTCGGCCACCCAGCCCAGGGTGAAGAAGGTTGCCTTGACCCCCGTCTCACCGAACAGATCGAGCACCTTGCCGGTGTTGTAGGCGACGCGGCTGTCCAGACCGTCCCAATCGGTCTTGTCGATCACGCGTTCGAAAGCGCCGACCTGGAACCACTCCTCGACGTCGACCGACAGGCCGTTGCGCATCTTGCCGCTCCTGCCGCGCGTTAGGCTGCGCGGCCACCGCGCGCTGCCGCGGCCTCGTTACCCTCGACCCAGTCGACCAGCAATGCCAGCACGCGGCGCAACGCCGCATCCTGTTCCTCGAGCCGCGCCTCGATCGCGGCGAAGCGATCCTGCGCGATCTCGATCGGCGCGGGCTTGGCATCGTTGGCCGGTGCGGCGGGCTCGACCGCCGCGATCGGCTCGCGCATCGCGACCGGTTCGGGCGCCTTGATCGGCTCAGGGGCGGTGACGATTGCGGGCTCGGGCGTGGGTTCGGGTGCGACAACGACCGGCCGCGGCGCGGGCGCGCTGGGCGCGGGCATGTCACCGGTGATGTCGGCGATCACCGCATCGACCACCTTGGCGTCGATCACGTCGACCTGCTCGATCGCGCCGAACAACAAGACGCGGCCGGCAAGTTGGTTGAGCCGGCGCGGCACGCCGTCCGACCCGCGATAAAGCGCGGCGAAGGCATCCGGCGTGAATTTGGGCCGGCCGTTCCAGCCGACCAGCGACATGCGGTGCAGCACGTACGGCTCGACTTCTTCGGCGCCCATCGGATCGAGGTGGTGCATGGCAATTACGCGCTGGCGAAGCTGTTCGAGCCGGTCGCTGCCATGCAGCGCGGCACGGAATTCGGGCTGGCCGAGCAGGAAGATCTGCAGCAGCGCGTGGCCGCCGGCCTGGAAATTGGACAGCATGCGCAATTCTTCGAGTGCGCCGGTGTGCAGCGCCTGCGCCTCATCGACGATCAGCAGGGTACGGCGGCCCGAACGCGCGACCGAATGCAGGCCGCGTTCGATCGCGACGAGTAATTGCGCCTTCATCAGGCCGGCGGTCTCGACCCCCAGCCCGGTCGCGACGATGCGTAGCAGATCGTCGCCGTCGACCTGGCTCGACACGACTTTGATCACGTGCAGCCGCTCGCGATCGATCGTCGCCATCAGATGGCCGACCAACGTGGTCTTGCCCGCACCGACATCGCCGGTGATGACGATGAAGCCCTCGCCCTGGCTCAGGCCATAGCCGAGATACGCCATTGCCTTGCGGTGCGTGGCGGTATCGAACCAGAATTTGGGATCGGGCGTCAGCGCGAACGGGCGTCCGCTCAATCCGTAATGGTCGTCATACATCGTCTTCATCTCCGGGCGGATTGCTCCGCCTCTGCGGTCAGAACTGGTAACGGGCCCCAAGAAGCGCCTGCGCGGTGGTCTGGTCCTCCTGCCCCTTCTGGCTGAAGGTATAGGCGCCAAGCGAGACGGTCGTGCCGAGGCGGCCAAAGCTGCGCGAGACCGACCCGGTCGCCCCCAGACTGTAGATCCCCGGCGCAAGGCCGCTGTCGAAATAATTGGCGAACAGATCGGCATTGAACGACGTGTGCTCGCCGATCGAGGTCGAGTAGAAGAGCTGCGCGTAATAGCTCTCGTCGCTGGTGCCGATGATCACTACGCCGGGGCTGTTGGGCGCATAGAATTTGCGGTTCGAATAGCCCAAGCCGAAGCCCAGCGTCGACGTGCCGCGAGTCAGGGTGGCCACCGCGTCGACCCCGCGCGAGCGATAGGTCGCGGTCGACACAGATTGGAACACCGAGTTCATGCATGCGCCCGCGGCGCCGCCGCCGGTCGTACCGAAGGTGCATCCGGAGAATTGCTGGGCCAGCAAATCGCGCGTCGCGGTGAACTGGGCCGGAAGCCCGCGCAAGCTGCGCTGCAACTGGCTGCCGAAAGTCTCGACCGTGTCATAGACTCCGACCTGGACGCCCACGCTCCTGCTCGGGGCATAGCTGAGCGAGCCGGTGTAGCTCCACGAACCATAACGCCGGCCGACATGGGCTTCGAGCGCGGTGCGCGGGCTCGGGCGCCAGACGACGCCGGCGTCCCAATAAATGCCGTCGGTCTGGTAGGCGATGCGCCGCGGCGAATTAGGGTCGGTGACGAACCGGCCACGGCTGTCGGTGACCGGCACGCCGCCGGCATCGAGCAACGGATCGCGGCCGCTGGAGGTCAGCTTTTCATAGCCGACGCCGCCGACGACCGCGACGTAGCCCGACAAAGGCAGCACCGCATCGACGCGGCCGTAGAGATCGTCGAAACGTCCGCCGAGCTGGCTCTGATCGTCGCGCGTCCAGCCGCCGCTGGCGGTCAGCCCGACCGGCAGGACAGTGCCCGACTTGAAGCCGACCGAGGCGGTCGCGATCTGGGTCTTCGAATCGTCGAAATAGTCGAGCCGCGGGCTGCCCGGAGCGACCCCGGTCGGACCCGGCTCGGTCACCTTGGTATAGGCGAAGCGATAGGCCGCGTTGATCGCGACCGGACCGCTGCCGGTGGTGAGTGACGGGCCGACATAGCCCGAATAGACGTTGCTGACATTGGCGCGGTCGTTGCCGAAAAACACCGGCGCGGCGCCGCGAATGTCGTTGCGCGAGCGCGTGGCGATGCCACCCGCGTCGAGCGACAGCCCGCGTGTCACGCGCACTTGGGCGTTGGCCAGACCGGTGACGACATCGGCGTCGCCACTATTCTTGTCCCAGGCGAATTGATGCTCGTACCGCGCCGACAGATTGACCGACACGCGCCGCGTCTCGACCGCGGCATCGACGCCGGCGGCGGCCGAGCTGTAGGTCAACACGTCGCCCGACTGGACATCGGCGGTGAGAACCTGGCTGAGTTCGATATAGGGCGCGACGGAGACCCTGCGGTCCTTGCCCCCGCCCCCGCGGTCGTCCTGCGCCGCCGCCGGCATTGCCGCCAGCAGCGTCGCGAGCGCGACCCCCGCGGAAATACACCGCATCATTGGCCCTCGTCCTCCTGGCCATAATAACTGCCGAAACGAGCCCCCCCCGGGGCGAACGCAACGCTGTTCAACAAAAGCTGGATATGCTCGCAGCCTTCCAGCCGCTGCACGGTGTCGCGGATCTCGCCTTCCGACGTCTTGTCGGCGCGGACGACGAGCATGACCTGGCCGACATGCAACGCCAGTACCGAGGCGGGCGATGCCGACAAGGCAGGCGGCGAATCGAAGATCACCACACGGCCCGGATCCGCGGCGAGCAGCCGCGCGATGAGCGCGGGCGTGCGGCCGCTGGCGATCAGTTCGACATCGGCATTGGTCTGTGCGCCGGCGGGCAACAGGCTGAGATTGGGGATGTCGGTGCCGACCACGCACTTCTCGATATCGATCGCGGGATCGGCAAGGGCGTCGAGCAGGCCCGGGCCGTCGGCGACTCCGAGGCGCGCCATGATCCCCGGCTTGGCGAAATCGGCGTCGACCAGCAGCACGCGGGTGTCTCGCTCGGCCGCCATCGAGATTGCCAGGTTGATCGCGCAATAGGTCTTGCCGTCGCCGGGCTTGGCCGAGCAGACCAGGATGGTTCGCGCCTTGTCGGGCTCGTGCTGGTTTAGCTGGCGCGCGGTGAGCAGCAGCTGGCGCTTGGCGAGGCGGAATTCCTCGGCCAGCACGCCGATCGGCGCGCTCGGGATGAGCAACTGGTTTTCCGCCAGCAGATCGCGATCGATATTGGCTTGGCGGCCCGGCACCGGCAAAGCCGCCGGCGGCACGGGCACTGGCCGAGCGATGGGCGCGGCGGGCATTTCGACCGGTGCCGCGACAGCCCTCGGCATTTCCACCGGCTGCGGCGTCTCGGCGACTAGAACGGACGCGACCGGCGTGCGGACCGGTGGCGCCTGCAAGTCGCTTTCCGGAATCGCGCGTGCGTTGAGCCGCGCCGAGAAGTCATAGACTTCCGCGGCACGCTCGAGCAGCGACCCCTTCTTGGTGATGATCGGCTTGTTCATGCCGCGAGCCCCCGCATCAGCATCTCCACGCCGAGCAGGCCGACGAACGCGACCGGCAATGCGGCCGCGGCGCCCGCGAACATGCGCAGCTTGCGTTTCCTGAATTCGGCTTCCGCCCGCGATACGCGCTCGCTGATCGACCCGATCACCGGCAGGCCGGTCGCCTTTTCGAGCCGTCCGGCGGTGGCATAGGTCGCCTTGAGCTGCGACAGCGCGAACGCCCCGCCGATCCCGGCGAAGATCGCCGCGAGCAGCACGCCGGTCAGCAACAATGGGCGATTGGGCGCGGTCGGCGCGCGCGGCGCGCGCGGCGGATCGATGACCTTGAACTTGATCGAATCGGTCTGTGCCTGCGCCTGGGCGCGGACGCGGACATCCTCGCGGTCGCTCAGCAATTTGTCATATTGCGCCTTGAGCACCTGATAATCGCGGTCGATCTGGCTTTGCTCGTTGGCCGCGGCGGGATCGCCGTTCAGCTTGCCGGTGATCGCGTCCATGTCGTGCTGGAGTTGCTGCTTGCGCGCCATCAAGGCAGCGACTTGCGACTGTTTGTCCACCTGCATCGACTTGAGCGACAGATATTGCGGATTGGGCTGGCCGTTGCCGGCATAGCTGCCCACCGCCGGCTCGCGTGCAGCGGCGGCACGCGCGGCGCCGAGCTGACTCTTGAGCGCGACGACGTCCGGATGGTTCTCGGTATAGCCCTTGGCCCGCGCGTCGGCGAGTTGGCCCTCGATCGCCGCAAGACGCGCGCGCGCCGGCCCTGCGCTGCCGGCCCCGCCGACGCCCGGAATGGTTGGCGTGGTGCCCGCCATCTGGCCGTTTATCGACGCCAGGCTGGTCTGCACGGCAGCAAGATCGCCGTCGATCTGCGCCATTTGGGTGCGTGCCGCCGACATGCGGTCCGACAGCGACCCGGTGCCCGGCAGCGATCCGAGATATTGCGTCTGGAATTGCGCACGCTTGGCATCGGCATCGCTCAGACGACGCTGCAGATCGTCGACCTGACTGTCGAGGAAGCGCAACGTGGTCTGGGTGTCGTTGCGGTCGTCGGCCAGATTCTGGTCGACGAAGATCGAAATCAGCTTCTGGTTGATCTGTGCGGCGAGCTTGGGGCTCGACGCGGTCACGCTGATCTCGAACAGATTGTTCTGCTGGGCGACGATCTTGACGTTCTGCTGCAGCCCCGCGACGCGGTCGGCGATTTCCTGCGGAGTCGAGACCGTGTTGGCGAGGTCGGTGCCGCGCACGACCTTTTCCAGGTTGACCGCGCTGGTCAGCGTCTGGCGGATCGTATCGACGTCGTTCTGCTGCTCCGCGGCACTGATGCCGATCTTGGACGGCAGCACCTGGCCCATCTGGACGAAGACGCGGGCTTTCGATTCGTAGCGGTTGGGCATCTGGCTGACAGCCAGCCAGCCCAGGATCGCGACCACCCAGGCCGCCGCCAGCGCGATCCAGCGGCGGTTCCAGATCGCGTGGAGCGCGATGCGAACTTCGTCATAGAGGCCGTTCACGGTTCCAGGCCTCCGTCAGAACATCGATTCGGGGATGATGATGACGTCGCCCGGCTCGAGCTTGACGTTCGCCGACGGGTCGCCGTCCTTGAGCAGTTTGCCGAGCTTGACGTTATACTGGCGCTGCTGACCCGTAGCGCGATCCTGGCGCACCAGCCGCGCGCGATTGCCGGCGGCATATTGGTTGAGCCCGCCGACCGCGATCATCGCGTCGAGCAGGGTCATGTTGGCACGATACGGGATCGACGCCGGCTTTTCGGTCGCGCCGACGATGCGGATCGACTGACTATAGGTGCTCTGCGGACTCTCGACGATGACCGAGACGATCGGGTCCTTGATATAGGTCGACAGCGCGATCTTCATGTCGTCGGCGAGCATCGCCGGGGTCTTGCCGACCGCGGGCATGTCGTTGACCAAGGGCGTGGTGATACGGCCGTCGGGGCGAACCTGCACCTTGGCCGACAGTTCCGGATTGCGCCACACGAAGATGTTGAGCTGGTCCATCGGACCGATCACATATTCCTCGCTCGGCTGTTCGCGCGTTCCGACGAACGACGCGGGCGGCAATTGCGCACCGCCGCCGCCGGCGCATCCCGTCAGCACGCTGGCGCTCGCGCCAACGAGCATCAAGGCCTTGGAAAACTTCACGAAACTCATAATCAGCCTCCCGTCTGCGCACGGCTGGACCGGTGACGTCACTCCGGCACACGCAGACTTCGGGCTTGGCTATGGGGTCGAGGGGGTAAATATTGCGTTAGGAGTAAAAGATCAGACCAGGATTTCCGCGGGTCTGGGGTGGCCGAGGAACTCCCAGGGACTGGCGGTAAGTCCATAAGCTCCCGCCATGAAGACGGCGATGACGTCACCCGGACCGGCCACGGGCAACTCGACCTGATCGGCGAGACGATCGAGCGGCGTGCAGAGCGGACCGACGACGCTCACCGTCTCGCGCGGCGCGTCCGGGGATGCCGTGGCGACGGCGACGGGATAGTTGCGGCGCACGACGGTGCCGAGATTGCCCGTGGCGGCAAGCTGATGGTTGAGGCCGCCATCGCACACCAGGAAAGTCTCGCCCCGACTTTCCTTGCGATCGACGATGCGGGTTAGATAGACGCCGGCCTCTCCCACCAGCCAGCGGCCGAGCTCGATCGCAAAGCGGGTATCGGGCAAGGTGCTGAGCCTTGGCGTCAGAGCGGCACCGATTGCTTCGATATCAAGCGCTTGTTCGCCCGCGAAATAGGGAATGCCGAACCCGCCGCCGAGATTGACGAGCGGCGGCGACGACCCGGCAGCCTCGGCCAGCCGCGCGGCGAGGTCGAGCGTATGTGCCTGACTGTCGATGATTGCCGCCGGATCGAGCGCTTGCGACCCGGCGAAGATATGGAAACCACGCCACTCAGCGCCTGCAGCCACGATCCGCTTCACCAGCGCGGGAACGCGTTCGGCATCGACCCCGAACGGCGAGGCGCGTCCACCCATGCGCATGCCGGAGCCGCGCAATTCGAATTCCGGATTGACCCGGACCGCGAGCCGCGGCGTTCTCCCCAACCGATCGGCTACCGCTAACGAGCGGTCGGCCTCTCCTTCGCTCTCCAGGTTGAGCGTCACCCCCGTTGCGATCGCGGTTTCGAGTTCGGCATCGGTCTTGCCCGGCCCGGCGAAGCTGACCGCCTTGGCGAGCATGGCCACGCGCACCAGTTCGCCCGCCGACGCGACGTCGAAGCCGTCGACCAGTGGCGCGATCGCGGCGAGCAACGGCGCGAACGGATTGGCCTTTACCGCGTAATGCAGGTCGACGCCGGGAAACGCCGCGCGGAACCGCGTGATCCGGCTCCGCACCACGGCGGCGTCATAGACGAAGACTGGCGACGAGGTGAGCAATTGCTCCGCCGACCGACCGCCGATCGTCAGCGGAAGCGATCGGAACTCGGGCGGGATCGCGCCCATTGGCTTCATGACGTCATCCCCCTCAATGCTGCGCGATCGAGCTTGCCATTGGCATTGCGCGGCAGCTCCGCCAGCCAGACATAGCGTGCCGGCTGCATGAAATTGGGCAAATCGCGGCGGAGGCGCTCCCGCAAGCCTGGCTCCGCAGAACCGTCGCCCTTCGCCACCACCACGATCGCCTGGCCTTGCCACTCGTCGGGCACGCCGATCGCGACCGCCTCACTGGTTTCGCCGCCCGCGGTGACCGCTTCCTCGACTTCGTTGGGACTGATGCGATTACCGGCCGACTTGATCATCTCGTCATCGCGACCGACGAAACGCAACAGGCCGTCGGCGTCCGCGACTGCCGTGTCTCCCGACCAGACCGCCGTGCCGCCCGATTGCGACCATTCCGGCGCGGGCCGGAAGCGCGCGGCGGTTCGTTCAGGGTCCTGCCAATAGCCTTGCGCGACCAGCGGGCCGGCATGGACGAGCTCACCTGGCTCATCTGCTGCCGCGGGCTTTCCGTCGGGCCGTACGATCATGATTTCGGCGAACGGGATCGCCCGACCGATTGAGTCCGGGCGCTCGGCGACCAGGGCGGGATCGAGATAGGTCGAGCGAAACGCCTCGGTCAGGCCGTACATCGGATAGATATCGGCCTGAGGGAAGCGCCCACGCAGCCCGTCGATCAGTGGCCGAATCAGCGCGCCGCCTGAATTAGTTATTCTTTTAAGAGAGCGTGTGTCGATATCTTGAGGATCGATATCAAGTAACTGCGCCCAGAGCGGCGGCACGCCGGCTAGCGTCGTGATCCGCTCGCGCTCGATCGCCCGATAGACGTCGCGTGGCAGCAGATAATCGAACGGCACCACGCACGCCCCCACCGCCCAGGTCGAGAACAGCTGGTTCTGCCCGTAATCGAAGCTGAGCGGGAGCACGCCGAGCACGCGATCGGCAGGATCGAGCCGCAGATAATGGGCCACGCTGATCGCGCCCAGCCACAGATTGGCGTGGCTGAGCATCACTCCCTTGGGCCGACCGGTCGAACCGGACGTGTAGAGAAGCGCGGCAAGCGCATCGGGATCGGCATCGGAAGGCGGCAGCGTTGCACCGTGCAGATCGAGCTCCTCGGTCACGACCCGCACGCCGTCGGCCTCGAGCGTCCCGGCGCGCACGGGCTGGGTGATCAGCAGCGTGGCGCCACTATCAGACAGAATATGCTGCACTTGCAGATGCTTGAGCAACGGATTTATCGGCACATAGACGAAACCAGCGCGCGCCGCCGCCAGCGGCATCAGGCAGGCGATGCGGGTCTTTGGCAACCAGGCCGCGACGCGATCACCGGCTTCCAGGCCTTGCGCGGCCAGCCAACCTGCCAGTGCGCCGACTTGCGCCTCGAGCGCAGCGAAATCGAGCGTGCCGTCACGCGTCACGAGTGCGGGATCGCCGGGGCGACCGCGCAAGGTGAGGTGATCGAGCGGCCGGGGCACGGGATCGAGCGGGATCATGGCGTCGTGATAGCGAGGCCGGGCGCTTCCCCCAAGGTCGCTTTCGGACTTTCGCCCCCCTTCCCATCATCGTCACCCCGGACTTGTTCCGGGGTCCAACTCTCCCCAACCGAATCCCGCCGTTGTTGCGCTTTGGATGCCGGGACAAGCCCGGCATGACGGACTAGTCGTAACATGAGGAGCGGAGTCCCGATCCTCGACTACCAGCCACCCTTCCCAAGCCGCTTCCCTGTCGGTAACGCGCCGAAACGATGACCACGCACCCTGCTCCGTCGACGGTCGACCAGACCGTGCGCGCCGTCCTCAAGGATGTCCTGGCGCTCGACGCCGACCGCGTCGCCGCGTTCGACGACGATACCGCCTTGTTCGGCGCGCTGCCCGAGCTCGATTCGATGGCGGTCGCCGGCGTGCTGACCGAAATCGAGGACCGTCTCCATATCCTGATCGAGGACGATGAGGTGGACGGAGAGATGCTTGAGAGCTTCGGTGCGCTCCGCCGCTTCGCCGAGGCCAAGGTTGGCGCTAAGAAAGGCACATGATCGATCATTACGACTGGGCTGGAGGGCGCGAGGCGATGATCCGCTTCGGGCCTGCCACGGGCCCGGTCGTGGTTGCGGTGCTGCCCTTGCTCGAGGAAGCCAATCGCACGCGCACCTTCGTTAGCGGCATACTGCGCCGTCTGGCCGCCCGCGATATCGCTGGCGCGCTGCCCGACCTTCCCGGGCAAGGCGAAAGCCTGGTACCGACCGAAAATGCCATGCTCGCCGGCTGGCGAACGGCGCTCGCGTCCGCCGCGACGGCAGCCGCAGGCGAGCGCCCGGTCCATATTTTATCCTTTCGCGGCGGCGCGTTGCTCGATCATGACGTCAAGGCGGCATCGCGCTGGCAACTCGCCCCCGCCAAAGGCGAGGCGCTGGTGCGTGAACTCCTCCGCACGAGCGCGGCGGCCGGCGCGCGGATCGACATCGACCTGGGCAATTACAATGACGAGGGCGGCCCGGTGACGATCGCTGGCAACGCTTTGTCGCGAACATTGCTCCGCGATCTCAACGCCGCCGATTGTGTCCGAGAGGGCGCGGTCCGCGTCGTCCGGCTCGACACCGATCCCGCGGTGGCCGACCGCAAGGTCGCCGGCGCGCCGTTATGGCGCCAGAGCGAGCCCGGCGACGATCCCGCGCTCGCCGAACTGCTCGCGGACGATATCGCCGACTGGATTGCCCAATGCGCGAACTGACCGCGTTCCCCTGCGACGGCCACACACTGATCGGCACGTTCGACGACGCCCCGGGCACGACCGGGCTGCTAATCGTGTCGGGAGGTAACGAACTGCGCTGCGGCGCGCATCGCGGCATGGCGCTGCTCGCCGCTGATCTCGCCGCCGCGGGCATTCCGGTGTTCCGGTTCGATCGGCGCGGAATCGGCGACTCGGACGGCGCCAATCGCGGCTATCAGGATAGTGGTCCTGACATCGCCGGCGCCACGCGCAAATTCCGCATGCTCGCGCCGCACATGACGCGTGTCGTCGCTTTGGGCAATTGCGACGCCGCGACTGCCCTCGCCTTGTTCCACCGCGATGCCGGGATCGATGCCCTTGTGCTCGCCAACCCCTGGGTCGGGGACGAGGAGGATGCACTGCCCCCGGCTTCGGCGATCCGATCGCATTATGCCGATCGCCTGCGCGATCCCAGCCAATGGCTCCGCGCTCTGTCCGGAGGAATAAACATCGCAAAAGCAATCAAAGGGTTACGCAAGGCTTCTTCCAAATCTAAGGAACCAACCAACCCTGTCGCCGGACAGATGGCGGTGGCGATGGTCGATACGCCGCGCACGATCCTGCTTGCCCAGCGCGACAATACCGCCATCCGCTTCGAGCATGCCTGGCACGACGCCGATCCGATCCATCGTCGCAATAGCGATAGCCACAGCTTCGCGCGGCCCGGCGACGGCGACTGGCTGCGCGAACAGATCCTGGCGGCGATCCGGAGCGCCTAACGCGGGAACGCCCCGCTAGCCCTCGCGTTTTGCCCGTGACGCGATGGGAGCTATCCATGATCTCCGACCAAGATGTCGTCCGCGGCATCCTGCAAGCCTATGTCGACAAGGATCGCGAGGCGATCGAGCAGTTGATCGCTAAGGATTTCCATTTCTCCAGCCCTATCGACAACCGGATCGACCGCGACGCCTATTTCCGCCTCTGCTGGCCGAGCAGCGAAAACATGGACGATTTCGAAATCGTTCGCATGGCATCCGACCGGGATGCGGTGTTCGTCACCTATATCGGTACGATGGGCGGCCGGCGCTTCCGCAACACCGAAGTTCACACGCTGCGCGACGGCAAGGTCGTCGAGGTCGAAGTCTATTTCGGCTGGAACGTCCCTCATGACGTCCCCGCGGGAGAGCATGCCGACCCCAAGGCGGAGCCGGCAAACGGCTGACGTCACTCGGCCGCTTCGGCCACCTTCTCGAAATCCGCCTCTGCCAGGAATCTCTCCGCATCCAACGCGGCCATGCAGCCGGTGCCGGCAGCAGTCACTGCCTGGCGATAGACCTTGTCCATGACGTCGCCGCACGCGAACACGCCCGGAACACTGGTTCGGGTCGAACCGGTCTCGACCTTGATATAATGATCGGCATCGAGTTCGAGATGGCCGCGGAACAATTCGGTCGCCGGATGATGGCCGATCGCTACGAAGCCGCCTTCGACATCGAGCCGCGACAATTCGCCGGTCACGGTGTCGCGCAGTTCGAGCGCGACCAGCCCGGCGGTGCCGCCGCCATCGACGAAGGTCTCGACTTCCTTGTTCCACAAGACCTTGATCCGCTCATTGGCGAACAACCGCTGCTGAAGGATTTTCTCCGCCCGGAAGGAATCGCGGCGGTGGATCAACGTCACGTCGGGCGAATGATTGGTCAGGTAGAGCGCTTCCTCGACCGCAGTATTGCCGCCACCGATCACCGCGACCTTCTTGCCGCGATAGAAGAAGCCGTCGCAGGTCGCGCAGGCGCTGACGCCCTTGCCCTTCAGCGCTTCCTCGCTGTCGAGCCCGAGCCATTTGGCCTGCGCGCCCGTGGCGATCACCAGCACGTCGCCGACATAGACGTCGCCGCCGTCACCGATGAGCCGGAACGGGCGCTTGGTCAGGTCGACCTCGACGATCGTGTCCCACATCATCCGCGTGCCGACATGCTCGGCCTGCGCCTGCATCTCCTGCATCAGCCACGGGCCCTGAATCACCTCGCGAAAGCCGGGATAATTCTCGACATCGGTCGTCGTGGTCAGCTGGCCGCCAGGCTGGATGCCTTGGACGACGATCGGCTCCATCCCGGCGCGCGCGCCATAGATGGCGGCCGACAGGCCGGCCGGGCCCGAACCGAGGATGAGCATACGGGTCGTGTGCGTTCTCATGAGATGCGTCCTAGGGAAAAAGGTCCCTCAAGCGCAAATCTGGGATGGCGCTTATCCACAACAAGCTGTGGCAGTGCGCAGAAATGCTTGCACCGGGCCAAGCGTGACCAGAAGCTGCGTCGGTCGCCCACCGGGAGAATCACCGTGCGTCGCCTCGCTTTGCCGCTCCTTTGTTGTTTGGGGTTGACCGGCATTGCCGGCAGCGCCTCGAGCGAGCCGCAATCGAGCACCCGTCGCGCGATGCCTGCTGTCACGAAAGAGGCACCGGTGCGCACGGTCGGTGTCTGGCAGCCCGCGCCCGGGCTCGTACAATTGCCGATCTGGCCCGGCAGCCCGCCCGACGGTACGCTTCGCCCGCAGCCACCGGAAAGCGTCGACACCTACAAGGAGCCGCCGGAATATGGCGGCAAATCGCAAGCGGTAAACGACATTGCCATTCCGACGATGACCGTCGTTTCGGCAAAGGGCCATAATACCGGCACCGCTGTGATCGTCTTTCCCGGCGGCGGCTTCCAGAAGGTGTTCATCGACCTGGAAGGCTTCGAAATCTGCAATTGGCTGACCACCAAGGGCGTAACCTGCATCGTCTCGAAATATCGCGCGCCCGGCGGCAACGAATATTGGGACGATGCGCTCAAACGCCACATCACGCCCAAGATCATGCGGGCGTTGCAGGACGCTCAACGAACGATCCGGCTGGTGCGCTTCAAAGCCAAGGAGCTCCACATCGATGCCAACAAGATCGGCGTGATGGGCTTCTCGGCCGGCGGCTATCTGGTCGCGCAGACCAGCAACATCCTGGCACCGGCCTACAAACCGGTCGATGCCATCGATGGGATCAGCAGCCGCCCCGACTTCGCCATCGCACTCTATCCCGGCCATATCTGCCGGGATGGCGGCAAGTTCGACCCCACGCTGCCGATCAACAAGGCGGCCCCACCGACCTTTATCGCCCAGGCCTGGGACGACCCAATCGATCCGATCTGCAACAGTGTGATATATGCCAGCGCGCTCGACAAAGCCGGAGTGTCGACCGAAGTGCATCTGTTCGCGAAGGGCGGCCACGCTTTCGGCTTGCGCAAGCGCGACCAACCGGTCGGCGCGTGGCCGCAGCTAGTCGAGCGTTGGATGACGCAAATGGAGCTGCTTTAGACGAAGGTGGCGGAGCGACGTCACTTGCCTCACTGCCGATCGTCATGCCGGACTTGTTCCCGCATCCAACGTGCGACGATGGACGGATTCCATTGTGCAGGGTTGGACCCCGGGACAATTCCGGGGTGACGGACGCGGCTATGCCCAGCTTAGCCCGGAATCTCGAACAATCCCGCCGCGCCCATGCCCCCGGCCGTACACATCGACACCACGACGTACTTCACGCCGCGCTTGCGCCCCTCGATCAGGGCATGACCTGCGAGCCGCGATCCGGTCATGCCGAACGGGTGCCCGACCGCGATCGCGCCGCCATTGACGTTGAGCTTGTCGGGATCGATCCCCAGCGTGTCGCGGCAATAGAGGCATTGCGACGCGAACGCCTCGTTGATCTCCCACAGGCCGATATCCTCGATCTTGAGGCCCGCCCGCTTCAAAAGTTTGGGAATCGCGAAAACCGGGCCGATGCCCATTTCGTCGGGCTCGCATCCCGCGACCTGGAAGCCGCGATAGATGCCGAGAATGTCCTTGCCCTCGGCCTCTGCCGCCTTGCGCTCCATCAGGATCTGCGCCGCGGCGCCGTCGGAGAGCTGCGAGGCATTGCCCGCGGTGATGTACTTGCCTTCCTTGATGACTAGGCCGTCCTTGAACACGGTACGCAGCCCCGACAGGATTTCCGACGTGGTGCCGCCACGAATGCCCTCGTCCTGCGTCACGGTGACCTGTTCGGTCCCGGTCTGGTTGCCTTCCTTGTCGAAGGTCGCCTTCTCGACGGTGATCGGCACGATCTCCTCGGCGAAGGCACCCTTCTGCAGGCCGTCATAGGCGCGCTGCTGGCTCATCGCGCCGAACTCGTCCTGCGCCTCGCGACTGATGCCGTAGCGCTCGGCGACGATCTCGGCGGTCTCGATCATCGGCATATAGGCATAGGGCTTCTTCGCGATCACCGACTGGTTCTGATACGGCTTGCCCGCCTGTTTCGCGGTCAGCGTGATCGATTCCATCCCGCCCGCGAGCGCCACGTCGAGTTCGTCGCACATGATCCCGCGCGCCGCGAGCGCGATCGCGGTCAGGCCCGAACCGCATTTGCGATCGAGCGTGAACGCCGGCACTTCGGTCGGCAGACCGGCGGCGAAGATCGTGTTGCGCGCGACGTTATAGCCCTGCGTCCCCCATTCGTTTCCCGCGCCGTAGAACACGTCGTCGATCCGCGAGGGATCGATCCCGGCGCGCTCGACCGCGGCATTCATTACATGAGCGCCGATCACCGGCGCCTCCGTGATGTTGAAATAGCCGCGATTGGCCTTGCCGATGCCGGTGCGGGCGGTGGAGACGATGACGGCTTCGCGCATGGGCTACCCTCTCATTAATCGAATATCCGGTATGGCGCTTAGCGTCGCGGTGCGGGAAAAGCGAGGGGGGTGGCGCGCGCCCTTCACCTGCGCCAGAACGCCGCCATGACGATCACTCCGCTCGCTGCCCGCTCGCTCCTGTTCGCCCCAGGCGATTCGCCTCGCAAGCTCGAGAAAGCCGGGCTGAGCGCTGCCGATCTGGTGATCATCGACCTGGAAGACGCAGTCGCCGAAAGCGCCAAGCCCGATGCGCGCAAGGCGGTCGCCGGCCACCTCAAGACGACGCATCGCCGCCAGCCGCACTGGGTACGGATCAATCCCCTCGATACGCCGCATGCGTTGCCTGATCTCGCGGCGGTGGTGCCCGCTCGCCCCGACGGAATCGTCCTGCCCAAGGCAACGCGCGCCGATGCCGAGCGGCTGAACGATTACCTCTCGGCGTTGGAAGCCGCTGCCGGCCTTCCGCTCGGCGGCATTCCGGTGTTCGTCCTCGCGACCGAGACCCCTGCGGGCGTGTTCGATGTCGGCAATTATGCCGGCTGCCCGCGCTTGGCCGCCTTGAGCTGGGGCGCGGAGGACAGCGCCACGGCACTCGGTGCGACCAGCAACCGCGACGATAATGGCGAGTACGACTTCCCTTATCAGTTATTCCGCGCGCTCTGCCTGACCGGCGCGGCCGCGGCATCGGTCAGCGCCATCGAGACGATCCATGGCGATTTCCGCGATTCGGCAGGCCTGCAGAAAATGGCCCGCCGCGCGCGCCGTGCAGGCTTTCGCGGGATGCTGGCGATCCATCCCGATCAGGTGCCGGTGATCAACGCCGCCTTCACCCCCTCGCCCGATGAAATCGCCCATGCCGAGAAGGTGCTCGCCGCGTTCGACGCCAATCCCGACGCCGGGACCGTGGGTCTCGACGGCGCCATGCTCGACATGCCGCATCTGAAGCGCGCCCAGGCACTGCTGGCGATGAAGCGATAACGCTACTCGGTCTTGATCCGCCGCTATCGAGGATAGGAAAGGGCTAGTTGGCGCCCTTCCCCGTCCATTTGCCCATCCAACCGAGCACCTCGCGGTACCATTGGCGGCTTTCCTTGGGGTTGAGCACCCAATGGCTGCCGCCGGGGAAGACGATCAGGCGCGACGGAATGTCGCGGCGCTGGAGCGCGGTGAAGGCGGCGACGCCCTGAGTATAGGGAATGCGGTAATCGCCCTCGCTGGTGATGACGAGTTGCGGCGTCTTCCACTTGTCGACGAAATTCACCGGGTTCCATTTCTCGAACGCGGCGGGGTCCTCGTAATAAGGATGGCCGCCATGCTCCCATTCGTCGAACCAGAGCTCTTCGGTTTCGTACGCCATGGCACGAGCGTCGAACACGCCGTCATGCTGGACGATGCACTTGAAGCGGTCGGGCCAATTGCCCTCGATCCAGTTCATCATATAGCCGCCATAGGAGGCGCCGAGCGCGCAGGCATTGTTGCCGTCGAGCCAGGCGAACTTGGTCGTCGCGGCGTCGAGCCCCTTCTTCAGGTCCTCGAGCGGCCAGCCACCCCAATTGTTGCGGATCGCGTCGGTGAAGCCCTGACCGTAGCCGGTCGAGCCGTGGAAATCGACCGCGACCAGCCCGTAGCCGGCGCCGGCAAACAAGGCGGGGTTCCAGCGATACGACCAGCTATTGTTGCTCGATCCCTGCGGCCCGCCATGGACCATGAAGGCCACCGGCGCCTTGGCGCCCTCGGCGAGGCCGGCCGGCTTGACCGCATAGCCCCACACCTTGTCGTTATTGGCGCCGGTAAAGCTGAACCGCGTCACCGTCGGCATGTCGATCCCGGCGAGCTTGTCGGCATTGACGCTAGTCAGCCGCGCGCTCTTCTTGCCCGAAAGCCAGTAAAAGTCGTCGGGCGCGGTCAGTGAGTTCATCGCATAGACAAGGCCCTTGGCAGTCGGCACCACCGCCGTGACATTGCCCTCCTGCGTCAGCCGGGTCGGGTTGCCCGACTTGAGATCGACCGCGAAAATCGGCGTCTCCTGCGTGTCCTCGGCAGTCACGTAGATCGTCTTGCCGTCCTCGCTCCAGGCAATCGACCCGACCGAGCGATCCCAGCCTTCGGTCAGCGCACGCACCTGACCTGTGGCGAGGTCGCGAATCATCAACACCTGACGGTCGGCTTCGTAGCCCGGGCGCTTCATCGCGAACCAGGCGAGATATTTGCCGTCCGGCGACGCGGTTGGGAGGTTGTCCATGCCGTCATTGGCATCGGTCAGGTTGGTCGGCGCGGCCGATCCGTCCGCGGGCGCCGCGAAGATGTCGAGATTGGTCGATAGCGGCTCGATCCGGCCCGCCTCCCGCAAGGCGAAGAACACTGTCTTGCCGTCGGCCGACCAGGACACTTCCTCGCCGCCGCCAAAGGGCTTGGAGGGAGAATCGCCGACCAACCCACCTTCGATCGCCTTGCCGTAGCCGTTCGCCTTGCCGTTCGCCATCGGCAGCACGAACAGCTGCGAGCGCGTGCCGTCGGACCAGCTCGCCCAATGGCGGATGAACATCTGGTCGAAGGTGCGGCCATTGCCGGAATCGTCGCGCTTCTTGACCATGGCCGGCTCGCTCGACGGCGCGCCGGGCAGGCGATCCGCCCAGATCAGCAATCTGTCCTCGGTCGGCGCGACCTTGAACCCACCGATCCCGCCCTTGAGATCGGTGACTTGGCTCGGGGCGCCGCCGGTGACGGCGACCGCCCAGACATTGTCCTCGCCGCCCTTGTCCGACTGGAACCAGACAGTCTTGCCGTCATGAGAGAATTGCGGGCTGGTTTCATTAACTGCCCATTCGCCGATCAGCTTTTCCGGCTTGGCGCCCTTGGCGGTCAGGTCGAGCCGCCACAGATCATAGCGCCCCTTGTCGCCCGCCAAGTCGGTCTCGCGCTGCTGCCAGACCAGCCAATGACCGTCGGGCGACACCGCCGGCGACGAGACGCGGCTGAGCATCGTCACATCCTCAATGGTCAGCTGGCGCGCGGTTGCGGGAAAAGCGAACGAAGCGAGCGCGACGCTCGCGAGGAGAAGCTTCTTCATGACCGAGATAGAGCAGAAGGTCGTTGCGCGAGCAACTACCCGTCGTACGCAAAACTCGCTTCGTCTCGGCTCAGCGCTGACCGGTGATCCGCGCGATTTCCTTGGCGACCATGGCTTCGACCAGGCCGGGCAGGTTCGTATCGAGCCAGTCGCGCAGCATCGGCTTCAGCATCTCGCGGACCAGCCCCTCCAGCGTGTCGCTGCCGGCCACTTCTGGCTTGATGACGAGACGCGACAGGCTGGCAAGCCGTGCCCGGCTGGCTTCTGCCGTCTCATCGGAGATGATCTTTTCGGCGGGCACCGCAGGCGCAGGCGCTGTGGCACTCTGGGCGGCTGCTGGCGTTGCCATCGACGGCGCGTCCGAATCGGGCGCGGGCTCGTTCAATTCGAGCACGTCATCGTCTTCGATAGCCTCGACCGGAGTCGGCTGCGGCGCCGGACGACGGCGCACCCGCGACGCCCCGCCGGTCTCGACATCCTCGGCGATGATCCGTTTGATCGAGGACAGGATGTCCTCCATCGACGGTTCGGCGCTTACATCCCCCATAGGCGGCCTGCTTCCTGACGACGCACGAACCCGCGAAAATCGCGAGCTATTTGGTCTCGTTTGCGGGACGATCGGGGGCCGTGTCAACCGGGGCATTCAACTGAGGGTCGAGCGGACGCTTTTGCGACGAGTCCTGCGGCGGGGTATCGCGCGTACTGGTGCCGGTCGGTTTATAGGCCGGATCGATATCCCAGTCGCTCCATTTGCCCTTGACGCGCTTGTAGTTGGTCAGCGGATCGTAGAGCGCGCCGCCCTCGAGACCGAGATCGCGCGCCTCCGCCTGCCCCATCGCCGCGAGCAAGGCAAAGCCGGCGACGTAGGCGTCGCGCTGCGCGGTCACCAACGTCACCTGGCTGTTGAGCAATTCCTGCTCGGCGTTGAGGATATCGAGGATGGTGCGGTTGCCGACGCTATTCTCGGCCCTCACGCCTTCGAGGCTCAGTTTGTTGGCCTCGACCGCGCGCTGCGACGAGGCGATCACCTCAAGCGACGACTTCCAGATCGCGTAGGCGGAGCGCGCCTGCGCGATCACGCCGCGCTCGGTATCGGTTGCCTGCTCGAGCGCCTGAGCGCGGCGCGCCTGAGCCTGACGCACCTGGGCCGACGGACCGCCGCCCTGATAGAGCGGGACGGAGAATTGCAGCCCGACGGTACCCGCCGACCCCGACTGACCCGGCTTCGGGCTGGTGCCGGAGCCATACGAACCCAGATAGTTGAAGTAATTGCCGCCGACGACGCCGCTCAACGTCGGCAACCGCGCGCCCTTGGCCGCATCGATGTCGAACCGCGTCGCGTCGCTGTTGCGTTGTGCCGCGAGCAGCACCGGATTGTTCTTGAGCGCAACGTCGACCGCGTCGTCGGGCGCATTGGGCAGGTTCGGCAAAGCGGGCGGATCTTCCAGCTGCCCGGGAGGCGAACCGACCACCCGAATGTAGCTTTCCTTGCTCGAGATGAGCTGCGCCTGAGCCTGTTCGAGCTGGCCGCGCGCGACCGACAGACGCGCGTCGGACTGCGCGACGTCGGTGCGCGTCAAGTCACCGACCTGGAAACGATCCTTGGCGGCCTGGAGGTTGACCTCCAGCACCTTCACGTTTTCCTTGTTCAGTCCGACGATCGCCTCGTCGCGGATGACGTCCATATAGGCGCCGACCACGCCGACGAAGGTATCCGATTCGGTGCCGCGAAGCTGCATCCTGCTCGCTTCGACGCGAGTCTCGGCGCCCTTGATCGAATTGCGGACGCGGCCGCCGCTATAGACCGGAACCGCGAGCTGCGCGCTCGCCTGGAGCTGGCGATCGGGTGACAGCAAGCTGTTCTGGCTGCTGTTCAGCGCATTCTCGGTATAATTGCCGGTGACGCCGACGTTCGGACGTCCCTGCGCCTTGGCGATCGGGACGTTCTCGTCGGATGCGCGGACATTGGCGCGTTCGGCGGCCAAGCCGGGATTGGTGTTATACGCTTTGACGAGCGCTTCACGCAACGTGTCGGCGGTAGCCGGCACGGCAGCGATAGCGACCATGGCTACACCAGCGAGCAGGACGGAAACGCGCATCAATTCCCCATTTCTTTCAAAACGCCATTTCTTTCAAAAGGCGAAGCTCCGCGGCGCCGAAAAACCGGGCAGCGCAACGCAATCCACGTCGGCGAAAGCGCGCAGCCCGAACGCCCCCTTGATCGTACGCCCGGACGCGAGGCGCGATACGCCACGTTCGCGCAGCCCGGTTACCACCCGCCCTCCGGGTGTCACCTGACCGATAAGCGATTCGGGAATTACCTCCACGCAGCCATCGACGATCAACACATCATAAGGTCCGCCCGCCTGATGGCCCTGATCAAGTGGTCCTTCCACCAACTCGACATTGCCGTAGCCCGCCAGCGCGGCGCGGGCATGCGCGGCAAGATCGGCCTCGCTTTCGACTGCGACGACCGAGCGCACCAGACCGGACAGCACAGCGGCGGTATAACCGCCGGCGGCGCCGATCAGCAGCACCTTATCGGTCGGTTCCAGATACGCCTCGGTCAGCAATTTGCCGGTGGCGATCGGCAGATTGAGATAACGACCGTTGCCGATCGCCACGGCGGTGTCGCGATAGGCCAACCGGCGCGTGCTTTCGGGCACGAATTCCTCGCGCGGAACCCTGGCCATTGCGGTCACCACGCGCGGGTCGTTGACCGCGTTGGTGCGCAACTGGCTCTGCACCATGGCATGGCGCATCGCCTCGAAGCTGATATCGTCGCCGACCGTCTCTGGCGCCAAATTGTTCATAGCCCGCCCAATCGCATAACTGTTTTACGTATGCAACACACTTCAATGCCGCTCGGCTGCTATATGGTGCGCCGCGCCGCACGCCAACCCGCAATAGCGCATTAAATTATATGCGTCATATAACGCCACTGTTGACTTGAGGCGGTCCGATGCGCAAAGCCCCGCGCCTTACCACGCCTTCGAGGCCCGTTGGCGGAGTGGTTACGCACCGGACTGCAAATCCGTTTACGCCGGTTCGATTCCGGCACGGGCCTCCAGCATCCTGCCTTTATGGCCGAGCGATCAGGGCAGTTTCTTTCCCATCGAGGCCTGCAAAACCTCATACCATTCGACGCGCGACCATTCGACCTTGAAGGCATCGCGCGCCTCACGGATCCGCTCGACGCGCTGACTTCCGACGATCGGAATGACCCGAGCCGGGTGCGCCATCAGCCACGCATAGGTTGCCGCCGCCGCGGACACGCCATATTGCGCGCCCTTCCCCTCCAGCAACGCGGCAACCGGTCCATTCCGGCCCAGCCGCCCTCCGCCCAGCGGCGACCAGGCCAGGACGGCGTGACCGCGCGTCATCGCCAGATCGAGCGTGCCATCCCAAAGCGGATCGGTGTGGAGCGGCGAGAATTCGGGCTGCGTGCTCGCCAGCGACACAGTGAGGAAGCTTTCGAGCGCCGCGACCTGCGCCGGTGTGAAATTGGACACTCCGACCGCCAGTGCCTTCCCGCTCGCGATCATCTTCTCCAGTGTCGCCGCCAATTCCTGCGGATGCGCGAGCAAATCGGGTCGGTGCACTTGCCAGAGATCGACCTGGTCGACGCCCAGGCGCCTCAGCGACGCGTCGAGCGCGCGCTCGAGGTAGCCCGGACTCGAATCATACGGCACGCCAGGTATGATCCCGCCCTTGGTCGCCACCACCATATGTGCGCGCAGTTCAGGCGCTTCCGCGAGCACGCGGCCGAGCGCCGCCTCGGCATCGCCGAACCCGCTCGTCCCGTTGAACCCGTAGATATCGGCCGTGTCGAAGAGCGTTATACCACTGTCGAGCGCTGCCTCGATCAGCGTTCGGGCGCCGGCGACGTCGTCACCGCCCAGCCGCCACATGCCCCAGGCGATCGGCGAGACCAGGATGCCGCTTTTACCAAGCAGGCGTGATTCAGCGGAAAGACGTTCGATCATGGCGGCGCTCTTGCCACGAGCGGGGGCGAGCCGAAATGGCTAAAGAATAACGTCGCCCTCGCCGCTGGCGAGAATGCGTCCCATCGCCTCGAACAGAGCGTCCATCGCCACCGGTTTGAACAACACCTCGTTGGCGCCCGCCGCGATGCAGCGTTCGCGCAGGTCGATGGCGGTGTCGGCGGTGACGACGATGATCGGCAGCTTGGCCTTGGCATCGGGACGCCCACGAATGCGTCGGATCGCGGTGATACCATCCATCCCGGGCATGCGCAGGTCGACCAGCGCCATGTCGAAATCGCGCTTGTCGATCAGTTCCAGACCGATCTCGGCGCTTTCCGCCTCGGTCATTGCCGCGCCCGCGACGTGGAGCATGTCGGCCACGACGCGACGGTTCATCGGATCGTCCTCGATGAAAAGCACGTTCATCGTAGCGGACCAATCCGGACCGCGGCGTGGAGGGCATCAGAGATCATGGTCGATCCCCTATCTGCCTAAGCGGCGCGACTATCAACATCTTCATCTTTCGCTACCGAAACGATTGTTTGAACCAATGCGGCGCCTGCGATCGGCTTGGCGATCAGTTGATCTACGCCCGCCGCGGTTAACCGGTCGCGGTCGGCGGCATCCGGGTTAGTCCATAGCAACGACATCGGCGCACCGCCCAGGCGCGCGATCCCCGCCTCCACGTCGCCGTCCATCGCCATCGTCGCTTCGTCGGTGAGGATTCGCTGGATCCGACCTTCTTCCAGCATCGCGGCGGCGTCGTCGATCGACCCGGCGACCTTCACCGACGGGAAACGCGGGGCGAACAGCGTCTTGAGCATCGCCCGGCTAATCGGATTCTTGTCGAGGATGAGCAGAGCCTTGCCATGATCGTCGGCAACCGCCGCAACCTGCTCCTCGTCGACGCGAACCAGCGGGACCGCCACGGTAAAGGTCGATCCCTCGCCCACCACACTGGCCACGGTGACGTCGCCGCCCATCGCCCGCGCGATGTTGCGGCAGATCGCCAGGCCCAGGCCGGTACCACCGAACTGTCGTGTGGTGCCGGCGTCAGCCTGACGGAACGACTCGAAGATAAGTTCGAGCTTGTCGGGCGGGATACCGATCCCCGTATCGCGGATTTCGATGGTCACGTATTCGCTGTCGGCCCCATGAATCACCCCCGACCGGACGTGAATATATCCATTTTGGGTGAATTTCAGCGCATTGGAAAGCAGATTGAACGCGATTTGTCGCAAACGCGCCGGATCGCTTTCGATCCGAGGCGGCGCTTCGCTGACGTCGAGTTCGAAGCCGACACCCTTTGCCGCGGCCTGATCCTGCCACATGCGAGACACGTCGCGCAGCATTGCCGCCAGGTCGACCGGCGCGCGCTCGATCGTCAGATTACCCGTCTCCATCTTGGCAACGTCGAGAATGTCGTCGACCAGCGCGCGCATCGATACGCCGGCGCCGTGCACCACCCCTATCCGGTCGCGCATCGCGGGGTCCAGCCGTCGATCGGCCAACATGACCTGGGTCATACCGAGAATACCGTTGAGCGGCGTGCGAATTTCGTGACTGGTAGTGGCCAGGAATTCGGTCTTGGCGGCCAGCGCCTTGCCCAGAGCAGCGTTGCTCGCTTCGAGATCGATATTGGCCGCGCGCACCTGGTTCCGGCTCTTGCGGATCGTGATCAAGCCGAAGCTCAACATGCCGAACACGACGACCGACACCATGGCGGTCGCGACGAATATCCAGAACTGCGCATCGGCGCGCCTCTTCGCCTCATCAGCCTGAAGCTTGGCGATCTGGAGTTCCTGATTGGCGAAGTCGAACTTCGCGCTCATCAGCGCAGTGTTGTTCGATCGCGCGGTCGTCGTCGTTTTTTCGTCGATCGCGCGAATCACCTCGAGCTCGTGCAGCGCCTGCGGCGTGTCGCCCAGCGCCTTGTAAATGTCATAGGCGGTGGTGTGCGCCTGCCAGAAAGCCACGGTATCGACCGCGCCGCCGGCCAAAGCAAAGGCGCGTTCGATCTTCGCACGCGCATCGGTCAGCTTACCCCGCTCGAACGCGGCCTTGGCGTCGAGCGCCCAGAGCTGGGCAGCATCATCGCGTGAGGAGCTGTCGGTCAGGCGGAAGCCCTGCGCGATCGTCGTTTCGGCATCATCGAGTCTGCCGCCCCATAATTCGTTTCGCGCCAGATTGCGCAACACCATCGCTTCGAGTGCCGGGTTCCGGCTCTGCCGCGCGAACTTGAGCGCTTTCTGAAATTCGACCTCAGCCTCGTCATAGCGTCTCAGCTCGCGCAGAGCGTCGCCGCGGTTACCGTGGATCGTGCTCAGCAATTGAGGATCGCTGCTGCCGACCGCGAGTGCCTTGTCGCTATTCTTGATCGCGCCGTCGAAATCGTTGGCATCGAGATAGATCCCGGCAATGCCGATCAACGCCTTGGCCTGGCCGGTCGTATCGCCGATCGCGCGATAGAGGTCATGCGCCGCTTGATAGTCGCGCAACGCGTTGGCGATATCGGCCTTGTCGGCATTCCAACTGCCCCGGGCGAGCAAGATATCGGCGTTGAGCTTGCTGCCCTTGGCCGCGCGCTCGGTAATGATCAGCGCTTGCGCCAACAATTGACCGGCGGCGGCAGGCTTGCCGCTGAAATTGGAGGCCACACCTTGAAGCCACAGAGCGGTGGCGATCTCGACGTCGCGATCCGGCTCGACCATGCGCTGGGCGAGCTGACGTGCGGCGATCGCCTTCTCCACGGTCAGTTGTGGATTGACGCCCATCGTCGCCTTGACGTCTTCCAGCGCCTTGTCGACCTGTGCCTTGTCAACCGGCGCCGCGTCGCCTTGCGCCACGCATGGCACCGCGACGAGAATCGCAAACAACGTGCAAGCGCGTAGGATCCACCGATTCATGACGTAGCCAGAATGAACGTGCGACGTTAAAACCGCGCTAAGGTCGCCGCGGCCGATTAGGCGAGGCGGCGAAAAGCGGCGGCGCGGAAGCTGGCCCGCGCCGAATCTACCAGCGCGGCGTCCTTGTGGTCGCGCAAGAACTGACGAAACGCCTCGATCTCGACCGGCCGGCTGATAAGATAGCCTTGGATCATGTCGCATCCCATGACGCTGAGCAGCGCCAGCGCCGCGGGAGTCTCGACACCTTCGGCGGTGACTTCCATTTCCAGCGCATGGGCGAGGTCGATGGTCGATCGCACGATCAGCGGGTCGCGGTTGCTGCTGGTCAGCTGCAGGACGAACATCTTGTCGATCTTAAGCTCTCGCGCCGGCAATTCCTTGAGATAGGCAAGGCTCGAAAGACCGGCGCCGTAATCGTCGATCGCAATCGCGATACCGTGATCGGCGAAGATATTGAGGTTGGCGATCGCGCTGACCGGATCGCGAATTACCGAGGTCTCGGTGATCTCGAATCCGAGCGGGACGCCCGCTCTACTGACCATTTCGCACGCACGCTTCACGAACGAAGCGTTGCTCAGCAATTGGCCGGAGATATTGACGAAGATCGTGATCTCCTGGCCGTCGGCCCGGAGATAATGCTGGTCGGTGATGACCTGCTCGATCGTCCACAGCGTCAGCCGGTCGATATCTCGTGAGGTTTCGGCCAGCGGGATGAAGTCGCTCGGCAGGATCAGCCCGCGCGTCGGGTGACGCCAGCGCACCAGTGCCTCGGCGCTTGCGATCTCCTGGCGGCGGACATGCACTTTGGGTTGATATTGCAGGAACAGCTCGCCGCGATCGATCGCGCCCTTGAGCTCACGCTTCAATGCCAATTTGTCGACCATCGGGTCGATCTGCGACAGGTCACGCAACACCAATTGGTTCTCGTTGCGCGATTGAACTAACGCGTCTTCAGCTTCCTCGGCGAGGCGAATGTCGTCCAACGTGCCCGGGGGGCCGGCAGCGATGCCGATGGCAAGATCGATGTGATGCCGTTCGCCGTCGAGGTCGAAAGGCGCGGCCAGCGCTTCGGTCAGGCTGTCGGAGAAGTCTTGAAGTTCCGCAGTGTCGGCGACGCACGTGTCCACTTCAACCGTCCAGCGGCCGATCACAGTAGCCACCACACCAGGCATAGCGTTGGCGATTCGGTCGGCGATATCGAATGCGATGTCGTTCGACCGCGCGACACCGAGATGCCGGCGCAGAAATGACTGGTTGGTCATCTGCGCAAGTGCCTGAACGGCCCAGGGTTTCGTAGCGGACACCTGCGCGAACGGGGTCGCGGCACCGCGCATACGACTCCGCGATGTCGACGAAAGGCCGGCTTGGCCCACCGGCTCATCGACCGGGCTGTTCGGGGTGGGAACGCGCGCCATCACCGCCCTGATACCGCCAAGGGGCTGAAAGAACTCTTAAGCCCGGCAGTCCAAACCTCAGGGAAAACACGTAACTATCCGGAATCGCGATTGCTTTTAAGTTAAAAAACTATTAAGAAACTCGGGTGCCCGGGGTGGGCGCATTAGGAGTAAAGCAATGCTCGCGTTTCTTATCGCGCTCATCCACGGCGAAACCATTCGTCCCTGGTAAAGCGAATTTAGACGGCCCGCTTTTCACCGGTTAATTTGTTGATTCAACAAGTTGGCGGTGAAAGCGGGTCGCTCTGTATCTGGATGGTTGGGCCTCTAGCCGCACCAAAATGGCGACGGAAAGTCGCGTTAAATTAACCTTTTATTAACTTTTCCGAATCGGGCGCTAACCATTACCGCGCCGTTAAACGTCGCGCGAAAAAAATAGCCCCGATATCGCGTGACGCGCTGGTCAGCCGGCGCTGGGTGCGCCTTCCGACCAACCGCCACCGATCGCCTTGAACAAGGCAACAGACAGCTGGCGCAGCTCCGCATCGCTATTCGCCAGGTTTTCCCTGGCGCGCAGGACATCCACCTGCGTATTGATGACGGTATCCTGTGCAACCAGGCCTGCCTGGTATCGCGCCTGATCCGCGGCGGCCGTTCGGTCGGCATCTGCCAGCGCCTGGCGTAACAGCGCGTTACGGCGGCGTTCGGCGTCGATCTTGCTCAACGGGTCCTCGACGTCGCGCAGCGCCTGCAGCACGGTCAGGCGATAATCCTGATACGCTTGCTCACGCTGCTCCTTGCGGATCTTAACATTTGCCTTGCGCTTTCCCCAATCCAGCAGGGGAAAAGTCGCCTGTCCGGTGCCGGTCAGCTGTAGGCTATCGCCCGCGAAGAGACTGCCGAGCGAAGTCGAAATCAGTTGGGCCATGCCGGTCAGGCTGAACTTCGGGTAAAGATCGGCGACCGCGACGCCGATATCGGCGGTCGAGGCGGCCAGATTGCGTTCCGCGGCGCGAATGTCGGGGCGGCGGCGCAGCAGGTCGCTGGGCAATCCCGCCGGAATTTCCGGCGTAGGCACCAATGCTGGTAACGGCCCGGACAATTCCGCCATCAAGGCTTCCGGTGGTTGCCCAACCAGGACGCCGAGCGCGTGCTTGCGCACGTCGAGATCGGCCCTGAGCGGTTCCAGCCGCGCGCGTGTGGCGGTGATGTTGCCGTTCTGCCGGGTAACGTCGATCGACGGCGTCAACCCGACCTTGGAGATATTCGCGGCGATCTGCAGCGCCCTGCCCTGTCGTTCGATTTCGCTGTCGAGCACGGCGATCTGTTCCTGGTCGAGGCGAAGCGCGAAATAGGCGTCGGCGACTTCAGCCGCGAGCGTCACCGCGGCGTCGCGCTGGTTCCACTCTGCCGCCTCGGTCCGCGCCAGCGCAGCTTCGACGCCGCGGCGACCACCGCCGAACACGTCGAGTTCCCAACTCGCGTCGAAGCCGACCGCAAAGGTTTTGATGCTATCCCCGGGCAAGGCGACGCCCGAAGGCGGTCCGCTGTTGCCGCCGCCGGAAAAGGCCCGCGCCAAGGCCGCAAAGCCAGCATTCTTGCTGAACTTCACGTCGGTTGCGTTGGCATCAGCGTTGACCACCGGCTTGTATTGCGCGCGCGCCTGGATCTCGCCCAGCCGCGCCTGGCGCACTCGGCTCGCGGCCGTCGCCATATCGGGATTGTCCTTGAGCGCGCGGTTGATCAAGTCGGTCAGCTTGGGGTCATTGAACGCTTCCCACCAATGCGCCGGATCGATGGCCTGGCCGGGCGGAGGAGCGCCCTGCGGGCCGGCATAGGTCGCCGGCACCGCCAGATCCGGCCTGGTATAATTTGGACCGACGGTGCAGGCGGCGAGCGCCAGCATCGAGACGAGCGAGATCGATTTCTTCAACATCATCAATGTCCCATTCCCCCGCTCGCGCCCTTGCCCGAGTTCATGAAGATGACCACCGGCAGCAGGATCAGGATCAGCACCATCAGCGACCGGAACACGTCGAGGAAGCCGAGCATCGCCGCCTGCCGCTGAACTTGTTGATACAGGATCGCCTGGGGCAGCATGGTCGGATCCCCCAGCCCGGCGAACGCTCCCTTCGCCTTGGCCAGCCAGTCGGTATAATTGGGGTCGAGCGGGTTCAGTTTCTGGACCAATTCGGTCTGGTGACGCTGCATCGCGCCGGCGAGCATCGACTGCGCGGCGGAAATGCCGATCGACCCGCCCAGGTTACGCGCGACGTTGAGCAGACTCGAGGCTTGCGCGGTCTTGTCGCGGGGCAGGCCCTGATAGGCGACCGCGTTGATCGGCACGAACAGGAATGGCAGCGCCATCGCCTGATAGAGCCGCCCCATCGCGGCATCGGCGAAGGTGATGTCGGCGCTGAAATGGGACATGTTCCACAGCGCCGCGGCTTGCACCAGCAAAGCCCCGCCGAGCAGAATCCGGGCATCGACCTTGCCGACCAGCCGGCCAGCGAAGGGCACGGCGACCAGGGTCGCGAGACCACCGAGCGTCAGCGCCAACCCGGCATCGAACGAGCTGTAGCCCATCACTTGCTGCAACATTTGCGGGATGAGCTGGGTCGTGCCGAAGAGGATCAGTCCGGTGATGCCCATGATCAGCGTGGTGATCGCGAAGCTGCGGTTCTTGAACAATTTGAGGTCGACCACCGGGTCCTTATGGTTGAGCTCCCAAAAGATCAGCGCGATCAGCGACACCGCCGAGATCGTCGCCGTCGCCACGATCAGGCCGCTAGCAAACCAATCCTCGCGCTCGCCGCGGTCGAGCGTCAGTTCGAAAAAGCCGAGGCCCAGCGCGACCAGGATCACGCCGATATAGTCGATGCGAAGCCCGCCCTCGAGCCGCTTGGCGCGATCGTCCTTCACCTGTTTGGGCTCGTCGACGAACAAGTCGGCAAGGATCCATGCGCCGATGCCGATCGGCACGTTGATGAGGAATACCCAATGCCAGCTCGACGTCTCGGTAATCCACCCGCCGAGCGTCGGGCCGAGCACCGGTCCGACGACGACGACGATCGCGAAGGCCGCCATCGCCATGCCGCGCTGACGGGGCGGAAACGTGTCGACCAGCATCGATTGCTCGACCGGTGCCAGCCCGCCCCCGCCTATCCCCTGGAACACGCGAGCGATGACCAGGGTCGTCAGGTTGGGCGCGATCCCGCAGACGAACGAGGAGATCGTGAACAACGCGATCGAGATCAGGAAATAGCGTTTGCGCCCGATCGCGTCGGACAGCCAGCCCGAGATCGGGATGACGATCGCATTGGCGACCAGATAGCTGGTCAGCACCCAGGTCGCCTGATCGATGGTGATCGACAGGCCGCCAGCGATATGGTCGAGGCTGACATTGGCTATGGAGGTGTCGAGCACCTCCATGAAGGTCGGCAGCGAGATGATCGCGACGATCAGCCAGGGGTTGAACCGCCCCGCCGCTGATCTGGCGTCATCCCAGCCGTCCTGGCTCGGCGCGGGCTTCGCCGCGCCGGCCGGTGCCGCGGCACTCGCCACCTCAGCGAACCTTGACCGACGGTGTCACCGACATACCGGGGCCGATTGGGTAATTGCGCGGATCGGGATTGCCGTTACCGACGAGGAAATTGATCCGCACCGGTACGCGCTGGACCACTTTCACATAATTGCCGGTCGCGTTCTGCGGCGGCAGGATGGCGAAGGCCTGGCCGGCGCCGCGCTGAATCGAATCGACCCTGCCCTTGAACTCGACATCGGGATAGGCGTCGACCTTGATCGACACCGGCTGACCGATGCGCATATCCTTGAGCTGGGTTTCCTTGAAATTCGCGGTGATCCACATCGTATCGGGCACGATCGCAAGCAGCTGGCTGCCCGGCGCGACGTACGATCCCTTGTTGACCTGGCGGTTGACTACTTGGCCGGAGACGGGAGCGACGAGGCGCAGATTGCCGAGGGTGACATTGGCCTGGGCGACCTGAGCCCGTTTCGCGGCGATCACCGCGCCCGCCGCATCGACCGCCTTGCGGGCGACGGCGATCTGGGCGTCCGCGCTGGCGATCTGGCGCCGTGCGGCGTCGGCCTGCGCCCGCGTCGAGGCGGCGTTGGCGCGTGCCTGATCGAGCTGGGTCGCGGCCACCGCCGAGCGGTCGATCTTCGCCAGATTCTGATAGCGGGCGAGGTCCTGCGCGGCCTTGATCGCTGCAGCGAGAGGCGCCTGCGCTTCGGCCGCCGCCTGATTGCGCGTGGCGGTGGCGCTACTGACTTGCGCCAGGGCCTGTTGCTGCTGGGCTAGAGCCTGGTCCACCCCTGCCCGCGCCTCGGCGAGCTGCGCCTCGGGGCCCGTCGGCTTGATCACCGCGAGCAACTGACCGGCTTTGACGTGGCGGTTGTCGAGATCGGCGACATCGATCAATGTGCCCGCCACTTCAGGAGCGATCCGGACGATATGCGCGTCGACGAACGCGTCGTCGGTCGATTCGAACTGACGCGAGTGCAGGTAATAAAGCGTGCCGCCAATCGCCGCGACCGCCACGACCAGGATCAACACCCAGAAGAACGGCCGGCGATAGATTGGCGTGCTGTCCTTGGCTTTGGCGTCGCCCTTGGTTTCTCCATCGGCTTCGTGCTGGTCGGAGGCCGCCTGTGACTGGGTGTCGTCGCTCATCGCGTTTCCTTTGCTTCCGCCGTCAGGGCATCGAGAATGGCGTTGGTGTTGGCGTGGATACGGGCGCGGATGCGCTGTGCCAGCGCGTCGCCGATCGTTTCGATTTCGAACAGCCGAAGCGCTGAGGCGCGGGCCGAGCGCAGGACCAAAACCTGCCCGAACAGCATCAGGCCAGTGATCCGCGCGTCCTCGTCGTCCTCTATTCCGGTGGCGAGGCAGATGAACCGGATCAATTTCCGCATCATCTGTCCCATCGGCCCGTCGAACAACCGCGCGAACGCGGCCGTGGGCCGCATCTGTTCGCGGACGATGAACAAGCTCCAGCTCTCGGTCTGCTGCGCCATCATCTTGTCGAACAGCGCGTCCAGCATCCCGTGCACGGCCCGACGCGCGCCGACCGCGTCGCCATCGGCGACCTCGACGAGTAGAGCCGGAGACATGCCCTCCGCCATCTTGCTGGAGATATGGTCGGCGGCGGCAAGATAGAGTCCCTCCTTGCCGCCATAATGATAGGTTATCGAGGACATTGCGGTGCCAGCCGCAGCCGCGATCTCTCGGGTACTGGCACCTTCCAGGCCATGCTTTCCGAAAGCGTCTACCGCGATATCGAGGAGTCGCTGCTGGACCATGGATCGCGCAATTAGTTCGTTCGAACGAACAAGCAACCCTTAAATGAAAGGGAGAGCAAAAATCCGCTCTCCCCTCCCCGCGATCAGCCGATCGTCAGCTGACGAATTGCAACAGGATCCAATACAGCCCGCCCGACAGGATCATTGCCGCCGGGAGCGTCAACACCCAGGCGAGCACCATGTTCCTTATGGTGCGAAATTGCAGCCCGGCGCGATTGGCGAGGCTGGCGCCGGCCACGCCCGACGTCAGGATGTGCGTGGTCGAGACCGGCACCGCCATCCTGTCGGCAAAAGCGATCGTCAGGCCGGCGACCAGTTCGGCGGCGGCGCCCATACCGTAGGTCAGGTGGGTCTTGCCGATCCGTTCGCCTACCGTCTTCACGATGCGGCGCCAGCCCACCATCGTGCCGAGGCCGAGCGCGATCGCGACCGCCAGCTTCACCCAGATCGGGATGTAGCGCGTACCCTGCTCCAAATTCTTCTGATAGCCGTCGATTGCCTTGAGTTCCGCCGGTCGGAACCGCGTGCCCGCGTCCTTGGCCTTGGTAATCAGTTTCGACGTATCGAGGACCAGGTACATGTCGTTGCGCAGGTTTCCGGTCGCCGCCGCGGGAATGTTGGAGATGGCGCCATATCCCCGGATCCGCTGGCTGATATCGGCCGACAGAGTCGTGATCGCGCCATAGACTCGCGCATCATTGGCCTTGCGCTGCTGAAGCGCGGCGACGAGCGTGGTGCGTGCATGATCGGTGTTGGGATCGATGGTGCCGGCACGCGTCTCGAACGGCGCCACCCCGGTTTTCGCGGTCTCGATGAACGCCGCCGTCGCGCTGGCCGGCATCGTGCGGTTGAGCGCATAAGCGGTCGGCGCGCAGCCGATCAGGATGAGCATGATCAGGCCCATCCCCTTTTGCCCGTCGTTCGAGCCGTGGAAGAAGCTGACCAAGGTACAGGTGAAGACCAGCAGCGCGCGGATCGGCTTAGGCGGCGGCGCGTCTCCTACCGGTTCCTCGTAAAGGCTGGGCGTGCGGATCACCGCCTTCATCGCGAACAGCAGGAGGAACGCGCAAACGAAGCCGATCAGTGGGCTCCAGAACAGCCCCGAAAGCACGCCATAGGCCTGGCTCCAGTCGACGCCGGCGGTGCCGCCCTTGGAGCCCGAGGAAATGACCTGATTGGCGAGACCGACGCCCAGCACCGAACCGATCAGCGTATGGCTCGACGAATTGGGCAACCCGACATACCAGGTCGCCAGATTCCACAGCACCGCCGCCAACAGCAGCGCGAAGATCATCGCATAGCCGGCGCTGGACCCGACATGCAGGATCAGATCGACCGGCAACAGCGTGACGATCGTATAGGCGACCGCCCCCGACGAAAACAGCACGCCGAGAAAATTGAACGTGCCCGACCAAATCACGGCAAGCGGCGCGGGCATGGAATTGGTGTAGATGACGGTGGCGACCGCATTGGCGGTGTCGTGAAAGCCGTTCACGAACTCGAATCCCAGCGCGATCACCAATGCCACGATCAGGAAGGCGAAGACGTGCGTCGCCATCTGTTCGCCGACATGATGGGTGTCGACCAGGATCGAATAGCCGGCATAACCAAGCGCGCCGACGATCAACGCCGCGAAAACGAATTTCGCAATCGGGTGGTTGGGCTGATCGAGTCGCGGACCCCGTGAGATCAGGCCGGGCTCGGCCGCAAGAGGCACTTGGCTGGAATCAGCCGTCAAATCGGTAGCCATGCTGTCGCCCTGCACGGCTCGTGTGACAAGCTTGTTACAACGCTGTCCCACTGCGGGGCGCGTATTGCCGATTTCTTGAGCCGCCCGGCACTACTTCCTCAGCGGCGGCGCGACGCCGCGAGGCCGATCCAGCTCAACACGCCCGCCGCGGCGAGATACAGGCCGACCCAGCCGAGCCCCCTCGCCGACAATGCCTGTGCCGCGAACGGGGTCAGCGCGCCGCCGATCACGCCGCCGACATTGAAGGCGATCGATGCTCCGGTGTAGCGCACGCGCGCCGGAAATTGATCGGGCAGCCATGCGCCGACCGGCCCGTAAACGAACCCCATTACGAACAATGCCAAGGCCAGGAACAGGCCGGCCAACGCCAGCGGCCCGGCCATCAGCGGCGTGAGCGATATTCCGGCGGCGACCGTCCCGGCGCATCCCCACATCAACACCTTGCGCGGACTCGATCGATCGCTCCACCAACCGGCGATCGCGATGCCGGCGGCCATGAACAATATGGCGATGAGCTGGACGCCGAGAAATGCCTGTTTGGGATGCCCGAGCTTGGTCGTGCCATAACCCAGCGCGAAGGCGGTCGCGATGTAGAAGATCGCGAAGCATGCCACGACCGCGAGCGTCCCGCGCACGACCGCGCCGAAATGCTCGCGCGCCATTTCGCCCAAAGGAACGCTCGGCGGCGGCCCTTCCGCGAGCACGCGCTTGAACGCCGGCGTCTCGCTTACCTTGAGCCGCACCCAAAGCCCCAGCCCGACCAGGATCGCGCTAGCCAGGAACGGCAGCCGCCATCCCCAGTCGCGAAACTGATCGGGCGTCAACGTCACGCCGAGAATGAGGAACAGGCCGTTCGCGGCAATGAACCCGATCGGCGCGCCCATTTGCGGCGCGGTGCCGAACCTGCCGCGCCATCCTTCCGGCGCATTCTCGACCGCCAGCAAAGCCGCCCCGCCCCACTCGCCGCCAAGTCCGAATCCCTGGCCGAAGCGCAGCACGCACAGCAATAACGGCGCCCACCAGCCGATCTGCTGATAGGTCGGCAGGAACGCGATCAGCAATGTCGACGCGCCCATCAGCATCAGGCTGGCGACCAGAGTCGATTTCCGCCCGATCCTGTCGCCGAAATGGCCGAACACCGCGGCCCCGACCGGGCGCGCCACGAACGCCAGTCCGAAGCTGGCATAAGCCGACAGCAATTGCGCGGTGTCGGAGCTCGACGGGAAAAACAGCGGCCCGAGCACCAGAGCGGCGGCGGTCGCGTAGATATAGAAGTCGTAAAACTCGACCGAGGTGCCGACCAGGGCAGCGAGCAGGATGCGGCGATTGGCGATGATCGGGTGCATGCGCCCACTGCACGCAGCCTGCGACAATTTGCAACAATTGCGACATTGTACTGCGACAAAGAGCGCCTACCTAGGGGTTGCTGCGGAGAGTTCTTCCCCTTGCTTGCCGCGGCTTGTTCCGGCCGTCTCCCCTGTCGGCCGGTCCTCCCTGAACTACGGGGCGGTTCCACCTGCGGACCGCCCCCTTTTTTTGCTCTGGTAAACCAGTATTCTCGTCGCGAGCGACTGATCGCGGTTTACAGAAAGTCGGCGAGCGTGAACGCGACCTCGCGCGATTGTCCGCTACGCTCGATCGTCAATACGACCTTGCTGCCCGCGGACTGGTTGATCTTCCTCAATACGTCTCCCCACTCGCCCGCGACGCGGTCGCCCGGCTGGATACCGGCTCCGGCCGCGGGACTGCCGTTTCCTACGGAGGCGACGGTGATGCGTGAGCCGTCGCGATCGAGCCAAAGCCCCGACGGACCATAACGGTAGGGCGGCGAGACCTGGCGACTAGGCTTGATCCACAATTTGCGGCCGCGGGAATCGATCGACATGTTGAACAGGCGAATGAACGAAAGGCCGACAATTCCGTCCAGATTGCTTCCCACATCGTTGCCGAGCAACGAGATCAACGGACGGTCCAGCCGCACTTCGCCCATCGTCATCTCGTTCACCCGCACGATCCGCGCGATCGGCCCGGCACCCCCGATCCCCTTGGGACGGTTCGGCGCGAAAGGCCGACCGTCCCACAATCCCAGCCGCCGCGCGGCCGACTGGTTGAGGGACAGCGTGTTGGGCGAGCCGGTATCCAGCGCGCACCGCACCGGGTGGCCGTCGACGAGGATCGTCGCGACGATCTTGCGCGATCCGCGGTCGGGCTGATCCGCGCGGGGGATTTCGGCATCGGCGGCGACATAGCCCGCGCGGTTGCCGCGGCCGTCGGGGTAAAGGCGCAGTTCGCCCGCGTCGAAATCGAGATCGGTATCGTGCGCGGTCAGAATTCCCGCGGCCAGCGCTCCATAAATGTCCTGCTCGTAGCCGAAACGGAACGAATCCTCGAGCACGACCGACGACTGCCGGATCCCGCCGCCGATGATGAAATCACGCGCAAGATAGATCGCGTACCGGTCGCCCTTGCCACCGATCCCGCGCGAGCCCTCATAGCCCTGCACTGGCAAGTTGAGCTTCTTGGCGAGGTCGGGGCGGACGATGCTCACATAGGTACCGGTGTCGATCATGAAGATGAACGGCCCCTGCCCGTTCATCCCCACCGCGATCAGCACGCGATTGCCTTCGAGCGAGATACTCGCCTTCAGCACGCGCCGCTCCGCTGCCAGAGCGGGCAGCGATCCGACCATCATCCCGCCGGCCATTGCCGCGATCGCCGTCCGCCTATCCAATTCACTCATGCCGATTCCCCCGCCTGCCAGCGCATCTTATCGGGCAAGCGAGCGCGGGAAAACCGTTCGCCGTAAATTCAATCGCTTGCGACACTTTGATACAAAGCTGACACGTCGCTGCGACAACTCGCGCTCACAGCGCCGCTCGCGGTAGGCCCCTTGCATACCGCGAGCGCCGGTTCATCCCCATGTGCCGGCTCTTCCCGAACTGCGGGGCGGTTCTCCCCTGGACCGCCCCGATTTTTCGCTCTCAATATTGGCCGTAGCGCCCGCGCACCGATGCCAGCAGCGCCGCCGGATCATAGCCGACGCCATCCTTGAACACCGTCTCGACATTCTCGATGTCGGCGATGCGCCGCGACGGGTCGCCACGGACGAGCAGCAGATCGGCATGCTTGCCGACCGCGATCGAGCCGATGCGGTCGGCCAGCCCCAGATAGATCGCACCGTCGAACGTACCGATGCGGATCGCCTCGATCGGCGAAAACCCTGCGTCGACCAACAATTCGATTGCGCGCTGATCGCCGAATCCCGGCAAGACATGCCCGTCGCCGGTGGGATCGGGGCCGGCCAGCAACAGGCCGCCGGCGGCAACGAAGGCGCGTTCCATCGCGAGCTCGTTGGTCCACAACGTCGCCAGTTCGGCCCGCGCAGCGACGCTGCGGCGACCGACACGGGCGAACCCATAAAGATACGCCGTGCGCGCCTCCACGGTCAGCAGCTCCAATTGGCGCGGAGGCAGGATCTTGTAGGAAGGCGAAGCATCCTCGAACACGGGCAAGGTCGATGTGACCGCGACATGGTGGTCGACCAACTGCTTGATCAGCGCCGCGCCAGCCGCGCTGCCGGGCGTCATCGCAGTCAAGGTCGGATCGCCGCCGCTGTCCGGGCAAGTATCCGGCGTCTTGCCCGGATCGAGCTGGGTATTGACGAAGAAACCGTGCTCAAGATCGTCGATGCCGAGCGCGGCCGCCTCGGGATAGGTTACCGAACAGAGGTGTCCGGTAAGCTTCAGTCCGCGACGATGTGCCTCATCGATCGCCGCCTTGAGCTCGTCGCGGGTAATATTCATATACGCCTTGAACGAGGTCACGCCGTGATCCGCCCAAAACGCGACGACGCGGCGGGCATCGTCGGCATCCTTCAGCCGTTGCATCTGGATGAACGGGCTGCTGGCGCCTTCAAGATAGGGACCGGTCACGTCCATGTGCGGACCGGGCAGGTCACCATGGTCGATCGCCCGCTTGATATTAGCGTCCGTTGCCGGCTCGACCGCGCCGGTCGTGCGCATCGTCGTCACGCCCGCCGCCAGATACATTCGGGGCGAGCTGAACGCCATTTCGGGGACCATGATCGGCGGTTCGGACTTGCCCTCGGACGTCAGATTGGGCCGCGCAGCATAATACATATGGTCGTGCATCCCGACGATGCCCGGCATCACCGTCAGTCCGGTCGCATCGATCACGCGATACCCCGCCGGCACCGCGTCGCCGCCGGCGCCGACCCCTGCGACTTTGCCGCCATCGATCAGCACCAGGCGATCGTCGGCCGCGGGAGCGCCGGTGCCGTCGATCACCCGGACGTGCGCGAGCGCTATCCGGCCCGCGCCGTATTTGACGAACGGCGCGACCGCTTTATCAGGCGCTGCGGGCGGCGGCAGGATCGCGGCCGCCATATCGACCTTCGCCGGCGTCGCGGCAGCGCCCAGCAACAACGCCGTCAGCGGAATAAACCGTAGCATTATCCGATGCCTCCCCAGATCGTCGATGCGCCGAGGATGCGCCGTTCGGTCGCGGAGGGCAATCGCGGGACGCAGCCGGCCTTGCCGCCTCCAGACTGCGGCGCCATGCTTGCGGCGATGACCGATACGCCCTCCGTCAAGCGCCTCGCCGCCGCGGCCAGTGCCTGGCGCTCGGCGCCGGACGATGCCGCTGCGCGTACCCGGCTGGCGGTGCTGCTGTGGCGACGGCCCGATTTGGCCGACGCGTCCCACCTGCCGGCGATCGCGGCGATGATCCGCGACCCGCAGATCGACCCCGCGCAGTTCGAGCGCGCAGGCTGGGTCGCGCTCGGTCCGACGCTACCCGATCCCGCCGATCCACAGACCGCCGCGCTCTGGCTCGAACATAGCGATCTCGCCATCGCGCTGATCGAGGAAACACAGGTCGCCGATGCCGCCGCCGAGCATTTGCTGAGCGCGGTGCGCCGCTGGCTGTTGGTCGAACGCAAGACTGGCGCTTTTCCTCGCTTGGCGGCGGCGCTGCTCCGGCAAGCGGCGATCAACGGCGGTGCCTGGCCGTTCGACGCGGAGGAGCGCGCTGCGCTTACTGCAGCACCCGATTTTCTTGCCGCCTATTTGCCGGAACCGCCGGGCACGATGGAGGGGGATTTCGCCGCGCCGGTGACGCGCGCGGTGGCGGCGCAATATGGCCGCTGGCCCTATCCGGTGTGGCAACGGGCGAATGCGGTCACAACGCGGTCGCTTGGCGAGTCAATCCGCGCCGGCGGACCCGACGCGCCGATCCTGCCCGATCGGCCCAACGTCCTGGTCGCCGGTTGCGGCACCGGGCGCGAGGCGTTGAGCATCGCCCGCATGGCGCCCGATGCGACGGTAACGGCGATCGAGCTCAGTGAGACCTCGCTCGCCGTCGCGCGAGCGCGCTGCGCCGGGCAAGCCAATTTGCGGTTGCTGCGGCACGACCTCCATGCCGTCGCCGAACTCGGCCAACGATTCGACTATATCGCCTGCTCCGGCGTGCTCCATCATCTCCCCGATCCCGAGGCCGGCTGGGCGGCGCTGGTCGACGTGCTGGCGCCAGGCGGCGCAATGCAGGTCGCGATGTACAGCCGGATCGCGCGATTGCAGGTCGCCGCGGCGCGGATGCGGCTGGGTACGCTGACGCAGGAACCGATCAGCGACGATGTGATCCGCGAGGCGCGCCGGAAGCTGATCGCGGCACCGCTACCCAGCGTCACCGAGTCGCGCGATTTCTTCAGCACCGCGGGCGTTCACGATCTGCTGTTCCACGTGCACGAGGATTGCTTCGACATACCCCGGATCGAGCGAGCGACCGGTGCGCTGGGCCTCAAATTGCTCCGCTTCCAGCTGCCGACACCGGAGGACGCCAAGCAATATCGCGAGCTCGCGCCGCACGATCCGCTGCACCGCGACTTCGCGGCTTGGCACGCCTATGAAATGCGCCACCCGTCGACCTTCGCGGGGATGTATCGCATGACGCTCGCCCGCGCGTCCTGACGGTTGCCCCGCCGGGCGCCGTTCCCTAAGTGTTCACGCGTGACCGACCCTGCCCCCGCCTCCCTTCCCGACGATCCGCCCTATCTGCGCGGCCTCAATCCGCCGCAGCGCGAAGCGGTGCTGACCACCGACGGCCCGGTGCTGGTGCTGGCCGGGGCGGGCACGGGCAAGACCGCGGCGCTGACCGCGCGGCTCGCGCATCTCCTCTGGACGCGCAAAGCCTATCCGTCCGAAATCCTCAGCGTGACCTTCACCAACCGCGCCGCGCGCGAGATGAAGGAGCGTGTCGGCCGGCTGGTCGGCGACGCGGTCGAGGGGATGCCGTGGCTCGGCACTTTCCACGCGATCGGCGCGAAGATGCTGCGCCGTCATGCGGAATTGGTCGGACTGCACCCCAATTTCACCATCCTCGACACCGACGATCAGCTTCGCCTGCTCAAGCAATTGATCCAGGCCGCCGACCTCGACGAGAAACGCTGGCCCGCGCGCCAACTTGCCGGGCTGATCGACGAGTGGAAAAACAAGGGACTGACCCCGAAGGACGTCGATGCCGGCGAGGGCGAACGCTATGCCAATGGCCGTGGCGCCCAGCTTTATGCGGAGTATCAGGACCGGTTGCGCGCGCTCAACGCCTGCGACTTCGGCGACCTGTTGCTGCACATGCTGACCATCCTGAAGACCCATCGCGAGGTGCTGCAGCTTTACCAGCAGCGCTTCCGCTACATCATGGTCGACGAATATCAGGACACGAATAGCGTCCAATATCTCTGGCTCCGCCTGCTGGCGCAGGAGCGCAAGAATATCTGCTGCGTCGGCGACGATGACCAGTCGATCTATTCGTGGCGCGGCGCGCAGGTCGAAAACATCCTGAAGTTCGAGAAGGATTTCCCCGGCGCCAAGGTGATCCGGCTCGAACAGAATTACCGCTCCACGCCGCACATCCTGGCGGCCGCGTCGGGGGTGATCGCCAACAATTCGGGCCGGCTCGGCAAGACCTTGTGGACCGAGCATAACGAAGGCGAGAAGGTGAAGGTGCTCGGCGTCTGGGACGGGCCCGAGGAGGCGCGCCGCGTCGGCGACGAGATCGAGGCCGCGCAACAGATTCGCGGCGCCAGCCTGGACGACATCGCCATCCTGGTCCGCGCGCAGCATCAGACGCGCGAGTTCGAAGACCGCTTCATCTCGATCGGCATGCCCTATCGCATCGTCGGGGGTTTCCGTTTCTACGAGCGCCAGGAAATCCGCGACGCCCTCGCCTATCTCCGCGTCGTCGCCCAGCCGGCCGACGACCTGGCGTTCGAGCGCATCGTCAACACCCCCAAGCGCGGCCTGGGCGACAAGGCACTGGCCAAAGTCCACCAGCTCGCCCGCGCCGAACAGGTCCCGCTGACCACCGCGGCGGCGCGCATCCTCGACACCGACGAGCTCACCCCACAGGCGAGACGCGCGCTCGGCAATCTGGTGGGCGACATCGCCCGCTGGCGCGGCATGCTAAATAATTCCTCCCCGAGCTCGCTCGGGGAGGGGGACCAGTTAGCGCAGCTGACTGGTGGAGGGGCCGTCCCCCATTCAGAACTCGCGCGCGTGATCCTCGACGAATCCGGCTACACCGCCATGTGGCAGAACGAGAAATCCGCCGAAGCCGCCGGCCGCCTCGAAAACCTCAGCGAACTCGTCCGCGCGATGGAGGAGTACGAAACGCTCGGCGCGTTCCTCGAACATGTCAGCCTCGTCATGGACAATGAGGCGCAGGCCGATGAGGCCAAGGTCACGATCATGACCATCCACGCCGCCAAGGGGCTCGAATTCGACACCGTATTCCTGGTCGGCTGGGAAGAAGGCCTGTTCCCCTCGCAACGCGCGCTCGACGAGGGCGGGCTGACCAGCCTCGAGGAGGAACGCCGCCTCGCTTATGTCGCGATCACCCGCGCCCGCCGCCGCGCGATCATCATCCACGCCGCCAACCGCCGCATCTATGGCCAATGGACGTCGAGCATCCCCAGCCGCTTCGTCGGCGAACTGCCGGACACGCATATCGAGAGCGAAAGCAGCATGTCGGGCGGCGAAAGCCTGTGGCGCGCGAACTGGAGCGAACGGAGCGATCCGTTCGCGGATGTCGGGCGTGGGACCGGGCGTGGGCCGGGATGGCAGCGCGCGGCGGGCACGCTCAACGCGGCCAAGCCGGGCGGCGAGTGGCAGAGCCGGACCTTTACGCGCGAGCCGGCGCGAGTGGTCGAGAGCCGCGCGAGTGCGGTGAGTTTGGGGAATAAGGGTCGGTCCGATCTGAACCTAGGAATGCGAGTATTCCACCAGAAGTTCGGTTACGGAGTGATCGCCGAGATCGAAGGCAACAAGCTCGAGATCGATTTCGAGCAGGCTGGGCGTAAGCGGGTGATGGATAGTTTTGTAACGGTGGGGTGAGGTGACTAACGAGGGAAAACATTCTCTTGAAAGCCAATTTGGTCAATGTGCGTTATGCCTCAAACATGGGCAGTTGCGTACGAGTCATATCATTCCAGCTTTTGCGTTTCGTTGGCTTCGATCCAGATCAATTACAGGGCATATAAGGGGAGTTACCGCCCCCAATCTGCGGATACAAGATGGGGAAAAGGCGCGACTGTTGTGCAGTGACTGCGAACAACTTTTCTCTCGGGAGGAGGCCGCATTTTCTTCCCTACTTTTCAAGCCGGTCTTGCGAGGCGAAGAGCGAGTAAACTATTCCGCGTGGCTGTTGCGGTTTTGTACCTCTGTGTCATGGCGGGTGCTTAAACACTGTAAAGGTCAAAATCCTGACACAGAATATACCGCAGAGCAGGAGAAGCTGGCAGTCGACGCTGAGAGGACTTGGGCACAATTCCTACAAGGAGAAATTCCGCATCCTGGCCAATTTGAGCAGCATCTTTTGGTTTTTACCGAGGTCCACGGAGAACCGGCTCCGCACTTGCCCGACAACCTAAATCGGTACATTCTCGGCGGCGTTGAGATGGATATAATAGGCGGTAAGCAAAGTCTTATGACCTTTGCCAAGATCGGCCGATTTGCGCTTTTTGGCATCGTCCAGCCCCCAGCAGGGAAATGGGTTAACACTAAAGTTCATGTTCGTGATGGAACTGTCCGGCCCGGCGTTTTTCAGGCCTCCGCAGAAATCGGCGATTTTCTGTTAAGCCGGGCACGGCAAACGCGTGCCGCCGTCTACGACAAGATGTCTCCAGTTCAGCATCAAAAGGTGCAAGATCAATTAGCCGCAATTATTTTGGCGGATCCCGAAGCCTTCATGCGATCAGACCATGGAAAGGCGATTTTGGCCGATGCGAAGATGTTTGGAGAGAATGCCATCCTTTTAAAACGCTAGCCCACATAGCGCCTGCCCAACCACCGATCCCCCATCCAAACCAACAACGCCCAAGCTGTCCCGAAACACCACCCAGCCAGCACGTCGCTCGGCCAATGCACGCCGAGATACACCCGGCTCATCCCGATCAGCACCGCGAGCGCGCTGAAGAACGCGACCACCGCCACGCTCCCTGCCCTGCCCCGCCAACCGCTGTGGTCGATCCCCTCCGCCAGCATCAATGCGAGCGTCAGATAGACGGCCGACGAGATCATCGCGTGGCCGCTGGGGAAGCTGGCATTGGTCACCTGGACCAGATGCGGGACGAGTTCGGGCCGCGGGCGAGCGATCCAGTGCTTGAGCAGGCCGTCGATCACCGAACTGCCGATCAGCGATAGCGCGATCCCCGCCGCCTCCGACCTTTTGCCCGCGCCGATCAGCCAGGCGATGCCGGCCACGCCGAACAGCCACAGCAAGGTGTAACCGCCGAGCGCGCTGATATCGACCGCCGACTGCAACAGCCATGACGGCCCGATCGGGGTCTGCGGATGCCCCGGCACCCGGAGCGCGAGCAACAGGCGGGTGTCGAAGGAGAACCCCTCCCCTTCGATCAGCTCGTCGGCCAAGTGCACGCCGAATAGGAGCAGCGACACCGCGAACAGGACGAGCGCGGGCCAGGCCCAGCCGCCGCGTCGCGCGGGGGTGGTCACATGTTCGATATCGTCCGCGTCGGCCATCTATCCTCCAACGCGCGAACCCTCGCATGGCTGCCAGGTCGGCGCCAGACATCTCCCCTCCCGTTTACGGGAGGGGTTGGGGGAGGGCATGTTGCGACGACCGCCGACCGACATGCCCTCCCAGCATCGCTGCGCGGTCGCGCCTCCAACTCCGATGGCGAATGTGAACCTGTCAGAGACGGGTCGTTCAGGAACCATAACGCCTGCGAACCGTAGCGTTAGGAACGGTCCATATCGGACCAGGAGAGGTTACATGAAAACGTTCCTGATAGCGGCTGGCCTGATGGCCACCATGCTGGGCGTTACGCCAGCGGTTGCAGCGCCCGCCGCGGGCAACGCGCCGGGGATCGAAGCACCGCAGTCGCGCGGCGACTGGCGTGATAATCGGCGCGATGATCGCGGAATGGATCGGCGCGATGACCGCGGCGACCGCCGGATGGATCGTCGCGACGATCGCCGTGGCGATCATTGGAACAATGGCCGACGCGACGGTCGCCAGGATCGCTGGAACAACGGTCGCGGCAATCGCTGGGGCTGGAATGCGCGCCGTTGCCATAACGAGCGCCACCACGGCCGCTGGGTCCGCGTCTGCGGGCGTAACTGGCGCTGAACGAACGATGGGGGCGGCCGGTTGGTCGCCCCTTTTCATTTCACCACAAATTCTTGCCGTCGATCACCGTCACTGGCCAGCGATCTCGACCGCGTTGCGCGCGATCGTCTCGGATCAGCCCTCTACCGCCATCAGCGTCGAGCCGACGAAGCGCTCGTCCTCGGGCTCGTAGACCGAACTGGTCACGAAATCGCGCTCGTCGAGCCGCAGGCCGACCAGGCCGTCGAGCTTGAACAGCCCGACCTTTTCCTCGCGCGGGCGCTGCCCGTCGCGCTCGATCGTCACCGCGGCGACGTAGAGCGCGTCATTCTTGGTGAACAATGCGTGCGGCGCCAGGATCACCGCCATGCGGTTATAGGTCGCCGCGACGCACTTCTTGCGAACGATCCCTTCCAGGATGACGGGAGCGCCGCCATTCGGGGCGGGATCGGTTTTCTCGGCGAGGTACATGACTCGGATATAGCGTATATGCTGCATTGCAGCAAGAATGGATGCGTTGGGACGTGTCTAAGGGAAGGTTTCTCTCCCCTCCCTTCCAGGGAGGGGCTGGGGGTGGGTGCGCGTGTCTGCGCGCTTCAGAGATTCATCAGTCCACCACCAGAAAAGCAACGGACGAGGCATCGAGCCTCGCCCGTCGCTCGACCCACCCCTTAATCCCCTCCCTTGCAGGGAGGGGTGCCTTGGTCAGTCGTCGCGTACCTCGATCGTCACCCGATCAGGGTAGAAAGCCAGGCAATCGCGGATCTCGGCTACAGCGTCATGCGGTTCTTCATAGGTCCAGATCGCATTCTCGCCGCGATCGATCCCGGGAATCGAGAAATAGGACGCCTCGCCCTTATACGGGCACCAGCTGTGATGATCGGTGCGCTCGATCGCCGCGAGATCGGCGTCGGCGCGCGGAATATATTGCACCGCGGGATAGCTCGCTTCCTTGAGCGTCAAGGCGCCGCGCGTGTCGGCGATTACCTTGCCGCCGGCGCTGACGACGACGCGCTTTGGGTTGGGCGTCACGGTGATCGGATGATCGGGGCCCGGGATCAATGTGCGGCGGGCAGTGGCGGTATCGGACATTGGCGATCCTCCTTGGAATAGCCGGTCAGATGGGTCCGCCCCCTGCCCCACTCAATAGCCGCTCATCGAATAAGGCCGCGACGCGATGCTCCCTCCCCATGCCTTGTTGGGAGTCGCCGACATCGTGAAGCGCAGCGTCCCGCCGCGCATGATCTCGTCATGCCCGATCCACACGCGATCGAGCGGCTTGCCGTTGAGCATGACTGCACCGACATAGCGGTTGGCCGGCGACATGCCGTCGGCAAGTATTGTGAAGCGCTTGCCATTGGGCAGGTTGAGCGTCGCGCGGTCGACGAACGGACGGCCGATGACATATTGTCCGCTGCCCGGCGCCACCGGGTAGAAACCGAGCGAGGTGAACACCAGCCAGGCCGACATCTGGCCGAGATCGTCATTGCCCGCCAGGCCATCCGGGGTCGGCTTGTACTGGCTGTCGACGATCTGCTTGAGGCGCTCCTGCGTCCGCCACGGCGCGCCGGCATAGGCATAGAGATAGGCGACATGGTGGCTCGGCTCGTTGCCATGGATATATTGGCCGATCAGCCCGGCGATGTCCTCGGCATGGCTGTAATCGACCTTCGAATTGTCGAAATCGAACATCGCGTCGAGCTTCTTGACCGTCGCCGCGTCGCCGCCGAGCAGTTTGATCAAGCCGCCCTGGTCGTGCGGCATGAACCACGAATATTGCCAGGCATTGCCCTCGGTATAATCCGATCCATAGTTGATCGCGGTCGGGTCGAACGGGGTGCGATAGCTGCCGTCGCTCTTGCGCGCGCGCAGCCAGCCGGTCTGGGTGTCGAAGCTGTTGCGCCAGAACGCGGCGCGCTTCTCGAACGTCTCCGCGACATCATTGCGCCCGAGCTTCCGCGCCATCCGCGCGATCGTCCAGTCGTCGAAGGCATATTCGACCGTCTTCGACGCCGCTTCCGGCTCGCGGTCGATCGGCACGTAGCCTAGCTTCATATAGTCGCCGAGCCCGCCATAAGGCGCATAGGTGGCACTCGCGACCATCGCATCGAGCGCCTTGTTGGCGTCGAAGCCCTTGATGCCCTTCAGATAGGCGTCGGCGATCACCGGCACGGCGTGATAGCCGATCATGCACCAGGTCTCCTGCCCCTGAAACTGCCAGATCGGGAGGATACCGTACGGGCTCTCGTCCTTGCTCGCGAGCAGCGAGCGCACCACGTCGGTCGAGGTCTGTTGCGGCTGGACGATGGTCAGCAGCGGGTGTTCGGCGCGGAACGTATCCCACAGCGAGAAGGTCGAGCGGAAGGTGAAGCCCTCGGCCTTGTGGACCTGATCGTCGGGCCCGCGATACCGGCCATCGGCATCGCCCGCGATGCTCGGCGCCATCATCGCATGATAGAGCGCGGTATAGACCGATTTGCGGATGCCCGGCTCGGCCTGGATGTCGACCGCGTCGAGCGCCTTGGCCCAGGCCGCTTCGGTCTTCGCGCGGATCGCGTCGAACCCGCCGGGCTCGCTGTCGAGGTTGCGGATCGCGCCGTCCTCATCGACGCTGGAGATCGCTACCCTGACCTCGAGCGGCGCGTCGAGCCGGCCGAAATCGAGCCGTGCGACCAGCGCCCTGCCCTTGATCTCGGCGATGTCGCTGCCGGTGCGGCCGGGGCCCTTGAAGCCCTTGTACGGAATATCGGTCTCGCGATTGACGAACTCGTGGCCGGTCAGCGGCCGCGAGAAGCGCATCGCGAAGAACAATTTGCGCCCCGGCGCCCAACCGCGCGTCTCGCGCCCGCCGGTCAGCGTACCGTCGGCGCGGAGGCGGACCGACGACCAGGACACCTTGCCGGGATAATTGTACAGGCTGGAGCGCAGGTCGAGCACGAGGTGGGCGGGATTACCCCGCTCGAACGTATAGCGGTGGACGCCTATCCGTGTCCCGGCGGTCAGCTCGGCACGCACGCCGGCATCGGTCAAATTGACCGCATAATAGCCGGGCGACGCGACTTCGCCCTGATGGCTGAAGCGCGATCGGTAGCCGCTGCCGGGCTTGGCTGGATCGCCCGGCTCGAGCGGCACCGCATCGCCCGACACCGGCATGACCAGGAAATCGCCGAGGTCGGAATGGCCAGATCCCGAGAAATGCGTCTGGCTGAAACCCTGGATCGTCGGATCGTCGTAGCGATAGCCGGCGGCGTGGCCATAACAGGTGCGGATCACGCACGTCGCGTCGGTATCCGGCGACACCTGCATCATCCCGAACGGCGACACCGCGCCGGGGAAAGTATGCCCCTCTCCCCCCGTCCCGATGAACGGATCGACCGCGGCGACGGCGCCCGACGGCGCGGCCTGAGCGATCGGGGAGAGGACCAGCCCGCACATGGCGACCATGGCGGGCAAACGGCGGGAGAGGAGCATCGGCATGCTCAGCTTCAAGCACAGGGCGCGCTTCGCGCCAAGGCGCCCATTGCGCTGTTCGCGCGATTTGGTTCACGCTAAGGCGCTAAGGCGCTAAGGCGCTAAGGCGCAAAGAGATTCGGACTCACGCGGAGGCGCGAGGGCGCGGGAGTGACTCATATGGCTGTGCCAGCAGACTTTAACCGTTGGCCACATTAGAAAGAGAGCGCTTACGCGCGCTAACTCCTTCTTTGCGCCTTCGCGCCTTTGCGCGAACAAAAAGACCTCCGCGCCTCCGCGTGAACCGAAACCCGGAAGCATCTACGCATTGGGCCTGCGTGATTTAGGGTTGCCGCATCCCGATCCCCGGGAGCATGGACCTGCGCATGCCGCATCCGCTCGTCGCTCGCCTGAACCTCGCCCCGCATCCCGAGGGCGGATGGTTCCGGGAGACGATGCGGACGTCCGATCCGCACGGCGGCCGCGATCTCGCCACGGCGATCCTGTTCCTGCTCGATTCCGGCGAACGCTCGCACTGGCACCGGGTCGACGCCGCCGAATTGTGGATCTGGAACGATGGCCAGCCGCTCACGTTGCTGATCCATGACGATGGCGAAACGCGCGACCACCGCCTGGGCCCCGACAATCCGCAAGTGCTGGTTCCGGCCAATGCCTGGCAGGCGGCCGAACCGCGCGACGGCTGGGCATTGGTCAGCTGCGTGGTGACGCCGGGCTTCGATTTCGCCGGTTTCGAACTGGCGCCGCCCGGATGGAGCCCGGCATGAGCGAGCATATCGACCTCCACGACCCCGAAATAGAGCCCGCGCACAGCGATGGCGTGGACCTGCCGCGGCGCTATCTCGCTATCGGCGCCTTATGCTGCGGGACTGCTTTGATCATCATCGACGGCGGCATCGCCAATGTCGCGCTGCCCTCGATCGCGCGCGACCTCAAGGTCGATTCGAGCTCGGTCGTCGCGATCGTCACCGTCTACCAATTGATGCTCGTCATGCTGCTCCTGCCCTTCGCCGGGCTCGGCGAACGGATCGGCCTGAAACGCATGTATCAGGTCGGGCAGCTGATCTTCACGGTCGCGACGTTGCTCTGCTTCTTCGCCAAGAGCCTGCCCTTCCTGCTCGTCGTCCGTGCAGCGCAGGCGATCGGCGCGGCGGGCGCCCTCAGCGTGTCATCGGCGCTGATCCGCTCGACCTATCCGTCGCAGCAATTGGGCCGTGGCTTGGGGATCAACTCGGTAATCGTGTCGAGCTCGGCCGCGGCCGCGCCGACGATCGGCGGGTTGGTGCTGGCCGTCGCGCCATGGCCCTGGGTGTTCGCCTGCGCGATTCCGTTCGCTCTGCTCAGCTTGCTGCTTGGCCGCGCGCTGCCCGATCCGAAGCCGCGCCACGCCAATTTCGACCTGCTCGGCGCGGTGATGTGCGCGGCGATGTTCGGGCTGATCATTGGCGGCGCGGAAAGCGCGGTACACGGCGATAGCCCGATCGTGTCGGCCGCGATCGTCGCGACCGGCGCGCTGATCGGCTATTATTTCGTCCGGCGCGAACGCGGCGACGCCAATCCGATCCTGCCGCTCGATCTGCTCGACCGCCCGGTCATCGCGCTGTCCGTGATAGGCGCCTACACCGCGTTCATCGCGTCGATGACGTTGCTGTTGTCGACGCCGTTCCGCCTGACGCAGGAATTCGGCTTCAGCGCGGCAATGGTCGGCGCGGCGATCGCGCCCTGGCCGCTGACCAACATGATCGTCGCGCCGATGGCGGGTTGGCTGTCGGATCGCATCCCCGCCGGGCTGCTCGGTGGCATCGGCATGTGCATCAGCATCACGGCGTTGCTGCTGATCGCCTTCCTGCCTCCCCATCCCAGCTATTTCGACATCGCCTGGCGGATGGCGTTGTGCGGATCGGGGTTCGGTACCTTCATGCCTCCCAATGCGCGCCTGATCATCGGCAGCGCCCCACGCGAGCGCGCCGCGGCGGCGGGCGGCCTGATCTCAACCGTGCGCCTGACCGGCCAGACCACGGGCGCGACCGTGGTAGCGCTCCTGCTCGCGCTGGGCGTCGGGTCGGGCCGCGTCCCCCCGCTGGTGTCGGTCGGACTCGCCGCGGTCGCGGGTCTGTGCAGCATCGCGCGCCTACGCCCTTCGATCCGCAACCCGACGCGGACCGAAGTGCAGAGCGACGTGCCGACGCTCAAGACGACGCGCTGAAGACCTCACACTCCCACTCGAGTAGGCGGGTGAGGGGTCCCGGCGAACCATTGCGCAGACACGCAAAATCGGCATGACAGTGCAATGAGCGACACCCAGCGCAGCATCGTGATCCTCGGCGGCGGCACCGCCGGGTGGATGGCGGCCAATCTGCTCGCGCACCATCTGGCACAGGCAGTCAAGATCACCGTGATCGAATCCCCGGAGATCGGGATCGTCGGCGTCGGCGAAGGTTCGACGCCACAATTGAAAGCCTTTTTCGACACGCTCGGCATCGCCGAAGCCGAATGGATGCCGCGCTGCAACGCGACGTACAAGACCGGGATCGGCTTTCGCGGCTGGTCCGAAGTGCCGGGGTTCGAGGGCTATTTCCACCCCTTCCCCACCGAACTCGACGGCTTCACCGCGCCAGCCTTTTTCATCAATGCCTATGCGCGGCGGCACAATGCCGATGTCTGGGCGCACCCCGATCGCTTCTTCCTGCCGGCGGCGCTCGCTGCCCGGCGACTGGCACCGCTCGTCCCTGAAAGCTTCCCGTTCGGGATTGGCTATGGCTATCATTTCGACGCGCATCTGGTCGGCGCTTTCCTGCGCGACCACGCGATCCGATTGGGCGTCCGCCACCTTCAGCATCGTGTCGTCGATGTCGCGGTTGCCGATGGCCAGGTCCGCCACCTCGTCGCCGAGGACGGTGTCATCATCGTCGGCGATTTCTTCATCGACTGCAGCGGCTTCCGCTCGGTGATCGCGCAAGGAGCGCTGGGCGTCCCGTTCCTGCCGTTCGGCGCCAATTTGTTCAACGACAGCGCAGTGGTGATGCCGACGCCGCGCGATCCCGGCGGGACCAATTGTCAGACCATCTCGACCGCGATGCGGCATGGCTGGGCTTGGGACATCCCGCTCACCAGCCGAACCGGTAACGGTTATGTCTACGCCAGCGATTATTGCTCGGCGGATGATGCGGAGACCGAGTTGCGCGGGCATCTCGGGCTGCTCGACTCACCCGTCGAGGCGCGCCACCTGAAGATGAAGGTTGGCCGCGTCGCCGAAAGTTGGGCGGGCAATTGTCTCGCGCTCGGCCTGGCGCAAGGGTTCATCGAACCGCTCGAGGCGACTGCGCTGCACGTCGTGCAGGTGACCGTCGATGGATTTCTCTACGCCTGGCGCGACGGCGATTTCACGCCCAAGCTTCGCGACGAGTTCAACCAGATGATCGCCGCGCGCTACGAAGGCATTCGCGACTATATCGTGTGCCATTATCGCATGAACCGGCGCACCGACACGGACTATTGGCGCGACAACGCTACGAACCAGCATCTTTCGGACTCGCTCAAGGCGATCATCACCTGCTGGTTCACTGGCGGCGATCTCGAACAGGAGATCATGCAGCAAGGCATCGCAAGCTATTATCCGCCGCAATCGTGGCATTGTCTGCTCGCCGGCTATGGGCAGTTTCCCGATCCGGCGCGGATCTCGTCGGACGTACCGCGCCCGCCTACCGACATGGCAGCGATCGATGATTTCATCGCGAGGTGCGCGCTGAACTTTCCGTCGCACGATGAGGCGTTGGCGGCGTTGGGCGTCGACTAACCACTCCCGCTTACGGCGGGGTGAAATCAGAAGCTTGCGAGAAGAAATCCGAACATCGCGTCCGACGCGGGAGTAAATCCCGCGTCGTCGCTCGGGTTGGTTTCACCAACCCGCCGGCCGGACGGTCGCGTCGCTACGGCGACCGGCGAGCAGCTCTGCTGCTCGCCTCGCTCCGTCAGAACACCGACTTCGCTTCGGTCCCCATCATCGCGCCGCGCACCAGCGGGATCGGCGGGCCGCCATAGGACAGGAACTGATCGTGGAACTGCTTCCACGCCTTGCGGCCGCCGCGCGTAGCGGTCCAGTCGTCACGCAGCTTGCGGATCATCAGCTTGCCCAGCGTGTAGTTGAGATACGCCGGATCGTACGTCCCGCGCGCCGCCTGCTGATCCGAATTGCCTTCGTCCTGATAGCATTGCTCGCGGAACATCTTGAACGAATCCGCCTGGGTCATACCGCGCGCATGCATGCCGATCGCCGACAGGTAGCGGCAATCGCGCAGCAAGGCGTTGGACAGCTCGCCGATATGCGTCTCGGGATCGCCATTCCCCAGCCCGGCATCCCACATCATTTCCTCGGCATAATGCGCCCAGCCCTCCGCATAAGCATAACCCACGAACAGCTGACCGAAGAGCGACGGTGAGCGATTGGCGTGGAGGAACTGGACGAAGTGCCCCGGCATCACTTCGTGGACCGAGGTGAACAGCAGGTCCATCTTGCCCGGCACGAAGCCGAGTTGCTTCGCCTTGGGCCAGCTCGGGTCGGGCGGTGAGATGTAATAGACCGACGGAATGCCCTTATCGAACGGCCCTGGGGGATCGATATAGGCCGAATTCTGCCGGTTATAGGGTGGACTTTCCTCGACCAAAGCCTGTTCGGTGCCGGGGATCGAGACGATGTCGTGCGATACCACGAACTGGCGCAGCATCGGGATCTGCCGCCGCGCCTCGGCCACCGGATCGTTGCCGGCCGGCTTGTTCGCTGACATCTTGTCCATGCACGCCTGGATCGTCTTCTTCGGCGCGTATTTGTCGCAGGCTTGCTTGAGCGCTTCCTGGTTCTTGGCCAGGTCCGCCTTGCCCGCGGCCTCAAGCTGGTCGAGCGGCGTGTCGACGCCCTCTGTCTCGGCAAGCATGCGCTGGAACTTCTCCGGTCCCAGGGCGAAATCCTGGGTCGCGGTCTTCTTCTGGTTGCCGAGCCATTTGGCGAGGTCGCTGGTCACGATCGCCGCCGCTTCGGACGCGTCCTTCAGATCCTTCTGCATCTTCTTGTCGTGGACGCTGGCAAACGCCTTGCGCGCGTCGCCGCGATAATAATCGGCGAATCCGTTGAATGCAGCGACGCCATATTTGATGAAGCTCTCCGGCATCGGCGTGCGCAAATTGGTGCGGATGTTCCAAACGGCCGAGGGCACCTGGCGGAAGAACTTGATCAGCGCCTCCATCCGGACCTTCGCCGGCGCATAAGGCCGCGCGATATAGGTGTTGGGGTCAAGTCCGTTGCCGACATAATAAGCCGGGTTTGTATGCGGCTGGTCGGCGTCCTCCAGCCAGAACAGTTTTCCGCGCGCGACCTGGATCAGATAATCGCGCTCGAACCCGTCCTCCTTGGACAGCTTGGCCTTGTCGAACGCCTGGGCATCGGTGATCGCCTTGTGCAGGAAATCGGCCTGCGCCTTCAGCCCGGCCGGACTCCAGTCAGGCATCACGCCGTCGAATTCATGCTTGCCCTGATAAACGGCGAAGGCGGGGTCGAGCTTGAACCACCCATCAATGAAGCCGTCGCGGAAATGCGCCCATTGCGGCGACGGTGTCGTCGGCGCCGCTGCGGTCGTGTTGGCGACGGCGGTTTCGTTGACATTGGTCGCGTTGACGTTGGTGGAGTTGGTGGACGAATGACACGACGCCAGCGCGATACAGGCGACCGCGCCCAGCAGCTTGAACTTCATTGGACTCTCCGAACCTTATAGGAGGGAGTGCTGCCAGATTGCGCGGCACGACGCCAGTGCGCTTGCTTCAAATCAACACGCGGCCGCTTATTTGAGCGGGACGACAACCTCGTTGGGATTAACCACGTTGAGCTGCTTGCGGGTCAATTCGTCGGCCATGTCCGGATCGACCTTGTTCGGGTCGAGCAACTGGACGCGGTTGGCGAGCACCGTCTGCTTCTGCTTGAGCTCGGCAAGCTGCTGCTGCTTCTTGGCGAGCAGGCGCTGGTAATCGCCGTAGGCCAGCGCGCCGTTGCTGCCGACAATCGCATAGGTACCGAAGAACGCCATGATCCCCAGCGCGAGCGCGGGAAAGGCGGCACGACGAAAAACGGAACCAAAGGTGGTGCGGCGACGAGACGACATCTTGGGTTCGTCTTGTCGCGCACCACGACTCGCGGATCAACCCCGTATTTACCATGTGCCGCCGAATCGAATCGGATTGGCGATGAATTGAATCGCGCGTTGCAGGAGTGTCACAAGCTATCCATCACCCCGGCCTTGTGCCGTGTTCGAGCGTTGGCTTGCCCCCAGCAAGCCAAGATCGTGTCCGGGGACACGATCTCGCTCGAACACCAACCCTCCACCACGGAATCCAGCCGTTGTTGGGCGTTGGATGCCGGGACGAGCCCGGCATGACGGTCGAGAGCTACTTCCCGCGGATCACGCTCCGTCCGGCGAACACGGCGACATCGCCCAGTTCCTCTTCGATCCGGATCAGCTGGTTGTACTTGGCCAACCGGTCCGACCGCGCCAGGCTGCCAGTCTTGATCTGTCCGCAATTTGTCGCAACCGCGAGGTCGGCGATCGTCGCATCCTCGGTCTCGCCCGAGCGGTGCGACATCACCGCGGTGTACGAGTTGCGCTGCGCCATCGACACCGCTGCCAGCGTCTCGGTCAGCGTGCCGATCTGGTTGACCTTGACCAGGATCGAATTGGCGAGGCCGCGTTCGATCCCGTCGGCCAGCCGCTTGGGATTGGTCACGAACAGATCGTCGCCGACCAGCTGGACCTTGTCGCCGACCATGTCGGTCAGCGCCTTCCAGCCCTCGAAATCGTCCTCGGCCATGCCGTCCTCGATCGAGATGATCGGGTATTTGGCGACGAGGTCGGCATAATACGCCGCCATTTCGTGCGGGGTCAGCACCTTGCCCTCGGCCGAGATGTGGTACTTGCCGTCCTTGAAGAATTCGGTCGAGGCCGGGTCGAGCGCGAGCATCACGTCGTCGCCTGGCTTGTACCCTGCCCCTTCGATCGCGCGCATGATGAAATCGAGCGCGTCGGTCGTGTTGGCGATATCGGGCGCAAACCCGCCTTCGTCGCCGACGCCGGTCGACAGACCCTTGTCATGGAGCATCTTCTTGAGCGTGTGGAAGATCTCCGACCCGGTCCGCACCGCCTCGAACAGCGACGACGCGCCGACCGGCATGATCATGAATTCCTGGAAATCGATCGGATTGTCGGCATGCTCGCCACCATTGATGATGTTCATCATCGGCACCGGCAGGACATGCGCGTTGACCCCGCCGACATAGCGATAGAGCGGCAGGCCGCGCGCATCGGCCGCGGCTTTCGCGGTCGCCAGGCTGACGCCCAGGATCGCGTTCGCGCCCAACCGGCCCTTGTTGGGCGTGCCGTCGAGCGCGATCATCGCGGCGTCGACCTCGGCCTGATCCTCGGCATCATAACCGAGCAGAGTATCGGCAATCTCTCCATTCACCGCGTCGACCGCTTTCTGGACGCCCTTGCCCGACCAACGGCTCTTGTCGCCATCGCGCAATTCGACCGCTTCGTGCGCGCCGGTCGAGGCGCCGGACGGCACCGCCGCACGACCGAACGACCCGTCCTCGAGCATCACTTCGACCTCGACCGTCGGATTGCCGCGGCTGTCGATGATCTGGCGGCCGTGAATGTCGATGATTGCGGTCATGGAACGGTCTTCCTAGATTGGGGTAACAGGAATTGACTTGGGGCGTCGCGGCGGCGCTCTAACGGCTTCGCGCGCGGGCGGCAAATCGCTTGTCTCGTAGGACGGAACCGGCAAGCGCCGCCTTGGTTGTCGATATGGAACACAGATTGTCGACCCCCGTCGACAGCGAACCAGTAAGGAAGAGTATCATGGTCGATACCGCATCGAACGAGACGCCGAACGGCACCGCGACTGGCTCCACCTCCGGTGGCACGACCAGCGAGAAGCCGAACGCAACCCAGGCGCTCAAGGACAATGTGATCAAGTTCGCCAATGACGCGGGCGAAAAGGCGAAAGGCTATGCCGAGGACGGCAAGAGCCGCGCCGGCACCGCGCTCGATGAACTGGCGAAGATGCTGCAGGACGCGGCCGGCACGGTCGATGAAAAGGTCGGCGAGCAATATGGTCAATATGCCCGCTCGGCCGCCGATGCAGTCGCCAACTTCTCCGGCGCGCTAAAGGAAAAGCAGGTCGACGACATTATCGACGACGCGCGCGAATTCGTGAAGAAGAGCCCGGCAGTGGCGATCGGCACCGCGGCCGCGATCGGTTTCGTCCTGGCACGGCTGGTCAAGGCGGGACTCGACGGTCAGGCCGACAAAGAGTCGGACAAGCCGTCGACCGACACCAAAGCCTGATCCGAGCCGCGCGTGGAGGGGGAACCGCAGCCTGAGGAGAGCATCCCGTCGCTGGTCAGCCGACTGATCGACGATGGGGAGAATTTCGTTCGGGCGGAGGTCAAACTCTATCGCGCGCGGCTTTTTGCGCGGCTGGATGAGGCCCGCAACGCGATCCTCCTGACAATCGGCGCGCTGGTGCTGGCGCAAGCGGTATTGGTGGCGGCGCTGGTCGGGTTGCTGATGACCTTGAACTGGCTGGTCGGTCCCGGCTTGGCGACGTTGATCGTCGTCGGCGGCGGCGTGCTGGTTACCGTGATCATGGGCTGGGGCGCGTGGCTGCTGATCAAGAAGGCGACCGAGATCAAGGACAAGGACGAACGGCCGTGAGCCTTATCGACGATGAACTGGCCAAGGCGGAAAACAACTCCGTCGATGCGCGTCGTCAACTCGCCAAGACCGTCGTCGCGCTGCAATCGAGGCTCAAGCCCAGTGCCCTCGCTCGCGACGCGGTGGAGGAGTTGAAAGAGGTCGGTGGCGAAATGGCGCGGTCGGGGATCGAGTCGGTGAAGCGCAATCCCCTGCCCACCGTCGGCATCGTCGCGCTGTTGACCGCATTTATCGCGCGCAAACCGCTCGCGCGGCTGCTCCGAAGGCAACCGACCGACGTATGAAGAGTTCGACCCCATATAAGAGGGACATGGATATGACCGAGACAGCAACGCCACAGAACGCAGAAACCAACCAGACCGGCCGCATGGAAAGCGCCCTGGCGACGGCCCGCGGTGCGACCAGCGACGCGCTGCACGAAACGCGCAAGGTGGCGGAACGCGCCGGCAAGGCGATCGAGTCCAATCCGCTGGCGGTGGTCGCCGGTGGCATTGCGATTGGGCTCGCGGCGGGTGCCCTGCTGCCCAAGACCAAGCGCGAGAGCGAGTTGCTCGGTCCGGTGGGCAAGCGCTTGACCGGCGTCGCGGCCGGCGCCGCCGAAGCCGCGCGCGATGCCGCCAAGGCGGAGCTCGGCTCGCTGCCGCTCAGCAAGGACGCCGCCAAGGCGCAGGTGTCGAAGCTGATCGATCAGGTCGCCAAGGCGGTATCGAGCGCCGGAGAAGCCGCGCTCAACAGCAGCCCTGTCGCGGCGACGGAGATCAAGCCGGCAAAGAAGTCCAAATAGGAGCTTCAATGCCGCGGTGCGCCTCGTTATGGGGTGGGGCATGAGCAAGCTCCACCTAGTATTCGGCGGCCGCGTCAAGGATCCGCGCACGCTCGATTTCGATCAGTCGACCATTGAGGTCGTCGGTATCTATCCCGATTACGCTTCGGCCGAAAAGGCTTGGCGCGCCGCGGCACAGCGCACGGTCGACGATGCTGAGATGAAGTTCGTGGTGGTTCACCTCCATCGCTTGCTCGAGCCGGACCCCGAGTTGCAGAAGCCGCACGGCTGAAGGGCGACCGGCGAGACCAATCCTCATCATCGTCATCCTGGCCTTGTGCCGGGATCCGCATAGCCTCGCCGGCTTAACCAACGCCTCTTGTCTGACGAGTGTCTCCCGGCAGACCCCGGCACAAGGCCGGGGTGACGATAGGGCATAACGGCTAAAGCAACCTTCAAGCCTTGCGATAGCGCCACAACAACAGCGGGCGCGCCAGGATCAGGCCGACGATGAACCCGCCGATATGCGCGCCGATCGCGACCGGCTGGCCCATCATCGTCGTGACCCCGATCAGCAGGTTGATGCCGGTCCAGGCCACACCCAGCCATAAAGCATGGACCAAGCCGGCGGGCAGCGGCCCAACGCCTTGCGTGCGGCTCCCGCCGTAGAGCATCGCATAAGCCGCCACGAGCGCGGAGATCGCGCCGCTCGCGCCGATCATCGGCATGACCGCACCGGGATCTTGCGCCCATTGTCCGGCCGCAGCGGCATAAGCCCCGATAACATAGAGCGCCGCAACGCTGACCGACCCCAGGGCACGCTCGGCCTCGCGTCCGCAATAGATCAGCATCACCATGTTGAAGAAGAGATGGAGCCACCCGCCATGGAGCAAGGTGGCGCTGAGCGGAGTCAGCCAGACGGGCACGAGCCAGCCGGCATAATTGGCGATCGGCACGTCGGGCACGCGGCCGGGAATGAACCCGCCGGTCACTGCGGCGACATCGGGCGCGACGAACAGGATCGCGCAGACCGACACGGCGACGGTCAGGATCGCGATCCCGTACGTCGCCGGCGCGTCGCGGAAATGCATCGGGTTTAGATGAACTCGATCTTGGAGACGACGTAATAGCGGTCGCCGGCCGGCACCGACACTTCGACCTCGTCATCGACCTTGCGACCGATCAACGCGCGGCCGAGCGGCGAATTGTACGAGATGCGGCCGCTCTTGGCGTCCGCCTCGGTCTGGCCGACGATCTGATACTTTACCGGCTTGTCGTCGTCGTCGAGCAACGTCACCGTCGCACCGAACACCACCTTGTCGCCCGACAATTCCTTCGGGTCGATGATCTGCGCGCGGCTGAGCTTGTCCTCGATGTCGGCGATCGACGCCTCGATCTGGCCCTGACGCTCCTTGGCGGCATGATATTCGGCGTTTTCCGACAGGTCGCCGTGCGCCCGGGCCTCCTCGATCGCATCGACGATCTGGGGCCGCTCGTCTTTGAGACGGCGCAGATCCGCAGTGAGCTTTTCATAGCCCTCTTGCAGCATCGGCATCTTCTCAACAGTCGCCATAACCCCTGGTCCCTCGTTCCAAATATTCATCCCCAAGCGGCCCGTTCCCGAACCGCCCGCACCTGTTTCTCTTGTGAGGGGATCAATTGTGCGAGTGCGAATGATAGGATTGCAACGGCCGAACTTCAAGGGACCGTGTTGCAAGCGCGACGATCGCCTTTGCCGCTTCGACCGATGCCGATGCCGTAGTGAAGTGTGGAATCTTCTGCGCGACCGCTGCTTGGCGGATCGGCTGCGAGTCCTTCAGCGACTGCCAGCCCTCGGTCGTGTTGAAGATCATATCGATCCCGCCGTCCTTGATCCGGTCGACGATGTGCGGGCGGCCCTGCGCGACCTTGTTCACGCGTTCGACCGGCACCCCGTGCTCGCTGAGATAATCCGCGGTGCCGCCGGTCGCGACGACGGTGAACCCGAAATCGGCGAGCGCGCGCGCGCCCGGCAGGATCACCGGCTTGTCGCTGTCCTTGACGCTGATGAACACCGTGCCGCTCTCGGGCAGGATGGTTCCCGCGCCGAGCTCGGCCTTGCCGAATGCCGCGGTGAAATCCTGATCGATTCCCATGACTTCGCCGGTCGATTTCATTTCCGGTGACAGGACGGGATCGATCCCCTGGAAGCGGTTGAACGGGAACACCGCTTCCTTGACCGCGAAATAGCCGATGTCGCGGTCGATCTTCGGCAGATTTGCCAGTTTCTCGCCCGCCATCACGCGGCTGGCGATCTTGGCGATCGGCGATCCGATCGCCTTGGCGACGAACGGCACCGTGCGACTGGCGCGCGGATTGACCTCGATAAGATAGACCTTGCCGTCCTTGACCGCGAACTGAATGTTCATCAACCCCACCACGTTGAGCGCACGCGCCAGCAGGTCGGTCTGGCGCTCGATCTCGGCGATGATGGCGTCGGGCAGGCTGTAGGGCGGGATCGAGCAGGCGCTGTCGCCCGAATGGACCCCGGCCTCCTCGATATGCTGGAGAACGCCCGCGACCACGACATCGGTGCCGTCCCCGATCGCGTCGACATCGACCTCGATCGCGTCGCGCAGATATTGGTCGATCAGCACCGGCGAATCGCCCGACACCTGGACCGCGGTCTGGATATAGTCGTCGAGCTGCTGGGTGCCGTCGACGATCTCCATCGCGCGGCCGCCGAGGACATAACTCGGGCGCATGAGGACCGGGTAGCCGATCCGCTCGGCCACCGCGACCGCCTCGTCGCGGCTGCGGGCGATGCCGTTGGCGGGCTGATGCAGCTTCAGCTTGTTGACCAAAGCGGCAAAGCGCTCGCGATCCTCGGCCAGGTCGATCGCGTCGGGGCTGGTGCCGAGGATCGGGATGCCGACCTTTTCCAGCGCGCGCGCCAGGTTGAGCGGCGTCTGTCCGCCGAACTGGACGATCACACCGACCAGTTCGCCCGCCTGCTGCTCGGTATAGAGGATCTCGAGCACGTCCTCGGCGGTCAGCGGCTCGAAATAGAGCCGGTCCGACGTGTCGTAATCGGTCGACACCGTCTCCGGGTTGCAATTGATCATGATCGTCTCGAACCCGGCGTCGGCCAGCGCGAAACAGGCGTGGCAGCAGCAATAGTCGAACTCGATCCCCTGCCCTATCCGGTTGGGACCGCCACCCAGGATGACGATCTTGCGCCGCGTCGACGGCTGGCTCTCATCCTCGGGCACGCCGAAGCTCGGCGCCTCATAGGTCGAGTACATGTACGGCGTCTTGGCGTCGAACTCCGCAGCACAGGTGTCTATCCGCTTGAATACCGGTCGCACGCCGAGCTTGTGGCGCAGCGCCCTCACCTCGTCCTCATTGACCCCGCCGGCCATCGCCTTGACCGCATCGTGGATCAGCCCGCCGCGCGCCGGGAAACGGTCGCGCAGCCCGACCGACTGCACCGCGAGATAGGCGAGCCGCTTGTCGCTGAACCCCATCGACTTGAGACGGCGCATGCCCGCCGCATCCTGCGGCAGGCCATTGGCGATCACTTCGTTCTCGGCGGCGATGATTTCCTCGATCCGCTCGAGGAACCACGGATCGTATTTAGCGATCGCATGCACTTCGGCGACGGTGAAGCCCTCGCGCAGCGCCTGCGCCGCGACCAGCAGACGGTCCGGCGTGGCCACGGCCAGCGCCGCCTCGATCTCGTCGCGCGGCGCGCCGACCAGCCGGTCGACCGTGTTGAACCCCGACAACCCGGTTTCCAGCCCGCGCAGTGCTTTCTGCAGCGATTCGTGGATGTTGCGGCCGATCGCCATCACTTCGCCGACCGACTTCATCGCGGTCGAAAGCACCGCCTCGGCGCCCTTGAACTTCTCGAAGGCGAAGCGCGGGATCTTGGTGACGACATAATCGATCGTCGGCTCGAACGAGGCCGGCGTCGCGCCGGTGATGTCGTTGGTGATCTCGTCGAGCGTGTAGCCGACCGCCAGCTTGGCCGCGACCTTGGCGATCGGGAAGCCGGTCGCCTTCGACGCCAGCGCCGATGAGCGCGACACGCGCGGGTTCATCTCGATGACGACGAGGCGGCCGTCCTTCGGATTGACTGCGAACTGAACGTTCGAACCACCTGTTTCCACGCCGATTTCACGCAGCGTCGCAATCGACGCATTGCGCATGATCTGATATTCCTTGTCGGTCAGCGTCAGCGCGGGCGCGACGGTGATCGAGTCGCCGGTATGGACGCCCATCGGATCGACATTCTCGATCGAGCAGACGATGATGGCATTGTCCTTGCGGTCGCGAACGACCTCCATCTCATATTCTTTCCAGCCGAGCAGCGATTCCTCGATCAGCACCTCGGTGGTCGGGCTGGCGTCGAGCCCCTTGCGGACGATGTCGATGAACTCGTCCTTGTTATAGGCAACACCGCCGCCGGTCCCGCCCAGCGTGAAGCTCGGGCGGATGATCGCCGGCAGGCCGACCTTCTCCAGCCCTTCCAGCGCCTCGGCTTCCGAATGCGCAATCGCCGATCGCGCGCTTTCGAGACCGATCTTGGTCATCGCGTCCTTGAACTTCAGGCGGTCTTCGGCCTTGTCGATCGCTTCGGCATCGGCACCGATCATGATCACGCCGAATTTCTCGAGCGTGCCGTCCTGCGCGAGCGCCAAAGCGGTGTTGAGCGCGGTCTGCCCGCCCATCGTCGGCAGCACCGCGTCAGGGCGCTCTTTCTCGATAATCTTGGCGACGACGCCGGGGGTGATCGGCTCGACATAGGTCGCGTCGGCCAATTCGGGATCGGTCATGATCGTCGCCGGGTTCGAATTGACCAGGACGATGCGATAGCCCTCTTCCTTGAGCGCCTTGATTGCCTGCGTGCCCGAATAATCGAACTCGCAAGCCTGGCCGATGACGATCGGCCCGGCGCCGATGACGAGGATGGACGAGATGTCGGTGCGTTTGGGCATTAGTGAGCGAACTCGATAAGGGTCTGAAAGGCGGAGCGAACGACGTCTGAACTCGTGTCCAGGTCTACGTGGAGTATCTCGATCGATTTAGGTTCGCACACGGCGCGAAGATCCTCGATCTTCCGGGCGATATTCTCGGTATTCGGAGCACACGGCTGCTTTGGATAGAGAAACCCGCCCTCCCAGCCGTCCAGATTGACATATCCGTGCTCGTTGAGATTGCCCGCGAGCTCGTTCAGCGCGTCCGGTGCGCCACTCAGATAATAGGTCAACCACAGATCTGCGCCGGAGAAATCCGGTTTTGCCAAGGCGACCGCCAGCGCTCGCTCGATCTTGGAGCGCTGGGCGGAATCGAGCGTCATTTGAGCCCACCAACAAACCGCTCAAACAGATAGAAACTGTCCTGCGGACCCGGGCTCGCCTCGGGGTGATATTGCACGCTGAACGCGGGGCGGTCGGTCAGCTCCAGCCCGGCATTCGAGCCGTCGAACAGCGACACGTGCGTCTCGCGGGCATTCGCTGGCAGGCTGTCGCGTTCGACCGCGAAGCCGTGGTTCATGCTGGTGATCTCGACCCTGCCGTCGCTGAGGCGCTTGACCGGATGGTTGGCGCCGCGATGGCCCTGGAACATCTTGGTCGTCTGCGCACCCACGGCCAGACCGAGCAATTGGTGACCGAGACAGATACCAAACAACGGGATGTTGGTTTCGAGCAGCTGCTGGATCACCGGCACGGCATATTCGCCGGTCGCGGCGGGATCGCCCGGGCCGTTCGACAGGAAGATGCCGTCGGGCTTCAGCGCCATAACCTGATCGAAGGTCGCGGTCGCGGGAACCACGCTGACCTTGGCACCGGCCTTGACCAGGTTGCGGAAGATATTGCGCTTCGAGCCGTAGTCGATCGCGACGACATGGGGGCGGTCATCCTCCCGGCCTTCCGCTCCATAGCCGAAGCCCAGCCGCCAGACGCCGCCTTCCCAGCCATAATCCATCTCGGTGGTGACCGCGATGGCGAGGTCCATCCCTTCCAGCCCCGGCCAGGCGCGCGCCATGTCGAGCAGCAGCTGAATGTCGAACTTGCCGTCGGCGGCATGGGCGATGACGCCGTTGGGCGCGCCGCCGGTGCGGATCCGCTTGGTCAGCGCGCGCGTGTCGATGCCCGCCAGGCCGACTCGCGCATGGCGCTTCATCCAGTCGTCGAGCCGCTCGACCGAGCGGAAGTTGCTGGGCTCGGTCACGTCCTCGCGCACGATCATGCCGAGCGCGTGGGGCATATCGGCCTCCACATCGTCGGGATTGGCGCCGACATTGCCGATATGCGGGAAAGTGAAGGTGATGATCTGACCGGCGAAGCTCGGGTCGGTCATGATCTCCTGATAGCCGGTCATCGCGGTGTGGAAGCAGACCTCACCGACCGCCTGGCCCTCGGCCCCGAATCCCCTGCCCCACAAAACGTCTCCCGATGCCAATACGAGGCATCCGGTCGCCCCTTCGGGCACGGCAAAAGGCTTGGCGTCGGCCATTGTCGGCGGGCACTCCATATGGTTTGGGCAGCGATGTCGCTAAGGCTCGGCGCCTAGACCCCTACCCCCCTCGCGTCAACCGGCTGGCGTCGCTATGTGGGCCTGATGATAAGAGATGACATCAAGAACGCCCTCGTCACCGCCATGAAAGGCGGAGACAAGCAGGGAACCGCCGCGATCCGCTTGATCCAGAGCGCGATCAAGAACCGCGACATCGAGGAACGCGTCAAGGCGCAACCGACCGAAGACGACACTCTCGTCACCGAAGTGCTGCAGAAAATGGTCAAGCAGCGCCGCGAATCGATCGAAATGTACGTGAAGGGCGGCCGCCAAGAGCTTGCCGATGTCGAGCAAGGCGAGATCGACGTGATCGAGCGGTTCTTGCCGGCGCAGATGAGCGAGGCGGAAACCAGCGCGGCGATCGAGGCGATCAAGGCCGAACTGGGCGCCAGCGGCATGAAGGACATGGGCCGCGTGATGGCGGAACTGAAGGCCCGGCATGCGCAGAATCTGGATATGTCCAAGGCGAGCGGACTGGTGAAGGCGGCGTTGAGCTAGCAATCAGTCTGGAAGGCAGATCGCGAACGATTCCCTGGCTCGTCATCCCCGCGGAATCGCTGCCGTCACCCCAGCGAAAGCTGGGGTCTCTGGCGGTGACTCGATGCGGCTTGAGATCCCAGCTTTCGCTGGGATGACGAGTTTTGGAAATGAATCGCTTTAAGAACAGGGCTTATTGGGGTTACTCGACCTAACCATCCCGAGCCCTTTTTCCGGAAAGTGGCGGAGTGACCCTAACCGAGTCTTCACGCCGGACCGCACGCAGGCCTCGCACTTCAGCCGCTTCCATCGCCCCCCATCGTTCCAACCTCCCGCTCCGTCAGTATGCGGTCGATCAGTCCCCATTGCATCGCTTCCTCCGCGGTCATGAAGCGGTCGCGATCCATCGCGCGCTCGAACTCCTCAACGGTCCGCCCGCAATGCTCGGCATAGAGCCGGGTCATGCGCTGCTTGGTGCGAAGGATTTCCTCGGCGTGGATCAGCATGTCCGACGCCTGCCCCTGGAAGCCGCCCGACGGCTGGTGGATGAGGATGCTGGCGTTGGGCAAGGCCGCGCGTTCGCCGGCTGCGCCCGCCATCAGCAGGAACGAGCCCATCGATCGCGCCGTCCCCATGCAGAGCGTGTGAACCGGTGCGCGGATATATTGCATGGTGTCGTACATCGCGAGGCCGCTGGTCACGACGCCGCCAGGCGAATTGACGTAAAGCTGGATCGGCTTGCGGGGATTTTCGGCCTCCAGGAACAGCAATTGCGCGCAGACCAGCGCGGCCACGGCGTCGTTCACTTCTCCATTCAGGAAGATGATCCGCTCGCGCAGCAGGCGCGAATAGATATCGAACGAGCGTTCGCCGCGGCTGGATTGCTCGATGACCATGGGGACGAGTTGCATCGCTTCGCGCATCGGCGAACTCCTATGTGCTGAAATTTGGTGCCGGTGGGCCGAGACGTCAGGCGGCGAGCATCATCAACGGGCCGTTATTGTTCGCCGCCGGTACCTCGCGTGGCACCAACCGCGCATCGGTCAGGCTGTGAACCACCCTCAGGATCGCGCCGCCGTCCGCTCCGGGCCTGACCTGGAAGGTAACCACGCTTTCGAGAAACGGCGGTTCGCCGTCGCGAAGCGCGTAGCGGATCTCCTCGCCCGGTGCCCAAAAGACCGGATCGGCATCGGCCAGATCCCCCGCAGGCAGCCATTTGTCGCGAAAGCCAGGGACGCTGATCGCGCGCCAGACCGTTTCCGGCGGGGCATCGAGCGCATATTCGAACACCAGATCCGCGGCCCGCTTTTCGGTCTCGGTATCGCTCATGGCTCCATGTCCTTCAGCAAGATCTTCAACGCATCGATCCGCACGGGCCAGTAAGCGCGGTACTTGGTCAACCATGTGGCGATGAGCGCCAGCCCCTCCGGATCGACCTCGTAGTTCACGAAACGCCCCTGCCGCTCTTCGCGGACGAGCCGCGCGGAGCGCAGCACGGCGAGGTGCTGCGACATTGCCGGCTGGCTGATCTTCATGCCGTCCCGCAAGGCGCTGGCGTTCATGCTCCCGCTCGCCAGCTTCTCGAAGATCGCGCGGCGGGTCGGGTCGGCCAGAGCCTTGAACAGCTCATTCTCCATCATGCAAACAGATAAGCGCATACTTATCTGATTCGCAATGCCGAAATGGAGATTTCGCTGCGGTTGCCAAACCCCGCGGCCATGCGGCAATAGCGTGATATAATGCGCGGGTGAGTCTCACCCCCGCCTTTCTCGACGAACTCCGCGCACGGACCTTGCTGTCCGCGCTGATCGGCAAGACGGTCAAGCTGACCAAGGCGGGCCGCGAGTTCAAAGGCTGCTGCCCGTTCCACAACGAGAAGACCCCCTCGTTCTACGTCAACGACGACAAGAGCTTCTATCACTGTTTCGGCTGTTCGGCGCATGGTGACGCGATCCGCTGGATGACCGATCAGCAGGGTCTGCCATTCATCGACGCGGTCAAGGAGCTCGCCCAGGCCGCCGGCATGGAAATGCCCGCGCAGGACCGTCAGTCGGTCGAGCGTGCCGAGCGGGCCAAGGGCCTGCACGATCTGATGGCCGATGCCGCGCAATTCTTCACCGATCAGTTGAACGGCATCGCCGGCGCCGAAGCGCGCGCGCTGCTGGAGCGGCGCGGCATCAAGGCGGAAACCGCGCGCACCTTCGGCATGGGCTATTCGCCGGATTCGCGCGGCAAGCTGCGCGAGGCGCTCAAAAGCTATGGCGATCCCGCGCTGATCGAAGCGGGCATGCTGATCAAGGTCGACGACAAGGAACCGTATGACCGGTTCCGCGGGCGGCTGATGATCCCGATCCGCGACGCGCGCGGGCGGGTGATCGCGTTCGGCGGGCGCGTGATCGACGCCAAAGGAAATAGGGGGGGCGAGCCCAAATATCTCAACTCCCCCGACACGCCGCTCTTCGACAAGGGCCGCACGCTCTACAATCTCGATCGCGCCGCCCCCGCCAGCCGCAAGTCTGGCCGCGTCATCGTGGTCGAAGGCTATATGGACGTGATCGCGCTCGCCCAGGCCGGGTTCGGCGAGGCGGTGGCGCCGCTCGGCACTGCCTTGACCGAGCACCAGCTCGAGCGGCTGTGGCGGTTGTCGGACGTGCCGATCCTGTGTTTCGACGGCGATGCGGCGGGACAGAAAGCCGCGATCCGCGCGGCATTGCGCGCGCTGCCCGGTCTCGCGCCGGGACGCAGCCTGCGTTTCGTGACCTTGCCCGAGGGACAGGATCCGGACGATCTCGTCCGCGCCCGCGGCCCCTCCGCGTTCGAGGCATTGCTCGAAAAGCCTGAATCGCTGGTCGATCGGTTATGGGCGCACGAATATGCAGCCGAGCCGCTCGACACGCCCGAGCAACGCGCGGGCCTCAAGCGCCGGCTGATGACCCATGCCGAGGCGATCGCCGATCCCGACGTACGCCACGAATATCAGGCCGAGTTCCGCCGCCGCATCGACGACCTGTTCGCGCGTCCGAAGCGCGATTTCACCCCGCGCCAATTCACTCCGCGCCGGCCGGGCACCAAATGGACACCCCCTCTCCCACCGGTCACCGCCGAGGCCAAGGCTGTGCGTGCAGCCGGGATCGACCGCTTGCTGGCCAAGGCGGTCTTGGCTGGCCTGATCCGCCATCCCACCGAAATCGCACGCCATATGGAAGTGCTCGGCAGCCTCAAACTGGCTGACGGCGCGCTGGGGCGATTGTTCGAGGCCGTGGTCGATCTGGCGCTCGAGGACCGGGCGCTTGATAGCCAGCGCCTGATCACCATATTGGGCTCATCAGGACTTGGTCAGATAACAACCGATCTGCTGAGAGCCGATGCCACACCCTATTCCTTTACCCAGGATGGTGCAGAGCCCGAGCGGGCCAGCGCCGACCTGGACGAGGCGATAGCGATCATGGTGGCGCGGCCCGAAGTCGATGCGGCGCTGGCGCAGGCGACATCCGAACTGGAAATGTCCGCGTCGGATGAAGCTTTCCAACGGCAAATGGAACTGTTGCGCGAGCAACGAGCTTTGGAACTGCGGCTTGCAAATCTGATACAAGCGAACAATGACGCGTAAAATTACGCACAGCGCGTAAAACCGAGGGCAATTGATGGTGAAGACGACTATGGCGGAAGCGGCAGAACCGGCTGAGACGGGCGACGCTCCGCTGATCGATCTCAACGATGCGGATATCAAGAAGCTGGTCGCTCGCGCCAAGAAGCGCGGGTACATCACCGTCGATCAGCTCAACGAGATGCTGCCGCAGGACCAGATGTCGTCCGAGCAGATCGAGGACGTGATGTCCGCGCTCAACGAAATGGGCGTGAACGTCGTCGAGAATGAGGAAGGCGGCGAGGACGGCGAGGACCAGAAGGAAGAGGACGAGGATATCGACCCGGTCGATTCGTCCGAGGAAAACGCCCCCGCGCTCGAAACCAAGAAGAAGGAAACGATCGACCGCACCGACGACCCGGTGCGCATGTATTTGCGCGAGATGGGCGCGGTCGAATTGCTCAGCCGCGAAGGCGAAATCGCCATCGCCAAGCGGATCGAGGCCGGCCGCGACACGATGATTCTGGGCCTGTGCGAATCGCCGATCACCTTCAACGCGATCATCGACTGGTCGACCGCGCTCAACGAAGGCACGATGCAGCTTCGCGAGATCCTCGATCTCGACGCGATGCTGTCCAAGGGTCCGTCGGCCGAGCAGGTCGAGGGCGCCGAGGACGATGATTCAGGCGAGATCAGCGAGAAGACCGCCGGCACCAGCTTCAAGGAAGAGGAAGAGGTCGAGGAGGTCCAGTCGGCCGACGAGGACGAGGACGACATGACCGAGCGTCGTGCGCCGCGTATCTCGGACGACGAGGAAGAGGACAACACGCTCAGCCTCGCGCAGATGGAAGAGCAGCTCAAGCCGATGGCGCTCGAGCGGTTCGCCAACATCACCTCGATCTACAAGAAATTCTCCAAGATGCAGGGGCAGCGCCTCGACGCGATGGGCGCCGGTGGCGAACTGTCTGCGGCGGAAGAGCGCAAATATCAGAAGCTGCGCGAAGATCTGACCGCCGAGGTCGAGAGCGTGCAGTTCCACCAGGCGAAGATCGAATATCTCGTCGACCAGTTGTACAGCTTCAACCGGCGCCTGACCGCGCTGGGCGGGCAGATGCTGCGCTTGGCCGAGCGTCACAAGGTGAGCCGCGCCGACTTCCTAAACCGCTATCAGGGTCACGAGCTCGACGATTCGTGGCTGGCGACGGTCGGCGGCCTCGACAAGAAGTGGACCGCTTTCGCCGCCAACGAGGCCGGATCGGTCGACCGTATCCGCGGAGAGATCAGCGAGATCTCGCAACAGACCGGCATGGCGCTTCCCGAGTTCCGCCGCATCGTCAACATGGTGCAGAAGGGCGAGCGCGAGGCGCGCATCGCCAAGAAGGAGATGGTCGAGGCTAACTTGCGCCTCGTGATCTCGATCGCCAAGAAATACACCAATCGCGGGCTGCAGTTCCTGGACCTTATCCAGGAAGGCAATATCGGCCTGATGAAGGCGGTCGATAAGTTCGAATATCGCCGCGGTTACAAATTCTCGACCTATGCGACTTGGTGGATTCGTCAGGCGATCACGCGTTCGATCGCCGATCAGGCGCGGACCATCCGCATCCCGGTCCATATGATCGAGACAATCAACAAGCTGGTGCGGACCAGCCGCCAGTTCCTGCACGAGCAAGGCCGCGAGCCGACGCCCGAGGAAATGGCCGAGCGCCTGTCGATGCCGCTCGAAAAGGTCCGCAAGGTGATGAAGATCGCCAAGGAACCGATCAGTCTCGAGACGCCGATCGGCGACGAGGAGGATTCGCACCTGGGCGATTTCATCGAGGACAAGAATGCGGTGATCCCGGTCGACGCCGCGATCCAGGCCAACCTGAAGGAAACGGTGACCCGCGTGCTGGCGTCGCTCACCCCGCGCGAGGAACGCGTGCTGCGCATGCGCTTCGGCATCGGGATGAACACCGACCACACGCTCGAGGAGGTCGGCCAGCAGTTCTCGGTCACCCGCGAGCGCATCCGCCAGATCGAGGCTAAGGCGCTGAGGAAGCTCAAACATCCGAGCCGGTCGCGGAAGATGCGCAGCTTCCTCGACCAGTAAGCTCAATCGCCGAACGAAAAGAGGCCGCGACGGGAAACCGCCGCGGCCTTTTTTTCCCTCTCCAGCTCGCGGGAAAGGGCTCTACCTATTTCAACGGCAGGAACAGTTCCGCGACCGCGTCATGGACCGGCGCATCCGGGGGAAAGGCAAGATGTCGCCGACAATAGATCGGGAAATCGCGCACTTCCTCGCCGCTCGCCGGTAGCCAGTCACGATAGAGAAAGAGCGCAGCGGGCTCCATATTGTTGGTGGCACCAACCACGCGCAGCACCGCGCAGCGTCCGCCGGGGATGACGCCGGCTTTCATCCCCTCTTCGTTCGGCGCGATCGGCTGGTGGGTTCCGACGCACAGATCCATGGCATAATCGGCCGCGACCGCGGGCGTTCGCTCGGACCGGAAGACGTTGATCGTCGGGCTGGTCGCGGGCGACAGGCCGGCGGCCTTGCGCCAGGCGATAAACCGCTGGATCGTATCGCCCAGCGTCGCCCGGTCGCCTCGATGCTCCATGAACGCCACCGGCATCTGCGGCACGTCGCGGATCGTCACGTCGTCATGGGTAAAGGTATTCTGCATCAGCTTGCTCCTCGCAATGTCGAGAGGCCCGAAGGCCGCAAGCCACGGCTCCCAATCGGGAGATTTCCGGAACGATGACGGCGACTGCCCGAACCGCTGCCGAAAGGCGCGGGCAAAGGCATCGGGCGCGTCGTAACCGGCGTCCATCGCGATGTCCGTGACGCTGTCCGCGCCGCAATGAGCGAGCTGGTGCGACGCCCGCTTCATCCGGGCGAGTTGGACATAGCGGTGCAGGGACAGTTCGAACGTCGCCATGAACTGCCGGTGGAAATGGAATTTCGAGAAAGCCGCGATGCGGCTCACCGTTTCCAGATCGAGATCGCCGTCGAGATGCTGGTCGATATAGTCCAGCACCCGCTGCATCCGGTCCTGATAGTTCTGAAGCGCCGCCTTCATCGTACTCCTCCGTGGCGGCGCCAGTTAGTCGGTCATGGCGATGGCTTGCTCGACCGATCTTGCGGTTTGGGATGGGGTAACCACAAACGCGATGCAGCCCGAGCTATCGCCATCACTTCTGCGTCAAAACGCAACGTACGGTCCACCAACGCCCCCGGCCGGCCGGCCCTCGATCGCAGTGAACACCGTCCGACCAAAGAAGAACGGCACACCGAAATCGAAGCTGTTGGCGAACGGCAGTGGCGGTTTGACGAGCGTAGGGTTGACGCCGAGCCCGGGCGCGACGGTCGATGATCCGGAGACGTTCAGCGGGCTGTACAGCTCGAACGCCCCACTGGCCGTCACGCCATTGGTCGCCGTCAGCAAAGGCGAAAGCGGCGTCGCCATCGGCGGGCAATAAAAGGCGATCAAGCTGGCATCGGTACAGGGATTGAGGCTGGTATCGATGAAATAATAGTCGTTGCTGCCGCTATCGAGGAAGCTCTGCGTCAACTGCTTGCCGTTATAGGTCGCGGCGAGCGTCCCCGGCCCCAGCCTGCTCGTCGAGGTGGTCAACGGCAGTACATTGGCGGCGCTCAAGCTGTTATCGGCTTGCGTGCCGATGCCGAACGTGACGGTGCCGGTCAGCGATGTCGCCCCGGACTGCGCGACCGCCGGCAGCGAGACGATCGTTCCGTTATTGTCGGTAGCGAAGGCCGCGACCGGATTGGGCAATTGCTGGAACGGCGCGGTAACGTTGGCGGCGCGGGCGATGATGCTGCTGCAGCCGCTGCTCGGGCAATCATAATAGATCGCACCCGACGAGCCGCCATTGACCGTGCAATAACTGCCGCAATCGGTAGTCGTCGTGCCGACGCCGATAATCCCGTTGGCGCCGAAATCCTGCACCGTCGTGATAGCGGTGCCGCCGCCTGAGGAGCAGCCGGATGGTATGCTGGCGAAGGTACCGCCGTCTCCGATCGCCTGGAAAGGCATGTTGGCGACCTTCTCCCCCGCGATCGAGAAGTCTGCCGTACGCACCGACCCGAACGCATAGGAATTCACGTACTGATAGCATTCGCCGACCGGATTGCTCGATGCGTCGGTCTCGGTCGGCAGCGCCGCGAGCAAGCCGGCATTGAGCACGGGCTTGATAATACGCAGGCCGACCGAGCCGGTATCAAGGATGACATGGTCGATCGTCTGGCAATTGATGGTCGAACCCGGCGCGCAGATTGTGACCGACACATAAGGCTCGTTGAACGCGGTATAGGCCCCGGCGCCGGTATTAAGCGCGGCCGGGCCCGCATCGAGCGTGACCGTCGCCGTGTTGGCCGTTGGAGTCGGTGTTGGCGCAGGAGTCGGCGTTGGCGTCGGCGAGGGGGTTGGAGTCGGCGCCGGCGCCACGGCGATCGGGCCCGACGATCCGGTACCGCCGCCGCCACACGCGGCGAGCGCCAATGCGATCATCATCCCGCCGAGATGCTTGCAGACCTTCATGGTTGCTCCGCCAGATCGCCGGGCGAAAATCCGACGGGCGCCAGCGAGGGGATGAACGCCACCCCGTGGAACCACCCCATATGGCCGCCGGCCTGGATCTGGAGGTCGGGCTGCGCGACTTGCGGGGGCCGGCGCAGCGAGTGCATCTGTCGCGCGGTCGCTATGCTATTTGCCTGAAACGTCGAGAAATAGGATCCGAGCAGCGTCTTGAGGTCGGGCTTACCCGGCCCCGACCAAGTTACCGCGAAAACCACTCCCGCGGCGTTTGTGAACTCCCGTACCGAACCACCGTTTGGGCGCATGAGCTCGTGGCGCGTGTAGCGACCCATCGCGACCGAGTTCATGCTGACCGCCATTCGCCCGCGATCCGCGGCTACGCTGGAAACCGAGCCCCCGAGCTTGGCCGACGCGGCGGTGGAGAAACACAGGCAGCATGCCGCGAGGCCAAGTGCACCAGCGCGATGGATCAGAGACACGGGCGAGCAACCCTCCAAACGCTACGCGGTTTCGAACTCGCCGCGACGGATCGGCAGCCTATTCCTCGACGGAGGCAAGTCAACGCCTGTTCGGACGGCGGCGATCGGCGACGCCACGCGAACTCTTCCGCCTCTGCCTGCCTATTTCTTCGTGTCGCTGTACACTGCGGCACTCGGCGCAACGGGATCGAGCAGGACCCAGAGGGCAATACCCGTGGCAACGGCCAGCAATGCCGCTGCCACCATCAGTGCCCGTCGCGGTTCGGGCATCAGCGGCAAGAGCAAAACCGCGCTGATCGCCAGCGGAATCGCGGCCGCCATCGGCATACCGGGACCGACCGCCTGCATCAGGAAAAAGCCGAGCCCCAGCATATAGCCGACGCCCAGCATCGCGGCGACGATGGTCGCGGCAATGCCAACGCCCCTCCCCGCAAAGCGATCGATCGCCAGCGCCGCGCCGCCGAGCATCACCGGCACAACGAACGGATAGGAGGCGGTTGGCGCCACTGCCTGCATGATTGCGCCCAGCACCAGCAACGGGACCGCGGCACCGGCAATGCTGCCCACGCGCGACGGCAGCCAATGGCGGATCGTCAGAAAGGCGGCGAGGCAGACGAGAAGCGCCTGAACCTGAAGCCGGGGAATCGCCGCGAGCCGATCGTAATAATTGACCTTGCCCCACGCGCCCGAAATCCCGTTGACGATGTAGAGCCCTGCCATCGCGACAAGGATCAGCGCGAGCAGCATGGCCGCTCCCTTCGCAACCTCTCCGACCGTCGCCCGCCGCCACGCCGCAGCGCCGTAACCGACCGCGCCGATCGCCAGGAACACCCAGCCCAGCGCCGCCGGATAGCTGATGAAGACCAGCCCGTAAGCGTCGAAAAAGGTGCGATCGGCCGCCCTGCCCGGCAGCGCCGGCGCGTCGGCCAGCGCAAGCGTCAAATCGAGCGTCTGACGCCCCATGTCCTGTAACGCGCCCTGGTCGAGCGCATCGGGAGTCGCCAACGGCGAATGGTAGAGCCCCGAGCGGCCGATGAACGCGAAATTGAATCCGGGATAGCCACTTTGCTTGGCCACCGTCAGGTCGGTGGAATTGGGCAGCTTCTTGTAGATGAACACGCTGAGGGAGGTGGAGACCGGCCGGCGCACGGCACGGCCGAACAGGTCCATCATCGCGCCATTGTCGCTGCCGGTCTCGAACATCGTCGCCCGCCCGCCACCGCCGCGCGTCTCCAGATTGACGATCACGCCGACATGTCCGCGGCGAGGGTCACCGGCGAAGAATGATTTGGCGCCCTCCAGCCCCAGTTCCTCGCCATCGGTGAACAGGACCATCACATCTCGCCGTGGTTGGCCGCCTGCCCTGATCGCGCGGATCGTCTCGAGCACCGATGCCACGCCCGCGCTGTCATCGGCCGCGGCGGGCGATCCCCAGACGCTGTCGTGATGCGCCATCAGCAGGACGGCCGGTTGTGCGCGATCGTGCCCGGGCAGGATCGCGATGATATTGGTGAGCGGCGGCGCCGGCTCGACCGCCCCGCGCCAACCATCGAGGCGTTTTTAGGCCGGTGGGCTCATCGTGCCGGTAGCCGTGGCGACTTCCATCCCCATGCTTTTGAGACGGGAGATCAGATAATCGCGCACCTGCGCGTCCCCGGCGCTGCCGGTCGGGTGCGGCGCGCGGCCGATCACGCGGACGTCCGCCATCGCCCGAGTCGCCGAGAAAGCCGTGGCGGGAGCATCGGCCGCCGCCGGACCCGGCGGCGTCGTCGCCACGATCGCCAGGATTACCGCACCGGCCAGCGCGATCAGCGCTCCCCACCATCTCGTCATGGTGTTCCTCCCCCCGTCTCACGCCAGTTGCTACAGGCGATAGGCGGGACCGGCAAGGACGCGCGCCCAGAAGGCGCTGCGGCGAAACGCCCGATTTATGTGTCGGTTGCGACATACTTAAGTCCGCATAAACCGCGTCTTTACGTGGTTCGGTATATCCCTTTGTCCCAGAGTGCGCGGAGTCACATTGGACATTGGGGAACCATGTCAGTCGAAACACTATCATTTGATCGCCGCGGTGGCGGATGGAGCGTGCTCGCCACGCTCGCCGACGCCGATGGCAGCGCACGCCACCCTTTCATCCGCGCCATGTGCGCTCCGGGTGCTCCGACGCGCGACCTCGCTGATGCGATCCACCTGCTGTGCGCCTTGCACGGGCGCCATCCGGGCGTGATCGATCATGCGGTCGGCCATGGGCACAGCCAGACGGCCCAGCCGTGGCTGGAAGCCGCGTCCGAGGCGTTCGCCGACGAACGCGCCTTGCTCGCACGTTTGACCGCCGCGGCGGGACCGATCCCCTCCACCCCCGGCCAGGCCGAATCGGAAGCCGCCGTCAATGCGCAACGCCACGCGCTGGACATGCTGGCACAGTCCGATCGCGTCGGGTGCGCGGTCGGCGCCTCGATTGCCTTGGTCCTCGACTGGCACGCGGTGCGCTCGCTGATGGGTGCCGCCGCGGACCGCGCCGGCTTCGCCCCGCTGCCGTCGAACCTGCCGATCGACGCCGAGACGCAGACGATCGCGGTGACATTGGCGGCCGAGGCGCCGGTCGAGCGCGCGATGAGCTTTGGCGCGCAACAGCTGCTCGCCCAGCATCGCGCGCTGTGGGACCTGGCCGAAGCGCGCAAGAGCGCCCGCGACCGCAGCTGAGGGTGCCGCAATAGGGGTTGTGAGTCCCCAAGCTTGCGTTTCCGAGCATACCCGCCTTAAGCAAACCCGAGTTTCGAAAAATTTCGGGGACAGCAATGATTCGCTTCGAAGGCACCCAGAGCTATGTCGCGACCGAAGACCTGAAGGTCGCGGTCAACGCCGCGGTGACTCTGCGCCGTCCATTGCTGGTCAAGGGCGAGCCCGGCACCGGCAAGACGGTGCTTGCCTATGAGATCGCCAAGGCGGTCGACGCGCCGCTGATAGAGTGGAACGTCAAGTCGACGACCAAGGCGCAGCAGGGCCTTTATGAGTATGACGCGGTCGCCCGGCTGCGCGACGGCCAGCTCGGTGACGAGCGCGTCCACGACATTTCGAACTACATCCGCAAGGGCAAATTGTGGGAGGCGTTCACCGCGCCCCAGGTCCCCGTGCTGCTGATCGACGAGATCGACAAGGCTGATATCGAATTCCCCAACGACCTGCTCCAGGAGCTCGATCGCATGGAATTCCATGTCTACGAGACCAAGGAGACGGTGCGCGCAGCCGAGCGCCCAATCGTCGTCATCACCTCGAACAACGAGAAGGAACTGCCCGACGCATTCCTGCGCCGTTGCTTTTTCCACTATATCAAATTCCCCGACCGCGACACGATGCAGGCGATCGTCGACGTCCATTTTCCCGGCATCCAGAAGATCCTAGTGTCGAAGGCGATGGACATTTTCTACGACGTTCGCGACGTGCCCGGCCTCAAGAAGAAGCCGTCGACCAGCGAGTTGCTCGACTGGCTGAAGCTGCTGCTACATGAGGACATGCCGCTCGACGTGCTGCAGAATCGCGACCCGACCAAGGCGATCCCGCCGCTCCATGGCGCCCTGCTCAAGAACGAGCAGGACGTGATGCTGTTCGAACGGCTGGCCTTCATGGCCAAACGCCAGCAAGGCGGCGCGCCGCGCTGATTTCTCGCGCGTAGCCGCCAAGCCAGCCGGGACATCTTGACGGCCGGCGGCAAATCGCGCCGATGCGACTGGTGATCGAGCCTCCCCAACTGCGCGGTGCCACCCGATTCGCCCGCGTTCGTGCTCGGCTCGAGGCGGCGCAGCCGACCAGCGGCTGGAAGTCGTGGGTCTACGAATTCCTGCTGTTCGGGTTCAAGCAAGGCTGGGCCTGCCTGTTCGGTGCGCTGATGCTTGCGCTGCTGCTCGGCGCGCACCTTTTCTATCCCGATGACGCGCCGCTCGCTCGCAACGATTTCGTGACGCTGGCGGCGATCGCGATTCAAATCGGCATGCTCGCCTTCCGTCTGGAGAATTGGGAAGAGGTCAGGGTCATCCTGGCGTTCCACGTCACCGGCACGATCATGGAGCAGTTCAAGACCCAGGCCGGGTCGTGGAATTACCCGGGCGGCGGCGTGCTCCATATCGGCCTGGTGCCACTCTATTCCGGGTTCATGTACGCCGCGGTGGGGAGCTATATCGCGCGCGTCTGGCGCATCTTCGGCTTTCGGTTCGCACCTTATCCCCCGCGCTGGACGACGATCGCCCTGGCTGCGGCGATCTATGTCAACTTCTTCGCGCACCACTGGTTGCCCGACATGCGATGGCTGCTATTCGCGGCGACCGCTTTGCTGTTCTGGCGCACGCGGGTCTATTTTACGCCGTTCCGCCGCGAACGTTGGATGCCGTTGCTGCTGGGCTGGTTCCTGGTCGCCACCTTCATCTGGTTCGCCGAGAATATCGCGACGTTCGCGCATGCCTGGTCCTATCCCAGTCAACGGCATGGCTGGACGATGGTCAGTCCGGCCAAGCTCGGTGCGTGGTACCTGCTCATGATCATCTCGTTCGTGATGGTGTCGCTGATCCATCATAACGCAGGCGAAACAAATATACGGTCACCGGCGGATTAACCCCGTCCGCCAACCATCCGGTCAGGCAACCGTCCCTATGGCGGTCCGGCATGAGGAGATATCCCCCCCATCTCCGCGTGCCGGCGGCTGCTCTTGCCCTGTTGGCGGGCGTAGCCGCCCCAGCGCGCGCCGGAACATTGCTCGACTATGTCGGGCAGTGCGTGCCGTTCGCACGAGCGGCATCCGGCATCCAGATCTATGGCGATGCCTGGACCTGGTGGGGTCAAGCCGAGGGTCGATATCGCCGCGGCCAGACCCCGCGCGCTGGTGCGGTGGTTGTCTTTCGTAAGACGGCGCGGCTGCCGCTAGGCCACGTCGCGGTGATCAGCCGCGTGATCGACAGCCGGGTGGCGATGGTCACCCACGCCAATTGGTCGCGAATGAATGGCGAGCGCGGCCATGCCGAACAGGACGTAACGCTGACCGATGTCAGCCCCGACAACGACTGGAGCGAAGTCCGCGTATGGTATCGCGATGCCGAGGGGTTGGGATCGACCACCTTCCCGGTTTACGGCTTCATCTATCCCGTCGCGACCGACGGCGAGAAAGTGAAAGCGGCGCCGGAATTGACCGGCCGCGACCCGGATTATGTCGGTGCGTTGATCGACGCCTATCGCTGAAACCTGGTCGTCGCTGCGGGGCTATTGAGTACTGCACTCGGGGTGCGTAAGACCATACCCATGTTTCTGAACTTCCTCGACGAGCTTCGCGCCGCCGGCATTCCGGCAAGCATGAAGGAGCACCTCATCCTGCTCGAAGCGCTCGACAAGGACGTGATCGATCGCACGCCGGAGGATTTCTATTATCTCAGCCGCGCAGTCTATGTGAAGGACGAAGGCCTGCTCGACCGCTTCGATCAGGTCTTTGCCAAGGTCTTCAAGGGCATCGCCACGACCTATGGCACCCAGCCGGCGGAAATCCCCGCCGATTGGCTGAAGGCGATCGCCGAGAAATACCTCTCTCCCGAGGAAATGGAGCAGATCAAGTCGCTCGGCTCGTGGGACGAGATCATGGAAACGCTCAAGAAGCGCCTGGAGGAACAGGAAAAGCGCCATCAGGGCGGCAACAAGTGGATCGGCACCGGCGGCACCAGCCCGTACGGTAATTCGGGCTACAATCCGGAAGGCGTGCGGATCGGCGGCGAATCGAAGCACGGGCGCGCGATCAAGGTGTGGGACCAGCGCGAGTTTAAGAATCTCGACAGCACGCGCGAGCTCGGCACGCGCAACATCAAGATCGCGCTCCGCCGCCTGCGCCGCTTCGCGCGCGAAGGATCGGCCGACGAACTCGATCTCGACGCGACGATCGAGGGCACCGCGCGGCAGGGCTGGCTCGACATCCATATGCGGCCCGAGCGGCACAATGCCGTCAAATTGCTGCTGTTCCTCGACGTCGGCGGATCGATGGATCCGTGGGTCAAGCTCTGCGAGGAATTGTTCTCGGCGGCGACGTCCGAGTTCAAGAACATGGAGTTCTTCTACTTCCACAATTGCCCATATGAAGGCGTGTGGAAGGACAATCGCCGCCGCTTCACCGAGCGCACGCCGACCTGGGACGTGCTGCACAAATTCGGTCACGATTATAAGCTCGTGATCGTCGGCGACGGATCGATGAGCCCGTACGAAATCACGCACCCTGGCGGCTCGGTCGAACATTTCAACGAGGAATCGGGCGCGGTGTGGCTGCACCGGCTGAACACCACATATCCCGCTGCGGTCTGGCTCAACCCGATCAAGGAAGAGCAATGGGGGTATTCGCAATCGATCAAGATCGTCCGCGAACTGATGAATGATCGCATGTACCCGCTGACACTCGCAGGACTCGATGATGCGATGCGCGAGCTGACGCGCAAGAGGTAAGACTGAAGTCTAGAAGAAGTCGAACGTTAGCACGCCTCGAGCTGCGTGAGTTTTTCCTGAAACTTCTCGGCGAGCTCCAACCTGCGTGCGCGCGCTTCTGCGGTCACCGCATTCTTCGCGGCGATGCGCTCCTGCGCGACCCGGCGCGCATAAAAACGAATATCTGATTCCATTGGTGCGATCCCGATCCCCGCGATTCGGTTATCCACAGACCATGTCACGCTGATGACGCGATGCACCCGTTTTGGGATCAAAGGGGAGCGACTCGCGATAGAATGCGGTTTTGAGGGCGTTTTCGGCCTATCCGATGGTCAATAGAGCAGGTGTGGGCGCCGCGCTTCGGCCCAGACTGCCTCATCGGGAACGGTGAGCGAATCGAGATCGCCCGGCAGCGCCGCCGCATCGTCGACCCATTCGCGCAGATCGGGACCGCCGTTGATGACGTCGATCGCCAGTTTGTCGAAGACATATTCATACGCGAAATCGCGCCACAGGTCGTAATCGCCGTACAGCGTGCGGATCGCCTTGAACGCCAGCGCCTGGAGCCGCCATGGGCGAAACGCGTCATGGTCGTACCCGGCGCCTTCAGCGTGGATAAAAACGCCGTTGCACAATTGGCCGACATGCTTGTGGAAAGTCGGCTGGAACCAGATGTCGCGGAGTGTGCAGCCGTCGAGCCATTGCGGTGCGAACCGGCGCATTTCGGCGATGACCGCGCGCGCGTCGATATCGGGTGCGCCGAACAATTCGAGCGGGCGCGTCGTCCCTCGCCCCTCGCTCAAGTTCGTGCCTTCGAGCATCACGGTCCCGGCATAAGCGCGCGCCATGTTGAGGTTGGCGGCATTCGGGCTGGGATTGATCCAGGGGCGCTCGGGCGGCCAGCCGAAGCCCGGCGCGGAGTCCGGTTGCCACCCCTCCATCGCGATCACGCGATAGTCCACATCGAGCTTGTAATGGTCGATGAACCAATGCCCCATCTCGCCCAGGGTCATGCCGTGCCGCATCGGCATCGGCCCCGCTCCGACGAAGCTTTCCCAGCCGGGCCGCAGGGTCAGTCCCTCGATCGGGCGGCCCGCGGGATTGGGGCGATCGAGCACCCAAACCGATTTGCCATGCGTCGCCGCTGCTTCGAGCACGTAGAGTAAGGTCGTGACGAACGTGTAGATGCGGCAGCCGACATCCTGGAGGTCGATCAGGATCGTATCGAACGTGCCCATCGACTGGCCAGTCGGCCGGCGTACCTCTCCGTAAAGGCTGAACACCGGCATGCCGTAGGTCGGATCGGTGAAGTCGGGCGACTCCATCATATTGTCCTGCAAGTCGCCGCGCACGCCGTGCTGCGGGCCAAACACCGCCGAGACGTTGAGCCCCGTCGCGACCAACGCGTCGAGCGAATGCGTCAGGTCCGCGGTGACCGAGGCCGGATGCGCGAGCAGGGCGACACGCTTGCCCTCGAGCGGTTTCCTGAGTTCTGGTTCGGCGAGGAGCCGGTCGATACCGAATTTCACGATGCAACGCCCCTTACTCTACGCCTCCCCGGCGAAGGCCGGGGCCCAGCCTCGGCCCGATCGTAACTGGGCCCCGGCCTTCGCCGGGGAAGCGTAAGGGGTCAAGCCCGATCAGGCGCAGCCAAGTGCGCGAGGAAACAATTCGCGTTGTGGAAGTCAGGTGGGCCGTCAGGATGTTGGAGCGCCCAATAGGATTTGGTTCCATCGGTAGCTTCGATGACCACTGTCAGACCGAGAAACCAGTCGGCATCGGCGATGTCGTTCAGCTCAAGGTCCGCGGCCAGCGTCGGCGATTGCCAGGACAAGTGGGGAACCGCCGCGGCGTTCCGCATGCCCGCGCGATGGCCGGTGAACTGATAGGACGCCCACCGACCCGACGGCGAGAGATTGATTTCGACGTAACCCACCTGCCCCGCGGGCTGGACGAAGGCCTCGAAACAGGTGTGCATCCACAGCTCATCGGTCCGCGCCGGCGGCCTCGGCTCGGGCCACAGTACGCGATCGAGCGCGCCATCTACTGTGTAGCGCAGCGACAGGATCGCGCCGTTTCGAGCGATTTCGACTCCAATCGCCGTTACAGCGAGACTTGGAAAAGCAGGATGCGGGACCAGCCGCTCACGCATCCCCGGCGAAGGCCGGGGCCCAGTTGCGACGTCAATCATGGCAGCGCGATCCGATCAAACAAATCTTCCCACTCCGGGTTCATGCCCTCGATCTCGCGCAGCTTCCAGGCGCGTTGCCATTCCTTCATCTGCCGCTCGCGGAGCCGAGCGGCCGCGAGTTCTGAATGTTCCTCGTACCAAACTAGGATCTTGCAGCCATATCGTTTGGTGAAGCCGTCGATCACACCGTTGCGATGTTCGTAGGCGCGGCGAACGAGGTCGTCCGTCGATCCGATATAGATCGTGCCGTTCCGCCCACTCGCAATTATGTAAACATAGGACGGCATTTCCATCGCAAGGTTCCCGACGCTGGGCCCCGGCCTCCGCCGGGGAGGCGTATTTGTTGCTGCTCTAGTAAAATTAGCGGATGTCGCCTATGTGCGCCGCCTTCCAATGGCTACTATTCTCCCCTCCCCGCCCCGCGTGGGCATGGTCTCGCTCGGCTGTCCCAAGAACTTGGTCGACAGCGAGCGCATCCTGACCAAGCTGCGCAGCGACGGCTATCAGATGTCGCCGGACTATGCCGGCGCGGACGTCGTATTGGTCAATACCTGCGGCTTCCTCGATTCTGCCAAGGAGGAAAGCCTGGAAGCGATCGGGGAGGCGATTGCCGAGAATGGCCGCGTCATCGTCACCGGCTGCATGGGCAAGGAAGCCGAGGTCATCCGCACCCGCTTCCCCGCCGTACTCGCGATCACCGGCGCGCATGAGTACGAACAAGTGGTCGGAGCGGTGCACGAGGCGGCGCCGATGCCGCCCAACGCCTTTCTCAATCTCGTGCCCGAAAGCGGACTCAAGCTCACCCCGCGCCATTACAGCTATCTGAAGATCTCCGAGGGCTGCAACCATCGCTGCGCCTTCTGCATCATCCCGTCACTGCGCGGCGACCTGGTCAGCCGGCGTCCCGATGCGATCCTGCGTGAGGCGGAGAAGCTGGTCGAGGCGGGCACGAAAGAGCTGCTGGTCATCAGCCAGGATACGTCGGCATACGGTGTCGATATCAAGCACCATCCGCGCATGTGGCATGGTCAGGAAGTCCGCGCCCACATGACCGACCTGGCGCGCGAGCTCGGCAAGATCGCGCCCTGGGTGCGGCTGCACTATGTCTATCCCTACCCGCATGTCGATCAGGTCATCCCGCTGATGGCAGAGGGGTTGGTGCTGCCCTATCTCGACATTCCGTTCCAGCATGCCAGCCGCAACGTGCTCAAGCTGATGCGCCGCCCGGCAAATGAGGCGAAAGTGCTCGAGCGGATCAAGTCGTGGCGCGCGATCGCGCCGGACATCGCGATCCGATCGACCTTCGTGGTCGGCTTCCCCGGGGAGACCGAGGAGGATTTCGAGTATCTGCTCGATTGGCTCGACGAGGCTCAGCTCGATCGCGTCGGCGCGTTCCGCTTCGAGCCGGTCGAGGGCGCCGCGGCGAACGCCCTGCCCAATCCGGTGCCTGAAGAGGTCAAGGAAGAGCGCTACGCCCGGATCATGGAAAAGACCGCCGCGATCAGCGCGGCCAAGCTCGCCGCCAAGGTCGGTCGCACTCTGCCGGTGATCATCGACGCGGTCGATGAGGATGGCGGTGCCACTGGCCGCAGCCAAGCCGACGCACCGGAGATCGACGGTGAGGTGTTCCTGCGCGATGCCGGACGTCTCGCGGTCGGCGATATCACCCCGGTACTGATCGAGGACGCCGATGAGCACGATTTGTACGGCGTACCGGCCTGATCTGTCGGGTGTGTCGGGCTGATCTGTCCCGATCTCGGACAGGGCTATTGCCAGATGCCGCGCGCCACCTAACAGAGTGGCGTCATGAAGATGAGGGCGATTCTGTTGTGGCTGGTCGTGGCGCTGATCGCGCCCGCGGCGTCGGCGCAAGTCGTGTCCGCGCCGTTGCAGAAGATCGTCACCCCGGTCGATCCGATGACGATGGGCACCGACGATTTCGCCCGGCTGGCAAATCCCGCGATCTGGGACGGGCTGTCGGTCAACCGCATCGAGTTCCGCGAGGATCGCGCGTTCTGGCGGCTCTATCGCATCGTCAATCTGCGCCATCCCGACGGCCCGTTGTGGTTCGTTCCGCACGACAACGAGAATGCCGCATTCCAGGCGGCGGTGTTCGCGGTGCGATCCTATGGCGGCGTCGTGATCGCGATCGAGGAAGCGCGCTCGGTCGACGGGCCCGACAGCCGAATGAATCCCGATGTTGCTTATGGCCGCGCAATCGACCCCAACCGCAATTTCCGCGACGATACGCCCAATTACGCTGCCACCGTCCTGGCGGACCTGGGCGCTCCGCCGCGGCTGATCGTCGCGCTCCACACCAACGAGCCCGGGTACAGCGCTTCGGAGTCGACCTGCACGCCGCCCGACGCGGGCTATACCGGCAAGGGCGAGATTTCTGTCCTGTTGTGCAGCGACCTCTATTCGCCGCGGCCATCGATCAGCGCCGCCTGGCCGTTCGACGATACCGACAGCGTCGCCATCGTCTCCTATCTCGGCGACCGCAGCCCATCGAGCGGCTTCTGCGCGCGGCCGCTGTCCGATGCCGACATGAACATCATGTTCGAGCATGTCATACAGAGCGACGGATCGCTGTCCAACTACGCTTTGTTCCGCGGCCTGCCCTATGTGAATCTGGAGACCCAGGACCGTGGCACCGATCCGATCGGACTTGGTGATGCGCGATCGCGGCTGCTCGCCATGATCGGCACGGTGATGAGGCGTTGCGCGCCGGTGCAAGGCATCGCGCTACGGCCACCGGCTCCGCCGGTCCGCACGCAGCCTTCCGCCACGCGCAAGAAGCATCGTTAAGCGAGCAATTCGCGGATCGTTGCTGCCTCGGGCAAGGCTAGCGCTCCCCCGATGCCGCAAAGATACAGCGTATTGGGAGCCCGTCCCGCGCTTGCGGGCTCAAGCCCGGCGGCGAGGCAGGCGTCGAGCGGAGCGATCGTCGCCCCCCGTCCGGCGCGGACGCTGATCAGGGCTTCTTCCAGTTCGGTGCAATGGTCGTGACGGATCAGCGACTTGGGCTGGCGGCCGAACACGCGGTCGAACCAATGACCGAAGACATAGTCATATTCGTCATAGGTGACGAAGCGCAGCCGCTCGATCGCATCGAGACTGCTGACATCGCCGACAGCGCCCACCAGCACGGCTTCTTCGCCGGCAAGCTCGACCGATTCGACCGGCACCGCGGTCACCGCGCGATACGTGACGGCCAAGTCGATCTCCCCTGCCAGCAACGCCGCAAGCAGATCGTCGTGCGATCCGGTGCGAAAGAGGATCGGGCGCTCGCCCGGCGTGGTTGCGAACAGACGCGGCGCGAGCCGGTAGCGGCCGAAGCCAGTCACCGCACCGATCCTGAGCGGCGTGACGAACCCGTCGTCGCGATTGAGATAGACGCGCACTCGGTCGATTTCGTCGAGGGCGCGGCCGATCGTATCGAACAACACTCGTCCTTGCGGCGTCAGCCGAAGCGAGCGGCCCGATCGCTCCATCAGCGTCGCCCCGACATCGCGCTCGAACCGGCGGAGATCGGCATGGACCGCCGGTGCCGACTTGCCGATAGCGCGTGCCGCCGCGGCGATCCCGCCGGCGCGCGCAACCGCGTGGAATATCGCCGCACGCCGCAAATCCGCGCCTTCAAACATTCCGTTTTTCCTAACGATTATCTCCCGTCTTTCGAATTACGGAATTATCGACGCGCGTCTAGATTGCGAGCGAAGGAGAAATCCGATGCTTGTCCGAACGTTGCTCGCCTATCTGCCGATCGCCATCCCCGCCGTCGCGGCCGCGCAATCGGGCGGCACCGCGCATCTTTATGCCTACACGGTGAAGGACCGAGCCGCGTTCGAAGCCGGCTATCGGCAACATCTGCGCTGGCATGCGGCGCATGCAGATAGGCTCGCCTGGTTCGCGTGGTACGTGACGAACGGCAATCGCGCGGGCGCCTTTGTCGATGGCACGTTCGGGACGACACCCGACGGGCTTGCGGGTCGCCCCGATCCCAAGGGCGACGGCGCCGACTTCCGGGCCAATGCCGGCCCCTATGTTTCCGCGACCGGCGATGAAGGTTGGGAATTGTGGCGCGAAGCGAGCCGCGCGACGCCGCTCGAACAGCGGCGACCGGTGGCGTATGCGCACGTCTATATGATTGCGGCGGAGGACAAGGCCGCGTTCGAGGCCGCGGTTGCCGCTCGACAGCTGCAAGGCGCGACCTGGTATCGCAGCCTCGATGGCGCGCCGGGACACTATCTGCTGATGCTCCCCGCGCGGTCGCGCGGCGCTCCGCCGCCTTTGTCGCTGAGCGGTGGCCCCGTTCATATGCTCCGCGCCGAAACCTGGCGGTACGTGCCGCGCCTCGCGCTCATGCCTGGCGCGCCGCTGCTCCCCTGATTGCGCGCGGCGAATGGCGGCTTATAGCGAGCGTGCCACTCATTCGGAGCGACCCGTCGATGCGCTTTCTGCCGCTTGCCCTGCTTCTCGTTGCCACGCCCGCCATCGCGCAGGATCTCGCCCCAGCCGAAACCACCAAGGTCGATTCGATCGTCACCGACACCTTGGCGCGCAACGGCGTGCCCTCGGCGTCGATCGCGATCGTGCGCGGCGGACGGATCGTCTATGCCAAGGCCTATGGCAAGCAATCGGAGACGATCGCGACGACGCGCAGCGAGGCGCCGTACCAGATCGCCTCGATCTCCAAGCAATTCACTGCCGCCGCGATCCTGATGCTGGAGGATGAGGGCAAGCTCAGCCTCGACGATACTGTCGCCAAATGGGTGCCCGGCATCACCGACGGCGACAAGATCACTATCCGCCAGCTGCTCAGCCACACGTCGGGCCTGCAGGATTACTGGCCGCAGGATTACAGCTTCGCGGCGATGGAAAAGCCGGTCACGCCGCAGCAGATCGTCGACCGCTGGGCGAAGAAGCCGCTCGATTTCGCGCCGGGCACGCAATGGCAATATTCGAATACCGGCTATGTCGTCGCCGGGATGATCGTCGAAAAGGCGGCAGGCAAGCCGCTCCTCGCCTATCTGCAGGACAAGGTGTTCAAGCCGTTGGGCATGAAGGTGATCGACCAGGATCTGGCGGTCGGCAAAGGCTTTCCGCAAGGCTATCACCGCTATGCGCTCGGCCCCGTTCGGGTAGAAAAGCCGGCGGCGCGGGGCTGGTTGTTCGCGGCGGGCGAACTCGCCATGTCGGCAAGCGATCTCGCCAAATGGGATATCGCGCGACTGAACCGCAGCGTGATGCCGGCGGATGACTGGCAGGTTCAGGAGACTCCGATCCTGCTGACCAGCGGCAAGTCGACCAATTACGGCCTGGGGGTCTTCACGGGCACCGCCAAGGGGCATCGTTACGTCGAACATACCGGCGAGGCGGTCGGCTTTCTGTCCGAGAATATCGTCTATCCCGATGACAAGGCGGCCGTCGTGGTGCTGGTCAATTCGGACTTTTCCGACGCCTTTACCGGCATTGCGAGCCAGATTTCCGAGCTGATACTCCCGCCGGCCAGCGGGCCTGCCACCGGCGGCGATGCGGAGACAGCGAAGACCGCGCAGGCGCGTGCAATTTTCGATCAATTGCGCACCGGCAAACTCGATCGGGCAACGATGACCGAGGATGCCAATTACTATTTCGACGCCACCGCGATCGGCGACTATCGCGACAGCCTGGGCAAGCTCGGTGACCCGGCATCGTTCACCCTGACGCGGCCCGCACGGCTGCGCGGCGGCTTCGTCAACCGCAATTACAGCGTCACTTACCCGAACGGCACCAAGCTGTCGGTGGTGACCTATGCCGAGCCGGACGGCGCCGGCCGCTACGAACAGTTCATCGTGATGCCGGCCGATTGAGCCGCGTTTCTCCGATCGACCCGCTCACCAACGAGACACTCGCATGACCGACTTTGCCGCCCTCCTCCAACCAGACCGCGGCCAGTCCGCGCGCACGATCGAGGTCGTCCATCCCGACGGATTTGCCGACTGGCTGGCCGCGCAACCGCCGCGCGTGCGTGCGATGGTCACCGCCGCCCGCGTGACGGGCAAGGCGGGCAACAAGGCGATCCTTCCCGGGGAAGGCGTCGAGGACTGGTCGGTGCTGCACCTCTGTGACGAGGATGCCAACTCGCCGTGGCGGATCGCATCCCAGCCCGATTTCCTGCCGGAGGGAACGTATCGACTGAAGGGCGGCGATGTCGGACCCGCCGGCCTCGGCTGGCTGCTCGCGCAGCATCGTTTCGATAAATATACCAAGCCTGACAAGGACAGCGCGCCGCGGGTGCTGCTGACCAGCGATCCTGCCGCGATCGACGAGACGGTCAGGCTGGCGCAGGCGACCGCTCTGGTTCGCGACCTGGTCAATCTCGGCTCGTCCGACATGGGACCTGCCGAGCTCGAGGCCGAGGCGGCGAAGCTGGCCAAGACATTCGACGCCACGCTGACGGTCACGCGCGGCGATGCGCTAGCGACGGGCTATCCGATGATCGACGCCGTCGGACGCGCCGCCGCCAAGCACCGCGCGCCGCGGTTGATCGAGATCGAATGGGGCAATCCCAAACATCCGCGCGTCGCGTTGCTCGGCAAGGGCGTCTGCTTCGATTCGGGGGGTCTCGACATCAAGCCAGCAAGCGGCATGCGGTTGATGAAGAAGGACATGGGCGGTGCCGCCCATGCGCTGGCGCTGGCCAATCTGATCATGGGAGCGCGGCTGCCCATCCGCCTGCACGTGCTGATCCCGGCGGTCGAGAATGCGATTTCGGCCGATGCCTTCCGCCCTGGCGACGTGCTGAAGACGCGCAAGGGGCTGACCGTCGAGAACACCAATACTGATGCCGAGGGGCGGCTGGTGCTCGGCGATGCGCTGACCAAAGCGGGCGAAACGAAGCCCGAACTGGTGATCGACTATGCCACGCTGACCGGCGCGGCCCGCGTCGCGCTCGGCCCCGATCTGCCCGCGACCTTTATCAGCGACGAGGCGCTGGCTTCCGACCTGATCGAGGCCGGCACCGCGGTGCAAGACCCGTTGTGGCGGCTGCCGCTATGGGACGGCTATGACGAATATCTCAAATCCGACATCGCCGACCTGATCAACGCGCCCGACAATGGCTATGCCGGCGCGGTCACCGCTGCCCTGTTCCTGCGCCGCTTCGCGCCCGAGGGCGTGCCCTGGGCGCACCTCGACACCTTCGCGTGGCGGCCGACCGCCAAGCCGGGACGTCCCAAGGGCGGCGATGCTCTGGGCGTGCGCGCCGCCTGGGCGATGCTGAAGAAGCGCTACGCAAGCTAAGCTGAGCCATGCGCCTCCCCAGCGAAGGTCGGGGAGGCGTTAATAGAAAACCGGTCAAGCCGACCGACCGCCGCCGCGCACCATGCCGAGGATGTCGTCGAGCGGATTGCCGTCGTGATTGGCGTCGAGCATCGACGCCAGCCCGCCGAGGCTGCCGAAGATGCCGCCGGTCGGCGCGGCAGGTGCCGCCGGGGCGGCGGGCGCGGCGCTCGCGCCGCTGCCGGCAATCATCGAGGTGAGCACGCTCGCGGCGATGCCGCCGAGCATGCCGCCGCCCATCTTTTTCGCTACCTGTTGCGCGACCAGCCCGGCGACGATCGGCAGCATCGCCTTCAGGACCGTGTCGCTGATCCCGGTTTGCGCCGAGGCGGCCGTGGCGACCGAGCGGCTGACGTCCTTCGACCCGAAAATCTGGCCGAGCACGGCATTGCCGGCATCGGTGTCGGTGGCGGGGGAAGTGGTCGTGGCAGCAATACCGGCGACCGATCCAAGGCCGCCGCCCTGTTCGACCTTCTTCAATCCGCCAAGCACGGCCGGTAGCAGGGCGCCGACCGCGGCATTGGCCTGATCTGGCGTCAGCCCGAATTGCTGCGCGAGCGCACCGACATCGACTTGCGGTGCTGCCCCGGCGTCACCGCCGGTCGCCTGCTGTAGAAGCTGTCCCAGGAGATCCATGACTGCGACTCCTTGAACGCGAACCGCCCGCGATCAGGCGGCGGTCGAGCGTACCGCGTCGATCAGGACGAAGGCAATGCGCGCGAGGTGATCCGACCTGTTTTCCCACCCATGCGGCGTTCCCCGCTGGATCAGGATGTCGCCCGCGTGCAGAACCGTCTCGTCGCGGTCCATCACCGCGACGATCTCGCCCTGCAGCACGATCGCGTAATCGACCGTGTCGGTAGTGTGCATGCTCGCCGAGCGCGTGCTGCCCTCGTGGTGATCGGCATCGGGATAGAGCGCGGCGAACACCGCCTTGACCATCGCCGCGCGCTGTTCGGGCGTCGCGTCGCCGATCGGCGGGAAGTCGATCACACGGAGCACCGTGCCGCGATTTGGCGGCAGCACGCCGCGATGCTCGGCAATGTCGTCGGGCGCGTCGATCGCGCTCGGTGCCGCATGCGTGAGCCACATATTGGTGCTGCGATAGGTCGAACCCGGCAGGACGAACTCGGCTGGGCTGGGTCCGTCCTGGACGATGTAAGACTGGCCGTCCGCATCGATCGCGGTAACGACGCGGCGTGGCGCCGGCAGAGGTCCGTCGGTCATGCCGACAGCGCCTTGGCCGCCTGGATGATCGGGACGAATTTGTCCGCGGTCAGGCTGGCGCCGCCGACCAGCGCGCCGTCGACATTCTCGAGCGCCAGGATTTCCGCGGCGTTGGCGGGGTTGGCCGATCCGCCGTAGAGAATGCGCATGTCGGACGCGCCGTCGCCGATCATTTGCCGCAGCTTGGCGCGTATGATCGCGTGAATCGCCGCGATCTCGTCCATCGTCGGGGTCCGACCCGTGCCGATCGCCCAGCACGGCTCATAGGCGATCGTCAGCCAGTCGGCATGCGCATCGTCGGGCAAGGATTCCTCGATCTGCGCCCGTACGACATGCGCCGCGCGGCCGGCATCGCGCTCTTCCTGCGTTTCGCCGACACAGAGGATGACCTTCAAGCCATGACGATGTGCCGTCGCCGCCTTGAGATAAACGTCATGACTGCTCTCGTGCTGATCGCTGCGGCGTTCGGAATGGCCGACGATGGTGAAAGCGGCGCCCGCTTCCCTGACCATGCCAGCCGAAACGCAGCCGGTATGCGCGCCATCGTCGTCCTGGTGCACGTCCTCCGCGCCGATCGCCAGATTCGGCACCCGCGCATGGGCCGGCGCGATCAGCGTCGCCGGCACCGCGACCGCGACATCGATACCCGGCGCCGCGGCGGCGGCGCCCGCGATGCCGTCGAGTTCGGCCAGCGCCGCCAGGCTGCCGTTCATCTTCCAATTGCCTGCGATCAGCTTGCGCCGTGTCATGTGTCCTCCCGTTTTATGTATTCCCCGATAACGCCCACAAGAGCGTGCGCAAGCGTCGTGCTCGATGCTCGGCACAGCGTCGCCAGGCATGATCTCAGGGCATTGCCCGTTATGAGCACACGTCCTAAAGCGTCGGCTCGTTTTTCAGGACCAACGATCGGGCCCCATGCTCACTTTCTTTCGCAAGATCATCTTTTCGCGCATCGGCGCGCTCGTCACGCTGGTTGTCGTCGGCCTGATCGGCGTGGCGTTCGGGCTGGGCGACGTCACCGGCCTGAGGTCCAACTCGCTAGGCGGACAGAGTGCCGCGACCGCCGCGACAGTAGGCAGCGACACCGTTTCGGTGACCGATCTGCGCAATACCACCGACGGCATGCTCAACATGTATCGCAACCAGGCGCCGCAGCTCACCATGGCGGAATTCATCAGCCGTGGCGGCCTCGACGGTCCGTTCGAAAGCCGGCTGACCTCGATGGCGATGGAGCAGTTCGGCCACAGCCAAGGCATCCGCGTCGGTAAGTCGTTGATCGACAACCAGATCGCGAACATTCCCGGCGTTCGAGGGCTGGACGGCAAGTTCGACAAGGACAATTACAACCGCCTGCTGGCGATGCTGAAGTCCAACGACCAGCAATTTCACGAGCAAATGGGCCGCGACCTGATGACCCAGTTGATGCTCGGTCCGATCGCGGCCAACGCGACGGACAAGCTCAAGGGTCCGGCTGGCGTGGCGACGTTCTACGCATCGATGCTGCTCGAAAAGCGCAACGGCACCGTCGCGTTCGTCGACACCAAGAAGATGCCGGCGGGCGCGCCGGTCACCGATGCCGAGGCGCAAGCTTATTACACCCGCAACGCGCCGCGCTATACGATCCCCGAGCGCCGCTCGGCCCGCTATGCGCTTATCACGCTCGACGAACTCAAGAAGCGCGCCACGCCGACCGACGACGAAATCGCCAAGGCCTATCAAGCCCAAAAGGCGAAGTTCGACGCGGGTGAAAACCGCTCGCTCAAGCAGGTCGTGTTGCAGGACCAGAAAGTCGCCACCGATCTCGCGGCGAAGGTCCGCGCCGGCACGGCGATCGAAGCCGCCGCCAAGGCGCTGGGCCTTGAGGCAGCGGCGATCAACGACGTCAACAAGACTGCTTATGCCGGCCAGGCGACGCCCGCCTTGGCCGATCAGGTGTTCGGCGCCGCGCAAGGAGCAGTGATCGGCCCGGTCAAGACGCCGCTCGGCTGGGTGGTCGCGCATCTCGACAAGATCACCAAGGTCGCGGGCAAGACGCTCGACCAGGCCAAGCCCGATCTGGTCAAGGAACTCACCGACCAGAAACTGGCGACCATTGCGCAGGCCCTGCGCGATCAGATCGAGGATGCGATCACCAATCGCCAGACGCTCGACCAGATCGCGGCCAAGCTCAGCCTGACCGTCCAGACGACGGCGCCGCTGACCGCCAACGGCACCGACCCCACGTCGGCGACTCCGGTCAAACCCGACCCCAATCAGACGGCGCTCTATCAGCTCGCCTTCCAGGCGGAGACCGATGACGATCCCCAGCTGGTGCCGTACGGCCAGGACGGCAGCTTCGCGGTCGCCAAGCTCGACAAGGTAATCCCGGCGGCGGCACGGCCGTTCGCAACGATTGCCGACCAGGTGAAGAAGGACGTCGTCATCGACCGCCAGGTCAAGGCTGCGCGCGACGTCGCCAACGCGATCACCGGCAAGGTCAACAAGGGCGTCCCGCTCGCCCAGGCGATGGCCGAATCGGGCATCAAGCTCGATGCGACCAAGCCGATATCGGCCAATCGCGCGCAACTGTTCGCGTCCAAGCAGCCGCCCGCCCCGCTCGTCCTGCTCTTCAGCAAGCCCAAGGGCAGCGCGTCGCTGGTGGAGGCGCCTTATAAGGGCGGATGGTTCGTCATCGTCGTCGACTCGGTCGAAAAGGGCAACGCGGCCGGCAATGTGCAATTGGTCGACAAGATGCGCGGCGATCTGGGCGCGAGCCTGGGCGACGAATATCGTCAGCAATTCGCCCGCGCGGTACGCGACAAGATCGGCGTGAAGAAGAACGACGCCGCGATCGCCGCATTGCGCCGCGACCTGCTCGGTCAGGGCAGCGACGGCAACGACCAGCCGCAATAAAGCGATGGTCGAAGGAGCCGACGCTGCGCTGACCGCACTCGCGGCCGGGCGCCCCGCGCTCGTCTGGCGGCGTCAGGTCGCGGATACCGAGACGCCGGTCGCCGCCGCACTGAAACTGATCGAGCCCGAACGGGGCGACTTCCTGCTTGAGTCGGTCGAAGGCGGCGCGGTGCGCGGGCGTCACAGCCTGTTGGGGCTCGCGCCCGATCTGGTGTTCCGCGCGGACGGCGAGCGTGCGGCGATCAATCGCCATTGGCTGACCGATCGCACCGCGTTCGAGCCTTGCGCCGAACCGACGCTGGCCGCGTTCCGCTCGCTCGTCGCCTCGTGCCGGATGGACGACGTTCCGCCCGAACTGCCGCGCGCATTGGCCTGCCTGGTCGGCTATTTCGGCTATGAGACGGTCGGGCTGGTCGAGGACCTGCCCCGGCCCGCGGATCCCGGCCTCGGCCTGCCGGACATGATCTTCGTGCGGCCGACAACAGTGTTGATCTTCGATCGGCTGGCCGATCAATTGTTCCTGGTGGCGCCACTCTGGCCCGATAGTGGCATCTCCCCCGAGGCGGCTCTGGCGCTTGCCGAGGAACGGATCGACGGCGTCGCCGCCAAGCTGGCGAGCGCCCCCATTCCAGCCGCGCCGCGCAGCGACCCGAGCGAGATCGCGCTGACCCCGGTGCTGCCGGACGGCGCGTATCGCGAGATGGTGCTGAAGGCGAAGGACTATATCGCCGCCGGCGATATCTTTCAGGTCGTCCTGGCGCAGCGTTTCACCGCGCCGTTCGCGCTGCCGCCGATCGAACTCTATCGCGCGCTTCGCCGCGTGAACCCCTCGCCATTTCTCTATTTCCTCGACTTGCCCGACTTCGCGCTGTCGGGCTCCAGTCCGGAGATCCTGGTGCGCGTGCGCGACGGCGAGGTGACGATCCGCCCGATCGCCGGCACGCGCCCGCGTGGCAAATCGGCGACCGAGGACGAGGAGAATCGCCGCTCGCTGCTCGCCGATCCCAAGGAACGCGCCGAGCATCTGATGCTGCTCGACCTCGGCCGCAACGATGCCGGGCGGGTCGCCGCGCCCGGTACAGTCAGGGTGACCGACAGCTATACGATCGAGATGTACAGCCACGTGATGCACATCGTCTCGAACGTGGTCGCCGAACTTGATGGCAACAAGGACGCCGTCGACGCTCTCTTCGCAGGGTTTCCGGCCGGGACGGTTTCAGGCGCGCCGAAGGTTCGCGCTTGCCAGGTCATCGCCGAGTTGGAGCCCGAAGCACGCGGCGCCTATGCCGGCGGGGTCGGCTATTTCTCGCCGGACGGATCGATGGATTCGTGCATCGTGCTGAGGACGGCAGTGGTCAAGGACGGCGTCATGCATGTCCAAGCCGGTGCCGGGATCGTCGCCGACAGCGACCCGGTCTACGAACAGCGTGAGTGCGAGGCCAAAGCGGGCGCGCTGCTCGCCGCAGCCCGCGAGGCGATCGCCCGGGCGGGCGACGCCCGCTTCGGGCAATAAACCTATTGGTCGGGCGACTGGCCGTTGGCCTTGGCGCGCCGTTCAGCCGCCCAGGCCCGCGCCGCAGAACGCGCGCAGCCGGTCTGGCCACCCGATCCCACTGGTGAGCAAGTATCGGGAAGCCCCGCAGCCTCTCGGCTGGTCTGTTCGTCGGCCGCGACGCGATTGACCCAGCTTTGCCGTGCGGGCGGGATCGGGCCGGCGCCGCGCAATGCCTTCGGGATGCGATATGGATCGTCCACGGTCGTGCACACGACAATTTCGTCGCCAGTGGATGGCGGGCATTTCTGATCGGGCTCGACGATCACGGACCGGATTCGCTTGACGGGCTGGCCGGTATCGGCCTGCTTATCGGTCTTATCCTGTGCCATCGCACCGACGGGGACGGTCAGTAGAGCCAAAGCGGCAAACGCAGTACGAATCATCGATGCGACCTTTCCTTGGGCACTTGAACGCGCCCTAGATAGGATCGATCCCGTATCATTCCAGCGCTGGGCAGGCCGAAACACGGCAAAACGAGGGCGCAACGACGATTGTCGCGGTGCAGCGAAAGCGCTAGCGGGGCGGCAATGATTTTGGTGATCGACAATTACGACAGCTTCACCTGGAACCTGGTCCATTATCTGATGGAGCTCGGGCAGGACGTGCAGGTCGTGCGAAACGACGCGCTGACCGCGCGCGACGCCCTGGCGAGCAATGCCGAGGCGTTCCTGATCTCGCCCGGCCCCTGCACTCCCAACGAAGCCGGAGTCAGCCTGGACCTGGTCGCTGCCGCTGCCGAAGCGGGACGGCCGCTGCTTGGCGTGTGCCTGGGGCACCAGTCGATCGGCCAGCATTTCGGCGGCCATGTCGTGCGCGGCGGGCTGATGCACGGCAAGACGTCGGCAATCACTCACGACGGGACCGGCTTGTTCAAGGGCGTCCCGTCGCCATTCCAGGCGACGCGTTATCATTCGCTGGTGGTCGAGGACGTTCCCGCCGAGCTGATCGTCAATGCCCGCGCTGAAGACGGGTTTGTCATGGGGTTCCGCCATGAGACTCTGCCGATCCATGGCGTACAATTCCATCCCGAAAGCATCGCTACCGAGCACGGGCATCAATTGCTCGCCAATTTCCTCGAGCTTGCCGGGTTGAAGGCGAAGGCGCTGGCGTGAACCAGGCCTTTAACCGTCACCCCGGACTTGCTCCGGGGTCCAACCCTCCTTGTCGGAATCCAGCCATTGTTGCGCGTTGGATGCCGGAACAAGTCCGGCATGACGGCAATGACTGAATTCGTTCTCCTTCCAGACCCGTCGACTCCCCTCTCGCGCGAATCGGCGGCACGGGCATTCGCTGACATCCTCGACGCCACGACCTCCGAAGAGGCGATCGCCGAATTCCTGATCGCGCTGACCGATCGTGGGGAGACCAGCATCGAGATCGCCGAGGCGGCCCGCGCCTTGCGCGATCGACTGATCCCGATCGACGCGCCTGCCAATGCGATCGACGTCTGCGGCACCGGCGGCGATGGCCACCACACGCTCAACGTCTCGACCGCGGTGAGTCTGGTGGTCGCGGCGAGCGGCGTACCCGTCGCCAAGCACGGCAACCGAGCGGCAAGCTCCAAGGCAGGCGCCGCCGATACGCTGGAGGCGCTGGGGCTCGACATGGAACGCGCCGGCGCGCTGGCCCAGGCGACGCTCAACGACCTAGGCATCTGCTTCTTGTTCGCCGCCAACCATCATCCGGCGATGAAGCGCATCACGCCGATCCGCCGCCGTATCGGTCGCCGCACGATCTTCAACCTGATGGGTCCGCTCGCCAATCCGGCGCATGTCACGCGCCAGCTGATCGGCATCGCGCGGCCCGATTACACCACAACCTATGCCGAGGCGCTCGAGCAGCTCGGCACCGAAGCGGCGCTGGTCGTGTCGGGAGAAGAAGGGCTGGACGAGGTATCCGGTGCGGGCCCGACCGTTGCCGTCAGCGTCGGCCGTCTGTCGCTGCCGGGGCACATCACGCCCGAAGATGCCGGGCTGCCGCGGCATCCGATCGCCGCAATCCATGGCGGCGACCCCGCCTATAACGCCGCGGCGCTGCGCCGATTGTTGCAGGGCGAGCATGGCGCCTATCGCGACGCCGTGCTCATCAACGCCGCCGCGGCGTTGGTCGTCGCGGGCGCCGCCGACACGCTCGCAGAAGGTGCCGAGGAAGCCGCCGAGACGCTCGACAAGGGCCTGGCCAATGCGCTGCTCGATTGCTGGATCGCTTATAAATGACCAATATCCTCGACCGTATCCTCGAAACCAAGCGCGCCGAAGTCGCCGCGAAGAAGGCCACGACGTCGCTCGCCAGCCTGGAAGCGATGATCAGCCGGCGCGACACGCCGCGCGGGTTCAGAAAGGCGCTCGACAAGAAGGCGAAGGCCGGCCCGGCACTGATCGCCGAGGTCAAGAAAGCTAGCCCCTCCAAAGGCGTGATCCGCGAAAATTTCGATCCGTCGGCGCACGCGCTCGCGTACCTCAAGGGCGGGGCCACCTGCCTGTCAGTGCTGACCGACGAACGATATTTCCAGGGGGACGATTCCTATCTCGCGCTGATCCACCAGACCGTGCCACTGCCCCTGCTACGCAAGGATTTCATGATAGATCCGTGGCAAGCGCACGAAAGCCGCGCGCTCGGCGCCGATGCGATCTTGATCATCGTCGCGGCGCTCGACGACGCGCGCATGGCCGAGATCGAGGCGGCGGCGACCGATTGCGGGCTCGACGTCCTGGTCGAAGTCCATGACGAGAAGGAACTCGACCGCGCGCTCAAGCTCAAGTCGCGGCTGATCGGGGTCAACAATCGCGATCTGCGCGATTTCACGGTCAGCTTCGATCGGACGTACGAGTTGGTCGGCAAGGCACCGAAGGATTGCACGTTCGTCGCCGAAAGCGGCCTGTCCTCGCGCGCCGATCTTGATGCGATGCGCGCCCATGGGGTGAACTGCTTCCTGGTCGGCGAGAGCCTGATGCGCGCGGAAAATATTGCTGCGGCGACAAGGGAGTTGCTGGGGGCCTAATCTCCCCTCCCGCTTGCGGGAGGGGTCGGGGGAGGGCATGTCTCGATGATGCCTGAGGTTGACACCCCCTCCCCTAGCCCCTCCCGCAAGCGGGAAGGGAATCTGACTCACCTCGACGATGCCGGCGCAGCACGGATGGTCGACGTGTCCGGCAAGCTGGAAACCGAGCGCCGCGCGATCGCGACCGGACGCATATCGATGTTGCGCGAAGCCGCGGCCGCGATCGGTGCCGGCGACGTTCCGAAAGGCGACGTCCTCGCCGCCGCGCGCATCGCCGGCATCATGGCGGCGAAGCGCACCGGCGAGCTGATCCCGCTGTGCCATCCGTTGCCGATCACCAGCGCCGCGATCGATCTGAATGTCGAGGAAGACGGCGTGACCGCGACCGCGACGATCACCACCACCGGCCGCACCGGGGTCGAGATGGAGGCGATGACGGCGGTCTCGGTCGCGCTGCTGACGATCTACGACATGGCAAAAGCGATCGATAAAAGCATGGTGATCGGCGCGGTCCGCTTGCTATCGAAGACTGGCGGCAAGTCGGGCGACTGGGCAGCGCCCTGATCCTTTGATCGGCTTGGCGCGGCACAGCGCTGGCGGTGGAGCGATGCGCTGTGGCATGGCGTAAACGATGAACCCGCTACTCTCCGTCGCCGATGCCCAGACCCGTTTGTTCGCGGTGGCGCCGCGCGTCGCCAGCGAGCGCGTGCCGCTCGCCGCGGCAGCGGGGCGCTGGACCGCCGAGCCGGTGATCGCGCTGCGCGCGCAGCCTGGCGCCGACCTGTCGTCGATGGACGGCTATGCGATCCGGTTCGACGACTTGCCCGGACCGTGGCGCGTGATCGGCGAGAGTGCCGCGGGACGTGCCTTTGGCGGCTCGATCGGGCGCGGAGAGGCGGTGCGGATCTTCACCGGCGCGGCCATGCCCACGGGCGCCGACAGCGTGCTCGTCCAGGAAGAGGCCGACCACGATGGCGATACTTTAACCCTTGCCGGCGAGGGACCGCCACGTCGCGGTGCGAGCGTGCGGCGCAAGGGGCTAGATTTCGACCGCGGCGAAGAGCTGATCGCGGCCGGCACTCGCCTCACCCCCGCCGCGATCGCGCTCGCGGCCACCGGCGGGCATGGGGCGCTCAACGTCAACCGTCGCTTGCGCATCGTCATCCTGGCAACCGGCGATGAGCTTGTCGCGCCCGGTACGGCGAGCGACGATCCGTTGGCGCTTCCTGAGGGCAATAGCGCGATGCTGGCGGCGATGCTCGCCGACCTGCCCGTCGATGTGACCGTGGGCGGGATCGTTCCCGATCAACTCGACGCGTTGGTCGCCGCGTTCTCCGGCGCCAGCGCCGATATCATCGTCACTACCGGTGGGGCATCGGTCGGCGATCACGACCTCGTCCGCCCCGCGCTCGAGGCGGCGGGCGGAGCCGTGGATTTCTGGCGCATCGCAATCCGGCCGGGCAAACCGATGCTCGCGGGTCGCCTGGCGGACGCCATGGTGCTGGGCCTGCCGGGCAACCCGGTATCGGCCTTCGTGACCGCTACCTTGTTCCTGCGGCCATTGATCGCGGCGATGGCCGGCGCAGCCGATCCGTTGCCGCACCTGCTCCGCGCGGAACTCGCCGAACCCCTTCCCGCCAACGACCACCGCCAGGATTATCTGCGTGGAACGTTCGTCGACGGCCGGGTCTCGGCTGCCGCCATGCAGGACAGTTCGATGCTCGCGACGCTGGCGCGCGCGATGTGTCTGATCGTCCGGCCGCCACACGCACCGCCCGCCGCCATCGGCGATACAGTGGACATCCTGCCGCTCGCTTGACTTGGTCCGTAACGTTCCGTAAAAGTTCCGCGTCTGTTCTGGACGGAGGAACGTCGATGCTCACCAAGAAGCAGCATGAGCTGATCTGCTTCATCAACGATCGCTTGAACGAAACCGGCGTGTCGCCGTCGTTCGAGGAGATGAAGGAGGCGCTCGACCTCAAGTCGAAGTCCGGCGTGCATCGCCTGATCTCGGCGCTGGAGGAGCGGCAGTTCCTGCGGCGCCTGCCCAACCGGGCGCGCGCTCTCGAGGTGTTGAAGATGCCGGAGCGTGCCGACAACAAGCGTCCGGCTGCGGCTCAGCCCAAGCCGAACAATTTCCGCCCGGCCCCAGAACCCGCCAATGACGTGATCGAGATTCCGCTGCACGGCCGGATCGCGGCCGGTGTGCCGATCGAGGCGTTCGAGGGATCGTCGATGCTCCCCGTCCCCGCCGCCCTGCTTGGCAGCGGCGAGCATTATGCGCTGGAAGTTGCCGGAGACTCGATGGTCGAGGCCGGTATCCTCGACGGCGATTACGCGCTGATCCGCCGCACCGACGTTGCCCGCGACGGTGAGATCGTCGTCGCGCTGATCGAGGACAGCGAGGCGACCCTCAAATATTTCCGCCGCGAAGGCGCTATGGTGCGGCTTGATCCGGCCAATCGCTCCTACGACCCGCAGCGTTACGCGCCTCAGCAGGTGCGAATTCAGGGCCGCCTGGCCGGCCTGTTGCGCCGCTACGACTGATTGTCGACCGACGATTGATCCAGGGGTGACGATCGCCGGGCTGACGGACAGTGACGATCCGCCCGCTGGCCAGGCTGATCGCCATTCCGCCGGTGCGGCGCAGGAACGGCGCATCGAGCTTGAGCCATGTCGGCCGGCACGCTGACGGCAATCGCCGGTCGCTGACGACGATGTCCGCGGCGCGGCACGCGGCGATCAACTGGTCGGACGGCAATTGATACAGGCTGCGTGTCGCCAGCACACGAAATATCCGTCCTCCCGATTGCACCAAAGCGAGGCATGCATCCGGCGTGCATGTGGCGAAGGGCTGATCGGACAGCAGCAGCGCTTCCCCATCCACCCCCGCATTCTGGGTCATCGTGTCGCGGGTGTAATCCCCGGCCTTGTCGCGCAGGATCGCGACACCGCCATCCGGCGTCCGCACCGCGAGATGCTGGCCGTCGCCCGAGATCAGCAGATCAGGTGCCGGGATCGTCAGCGCCCAGACCGCGCCCATCGCCATCGGCGCAAGTCCGGCAAAACGCACCCGTGAGCGCCACAGCATCAGCCACAGCAATCCCAGGATCATCAGCCCGAACGCGCCCGCCGGCATGCCGGGCAGCATCGCCACCGACCCCGGCGCTTTGGCCGCGGTGCGCGCGATCCACAGCAACAGGTCGAGCGCGTGCGCGGTCACCCACCAGAAGGGTGCGCCCAGGCCGATCGCGTCACCGGCCAGCGCCAGCGCCTCGGCCGGCATGATGACGAACGTCGTCAGCGGGATGGCGATGATATTGGCGACGACGCCGTACATGCCCTCCTTATGGAAATGATAGAGCGCGATAGGCGCCAGCGCGGCTTCCACGACCAGACCTGTAAGCAGTAACGATCCGACTTCGCGGGCGACGCGGCGCCACCAGGCCTCGTCTCGTTTCTCGAACAATCGCTTGATCCGCGGCTGCTCGTGGAAAGCGATCAGCGATCCGACCGCAGCGAAGCTGAGCTGGAAGCTCGGCCCGGCGAGCGCCTCGGGCCAGATCAGCAGGACGATGAAGGCGCCGGCCGCGACCAGCCGCAAGGTAATCGCCTCGCGCCCCATCGCCAGCGCGGCCAAGACCAGTAGCGCCGCGATGCACGACCGCGCAGTCGGTACCTGACTCCCCGTGAGCAACGTGTATCCGATCGCTGCGATCGCACCGGCGCCCGCTGCGACCACCGGAATCCGGACCCGCAACGCCAGCCACGGCCATAAGGCGAGCAGGCGCGTGACCGCCCAGATCGTCGCGACGACCACTGCGGTGATATGCAATCCGCTTACCGATAACAGATGCGCAAGGCCCGAGCGTCGCATCGCGTCCGCATCGTCCAGCGAAATCGCGCCTTCGTCGCCCGCGGCAAGCGCGGCGGCGATCCCGCCAGCGCTGCCTTCCACCTTACTCTGGATATGCGCCGCCAATGCCGCGCGCAGGCCGTTCGACTCCTTACCAGCTGCGATCACCTTCACCGGCGCGTTCCCCTTGCCGGTCGCGCCTAGCCCGGCGAACCACGCGACTTGCCGAAAGTCGTAAGCGCCGGGCACCGTTGCTTCGTTGGGCGGCATCAGTCGTGTCTGCAGCTTGATGATCGCGCCCGGTCCAAGCCCGACCGGCACGTCCGTGTTGGCGATATTCACCCGCACGTGCGGCGGCAGCTGGAGCGGCGGCCGCGGCCGATCGTCGCATCGCCGCCCTCCGGCGCCATGAGGCGCGCCGCGTTCCTTGCTGCAATTCGGACGTTTCGGACTGGCGACTGCCTGCGCCGAGATCGGCGTTAAGCTCACCCGAACGAGCTCGCGCGCCGGCAGCGGCTCGATATTCTCAACCCGCGCGGTCAGCATGACGATCGCGGGTCGCGCTAGGACCGGTTGCGCGACATAGCTGGCGCGCCACCACGCCAGCCCGACACCCATGGCCGCCAGCGCGGCGGCGAGCGCCACCGCACGACTGGCCCGCCCGCCTTGCCCGATCGCGACCGCCGCCAACGCGACGCCGGCCAGCGCGAGCATGGCGGCGGTCCATTGCACCGGATCATCGAGCACGAACCACAAGGCGATACCGCCGCCCAACGCGACCGGCAGCCACAAAGGGAGTTGATCGCGCTCCCCCTCCAACCCATGTTCGAGTGCAAGGCGTGCACGCGTACATCGTGCCGCCAGCGTTTGAAGCGGCCGGAACCGCGTGCTAGGGCGCGCGGCGGCGACGGTCGCCATCAGTCATCCAGCCTGGGAGCATGCGCGGTTGAGCGCCAGTTCTGACTCCGGGGCGCCCACAGCCGGCGCACCCGTCACCAACGTCGTCACCCGGTTCGCGCCTTCGCCAACCGGCTTTCTGCATATTGGCGGCGCGCGCACCGCGTTGTTCAATCTGCTGTTCGCGCGACACCACGGGGGCAAATTCCTCCTGCGCATCGAGGATACCGATCGCGCGCGATCGACACAGCCCGCAATTGACGCCATTTTGGCGGGGATGCGCTGGCTCGACCTAGAATGGGACGAGCCCGAAATCTATCAATTCTCGCGCGCCGCCCGTCATGCGGAAGTCGCGCACCAAATGGTGGAAAAGGGCGCAGCGTATCGCTGCTACCTGACCCAGGACGAGCTCGTCCAGATGCGCGCCGAGGCGGAAGCGGCGAAGAAGCCGCTCCGGATCCGCTCGCCCTGGCGCGACCGCGTACCCAATGATCCGCAAGCCCCGCATGTCATTCGCCTGAAGGCGCCTAATGAGGGTGCGACGACCATCCAAGATCGCGTCCAGGGCGAGGTCACCGTCCAGAACAGCGAAATCGACGATCTCGTCCTGCTGCGATCGGACGGTACGCCTACCTATATGCTGGCCGTCGTCGTCGACGACCACGACATGGGCGTGACGCACGTCATCCGCGGGGACGATCACCTCAACAACGCGTTCCGTCAGTTGCCGATCTATCGTGCGATGGGTTGGCCGGAGCCCGTCTACGCCCATATCCCGCTGATCCATGGTCCCGATGGCGCGAAGCTTTCCAAGCGCCACGGCGCTTTGGGCGTCGACGCCTATCGCGACGAGATGGGGTTGTTGCCAGAAGCGGTCGACAATTACCTGCTGCGTCTGGGCTGGGGACATGGCGATGACGAGATCATCAGCCGCGCCCAGGCGATAGAATGGTTCGATCTCGACGGCGTCGGAAAATCACCAAGTCGGTTCGATTTGAAGAAACTGGAGAACCTGAACGGTCATTATATCCGCGAAGCGGACGATGCCCGTCTGGCCGATCTCGTCGCCGCGCGAATCCCGCTCGACCTGACCCCGCCGCAGCTCGACCTGTTGCGCCGCACCATGCCGTTCCTCAAGCCGCGCGCCGCCAATCTGATCGAATTGGCCGAGGGCAGCATGTTCCTTTTCCACGCCCGGCCGTTGCCGATGCACGCAGATGCAGCAATGTTGCTCCAGGGTGACGCACCTGAGCTGCTCAAGCGCGTTCACACGGCGCTTGACGCCGTCGCCGACTGGGATACGGAGGCGCTCGAAAACGCGGTTCGGCAAGTCGCCGAAGACGCCGGGGTCAAGCTCGGCCAGGTCGCGCAGCCGCTCCGTGCGGCGCTGACCGGCAGGCGCACCTCCCCTGGCATTTTCGACGTGCTCGCCGTCCTCGGCCGCGAAGAAAGCCTGGGCCGCATATCCGACCGGATGGCGGCCTGAACATCGAAGGAACCTGATATGGCCGACACGAACACCCTCAAGTTCGGGGATCACGACTATCCGGTGATGTCCGGCTCGGTCGGCCCGCAGGTAGTCGATATCCGCAAGCTGTACAGCGAAACGGGTATGTTCACCTACGACCCGGGCTTCACCTCGACGGCGAGCTGCGAATCGGCCCTGACCTATATCGACGGCGATGAGGGCGTTCTGCTTCACCGCGGCTATCCGATCGGCCAGCTCGCCGAGCAATCGAGCTTCATGGAAGTGAGCTACCTGCTTTTGAACGGCGAATTGCCGTCCAAGGGCGAGCTCGACGAATTCACCCACACGATCACCCGCCACACCATGCTCCACGAGCAGTTGGCGACCTTCTACCGCGGCTTCCGTCGCGACGCGCACCCGATGGCGATCATGTGCGGCGTGGTCGGCGCTCTGTCGGCTTTCTATCACGATTCGACCGACATCAACGATCCGCGTCAGCGGATGATCGCCTCGCACCGGCTGATCGCCAAGATGCCGACGATCGCGGCGATGGCCTATAAGTACAGCGTCGGACAGCCGTTCCTCTATCCGGACAACTCGCTGAGTTACACCGGCAATTTCCTGCGCATGACGTTCGGCGTGCCGGCCGAGCCCTATCACGTGAACCCGATCGTCGAGCGCGCGCTCGACCGCATCTTCATTCTCCATGCCGATCACGAGCAGAATGCGTCGACTTCGACCGTCCGCCTCGCCGGATCGTCGGGCGCCAACCCGTTCGCGTGCATCGCGGCGGGCATCGCCTGCCTGTGGGGCCCGGCGCATGGCGGCGCCAACGAAGCTGCGCTGAACATGTTGCGTGAGATCGGAACGCCCGATCGCATCCCGGAATTCATCGCCCGTGCGAAGGACAAGAACGACCCGTTCCGCCTGATGGGCTTCGGTCACCGCGTCTACAAGAATTACGACCCGCGAGCGACGGTAATGCAGAAGACCGTGCGCGAGGTGTTCGACGCGCTGAAGGTCAACGATCCGGTGTTCGAGGTCGCGCTGCAGCTCGAGCACATGGCACTCAACGACCCCTATTTCATCGAGAAGAAGCTGTTCCCGAACGTCGATTTCTATTCGGGGGTGATCCTGTCGGCGATCGGCTTCCCGACGACGATGTTCACCGCGTTGTTCGCGCTCGCCCGCACCGTCGGCTGGGTCGCGCAATGGAACGAGATGATCAGCGATCCGGCGCAGAAGATCGGCCGCCCGCGCCAGCTCTACACCGGCCCGACGCAGCGCGATTACGTCGAGATCGGCAAGCGCTGATGCGCTTGCTACTCCAGATCGTCGGTGCGCTTTGCATCGCGATGGGGTTGTTATGGGTGGGCCAGGGCCTCGGCCTGGTCCACTGGCCGGCATCGAGTTTCATGCTCGACATGCGCATCTGGGCGCTCTGGGGCGCGTTGCTGGCTGCGGGCGGTATCGTGCTGGTGTGGATCGGGCGGCGCTAGCGTCGCGACTATTCCGGTCTGCGGGGCGTGTGGCTGGCCGATAGAAGCTCTCGCACAAAGTCACGAAGGCGCGAAGATTCGGTTCGCGCAGAGGCGCAGAGAGCGTTGAGATTATGCACGCTACGGCGCGCTTTCGCCTTAGGGAAATTGATGGCTGCCGACGCAGCCGGGCGACACACCTCTGCGTCCGCTGCGCCTCTGCGCGAAATCGCTTTTCTTTGTGTCTTCGTGGCTTCGTGCGAGCCAAATCTTCCACGTTAGAGCGCGATAACGTGGGTTTGACCCACCGTGACGGAGCGGATTTTGGTGCAGGGGGAGGAACGAGGAGCGGAGCGACGCTGAAGGCATCGTGACCGACGAGAGACACTGCCATGCGCCAAAAGGCGCCCGCCGCTTTGCGGTTGCGCGGGCGCGTCCGCTGGTCTGCGTCGCGGCCCTTGCGCGTAGCGCCGCTACGCGCTGCACACCGCTCCTTGCCAGCGAACACGCCCGGGCAATCACGGCGGGCCAAACCCACGTCATCGCGCTCTAGCCGACAGCTCCCGGCAGGGTCAGCATGAAGCGCGCTCCCTGCCCCGGCGCCGAATCCACCGTCAGATCGCCCCCCATAGCGCGCGCCAGGCGGCGGGCGATGTAGAGACCCAGACCGCTCCCGCCCGGCTCGCTCGGATCGACGCGCTCGAATTTGTCGAAGATGCGCTCCTGATCCTCCGGGGCAATACCCTTGCCCTGGTCGGCGACGATGATCACCGCCGTGCCGCGATCGCGATGGGTGCGGATCCAGACCATGCCGCCATCGGGCGAATAGCGCACCGCATTGCCGATCAGATTGACCAGGATCTGCAACACGCGTTTGAACTCGCCAGTCGCGGGCGCGCGGTCGATGTCTTGCGGCGCGTCGATCTTGACGCCGCGTTCCGCCGCGCGGACGCCGAGCAGACCGGCAGCGCGTCGCCCGATATCGGCGAGGTCGATCGGTTCCGCCGCGGGTGCGAAGTCGGGCCGCTCGACCGCCTGAAGGTCGACCAGATCGTCGACCAATCCGAGCAGATGCCGTCCGGCGCTGGCGATGTCCGAGGCGTAATCGGCATAATCGCGTCGGATCGGCCCTTCCGTCTGGGCATGGATGCTGTCGGCGTTGGCGATGATGCGCCCTAGCGGCGTGCGCAAAGCGCGATCGAGTCGAGCGCTGAATGCATCGAGCGGGTCGGTGGAACGGTCATCCCCCGGCTGCGGCTCACGCGTTCCGGCCCTGACCGCACCCACATAGCCCGCGAACAGGCCCTCCGCATTGAGCGTGGGGTTGGCCGACAAGGTCACGGCTTGCCCCGTCGCGCGCACCGTCGCCGCTTGCCGCTCGAACGGCTGGTGCACGGTCAATACGCCGAGCATCGGCATCGCGCCCTCGGCATCCATCTCCAGCGCGAACAGCGACGCGAGCGGCTTGGCGAGCGCGGTTTCGGGCGTCACCCCGAAGCGCGCGGCCTCCGGTGCGACCGCCGTCAATCGTAAGGTCGCATCGGTTTCCCACCACCAATCGGCGTCCTGCAGCAACAGATCGCGGTCGCGCCGTGCCGGGTCCACCGGCGGTGTCCAGGGCGCGCGCAGCTTCCAGCCACCCAGTTCCAGCCGTACGCCCTCGTCGACCGGATCGGCGCGAACCCACAATTCCAGCTCATCTGGTCCGTCCGCCACCTGCACGTGGCGCGCAACCGTGATCCCAAGCCGCTGGGCCAGCCGCGCGAGCACGGCGACCTGCGGCACGGCAAAGGGCTCGCCCAGCGCTCCACCGGCGCGTGTGTTGAGGTCGTCGAGCCGTGGCCCGGCATGGACCAGGCGGCCGTCGCGATCGACGAAGCCGTGAACCGGCGGCAGGCCCGCGTCGACCACGCTCATCGACGCTTTTCCAGCTCTGCCATGGCCGCGCGAAAATCGGGATGCAGCCGGAGCGGCGCAAGCGCTCCGCGCGCCTCGTCGGGCGTGACCGCGGCAATCGCTTCCAATTGGTCGGCAAAGGCTTCGACATCGTGCCGCGGGTCGGCTTCGCACAGGCTGAGACCGATCCGGGCGACCGTCGCCCGGTCTAGCCCGGCACCACGCAGCGCCAGCCACAATTGATCGCCGCCATCCAAGACGATCTGACGCATCGTCGCATAATCGATGCCCAAGGCATGCCCGAGCAACGCGATCACCAGCGCAACGCGCCGGTCCCCCAGCGCGTGCCGTAGCACCGTCGCCAGTTCCGCGGGTTGCGGATCGATCGTGGCGGCGAGCCGCATCGCCGCGCTTTCCAGGCGGTCGCTCTCGTCATGGTCGGCGAGCGCGCGCAGTGCAGCCTCAACGATCGCGCGATCCGCTGAGCTGGGACCCAATTGTTCGCGGATCGCCGCCGCTACCCACCAGACCAATCTGTGCTGTAGTTCAGCCGGTAGTTCGGTCCGCTCCAGCCGGTTGCTATCGGTCAGCCCCCGGCGTCGACTTTCGGCGGCCATCATGGCCAAAGCCGCATCGGCGACCCAGGCGTCGGCGCTTCCGGCCAACCGCGCGAGCAAGCTGGCCGAGCCGATCTCATCAGGCGGCAAGGCAGGCAACAAATCGACCAGCAGATCCTGCCGGGTACGCGCGATCAATTCGCGCATCAGATCGAAATCACGCAGCAACCCGCTGCCGACCAGGCGGTCGAGCACAGGCGCTCCGTTTCGGATCCGCTCGATCGCAGCGGGATCCGTGCCCGACAGATGCATGACGGCCCGCCGGCGAAGATCGTGTTCGACCACCACGACCATCGCGGTTAGCGTCGCCGCGAGCGCCGCCCGCGTACGGTCGTCGAGCCGCGAATCGTCGGGGACAAAGAAGTCGTCGATCGCCTCTGCCAGACGGCGATCGGCATGGCGCGCCGCTACCGCCGCGCGCGCGAGCAGCGTGCTGGCGCTCGCACGGGCGCCATCGTCCCAATCGCCTTGGTCGATCGACATGGTTCGGTTGTACGATGGTGTCGTTAAAGCGAGGTTAGCCAGAATTCACCGATTTCAGGAGTCTTTGTCAGCTTCGCTGAATCGGTACAGTCCTCCGCAAACCGTTCCAGCTTGGCTGAAACCGAACTACCCGCCGATACGCGAGCGCAAAGCTTCCACCGCGAAGGCGAGCGTGACGCCGGCATAGCTCGCGGCCGCCGCCAATCCCCACACCGGATATCCGATCAATAAAGCCGGCAGTAGGATCAGCGGATAGGCGGCGGGAACTGCCCACCACCAGGGCCGCGCGACCACTCCTGCCGCACGCTCCGCCAGAGCTGCGGCGAGAACCGTCGTTAGCGCCAACAATGGCGGTGTAGCGCTCGCGGCGAGAAATCCCACGCGCTGACCCAATAACAAGGTCGCCAACGCGACCGCCGCCGGCGTACTCCAGCGCAATATCCTGCCAAGCCCCCGCTCGTCGCGCAGCCAAGCCAGCACATCGGCGAGCGCGAGAAATGCTAGCGCCAGCACGATCGCCGCCATGCCTGAGGCCGTCCATCCGATCGCGATCGCGGCAAGACCGCCCAAGCCCAACAGGCCACCCGCTCCCGCCAGCGCAACCGGCGGCACGCCCCGCGCGACCAGCGGCGGCAGCGCCAGCTTGGCGAGCGGCGCGACCAGGAAGCGGTCGACCCAGTTCGTCCGGGTGCCGAGCGCCGCCACCAGCGCCGCGCGGCCTTTCGCCGCCAGTGCGCGCGAATCGCGCTGGACGCCATGGCCCTCGCGCACCGCGGTTTCCGGCAGCGGCAATTGCTCGGCGCCGCGTTGCGCGATCACCCGCAACAGCGACGAGGCGAAATCATAGTCCGCCGGCAGCTTCACGACATCGGCGATGCGCTGGGGATCGATCGTGGCGATTCCCGCCCACACCGCGCCGGGGCCGATCCGCTCCAGCTCGTCACCGGTCGGCGCCACCAATAATGTGTCACGGTCGCGATCGCGCATCGCTTCGACCATGACGCTGGTCGTCATCAGCCCGTCCGCCAGCCACATCACGCGGGCGAGCGGGTGCAGTTTGGCGAGCACTTCCGCGGGACCGCGCACCGCGTCGACCGCGATGCCGCGTCGACCCATGCGATTGATCGCGCCGAGCAATTCGGGCGTCAGGCGCGAAACGACGACGATGATCTGTGATGCTCCCGCGGCGATCAACAGCCGCGCCTGGAACTCGATCAGAGTAACGCCCCCGACCGGCAGCGTCGCCGCCAACATATCGTGGCGATCGGACGCATCGGCTGTGGCGAACAGGAGCCCGGCAAGCATCCGCGGCTGTTAAGCCCCGCACTCGGCTATCGCAAGGATCGTGATTGCCCCGCCAATTCCCCGGCGGGGTATATCGCTAGAGCCGGGCCACCGCGCGTCGCAAGGTCCGCACGGCATCGGCATCGCCGGGCGTGCTCGCCGCTTCGGACGCCAGGCTCATCAGGCGCACCGCGCCGAAACTCGCCGCCAGCCCCTTGAGGCGGGCCGTCGCGAGGCGCCATGCCTCGTCGCCTTCGGCCGCCTGAATCGCGTCGATGGCCTTTTCCGCGCTGTCGACGAAAGCCGCACGCAGTTCTGCGATCAGCCCCGGTTCGTCACCGACTGCCGCAGCAAGGGTCGCATCTATTGCACCGGGATCATAGGCCATGTCCGGGACACTAGCCCCAAGGGCTTTAACGGAAGGTTGCGCAATCGCTATGAAATGGTCGGTTTTATGATAAACAAAGCGTCATGAACGGGGGGTCCAAGATCATCGACTTGCACGTCAGCGACGTTGAATACGCCGTGGCGGATGAGCCGTTGCAGCTGACCGAGCCTTACGAAGGCGAGGTTTTCGAGCAACCTGAGGAGCGATCGGGCGCGACGAAGTGGCGTATTTTCGCCGCTGTCGCCGTCTTGGCCGCTTTGGCGTGGATCGGCTTCTTCGCCTGGTATTCCTGGCCCGCCATGCAGGCCGCACCCACGCCGATCGTGTTGGCCGAGCTGGCTACCGGACTGACCGCGCCGTTGGCGCTGATCGCCGTCCTCTGGTTGGTCGCGCGTCGGTCGAGCCGGATCGAGGCGCGCCGCTTTAACGACACAGCGCGATCGATGCGCGCCGAGGCAGAGCATCTCCAGGCCGTTATCGACGTCATGGCGCAGACGATCGACAGCAATCGCGAGAAGCTGGCCGACCAGGTCACGGTGATGATGGCGACAGCCAGCGCGGCCTCGGACCGTTTGAGCGAGGCATCGTCGGTGCTCGACAGCCACTTTTCCAAGGCCGAGACCGACGCCGCCCGCATCGACAAGGCGACTGCCAATCTGGAGGCCAATCTCCAGATCCTGGTGGCCACGCTCCCCCACGCGCATGACCAGACCATCACGCTCGCCAATCAGGTCGAGACGGTCGGTCTGACCGCAAGCGAACGCGCCGCGGCGCTCGATGCCCAGGTCGTTGCGCTGGGCGAACGCGCGCGCGACGTCGACAGTCGTACCAGCGGCGCCGCGGAACGCTTGTCAGCACATATCGCCCGGATGGAGGCGACCAGCGAAACGGCGGGCACCCGGCTCGAGCAGGTCACCAGCGCGATGTCCGACGCGGTCGATGGTCTGCTCGATCGCACCGCGAGCGCGGTCGATGAAGCGCGCAAGGGTATCGCCGCGCAGGGCGACGCCATGCTTGCCATGCTGTCCACCAACCAGGCCGCTCTCGACCGCACCGCGACCGACAGCACCGCCGCGCTGGCCGATCGCATTGCCGGCATCGAGGCGGTGGCAAATCACGTTGCCGCGACTCTCGCTGCCGGGCAGGAGCAGGTCGACGCGCTGACTCGCTCTATAGAGGACACGAGCGGCGTAGCGCATCGCTTCGCCGGAGAGGCGGCGCCGCAATTGCTCGAGACGCTGATGCGCATCCGCGACACCGCCAATGCCGCGGCCGAACATGCGCGCGAGGCGATGGCGCGGATCGCCCCGGACGCCGCCGATGCGCTGGAAGCGGCGGCGTCGCAGGCGGTCGAGCGCAGCCTGGCGACGATCGCGCAGGCCACGGAAACAGCGGCGGCTTCGTCAGCCGAAGCGTCTGACAAACTCAATCGGCAGATGCTGGCGATCGCGGAAGCATCGAGCCAGATCGAAGCACGGCTGGCCGATACCGAGGAAGCGAACGGCTTTGCCCGGCGCGTGTCGCTGTTGATCGAATCGCTCAATTCGGCGGCGATCGACCTCACCCGCATCTATTCGTCCGAAGTGCCCGATTCGTCCTGGATGGCCTATCTGAAGGGCAATCGCGGCGCATTCGCGCGGCGTGCGGTCAAATTGCTCGACGCCGGTGAGATGCGCGCGGTGCTCCAGGCTTATGACAGCGACGACACCGTCCGCGAACAGATCAATCGCTACATCCACGACTTCGAGGCGATGCTGCGCGGCATCCTGGCGCAACGCGACGGCGCGGCGATCGGCGTGACCCTGCTGTCGTCTGACATGGGCAAACTCTATGTCGCGCTGGCGCAAGCGATCGAGCGGTTACGGACTTAATACGTTTGTCTGTCATGCCGGGCTCGTCCCGGCATCCACCGTCCCGCACACCCATCGGCCGTAGGTAACGCGGCACGGACGCCCCCGGCACAAGGCCGGGGTGGCTATTCACTTTGGAGCTTCTACTCTGGGTCGTTTCAACCCGCGCTATTCGCCGGGTTGACGAAGTCGAGCATGTCCGGCGTCACCCAGCCATAGATATAATTCAGCACGAACGCGGCCCACACGATCGTCGCGACGATCGTCACGCGGAGCGCCAGGCGTTTGATGTTGAATTCGTGCGGCGCGCTTTCGGCCTGACCGGGGATCAACTCCCCTCCCACCTCATGCGTGGTACGCACGCCGAAGGGGAGGACGAGGAAAACGGAAAAGGCCCAGCACAAGAAATAGATAGCTAGTAGCGACGTCCAGCGCATTTCAGGATCCTTAGGCCTCGATCACCAACACGTCGACCACCGGCTTCTTGCCCGTCCAACGCGTCGCCACGCGGCGTACGCCGAGCCTGACGCTCTCGCGCAAGCTGTCCAGATTCCCCCGATTTCCTCTGACCGCGTCGGCAGCGGCATCGATTGCCTCGTCGAGAAAAGCCTCGCGATCCTCTTCGACCGGAACGCCCTGCAATTTGACCTGCGGAACGCCGACGAGCCGGTTATTGCCGTCGACCGCGACGGCCACCGACATCTGGCCATAGGTCGCAACCCGGCGGCGCTCGTTCATCGTCGCGCCGTCCGCGGGCAGGATGACGTCGCCGTCAAGCATCAGCCGCCCGACCGGCGCATGACCCAGCTTTTCGGGCTTGCCGGGCGCCAAGCGGACGATATCGCCGTCATTCTGGACCAGCGCCTGGGGAATGCCCTTGGACAGGCCGAACCGCGCCTGTTCCATCATGTGACGCATCTCGCCATGGACCGGTACGAGGAGTTGCGGCCGGATCCAGCCGTACATCGCCTCGAGCTCGGGGCGGCCGGGATGGCCCGAAACATGGACATGCTCTTGGCGCTCGGTGACCATTTCGACGCCGGCGGCGGCGAGCTGGTTCTGGATGCGCCCGATCGCGAGCTCGTTGCCCGGAATCTGCTTGGACGAGAAGACGACGGTGTCGCCCGCCACCAGCTTGATCGGGTGGGTGCCGTCGGCGATTCGTCCGAGCGCCGCGCGCGGTTCGCCCTGCCCGCCCGTCGCGACGACGAGAACATCGCGACCCGGTAGTCCCATCGCCGCCTCGGGGGAGATCGGCTCGGGGAAGCTCTTGAGGTAGCCGTTGGCGCGCGCCACCGTCAGGATGCGATCCAGCGAGCGGCCGGTGACGCAGATCTTGCGCTTGCTCGCCTTGGCCACTTCACCCAGCGTCTGGAGACGCGCGGCGTTGGATGCGAAAGTGGTGACGACCACCCTGCCCTTCGCTTTCTTCACCGCATCGATCAGCCCATCCCGCACGCTTGCTTCGGAACCCGACGCCTGCGGATTGAAGACATTGGTCGAATCGCAGACGAGCGCGAATACACCCTCATCGCCAACCGCTTCGAGCTGTTCCGGAGTCGACGGCGTGCCGAGCACCGCATCGCTGCTGTCTAGCTTCCAGTCGCCGGTGTGGAACACCTTACCGTAGGGCGTCTCGATCAGCAGCGCGCTCGCCTCGGGGATCGAATGCGCGAGCGGCACGAATCGGAACTTGAACGGCCCGAGGTCGATCACCGTGTTCGGCTCGACCACGTTCAGCGCGACGCGGTCCTGAACGCCTTCTTCCTCGAGTTTGCCGCGGATCAGCCCCGCGGTGAACTTGCTGGCGAAGAGCGGCGCGCCGAGATCGTCGGCGAGATAGGGCAAGGCGCCGATATGATCCTCGTGCCCATGCGTGAGCACGATGCCGACCAGGTTTTCGCGCTGTTCCTCGATGAACTGGAGGTCAGGCAGGATGATCTCGACACCAGGATAAGCGGGGTCGGCGAAGGTCACGCCCATGTCGACCATCAGCCATTTGCCCTGACAGCCGTAAAGGTTGACGTTCATGCCGATCTCGCCCGACCCGCCGAGCGCGACGAACAGCAGTTCCTTGCCTGGTATCACTTAGACTTTGAATCCTTCTGTCGGGACGAACCGTCGGCTGCGTCCCCTAAAACCCTAATTCGTCATGCCGGGCTTGTCCCGGCATTCGCCGCGCCACAGGGCATGGCTTCGATTGTTGCGCGGCGGACCCCGGCACAAGGCCGAGGCGACGACGTAATTGGGACGGCGTCAACAGCGCGGACAACCATCTATTCGGCTACGCCCTCTGCGCCCGTTCCCACAGCATGGCCAGCCCCTGGATCGTCAGATCGGGCTCAATTGCGTCGAACACGTCGGTATGCTGCTCGAACAGCACCGCGAGTCCGCCGGTCGCGATCACCTTGGCCGGGCGGCCGATCTCCGCCCGCATGCGAGCGACCAGCCCCTCGATCATCGCGATATAGCCCCAATAGATGCCAATGTTCATCTGGCTGACGGTATCGCGTCCAATCACGGTCGGATCGGCCGGCGCCTCGATCGCGATCCGCGGAAGCTTGGCCGCCGCGCTGACCAGCGCATCGAGCGACAGATTGATCCCCGGCGCGATGATACCGCCCTTATAGGCGCCGCGAAAATCGATCCAGTCGATCGTGCTGGCGGTGCCGAAATCGATCACGATCAGATCGCCTTCGTGCAGCGCATGCGCCGCAATGGCGTTGACCGCGCGGTCGGCGCCCAGGCTCTGCGGTTCCTGAACGTCGATCGCCATATCCCACTCGACAGGCTTCTGCCCGGCGATCAGCGCATCGGTCTTGAAATATTTCTCCGCCAGCCACTGCAGATTGTGCGTCGCCCGCGGCACCACGGTCGAGATGATCACGCCATCGACCTGACTGCGATCATAGCCTTCGAGGCTCAACAACTGGCTCAACCACACCGCATATTCGTCAGCCGTGCGGCGCGGATCGGTGGCAATGCGCCAGCGGCCCTTGACCTCGCGGCCATCGAGCAGAGCGAAAACGACATTGGTGTTACCGGCGTCGATCGCGAGCAGCATGGATTTGCCTCATCAGAGCATCGTGCGGAAAAATGGGAACCGGCTTTCCGCGAACAACGATGCGACCAAAAAACTAGAGCAGGAACACGTCGCCCGCGTGAATGACACGCCGGGTGCCGTCCGCCAAGCGAAGGATGAGCGCGCCGTCCGGATCGAGCCCGTCGAACAGGCCGTCGATCGCCGGCCCGTCCGGCAGCCGAACGTTGAGCGGCGTGCCGGCCGGATGCGCGTTGGCGACCCAGCGGCGGCGAATGACGTCGACTCCTTGTCCGCGCCAGCAATCGACCCAGCGCGCAAACGCCTCGGCCAGCGTCTCCACGAAATCCTCAGGCGCGATCGCGACGTTATAGGCCGCCAGGCTGGTCGCGCGGCGATCCGTATCGGTCGGATAATGCGCCAGATTGACTCCGATCCCGACCACCACGGCGTCGCCTGCGCGCTCCAGCAGAATGCCGGACAGTTTGGCACCGTCGATCAACACATCGTTGGGCCATTTGAGCAGCGCCATGCCGGGAACATAGGCCGAGACGGTCTCCTCGAGCGCCACCGCCGCGACCAGGGCGAGCGTCGCTGCCGGCGGGTCGCTTGGACGGATGCGGACCAGCGTGCTCGCGTAGAGATTGCCGGGCGGCGAGGACCAGGAACGCCCCAGCCGCCCGCGGCCAATCGTCTGGCGCTCGGCGCGCAACCACATCCCCTCTTCCAGACCCGATGCGGCCAGCGCGATCATGTCGGCGTTGGTCGAGCCGGTCTCCGCAACCGTGCGGATGCGACTGCTGCCGTCGCTGGTCAGAACAGCGCCTTCGCCGCCGCCATCGTCGCGACGCCCAGCGGCTTCAGCGCGAACCAGCCTACCGGCGAGATGAACAGCGCCAGCACGGTGATCAGCACATATTCGACCATCGCGTTGCTGCGCTGGAAGGCCGGTGCCGGGCTGTCGAAATACATCACTTTGACGATGCGCAGATAATAATAGGCGCCGATCACCGAGGCGACGAAGCCGACTACCGCCAGCGGGAACAGGCCGGCGTTTACCGCTGCCTGGAATACCGCCAGCTTGGCGAAGAAGCCGAGCAGCGGCGGAATGCCGGCCAGCGAGAACATGAATACCGCCATCGCCGCAGCCAGCCCCGGCCGCGTTTCGGACATGCCCGACAGGCTGTCGATCGTCTCGACCGGATTGCCGTCCGCGTCGCGCATCTGGAGCACGATCAGGAAGCCGCCCAAGGTCATCGCGACATAGATCGTCAAATAGACCAGCACCGACGACACGCCTTCCTGCGTTCCGGCGGCCAGGCCGACGAGCAGGAAGCCGACATTGTTGATCGACGAATAAGCGAGCAGCCGTTTGACGTTCTTCTGGCCGATCGCCGCCACCGCGCCGAAGATGATCGAGGCAAGGCTGGCGAAGATCACGATCTGGCGCCATTCGCCGATCGCCGGCCCCATCGCCTCGATCGCGACGCGTACGCCGAGCGCCACCGCGGCGACCTTGGGCGCCGAAGCGAAGAAGGTCGTCACCGGCGTCGGCGCGCCTTCATAAACGTCGGGCGTCCACATGTGGAACGGCACCGCCGACATCTTGAACGCCAGGCCGGCGAACACGAACACCAAGCCGAACGTCAACCCGACCGACTTGCCGGCGCCATAGGCGACCGCGATATCGGTGAACAGCGTCGTGCCGGAGAAGCCGTAAACCAGGCTGATGCCGTAGAGCAGGATGCCCGAGGCGAGCGCGCCCAGCACGAAATATTTGAGGCCGGCTTCGGCCGACCGCTGGTCGCGGCGCATGAAGCTGGCGAGGACATAGGCCGCGAGGCTCTGTAGTTCGAGGCCGACATAGAGCGTCAGCAAGTCGCCTGCCGACACCATCATCCCCATGCCCGCCGCCGACAGCAGGATCAGCACCGGATATTCCGGATGCAGGCTGTCGCCGTCACCGCGCGCGAAGAAACGCGGCGCGATCACGATCGAAACGGCGGCGGCGACGTAAATCAGCACCTTGGAAAATGCTGCAAAGGCGTCCGCGCGATACAGGCCGTCGAACACGACTCCGGCGTAAGAGGCCGGCCCAGCCAGCGCGACGCCCGCTCCGATCAGCACCGCGACCGAAGTCCAGCTGACGGCGCGTGTCGAGGCCTGACCGCCCCAGGCGGAAACCAGCATCAGCGCCAGCGCGCCGACCGACAGGACCAGCTCGGGAAGCGTCGCCTGAAGCGAAGCGATCCAGTTCATTACGCGTGGCCCTCCCCGGCCTTGACCTGAGGATTCTTGGGCGGCGTCGGACGAGCATCGCCCGCCGGCTTGGCGCGATCGATCCGCTGGAGCAGGACCTTCACGTCGCCGCGCATCGGCGCGAGGAAGCTCTCGGGGTAGACACCCATCCACAATACGGCTGCGGCTAGCGGCGCCAAAAGCGCGATCTCGCGCCCCGACAAATCGGTCATCGCCCTCACGTCGTCGAACTTGAGCTCGCCGAACACGACCCGCCGATAGAGGTACAGCATATACGCCGCGCCCAGGATGATGCCGGTCGTGCAGAGCAGTGTGATCGTCGTCGACACCTTGTAGGTGCCGGCCAGGCTCAGGAACTCGCCGACGAAGTTGCTGGTGCCCGGCAGGCCGACCGAGGCCATGGTGAACAGCATGAAGAAGATGGCGTAGCGCGGCATATTGATCGCCAGACCGCCGTATCGCGAAATCTCACGCGTATGCAGGCGATCGTAAATGATGCCGACGCACAGGAATAGCGCGCCCGACACCAGGCCATGGCCCAGCATCACCATCATCCCGCCTTCGATACCCTGTTGATTGAAGGCGAACAGGCCGATCGTGACGATCGCCATGTGCGCGACCGACGAGTAAGCGATCAGCTTCTTCATGTCGGACTGCACCAAGGCGACCAGCGAGGTGTAGATCACCGCCACTGCCGATAGACCGAAAACCAGCCAGACCAGGCTCGACGAGGCTTCGGGGAACATCGGTACCGAGAAGCGCAGGAAGCCGTAGCCGCCGAGCTTCAGCAGCACACCGGCCAGGATGACCGACCCGGCGGTCGGCGCCTGGACGTGCGCGTCGGGAAGCCAGGTGTGGACGGGCCACATCGGCATCTTCACCGCGAACGACGCGAAGAAGGCAAGCCACAGCCATGTCTGGGCATGGACCGGGAAGTCGTGGTTGAGCAGCAGCGGAATACTGGTCGTGTGTGCCTCGTTCACCATCCACAGCATCGCCACCAGCATCAGCAGCGAGCCGAGCAGCGTGTAGAGGAAGAATTTGTACGAGGCGTAGATGCGGTTGGCGCCGCCCCAGATGCCGATGATCAGGAACATCGGGATCAGGCCACCTTCGAAGAAGATGTAGAACAGGAACAGGTCCTGCGCTGCGAACGTACCGATCATCAGCACTTCGGTCAGCAGGAAGGCTGCCATATATTCCGGCACGCGCTTCTGGATCGATTCCCAGCTCGCGCCGATGCAGATCGGCATCAGGAACACCGAGAGCTCGATCAGCAGCAAGGCGAAGCCGTCTATGCCGAGCGCCCAGTTGAAGGTGCCGAACAGCGGCACATTCTCGACGAACTGCCATTGCGGGCCGCCGATCTGGAACTGGCTCCACAACACCCCGCCCAGCACAAGGTCGAGCAAGGTCGCGATCAACGCCAGCCAGCGCGCTCCGTTGGCGCTCAGGAACAGGCACGCCACCGCCGCAACGGCGGGAATGGCGAGCATCAGGGAAAGGATGCCGCTCATTGCGCGATCGCCCAGGTAACGGCGGCGGTCAGGCCGATCAGCATGACGAAGGCATAAGTGTAGACATATCCGGTTTGCAGGCGGCCGGTGACGCGGCTGCCCAACGACACCACCCAGGCCGAGCCGTTCGGCCCGAAGCGGTCGATCAGGCCCTCGTCACCAGCCTTCCAGAACAGGCGGCCGAACGCAAAGGCGGGGCGGACGAACAGCAGGTTATAGAGCTCGTCGAAATACCATTTGTTGTAGACGAAGTCGTACAACAGCCGGAACGTGCTCGTGAACCGCGCCGGGATATCGGTGCGCCAGATATAGGCCATCCAGGCGCCGATCAGGCCGAGCAACATCACGAACGACGCCGACAGCTTCACCCAGAGCGGTACCTGGTGCGCCGAATGATAGAGATGCTCGTTGAACGCGATCGCACCGCGCCAGAAGCGCTCGCCCGAGTCCGGCTCGATGAACCAGCCATGGAAGACGAAGCCGGCCGCGAGTGCGCCGGTCGCCAGCAGGATCAGCGGGATCAGCATCGACAACGGGCTTTCGTGCGGATGATAGCCGCCGGTGCCGTCGACATGCGCGTGGACGTCATGGTGGTCGTGCGCCTGGGCTCCGTGAGCGTGATCATCGTGACCATGGTCATGGACCGCGTGCTGGATATGCTCCGACTGGATCCAGCGCGGCTTGCCCCAGAAGGTCAGGAACATCAGCCGCCACGAATAGAAGCTGGTCAGCAATGCGGCGAGCACGCCGACATAAAAAGCGCCGGTGCCGCGGCCCGAGGCATAAGCGAGCTCGAGGATGCCGTCCTTCGAGTGGAAGCCAGCGAACCCGATCTGCGGCAGACCGAAGATGCCCGGAATGCCGACGCCGGTGATCGCCAGCGTGCCGATCATCATCACCCAGAAGGTGACCGGGATCTTCTTCCGAAGGCCGCCATAGAAGCGCATGTCCTGCTCATGGTGCATCGCATGGATCACCGAGCCGGCGCCGAGGAACAGCAACGCCTTGAAGAAAGCGTGCGTGAACAGGTGGAACATCGCCGCGCCGTACGCGCCGCTGCCGGCCGCGAAGAACATGTAGCCGAGCTGCGAGCAGGTCGAATAAGCGATGACGCGCTTGATGTCGTGCTGGCAGGTGCCGATCGTCGCGGCGAATATGCAGGTCGCGGCGCCGATGAAGACGACGAAGTCGAGCGCGACTTCGCTGGTCTCGAACATCGGCGACAGGCGGCAGACCATGAACACGCCCGCGGTGACCATCGTCGCGGCGTGGATCAGCGCCGACACCGGGGTCGGGCCCTCCATCGCGTCGGGCAACCAGGTGTGGAGACCGAGCTGCGCCGATTTGCCCATCGCGCCGACGAACAGGCACAGGCACAGCACCGTCATCGTATCGAAGCGATAGCCGAGGAAGCCGATCGTCGAGCCCGCCATGTGCGGCGCGGCGCTGAGGATCTCGGGAATCGACACGGTGCCGAACACCAGGAACGTGCCGAAAATGCCGAGCATGAAGCCCAGGTCGCCGACGCGGTTGACGACAAACGCCTTGATCGCGGCGGCGTTGGCGCTCGGCTTCTTGAACCAGAACCCGATCAACAGATAGCTGGCGAGACCGACGCCTTCCCAGCCGAAGAACATCTGGACCAGGTTGTTGGCGGTCACCAGCATCAGCATCGCGAAGGTGAACAGCGACAGATAGGCGAAGAACCGCGGTTGGTCCGGATCCTCGTCCATATACCCCCAGGAATAGAGGTGGACGAGCGCCGAAACGCTGGTGATCACCACCAACATCACCGCGGTCAGCGCGTCGACGCGGAGCGCCCAGGAAACGTCGAGATCGCCCGACTTCATCCAGGTAAAGACCTGCGTCACCGGATAGGGATCGCCGCCGGTCAGATAATGGATGAAGATCGGCCAGCTGAGCAGGCACGACGCGAACAGCGCGCCGGTCGTCAGCACCTTGGCCGGCACGTTGCCGATCGCGCGGTTGCCGAGGCCGGCAATGATGGCAGCCAGCAGCGGCAGGAAAACGATGAGCTGGATCATGACGCGATACCCGTCACCCCAGCGAAAGCTGGGGTCTCAAGCGGCGAGCGCATGCCAGACAACGGGGAGATGCCAGCTTTCGCTGGCATGACGATATTATTCACCATCACCCCTTCATCCGGTTGGCATCGTCGACCGCGATGGTCCCGCGCCCGCGGAAATAGATCACCAGAATGGCGAGCCCGATCGCCGCCTCGCCCGCAGCAACGGTCAGCACGAACATCGCGAACACTTGGCCGACCAGATCGTGCAGATAGGCCGAGAACGCGACGAAGTTGAGGTTCACCGCGAGCAGGATCAGCTCGATCGACATCAGCATGATGATCAGGTTCTTGCGGTTGGCGATCAGGCCGAGCACGCCCATCCCGAACAGGATGGCGGCGACCACCAGATAATGCGTCAGGCCGATCACAATTCCACCCCCTGGCCGACCGGCGGCTGCATATTGCGCGTCGCGTCCTGCGGACGGCGCGAGACCTGGCGGCCGATCTTCTGGCCCTTGACCCCGCCGCGCGTGCGATGGGTCAGGACGATCGCGCCGATCATGGCGACGAGCAGCACCAGGCCGGCGCCTTCGAACACGAACAGATAATGCGAATAGAGCAGGTGCCCGATCGCTTCGATGTTGGACATTTTGTCCGATGTCGGTGCGATACGCTGGTCGAGCTTCAGGCCGCCCGCGCTCCACGCGCCGATCGCGAAGAATATTTCAACCGCGAGGAAGATCGCGAAAATCAAGCCGATCAACGCGTAGCGCACGAAGCCTGCACGCAATTCCGCGAAATCGATGTCGAGCATCATCACGACGAATAGGAACAGCACCGCGACCGCGCCGACATAGACGATGACCAACAGCATCGCGATGAACTCGGCGCCGCACAGCAGCATCAGGCCCGCGGCGTTGAAGAACGCCAGGATCAGCCACAGCACCGAATGCACCGGGTTGCGCGACGTGATCGTCATCGCACCCGACAGCAGCACCACGGCGGCGAACAGGTAAAAGGCGATTGCCTGGATCATATGCGGACCTGCATGTCGTCCTCACCCTTCCCACGCGCCTGCGGCGCGCGGGCCCCTTCCCTCTCCCAATGGGAGAGGGAGGGAGCGGCGAAGCCGCGGAAGGGTGAGGGTGATCCGGAAGAGAAAGGAATCATTGCGCGCCGCCTACCGATACGGTGCATCGGCGGCAAGGTTCGCGGCGATTGCGCGCTCCCAGCGGTCGCCATTGTCGAGCAGCTTCGCCTTGTCGTAGATCAGCTCCTCGCGCGTTTCGGTGGCGAATTCGAAATTCGGTCCCTCGACGATGGCATCGACCGGGCAGGCTTCCTGGCACAGGCCGCAATAGATGCACTTGGTCATGTCGATGTCGTAGCGCGTCGTGCGGCGGCTGCCGTCGTCGCGCGGCTCGGCCTCGATCGTGATCGCCAGCGCCGGACAGATCGCCTCGCAAAGCTTGCACGCGATGCAGCGCTCCTCGCCGTTAGGATAGCGGCGCAGCGCATGCTCCCCGCGGAAGCGCGGCGAGATCGGATTCTTCTCGAACGGATAATTGATCGTCGCCTTGGGCTTCCACATGTAGCGGAAGGTCAGCGCGTGGGCCTTGATGAACTCCCACAAAGTGAACGACTTGATGATCTGACCGACGCTCATGACCCAACTCCTACGCGCGTCACCATCAGATAACCCGACACGAGAAACACCCAGAACAGCGACAGCGGCAGGAAGATCTTCCAGCCCAGCCGCATCAGCTGGTCGTACCGGTACCTCGGCACCGTCGCCTTCACCCAGCTGAACAGGAAGAAGAACGCCAGGATCTTGAGGAACAGCCAGATGATGCCGGGCACGACATAGAACGCTGCGATGTTGAGCGGCGGCAGATAGCCGCCCCAGAACAGGATGGCGTTGAGCGCGCACATCAGGATCACATTGGCATATTCGCCGAGCCAGTAGAGCGCGAAGCTCATCGACGAATATTCGGTCTGGTAGCCCGCGACGAGCTCCGATTCCGCCTCGGTCAGGTCGAACGGCGCGCGCTGTGTCTCAGCCAGCGACGAGATGAAGAACACCACTGCCATCGGGAACAGCAACGGGTTGATGAAATTGCCGTTGACCCAGCCCCAGGCGAAACCCTTCTGCGCCTCGACGATCGCGGTCAGGTTGAAGCTGTTTGCCCAGAGTACGACCGAGATCAGCACGAAGCCAATCGAGACTTCGTAGCTCACCATCTGCGCAGCCGCGCGAAGCGCCGAGTAGAAGGGATATTTCGAGTTCGACGCCCAACCCGCGATGATGATGCCGTAGACGCCGAGGCTCGACGCCGCGAGCACGTAGAGCAAGCCGACATTGATGTTGGCGAGCACCACCCCGGCCTGGAACGGCACCACCGCCCAGACGATCAACGCCACCGTGAAGGTGATGATCGGCGCGAGCAGGAACAGGCCCTTGTTCGCCGCCGACGGAATGATCGTTTCCTGCAGGAAGACCTTGAGGCCGTCGGCGAACGATTGCAGCAGGCCGAGCGGACCGACCACGTTCGGACCGCGGCGCAGCGCCATCGCCGCCCAGATCTTGCGATCGGCATAGATGATCATCGCCACCGCCAGCATCAGCGGCAGTGCGATCACCAGGATGTCGATGATCGTGGCGATGAACCAGGCCCAGCCATAGTCCATGCCGAGATAGGTGAACCAGGAAGTCATGCCCAAATCCTCCCCGGCACGGGGAGGGGGACCATGCGCAGCATGGTGGAGGGGGCCCGCGACCAAAGCGCGGCAGGCGAGAAGGCACGAGCATCGTGGGCCCCCTCCACCACGCGGCTGGCGCCGCGCGGTCCCCCTCCCCGTGCCGGGGAGGAATTTGTCATCAGCATTGTCATTCCGCGGCCTCCGCGAAGGCCTGGCCGTGGAGCAGTTCGGCCGAGCATTGCTGCATCGTCGGGCTGGCGCGACAGATGGCGTTGGTCAGGTAGAAGTCCTTGATCGGATAGGCCACTTCGCCCGACCCCTTGGCGTCGAGCGACGGCGGGTTCCAGTCGAAGCTGACGAGACCGGTCTGACCCAGCGCCGGCACGTCGAGCGCCATTTGCGCGCGCAATTCCTCGAAGGTATCGAACGGCAGCGTATGGCCGAGCTTTTCCGACAAAGCGCGCAGGATCGTCCAATCCTCGCGCGCGTCGCCCGGCGGGAATACTGCGCGCTCGCCGCGCTGCACGCGCCCTTCGAGATTGACATAGGTGCCGGCCTTTTCGGCATAGCTCGCGCCCGGCAGGACGACGTCCGCCGCGGCCGCGCCCTTGTCGCCATGATGGCCGATATAGACCTTAAAGCTCTTGGAAAGTTTCGAGAAGTCCATCTCGTCCGCGCCGAGCAGGAAAACCAGCTTCGGATCGGCGGCGACAATGTCGGCGATCCCGCCCTTTTGCGCGTAGCCCAGCATCAGCCCGCCCATCCGAGCGGCGGAGAAGTGCAGAACGTTGAAGCCGTTCCAGCCGTCTTTCACGACACCGAGCGTCTTGGCGAGCGTCAGCGCCGCGCCATGACCGCCCTTGAGCGCGGCGCCGCCGACGATGATCATCGGGCGCTGGGCGTCCTTGAACGCGTCCGCCGCCGCCTTGGGCAGCTTGCCGAGCAGCGACAGATCGTTGCCGAGCCACTCGACCTTGTAGGTCAGGTCGGTCTCGGGCCCGATCGCGAAGACCTTGGCGCCCTTCTTGATCGCCTTGCGAATGCGGGTGTTCACCAACGGCGCTTCCCAGCGCAGATTGGTGCCGACCAGCAGGATGGCATCGGCGGTTTCGGCACCCGCGATCGTCGTGTTGAAATTGACCGCGGCCAGGTTCGACACGTCGTAATCCATGCCGGTCTGGCGCCCTTCGAGCAGCGAACCGCCCATCGCCTTGACTAGCGCCTTGGCGGCGAACATCGTCTCGCAATCGACCAGGTCGCCGGCGATCGCCGCGACGCTGTTGCCCGCCTTCACCGCCGCGATCGCCGCGAACGCCTCGTCCCAGGTCGCCGCGACCAGCTTGCCGTCCTTGCGGACATAGGGCTTGTCGAGGCGGCGGCGGACCAAGCCGTCGACCGCGTGGCGGGTCTTGTCGGTCGCCCATTCCTCGTTGACGTCGTCATTGACGCGCGGCAGCGCCCGCAACACCTGACGGCCGCGGCTGTCGAGCCGGATGTTGGTGCCGACCGCGTCCATCACGTCGATCGCCAGCGTCTTCTTGAGCTCCCACGGCCGCGCCTCGAACGCATAGGGCTTCGAGGTCAGCGCGCCGACCGGGCACAAGTCCACGACATTGCCCGACAATTCGCTCGTAACCGCCTGCTCGAGGTACGAGGTGATCTGCATGTCCTCGCCGCGATAGATCGCGCCGATTTCCTCGACCCCGGCGACTTCCTCGGCAAAGCGGATGCAACGCGTGCACTGGATGCAGCGGGTCATGACCGTCTTGACGATCGGCCCCATATATTTTTCGGTCACCGCGCGCTTGTTCTCGGTATAGCGCGACGCGCCGCGGCCATAAGCGACCGACTGGTCCTGCAGGTCGCACTCGCCGCCCTGATCGCAGATCGGGCAATCGAGCGGATGGTTGATCAGCAGGAATTCCATCACGCCTTCGCGCGCGTTCTTCACCATCGGGGTGTTGGTGAAAATCTCCTGATTGTCCGCCGCCGGCAGTGCGCACGACGCCTGGGGCTTGGGCGGCCCCGGCTTCACTTCGACCAGACACATCCGGCAATTGCCGGCGATCGACAGCCGCTCGTGATAACAGAAACGCGGGATTTCCTTGCCGGCCGCCTCGCACGCCTGGAGCACCGTGGCGCCGGCGGGGACGTCGACCTCTATCCCGTCAACTTTGACCTTGGGCATAAGCGCCGCTTACCTCGACAACAAATGATAGAGCGGCTCGGCGACGACCAGTCGCAGATCCGTCCGCTTGAGCTTGAGCAACTGACCTGCGGGCACGCAGGCCGCGATATTGCCAGACAGGCCGTTGATCGCGCTTGCCTCATCGGCGCTGCCGCGGGCGGAACGCAGCAAGGCCAGCGATGCCTGCGGATTGGCGCGCACGAGGCAATCGCCCATCATCCGCACCCCGACGGTGACGACGGCGTAATCCGCCGGCTTGGCACTCGCGGGTATAGCCAACGCCCAACCGTCGCGCGCCGTCGCGGCGGCGACGTCCGGGGTCTTGCGCAGCATCGGCGCCAGTGCCGCCTCGGCGATCTCAGCCCGCTCGCGCCAGCTGAACGTGCCGGCCGCCACCTTGTTGTCGCTGCAACCGCCATAATAAGCGAGGAGCTTGTCCGTCACTTCGGTTTCGGACGGCGAACCGGGGACGGTCTTGAGCAGCGCCCGGACATCGCGGATGTCGTTGTCGACAACACATTCCGCGGCATCCGACATAGCCTGGTCCGCGGCAGGCACCATCGAGGCCCCGGCCAGTAGCAAAGCCAATCCGATCATTCGGCAGCCTCCTGCATCGGCGCCAGATCACTGCCCTGACGCTCGGCGATGCGGCGCTCGATCTCGGGGCGGAAGTGGCGGATCAGGCCCTGGATCGGCCACGCCGCGGCGTCGCCCAGCGCGCAGATGGTGTGACCTTCGACTTGCTTGGTGACGTTGAACAGCGTGTCGATCTCGCTGACATCGGCATCGCCGGTGCGCAGCCGTTCCATCACGCGCCACATCCAGCCGGTGCCTTCCCGGCACGGCGTGCACTGACCACAGCTCTCATGCTTGTAGAAATAGCTGAGGCGGCTGATCGCGCGGACGATGTCGGTCGACTTGTCCATGACGATGACGGCTGCGGTGCCAAGGCCCGAGCCGAGCGCGCGCAGCCCGTCGAAATCCATCGGGCAGTCCATGATCTGCGCCGCCGGCACCAGCGGCACCGACGATCCGCCCGGGATCACCGCGAGGAGATTGTCCCAGCCGCCACGGATGCCGCCGCAATGTTCCTCGATCAGCTGGCGGAACGGGATCGACATCGCTTCCTCGACCACGCACGGCTTGTTCACATGGCCGCTGATCTGGAAGAGCTTGGTGCCGCGGTTATTCTCCGCGCCGAAGCTGGCGAACCATTCGGGACCACGGCGAAGGATGGTCGGCGCGACGGCGATCGATTCGACGTTGTTGACCGTGGTCGGGCAGCCATAGAGGCCGGCGCCCGCCGGGAATGGCGGCTTCAGGCGCGGCTGGCCCTTCTTGCCTTCCAGGCTTTCGAGCATCGCGGTCTCTTCGCCGCAGATGTACGCGCCGGCGCCACGATGGACGAAGACGTCGAAATCATAGCCCGATCCGCAGGCATTCTTGCCGACCAGCCCGGCCTCATAGGCCTCGGCCACCGCGGCAAAGAGCGTCTCCGCCTCGCGGATATATTCGCCGCGAATGTAGATGTACGCAGCGCGCGCGCGCATCGCGAAACCGGCGACCAGCGCTCCCTCGATCAGCTTGTGCGGATCGTGGCGGATGATCTCGCGATCCTTGCACGATCCCGGCTCGGATTCGTCGGCGTTGATCACCAGGAAATTGGGCCGATCGGGCCGAGGCTCCTTGGGCATGAAGCCCCATTTGGTGCCGGTCGGGAACCCTGCCCCACCGCGTCCGCGCAACCCCGACGCCTTGATCCGGTCGATGATCGTGTCGGCGCCGATCTCGAGCAGTTTCTTCGTGTTATCCCAATCGCCACGCGCCTGCGCCGCCTTCAGCCCCCAGGGCTGAAAGCCGTAGACGTTGGTGAAGATGCGATCCTTGTCCGCGAGCATCTATCGCTTCCCCATCGCATTCTGGACGAAATAGAAAATCACCAGCACCGCCCCGACGACCAGCGCCAGCCCGATCAGCGCGAACGCGACGCGCAGCACCAGCCCCAGGATGACGAGCGCGCCGATGATGGCGAAGACAGCGATGATCGGATTGACGTTGCCGCGCATCACCAGCTCCCCCGGTAATCATGGTTCTCGCCGACCATTTCCTTGAGCGTAGTCGGACCACCTTCGGGACAGCTCGCGCGGCGTCCGATCTGCGACCCGACCTGCGGCTGCTCGCCCTTGGCCAGTGCTTCCAGCACCGCGATCGTGCGGTCGTAATCGAGGTCCTCGTAATTGTCGTCGTTGACCTGGACCATCGGCGCATTAGCACACACACCCAGGCACTCAACCTCGGTCAAGGTGAACAGGCCGTCGGCGGTGGTGTGGCCCTTCGACAAGCCCTTCGACTTGCACGCGCGCAGCACCTCGTCCGATCCCGCCAGCATGCACGGCGTCGTGCCGCACACCTGGACGTGATAGCGGCCCACCGGCGCCATGTTGAACATCGTGTAGAAGGTCGCGACCTCGTACACGCGCATGTACGGCACGCCGATCTGCTTGGCGACGAACTCGATCACCGGGACCGGCAGCCAGCCTTGGGTCTGCGTCTCGGCACCGACCTGGCGCTGGGCGAGATCGAGCAGCGGCAGCGACGCGGACTGCGCACGCCCCGGCGGATAGCGGCCGATGATTTCCTTCGCCTTGGCGGCGTTCTCCGCCGTCCACGCGAAATCGCCCCAGCGCGCGCGGGTCTCTGCCTCGTCGGGGATTTGGGGTGCTTCAGCCATTGCTCATGCTCTGGCGCAGGTGCCTGCGCAATTGAATTAGGCAGCCTAAACCAAAGACAGGCATCACGAAGAGCCAAATCCCTGCAGTGTTGCCGGAGAAAAGAACGGGCGCTGTCTTAGGCGCTAACCAAGCGAATAGTGACCCACAAAGGCAAGTCGTCCCAATGACTCCCAGAAAGATCGTCTTAAAGTTGATCACCGGTCGCACTCCCCGAACACCACGTCGATCGCGCCCAGGATCGCGGTGGTGTCCGCGAGCATGTGGCCCTTCGACATGAAATCCATCGCCTGGAGATGGCTGAACGCGGTCGGCCGGATCTTGCAGCGATAGGGTTTGTTCGATCCGTCGGCGACCAGATACACGCCGAATTCGCCCTTGGGGCTCTCGGTCGCGACATAAACGTCGCCGGCGGGGACGTGGAAGCCTTCGGTGAACAGCTTGAAGTGATGGATCAACGCTTCCATCGACTGCTTCATCTCGGCGCGCTTGGGCGGCACGACCTTGCGGTCCGAACTCGCGATCGGGCCGCCGGGCATTTCGTTAAGGCACTGCTTCATGATCCGCGCCGACTGGCGGACCTCTTCGACGCGTACCATGAACCGGTCGTAGCAGTCGCCGCGCGTGCCAACGGGGACGTCGAAATCCATCTTGGCGTAGACGTCATAGGGCTGCGACTTGCGCAGATCCCAGGGAATGCCCGAACCGCGGATCATCGGGCCGGAGAAGCCCCAGCGCACCGCGTCCTCACGGCTGACCACCGCGATATCGACGTTGCGCTGCTTGAAGATGCGGTTGTCGGCGACCAGGCTGATCGCGTCCTCGAACAAGCGCGGGAGGCGCGTGTCGAGCCAGTCGGCGATGTCGGTCAGCAGCTTGAGCGGCACGTCCTGATGGACGCCGCCGACCCTGAAATAGTTCGAGTGCATGCGCGCGCCCGAGGCGCGCTCGAAGAAATTGAGGCAATCCTCGCGGATTTCGAACAGCCACAGGTTGGGCGTCATCGCGCCGACGTCCATCACATGCGAGCCGAGGTTCAGCATGTGGTTGGAAATGCGCGTCAACTCGGCGAAGAACACGCGCAGATATTGGGCGCGGATCGGCACTTCGAGGTCGAGCAGCTTTTCCACCGCAAGCACGAAGCTGTGCTCCATGCACAGCGGCGAGCAATAATCGAGCCGGTCGAAATAGGGCAAAGCCTGGGCGTAGGTCTTGTACTCGATCAGCTTCTCGGTGCCGCGATGGAGCAGGCCGATATGGGGGTCGACGCGCTCGACGATCTCGCCGTCAAGCTCCATCACCAGCCGCAACACGCCGTGCGCCGCCGGATGCTGCGGGCCGAAATTGATCGTATAGTTCTGGATCGTGACGTCGCCGGTGGTCGGATCCTCGGCGTCGGTCACTCCCAGCATCTTGTCGAGCTGATCAGCCACAACAAATCTCCGTCATCCCCGCGAAAGCGGGGACCCAGCGCGCGGGCGCACGACTTGGCGCAACGGCTGGGAAATGGGTTCCCGCTTGCGCGGGAATGACGATGAAAGAAGCGCCGGTCATTTCTTGGGCTCCGGCGTCTTCCTGGCGCGGCTCGGCTTGGCCGGCGCGTCGGCGGTCGGCGCATCCGGCTTCACGCGCGGCTTGGCGGCAACCTTGCGAGTCGACGGCGCCTTGGCAGCCTCGGGCGCGGCGGCGACATCGGCGATCTTGCGCGAGCGCGTCGGCTTGGGGTCGGCTTCGGACGGCGGCGCCGGCTTGGGATCGGCGCCATTCGCCTTCGTCGTCCTGGCACCGGCCTTGGCGGGCTTGGGCTTCGCGCCGGGCTCCGCCTTCCCCGCGCCGGTCTGCGCCGGGCTATCGGTCGTCTTGGGCTGGACTGGCGCAGCCTTGGCGGTCTGCGCCGCGTCGGCCTTGGCGATCTGGTCGGCCGTCACCGGCGTCGGCGCGCCCTTCTCCTGCGGCAAGGCAGCCGGGGGCGGCGCTGCGGGAGCCGGCGGTGGAGGCGGCGCGGCGGCGGGCGCCTTCTCATCGCCCGGCAGGATATATTCGGCACCTTCCCACGGACTCATGAAGTCGAACGTGCGGAAATCCTGGGCCAGCTTGACCGGCTCATAAGCGACCCGCTTGGTCTCTTCCGAATAACGCAATTCGACATAACCGGTCAGCGGGAAGTCTTTGCGCTGCGGATGACCGACAAAGCCGTAGTCGGTCAGGATGCGGCGCAAGTCCGGATTGCCGTCGAACAGCACGCCGTACATGTCGTACACTTCGCGTTCGAGCCAGCCGGCGACCGGCCAGATCCCGGTCACCGACGGCACCGGCTTCACCTCGTCGGTCTGGACGTGGACGCGGATGCGGTGGTTGCGGGTCAGCGACAGCAGGCAATAGACCACTTCGAACCGGTCGGGCCGGTCCGGATAGTCGACCCCGGCAATCTCCATCAGCTGCTGATATTCGAGGCCCGGCGTGTCGCGCAGCAAGGTCATCGTCTCGACCAGGCTTTCGCGGTCGACGGTGAACGAGACTTCGCTGACCGCTTCGAGGCTCGACAAAACGCGATGGCCGAGAACCTTCTCGGCCGCCACGATCACACCGTCATTGGGCGCATAGGCAGGAGCAGCCGACCTCACCGTTCGATCGTCCCCACGCGGCGGATCTTCCGCTGCAACTGCATGATGCCATAGAGCAATGCTTCGGCGGTCGGTGGGCAGCCCGGCACGTAGATATCTACCGGCACGATGCGATCGCATCCGCGCACGACGCTGTAGCTATAATGATAATAGCCGCCGCCATTGGCGCAGCTGCCCATCGAGATGACGTATTTGGGCTCCGACATCTGGTCGTAGACCTTGCGCAGCGCCGGGGCCATCTTGTTGCACAGCGTGCCGGCGACAATCATCACGTCCGACTGGCGCGGTGATGCGCGCGGCGCGGCACCGAACCGCTCGAGGTCGTAGCGCGGCATGTTGACGTGGATCATCTCGACCGCGCAGCACGCCAGGCCGAACGTCATCCACCACAGCGAGCCGGTGCGCGCCCATTGGAACAGCTCTTCTGCGCCGACGACAAGGAAGCCCTTGTCCTGGAGCTCACCGTTCAGGCCGTCGAAGAAACCCTGGTCGGGCGGCACGATCGCCTGCCCGCTGGCGGCCATCGGCAATTCGACCGGGCCGGAATGTCCGATAATTGAAGGGGTCATTCCCAATCCAACGCTCCCTTCTTCCAGGCATAAACGAGGCCAAGCGCGAGTTCGGCGATGAATACCATCATGCTGATCCACGCGACCCAGCCGAGCGAGAACACGCTCACCGCCCAGGGATAAATGAACGCCGCTTCCAGATCGAATACGATGAACAGGATAGCGATCAGGTAGAACCGGACGTCGAACTGGCTGCGCGGATCCTCGAACGCGGGAAAGCCGCATTCATACTCGCTGAGCTTTTCCGGATTCGGCTTGTGTGCGCCGGTGAACCGGGCTGCGATCATCGGCAGGAACACGAACGCGCTGGACAGCGCGAGCGCGACGCCGAGGAACAGCAGGATCGGTAGATATTGTGACAGGTCGACCACTATTGTCTCTCGCAGGTGCGAAACGTTGCGGCGTCTCTAGGACGGCACCCGGAGTCGGGCAAGGCCTCGATCCCATGAGAATGATTCGCAATTAGCGGCGTTTAGGGGCCTGCCGAGCCGACTCCGACCTTATGTTCAGGCGGCGGCTGCCACGCTGTCGATGACCGAAATCTCGTAGCGGTTTCTACCAGCCATCTTGGCACGATAGAGAGCGGCATCGGCGGCAATGGTCAGTTCGTGGACCGACCGGCCGGGCCCGGGGCGGATCGCCGCAACGCCTAGGCTGATCGTCACCTTTTCCGGAAGCGCGAAGCCGGCATCGTTGCTGCAGGTCGCGACCATCACGCGCACGCGTTCGGCGATCGAGGCAGCCCCCGCCTGGTCGACACCCGGCAGGATCAGCATGAATTCCTCTCCGCCTTGGCGCGCGGCGAGGTCGACCGGTCCGCGCACCCCGGCAAGCAGCATTTCGGCCACCGCCTTGAGGGCACGATCGCCCTCGGCGTGGCCGTGCGTATCGTTGAAGCGCTTGAAATGGTCGACGTCGATCGCGACTACCGCCAGCGGCCCGCCGGACCGCAGCGCGCGTTCCCATTCGTCCGCCAGCCGGCCATCGCGCTGACGGCGATTGGCCAACCCAGTCAGCGGATCGGTACGGCTGACGCGTTCGAGTGCGTCGCACGCCTGTTCGAGCGCCTTGCCCCGCGCACCGAGCGATTCGACCAGCGCCTGATTGGCGGCGGCAAGCCGGTGCGCCTGGAGCACTTGCGCGGCCAGACGTCGGCTCACCGAGAACAAGGCGATCGTCATCACCGTCGCGGCGCCGGCCAGTTGCCAATGGCCCGGACGATGGCTGAGCAGGAGACCCACCGCCGCCGCGAACATCACCGGCAATTCGAAGGCCACATAAACGGGCCAGAACGCGACATGGGCGATCGAGATAGTCAGGCCGCTCAGCGACACGCATACCGCGAACATGATCTCATTGTCGGTACCGGTTGCTGCGACAATGCCGAGCGCCCCGCCCCAAAGGAGCCCGGAGGCGCCGGCGAAACCCACCAGCGACTGGGCCCATAGCCGCAAGGGGACCGACGGAAAACGCCCGGATCGGTAGGCGATCGCGGCGGCGGCACGCGCGCCGATTAGGATAACGCTCGCGATTGCCCAGGAATAGAGCCAGACGCGGCTGCCCCGCTGCCAGAACATCCCGGCCATCATCGCCGAGCCGAGCAGGTCCATGCCAATCATCAAATAGGCAATGGAATAGATTGCCTCCAATCGGGTCCTCAGAAACGTATCGTCCCGGGAAGTCGAAGAGGTCGCCGACGGCATGCGCCCGCATAAGCGGGGCATCGTTAAGGTCGAGTTATGTAAATCCGCGGATTACTCATAATGGCAGCGAAACGATCGGTGCCGCGGTGCGTTTTCCGGCATCCGGCTTGGCAGCTTCTTCCCACCCGGCATCGGCGACGACCAACAGCCAGCCGCGATACCCGGCCAATTGCGTCGGTTCGGGCAAGGATGCATCGATTACCGTCGCGTCGGCCACCGCGTCGCCTCGCAATCGGAACCGGATCACTTTCCCGGGCCTGGCGCCATTATAGGCAGCAAAATACTGGTCGCCGACACGGATCAATCCGTCGAGCGCCCGGAGTGGCCGACCGTCTTCAAGCAAGGGTGTGCGTCGCCGGCTGTCGAGGTCGACCGCGAACAGACCCTGGGCATAATCGGCGACGATCAGGCGCTTTCCGGCCGGATCGAGCGCCGAGCCTTGCGCCGACCTGCCGATGCCTGGCGGAACTAGCGTTTCGAGCGATCTGCCGCCCGGTCGCAAACGATAGACCGCGCCGTTGCGCGAGTCCGACACGAACACGTCGCCGCCGCCGACCGAGACGTCGCCGCTGTGCAACGCCGCTGCGGGGCGAACCGTCGCGCGCAGCTTCCCGCGCGTATCGATCGCAACCAGCGCGCCGGACTCGCATCGATCAATGCCGGGCAGCTCGGGACAGTCGGTCGCCATCCACAGCCAGTGCCGCCGCGCATCCCAGGCTAGCCCAAGCGGGTTGGCGACGCCCTTCGGCAACCGGATGACGCGATCGCCGTCGGCACGATGCGCGACGATCGTGCGATCGATCACGCTCGACACCCAGACCGTGCGCCCGTCGCTGGCGATGCCTTCGACCAGCCGATGCTTGGCGGCAACTGAGAATAACGTAGCCGGCGGAGCCGCTGCCGCGAGCAGCAGGACCGCCGGCCAGCGCATCAGCGCAGCGCGCCCGCGATCAATTTATGGAGTTTGGAATGCAGCACGTCGTTCGCCGCGAGGAATTCGTTGCGCTCCATCGTACGGTCGCCGCCGCGGAAGTCGGTGACGAAACCGCCGGCTTCCTTGACGATCAACATGCCCGCGGCAACGTCCCAGGGCTGCAAGTCGGATTCCCAGAAACCGTCGAACCGCCCGGCAGCGACCCAGGCAAGGTCGAGCGCGGCCGAGCCGAGACGGCGGATGCCGGCGACTTCGGGCGCCACCGCGCCGAATATGCGGCTCCATTGTGCGAAATTACCATGGCCCAGGAACGGAATACCGGTCGCGATCAGCGCGTCGGCAAGGTCACGGCGCGACGAAACGCGCAACCGTGCATCCTGCAGCCAGGCGCCCTTGCCCTTTTCCGCCCAGAAGCTCTCATCGGTCAGCGGCTGATAGACCAAGGCGGTCGTGATCTCGCGCTTGCCGTTCGCCATCGGCTCCTCGACCGCAATCGAGATCGCGAAATGCGGAATGCCGTGAAGGAAGTTCGATGTGCCGTCGAGCGGATCGACGATGAAACGCGGCTTGTTCGGGTCCCCGGCAATCTCGCCGCCTTCCTCGGCCAGGATCGACCAGTCGGGGCGCGCCTTGCGCAGTTCCTCGACCAAGGTCTCCTCGGCGCGCTTGTCGGCCATCGAGACGAAATCGGCCGGGCCCTTGCGGCTGACCTGGAGGTGCTGAACCTCGTTGAAGTCGCGGCGCAGGCGCGGCGCCGCCTTGCGCGCGGCGCGCTCGATGACGGTGAAGAGGCCGGAATGGCTGGGCATGAAACAAACTCCCCCCTCCCGCTTGCGGGAGGGGTCGGGGGAGGGCCTGTGGTGTACCTTGCAACGAGGAAGTGTGCGGCCCGTTTACACGCCCTCCCCTAGCCCCTCCCGCAAGCGGGAGGGGAACAATCAGTCCGCGCGGCGAACGTAGGTCTGCTCGTACACGTCGACAACGATCCGGGTTCCCGCGGCGATATGCGGCGGGACCATGATACGGACACCATTGTCGAGGATCGCTGGCTTGTAGCTCGACGACGCCGTCTGGCCCTTCACCACCGCATCGGCCTCGACGATCGTCGCCTCGATCGTGTCGGGCAATTGCACGCTGATCGGATCTTCGTCGTAAAGCTCCATCACCACGTCCATGCCGTCCTGCAGGAACGCCGCGGCGTCGCCCAGCAGGTCGCGCGGAAGCGTGGTCTGCTCGTACGTTTCCTTGTCCATGAACGTCAGCGTGTCGCCGTCGGCGAACAGGAACTGGAAATCCTTGGTGTCGAGGCGCACGCGCTCCACGGTCTCCGCCGAGCGGAAGCGGACATTGTTCTTGCGGCCGTCGCGCAGGTTCTTCAGCTCGACCTGCATGTACGCGCCACCCTTGCCCGGCTGGGTGTGCTGAATCTTGACGGCGCGCCAGATGCCGCCTTCATATTCGATGATATTGCCGGGACGAATGTCCACGCCGCTGATCTTCATGCGATGTACCTGCTGGAAAGAGCGAAACCGCGCCTTTAGCCAGCAGACCCCGATCCGGCAAGCACCGCGCCGAACGCGCGCACCGCCGCGGCCTCGTCGCCACCCCATATCGCGCTCGACACGGCGAGGAAATCGGCACCCGCCGCCACGAGGGGCGCGGCATTGGCGGGCGTGATTCCGCCGATCGCGACGCAGGGCAGTTCGAACAGGGTCGACCACCAGCTCAGGATCACCGGGTCGGGCCTGTGTTTCGTGTCTTTGGTCGTGGTCGGATAGAAAGCGCCGAACGCGACATAGTCCGCGCCCGCGTCGCCCGCTTCCATCGCCAGATGCCGGCTGTCGTGACACGTGACGCCTATCTGGACATCGGGTCCGAGCACCGACCGCGCCTCGCGCGGGTCGCCGTCTTCCTGCCCGAGATGGACGCCATCGGCGCCGAGCCGCTTCGCCAGCGAGATGCTGTCATTGACGATGAACGCGACCTCTCGATCGGCACAGATACGCTGGAGCGGCTCGGCCACGCGGGCGGCCTCGTGCTGGTCGACGTCTTTCACCCGAAACTGAAACGCCGCCACCGGCCCGGCATCGAGCGCGCGCGCCAAGCGATCGGGAAAGACCCCGCCGACATCGAGCGGTGAGATCAGATAGAGCTGGCAAGGCGGCCGCCGCACGTCACGCTTGAACGACGCGGCAAAATTGGGATCGAGCGGGCCGAGCGGGTCTTCAGTGTCCATCCGCCGCCCCTAGGACGTGTGCCTGCGACCGGCAACCACTCGCCTTCTTCAGGTCGGTGCCGGGTCGAGGATCAATCGACCATCGCGATCAGGAAGCCGTCCCATTTCTTGACCCCGACCGTCTGGACCGCGGTCGCAGTCAGGCGCTTCTCCGCTCCCACCGTGTCGAACAGTTCTCGCGTCCCCTGGATCCGCTCGTCTTCGCTCGCGGCGTCCAGCACCCCGCCCTCGCGGATCACGTTATCGACGACGATTGTCGTGCCGGGCCGCGACATCGCGAGCGCGGCGCGGACATAGGCGGGGTTATTCTGTTTGTCGGCATCGATGAACACGAAGTCGAACGGGCCTTCGTTCGCCGCGATCATCGCCTGAAGCAAGGCGAGCGCGGGACCGGTGCGGATATCGACGCGGTCGCCCAGTCCGGCCTTAGCAATGTTGCTGCGCGCGACCTCCGCGTGATTCGGGTCGATCTCCAGCGAGATCAGCGTGCCGTCGGCGGGGAGAGCGCGGGCAAGTTCGATCGTCGAATAGCCGCCGAGCGTGCCGATCTCGAGAATGCGCCGCGCGCCCGCCATCCGCGCGAACAGGTGGAGCATCCGCCCCTGCGCGGGAGAAACGTCGATGTCCGGCAATCCGCCGGCGGCATTGGCGGCGAGCGTCGCCGACAGCGCGAGGTCGCCGCCGAGCAGGCGATCGGCGATGAACGCGTCGACGGCGCTCCAATCCGGATTTTGCTCTCCGATTCGCTCGACCATGACAATCCTCCCGACTGAGCGGCGCCCTTTTCCTCCTCCGCCAGGCAGCGTCAATACACAACAGTGAAGTCATGGCTTGACTAATTGCCGACATCCTATACTGAAGTTCGGACTTCACTAAAGGAGCGAGTCATGCCGGATGGACACGTCACCCACGCCACCTTCACGATCGAGCGCAGCTACAAGGCGGATGCCGCCAAGCTGTTCGAGGCGCTCAGCGACCCCGCCATCAAGCGGCAGTGGTACGCGGCGAGCGATCAGACCGAGCTCGTCGCATTCGACAGCGATTTCCGCCAAGGCGGCGCCCAGCATCTCGGCTACAGATTTGGCGACAACAGCCCGTTTCCCGGCGTGTCGCTGACGGATGACGGCATCTTCCAGGCTATCGTCCCGGGCAGCCGAATTGTCACCACCAGCATGATGGCGATCGGCGGTGCGCCGATGTCGGTGTCGCTGACGACGTTCGAGCTTGTTCCCAATGGCGACGGCACCGATCTGCTCTGCACCAATCAGGTCGCGTTTTTCGAAAACGCCGATGGACCGGTGATGCGCGAGCATGGCTGGCGCGTGCTGCTCGACAAATTGGGCGAGGTGATCGAAGGCTGAGCGAGTGACGCCAGATCTCGACCGATTGTTCCAGGCCCTGGGGGACCCGACCCGCCGCGCGATCGTCGATCGCCTGGCGGAGGGACCGGCCTCGGTCTCGCGGCTCGCCGAGCCACTTGGCGTCACGGTGACGGCCGTCGCCCAGCATCTGCACGTGCTCGAGCAATGCGGCGTGGTGCGGACGGAAAAGGTCGGGCGCGTACGGACCGCGTCGCTCGTGCCGGACGGCCTGACGCCGGTCGAACGCTGGGCGCGCGACCGGCGGTCGATGCTGGAAAAACGGCTCGATCGTCTCGCCGAGATTCTTGGCGAGGGCGACTAGGCCTTACGCCGTGACCTTATCGACCGACGCCTCGTAAATCTCGTCGATCGCCTCCCCCAGCGCCTGGTCGAATTCGGCGTCACTCATCTGGTGGCGCAAATCCTCAAGCAACGCGCGGCTGAAGCTCGCGATGATGCCCTGGTTCTTGGCCAGTTCGGCGCAAGCCTCGGTCCGGCTATAGCCGCCCGAGAGCGCGACGACGTGAAGCACGCGCGGATGCTCGGTGAGCGGCTTGAACAGCCCCGGTTCGGCCGGCAGCGACAGCTTGAGCATCACCTTGTCGTCGCCGGGCATGGCGTCGAGCGCCTTGAGGATCTCATCCATCAGGATTGCATCCGCCCCGGCGCGCTCCGGGCTCTTGATGTTCACTTCGGGCTCGATGATCGGCACCAGACCGTGGCTCAGCACTTGCCGCGCCACTTCGAACTGCTGCGCGACGATCGCGGCGATGCCCTCGCGATTGGCGAGATTGACGACCGACCGCTCCTTGGTCCCGAACATGCCGAGCCCGCGCGCGCGATCGAGCAAAGCGTCGAGGCCAGGCATCGGCTTCATCAGCTGGACGCCATTGGCCTCGGCCTCCAGACCCTTGTCGATCTTGATGAAGGGCACCACGCCGATATCATGCAGGGCCTGAGGGACGGGCACGCCGTTCGCCTCGCCGTCCATGGTACGTGCGAACAGGATCGCGGCAATCACCTTTCCGCTGGCAAAGGCTGGCGCGGTGATGATCCGCACGCGCATCTGGTGGATCAGGTCGAACATCTCTTCGTCGCTCGACCACGAACCTTCCTCGATGCCATAGCCCTTGAGCGCCTTGGGGGTCGACCCGCCGCTCTGATCGAGCGCGGCGATGAAACCGTGTCCGGCGGCGATCTTGGCGGTCATTTCGGCGGTCTGCATGGTCGTTTCCCGTCTGTGCATACGTATGTACGGGGGGCTGTTAGACAGCGCCCGGCGGCTCCGCAATGGGCCGACGATCCCTGTAACCGGTTAGATGTCTCTCCTCGTCCAAGTCACGCCGATGCACCGAGCAATTGTCTTCTTTTTGGAGCTTTCGCCCGATTGACCTGCTGCGGTGGCGCGCTCACGCTGGTATCAGTAGACAAGGGGGTAATCGTGGGGCGGATCGCAAGCATAGCAAGGACAATGATCGCGGCCGCGTCGCTCGCCACCGCGACGATCGGCGTGCCAGTTGCCGCCGGCGAGAAAATGAAGGTCGGCGAACCCGCGCCCGATTTCACGCTGACCTTGATCGACGGGACCAAGGTCACGCGCGACGAGTTGCGCGGCAAGGTCGTCGTGCTCAATTTCTGGGCGACGTGGTGCGTGCCGTGCCGCACGGAATTGCCGACGCTCGACGCTTATTACAATCAGCGCAGGGATGCGGGGCTCCGCGTATTTGCGGTGACGACCGAGGATTCGCTTCCCGCCTATAAGCTGAAGCAGCTGTTCTCGGTTATGCACATCCAGCCGGTCCGCAAGGTGAAGGGGCCTTATGACGTGATCGGCAACGGCGTGCCGACCAACATAGTGATCGGGCGCGACGGTCGCGTGCGCTACGCCAAGGCGGGGGCGTTCGATCTCGACATGCTGAACCAGCTCCTCGTGCCGCTGCTGCGCGAGCCTGCGCCTGCGACCTGACATGCGACTATTCCGGCAGATCGCTACGCTCTTCGCGGCCGCCGCGCTGGCGACACCTGCGGTGGCCAGCGCCCCCGCCCTGCCGGGCGCGATGACGCTGACCGGCGGGCAGCGCATCACGCTCGGCGATCTGCACGGTCGCGTGGTGGTGATCAATTATTGGGCGAGCTGGTGCGTGCCATGCCGGGCGGAGATCCCTCTACTCGCCCGCTATTACCGCCAGCATATGTCGCAAGGCCTGGTCGTAATCGGCATTTCGGTCGACCCCGGCGCCAATGGCAGGGGTCAGGCAACCGCGACATCGATCCCCTACCCTCAGGCGACTTGGGTCGGGGGCGCCGACATAGCGGTCTCGGCGGTGCCGATGAGCTATGTGATCGATCGCCGCGGCCGCGTCCGCTATCGGAAATCCGAGGCTTTTACGGCGCGCAGCCTGGATGCCGTCGTCCGCCCGTTACTTGCCGAGCGTTAAGAGCTCAACGCCTTAACGCCCGGAAGTTCCTTGCCTTCCATCCACTCGAGGAAGGCGCCGCCCGCGGTCGACACGAAGGTCATGTCGTCGGCGACTCCCGCCTGGTTGAGGGCGGCGACGGTGTCGCCACCGCCGGCCACCGACACCAGCGAGCCTTCGCGCGTCAGCGCCGCCACCGTCTTCGCCAGCGTCATCGTCGCGACATCGAAGGGCGGCGTTTCGAACGCGCCGAGCGGGCCGTTCCAGACCAAAGTGCGGCAATTCTTCAGCACGTCGCCCAGCGCCTCGGTCGCGGCCGGGCCGATGTCGAGAATCATCTCGTCGGGCTGGACCTCATGGACATTGACCGTGCGCGTTTCGGGATTCGGCTTGAACTCCTTCGCGACCACCACGTCGTAAGGCAGATGGATCGTGCAGCCCGCCGCTTCGGCGGCGTCGAAAATTTCCTCCGCGGTGCCGGTCAGATCATGCTCGGCCAGGCTCTTGCCGACGTCGACGCCCCGCGCCGCGAGAAACGTATTGGCCATGCCGCCGCCGATGATCAGGTGATCGACCTTGGAGACCAGGTGCTTGAGCACGTCGAGCTTGCTCGACACCTTGGCGCCACCGACGACTGCCGCAACCGGATGCTCGGGATTGCCGAGCGCCTTGTCGAGCGCGTCGAGTTCGGCCTCCATCTGCCGCCCGGCAAAGGACGGAAGCTTGTGCGCCAGCCCCTCGGTCGAAGCATGCGCACGATGCGCGGCCGAAAAGGCATCGTTGACATAGAGGTCGCCGAGCGCGGCCAGCCGCGCGACCGTCTCCGGCGCGTTCTTCTCTTCACCCGGGTCGAACCGCGTATTCTCCAGGATCGCGACGTCGCCGTCCTTCAGCGTCGCGATCGCCTCGGCCGCGCCCTGGTCGTCGATGAAGCGCACCGGACGGCCGAGCACGTGTTCGAAGGGGCGCGTGACGAGCGCCAGGCTCATCTCCGGGTTACGCTGCCCCTTGGGCCGCCCGAAATGCGCGAGGATAAGGACCTTGGCACCCTTGTCGGCGAGTTCGGCAACGGTCGGCACCGCAGCACGCAGACGCGTATCGTCGGTGACCTGGCCATCGGCCATCGGCACGTTGAGATCCTCACGGACAAGCACGCGCTTGCCCGCGATTTCGCCCATGTCGTCGAGCGTCCTGAAGTTGCGCGCCATGTCCGGCTCCTGTCGGCCAATCTCCCCTCCCGCTTGCGGGAGGGGTTGGGGAGGGCTTGTCAACGTCTGTCGGGAGGAAACACGCCCTCCCCTAACCCCTCCCGCAAGCGGGAGGGGAACTTGCCTCAGATCAACGCCGCCATCGCCTTGGCGGTGTCGACCATGCGGTTCGAGAAGCCCCATTCATTGTCGTACCAGCTGACGACGCGCACCAGCTTGCCTTCGAGTACCGCGGTTTCGAGGCTGTCGACCGTCGACGACGCAGGCGAGCCCATCAGGTCGATCGAGACCAGCGGCTCGTCGGTATAATCGAGCACGCCCTTGAGCTTGCCTTCGGATGCCGCCTTGAGCAACGCATTGACTTCGTCCTTGGTCACGTCGCGCTTCGGCGTGAAGGTCAGGTCGATCAACGACACGTCGGGAGTCGGTACGCGGATCGCCGAGCCGTCGAGCTTGCCCTTCAGTTCGGGCAGCACTTCGCCGACCGCACGCGCCGCACCCGTCGTGGTCGGGATGATCGACATTGCCGCCGCCCGGGCGCGGCGCAGGTCGGAATGGATCTGGTCGAGGATCTTCTGATCGTTGGTATAGGCATGGACCGTGGTCATCAGGCCGCGCTCGATGCCGATTTCATCGTTGAGGACCTTGGCGACCGGGGCCAGGCAGTTGGTCGTGCACGATGCGTTCGAGACGATCGTATGCTCGGCGGTCAGCTTGTCGTGGTTGACGCCATAGACGACGGTCAGATCGACATTCTTGCCCGGAGCCGAGATCAGCACCTTCTTGGCGCCGGCATCGATGTGCTTCTGGCAGCTGTCGCGATCGGTGAAGAAGCCGGTGCATTCGAGCACCAGGTCGACGCCCAGTTCCTTGTGCGGAAGGTTGGCGGGATCGCGCTCGGCAGTGACGCGGATGCGCTTTCCGTCGATCACCATGTCCTGCCCTTCGGCATGGACTTCGCCCGGCCAGGTGCCATGGACCGAGTCGCGCTTGAACAGCCATGCATTGGCCTTGGCATCGCCGAGATCATTGATCGCCACCAGGTCTAGGCCGGTATCGCCCTGCGCAAGCATCGCGCGCGCTACCAGACGCCCGATCCGTCCGAACCCGTTGATCGCAACCTTCACCGCCATGTTTTCGCTCCTCGAGCTGCTGATGCCGGCACGCGCGAATGGGGCCGGTCTGTCGCGGGAGCCTTTGGGGATGCCGACGCGGCGCGTCAACCGCTGGCGCCGTGTATTTGCTCCCGAAGCGGCCACAATGGCGGCGATCGCGACGTGATCGGTCGGCCCCATGCGGAACTATTTGGGTTGCTCAGGGCGGCCGGCGGCGGCGAGTCCGAGCCCTTTGCGCGGCGAAACGATGTTGTAGCGCCCCCTTGCCGTGCTATCTCCCCCCGATGGCAGACGCTTCCCCGACCGACCGGATCGACGCCGCGCTCGCCCGCATCGAACGCGCCGTCGCGGCGCGCGACAAGAGCGCGCAGGACCTGAAGACACGACACGAATCGCTGCGCGCCCGCGTCGGCGAAGCGATCGCGGCGCTCGACGCGCTGGGGGCGCGCAATGGCTGAGGTCACGCTGACGATCGGCGAACGCCGCCACAACGTCGCTTGCCGCGATGGCGAGGAAGCCCAGCTTCGCCGATTGGGAGAAATGCTTGACCAGCGTTGGGCAATGGCCAACCGTGCGTCGGGCGGCCTCAATGCCGAACGCACCATGCTGCTGATCGCACTGATGCTCGCCGACAATCTCGATCAGGCGGAAAACCGTCCCTCGGCGGATGGCGGCCCGAGTCCCGCTTTTCTCAATCGCCTCGCCGATCGCCTGGAAGCGCTTGCCGAGACCCTTGAGAAACCGGCGCCGAGCGCCTAGATTCATGCCCGGCGGGTACTGCCCGATACGAGCCTTTATTATCCCTGAGGCTATTCATCATCCAAGGGGGCTGTCCCTGCCCGGACCCTGGTCCGACGTATATGGTCCCCACCTGACGTACCGTGCGTCAGAGGATAACCCGGCAAACGGTCCACGGTGGTCCCGCCACTCCACCGAATCATGACGACCGACAGCAAGCAGGCATTGCGAGCGCGACTTCGCGCCGCGCGTGACGCCTTCGTCGCACACGAGCGTCTGCGGATCGCGGTGCCGGACGCCTTTCGTGCGCGGCTCGAGCACGGCCTGACCGTCACGTCCTATGTCCCGATCGGCAGCGAAGCCGATCCCTCGCCGCTCGCGCGCGCCGCCGTCGAGGCGGGATGCGTCCTGGCGCTGCCCCATGTCACCGTGCGCAGCGAACCGATGCGCTTCCTCGCCTGGGAAACCGAAGCGGCGCTGGAGGCCGGCCCATTCGGGCTCAGCCAGCCCTCCGCGCTCGCCGCCGAACTCCTCCCCGACATCATCCTGACGCCCATGCTAGGTTTCGACGCAAAGCTCGATCGCTTGGGCCAGGGCGCGGGCTATTATGACGGCGCGTTCGCGCGCTTCCCTGATGCCTGGCGGGTCGGTATCGCCTGGAGCGTCCAGCAGGTCGAGGACCTGCCGGTCGATCCGTGGGACATACCGCTCCACGCAGTCGTCACCGAACAGGGATGGATCACATTATGAACCCGCCGCCGACTCCGCGCTGGCAAAAGCCGATAGGCATGCTCGCTATCCTGGCCCTGATCGCGATTTGGTGCATCGCCGTCGTCAGTCTGTCGCCCTGGGTCGGACGCTGGCCTGCGGTCGCGCAATTGCTGTTCTACGTCGTGACGGGGATCGTGTGGCTGTGGCTGCTGCCGATGCGCCGCATGCTGCGCTGGATGGAAACCGGGCGCTGGCGCTGAGGCCCGCGGCAATCGTCTATCTGGAGAAGTTCACGCCGAAAATGGCGCGAGTGACGGGGCTCGAACCCGCGACCTCCGGCGTGACAGGCCGGCGCTCTAACCAACTGAGCTACACCCGCTTGGAAGCGTGAGGCGCGGCCACTAAGCGAGCCGCCTCCCCCTGTCAACAGCAGTCAAATCAGTTTTGTCGTACACCCCAGCGGCCGCGCTTGCGCTCACTGACCAAGGTGCCGTGCTCGAACAGGAAACCGGCAATGTCGGGCTTGCCCGCAGCCCCGATCACCGTCTGAATGATGATCAGCAGCGGCACCGCCAACAATGCGCCGGGTGTTCCCCACACCCAGCTCCAGAAACTCAGCGAGATCAGGATCAGCACCGGGCTGATCGTCAAGCGATGGCCAACGATGAACGGCGTCACCGCATTGGCCTCGAGCAAGTGACAGCCGATCATGATGCCCGCCGGCAACAGCGCCACCCAGATATCGGGAAAGGTCATCAACCCGCCGACCGCGAGCAGCAAGGCGGCGACGATCGGCCCGAAATAGGGAATGTAGTTGAGCAAGGTGACGATGCCGCCCCACATCAGCGGATAGGGCATGCCGATCAGCCACAGGGCGCCCGACACGATCAGCCCGAGCACGATGTTGATCGCGGTGATCGTGCCCAGATAGGCCGACACGTCGTCGACCACGTCCTGGATCACCCGCGCCGTCGCCATCGCGCCGCCGAAGCTTGCGCGACTGGTGATCGTCCGGCGCCGCGTTCGCGTCCAGCCGGCCAGGAAGAAGAACACCACCAGCACGCCGAAGAATATCTGCACCAAAGCAGTCGGCGCGGACGTGGCAATGAGGTCGAGCAGCGAGCTCGGCGGCGATACCGGCGTCGCGGCCCGCACCTTGGGAATAGTGGCGATATGCGCCGCCGCCTTGTTGATATATTTTTCGAGGCTCGCATACAGATCGAGCACCGGCGCCAGGTTCGCCTGGATACGATCGATCCGTTCGGGCAAGCGACGGAAGAATTCGATCGCCGGAACGACGATCGCGGCCAGTGCCACATTCGCCGCGGCCAGGAACGTCAACACGCAGATCAGTGCCGCGAGCCAGGACGGCAGCCGCCGCCGCTCGAGCCATTCGAGCACCGGGATGAGCGCGATCGAGATGACCAGGGCGATCGTGATGGGCAAGAAGAATTCCGCGCCGGCCTTGAGTGCGAAGGGCAGCCCGACCACCAGCCCGACCCCGGCGATCAGCGTCAGCGCCGCAAGCAGGCGATCGCGCCGCGGGTCGATGACCGGCGGCGGCTCATCGTCGGCGGATGGCGGCAGCGGCGGCTGGTCGGGCGCGGTTGGCACGACCGCGGCAGCGCCGCCCATCATCGCCGCCAGATTCAAGTCCGTTCCGCTCTCACCGCTCGTCATACCGCTTCCGTAGCGCCATTGGCGCGCAAAGTAATCCCGGCTAGCTTCGCAAAATGGGCGACAAACTGCTGGTCATCGACGAAGGCACCACTTCCACCCGCGCGATGCTGTTCGCGCCCGACGGCACATGCCTGGGCAGCGAGTCAGCCCCGCTGACGCAGCATTACCCCGCCCCCGGCCTGGTCGAGCACGACGCCGCCGAAATCTGGGACCGCACTGTTGCCTGCGCGCGCAAAATGATCGAACTGGCCGGCGGCGCCGAGGCGGTTGCCGCGATCGGCATCACCAACCAGCGCGAGACGGTGGTGTTCTGGGACAAGCAGACCGGTGAACCGCTGGCGCCCGCGATCGTGTGGCAGGATCGGCGCACGGCGTCATGGTGCCGCGAGCTCAAGGAGGCCGGGCATGAAGCCACCGTCCAGGCGCGCACCGGACTGCTGCTCGACCCCTATTTCTCCGGCTCCAAGATCGGCTGGGCGATGGCCAATTGGCCACAGCTGAAGGCAGCAGGCGACCGGCTGGCGATCGGCACGATCGATTCGTGGCTGGTCTGGAAATTGACCGCGACCGAAAATCGCGGCGGGTTGCACATCACCGATGCGACCAACGCCAGCCGCACCGCGCTGATGGCGATCGGCAGCGGGCATTGGGACGATGGCCTGATCGAACTGTTCGCCGCCCCGCGCCAGGCGCTTCCCGAAATCGTCGATTGCGCGGGCGATTATGGCAGCACGCCCCTGTTCGGCGCGCCGATCCCGATCTGCGGCATGGCCGGCGACCAGCAGGCGGCGACGATCGGCCAAGCCTGCCTGACGCCGGGCGATACCAAGGCGACGTTCGGCACCGGCGCGTTCGTGTTGACGCAATATGGCGCCCACCAGCCGACGTCGAAGAACCGGCTGCTCGCAACCGTCGCGTGGCAGCTCGACGGGCGGCGCGCTTATGCGCTGGAAGGATCGGTGTTCGTCGCCGGCAGCCTGGTCCAATGGCTGCGCGATTCGCTCAAGCTGATCGCCACCGCCGACGAGACCGAAGCACTGGTGCGATCGGTCGAGGACAATGCCGGAGTCTACCTGGTCCCCGCGCTGTCGGGCCTGGGAGCGCCATGGTGGGAAGCCGAAGCGCGGGGCTCGATTTCGGGGCTGAGCTTCACCGCGACCCGAGCGCACATCGTCCGGGCCGCACTGGAGGCGATGGCTCACCAGGCGAACGACCTGAAAACCGCTTTCGCGGCCGACGGCGCCGATTGGAAGACGCTGAGAATCGACGGCGGCATGGTGGCGAATGACTGGATCGCGCAGGATCTTGCCGACATGCTCGACGTCGCGGTCGAACGGCCATGCTTCTCCGAAACCACTGCGCTCGGCGCCGCGATGCTGGCTGGAGTCGGCATCGGCCTGTTCGCGGATCTGAAGGCCGCCTCGGTCATGCGCGGTAAGATAGACACTTTCCGCAGCGGCCTTTCAGCCGAGGCGCGACGGACCCGGCTCGACGGATGGGCGGCGGCAGTCAAATCGGTGATCAACGCGACGCACTGATATTCGCACCCTCGATAAGCGTATATTTTGCTCGGACCGTCCGCTCAGGGCGTCCGGGTATGGTTGTCGAAATAGAGGTAATCGGGCTGGAATTCGCCGGTCGAGGCGAGGCGATCGAAATCGAGCATCGTGACGATGCGATCGGATACCTCGACCATCCCCGCCTCTCGCAACACGCGTAACGTCCGATTGACGTGGACCGAGGTCAGTCCGCATGCCTCGCCCAGGTCCTGCTGGGTCAGTGGCCAGGCGAACGTGCCGTCCTCGACAAGACCGACCGCGTCGAGCCGCATATAGGTTTCGCACAGCATGTGGGCGACGCGTCCCACCGCATCGAGCCGCCCGAGCCGGAAAATCCATTCGCGGTGCATCGCAGCGTCGAGCAGAGTCGAGAACCACAATACGCGACCGAGATGCGGCAAGCGCTCGATGATCTGCGTCAACTTGTCGTGCGGCGCATAGGCGACGGTGCACTCGCTCAACGTGGCGATATCGTGATCGAGCCGTTGCAGCGGATAACCGTGCAGATCGACGAAATCGCCCGGTGTCTGAATGCTCACGAGTTGCCGGTGGCCGTCGGCGCCGTCCATGTAACGGCACATGAAGCCCGAGATGAGGAAGGTCGATCGCGTGACGACATCGCCGCGACTCGTCACCACCTTGCGCCGCGGCAGGGTGACGGGCGCGGTCAGGACGCTCTCTATGGCTTCCTTTTCTTCATCGCTCAGCTCACGGCGGCGGCGCCCCCGCAGGAAATTGTCGGTCAGCATGATGCCCTTCAAACCTCTTCGGGGGCGTAACGATCTTACCCGATTCTTGGTTTCCTTAGCAGGAAACGCCATAGCGACACGATGAAGACGATTGGACTGATCGGCGGCATGAGTTGGGAGAGCTCGGCGCAATATTATGCGATCATCAATCGCGCGGTCCGCGAACACCTCGGCGGCGCGCATTCTGCCGAGATACTTCTTTACTCGGTAGATTTCGGTGAAATCGAACGACTTCAACGCGATGGCGACTGGTCTTCGCTCACAGCGCGAATGGCGAACGCGGCCCGACGCCTGGAAGCGGGTGGCGCGGATTTCGTGCTGATCTGCAGCAATACGATGCATTTGATGGCGGACGACGTATCCGCGGCGATTGGCGTGCCACTGCTCCATGTGGTCGATCCGACCGCGTCGGCAATCGCCAGAGCGGGACTGAATCGGGTTGGGTTGCTCGGCACCGCCTTCACGATGGAAAAAACCTTTTATCGTGACCGGCTCGCGGCTGCGGGGCTCGAGACACTGATTCCTGACGCCGGCGACCGGCGAGAGGTTCATCGCGTGATCTACGAGGAACTGGTCGCGGGAAAGATCGCAGCCGCGTCGCGGGCCGTATATCGCGAGGTGATCGCACGGCTGGTCGCGCGCGGCGCGCAAGCGATCGTGCTCGGCTGCACCGAGATCATGCTGCTGGTCGACCAGTCGGACGGCGCGGTGCCGTTGTTCGATACGACCAGTCTCCACGCGCTCGCCGCGGTCGACTTGGCGCTCGGTTGATCACCGGGGGCGGTCGCCCGCCCCCGGTCCCCCTATTTGCGGGCCGCGACTGCCTCCGTCCGCCCGTCGGATGCCAGCGCGCGGTCGCTGATCGACCATAAGGAATCGACGCCAATCTTGCCGTTCAGGATCGCGTTATTGAGGGCAAAGATGTCGAGCGCGCTTGGGCCGCCCGGGGCTTGATATTCGGTGTTCGACGCCGGCCATGCCGCGCGATGATGACAATTCATGCAATTGGTCTTGATCGGATGGTCGGCGGCAAGCTCGATATAGGGGTTGAACGCCACCGGCCATTGGCTGCTGCCCGGACTCGCTGGGATGCCATAGGTCGCCGCCATGAGATAATTGCGCCACGGTCCCGGCGCATCGACCGGCGACAGGTTCGGCCTGTCAGCGGCATAGGGACTGGTCCCCGGCATATCGTTCCACCATACCGACTGGAACGTCCAGGCAGGCTGCTCCTTGGTCATGATGTGCATCGCGATCAGGATCAGATAGTCGCCCTGCTGGAACATCCGGCCATAGGCATAATAAGCCGAGGCATCGAGGATCGCGCGATCGCATTGCGCCATCTTCGAGAGATCCGGTTTGTAATTGTAGAAGCGGTCGACTCCGACCACGCGTGGCTTGGCATAGGTGTTGGGGCCGAGCGCCTTGCCGTTCATCGTCACGCCGTGCAGGAAGCTGACCGAGGACGGGATGACCTGCGCCGCCGGTGTCGTCGTCACGGCCACGGCCTTTGGCCATTTCTTCTGGATTTCGAAACCGGCATAGACGCCGTCGTCGGAGGCCGGATCGTTCCAGATCGGCAGCGCGGTGAACTGACCCGCCGCCACCGGCCACATCATCGGCTTGAGAACGATCGAGCCGTCGGGCATCGCCGCCATCTGCTTCGTCTGATTGGCCGGCGGGATCAGGCCGTTGAGCGTCGATTGCAGATAGAGCTTGTTGTTGCGGATCCAGTCGAATGCGGGCTGATTGTAGATCACCCCCGCGACCATGACGTCGCCATTATTCTGCAAGGTCGGGCCGTTCGCCAAAGCGTAGTCGGCAGGCGTCGTTCCCTGCAGGCAGGGCGTGCCCTTGTAGCGGTCGACCACCGGCTGCGGCACGGCATAAGTCGGCGAGACCGGGAAGTTGATCGGGTCTGCGCCAGTGCTCGATCCGTTGTTGAGCTTGAACTTGCGCATCGGAACCGTCGCGACCGCGGGTTGGGTCTTGGAGAGCTTGGCCGTGACCGAGGGGTCGGGCGCGAATGCCTGGGTTTCGGTGCACCAGCTTTGCCAGATCGGCTTGCCGCCGGCCATCGTGTTGAGCGCAGCCCACAGGTTCCAGCCATGCTGGCGCGTGCGGGCGACGTCGCCGCTTGTAACCCAGCCTTCGACCGTGGCGGCCTTTTGCGGATAGTCGAACCCGGACGGGATATTCTGCGGTGTCGGGCAAGCGGCGTTGGCTATGCCTGGCGCCGGCGCGGTTACCGATTTCTTGGTCGTACATGCGGCGGCAAAGATCAGCATCGCGGCGACCAAGGCGACCGATTGGAATGGGCGACGAACGAAGCGCTTCATGGCATCCCCCCTGTATTTATGCGGAATATTACGCATTCGGTCGCGGGCAGGCCAGCAGGGAAGCCACCATTCCGGACCGTTTCGTCGGCCGGTTCCGGCGCGCTCGAGCCTCTCTTCGAGCGCCCATAGCCTGCGTGCATCGAACCCCAGCGCACCGCGATTGACTTGCGGCGCCCCACGCCGCTTGATGTCGTGGACGAGCTGGGGAGCAGCATGACCAATATTACGGCGCCGCGAGTCACTGCTTCCCAAGTTGTAGGAGTCACGCTCGGCAATGCGCTCGAATTCTACGATTTCCTGATCTTCACTTTCTTCGCCGTCGAGATCGGCAATACTTTCTTCCCCGCCACCGACCCGCAAACGAGCCTGCTCGCCGCCCTCGCCACGTTCGGCGCGGGATTTCTGACGCGACCGCTTGGCGGGCTGGTGATCGGCGTGCTCGGTGATCGCCTCGGACGGCGGCCGATGATGCTGTTGTCGTTCGCGCTGATCGGAATTGCCAGCCTGGGCGTCGCGCTGACGCCGTCTTACGCCGCCATCGGCATCGCCGCGCCGCTGCTCGTACTCTTCTGGCGGCTGGTCCAGGGATTCGCGTTGGGCGGAGAGGTCGGGCCGAGCACCGCGTTCCTGGCCGAAGCGGCGCCGCCACATCGCCGCGGCCTGTACGTCTCGATGCAGATGTTCGGGCAGAATGTCGCGGTGCTGGTAGCCGGGCTGATCGGGCTCGCACTAGCGCAAGTCATGGACGATACGGCGCTCGCGAGTTGGGGCTGGCGCATCGCGCTGGCGCTCGGCGTCGGCGTCGTGCCGATCGGGCTCGTCCTCCGGCGAACCTTGCCCGAGACCCTGCCGAGCGACGCGCCGGCGATCCGCGCGCCGCCGCTCCGCGACTATCGCCGCACCGCGATCATCGCCTTCCTCGCATTGTTGTCGGGGACGATCATGACCTATGTCACCAACTTCCTGACGACCTTTGCCAAGACGACGCTGCATCAACCTTCCGATATTGCGTTCTGGGCGACGATCGCGGTCGGCGTTGGTGGTACGATCGGCGCGCCGCTAGGTGGGTGGCTCGCCGATCGCTACGGCCGTCGTCCGGCGATGATCCTGCCGACTTTGGTCGTCTGCCTGGCCACCCTGCCCGCTTTCTGGCTGCTGACCATCGCGCCAGGCAAAGCGAGCCTGTTCGTCGTGGGATGCGGGTTGCGCCTGACGATCGGCATCGCCTTGAGCGCGGTGCTGGTCCACATCACGGAGGATTTTCCGGCGCGCGTCCGCTCGGGCGCGCTGGCGATCGTCTATGCGCTGGCGATCTCGATCTTCGGCGGCTCGACCCAGTTCGTCGTGGCGTGGCTGACGGGCGCCACGGGCAGTCCGCTGGCGCCGGCCTGGTATATGACGGTGGCGGCGACGGTGGGTTTGGTAGCATTGTGCTTCGCCCGCGAGACGGCGCCGGGGCGCGCATCACCGAGGAATTAAGACGCCGCCGGCGTCACCCCGGCCTTGTGCCGGGGTCCACTCCTCCCCAAGCCCAACGGCTAGAGGCTCTGTGGATGCCGGCACAAGGCCGGCATGACTAGGGAGAGGATGCCGCTCAAGCAGCCTCGCTCGCGCGATCCTCGAACAAGCCCTTCAGATCCTTCTTCAGGATCTTGCCATTGGCGTTGCGGGGCAGCGTCTCGTGGACGAAGCGGATTGCCACCGGCACCTTGAACGCCGCGAGCCGCTCGCGCACCCAGGCCTGCAATTCCGCCTCGGTCGCGGACGTGCCGGGCGCGAGATGGACGACCGCCGCCGGTTCCTCGCCCAGGGTTCGATGCGGGATGCCGATCACCGCAGCATCGGTCACCGCCGGATGCTCATAGAGCGCGTTTTCGACTTCGGACGAATAGATGTTCTCGCCGCCGCGGATGACCATGTCCTTCGCGCGGTCGACGATATAGAGGAACCCCTCTTCGTCGAGCCGCGCAAGGTCGCCGGTGCGCACCCAACCGTCGACGAAGGTTTCCGCCGTGGCCTCGGGCTTGTTCCAATAGCCCTTCACGATCATCGGCCCGCGCGCCCACAATTCGCCCACCTCGCCGATCGGCAACACCGTGCCCCCGTCATCGGCGCGAATTTCGAGGTCGGCAGTCGCCACCGGCGGGCCGGCGCTGGTCGGGCGGTTGAGATAATCCTCGCTCGAATGGTGCGTGACCGTCGCCATCGTCTCGGTCATGCCCCAGCCATTGCCGGGCAGCGCGCCGAATTCCTCATAGATCTTCTTGACCAGCTCAGGCGCGGACGGCGCGCCGCCATAAGCGATCGCCTCGATCGAGGAGAGGTCGTATTTGTGGCGATCGGGATGTTCGAGCAGCTGCCAGGCGATGGTCGGCACGCCGCCGGTAAAGTGAACCTTCTCGCGCTCGATGATCTCCATCGCCTTCACCGTGTCCCATTTGCGCATGAAGATGGTGGTGCTGCCGCTCGCCATGGTCCCCATCAGCCCGGCCGAGCAGGCAGTGACGTGGAACATCGGGATCACCGTCAGGCTGGTGCGCGGGGTCGGATCGGGAATCGGCTCGCCGCGGCGGATGAAGCTGCGCGCGCCCGAGAATCCGCCCGACATGATGTTGGTCATGAGGTTGCGGTGCGTGCCCAGCGCACCCTTGGGATTGCCGGTGGTGCCGCTGGTGTAGAAGATCGTCGCGTCGTCATCGCTGTCGATCTCGACTCGCGGCCGATCGTCCGCAGGCAGATCCGCCCAGCTTTTTGGCCCGCCGATGATATCCTCCAGCGCAACGGTGCCGTCGATCGGCGCGGGCGAGCGCGCGACGACCAGACGTTCGACGTTGGTCAATTCTGCCAGATGTGGTCTGATCCGCTCATAACGTTCGGCATCGACCAGCAGGACCTTGGCCCCCGAATCCTTGATACCATATTCGAGCTCGGCGCCGGTCCACCAGGCATTGAGCGGCACCGCGATGGCGCCGAGCGTCGTGATCGCGAAGAAGATCACCGGCCATTCGGGCAGGTTGCGCGTGGCGAAGGCGACGCGATCGCCCTTGCCCACGCCCATGTCCTGGAATGCGCGGGCGAGCGCGGCCGTGGCGCGGTAATTCGCCTCATAGCTGACGCGTTCGTCGTCGAGGATCGTGAACAGCCGGTCGCCATGCGTGCGCGACAGATCGAGCAAAACGCCCAGATCGTGCGGCGCGTATTTCCATATGCGCGTCGGCACGCCACGAATCTCGATCGTTTCCATCTCGAACTTGGCGCCCGGCGCGGTCAGCGCCGCGGTCGCATCCTTCAATGAAACCTTGGGCCAGGCGGGATCGAGGGCGATTACGGGTTCGGGTGCGCCATTCATTGACAAGGATCCGCTCTCCAGCTTCGGCTATGCAGGTCTTCGCCTGCGCGATTTTGCAACGTTAGAGTTGATTCGAGCGGCGCTCAAGGCAATAGAGAGTCGGAATTTGAAATAGGGGTATGGAAGAGCGATGCTGATGAAAGCGCCCGAAAAGCATGGCTTCGACGCCGCGCGCCTCAACCGCATTCCCGCATTCCTGAAGGAACGGTACCTCGATTCGGGCAAATTGCCGAACGCGCAGATCCTGATCAGCCGCGACGGCGAGATCGTCCATTTTTCGAGCCAGGGCGCGGCGGTCGAAGGATCCGACAAGGCGATCGACGATGGGTCGATCTTCCGCATCGCCAGCATGACCAAGCCGATCACCTCGGTCGGGTTCATGATGCTGGTCGAGGACGGCAAGGTCGCGGTCGACACGCCGGTCCACCACGTCCTGCCCGAATTCAAGGGCATCGGCGTCTACAATGGTGGCGGCGGCGGGGTGCCGTTCCTCCCAGTGACGCCGACGGCAGAGCCGATGCGGATGCTCGACCTGCTGCGCCATACGTCGGGTCTGACCTATGGCTTCCAGAACCGCACCAATGTCGATGCCGCCTATCGTGAGGGCAAGATCGACAATTGGCATGGCGGCAACGACCTTGACGGCTTCGTTGCCGCGCTCGGCCAGCTGCCGCTCGAATTCTCGCCCGGCACGGCGTGGAACTATTCGGTTGCGACCGATGTGCTCGGTGCGGTGATCCAGCGCGTGTCGGGTGTGCCGCTCGACCAGTATTTCGCCGAGAAGATCTTCAAGCCGCTCAAGATGGACGACACCGGCTTCGTCGTCCCCGACGGCAAGGTCGATCGCCTGACCGACTGCTATACGTTCGTCGCCGGCAAGGGCCGGATCATGTACGACCGTGCGAGCGAAAGCGCCTGGCGGCGCCAGCCCAAATTGCTATCGGGCGGCGGCGGACTCGCATCGACCGCGCTTGATTATCACCGCTTCTGCCAGATGTGCGCGAACGGCGGCGAACTGGACGGCGCGCGACTGCTCGGGCGCAAGACGCTCGACCTGATGACGATGAACCATCTGCCGGGCAAATCGGACCTGTCGACGCTGTCGCGCTCGCTATTCAGCGAGACGCAAAATGCCGGCACTGGCTTCGGCCTGGGCTTCGCTGTCACCGAGGATGTCGCCAAGACGATGATCCCCGGATCGGCGGGCGAATATTATTGGGGCGGGATGTTTTCGACCGCCTTCTTCATCGATCCGGTCGAGCGGCTGCACATGGTGTTCATGACCCAGCTCAGTCCATCGGGCCTGTACCCGATCCGCCGCGAGCTCAAGACGCTGATCTATTCGTCGCTCACCTAATCCGTCGCCCCGGCGGAGGCCGGGGCCGCCGGCCGCATCGCCGGCAACGGACCAGAACATAGCGGCCCCGGCCTCCGCCGGGGCGACGATTTCAGGAGAGAAGAATGTCCGACAATCCCGCCTCGCCGATCCGCACCGAACGCCATGGCGACGTGCTCGTGATCATTTCGAACAACCCGCCGGTCAACGCACTCGGCGCCGCGGTGCGCGAAGGGCTCGAAGCCGGGATCAAGCAGGCCGAGGCCGACGCGACGATCAAGGCGGTGGTGATCCGCTGCGACGGCCGCACCTTCTTCGCCGGCGCCGACATCACCGAATTCGGCAAGCCGATGAAGGGCCCGGGCCTGGGCACGGTGATCGACATGATCGAAGCGCTGGACAAGCCGGTGGTCGCGGCGATCCACGGCACTGCCCTCGGCGGCGGCTGCGAGGTCACGCTCGGCTGCCATTACCGCGTTGCGGTGCCCTCGGCGAAGATCGGCACGCCGGAAGTAAAGCTCGGCCTGTTGCCCGGCGCCGGTGGCACGCAGCGTATTCCACGCATCGCCGGGGTCAAGCTGGCGCTGCAGATGACCGCGATCGGCGATCCGATCTCGGCCAAGGCGGCGCACGACGCCGGGCTGATCGACAAGGTCGTGGGCGAAGACAGCCTGGAAGCCGATGCGATCGCCTTCGCCAACGAAGTGGCGGACAAGCGCCCTCTGCCCCGCGCATCGGAGAAGAACGCCAGCGCCGATCCCGAAGCGGTCGAGGCGTTCAAGAAGGCCAATGCCCGCAAGTTCCGCGGCTTCGATGCGCCCGCCGCCAACATCCGCTGCGTCGAGGCCTCGACCCACGGCACCTTCGCCGAGGGTATCGCGACCGAACGCGAGGAATTCATGAAGTTGATGATGGGCACGCAATCCGCCGCCCAGCGCTACATGTTCTTTGCCGAACGCCAGGCGGCCAAGGTCGACGGCATCCCGGCCGACGTCCAGCTGCGGCCGATCAAGAAGGTGGGCGTGGTCGGCGCCGGCACGATGGGCGGCGGGATCAGCATGAACTTCCTGACCGCCGGCATTCCGGTGACGATCGTCGAGACCGCGCAGGAAGCGCTCGATCGCGGCGTCGGCGTGATCCGCAAGAATTACGAAAACTCGGCCAAGCGCGGCCGCTTCACTCAGGAAAAGGTCGAGCAGATGATGGGGCTCCTGACCCCCAGCCTGAGCCTCGACGACCTCAAGGATTGCGACCTCGTCATCGAGGCGATCTACGAGAATATGGACGTCAAGAAGGAGCTGTTCGGCAAGCTCGACACAATCGTCAAATCCGGCGCGATCCTGGCCTCAAATACGTCCTACCTCAATGTCGATGAGATCGCCTCGGCGACCGGCCGTCCCCAGGACGTGCTCGGCATGCACTTCTTCTCGCCGGCCAACGTGATGAAGCTGCTGGAGGTCGTCCGCGGCGCCAAGACCGCGCCCGACGTGCTGGCCACGGTGATGGCGCTCGCCAAGCCGATCGGCAAGGTGGCGGTGGTGTCGGGCGTGTGCCCCGGCTTCATCGGCAACCGCATGCTGTCGGCGCGCAACGCGCCCGCGAACGCCATGCTGATGCAGGGGGCGCGGCCCGAGCAGATCGACAAGGCGCTGGTCGATTTCGGCTTCCCGATGGGCGTGTTCCAGATGGGCGACCTGGCCGGCGTCGATATCGGCTGGCACCGCGATCCGACCAAGCAGGACACGATCCGCGACGTGCTGTGCGCGCGCGGCCGCTGGGGGCAGAAAACCGGCAAGGGCTGGTACGATTATGACGAGAACCGCAACCCGACGCCCTCGGCCGAAGTCGCGGAGATTATCGAGGATTTCCGTAGCCGGTCGAACCAGCCGAAGAAGGACTTCACCGACGAGGATATCATCGCCGCGACGATCTACCCGATGGTCAACGAAGGCGCGAAGATCCTCGACGAAGGCATGGCGCAGCGTGCGTCGGACGTGGATGTCGTGTGGATCTACGGCTATGGCTGGCCGGTCTATCGCGGCGGCCCGATGTTCTGGGGCAACACCGTCGGCCTCGACAAGGTCGTGGCCGGGCTGGAGGCCAACGGCGTCGAGGTATCTCCGCTGCTGAGGCGCAAGGCGGAAGCGGGCGAGAAGTTCTGAATTTCCGTCGCCCCGGCGAAGGCCGGGGCCGCTGGCAATCTGGCCCTGTCAACGCGACAACCGGGCCGGCCCCGGCCTTTGCCGGGGCGACGAGATGGGGTCTACCATGACCGAAGTCCTTGACCGCGTGACCGAAAAATCGGCGATCGAGACCGCCAAAGCGATCCGCGCCGGCGAGACCACCGCCATGCTCGAATGCGAAGCCGCCATCGCCCGGATCGAGGCGCGCGACGGTCCGCTCAACGCAGTCGTGGTACGCGATTTCGACCGCGCCCGGCATCAGGCGCATGAAATGGACCGGCGACTGGCGGCGGGCCATTCCGCGCCGCTGCTCGGCGTGCCGATGACGGTCAAGGAGAGCTTCGACCTCGACGGACTCAAGACGACCTGGGGCATGGAAGCGGCACGCGATTTCGTCGCGAAGGAGGATGCCGAGGCGGTCAAGCGGCTCAAGGCCGCCGGCGCCGTGATCCTCGGCAAGACCAACGTTCCGCCGCTCCTCGCCGACCTCCAGGCGAACAACCCGATCTACGGGCGCACCAACAATCCGCATAATCATGATCGCGTCGCCGGCGGGTCATCGGGCGGAGCCGCAGTGGCTCTGGCCGCAGGCATGGTGCCGCTCGAGCTTGGCAGCGATATCGGCGGTTCGATCCGCGTGCCGGCCGCCTTCAACGGCGTCTGGGGGCACAAGCCCACCTTCGGCGCGCTGAGCCGCGACGGGCATTATTTTCCCGGCACCGACGGCGCGCCGGGCGAATTGTCAGTGATCGGCCCGATGGCGCGCAATCCCGACGATCTGGCGCTCGCGCTCGACATATTGTCCGACCATCCGCTCAAACAGGCCGACAACCGCCCGGCGAGCGAGTACCGCATCCTGGTCCTCAATTCGCATCCGCTGGCAAAGGTCGGGGCATCGATCGCCGATGCACTCGACCGCCTGGCCGATGCCCTCCACGATCTCGGCGTCTCGGTCGACCGCAAGAGCGACCTGCTGCCCGATCTCGAGGCTCAGCAGCGCAACTATATGAAGATGCTCAACATCACGATCGCGCGCGGCGTGCCGCAGGATGGATCGGCGCCGACCGCCCTGGTGCAATGGTTCGACCTGCGTGACGAGCAGACGCGTAACAAGCGTGCCTGGAACCAGCTTTTCAGAAGTTATGACGCGGTGATCGCGCCGACGCTCGGCGTCACTGCCTTCCCGCACGATGCCACGCCGCTGCCCAAGCGGATACTCGACATCGACGGCGAACCGACCCCGTTTGGACCGCAATTCGCTTTTCCCGGTCTCGCCACCTTCCCGATGCTGCCGGCGACTAGCTTTCCGATCGGCACCGACCCCGACGGCCTGCCGATCGGCGTCCAGGCGATCACCGACACCTATCTCGACCACAAAGCCATCGCGATCGCGCGACTGGCGCATGGAGTCATGCAATGAGTGATGATCTCGACACCTTCCGCGCCGAGACGCGCGCCTGGCTCGAAGCGAACTGCCCCGCCGAAATGCGTGAACCGGTGCGGTCCGACGCCGATGTCGTCTGGGGCGGACGCGACCAGTCGAAGATGACGCCGGCGCAGAAGCAATGGATGGACGTCATGGGCGCGCGGGGCTGGACCGTGCCCGACTGGCCGAAGGAATATGGCGGCGGCGGACTGTCGCCGGCCGAGACCAAGATCCTGCGCGAGGAAATGGCGCGGCTCAAATGCCGCAACCCGCTCAATTCGTTCGGTATCTCGATGCTCGGGCCGGCATTGCTCAAATACGGCACCGAGGCGCAGAAGATCGAGCATCTGACCAAGATCGCGCGCGGCGAAATCCGCTGGTGTCAGGGCTATTCCGAGCCCGGTGCCGGATCCGATTTGGCTAGCCTGCAAACCTCGGCGGAAGACAAGGGCGATCATTATCTGGTCAACGGCCAGAAGGTCTGGACCAGCTACGCCAATTACGCCGACTGGATTTTCTGCCTGGTGCGCACCGACAAAACGGTCAAGCAAGGCGGTATCAGCTTCCTGCTATTCGACATGGTGACGCCGGGGGTGTCGACCAAGCCGATCCTGCTGATCTCGGGTTATTCGCCGTTCTGCGAAACCTTCTTCGACAATGTGAAGGTCCCGAAGGAAAACCTCGTTCACGAAGTGAACAAGGGCTGGGACGTCGCCAAATATCTGCTCGGTCACGAACGTGAGATGATCAGTGGCATGGGATTGGGGTCGAGCGGCGGCAACCCGCTGGTCGATGGCGCGAAGCGGACCGTCGGCCTGACCGATGACGGCACCCTCGCCGATCCGGTGCTGCGCGCGCAGATGGCGCTGTTCGAGGTGCGCGCCAAAGCGTTCACCGCCATGTCGGAGAAGTTCATCGACGAATTGAAGGCGGGCAAGGCCCACCCTGCCCAGCCGTCGATGATGAAATATTATGGCACCGAGCTGAACAAGTCGCGCCACGAACTGATGATGGCGGCCGGCGGCTCCGACGCGCTCGAATGGGAAAGCCAGGAATCGAACAACGGCGCCGCGCCGCGCGCCTGGCTCAGGACCAAGGCCAATTCGATCGAGGGCGGCACCAGCGAGGTGCAGCTCAACATCATTTCTAAGCGGATTCTGGAGCTGCCGGACAGATGACCATTTTAGCCCTCTCCCCTCTGGGGAGAGGGTTGGGAGAGGGGCAGTCCTGACCTCGAACAATCACGGGCCGGTAGCGAGAGACTGCCCCTCTCCCCGGCCCTCTCCCCGATGGGGAGAGGGAGATTTGAATGCCTCTCTACCTCAACGACGAACAATCCATGCTCGCCGACACCGCGAAGGATTTCGTGCGCGAGCATGCCCCGGTCAAACACCTGCGCGAGCTGCGCGACACCAACAATGCCGACGGCTTCAGCCGCGAGCTGTGGAAGTCGTTCGCGGAGATGGGTTTAACCGGCATCCTGATCGGTGAGGACCAGGGGGGGCTCGGGCTCGGCCATGTCGAGGCGGGCGTGGTGCTCGAAGAGATCGGACGCAACCTGTCGCCCTCGCCGTTCCTCGCCACCGCCGTCGCCGCGGTCGAGGCGCTAAAGGGCAGCGCCCTCGCGGGCAAATTCTATCCCGGCATCCTGGCCGGCGAGACCGTCGCCGCGCTGGCGATCGACGAGCAGGCCAAGTTTCGCGACAGCGTCGGCATGAAAGCCGAACGGTCGGGCAACGGTTTCCGCCTGTCGGGCAAGAAGCAGTTCGTGACACATGGCCATGTCGCCGACCTGATCATCGTTGCCGCGCGCACCGCGGGCTCGGACGCGGACGAGAACGGCGTGACGCTCTTTGCGGTCGACCGGGGCGCCGCCGGCCTTACTGCAACGCCCGAGCGGCTGGCGGATTCTAGCATCGCCGCGCGGCTCGATTTCGACAATGTCGAGGTGACCGCGGATGCGGTAATCGGCGAAGTCGACGCCGGCCGCGACCCGCTCAATCGCCTGCTCCGCGCGGGGCGCACGGGCGCCTCGTCCGAAATGCTCGGCGTCGGCGCGGGCGCCATGGACATGACGGTCGATTATCTCAAACAACGCAAGCAGTTCGGCGTCGTCATCGGCACGTTCCAGGCGCTCCAGCATCGTGCCGCTCATCTTTATTCCGAGATGGAAGTGGCCCGTGCCGCCACGCTCCGCGCGCAGCAGATGCTCGACAGCGGCGCAGACCGCGCCGACGAAGCGGTGTCGGTGGCCAAGGCGCAGACCGGACTCGCCTCGATGCTGGCGGTGCAGGAAGCCGTGCAGATGCATGGCGGCATCGGCATGACCGACGAATATGACATCGGCTTCTATATGAAGCGCCAGCGCGTGCTGGCCGAGATGTTCGGTGACGCCAACTTCCATGCCGACAAGATTGCGCGTAGCGCCGGCTACTGATGGCTGAAGAAGATCCCCAGCGCCCGCGTCGCACCCCGGAGCAACTCGTCGAAGGGCTGGTCAAGCTGCTCGATGTCGAGGAACTCGACGCCGATCTCTATCGCGGCATGAAGCTTCCTGGCGGTCAGGGCCGCGTGTTCGGCGGGCAGGTGATCGGCCAGGCGCTGCAAGCGGCGCAGCGATCGGCGGAAGGCAAGGACGCGCATTCGCTCCACGCCTATTTCATGCGCGCGGGCGACGACGCCCTGCCGATCATCTATCGCGTCGTGCGCGACTTCGACGGCAAGAGTTTCGCGACCAGGCGCGTGATCGCGACGCAAAACGGCCAGCCGATCCTCAACATGGCGGCATCGTTCCAGGTCGCCGAAGACGGGCTGCATCACCAGGACGCGTTCCCGAACGATATCCCGCCGCCCGAGGACCTGAAATCCGAGAGCGAGCTGCGCGTCGAGGCCGCGCAGCATATGCCCGAAGAGCACCGCGCGCGCTTCCTGCGCTGGGCGAGCCCGATCGACGTTCGCCCGCTCTATCCGCGCAACTGGTTCTCGCCCGCCGCGCGCGAGCCCATAAACTATAGCTGGATCCGCGCCGTCGCCCCGCTCGGCGACGATCCCGCGATGCACCGCGCGATCCTGGCCTATGCCAGCGACATGGGCCTGATGTCGACGAGCATGATGCCGCACGGCGTCAACTGGATGACGCCGGGGATGCAGACCGCCAGCCTCGACCACGCCATGTGGTTCCACGAGGCCTTCCGCGCCGACGAATGGATGCTCTACGCGATGGACAGCCCCTGGGCTGGCCATGGCCGCGGCATGAATCGCGGCAGCATCTTCACCCGCGACGGCCGCCTGGCGGCGAGCGTCGCGCAGGAAGGCCTGATCCGCAAACGCGAGCCGCGTGCCTGAGGATCATTTCCTCGTAACGACATAGGTCGATGGCAGGTACAGGAATACCTCCAGCGGGCTCGCCCGTGCCCATTCGACCGGCCGGTCGAGGCCGGTGACATCGACGCCATAAGCCGGGCCGAACTTTGCCGACATCTTGGCGGCATCGGCCGCGATCAAATCGGCGATCTGACCGCGATACTGATCGGGATTGACGACCGACAGAGTGGGCTCACCCGTCGTGGCCAGCGTCGAGCGGCCGACTTTGGCCACCGAGGCGATAAAGCGATCGATCTTCGCCTTGGCCGCCGGAATGTCCATGTCCGGCACCAGCTTCACCTTGACCAGGAACGTCGTCATCGACGTATCCGGCCGGCCGTCGCCGGCATAAGCGAGGTTGCGATAATTGGCCTCGGTCAACGGCTCGACGACATAGTCGCCAAGCGCGAGTTCGACCCCGGCCTTGGGTGCGGTGGCGATCATGTTGCGCAATGTCGCGTTGATATCGTTCATCCTCACCGTCGCGTCGCGCGCATCGCCGATCAGCTTGACGCTGCGGACGATATAATCGGCGGACCGCTTCAGCGTGATGATGGGTCGCTGGGCGGAGACGACACCGTTGGCGTAACCGCCGTTATAGTCGCCTGCCGCACGCCGTTGCGCCGTGACGATGACTTCCTGCGCGGTGGCCGGCACGGCGCACGACAGTGTCGCGACGGCGATCAGGCTATTGACGATGACCCGCATGACTTCCCCCCTCCCAACGCTCAGTTGCGCGGCCGTGTGGTGCTGTTGGACGGCAGGAACAGCTGCACCTCGGTCATGCTTGCACGCTTCCATTGCACCGGTTTGTCGAGCCCGGTCACTTCGACGCCATAGCCGGCCCCGAACTTCGCGCTGGTAGCGGCGGTATCCTTGGCGACGAGATCGATGATGGCACCGCGATATTGCTCAGGATTGACCACGCTCAGCGTGAGGTCGCTGAACGGCTTCATCTGGGCCCGGCCGACTTGCGGCACTTTCTTTATGAATTGGTCGATCTTGGCGAGCGCGGTTCTGGCGTCGATCCCTGGCGCCAATGGCACCTTGACGAGGAATTTGACGAATTGACCTTCGATCTTGTCGTCCGGATCGTTGTCGTCATCGTCTCCGTCAAGCGGCTTGAGGTCGGTGTAGTTGCCGATGGTCAGCGGCTCGACCACGATATCGCCGCTCGCCACCAGCACCCCCGATGAGCCTGCCAGGTCGATCGCCTTGCGCACCATCGCCAGGACTTCCTTCCTGGCGTCGTCCTCGTTGACCGTGTCGCTTTCCACGACAACCTGCTGGATAGCGAAATCGGCAGTGCGGCGAAGCATCTGCACCGACGCTGGTGGGATGACCGGCTTGGCTTGATCATCGTTGTTACGCTTGCGGATCAGGGACCCGGTAACGATGATTTCCCCGGTACCATCGCCACCACCACCATTGTCTTGCGCAAAGGCGGGCGCCGCAGATGCGAGCACGCCAAGCGTCACCAAGCCGATGAGAAACTTGCGCATCTCGACCCTCCCCTGCTGTCGTGCAGGGTGCGGTGTCCGGGCGAGTCTGTCAAACGGCGGTCAGAGCGGCGTGCCCTCGTCGGCATCGTAGAGATTGAGGTCGCGATCGTGCAGGCCGAGATCGGCGCCCGCGGCGCGCCATTCCGCCATGTGCGCGGACCTGCCATGCGCCTTGAGCGCATCGCGATCGCGCCAGCGTTCGACGACATGGATCAGCGTGGGGTCGAGTAGGTCCTGGCCATAGGCATAGGTGAAGCAGCCATCTTCGGCGCGGCTCGCGGCAACCATCTTCTCCATCGCAGGCCGCGCGCGATCGAGACCGCCCGCCGGCAGCCGCACCGTACCCATGATCAACAGCATCCGCTTCTCCTCCTCAGACGGCGGGCTTGCCGAATTCCTGCCGGGTGACCGGGTGGCTCGACGACAGGCCGCCGTCGACCGCCCAGGCCTGCCCGTTGACGTAGCTGGCGTCATCGCTGGCCAGGAACAAGGCGACGCGGGCGATCTCCTCGGGCACGCCGGCACGCTTGAGCGGGTTGAGGCGGCCGACCTTGTCCATCTTGTCGTTGGCGCGGGCATATTCGAACACGCGCGCGGTCATGCCGGTTTCGATCAGGCCGGGGCAGATCGCGTTGACCCGGACGTTGGTGCCGGTGAGTTGCTGAGCGGCGGTGGTGACGAGATTGATGACGCCCGCTTTGGACGCTGAATAGGCGGGCCCGCCCGCCCCCGAGCGGATACCCGCGACCGACGCAGTGCAGACGATCGCCCCCTTTCCGCGCTTGATGATTTCCGGCGCGCCGTGCTTGATCGCCAGGAACGGACCGATCAGGTTGACCCGCAGCACCTCCGTCCAGAGCTCGACCGGCGTGTCGAGGATGCCGGTAATCCCGCCCGAAATGCCGGCATTGGCGTAGATGATGTCGAGCCCGCCATGTTCGGAGACCGCGAGCGCGACGGTGCGCTCGACATCGCCTTCATCGCCAGCGTCCATCTGGATCGCCTTGGCAGTGCCGCCGGCCTTGAGGATCGCCTCGACCGTATCGTGCACCGCTTCCGTCTTGTCGGCGGCGACGACGCTGCCGCCTTCCGCCGCGAACAGGGTCGCCGAGGCGCGCCCGATGCCCGACCCGGCGCCGGTGACGATGATCGATTTGCCGGTAAAACGTCCCATCTTTTCTACTCCGTCATGCCGGCCTTGTGCCGGCATCCACCGGGCCTCAAGCCTAGTGCTTTGAACCTCTTGTCCGCCGCCTGCCGCCCGGCAGACCCCGGCACAAGTCCGGGGTGACGGTTGGTTAAATGGTGACGCCGCCGTCCATCACGATCGTCTGTCCAGTCGTGAACGCTGCCGCCTTCGACGCCAGGAATACGACGCCGCCCGCGATATCTTCCGGCTCTCCGATACGGCGCAGCGGTACCGAGCTGTTCGCCGCCTTCTGCCGCTCCGGATTCTCCCACAGCGCCCGCGCGAAGTCGGTCTTCACCAGGCCTGGCGCGATGCAATTCACGCGAACATTGTCCGGCCCATATTCGTGCGCCAGGTTGCGCGCGAGCTGCATGTCGGCCGCCTTGGAGATGCAATAGGCGCCGATCGCGGTCGAACCGCGCAACCCGCCGATCGACGAGATAATGATGATCGCGCCGTCCTTGCGCGCGCGCATCTCCGGCACGACCATCGAGATCAACCAGTGGTTGGAGACGATATTGTTGTCGAGGATCTTGCGGAACTGCTCGTCGCTGATGTCCGCCTGCGGCCCGTAATAGGGGTTGGACGCCGCGTTGCAGACCAGGATGTCGATCTTGCCGAATGCCCGGCGGCTCTCGTCGACCAGGTGCTGCAGGCCTTGCTTGTCGGAGATGTTCGCGGCCACCGCGATGGCGGTGCCGTCGCCATATTTGGCGTTGATCTCGACGGCGACCTCGTCGCAGGCGTCCTGCTTGCGGCTCGATACGACAACTTTCGCGCCGTGCTCGGCGAGCTCGAAGACACTAGCCTTGCCGATCCCGCGAGACGATCCGGTGACGACGGCGACCTTGCCGGTCAGGTCGAATAGCGACATTGCCCTCTCCTTTCTGCTCCCCTCCCGCCTGCGCGAGGGGCTGGGGGAGGGCACGTCCCTCCTCGATAACGCTTGGGGAGCACGACACGCCCTCCCCTAACCCCTCCCGCAAGCGGGAGGGGAATTTAAGCCCCCGCCTTCTGCGCGAAGTCCCACGCCGCGTCGGCCAGGCGATATACGCCCGCCGCCGACTTCTCCGCCTGCGCCGACGAGGCCGTACCCTCGACAATGCGCTTCTTGATGCCCTGGACGATGCCGGTCAGGCGGAACAGATTATAGGCGAAATACCAATTGAGGTCCGGCACGCCGTCGCGCCCGGTCGCCGCGCAATAGCGCTCGACCATCTGGTCCAGCGTCGGAATGCCGCTGTCGCCGCCCGTCTTGCCCATCACCCCCGAACGCCCCTCGGGCGCGGTTACCCAGCTCATCAGGAAATAGCTGAAATCGGCGAGCGGATCGCCGAGCGTCGACAATTCCCAATCGAGCAAGGCGATCACGCGCCCCTCGGTCTTGTGGAAGATCATGTTGTCGATGCGGTAGTCGCCATGGACGACCGATGTTCGCGTCTGCGGCGGGATAGTGCGCGGCAGATAGTCGATCAGCTTCTCGACCGCCGGCATGTGCTCGGTCTCGGCCATGCGATATTGCTTGGTCCAGCGACCGACCTGGCGCTCGAAATAATTGCCGGGTTTGCCATAATCGGCCAGGCCGGCTTTCTCGAAATCGGTATTATGCAGCGCCGCCAGCGTATCGCACATCGCGTTATAGACGCCGGTGCGCTCATCGGGCGTATAATCCGGCATCGTGCCGTCCCAGATGTTGCGCCCATTGGCGAACCCCATGACGTAGAAATCGGTGCCGATCACGTCCGGGTCGGTGCACAGCCCATAAGGCCGCGCGACTGGGAAGCCGGTCGGATACAATCCGGCAATTACGCGATATTCGCGGTCGACCGCATGCGCCGAGGGCAACAGATTGCCGAACGGCTTGCGACGCAGGACGTATTCGCCGGATTTCGCTTCCAGCTTGTAGGTCGGATTGGACTGCCCGCCGGCGAACTTGCTGTAATCGAGCGGTCCTTCAAACCCTTCGACATTCGCCTCCATCCACGCGGTCAGCCTGGCGAGATCGAGGCGGTCCTTCTCCGCCACCTCGATCGTCTTGGGTGCATCGTCGGGATGTGCGCTCATCGGCCGGTCCTTATCCGAACGTGATCACCGAGCGCGCTGCGTCGCCCTTGCGCAATTCGTCGAACGCATCGTTGATCCGCTCGATCGGCATGCGGTCGGCGATGATCGTGTCGAGGTCGAGCAGCCCGCGCATATAGAAATCGACCAGCCGCGGAATGTCGACCGGGAAGCGGTTGCCTCCCATCAACCCGCCTTGCAGCTTCTTGCTGCCGAGCAGGTCGAGCGCCGACAGGCCGACTTGGCTACCCAGCGGCATCATGCCCAGGATCGTCGCGGTGCCGCCGCGGCGCAGCACCTTGACCGCGGTCTGCGCCGATGCTTCACGGCCGACCGCTTCGATCGCGTGATGCACGCCGCCCTTGGTCAGCTCGACCACTTCGGGAATGGTGCTTTCCGCCATCGCGTCGAAACTATGGGTAGCGCCGAGCTTTTCCGCCAAAGCGCGCTTCTCCGGCACCGGGTCGAGCGCGATGATCTTGCCCGCGCCGGCGATCTTGGCGGCATTGACCGCGGCAAGCCCGATGCCGCCGCAGCCGACCACGCACACCGTCTCGCCCGGCGTGACCGGGCTGGCGTTGAATACCGCCCCTGCCCCGGTAGTCACCGCGCAGCCGAGCAGCGCCGCGCGGTCGAGCGGCATTTCAGGGTCGATCGCAACGCAGGCATGTTCGTGGACCAGCATCATCTCGGCATAGGCCGACAGGTTCAGCATCTGGTTGACCGGTTCACCATTCAGGCTGAGCCGCGGCGCCGCGTCACGCGGGCGCTTGGTGTCGCTGGAGATGCAGAGCGACATGTGCCCCGTGACGCAGAACTCGCAATGGCCGCAAAAGGCCGACAGGCAAGTGACGACCGCGTCGCCGACCTTGACCGTCCGCACCTCATCGCCGACCGCCTCGACGATACCCGCGGCTTCGTGCCCCGGGATCGCCGGGAGCGGCGTCGGATAGGCGCCGTCGACGAAATGCAGGTCCGAACGGCACACGCCGCACGCCACCGTGCGGATCAGCACTTCATGCGAACCGGGCTTGTCGACCGTCACGTCACAGATTTCGAGCGGCTTTTTCGGCTCGAACAGAACGGCTGCTTTCAACGTCTACTCCTCAAATCCCAACAGACCCTCACCCTTCCCACCAGCTTCGCCGGCGGGCCCCTTCCCTCTCCCGCAAGCGGGAGAGGGAGTTGTCGCCGGCCCGGCGTTGTCTTCAACGGTGATCCCTTTTTCCCTCTCCCGCTTGCGGGAGAGGGAGGGAGGCGCGAAGCGCCGGAAGGGTGAGGGTCTGTTCTTTTATCCTAACGCGAAACCCCTAGATCCCCGCTCGAAGGGATATCCGCCTTGTAATCGGCATATTTCCCGAACTCGTTTCGCGCGATCGCGCGGTTGTGCACCTCGTCCGGGCCGTCGGCGAAGCGCAAGGTCCGCATTGCCGCCCATTGGTGCGCCAGCGGGAAGTCGTCCGACACGCCGCCACCGCCATGCGCCTGGATCGCGTCATCGAGGATCTGCAGCGCCATGTTGGGCGCCTGGACCTTGATCATCGCGATTTCGAGCTGGGCGGACTTGTTGCCAGCCTTGTCCATCATGTCGGCGGCCTTGAGGCAGAGCAGGCGCGTCATCTCGATATCGATGCGGGCACGGGCAATGCGCTGCTCCCAGATCGAATGATCGGCGATGCGCTTGCCGAACGCGACACGGCTGAGCAGGCGCTTGGCCATCGCCTCGATCCCCGTCTCGGCGACGCCGATCGTGCGCATGCAATGATGGATACGGCCCGGCCCGAGCCGACCCTGCGCGATCTCGAAACCACGCCCTTCGCCGAGCAGCAGATTGTCGACCGGTACACGCACATTCTCGAGCAGTACCTGGCCATGACCGTGCGGCGCGTGATCATACCCGTAAACCGAAAGCATCCGCTCGATCTTCACGCCCGGCGCGTCGAGCGGGACCAGGACCTGGCTCTGCTGGGCGTGGCGCCTCGCGTCCGGATTGGTCTTGCCCATCACGATCGCGATCGAGCATCGCGGGTCGCCCACGCCGGACGACCACCATTTGCGGCCATTGATGACATAATGATCGCCGTCGCGGACCATCGAGGTTTCGATATTGGTGGCGTCCGACGAGGCGACCGCCGGTTCGGTCATCAGGAAGGCGGAGCGAATCTTGCCTTCCATCAACGGGCGCAACCACCGCTCCTTCTGCTCGAGCGTGCCGTAACGGTGCAGGACTTCCATGTTGCCGGTGTCGGGGGCCGAGCAGTTAAAGCATTCCGAAGCCCAGCCGATCTTGCCCATTTCCTCTGCGCACAGAGCATATTCGAGATTGGAAAGCTGCGTTCCTTCGAACTCGAAACTGTCATCGACATGGGTCTGGCCCGAATGCGGCGGCATGAAGAAATTCCACAGGCCCTGCGCCTTGGCGATCTCCTTCACGTCCTCGATCACCTGGATCACTTTCCAGCGCTCACCCTCGTGAGACTGCTTGTGATATTCGGCGTTGCGGGGCGCGATCTCCTTGTCGATAAAGGCCCGCACGCGATCCCGGAAATAGGTTTCGCGGTCGCTCAGCGTAAAGTCCATGATACTGCTCTCCTATGGCTTTCGCGACTCCGACTAAACCGTACCGTGTTTTCGGTAAAGCCGTAGAATCCTCTTTTTGACGCGATGCCCGAACAACGAAAAGCGAAATGCCGTTGCGGAATCCGCTGGCCCCGTGTGACGGAAATGTTAAGCTGGCCGGATGGGGCAAGCCGATACTGCAGAACTGGACGAGGTTACGGGAACGAAACGTTTCAAGGCGAAACGTAATGCGATCCTGGCCGCCGCGTCCGAAGCGATAAACGAACAGAGCGCGAAGGGCATGACCTTCGCCGATGTTGCGCGCCGCGTGGGACTCAACACGACGAGCGTGACCTATTATTTCAAGCGCAAGGAAGACCTCGCCCAGGCGTGTTTCGAACATACGCTCGAAACCCTGGGAGAGATGCTCGACACCGCCCAGATGGAGGCGACGCCGGAGGCGCGGGTCGCGCGCTATCTGTCGCTCAACATGGAGCGGTTCGCGCGCATCCGCGAAAATGAAGAACGCGCGCTGGCGACGCTGAGCGACCTTCGCGCGATGGAGGACCCGATGCTTGGCCGGCTGATGGCCGCCTGGCGTGAGATTTTCCGCAAGACGCGAGCTCTATGGGGTGAGGAACCCGAAAACCGCCGCCTCAAGGATCTGTTTGGCGCGCGCGCGCACGTGCTGCTCGAAAACACGTTCTGGATCCCGGCCTGGATCGCGCGCTACGACCTCGACCAGTTCGACCGCGTCGAGGCGCGGTTGATGGATATGTTCCGTCACGGCATCGCGGTCCCCGGCGCCAAATGGGAGCCGGCGATCCTCGATATCGAGCATGAGGAAGCGGAACCGGGCCGCGAAGCGTTCCTGCGCGCGGCGACCCGGCTGATCAACGAGCTCGGCTATCGCGGCGCCTCGGTGCAGCGCATCGCGTCGGAACTCAACGTCACCAAGGGCAGCTTCTACCACCATCTCGATGCCAAGGACGACCTGGTCATCGAATGCTACAAGCGCAGCTTCGACACGATCACCGAGACGATCCAGGTCGGCGAGAACAGCAGTGGCGACTGGTGGCATCGACTGTCGAGCATCATCGCGACCTTGCTCGACGTGCAATTCTCCGAGCGTGGGCCGTTGCTGCGCACGACCGCGCTGACCGGTCTGCCGCGCCATGTCCGCCAGGCGATGCTCGACCGTTCGAACCGCATCGCGCGGCGCTATGCCGGCATGCTGTCCGACGGCGCCGCCGAGGGCTCGGTCCGTCCGGTCGACGCGCTGATCGTCAGCCAGTCGCTGATGGCGCTGCAGAACGCCGCCTTCGACATGCGCAAATGGGCATCGGCGATGCCGCGCGATCGCGCGGTGGCTATGTACGCTTCCACCCTCGCCTTCGGCATGTTCGACGATCGCGCGGCGGAGAGCTGATCCGCCGCCGATACTCAGACGGCAATCGCGTCTTGCGCCGCCTTACGCTCGAGCGCCTTGCGCTTGAGCAACACGCCCGCGCGCCAATAATGGAAGATCGCCCAGGGCGTGATCGCGGTGAAGACGAACATCGAATAGCGCAGTGACTCGGCACCGTAGGTCGGCTTCAGCGCGTCGCTGAGCATGCCGACCAGAAACGGCCCGAGCCCCAGCCCGATCATATTGTTGACCAACAGGGTGATCGCCGCCCAGGTCGCGCGCAGCCGAACCGGCGCTTCCGACTGGATCAGCGCGAAGGTCACGCCGAGATAGGCGGTCGAAAACAGGATCGACAGGAAATAGGCCCCGACGCCGAAGGTCGGATTGGTCGCGGTATAGACGCACAAAGTCAGCGGCAGCCCGATCGTCTTAAAGACCGCCACCATGAACGACTGGCTGTATTGCCCGTAGCGGCGCGTCAGCCGGTCGGCGATCCGTCCGCTGGCGATGGCGGCGATAGCGACAATGATCGCGCCGGCCGGCGCTACCTTGAGCGCGATGTCGAGCTTGGTGAAGCCGAACGACCGCTGCATGAAGCTTGGTCCGAACGCGGTGAGGCCGTAGCCGATCATCGAGGTCAGCGTGAAGCCGGCGACGAGGTGGAGCGCGGCCCGGTTGGCGAACAAGGTGGTGAAGCCGTCGGCCAGTGACGGCCTCGCCGTATCCATCGCGATCTGCGCATCGGACAGACCGCGCTTGGGCTCGGGCACGACGGCCCAGATGATCCCCGCCAGCAACAATCCCGGCAGGCCAATCACATACATCGCGACGCGCCAGCCATAATAAGTCGCGACGACACCGCCGATAATCGTGCCGAACGCCGCTCCAAGTCCAACGCCGAGCGAATAGATCGACATCGCCGATGCCCGTTTGTCCGGCGGATAGAGGTCGGCGATGATCGAATGGCTCGGCGGGCTCGACCCCGCCTCGCCGATGCCGACGCCGATGCGCGCGCCAAGCAACTGCCAGAAATTGCCGGCGAGCCCGCCCAGCGCGGTGAACGCGCTCCAGATTGCCAATGCCCCGGCGATGATCCGCACGCGATTGCCGCGATCGGCGAGCCAGGCGACGGGAATCCCCAATCCGGCATAGAAGATCGCGAACGCCATCCCGCCCAGGATGCCCATCTGGGCGTCGGAAAGATGCAGATCCCTGATGATATCCTCGTTGAGGATCGCGAGGATCTGCCGGTCCATATAGCTGAAGAAATAGGCGAAGGTCAGCAGCAGTAGCGTCAGCGCGCGACGTTTCGGCACGAACGTCGCCTCGACTTCGGGAAGGTGCGTGGGGGAGGACACGGGAGGGGCGACCTTTCTTTTCGTTGCAAAAGAACGGCCCCGCCGCGCTGGTCTGGCGCGGCGAGGCCGGAGAAGGAGGTCAGTCGATCAATGTCAGAACTTGGTCGACAGGCCGACTTTGAACATGCGGCCGAACGGATTGCCGATGAACGGCTCGTAATTGTAATCTTCTCGCGCGAAAGGCGGCTGCGCATCGAAGATGTTGAACACGGTGCCGGTAAGGACCACGTTCTTCGGCAGCTTGATCTGCAGATTGAAATCCGCCGTCACGAAACTGTTCAGGTCGGCCCCGGTCAGCAGCGAGATCGGCGTTGCGGGGATCGTTCCGTCCGGATTGCGCAGCGACGGATCGGGCGCGAACGGACCGCTCCTGGTATCGTAACGCTGATCGTGCAGCCCATCGGTATAGTTCACCGTCAGCCGCGCATCGATCGGGCCTGCGCCCAGGTCGACATAAGCCTGCCCCTTCCATTTCGGGACCGGGTACAAGGTGGATTGGTAGTTGAGCAGGCCGACGCCATCATAGGCCGACTGCACCTTGACCCCAGCCACATAGATGTCGCTGATTCGGTTGCGCAGCGTCCGCGTCGCGTCCGCCCCGATCCCAAAGCGCATCGCCGAGCCGAGGAACTGGCTCGACCGGTATTTGACGCTGAAATCGATGCCCTCATTGGTCTGCGTGGCGCCGTTCTGCAGGAAGGTCTTCACGCGGGAAATGTTGGCGATGTTGTTCGCCACCGAAGAAAGTGACCCGCACACGCCATTGGCGAACGTGAATCGCGCCGCCAGCGCGCTGGAGCAGGCGTTGCCGCCGGTGGACGGAAACAGCGTCGCGACCATCGCCGCCAGCGGGTCGCTGACGATGACGTCGGTAAGACGATATTTGAAATAATCGACGCTGGCGTTGAACCCACCGAACTTCAGCAACAGGCCGCCCGAATAATTTTCGGACTTTTCCGGCTTGAGCGACGAATTGCCGAAGATATCCACCGGCTTGAATGCCGATCCGATCAGTTGGAGCGCGGTGACCGAATTGCCGCTGAGATTGGCGAGCGTCGGTCCGCGGAACGTGGTGCCGTATCCGCCACGTACCGCCAGCCAATCGGTGACCTGCCAGCGCGCGCGGACCTGCGGATCGATGGTCGACCCGACCGAGCCGCCATAATCCTCATAGCGCACCGCCGCCTGGACGTTGAAGCTGTCGAAAACCGGCAATTGCAGTTCGGCGAAGACTGCCTTGACCCCACCTTTCAGGAAGCTGTTGGCATTGGTTCCCAGAAAGGCCAGTGCCCCGGTCGCCGGGCTGGGATTGACGCCGGACGTCGGCGAACAGGCCGCAGGGTTGGTGTTCCCGGTTATCGGCGTGTCGCGACAGGGGTTGACTGCAATATTATTGTTGGCGCCATAAACGGTGTCGAACCAATTATAGCGATATTGCGCCCCGACGCCGAACTGGATGTCGCCGCCCGGGAGCTTGATGCCCGTCGACCCGCTGACGTTGGCATCGAGAACGAACAACTGCGAATCGACCGCCGTGTTCGATTTGACGAAGAACCAATCGGTCAACGCCTTGCTGTTGGCGAGCGCGGCATTGCCCTGCGGGTTGGTCGTGCCGTTGATCGCTCCGTTCGTCACGGCGTTGCCGAATGGGTTGAGCCAGAGACAGCCGTTCTGGCCGGGCGTGTTCGCGGCGACGTTACAATTCGGCCCACCAAAACCGCGCAGCGCAAGCTGAATGCGATCCCCGAAGGAGTCGAAACCGTCGATATAGCGATAATATTGATGGTAGGTCGCCGAGAGGGTCCAATCGACCTTTGGAGCGAGCCTGCCCGACAATTCGGCGGTGAAGCGGATCGATTCCGACTTGCGCATCCCACGCGCCGATCCGGTCTCATTGGGATCGTCGAGCGTGGAGGGATTGCCGCCCGCCATGAAGGGGCGGAACAGCAGCAGCGGGAATACCGCTCCCGTCGTGCTTGCAGGGAAAAAGCCGGGGTTCGCCGCCTTGTACGCAACGAAGCCGGGGTTGGTCGCAGGCACATAGAAACCCGAAACGAACGGGGTTGGGTTTTTCCCGCCGAGCGAAGCGAGCGAGGGTGCCTGGGTTAGGATGTAAGAAGGCGAGGTCAGATAATGCGGAACCGTCGAGCGGCCATAGAGCGCCGTGACCTCCAATTTGGTCGTGTCGGTTATGTCGACGCCGACATCGACAAACGCGGTGAATCTCTTTTCGAGTTCCGCCAGACCATCAAACCCGGAATATTGCGTGTAACACCGCCCATTGGCGCCGACATAGCCGCCCAGCGAGCCGCAACTGCTGTCCGCGGTCAGCCCCGTGGTCGGCGCGCCACTCGCCGCCAGGCCCAAAAAGGTCGCCGGATTGCCGCCGCCCGACCAGCCGCCCTGCGGGTTGTTGGCATAAGGCTGGACCGCGAACGCGCGGTCGCGTGCCAGCAGTTCGCCGCGTTTCGCGAACCCTATCGCCGCCAACATGCGGAATCCGTTGCCGACATGTCCGTAGGACAATGAGGCGTCGATATCCCCGTCGGTGTCCTTGACGAACTTGTAGCTCGCTGCCGCGCGAAAGCCTTCCTGGTCGGTGCGGGTGATGAAGTTGACCACGCCGGCGACCGCATCCGACCCGTACGTCGCCGCGGCGCCATCCTTCAACACTTCGATCCGGCCAATCGCAGCCGACGGAATCAGGTTGATATCGACCGCAGGAACGCCATTGCCCGAGGTGACGAGGCGGCGGCTGTTGAGCAGCACCAATGTGCGCTGCGGCGACAAGCCGCGCAAATTGGCCGTCGCGATACCCTCGGCGCCCTGTGAGCGGCTGTCGAACTGGTTCGAATCGCCGAGCACCGCGCTCGATGTCGGCAGCGCCTTGAGCAATTCGACCGCTGACGGCGATCCCTGTTTCTGGAGTTCGTCGGCACCGATCACATTGACGGGCAGTGCCGCGTCCTCGGGCGTCCCTCTAATGATCGAGCCGGTCACGACGATATCCGGCGTGCTGCCGGTGTCTTGCGGATCCGCGGCCGGCGCCGATTGCGCAGCCGCCGACGATGCCGCGCATACCGCAAATACGGAAATCGCGCAGGCGCAAAGCAACCTTGTCTTGGTCATGTACCTCTCCCCAACCAGGTCGGAGCGCTTGAGCGGCTCCATACCCGGAACTCGAATAGGCACTATGAGTAACGTTACGTCAAGCGCAACTCGCGTTGCAAATTGCTATGGATTCTCTGCTCGACGCAGAAATAGCACAGACTTAAGGTTCCGGGATCGGCCAAACCCGATCCCGGAAAACAGCGTCAGCACGAAGATGGCGTCAATAGCCGCCCAGGCGCGCGAACCGATCGCGGAGGTAAGCGGTATTTCCCCATACCGCTTCCAATACGCGCATGCGCTTGAGGTAGAAGCCGGCATCATATTCGTCGGTCATGCCGATCCCGCCATGGAGCTGGATCATCTCCCGGCTCATCGCGTGGCCGACTTCATTGGCCTTGGTCTTGGCAAGCAAGGCTGCCTGGCGCGTGTCGCCGCCGGCATCGATCGCGGCAAGCCCTGCTTCCACCGCCGAGCGCATCAGCTCGATATCGCTGAACAGGCCGGCCATGCGGTGTTGCAGCGCCTGGAAGGTCGACAGGACCTGATCGAACTGGCGCCGTTGCTTGAGGTAATCGAGCGTCGTCTCGAACGCCTGCTGCGCCATGCCAAGCATCTCGGCCGCGGCGACGACGCGCGCGCGATCTAGCAACTGGTCGAGCAATGTGTCGCCGCCATTCGCCAGCTTGTCCGCTTCCACCGCGTCGAACGTCACTTCGGCATGACTGCGGAAATCGGTCAGGTGGCGGCGCGAGCGTGACACGCCCGCCTGATTGCCGTCGACGAGATAAAGCCCGTCCGCCGCCGCGACGACGAACAGTCCGGCGCTGTCGCCTTCCGCGACGAACGCCTTGGTGCCGCTGAGCTTGCCGCCACTGACGGCGGTCTTGATATTCTCGGGGTCGTGACGCGGTCCTTCGTCGAGGGCAAAGGTCGCGACAAGCTCGCCGCTCGAGATCTTGGGCAGCCAGGCATTCTTCTGGGCATCACTGCCGCCGAGGACGATCGCCGACGCCGCCACCGCACTTGCCGATAGCGGGCTCGCGGTCAGCGTACGGCCAAGTTCCTCGATCACCAGCCCAAGGCTGAGCCAACCGAAATCGGAGCCGCCCTGGGCTTCGGGAATGACAATCCCGGCCCAGCCCATTTGCGCCATCTCGGTATAGACACTGGGGTCGTACCCCGTCGCGGTGTCGGCATCGCGCACCTTGCGCCACGCGGTCACCGGGCTTTCGTTACGAGTCCATTCGCGCGCCATGTCGCGCAGCATCGTCTGTTCTTCGTTGAGGACGGCCATTTTTCTACCTCGTCGCCCCGGCGGAGGCCGGGGCCGCTAGAGTATTAGGGCTGCGCTCAGTTACGCAGCGGCCCCGGCCTTCGGGCCCCATCAAAGTATTACTTTGATGGGATGCCCTTCGCCGGGGCGACGGAAACTATTGATGATCCAGCATCCCCAGGATGCGCTTGGCGATCACGTTGTTCTGAATCTCGGTCGACCCGCCATAGATCGTCGTCGCCTTGCCGAAGAGCCAGGCGCGCACCGCATGCAACTCTTCCTGGGTAAAGCCCTCGCCTTCCCAGCCCAGCCCCTGCAGCCCCTCGATCTCGATCGTCAGTTCGGCGCGTTCCTGGCCGAGCTTGGTGCCGATCGTCTTGAGGATCGACGACACTTCGGACACGCCGCCCTTCGCCTTCGATTCTGCCTGGATGCGCATCGCCGTCAGCAGGAAGGCGCGCCAGTCCATCTCGAACTTGGCGATCCGGGTGCGCAGATCGGCGTCGGCGATCCGCCCCTCGGCATCGGTGCCGACATATTTCTTGGCCATGTCGGGCAGCCCCGGCCCGCTCGGCTGCAATCGCGAGCCGCCGCCCGACAGATTGGTACGTTCGTGCTGGAGCAGGCGCTTGCCGATCGTCCAGCCCTGCCCTTCCTCGCCGACCAGATTCTCCTTGGGCACCTTCACGTTGGTGAAGAAGGTCTCGCAGAAAGGAGACATGCCGCTGATCATCTTGATCGGCTTCACCTCGACGCCGGGTGAGGTCATGTCGATCAGCAGGAAGCTGATCCCCTTGTGCTTTTCGGTCTTGTCGGTGCGGACGAGGCAGAAGCATTTGTCCGCCCATTGTCCACCCGAGGTCCAGGTCTTCTGGCCGTTGACGAGATAATGATCGCCCTTGTCCTCGGCGAAGGTCTGGAGATTGGCGAGGTCCGAGCCGGCATTGGGTTCGGAATAGCCCTGGCACCAGCGAACTTCGCCCTTGGCGATCGCCGGGATATGCTCGCGCTTCTGCGCCTCATTGCCATATTCGAGCAACGTCGGACCGAACATCATCACGCCCATGCCGCCGATCGGATTCCACGCGTCGACACGCGCCATCTCGTCCGCCAGCACCCTGGCCTCTGCGCGGCTGAGACCGCCGCCGCCATATTCCTTCGGCCAGGTCGGCACGCCCCAGCCCTTCTCACCCATCGCCTTGCGCCACGCCGTCATCTCCGGCGTTTCCTGGGTCGGCCCCTCGACGCTGGCGAGAGCATTGCCCTTGCCCTTTAGCGACGCGGGGAAATTGGCGGCGAGCCAGTCGCGGACTTCGGCACGGAAACTCTCGAGTGCGTCGGACGGACGATCGAGTTCGGCGGCGGATGCCATTCAAACCTCTCCTCTTCACCGAATCTGAATATCGGGTATGGTCCGGAGATGACACATTCCAAGCCGGCGGGAAAGCCCCTGACGATACAGGTCCGCGAAGCTCTTGATGCCGTAGCGGAACCGGCACAGGCGCCGGCGATGCAGGCGTACATGAAATCGGCGATGCCCTATCTCGGCGTCCCGACCGTGCCGCGGCGCGCCGCGCTGAAATCGGTCTTCGCCGGACTCGATTGGCCCGACAGCGCTGCGTGGCAAGCCGATGTGCTCGCCTTGTGGCGCGGCGCAACCCATCGCGAGGAGCGTTATGCGGCAATCGAGCTCAGCGCGGTGAAGGCGGCATGGCGGTTTCAGCGAATCGACGCGCTGCCGATGTACGAGGAGATGATCGTCACCGGCGCATGGTGGGACTATGTCGACGAGATCGCCGGACACCGGCTATGGGCGGTACTGCAAAACGACCGCGCCGCGATGCGCGAAACGATGCTGGCCTGGTCGATCGACGCGGATATCTGGAAGCGGAGGAGTGCGATCCTCTGCCAGTTGCTCGCCAAAAGCGAGACGGACCTCGAACTGCTTTATGCCTGTATCGAGCCCTCGATCGGATCGACAGAATTCTTCCTTCGCAAGGCGATCGGCTGGGCGCTGCGCCAATATGCCTGGACAGATCCGGATGAAATCGCGCGTTATGTCGCGGTGAACGAGGATCGCTTGAGCGGCCTGAGCAAACGCGAAGCGCTCAAGAACAAAGGCAAGCGGAGAGGCTGATGACGACGATCACCGGCGGATGCCTGTGCGGGCAATTGCGCTACGAAGCGCGCGGGGCGCCGGACGGCATGGGCTTTTGCTATTGCGGCGACTGCCGCAAGGCATCGGGATCGGGGTTCATTCCGTTCATGGGCTTTGCTGCCAGCGCGCTGACGATCACCGGCCGCACGCATCAATTCCATTCGCCCGCGATGCGCGGCGGCAGCGCCACGCGTAATTCGTGCCCCGAATGTGGCGGACTGGTGTTCGGCGGCATCCACGGCGTGCACGACAGCCATACCATCTACGCCGGTTCGCTCGACGATCTGGCGCACTTCAAGCCGACGCTTGCGATCTTCGTCCGCGACAAACCCGATTGGGTCGCCATGCCGGAAGGCCTGACGGTGTTCGAGACGATGCCGGACTAGAAACGGCCTAGCGCGGCCGTCTTCTTCGGAATGAATTGGTACCTTTCGTCATCCCGGGCTTGTCCCGGGATCCGCCGGGCCGCACATCCTGTCCTGTAAACCTCTTGGCCATGACCCAGCGGGACGGCGGATCCCGGCACAAGGCCGGGATGACGGAAGAAGAGATGCGAGCCCACTTCCCAATTGCAGTTGGGTCACAGCGATAAGAATACCGATTTGACTCTTAGATAGCCACTTAGCTATATAGCCGTATGGCTATAGAATCACCCTATCTCGACGCGACCTTCGCCGCACTCAGCGATCCCACTCGGCGCGCGATCCTTGCCCGGCTGGCGCTGGGCGAGGCCACCGTGTCCGAACTCATGCAGCCCTTTGCGCTCAGCCAGCCGACCATCTCGAAACATTTGAAGGTACTCGAACATGCCGGGCTGATCGAGGGTGGCCGCGACGCGCAGCGCCGCCCGCGGCGATTGCGCGCCGAGGCGATGAAGGACGCCGCCGACTGGATCGAGCGGTTCCGCGACCAATGGGACCGCCGCTTCGACAATCTCGACCGCCACCTTGCCAACATCAAGAAGGAGACTTGAATGCCTGCCCCCGCCATCGCCGCCGACGCCTCCGGTTTCACGATCGACCGCGTCGCCCACGCCATCCGCCTCGTTCGCGATTTCAACGCGTCGCCGGAAGCCGTGTTCACCGCCTGGACCACGCCCGAGAGCCTGCGCCTCTGGTGGGATGCCGGCGGCGAGCCGCTGTCGCGCTGCGAGATCGATCTGCGCGTCGGGGGCGAGTTCGTGTTCGTCTCGCCCAGCCATGCGCATATGGCGTTCACCGGCACCTATCGGCGAATCGAGCCGCCGCATCTGCTCGAGTTCGAGGCCATGGATGCCATCGGTCGCGTGAGGCTTGCCGATCATGACGGCGGCACTCGCATGACGGTAGAGATCGTCTGCCGCTCGGACGAGCATCTCGACGACTATATCAGGCTAGGCGTCGCCAACGGCACCAGCATGACGCTCGACAATCTCGTCGCCCACCTCGCCTAAAGTCCCCAAGCGCCGCTCCTCGTTCTTTCGGAGCGGCGCTTTGCGATATCGGAACAAAACGAGTATGGACCTGGAGCAGCAGGCACCGCAATCGGATGCCGGCCAAGAATCGGTCGCCGGGGAGAAATGATGCGCTTCGACAATCGTGCCGTGCCGATCGCGCTCACCGCGGTGCTGATCGACACGATCGGGTTCGGCATCGTCATGCCCGTCTTCCCCAAGCTGATCACGCAGCTCGGCCATATCGACCTTGAGCAGGCCACGCGGGTTGCCGGCTATATGCTCGTCGTTTTCTCTGTGATGCAGTTCTTCGCAGGGCCGGTGCTGGGCAATCTGTCCGACCGCTTCGGGCGACGGCCGATATTGCTGACCTCGATGCTGTGCTTCGGGATGGATTATGCGCTGATGGCCTGGGCGCCGACGCTCGGCTGGCTGTTCCTGGGCCGTGCAATCGCCGGCGCGGCGGGTGCGGTCTATGGCCCCGCCGGATCTGTGATCGCCGACGTCACGCCGCCCGAGAAGCGCGGCGCGACCTTCGGGCTGATCGGCGCGGCGTTCGGCATCGGCTTCATCCTCGGTCCGGCGCTTGGCGGCCTGCTGTCGAGCTTCGGTCCGCGCGCGCCATTCGTCGCCGCGGCCGCGCTGGCGCTGCTCAACGCGGCGACGATGTTCCTATTCATGCCGGAGACGCTGAAGCCGGAAAATCGCCGCCCGTTCCACTTGCGCGACGCGCATATCGTCGGCGCTTTCCGCCCGCTCTTCCATGCCGGCAATGCCGCGCCTTTGCTGCTCGCCTGGTTCATCTGGCAGCTCGCGCACATGGTCTATCCCGCGACCTGGTCGTTCTGGGCGACGATGCGGTTCGGCTGGGACGCGCGCGCGATCGGCTGGAGCCTGGCGTTCGTCGGTTTCATCATGGCGTGCGTCCAGGCGGGGCTGACCGGCCCGGTGATCAGACGGATCGGCGAGCGCAAGGCGATGGTCGTGGGCATGTGCTCCGCCGGCACCGCCTTTTACTTGTTCGCCTTCGCCACCGCCGGCTGGCAGGCTTATGTCCTGATGGCGATCAGCGCGTTCCAAGGCTTCGTCTTCCCTGCCTTTAACGGCCTGCTGTCGCGCATGGTCGATGCCACGCGCCAGGGGCAATTGCAGGGCGGGATCGGCAGCATGGGCAGCGTGTCGTCGATCCTGGGGCCGCTCGTCCTGACGCAGGCCTTGGCTACGGGCGATCATCATGGATTCACCGGCGCGAATTTCCTGGTCGCGGCAGTGCTGGTGACGATCGCGCTCGGTATCATCCTGTGGAAAGTACTCGATCGCGTGCCGGCGGCACCGGTTGCGGTTGCCGAGGGCTGAGCCTCATTCCGTTACCCCAGCGAAAGCTGGGGTAACGGATTAGCCTTCCTTCCCCGGCCGCCGCGTCAGCGCGACGTCGAGATGGCCGCCGGCATCGAGCAACGTCACCTCGCCGGTGATCGCGCGGGCAATGGGATCGAGCAATTGTACGATCGGGCCGGCGATATCGTCGGGGCCGGCAGCAAACCCCATCGGCACGCGGCTGGCTATGTTCTGGTTGAGCCGCTCGAACCCTTCCGCGCCCAGCCGCTTTTCGAACCAGCCGGTGCCGACATAACCGGGCGCGACCGCGTTGACGCGAATCCGGGGCGCCAGCACGCGTGCCAGGCTCTTGGTCATGGTGATCAGCGCGCCTTTCGACGCGGCATAGGCGACTGACGACCCCATCCCGAACACGCCCGCCACGCTGGCGACATTGACCACCGCCGACGCGTCCTGTTCGCGCATCGCGGGCGCACATGCGCGCACCATCTGGAATGCGGCGACGGTGTTGAGCCGGTAGATGTCGACGAAGTCCTCGGCATCGAGCGCATCGAAATCCTCGTGATTGGCGAATTTGGTCCGCCCGGCATTGTTGACCAGGAAATCGATCCGCCCGAACGCATCGAGCGCGGCCTGGGCCAGCCAGCGGCAAGCGGCATCCTCGACGATATCGGCCTGGACCGCGATCGCACCATTGCCGGCCTCCGCCGCGACCGCTTCGGCATCATCCCGGCTCGACGCGTAATTGACCACGCAATGTACGCCTTGAGCGGCTAGCATTTTGACGGTTGCCGCCCCGATCCCCGTCCCGCCACCGGTGACGATCGCGACGCGGCCGTCCATTCCGGCGCTCATGCCGCCGCACTCGGGCGCGACGCGACGCGGTCGTACCAGGCGCTGAGCGCACTCGCGTCCTCGGGCATGTCGACGCCGATGAACTTGGCGAAATCGATCGTCGTCTGCAGCACGATGTCGGCCATCGAATATCCTCTTCCGTCGAGAAATTGACGCTCGGTCAGCGCCGTGTCGAACTCGCGCATCACCGTATCGATCCGCGGGCGGTTGCTCTCGCCGAACTCGGTATATTGCTTGGGGACGACGCGCGCGGTGAGCGGATGCGTGTGCACCCACACCATCGCGATCGGGGTCATCAGGCGAAGTTCGACCCGGCGCGTCCACATATCGACTTCGGCTTGTCCTTGCGCGCCGATACCGAACAAAGGCGGCTCGGGATTGAGCGCCTCGAAATAGCGGCAGATCGACACGCTCTCGGTGATGACGGTGCCGTCATCCAGCTTCAGGCACGGCACCTGACCGAGCGGATTGACCGCGCGATATGCCTCTCCCTTATGCTCGCCCTTGGGAATCGAAACTTTTTCGCTCGGAACGGTCAGCCCTTTTTCGGCGAGGTAGATTCGCACACGCCGTGGGTTGGGCGCGGGATTGACCGCATCGTAGAACAGCATCGGCTTCCCCCTGATTCTATTTTTCGAATATCGCGTATGGCATTTCGTGTCGGCTTCGCCTAGCGGTTCGCGGCAAGTTTGAGGAGAGATCATGAGCGCCGAAGCCTTGCTCACCAGTGACTTCGCTACCCTGCCCGACATTATTCGCGAACATGCCAAGGAGCGCGGCGGCAAGACCGCTGTCGCCGACGCGCAAGGCAGCTATGACTATGCCGAGCTCGACGCGATGATGGATCGCGTCGCCACGGCGCTGCAGCGCGACGGGGTCGAGCCGGGTCAGTCGGTGGCGATCATCTCGGCCTCGTCGATCGCCTATGCAGCCGTGTTTCTCGGCACGTTGCGCGCCGGCTGCGTCGCGGCGCCGCTCGCGCCGTCCTCGACGCCGGAAGCGCTTGCCGCGATGATCGCCGATTGCGGCGCGCCGCTCGTCTTCCTCGACGGCGACAACCAAGCGGCTATCGCGGAACAGCGGATCGCAGCGAAACAGATTCGCCTCGACACCCCGGAATTCGACGCCTGGCTGGCGCCGCCGGGCAGCAAACCCCGTCCGGTCACGATCGACCCGGCCGACGGCTTCAACATCATATATTCGTCGGGGACGACGGGCACGCCCAAGGGAATCGTCCAGTCGCACGCCATGCGCTGGTCGCATATCGGCCGCAATTCGGCGGGGGGCTATGGCGAGGCGGTGACGATGAACTCGACGCCGCTCTACTCGAATACGACGTTGGTCAGTTTCCTTCCCACGCTCGGCTGGGGCGGCACGGTCGTGCTGATGAAGAAGTTCGACGCCCGCGCTTTCCTCGAGCTAGCCGAGAAGCACCGCGTGACGCACGCGATGCTGGTGCCGGTCCAATATCAGCGGATCATGGCGGTGCCCGATTTCGACCGGTTCGACCTGTCGGCGTTCAGGCTCAAGACCTCGACCAGCGCGCCGTTCTCGCCGACGCTCAAGGCCGACATCCTGGCACGCTGGCCCGGGCGCTTGGTCGAATTCTACGGCATGACCGAGGGCGGCGCCTCGACCGGGCTCGACTGCACCGCTTTCCCCGACAAGCTGCACACGGTCGGACAACCGCTGCCCGGCCACGACATGCGGCTGATCGACGACGACGGAAACGAAGTCGCGCAGGGCGAAACGGGCGAGGTCGTCGGCCGCTCGCCGGCGATGATGACCGGCTATCACGGCCGCAAACAGGCAACCGCCGAAGCCGAATGGTACGACAAGGACGGCAATCGCTTCATCCGCCATGGCGATATCGGCCGGTTCGACGAGGATGGCTTCCTGATCCTGATGGACCGCAAAAAGGACCTGATCATCTCGGGCGGGTTCAACATCTATCCGGTCGATATCGAGGCGGTGCTGAAACAGCATCCCGCAGTCCAGGAATGCACCGTGATCGGCGTGCCATCGGAAAAATGGGGCGAAACGCCGGTCGGATTCTACGTCCCGAACAGTGGCGTCGATGCTTCGGCCGACGAGATCATGGCGTGGACCAACAACCAGCTCGGCAAGACGCAGCGCCTGTCGGCGCTCCATCCGATCGACGAATTGCCGCGGAGCGCGATCGGTAAGGTGCTCAAGCGCGAATTGCGCGACCGCCTCGCCGTGCAGCCGGCATAATCACCAGAACAAGGGGAATTCATGCCGGGCTTGAAGCAGATCATCGACGCGCTCGAACCGATCGAGGGCGGCTGGCGGGGCAGCATTCCCGAAAGCTGGCTGCAGGGACGCACGAGCTATGGCGGCCTGTCGGCGGCACTCGCGCTCCATGCGGCGCAGCAATCCGACACCGACCTGCCGCCGCTGCGATCCGCGCTGGTCGCGTTCATCGGTCCGTTGTCCGGCGACATCGTGATCCGCGCTAGCCGGCTGCGGCGTGGCCGCAACGCAGCCTTCATTCAGGCCGATGTCGAAAGCGAGGCGGGGCTCGGATTGCGCGCGACGTTCGTGTTCATGAGCGCGGTGGACTCGAAGCTTGACCATCAAGTCGGCACCGCCCCCGACTTTCCGCGGCCGGGGCTTGGCGACACAACCTTCAAAGGGAATTCGGCGGTTTCCTTCGCGCAGAATTTCGAGCTGCTCGACAGGCGTGATGCGACAGTCGGTCCGGCCGAATGGCTGCGCTGGGTGCGGTTGAGCGAGCGCGAGGGATTAGATCCGATGGTCGAGTTGATCGCGGTGGCGGATTGCCTGCCGCCCGCCGCGCTCAAGCTGATCGGCGGGCCGGCACCGTGCAGTTCGATGACCTGGCAGCTCAACCTGCTCGGTGCCGAGCCGCGAACTACCGACGGTTGGTGGCTGCTCCGGACCAATGCCGATTACGCCAAGGCGGGAAGCTCGAGCCAGGAAATGATGATCTGGAATGCCGACGGCGAGCCGATCGCCGAACAGATGCAAAGCGTCGCGATCTTCGCCTGATGCTGTATTTCCGTTGTAGCGCGACAATTTGCGACAATTTCGCCGTGGACTGACATGCGTGAGCGACACAGAGGAACGACAAGTCCTCCAACGGCAGGGAATGACCCTTCGCCCGATCGAGGACAACGGGATGAATCGAGTGTTTCTTGCCGCGGCGCTCGCGAGCGCAAGCTTCATGACGGTAGCGCTGGTCGGGCCGACCGCGGCGCAGACTGCGCCAGCTGCCAGAGGCGATGCCAATGGCGACGGCGTGCTGTCGCGCGACGAAGCCATGGCGCAGGCCGACGCGCGGTTCGATCGCCTGGATACCAACAAGGACGGCAAGCTGACGCCGGACGAAATGCCGTCGCACCGGCGAATGGGCGGCGCCGACGCAGCACCGCCTCCCCCACCGCCCGCTGACGGAGCATCTCCGCCGCCGCCAGCCGGACCCGGCGGCCGCGGCTTTGGTGGACGGATGTTCGCCCGGCTGGACACCAACGGCGACGGGGTGATCGACCGCGAGGAATATCGGGCGCTAGCAGCGCAGCGCTTCGACCGGATGGATACCAACAAGGACGGAAAGGTCGATGCGGCCGAGCGTCAGGCGGCGCGTGACGCGATGGGACATATGCGCGGCATGCGCGGCGGCGGCGACATGCCCCCACCGTCGCCATCCGCACCGACGGACAAGCCCGGGCAGTAATCCCCATATGCCCAGGCTGCCGGGCGGGTGCCCCTCCTCACCCGCCCGGCCCTCCACCTTTCCTCATCGGGCCAACTGGCCGTCAGGGCTTTTCAGGGGGACGATTGATGCTTAGCGAAGTGCCGATGGGCGGCATTCCCCACATTCTTCTGGTCGATGACGAGCGCTCGATTCGTGAGCCGCTGGCGCAATATCTGACCAAGCAGGGCTTCCGCGTCACCCAGGCGGGCGACGCCGAAAGCGCGCGCACGCGGATGGCGGCCTATGCGATCGACCTGATCATTCTCGACATCATGATGCCGGGCGAGGACGGATTGAGCCTGTGCCGCCACATCCGGGCGACCGGCGACGTTCCCGTCATCCTGTTGACCGCCAAGAGCGAGGAGACCGACCGCATCGTCGGGCTCGAAATGGGTGCCGACGATTATGTCGTCAAACCATTCTCCCCCCGCGAACTGGCGACCCGCGCCCGCGTCATCCTGCGCCGCGCCGCCGGTAACGGTGCGCGTCAGCATGCCCCCGAAAGCGGATCCTATGCCTTTGCGGGCTGGGTATTGAAAACGGGCGAACGCGCGCTCGTCGATCGCGAGGGCGTGTCGGTGCCATTATCGACCGGCGAGTACAATCTGTTACTGGCGCTGGTGCTGCGCCCGCGCCAGGTCCTTACCCGCGACCAGTTGCTCGATCTGACCCAGGGCCGCGAGGCCATGGCGTTCGATCGCGCGATCGACAACCAGGTCAGCCGGCTGCGGCGCAAGATCGAGCCCGATCCCAAGAACCCGACCGTCATCAAGACGGTATGGGGCGGCGGCTACACACTCGCCGCGGAAGTCACGCGATTATGAGAGTGTGGCCGCGCAACCTGCCCGGTCAGATGGCGGTATTGGTCGCCATCGCTTTGTTCATCGCACAGGCCGTCAATTTCGGCCTGAGCCTGCGCGATCGCCAGGCATTCCGACTCGAGCAGACCGTCGGCCCCGTGGCGGCGCGGATCGTCGACGCGTCGCAGGGCCCACGCAATCGGCGTGACCGGCCGCTCGACATAGCGGCCGCCCCCCCGGTCGGCGACGAGACACCATGGGACCGGTTCCGCTCGCGCCCCTGGCCGTCCAACCCGATCGAGGGCGGGCTACGCCGGCGGCCGGATATCGAGGAAGCACTGCGCGCCCGCCTCAATGAGGCCGGCGTTCCTGTCGGCCAGGTAGTGACGGGAATCCGCCGGCTGCAATCCGATGACCCACGTCTCGGCAAAATGTCGCGCGTCCGTGCGCAACGCTATCGCTTCGTACAGCACGAGTTGTTGATCGCCGTCGAGCAGCCCAAGGTAGGATGGTGGGCGGCATCGGTCCCCTGGCAGGATTCGGAATGGCCGTTCCTGTCGCGACTGATCGGCCAGACATTGGTACTCTACGCAATCGTCCTGTTGCCGGTGTTGCTGGCGACACGCCGCATCGCCCAGCCGCTGAGATCGCTGGCCAAAGCAGCGCAGCGTTTCCATCCCGGCGAAACCGACGGCCCGATCACCGAGAGCGGACCGCACGACGTCCGCACGCTGATTACCGCGTTCAACGACCTGCGAACGCGAGTGACGGCGATGCTTGAGGAAAAGGACCGCATGCTGGGCGCGATCGGGCACGATCTGCGCACGCCGCTGGCGGCGTTACGAGTCCGTGTCGAATCGGTCGAGGACGACGACGACCGCGCGCGCATGGCGGACACGATCGACGAGATGAACCGCATGCTCGACGACATATTATCGCTGGCGCGGCTGGGGCGGCCGAGCGAGCAGGCGATCGAGGTCGATCTCGCGGCTTTGGTCGACGCCGTGGTCGAGGATTTCCGCGACCTCGGGATGCCGGTGGAGTTCGCCGAGGCCGAACGGCTGACGATGCATTTGCGGCCGTCGCTGATGCGCCGCGCAATCCGCAATCTGATCGAGAACGCGGTCAAATATGGTGGCGGCGCCGACGTATTCCTGCGGTCAGACGCCAAGGCGGTCGAGATCGTGGTGTGCGACAACGGCCCGGGCATCCCGCCTGATCGCATCGCCGAGGTATTCGAGGCGTTCACGCGGATTGAAGGATCGCGCAACAAGGAAACCGGCGGCATCGGGCTTGGCCTGGCGCTGGCACGGGCGATCGTGCGCGAGGCGCGCGGCGATGTGCGGCTGGAAAACCGACCCGAAGGCGGGTTGGCGGCAACGATTACGCTGCCGCGCTAGCGACTGCACTATCCTTGACGCGCAGCATCGCAGCGGCAGCAAGCACCAGCACGATCGCTCCACATGCCATCGTCCAGACCGGCTGGGTTGGGAAGAAGGTGCGGATGATCGCGCCCATCACTGTAGCTACCAACAATTGCGGCACAACGATGAAGAAATTGAAGATCCCCATATAGATGCCGAGCTTATGCTGGGGCAGCACGCCGGCCAGGATGACATAGGGCATCGTCAGGATCGATGCCCAGGTGAAGCCGATCCCGACCATCGGCAGCAGCAGCATCGTCTGGTCGCGAATGACCAGCAGCGAGGTGAAGCTGACGGCGCCGATCATCAGACACAGAATGTGAGTCTTTTGCGCACCGATCCGTTTCGCCAGCACCGGCAGCGCGAATGCGGCAAGCGCCGCGACGCCGTTATAGACCGAGAACAACACCCCGACCCAATCGGCACCATCGTTATATGCCTTCGCCGCGGTGTCGGTCGAATGGAACACATACTGTGCCACCACCGGCGTGGTGTAGATCCACATGATGAACAGCGCGAGCCAGGAAAAGAACTGGACCAGCGCCAGCCGCTTCATCTGGTCCGGCATACGCGAGAGGTCGCTTATGATCTGGACCAGCGCATTGTCGCCACCGCCGCGCACCATCGCGGCCGCGATCAGACCAAGGATACCAAAGGCCGCGAGGGCGCCCCCGAGCACGTAGAGATCGCGCTCTAGCCCAAACCACCAGACGCCGGCGAGGACCGCCGCACCCGCCAGCAGCCACCACCAGCTGCCCCGCGGCGCGATCGGCGTTTCATGCTCCCCGGCTTCGATATCGCCGAACGCGCGCATCTGTTCGGGAGAATATTCGCGCGTCGTGACTACCGTCCACAGCACCGCCGCGAAGATCAACGCCGCGCCCAGATAGAAGGCGTAATGGACCGACGGAGGAATCTCGCCCGGCGGCGCGACGTTGCTGATCCCCAGCTTCGCCATCGCGAACGGCGCGAGGCTGCCGATCACCGCGCCCGCGCCGATAAAGCCCGTTTGAAACGCATAGCCCGCCGTGCGCTGGGATGGCGCGACCATATCGCCGACGAAGGCGCGAAACGGCTCCATCGAGACGTTGATTGAGGCGTCGAGCACCCACAGCAGCAACGCCGCCGCGAGCAAGGTTGTTGCATTGGGCATGCCGAGCAATGCCAGCGCGGCGAGCACGGCGCCCGTCAGGAAATATGGGCGGCGGCGTCCGAACCGCCCCCAGGTGCGGTCGCTGAAATGGCCGATCAGCGGCTGCACGACCAGGCCAGTAACCGGCGCGGCGATCGCTAACAGTGCGAGACTTCCGACGTCGCTGCCCAAGGTCTGAAAGATGCGGCTGAGATTGGCGTTCTGCAGCCCGAACGCGATCTGGATGCCGAAGAAGCCGAACGAAATGTTCCACAGCCCGCGCCAACTCTGGCGCGGTTTCTCCGCCGGAAGTCCGCTCATGCCCGCGGCGCCGTCGAGCGCCGAACGACCAATCGTGGCGGCAGCATCGCCGCTTCGACGGGTTGCGCGCGGATCTGGCGCAACAGCGTGTCGACCAAGGCCGCCCCGGCCTTGGCATAATCCTGCGCGATCGTGGTCAGCGGCGGATGCGACAGGCTGGCCGCCGGGATATCGTCGAAGCCGACGATCGACACATCGCCGGGCACGTCGAGCCCCGCTTCCTCCAGCGCGCGCATCGCGCCGATCGCGATCAGGTCGCTGCCGGCGAAGACCGCGTCGAACGCCACCCCGCGCCGCAACAATTCGATCGCCGCGTCGTAGCCCGACGCCTCGGTAGTGATGGCGTCGACCTGCAGCGCCGGATCGGGATCGATGCCCGCCTCCAGTATCGCCGAACACGCGCCACGATACCGATCGGCCAGTTCAGGCGAATGGCTCGACACTTGCCCCAGGAAAGCGATCCGGCGGCACCCCAGCCCGATCAGATGCGCGCCCGCGTCGCGCCCGCCGCGCACATTGTCGCAGCCGATCGTCGTCCCCGGCTGGCCGGTCTGGACCGATCCCCAGCGCACGAAATGCGTCCCCTGCGCCTCGAGCTGTTCGAGCCGTGCGCGATAGGTCTCGTAATCGCCATAGCCGAGCAGGATGATACCGTCGGCCTTGTGGCTGTCCTCATAATCGACGTGCCAGTTCGACGAGAGCTGCTGGAACGAAGTGAGCAGGTCGTAGCCGCGCAAGGCACAAGTTCGCGCGATCGATCCCAGCATCGACAGGAAGAACGGATTGATCAGCGAATCGTCGGGCGTCGGGTCCTCGAAGAATAACAACGCCAGGGTGTTGGTATGGCGGCTGCGCAGTGAGGAAGCGTTCTTGTCGACCTTGTAATTGAGTTGCGCGGCGATCGCCTCGATCCGCTTGCGCGTCGCTTCGCTGACGGTCGGGTCGCCGCGCAGCGCACGCGACACGGTCGGTTGGGATACGCCCGCGCGTTGCGCAATATCGAAGGACGTCGGTTTGTCGGTTAGCATCGCCCGACGGCTTCTCCCGCTGCCGGCCATCGCCTGCGGCCGGTTGGGCGCCAGTGTAGCGGGCAGCGCGGCGGCGCGATAGGGCCCGCGCGCGTAATGAGTGTCCGACAAATCGTCCTCCCCTGCCGCCCTCTGTCGCGGAGCGATCGCTGCAGCCTAGGCGAGTGGAGCGAGGGCCGGAACGCCATCACATACGTATTCAGCCGCAACTGCCCGAAGCGCGTGGCAAAGTGACGAGCAGCCCCCCCCGCTCGCGGGAGAAGGTTATTCAGAAAGGGAGGACGGGATGCTGAAGACGATCGCGCTTGCACTGCTGGCCGGGCTCACGCTGTCGCAAGCGCCGAACGCGGTGGCCAAGGCCTCCGATCCTTATACACCGCAGCCCTATGTCACGCTGAAGCATCCGGCCTGGTCGAAGGACGCGGTGCTCTATCAGATCAACACCCGCCAGTTCACGCCCGAAGGCACGTTCCGCGCGGCGGAAAAGCAACTGCCGCGCCTCAAGGCATTGGGTGTCGACATCCTCTGGCTGATGCCGGTCCACCCGATCGGCGTCGAGCATCGCAAGGGCAGCCTCGGCAGCCCATATTCGATCAGGGATTATTACGGCGTGAACCCCGAATTCGGGACGCTCGCCGACCTGAAGTCCTTCGTCGCTGCGGCACGTCGCCTGGGCATGCACGTCATTCTCGACTGGGTCGCCAACCACACCGCCTGGGACAATCCGATCCACGCCGCGCATCCCGATTGGTACGAGCACGATTGGAAAGGCGCCAACCGCCCGACGCCCTGGTGGGACTGGTCCGACATCATCGACCTCGATTATTCGAAGCCCGGGCTGCGGCGCTACATGACCGATGCGATGGCCTATTGGGTGCAGACCGCCGGCGTGGACGGGTTCCGCTGCGACGTCGCCGGCTATGTTCCGCTCGATTTCTGGGAGACGGCGCGGAGCCGGCTCGACCGGATCAAGCCGGTCTTCATGCTCGCCGAGTTCGACCAGCGCGACGTCCACCGCAAGGCGTTCGACGCGAGCTATGCCTGGAAATGGAACAACGCGATGGCCGACATCGCTGCCGGCAAGGCCGATGTCGGCGCCTTGTTCGGCTATTATTCGGAAACCGAGAGCGCCTGGCCCGCAGAGGCGATGCGCATGGTCTATACCGAGAACCACGACCAGAACGCTTGGGACGGGACCGAATTCGAACGCTTTGGCAAAGCGCTGCCCGACGCGATCGCCTTGTCGTTCGTCGGCGAGGGCATCCCGCTGATCTACAATGGCCAGGAAGCAGGCAATCCAAAGCGGCTCAAATTCTTCGAGCGCGACCCGATCGAGTGGCGCGACCACCCGAATGCCGATCTGTTCAAGCGGCTGATCGCTTTTCGCAAGGCGCATCCGGCTTTGTGGAACGCACCCTGGGGCGCGGCGATGACGCCGGTGGTCAATAGCGCTCCGTCGAAAGTACTGTCGTTCGTCCGCGAGAAGAATGGCGACAAGGTGTTCGCATTGTTCAACCTGTCCGGCGAGACGCAGACGGTCAGCTTCACCGATGGCCCGAGCAATGGCACCTATTCCGATTTCGCCGATGGCAGCACGGCAACGGTTACGCGATCTACCAGCGTCCGGCTGTCCCCCTGGAGCTACCGTATCCTCTCTGGTGCTCCGCGCTGATGGACGGCGATGCAGCCGGGCAACACCTGCTTATGCATAATCCTGAATACGTATGTGGCCAACTTGGCCCCATCCCCGCTGCAACATAATCGCAATGTCACTGCACGGGCCATGTGGGCCGCGTCGATGCCGCAAGCCAAATATGGTGCGGCCGCAAGGGGAGGAATTGATGACTGCTTTCCGTTCGAACCGTCGTACCCAGCTTGCCCTGCGCGCAAGCGGCATCGCGCTTGCCGGCGCGCTGACGGTCATCGCGTCGCCGGCGCTGGCCCAGGACACGACTGCCGCGGCGGCGCCGCAGACCGACGATCAGGCCAATGCCGATACCCCCCAGGACATCGTCGTCAGCGGTTTCCGCGCTGCGCTGGCCAGCGCGACCGCGAAGAAAAAGTCTTCCGAACAAATTCTCGAATCGGTGTCCTCGGAAGATATCGGCAAGCTGCCCGACAATGGCATTGGCGAATCGATCGCGCGTCTGCCGGGCGTTTCGGCCCAGCGCAGCGCCGGCCGGGCCAACGTCATCTCGATCCGCGGTTTCGGCCCCGACTTTTCTTCCACCACGCTCAACGGCCGTCAGCAGACGACGACCAATGACAGCCGCGAGGTCGAGTTCGACCAATATCCGTCGGAAATTCTGGCCGGCGTCGACGTCTACAAGACCGCAGAAGCCGACAAGACCGCCGGCGGCCTGGTCGGCAGCATCGACCTGCGTACGGTCCGCCCACTTGATTACGGCAAGCGAGTCATCGCTATCGGCGGGCGCGGCACCTATGTCGACCAGAAGCTGCAGCCCAGCTCGACCGACAAGGGCTTCCGCGCCTATGGCACGTTCATCGACACCTTCGCCGACGGTAAGGCCGGCATTGCGCTGTCTGCCGCCTATACCGACGAACCGTATCAAACCAAGGATTTCAACGCCTGGGGCTATGGCGGCTATCCAGGCGGCGCATCAGGCATGAACGGCATCAAGTCCTGGTTCGAATCCGACCGCCTTAAGCGCTTTGGGACGAACGGCACGTTCCAGGTCCGCCCCGACGATCATCTTACAATCACGATCGACGCTTTCTATTCGCGCTTCATCGACCGTATCGACCAGCGCGGCTTCGAAATGCCGTTCAACTGCGGCGGCGGCTGCGGCCATGATTCGATTTCGAACGTCACCGCGACCAATGGCTTGGTCACCGCCGCAACGATCGCCGGCACGCCGCTGATCGAGAATTATGCCAATGACCGCGTCGCCAACCAATATTCGGTGGGTTGGAATGGCACCTGGAAGAACGACGCCGGCTGGCGCGTAATGGGCGATTTTAGTTGGTCCCGCACCGATCGCACCGATACCTCGCTGCAGACCACCGCCGGCCTCGGTCGCGCCCTGCCGAACCCGACCGCGATCGTATCTTACACGACCACGCCGACCGGTCCGCAATTCACGAGCAACTATAACGGCACCAGCTCGGCACTCGTGTTGACCGACGTCGAAGGCTGGAGCGGATCGCCCGTCCAGGCCGGCTACAGCAATATCCGGGACACTAAGGACGATCTGATCGAGGCCAAAGCGGAGATCGAGAAGGAGATTGGTGGCTTCCTGAAATCGGTGAAGCTGGGCGTCGACTATACGGGCCGCACCAAGACGCTGAGCGCGAACGAAGGCTATCTCAGCCCGCCCAACGGTGCCCTCACCGCGGCGATCCCGAGCAACCTGCTGCTTGAGCCGGTCACGCTCGACCGCGGCCTCGGCAAGGTCATCGCCTATGATCCCCGCACCTTGGTGTCGAACGGCGTGCTCGTCTTCGTTCCGAACACTTTCGGCAGCACCAAGGGCTATAACATTCAGGAAGATGTTTGGACTCCCTATGCAATGGCCTCGCTCAATGGCGATCTCGGCGGCGCCAAGCTGACGGGCAATATCGGTGTTCAGGCAGTTCGCACCGACGTGGCGTCGGGCGGCCAGGCCTTTCCGACGATCAGGGACGGCTACTGGATGGTTCTGCCCAGCATGAACCTCAATCTCCGGACCGACAGCGACTTCGTCGTTCGTTTTGCGGTATCCAAGGAAATGATGCGCGCGCGCATCCCTGACCTCAACAACGTGTTCTCGGTTGGCATCGATCGCGCCACGTTGGGAACGCCTTTCTACAATGGCAGCGGCGGCAATCCGCGTCTGCGCCCATACCAGGCATGGGCGTTCGACCTGAACTTCGAAAAGTATTTTGGCGGCAAGGGCTACGTCGCTCTGCAGACCTTCTACAAGGACATTACCACCTACGTCGCCAGCGGCGTCATCCAGGGATATGATTATGCTGGGGTACCGGGACTGCCGACGACTCCTCCGGTTCCGACGACCACCGTGGGATGGCTTTCCACCAGCGTGAACACGAAGGGCGGCTATATGTATGGCGCGGAAGTCGCGGCCACCTTACCGTTCGAGGTGTTCTCGAAGGGACTGACAGGGTTCGGCATTACCGCCGGCGGAGGCTATACCAAGACCAAGATCACCGATTTTTATGGCAAGCTGAGCGTGATCCCCGGTTATTCCAAGTGGGTGGGGAGCGTTACCGCTTTCTATGAACGCTATGGTTTCAACGTTCGCGGCAGCATGCGCTACCGTTCGACCTATCTCGGCGACTTCACCCTCTATAGCGGCGGGCTCGATCGTCAGACGGTCCTCGGTGAGACGATCTACGATGCACAGGTCGGCTACGACTTCTCGGCAGGCGCGCTCAAGGGACTGTCGGTCTATGTTCAGGGCCAGAACCTGACCGATACCCGATCGGCGACCTTGGGCATCGTCACCCAGCCGCTGTCCTACCTGAAATATCAGTCCTACGGACGCCGGTTCGTAGCCGGGGCCACCTTCAAGTTCTGATGACGCGATTCGCCTCGCCGGTAGTCCGGCGAGGCGCTTTCGCTGATTAAGGCTCCAAATGACTGATTCCACGTCGCTCGACATCGTCATCGCCGGCGGCGGGACGGCAGGATGGACGGCTGCCGCCATCCTCGCCCGCTTCCTGGGTAACCGCGCGACCATCACCCTCGTAGAATCCGACGCGATCGGCACGGTCGGCGTCGGCGAGGCGACGATCCCGCAGATCCACAACTTGATCATTGGACTGGGGATCGACCAGGCCGAGTTCCTGCGCCGCACCAACGCCACGTTCAAGCTGGGGATCGAGTTCAGCGATTGGCTCCGTCCAGGGCATCGCTACATCCACAGCTTCGGCCAGATCGGACGCGGCGTCGGCCTGATCCCGTTTCGCCAACTCTGGCTGCGCGGCCGGCACCTCGGCGTCGCGGGCGATTATGGCGATTACAGCTATAACGTCGTCGCCACGCGCCTGGGTCGTTTCGCCACAACCGACGGTCGCGACGGCAAGCCGACCGAACTGGCTTATGCCTATCATTTCTACGCTGCGTTGTTTGCGGCGATGCTTCGCGACTATGCCGAAGAACGTGGCGTGCGGCGGGTCGAAGGGCTGATCGAACGAGTCGAGCGCGATGGCGAAACGGGTGATCTCCGCGCGTTGCGGCTGGATCACGACCGCGAAGTGGCGGGCACGCTCTTCATCGACTGCACCGGATTCCGCAGCCTGCTGCTCGGCGATGCGCTCGCCGTACCGTTCGTCGACTGGCGCCGTTTTCTACCTTGCGACACTGCGCTGGCGGTGCCGAGCGAGACCCGTCCCGAGTTGCGCCCCTATACTCAGTCGATGGCGCGCCCAGCCGGCTGGCAGTGGCGTATCCCGCTGCAGCATCGCACCGGCAACGGCCACGTCTTCTGTTCCGAATTCATGTCGGTCGAGCAGGCGAGCGACCTGCTGCTCGCCAATGTCGAAGGCAAGCCGCTCGCGGAGCCGCGCCCGATCCGCTTCACCAGCGGACACCGACAGGATTTCTGGTCGCATAATTGCATCGCTCTGGGTCTCGCCGCGGGATTCATGGAGCCACTCGAATCGACCAGTATCCACCTCGTCCAGTCGGGCCTGGGTCGGTTGCTCACCTTGCTGTCGGGCGACCTCTCGAACGTCGCCAGCGCGCGCGAAACCTTCAACCGCCTGTCGGTCGTCGAATGGCAGCGCATCCGCGACTTCATCGTCCTGCATTATGTCGCCAACGACCGCATCGGCGAGCCGTTCTGGGATCATTGCCGGGCGATCGAGTTGCCCGCCACCCTGAGCGAGAAGATCGCCTTGTTCCGCGAGGCGGGGGCCTTCGTTCGCGAGGAGGACGAACTGTTCCTCGACGATAGCTGGGGTCAAGTGATGATCGGCCAGGGCATCATGCCGCATAGCTGGTCGCCGCTGGCCGACAACGTGCCCGGACAGGACGTCGGTCCATTCCTCGACACGCTCGCCCGGTCTTATCGCGTCAAGGCGGAGACGCTGCCGAGCCATCGCGACTTCGTCATGTCGATGACGGGCGACGCTCTGGAGAAACCCGCATGATCCGCCGCTCGCTGCTTGCCGCCTTGCTCGCGACCGCGTTCGCGCAACCGGTGCTGGCGTCGCCCGGCGCTGCCCCCGCACCGGCGCCTGCCGCCAGCTACCGCGATCGCCTGCCCGAGGACGAAGTGATCTATTTCGTCCTTCCCGACCGGTTCGAGAACGGCGACCCGAAGAACGACACCGGCGGGCTGAAGGGTGACCGACTCGTCACCGGCTTCGATCCGACCGCCAAGGGCTTCTATCACGGCGGCGACCTCAAAGGTCTGCTCAAGCGGCTCGACTATATCCAGGCGCTCGGCGCGACCGCGATCTGGGTCGGGCCGATCTTCAAGAACAAGCCGGTCCAGGGCCCCAAGGGCAGCGAGTCCGCCGGCTATCACGGCTATTGGATCACCGACTTCACCCGCGTCGATCCGCATTTCGGCACCAATGCCGACTTCAAGGCCTTGGTCGACGCGGCACACGCGCGTGGGATGAAGGTCTATATGGACATCATCGCCAACCACACCGCGGACGTGATCAAATATCGCGAGTGTGAAGCGGACAAGCCGTGCGCCTACCGCAGCCGGGCCGACTATCCCTATACCCGCAAGGGCGGCGTGAGCGGTCCGGCGATCAACCCAGGTTTCCTCGGGGATGGCGTCGCCACATCGGAGAATTTCGCCAAGCTGACCGATCCGAACTGGGCCTACACCCCTTATCTCCCCAAGGGTGAGGAGAAAGCCAAGGTGCCCGCCTGGCTCAACGACCCGATCTATTACCACAATCGCGGCGATTCGACCTTCTCGACCGAGGATTCGCAGCTCGGCGACTTCTCCGGCCTCGACGATCTGATGACCGAGAACCCGCGCGTGATCGCGGGCATGATCGACATTTTCGGCAAGTGGATCGACGATTTCGGGATCGACGGATACCGCATAGACACCGCGCAGCATGTCGACCCCGCGTTCTGGCAGGCGTTCGTTCCGGCGATGCTGGCGCACGCCAAGGCCAGGGGAATTCCGAACTTCCACATCTTCGGCGAGGTGTTCACCGGCGACCTCGACGTTGCGCGGCTTGCGGCGCACACGCGCGTCGACAAACTGCCGGCTGTGCTCGACTTCGCGTTCGAGCGCGCGGTGGCCGACACCGTCGCTCGCGGCGCGCCGACCAGCGAGTTGTTCCACATGTTCTTCGGCGACCCCGCTTATGCCGATGGCGAGGCGACGGCACGAACCTTGCCGACCTTTCTCGGCAATCATGACATGGGCCGCTTCTCGATGTTCGTGAAAGCCGGCTTCCCCCAGGCGAGCGACGACGAGGTGCTGAAGCGCGTCATTCTCGGCCATGCCATGCTGCTGACACTGCGCGGCGTCCCGACCATCTATTATGGCGACGAACAAGGCTTCGTCAGCAAGGGCAACGACCAGCTGGCGCGCGAGGACATGTTCGGCAGCAAGGTCGCGGTCTATAACGACACCAGGCTGCTCGGCACCACAAAGACCACCGCGACACCCAGCTTCGGCACCGGTAACCGGATCTTCAAGACGATCGCCGAGCTCGCGCGCATCCGTACCAGCCACCACGCACTGACTCGCGGGCGCCAGGTGCCACGCGCCTGGGGCGACAAGCCTGGTCTCTTCGCCGTGTCACGGTTCGATCCCGATACCGGCAAGGAAGTGCTGATCGCGTTCAACACCTCCACCGCACCGCTCACCGCCAACGTGCTGGTCGACGACAAATCCTCCGCTTTCACCGCTCTCCATGGTGCGTGCGAAGCCAAAGCCACCGCGCCGGGCAGCCTGAAGGTCAGCCTCGCTCCTCTCGACTTCATCATCTGCGAGGCCCAGTGAACGACGTCGCCCGCCTGCCCTCCGTCCAGACCGCGCACGAATGGTGGCGCGGGGCGGCGATCTATCAGATCTATCCGCGCAGCTTCGCCGACACGAATGGCGACGGCATCGGCGACTTGCCCGGCATCACCGCGCATCTCGACCATGTCGCCAGCCTGGGCGTCGACGCGATCTGGCTGTCGCCGTTCTTCACCTCGCCGATGCTCGATTTCGGCTATGACGTGTCGGATTATTGCGATGTCGATCCGATCTTCGGCACGCTAGCGGACTTCGACACGCTGGTTGCGCGCGCTCACGCGCTCGGCCTCAAGGTGCTGATCGACCAGGTCTATTCGCACAGCAGCGATCGTCACCCCTGGTTCCTGGAGAGCCGCGCCGATCGCACCAATTCCAAGGCCGATTGGTATGTCTGGGCCGATGCCAAACCGGACGGCTCGCCGCCCAACAATTGGCAGTCGGTGTTCGGCGGTCCGGCCTGGACGTGGAGCGCACCGCGCCGGCAATATTACATGCACAACTTCCTGCCCGAACAGCCGCAGCTGCATATGCACCTGCCGGCGGTGCAGGACGCAATGCTCGACGTGGCGAAATTCTGGCTCGAGCGCGGCGTCGACGGTTTCCGCATCGATGCGATCAACTTTTCGATGCACGACCCGGCGCTGACCGACAATCCGCCGGCCCCGCCCGGCCCACGCACGCGCTCGTTCGATTTCCAGCTACACGTTCACAATCAAAGCCAGCCGGAAATCCCGGCTTTCCTCGAGCGGCTTCGCGCCTTGCTCGACCGTTATGGCGCGACCTTCACGGTGGCAGAGGTCGGCGGCCCGAGCCCGGAGGCCGAGATGCATGCCTTCACCCAGGGCGATCATCGGCTCAATTCGGCCTATGGCTTCAATTTCCTCTACGCCGACAGGCTGACGCCCGCGCTCGTGCGCGACGCGCTCGCGCAATGGCCCGATACGCCCGGCACCGGCTGGCCGAGCTGGGCGTTCGAGAATCACGACGCGCCGCGCGCCATCTCGCGCTGGGCCGAGCCCGAGCATCGCGATGCCTTCGCGCGGATGAAGCTGATGCTGCTGATCTCGCTGCGCGGCAATATCTTCCTCTATAATGGCGAGGAACTCGGCCTGACCCAGGTCGATATTCCGTTCGAGGCACTGCGCGATCCCGAAGCAATCGCCAATTGGCCGCTGACCCTGTCACGCGACGGTGCGCGCACGCCGATGCCCTGGCGGGGCAACGCCAACGACCATGCAGGTTTCAGCTCAGGCGCGCCCTGGTTGCCGATCGGCGCAGACCATCTCGCGCTGGCGGTTGATCGCCAGGACCGGAATCCGGACTCCTTGCTCAACCTGACGCGACATCTGCTCGCGTTCCGCCACGCGAGCGACGCGCTGATACGTGGCGAGGCGCGGGTGATCGAAGCCAGCGGGACGATCCTGGCGATCGAGCGGTCGACGCCCGACGAAACCATGTTGTGCGTATTCAACATGTCGGCGGAACCGGCCGAATGGCGCCCTGCCAAACCCGATCGCTGGCACGCGGAGGAAATCGTCGGCCAAATGACCGACTGGCGGTTCGGCGGCTATGCGGCGGTGATCGCGCGCAGGATATAGACCTCGCCCAATCCAAGCGGGGGCCGTCGGCGGATTATGCAAACTTCTTCAGCTTGAAGATGGTGCGGGCGGTGGGAATCGAACCCACACTCCTTTCGGAACCGGATTTTGAGGTCGAACAAATAGGGTACGACGGTATTCGCCAGACTACGCTGCAGTTAGGATGTTCATTGTATATCAATGGCTTGCCTGGCTTTATTGTTGTCTCGGCTTAGCCCCACTACGCTCTGCTTTTCTGACTCCTGGCTCCTATGTGGCACCTGAGAATCAGTTCGGAGCGTCCGTTCGAGACGCCCAATGCCGACCCTCAAGCTCACGAAAAAACTCCTCGATCAGACAGCACCAAAAGCCAAGGCTTTTGAGCTCCGCGATGCCGCAGCACCCGGCTTCCTATGCAAGGTCACCCCGAACGGTCGAAAAGTCTTCATGCTCCAATACCGCACCACCGGCGGCGAACGACGCAAACCAGCAATCGGGCTGTTCGGCGAACTCACGGTCGATCAAGCGCGAACGATCGCCCAAAAGTGGCTGGCCGAGGTGCGCGATGGCAAGGACCCGTCACTTGAGAAGCACAAGAAACGCCTCAATCCCACCATCAAAGAAATGTGCGAGGAGTTCATCGCCCGCCACTCCATTCCCCATAACAAGCCAAATACGGTCAAGCGCAACCGCTGCCTGATCAAGAATCACATCATCCCCGCCCTGGGAAAATATAAGGTCGCTGAAGTTTCGCGGGTCGACATCGCGAACGCGCATAGCGATCGCGCCGCAACGCCGTGCTCCGCAAATCACATGCTTTCGCTGCTCAAGAAGATGTTCAATTGCGCTGAACTGTGGGGCTACCGCAGCGATGGCACCAATCCGTGCCGCCTCATTAAGAAATATCCTGACGGCAAGCGCACGCGCCTTATCAAGAATCCCGAGCTTGCCAGGCTCTACGGGTATCTCGACCGCGCCGACGCCGAGGCGCTCGAGCACCCAAGCTACACGCTCGCCATTCGCCTTCAGTTTGCGTTGGCTGCACGCATGTCGGAGATCATCAACCTGGAATGGGAATGGGTCGACTTCGACGAGCGAAGGATCATCTGGCCCGACAGCAAGAATGGCGAGATGTCCAAGCCGCTCAGCGCGGAGGCCTATGACCTTCTGTGGAACGCACCGCGATACGCCGGCTCACGCTATGTCGTGCCCGCGATCACCAAGCCCTCCCAGCCGATGAGCAAGCATGGCTATTGGGCTGCCTGGGCACGCATCCTCGCCGCCGCCAATATCGCCCATCTCGGCACGCACGGCATCCGCCATCGCGCAGCTACCGATATCGCGAACTCGGGTATTCCCCTGAAGGTCGGCATGACGCTGACCGCCCACAAGACGGTCACGATGTTCATGCGCTACGTTCATGTCGAGGACGATCAGGTCCGCGCCGCGGCCGAGATCGTCGCGGATCGACGTGCCACGATCGTCAAGGCAAACGGTGCCGGCCGGAGCCCGACACTTCCGAAGGCTTTCGACACGCTCCCCGCTGGCGGAAATGTGACCTGGCGCGATCCACTGCGACGCCAGCCCAGTCTTCCAAGGAGAGCCGCCAATGATCGCTGAACATGGAAATGGGGGCGGCATCGTGTTTGGCTTGACGGTCGAGCCGCTGCCGCTGATTGATCCCACAGCTGCTGCTGCGCTGGTCGGCCTGAAGCGGCATACCCTTGCTTGCTACCGAAACCTGGGTGACGGGCCACCTTATTATAAATTCGGGCGGACAATCCGATACGCGGCCGCCGACCTCCTGACCTGGGCAGGACGCCCTTCACCGTTTCTCGCGCCGAAACCGCAGAGCCAAGTATCGTCGCAGAATATCGTACTCATCGACACGAACGATGCCGCCCGATTCCTGACGGTAACGATCTTCTTTCTCAAATATCATCGAAGGCGGGGAAGCGGGCCGAGACACAGGCGCTATGCGAACCACATCTATTATGCGTTGGACGACCTGCACGACTGGGCCGAGACCCAGCGTGTCGAAGGTTCAACCAGAAGTTCTTGAGATGGTGCGGGCGGTCGGGCTCGAACCGACACTTCCATTACAGAAACTGGATTTTGAGTCCAGCGCGTCTACCAATTTCACCACGCCCGCGTGCCAACCCGGCGATCTTGCGACCGCTGATCAACGAAGTAGCGGCCTATAGGCGGGGCCAGAAGCAATTTCCAGATCGTAATTGCGGCAATTCAACCGCCGAGTCCTCCCCGAATGTCCGAGGTTGAATCGCGGCGCCGCAACCCGGCCCAATGCTGGAGGTCATCAAGGGCGTACATCACTCGTCTTCCGAACTTTCTGAAGACGGGTCCCCCACCCACGACCCGCATCTTCTCCAGCGTGCGCGGCGAGAGATTGAGGAATTGCGCGGCCTGATCGTTGGATAGGAACGGAGACAGCCGCTCAGTTTCGGTGTGCCGGCTGCCCATTGTCAGCGTCTCGTTGCGCGCATTTTGGCCTGAGGATGGGAACCGCCCCGATAACAGGCCGATCTCAGCGATCCTATCGCTCGAAATACCGTCGCGATCTCAACCAGGATATTTCGTTCCGGCCGGTGGCAAGCGCATTCGCGTCCTCGAACGGACACGGCCGATCTGTTGCGGCCGACTGCCGTTGCCGATCCGGTAGCCAGGGTTTCTAGACTGTCACCCACGAAAATGTCCTCCAAGCCGGCCGGCGGAGATGCCCGACGCGCGGAAAGAAGCGACAGATTCTCTTGAGATTCAACGCATTCTGGCCAAATCGTAGTGTAGCGAAAGAAGACGTGCGCACGGCGGCGCGGATTGTCTGATCTCGATTATCACCATCGCCGCGCCACTTCAGCGGCTCCGGCGCCGTCAAAGTCATCGTCGGTCGGACGCGATGGCGAAACGACAAAGCGAAGTTGCAGGCATCTCTGGCCCGCCCCGGCCGCGCCAATGATCGATCAGCCTCTCAATTTGGCAGACCACAGCCCTTGCGATGAACGGGTCTTCTTGACGTTGGGCAGCAGACGGCACCGGTTTTAGAGATGCTGCGAGTGCCAGGCGCCGGCCGGGCGACCGATAAGCAGCGGAGCATGCATCGGTCACGCTATTCTGGTGTCGCCACACGCGCGAAACCTCGCCTGGCTTAACCGACAGCGTACCTATGGTCCAAAATGAACCGAATCCGGCAGCGTAAGCCTTTGACAGATTTGGATAGATTATTATTACGGCGGCGTTGCTATCGTCGCCCGACCGCCACCGTGAGAAGGACGCGTTTGGGGACAAAAGGGATCGTGTCGCGGGCCGGGCGTAAGGGATCGCCTCCGCGTCCGAATGGTAGAATATGCTCACGCTGGCGATCGCTGAGGCGTTCGTCGACGATGTCCGTAGTGCGATAACTGGTGACGACCTCTTCGCCGCGTTGGCGCGATGCTGTGGAGAGATGAAAGTCCGATACTTTGCGCTGACGCATCATGTCGATTTCTCCACTGCGTCGGCCACCGGCCTTCGGTTGCATAATTATCCGGCTCGCTGGCAAAACTGGTTCGACGAGAATCGGCTCGGACGATCCGATCCGGTTCATCGGGCGAGCCAGATGTCGAACGTGGGCTTTCCCTGGTCGGCGGTACCTCAGATGATCAGGATGACGCCCGCCGACCAGAGCGTCCTTAGCCAAGCGCGTCTCGCGGGAATAGGCGATGGTTTTACCGTCCCGGCCCATGTGCCGGGAGAAATCAACGGCTCCTGCTCCTTTGCGGTCGGCGCCGGCGAGACCTTTCCACGCGAATTGTACAGCGTCGCCCAATTGCTCGGTGGCTTCTCGTTCGACGCCGCGCGACGCATAGCGGGGACGCGGGATATTTGGGCGCATCCGGGCCAGACACTGACCGACCGGCAGCTCGATTGCGTTCTGTGGGCGGCGCGGGGCAAGACCGATTATGAGATTTCTGTTATCCTCAACATCAGCCACGAGACGGTGATTCAGCACCTGAAGCACGCGCGCGAGCGCTATGGCGTGCGCAAAAGAGCCATGCTCGCCGTCCGTGCTCTGTATGACGGCCTGATCAGCTTCGCCGACATCCTTCGCTACTGACCCCACCCCCATTTCTGGGTATAGCGCGCGCCCCCGACATGGTGAAATTGGGCGCCTCCACAACGGAGGCCGTCCATGGCGCATTTGCTCAGTACCGATCTACAGACAGGCAGCGATGCCGCGCTTCGCGCAATGTTCGCCGCACGAAAAAGCGTGTTTATCGACCTCCTGCGATGGGAGCTGCCGGTGCTCGACGGACAGTTCGAGATCGACGTCTATGACAACGAAAACGCCCATTATCTCATCCTCGTCGACCGGGACGGTAAGCATCTCGCCTCGGCGCGGCTGCTGCCGACCCTTTGCCCGCACATTCTGGGCGACCTGTTTCCGCATCTGAGCGCGGATCCGGTGCCGAGCGGCGCGAACGTCCTCGAGATCACGCGCTTTTGTCTCGATCGCAGCCTGCGCGCCACCGACAGGCGGGTCGTGCGTAACCAGCTTATCACCGGCATCGTCGACTATGCGCTCGCCGAAGGCATCGAGCGCTATACCGGGGTCGCCGAGATGGGCTGGCTGCAACAGATCCTGAGCTTCGGCTGGGACTGCCGCCCGCTCGGAATGCCCCTCGCCGAGAAAGGCAGCATGCTCGGCGCGATCGAGATCCGCATCACGCCAGACACGCCTGCCAAGCTTTTCGCATCCGGAATCTGGTCTCCCGTCCTCACCCTCGGTCAGGAAAGGCGCGCCGTCGGCGCGAACGGCTGAGCCATGCTGGACGCTCTCAACCCCCTCCCCGCCCGCGCCGCCCAGGCGATCGACGCACTGCAGGCGCACGGCTGGTGCCTTCTCAGCGACCTCATCGCGACCGATGAGGTGGCAGCGGTCAATGCAGACCTCGATCCCGTGTTCGCTGCCACCCCTTTCTGCACCGGCGACTTCTATGGTCACCGCACCAAGCGCTTCGGCAGCCTGCTCAAGCGTTCGGATCATGTCGCCCGCTTCGTTCAGCATCCGTTGATCCTGGCACTCGTCGAGACGTGCCTCAATCCGTGGTGCGACACGATCCAACTCAACCTCGCCCAGGCGATCGAGATCCACCCGGGGGCACCGCTCCAATATCCGCATCGCGACCACGATATGTGGCAGGGCGTCAAAGGCGAAGTGGAATATCTCGTCAATGTGATGTGGCCACTGACGCCCTTTACCAGGGCGAACGGCGGAACGCTCCTCTATCCCGGTTCGCATGGCGTGCGGGCGCTTGAGGAAAGCTGGGCCGAAGAGCCGCTAGTCGCGGCCTGCCACCCGGGCGCCGCGATCGTGTTCCTGGGGTCGACCCTGCACGGCGCCGGCAGCAACCAGACCGACACGATCCGGCGAGGCATGGTCGTCAGTTATTGCCTGGGCTGGCTGAAGCCGTACGAGAATCAATGGCTCGCTTATCCGCCGCCCGTCGCGCGGAGATTCACGCCCGAGCTCGCCGCCCTGGTCGGCTATCGTCAGCACCGCCCAAATCTCGGCAATTACGAGGGCGTCTGTCCGTCGGTCCTCCTCGGGGACGAAATACCCGAGCATCTCGGCGCGATCGACGCGCTGCGGCCCGATCAGCGAGAGGCTGTGGCGGAGCACCGGGCGCAGCAGACCGGCACGTCATGAGCCCGATCCAGGCGATGGAGCGCAGCTATGCTGCGCTCCGCGAAATGCTGCGCACAGGCCAGCTTCCGCCTGGCTCGCGCCTCGAGGCGGCGCGGCTCGCCGAAGAATTCGGGGTCAGCATGACTCCGGTGCGCGACGTGCTCCACCGGCTGGTCGGCGAACGCCTGGTGGAGGCAAGTAGCGGCGAAGGCTTCCACGTACCCCGGCTGAGCGAAAGCGAGCTGCGCGATCTCTACGAATGGAATGCCGCTTTGTTGTCGATGGCCGTTCGCACCACGCCGGCCGCCCTACTCGAAACAGGCGGACCACTCGTCGCCGAATCGCTGGCCGACCGCACCCGCGAGCTTTTCGATCGCTTCGCGGCGAGCGTCGACAATGCCGAATTGCGCGGCGCGATCCTCGCGATCGGCGACCGAATCCATCCATATCGGATGATCGAGCCGCACATCCTCGACGCGGACGACGATGAACTGGCCGGAATCGCCCGCCCGGATCGCGGCCAGATGCAGGCAATCAGGCGCTATCATGTCCGGCGCATGCGCGCCGTCGCCGACCTCATCCGCCACCGCGACCGGCAGTGACCAAGCCGTTCGATTATAATCGAATTATAAAATTCTTATAATCCCGCCGCGCGCCGATCCTTTGTTCCGCCGCATCCCGCGGCGCACAGGAGATGGACCAATGAACCGCGAACATGATGACAGCGTCGCGCTGATCGACCTCGGCGTGGCAAGCGTCGAGACGCAAGGCGGCGGCGTGAAGCTGCCCGACTTCATCGACCTGCAGGGTCAGGCCGGCCTCAGCGACGACTGATCCGGAATGCCGGCGCGGCGGCCTGCCGCGCCGGCGTTTCACGAGCCCCGGCATGTACTGGCGCATCCTACCCCATCTCACTGCCTGTCTGGCGGCCGACCATGTCGTGCTGCTCGATATCCGGCAGGACCGCTACTTCCTCGTGCCGCCCGCGCTTGCATCGCGGGTTGCCGACTGGCTCCGCTCGACCTCGCCCCCGGCGCCCCCTAATGCCTTCGTCGCTCTGATGCGCGACAGCGGCACCCTGCGGGAAGGCGAGACATTTTCGGCTCCGCCCTGCCCCGAACCAGTCACGATCCCGGTAACGCTCGAGAGCTCGTCATCCCCGGCCGCCATAAGCCCGATCGATCGCTTTGGGATCGCAAAGGCAGTGATCGCCTCTCGCCTCGCGCTTCGCCATTTGCCGCTCGCCACCGTGCTGCGCCGGTATCATCGACGCCCCGTCGCGCCGCGGCGGACAGGTTTCGACGCGCCGGCGCTCGCGCACCGTTTTGCCAGCGCGCGGCACTTTTCGCCGCTTGCCCGCCAGTGTCTGCGCGACTCCCTCGCGCTCGGCAGCTGGCTGAAGGACCAGGGCGCGGCGCCGACCCTGGTGTTCGGCGTCGCCGCGCCGGCCTTCTCCGCACATTGCTGGGTCCAGGATGGCGCGGCCATTCTCAACGACAGTTTCGACCGCGTGTCGCGCTTCACGCCGATCCTCGCGCTGTGATCCGCCACCCCTATATCGCGTTTCTCCGCAGGCCGCGCCGTGCGGCTTCCCCGGCCGTCGGAAAGGCGATGGCGGCGCTGACCGCCTCCCCTCGCTTTTCGATCCTTCACGACAGTCCGACCATTACCGTGTTCGCCGCGCCCGATAGCCCGCACCTGGCGCTTCGCGATGGGCACGGCATCATCCTCGGCCATCTGTTCGAACGCGCGACCGGCCAGGCGATCGAAGGATCCGTCAATGACGCGCTCGACGCGCCCGCCGCCGAATTCGTCCGCACCTATTGGGGCGGCTATCTGGCGTTGCGCAGCCGCCACGACACGGCCGAGATCCTACGCGATCCGTCCGGTGCCGTGCCTTGCTACCATGTCGAGATCGACGACTGGCATATCGCCTCGTCGAGCCCCGAACTGCTGGTCGACCTCGGCCTCGTCGCGATCGAGATCGACTGGACGATCATCGCCCAGGCATTGGTCTATCGCGACCTGCGCCCTGCCCGCACCGCGCTTCGCGGCATCGCCGAAGTCCAGCCGGGTCTCTCGACGCGTGTCTACCCGCCGGGCCTCCACACCAAATGCGTCTGGTCGCCCTGGACGTTCACTGCCCAGGCCGAAGAGATACACGATAGCGCTGAAGCCATCGCGACGGTCTCAACGGCGGTGCGCACGTGCGTCCAGGCCTGGGGCGGCAGGTTCAACAATCCCCTGGCCGAGATATCGGGAGGACTCGACTCGTCGATCGTCGCCGCGGAACTGGCACAGCTCGGCCGGCCACTCTCAGCTATCACCTTCAAGGCGGTCGCCGGCGACCCCGACGAGACGCCTTATGCCGCGGCGGTTGCCGACCATATCGGCGCCGTGCTCACGACCCTGCTACCCGAGGCCGGCACTGTCGACCTTAGGGGGTCGGCGGCGGCCGGGCTTGCCCGGCCCAATGCCCGCTCGTTCGCACAGGCGCTTGACGGGCAAGAGCAGGCGGTTGCGCAAGCGCTCGGCGCGGACGCCTTCTTCAGCGGTGGCGGCGGCGACAATGTCTTCTGCTACCTTCGCTCGGTCGCGCCGGTGATCGACCGCTTGCGGCGGCAAGGGCTCGGCGCCTGGCTCCTTCATACCGCGAACGACATGGCGATGCTCACGGAGACAAGCCCATGGGAAGTCTGGTACCGCACGATCCGACGGCTGTTGCGCCGGACCGCGCCGCCCGACTGGGTCGCCGATACCAGCCTGCTCACCGCCGACGCGACGCACGCCTTGCCGCTCCCGGCCGGCCATCCCTGGATGCCGGTCCCGGCGGACGTCCTTCCGGGCAAGCGCGCGCACGTGCTCGCTCTGATCCGCGTGCAGAACCATCTCGACGCGCATGCCAGGCAGGCCTTCGCCCCGATCGTGTTTCCGCTGCTGTCTCAGCCGGTGATGGAGGCGTGCCTGCGCGTTCCGAGCTGGCTATGGTGCGCCGGCGGCCGCAACCGCGCGGTCGCACGCGCGGCGTTCGCGGCCGCGCTGCCCGATCCGGTGGTCGCTCGACAGAGCAAGGGCGCGTTCGACAATCTCTGCACGCAGATCCTTGGCCAACAGCGCGACACGATGCGCGAGATGCTGACCAGCGGCGTCCTCGCCCGCGAAAGTCTGCTCGATGTCGAAGCCGTGCGCGCGTTGCTGGCCGTGCCTGTGCCCGATGGCCTCAGCGTCATCCGCCTGCTGATGCTCGCCGATGTCGAGGCCTGGGCACGGTGCTGGCTCGACCGGGCACGGTCGGCGCCACCGCCTTCGCCCTGAGCAGCCGCCATCGCTCCATCTCCGGCCGATCCGCCGGGTCGGTGGATTCCTTGCTGCGCAGCCAGAAATCGAACCAGGCGACGTAGCGATTGTAGATCGCCAGCCGGTGCGCCGGGTGCGACTTCACATGATGCTCGACGGGAAAGACGTACATCTCGACCGGGGCACCATGGAGCTGCAGCGCGGAATAGGTCTCGAGCGCCAGCCGGTATTCGCCGTCGGGCACCTGGATCAGCAGCGGCGTGCGCATCCGCGCCGCGTTGCGCGCCAGCGAATAGGGCCGCCAGAACGCGTCGTCGCCATGACCGGGCGGCGGATATCCCCAGGCGAGGACGGCGTCGCGATAGCCAAGCCCGGCAAGCGCCATGGCCGACGCGGGGTCATCGCAACAGGTCGCGATCGCCGCCGCCTTGAACCGGGTCGAATGGAGCAGCGCGAATTGCGCGGTGATCGCACCATCGCTGAGCCCGGTAATGCCGATCGCTGCCGGGTCGACCGCCCCGGTGGCGATCGCGGCGTCGATGCCGGCGTCGACCAGGCCGAGGATCGACCGGCGCTCCGTCCAATTGGCGATATTGATGCGCTGGGCGGCAGCGAGGCTGGGCGCGCGTTCCGCCGCCGGCAACATGGCCGGGCGCTGGAAGCTGAGCACCGCGAACCCGCGTGCCGCGAGCAGGTGGATCGGAACATCGTCACCGGTCCCGCCGCGCAGGAACCCCCGGCTGATATATTGGACCACGACCAAAGGGACGCGTTGCCCCGGTTGCCGGTCCGGGGGCAGCACCAGATCGCCATAGGTGGTCGAGCCGCCGCGCGTGAAGGTCAGCCGGCGGACCTCGCCGAACCGGCGCGCCGCGAAGTCGGGATTGGGGTCGAACAGGGTCGTGACGGCGGCGCTAGCAGGATCGAGCGCGACGATCGTGCGCGGATGCGTCGCCGTCTCATGGGCGCAGATCAGCACCCGCCGCGCGAGCGCGCAGCCGAACAGCGCGTCGGCGGTATCGAACACGCGCTCGGGGCCGCGAGCCGTCGTCAGGTCCCAGCGATACAGGCCGGTGCGCCCGCCATTGGCGGCGCGGCCGGCGGTCATGAACAACAGCACGCCAGGCTCGCTCCACCACAAGCCACCGACCTCCTCCCCGCACGCGGCGCCACAGGCGCGCTCGCGCCCGCCGACGGAGACATGGAGACGCTCCGGACTGAACGGCGCCCTGGCATCCGCCGGCGCGGTCCAGGCAACGGCGCCGCCCGGCGAGCGTGCGAACAGCACGGCCCCGGCGGGCTTGCCGGCCGTCGCCGGCCACGTGCCGGGACGGGGCGGCGACTGCCCGTCGACATCCACCAGGAACGTCTCGACCGGGATCGGCAGCGGCGGCCGGGGACGGTCGTCGCTTACCGGCCAGAAGCGGTGATCGAACAGGAAGCCGGACCGGCCCTCCGCATCGATCCTTGCGTTGCCGGCGAGGAGGCCGGGCCGGGTCTTGACCAGCAGGCCGTTTCCGTCGGCCGACCAGCGAAACCCGGTCACATCGGTCGCGAACCGGGTCAGCGGCCGCGCCGGTTCGCCGTCGAGCCCCACCACCCAGAGCTGCGTCCGGCCGCCGTCGCGGCGGAGATAGGCGATCTGCCGGCCGTCGGGCGACCAGAGCGGCGTGCCGGGATCGGGCGAGCCGTTGACGATCTCGGGCGCGTCGCGGACATCGTGCGTCATCGCGATGAACTCGCCGCCGATATCGAGCAGCCGCGGTGCCTTGCTGCCGTCGAGCGTGACGAGCGCGACGCCGATGCAATAATTATCGCTGTCGGGATCGGCGCGGCGTACCGCCATCACCGCCAGGCGTCCGTCGGGCGAGAGGCTGAACGGCGCCTCGCCCTCGAGACTGCTGTCGGCGCGCCCGAAATCGAGCAGCTCGACCAGCGAAGCGGCGGTGACCGCCGCCCCTGGCGTGACCGCCCGCTTCGGTAGCAGGCGCGCGGCGCAGTCCGCCGGGGCAGCTCCGGCGGGAACCGCAGCGAGCAAAAGGGTGCCGGCCAGCACCGGTCCTATCGCTCCCCTCACCACGACTTGGTCACCTGGAGCGAGAGCACCCGGCCGAGCGGGCTGGCATTTTCGGGGTCGTAACCGGCGGTATAGATGCCGAGCGAATAAGCGGCATAAGGCGGATCGCTATCGAACAGGTTGCTGGCGTTGAGCGCCAGCTTGACGCCCTTGAGCGCCCCTGCCGCGCCCTTGAAACGGTAGCTCAGCTGCAGGTCGAACGTGGTCCAGGACGCGACATGCTGCGGCGTCGCATTGGTCTTGTTGGTATAGCCGTCGACATAATTGACGAACAGCGCCCCGCCGATCGTGTCCGATTGCCAGGAGAGATGGCCGCGCGCCTTGAAATCGACCGGGTTGCCGAGGATGCCGACGACATCGCTGACCGGCGCGCTGGGCGTGAGCGCCTGGCGGATATGGAAAATATAGGTCCCGGCCGCGCCGATATCGGCGCGCCCGCGGCCCAGCGCGAAGCCATAGCCGAGATCCATATCGAGGCCGGTCTGCTTGACCACCGAGAGATTCTGCAGCCGCGCATCGACCACCGCCGCGAACGGCGCCGTCACCGGAATGTTGAGAAAGTTGGTGAAGATCGGTGAGGCATAGAGCTCGGCGACCCGCGCCGCGCTGGGATTGGCCTCGGTGATGCCGGCATAGATGTCGCAGTTGACGAGGAAGTTGAACAATTGCGCCGAAGGCGAGGCGATGCGGTCGCGATAGTCGATATTGAACCAGGTCAGGCTGGCATGCGCGCCGGGCAGGAACAGCGGCTTGAAGTCACCGCCGAGCGTCCAGGTGGTGGCGCGCTCGGGCCGCAAATTGGGGTCGTTGCCGCGCAGGACGATGATGTTGGATTGGCCCGAGGGAGACCGTGGGTCGGGAATGGTATAGGAGAAGATCAGCTGCAGCGCGGGATCCTGGCGAAGGTCCTGATAGCTCGGCGCGCGGAACGAGCGGCCATAGCTGCCGCGCAAGGTGAGGCCGGCGACCGGCTCCCAGGCCAAGCCGAACTTGGGGTTCGTGGTCGACCCGAAATCGCTATAATGTTCGACGCGGACCGCCGCGGACAGGTCCAGCCGGTGCAGCCCCGGCAAGGTCGCCGCGCCGCCGAACACGGGAACCAGCAACTCGGCATAGCCCGCGGACACGCGGCGCGGCCCGCGCAAGGGCGTGGGCGCGGACGGCACCGGGGTCAGCGTCGCGGTATCGACCGTGCCGCCAAGGTCGCGATAGCGTTCCTCGCGATACTCGCCGCCGATCGCGAGGCGCACCGCGCCGGCGGGCAGCGCGAATAGCGGACCATCGGCGCGCAGGGTGGCCGACCACATCTTGTTGACGTAGGCATCGTCCGAGAAGCCGCGGATCCGGGCGATCGTCGCGGGATTGGTCGAGGGGCCGTCGCCGAAGAGATTGTACGCCGTTGCCGGGTTGGGATCGGCGAGCGCCACGGCCAGCCGCGCGCTGTTGACGCGATTGGCGAGCGTCGCGCGCTCATAATCGCGGCCATAGGTGCCGCGAAGCTCGACCGTCCATGGCTCGAAGCGCGCCTCGATTCCGGCCGTGCCGCCGAACGCGCTCGAGATGCCGCGCTGGGTCTCGTTGCCGAGATCGCGCCGGAAGGCATATTGCACCCCGACCGGCTGGTGCGTGCCGACCGGATCGACATAGAAGGGATTGGTGACCGGCACGGTGCGCCGCGTGTCGAAATTGGGCCGCAGCGCCTGGTCGAACGTCCGGATCGTCATCAGGCCGTTGGCGAAGACGCGCAGCCCGGGTGCGAGATCCTGGCTGACCGCCGCGAACACCGAATGGCGGCGCTGCTGGGGCAGGATGTCGGCCCCGGCCCAGCTGTCGCCGAGATTGACCGTGCCCGGCGTCAGCTGCGCCGCGCTCAGGCCGACGCCATTCTGCCCCTTGGGGATCGCGAAGCTCGTACCCCCGGCATAAATGGTGCCGGGATTGGCATAGGCGGCGCGATGATCGACGCCGCCGAACGGCCGCAGGTCATCGGTCGCGAACGCGCGGTCGGCGGCGCGCAGGCGATCGCGATCGTAGAATTCATAAGCGATGACCGCGCGGCCGCCCGCCCAGCGATGGCCGGCAATCGCGCTCGCCTGATACTCCTGGGAATCGCCATCGGCCGTACCGATCCGTCCCGTCAGCTCGAGACCGGTAAAGTCGAGACGCGGTACGATGTTGACCACGCCGGCGACCGCATCCGATCCGTAGATGGCCGACGCGCCGTCCGCCACGATCTCGATCCGCTCGATCGCCGAGGCCGGGATCATCGAGAGGTCGGCGAAGGCGCCCGCGAAGCCGGCGAGCGGCGGCCGCTCGCCATTGAGCAGGACCAGCGTCGAGGACGGCCCCAGCCCGCGCAGGTTGATGCTCGAGCCGCGATTGGTGTTGAGCCCGGTCGTCTGGCCGAGCGTGCCGCCGGCCGCCGTCGCCTCGTTCATCCCGCCGCCGAAATTCTGCGGGATCGATTGCGCGATCTGCTGGGTCGTGGCGAACCCGCTCTGCTCGATCGCGCGGCGATCGATCGTGATGAGTTCCGACCCGACCGGCCCCCTCCCCCGGATCCGCGTGCCGGTGACGAGGACGTCGGGCAAGTCGCTCGCCTCGGCGCCCGCGGCACGTTGGACCACCAGCACCGCCCCGACCCGGACCGCGACGAGACCCGTCCCGCGCAGCAATTCCGCCAGGCCGGCCTCGACGCTGTAATGCCCCTTCAGCGCCGGCGCCTGCCGCCCCGCGACGAGATCGGCGTCGACGACCAGTTGCTGCCCCGACTGGCTGGCGAGCGCGCGGAGCGCCATGCCGAGATCCTCCGGCAGCAGATCGTAATCGCGCGCCATATCGGCCTGCGCGCGGGCCGGCGCCGCCGCTACCGCCATGCAGGACACCGAACCCGCGAGCGCGGCCATAATCAAAGAACGCATCGTCTTTCCTCCCCATCAGATCGCCGCTCGAAGGGCGGCTGACAGGGCAAGACGACGCAGGCGCGAAAACCCGCCCGAATTTATTTTAACCCACTGAAATGTCCTCAGCGGCTGAGGACGAGGTCCCCATTGGCGGCGCTGGAGAGGCGCAGCCGGAGCGACGCAGCAAGCGCCTTGGCCGACGCCTCGACCGGCACCGCGCGGAACATGCCGGTCACGCGCAGCGATCCCAAAGCGGGGTCGGCCAGCCGCAGCTTGCGCGCCGAATAGCGATCGACATCGGCGACGACATCGGCCAGCGGCGCGCCATTGTAACTGAGCATGCCCTCGACCCAGCGCTCCGCCCCGGCGGCCGACGCCGAGACCGCAGGCACCCCGCCATCGCGCCGTTCAACGAACATCTGCCCAGGGGCGAGCCGCGCCACTGGCCCGCGCCCGCGCACCTCGACCGCACCGCGCAACAACGCCACCCGCACCCCTTGCCGGCCAAGCGCGACATCGAACACGGTCCCGCGGTCGAGGATGGCGCGGTCGCCGGCCTCGACCAGGAACGGGCGCGCCGCGTCCCGGGCGACGTCGAAGCGCGCCCTGCCCCGGCTGAGCCGGACAAGACGCCTGGCGCCGTCGAAGACCGGCACCACCGCGCTATCGGTATCGAGCGTGACCATTGTGCCGTCGGACAGCCGGATGCGATCGATCCGACCGACCGCCGAAGCAATCGTCGCGCCGGCGGCAGCCGAGGGGCCCGGCCGATGGGCGAGGAGCAGCGCCGCGACCCCGATGCCGACCAGCAGGAACACCGCGAACGCCAGTGCGCCCGCGCTCCGGACGAAGCGCCGCGGGCGCGCCTGGCGCGCAAAATGCTCGCGCGCGAGCGCGCCCGCGCCGAGCTGCCGGGCTCCGGACGAGATCGCCTGCATCTCGGCATAGATTTCGCGATGAAGCGGCGACGCGGCGCGCCAGCGCTCGAACGCGAGCCGCGAGCGATCGGCCTCGGGACCACGCATCCGCGCGATCCACGCCGCCGCATCCCGGCGCACCTCCTCCGGCGATACCGCCGCGCCGTGACCCACCATCAAGGCAGGCCCGTCAGGCGATGGATCTGGTCGAAGGCGCGGCCCATCTGCTTTTCGACGCCAGACACGGACATGCCCATGCGTGCAGCGATATCGGCGTAATTCAGGCCTTCAAGGTGGTGTGCCAGAAAGATTTCCCGAGTCTTAGGCTTAAGTCGCCTGATAGCAGCCTCGAGCCGGGCGAGGCTATCGCGCGCTTCGAGCCGCCGCTCCTCGTCGATCGCGGCGAGTGGCACATCCTCGCTGCTGACATGCGCCTCGTCATGGTGACGCCGCGCCGCCCTGGAGCGGTCGAGCAGCAGGTTGCGGGCGATGCGGCGCAGATAGGCGGCCGGTCGCAACAGCCGGCCCGGAGCCTCGAGCTCCGCCCGGCTCAACCGCAGGAAGGTCTCCTGGGCAAGATCCTGCGCATCCTCGCGCGACGCGCGATAGCGCGTGAAGAAGCGCACCAGCGCATGCTTCTCGTCGCGGTAAAGCAGTTCGAGCTCGACAGCCTCAACGGCACGCGGCGCGTCCCCCGTGGCGGGCCCCTCGAGGCGCGAGGATCGCGGCGCCGTCACGCGACACCCGCGCGCGACACGACACCGAACCGACGCGCGAGATTCGCAATCAGAAGGCACACCACCATCGCCCGACTCCAGCGTGCGAGGCCGCCCGGCAAAAGCCGGGCAGTGAGAACAAACTAGGGATTAGTTTGCGCTGCCGCCTTTAGCCGGTGACGGCCTGGACATAGCGGCAGCAACCCGGCCGCAACCGGCCTGGCGGGGGGATCCCTATGCGAAGTTCTCACGCCTCGGCGCCGCTCTCTTTGCGGCGCGGATCGATCGTAGTGCTTCAAGGGCAGCAAGTGCAAGTCTTTAGCAACGCTTTGGAAACGCGCCAATTCGAACCAGTTCTGCGATCGCCCATCACTTTCCAGCTTGCTCGGACAGCCGCCGCTACAAGGCGCCGGCCAGCGCCGTCGAGCACGCTCGCCAAGGCACTCTTCGCAATTTTCCTTGTTCGCTGGATTGGTGCCGAACCGCTTGTCTTGAGCGGTTTGCGACAGCAACCCGCGAGCGGATTGGCCACGATGGCGGACGTGTCATGACGCCTTGGGGGCAGAAAGTGGGCCGATACCCGACTGGCAACTTCCAGTCGGCGAATTCACTAAAGCTGACGTCGACCCAAAGACGAGCCAGATAGCCTAATCTTGGCCGAGCGCCGGCTGACGGTCTCGATACGAAAACGCACCGGAGCGTAGTGGTCACCACGACGCGCCGGTGCTCTTTCAGTCAAATAATGGTCAATAGTCCCAGAAGGCTGCCACCCACCGGAAACGTTCGCCGTTGAGCGCGACGTGGCCGACCGAAGGGAACGGCATGTGGGTGGCGACAAGCCATTCGCCGCTTGCTGCCGCTTCCTGCAACAAGCGCGTGCGAACCCGAACTGATTCTGCCGGGTCGTGCTCGAAGCCATTGTGCCATTCCGGATGATCGAAGGCGACCGGGAATACGAGATCACCCGCGAAGGTCAGCCGATCCGTGCCGGAAGTCACCCTAACGACGCTATGGCCGGGCGTATGGCCCCCGGTGCGACGTGCGACGACGCCCGGAGCGATTTCCTGCTCATCGTCGAACGTCCTCAGCTTGTTGTGATATTGTTCGAGGAACTGCTTGGCGGTCGAGCGCAGCACATCGGGGACTGGGTCCGGCATGTCGGTCTGCGAGAAATCCGGCGCTGCCCAGAAGTCGACTTCGGCGGCGGCGACGTGGATCTGCAAATCAGGACGTAGCCGGCTCTTCACGTCGTCGCTGAGCAACCCGCCGACATGGTCCATGTGCATGTGGGTAAGGACGACGTCGGTCACCGACCCCAGATCGATACCGGCCGCTTCGATCCGCCGCAGCGACTGACCGGCCCGCGGAAAGCCATCAAATTGCCCGCCCAGCCCCGCATCGACGAGGATGGTCCGATCGCCGCTGCGCACCACCAGCACGTTCAGCGCCCAGTCGAATGCGTCCGGGCCTAGGAACATGTCTTTGAACCACGCCTCGCGCTCGGCTGGGTCGACGTTGGTCGACATGGTTTCAGTGGGCAATGGCAACACGCCGTCGCTGATCACCAATACCTCGATATCGCCGATATTCAGCGCATAGCGCGACGGCACCAGTTCGTTTGCTCCCGGTCCGCCGGGGCTCGCAATATTGTCCTGCTTCATGGTCGTGATCTCCTGACCGCGGTCTCAGGCGCGCCCTGAGCGCGGCATGGATGGGGCTAGGCGGGGCCGGGTTCGCGGTCGATCGGGTCGAGGCAGTGGCCGGACCATACCGAGGTATAGGTCCGCGACCCGGAACGCGAGGTAACGGGCCGGGTCTGACTAGGTTGCGGAGCGGAAACCGATCCGTGCATGCGTCCCGTCACAAAACGGCTTGTTGGCGCTGGCCCCACACCGGCAGAGCCGGGTGCTCCGCACGCAGGATACCTGCCGGCCGGTACCGCTGATGATTTCCAGATTGCCCTCGACCTGAAGCGGCCCGTCGGTCTGCGGCATTACCGACAAAGGTCCGTCGCGCACCGCGAGCGCCGGCGTATCGTCGCTGGCGGGCTCGCCGGTCGCGGTGAAGCCGATCCGAAGGTGCGAGCCGTCGCAGAACGGCTTGTTGGCGGACGCGCCGCAACGGCACAATGTCGCCCGAAAGCCGGCTGGCTCGCCGTCGATCGAGAGGGTCGCACGAACCGCATAGGGCCCGTTCTCGCGCAGCGACAACAGGTTTACCGGGGGCGCCGGCTCATCATGGCCGTCCCTGCGTCGGTAGCTCAACGCTCCCGACGGGCATTGCCGGATCGTGCCGCACGACAATTCGGTTTCGGTGGCGTCCGGCCGGATCCACGAGCCTTTCATATTGGCGATGAAGGTCGCGGGCGCTTGGGTGACGCAGAAGCGGGCGTGGATGCAGCGCTTTTCGTCAAACCGGATCGTTACATCGTGTCCCTCGACGGTCTCGAAGCCGTGATCAGTCTCGGCTGAAGGCGAAGCCGGCGGAGGCGCCGGGGCCGGCGCCGGTGGTGCAACGGCCGGCGCCCGCGGCGCAGGTGCGTTGCGCAACCGCCCGCTCAGATCGCGCAGCACCTTGGCGGCCCGCTGGCAGCGCGGATCGGCTTGGTCGGTCGCATCCGCGGCCGCGCTCAGTTCTTCCATCCGTTCGAGATAATAGCGGCGCGCGCTCGCCCCTGGTGGCAGCGAGGCGGTATCGCGCAACGCGGTGAACGAGACTCCCGCATGGCAGTCCGGATTGGACGGCCCGGCCGGCAGACGCGCGGCGCGCTCCGCGAGCGGCGTAAGCGCCTGCATCAAGCCCACCGCCGTGCCGACATAGAGCAACTTGTCGTCGTCGCTCGACGGCAGCGCGTAGACTTCGGCGAGCAGACGCAGCATCAGCGCATACGCCGCATTTGCCAGGTCGATCGTTGCCATGGCATCGGTATCTTCGATCCAGACGCGCCCCTCGGGCTGTGGCGGGCGCCGCAGAACGGGATTTACGGCGGCGGGATGCGCCGGCGAGAAGTCGGGATTTTTGACTTTGAGTGCCTTGAATTCCTCGCGGATCGCGCTGAACCGCTGGAAGTGCGAATTATCGCGGTCGGCCGGGGCGCCTTCGCCCTCGATGATTATGGTCTCGATCGCCGCCAGGGCGCTTTCGAGATGCATGACCGGCCGGGCGCCAACCAGACGAATCTCGCCCTGGCTGAGTTGCAGCGCGGGATCGCCGGAAAATACCGCCTCTTCGCCGATTTCCTCGACGAACTGGCGCAGATTGCCGCTGATCTCCTCATAGAATTCACCGACGGTACGATAATCGTAGCCGGTCGGGGTAAGTCGCAGCCCGCGGATTGCCCGCGTCAGGTTGGCGGGGCTTTCGAAACCCGCGCCATCGGGCTCATCCGATCCCTCCGGTCGTTCCAGATAGATGAAATGCTGGATCACCGCCTCATTGAACGGCGCCAGCCGGACAACTAGCCCAGCGGGCAGATAGCCGGGATCGAGCGGGAGGTTCGCGCGGCCAAGATGTGGCGCCCCACCTAGCGCAGCGGTGATATTCCACACCGCCACCAGGTGACTCATTTCGTCGATCGCCACGCCGAGGATGTCGCGGCGCCATCGCGCCACCGCCTCGGCCTCTTCCGCCGTCAACCCCTCGCCTTCGCCGTCACGCAGGCTGAATGCGGCGTAGAGATAGGTGCACATCAGACAATGTTCGACTTCAGCCGCTTCGTAGAGGGCGTGCATGATCTTTTCCCGGCTGACCGCCGGTACGAGGGTATCCTGGGGCATTTCATTTCCTCGTTTGAGGGCCGGATGCGCTGCGGCCCGGCGACCCTATTTCGCGCCGGCGGCTTCCTCGATCATCGCGACGACCTCGGCGGGATGCGAAACCATCAGCGCGTGCGACGCGCCGGCAACGGCGACGGTGTCGCGTGCGTGAGCGCGCTCGGCGATGAACTTCATTACCGCAGCGGGGATGTTGCGATCGGCAGTGCCGTAAATCACGTATGAGGGCAGCGTTTTCCAGCTGGCAATCCGCGACGGTTCGCCCAGTGCGGAGAGCGTTATTGGGCGTTGGCTAGCCGCCATCAACGCTGCCTTCGCGGCGGGAACGTCGGCGGCGAATTGCGTTTGGAACTTATCGGTCTGGATATAAAGATCCTCGTCGCCGCCGGGCAAAGCGATGCTGGTCAGGCTGGTGCCGAGCGTGCTCCCAGGGAATTTTGCCGAGAGCGAAAGGCTGGATTCACCAACATCCGGCGCAAAGGCCGCGACATAGACCAATGCAGCGACATTGGCATTGCCGGTCGCCGCCTCGGTGATCACCGGGCCGCCATAGGAATGGCCAACCAGCACGACCGGCCCCGGGATCGATTTGACGATCCGGGAAACTGCGGCGGCATCGCTGGCAACACCGCGCAGCGGGTTGGCGGCAGCGACGACGCGGTAGCCGTCCTTATTAAGCTGGGCGACGACCGGGTCCCAGCTCGACGATTCCGCGAACGCGCCGTGCACCAGCACGATCGTAGGCTTTTCCGGCCCCCATCTGTCTCCGGCGGTGGCGATGCCGGGATGGGCGAGAGCGACGGCGAACAGAAGAGTGCCGAAAAGAGAAATGCGCATGTGCGCCTCCGAATGATGGTTGGGATGGTGGGATGATCGGTTCGGTGTGGCTCAGATCGCTCGGATACTGGCCCAGGCTGGCTGAAGGCTGTCGCGCAGCCAGTCGTCGAACCCGTGCGAGGCGATCCACGCGCCGGGACCGGGAAGAAGCGAGCGTTCGCCCAGTTCCGCGTCAAAATATCGCGCGTGAACATCGGCAATGATGCGGCGACCGTCCTCAAAGGCAGTGGCGATCTCCGCGGCGACTTCGTTGAGGCGCAATCGCTCGGCGCCGGCGATCTCCAGCACGGCATTTGCCGCTGCCGATGCCAAGGCGGCGGTCAGCGCGTCGGCGACGTCTTGGGCCGCAACCGGCTGAACTAGCGCTGGAGATATCGTGATCTCGCGAGCCGTTCCCTCCTGCACGACATCACGGATGAATTCGAAGAACTGCGTTGAGCGCAGGATGGTGAAAGGAAGGCCGGAGGCCCTGATGAGTTGCTCCTGCAACCGCTTCGCGCGAAAATAGCCGCTCGCCAGTCGGTCGACACCGACAACCGATAACGCGACATGGTGCCGCACGCCCGCGGCCCGCCCCGCAGCCAGAAGGTTGCCGCCCGACGTCTCGAAAAACCGCAAGGCGTTGGCCTCCTCGAGCGACGGGGAATTGGAGACGTCGACCACGGCCCCCGCTCCTTCCAACGCCTGGGCCAGTCCGACACCGGTCACCGAGTCGATGCCGAAGGTCGGCGACGCCTCCACGACATCCCAGCCGGTCCGCTGTAATGTCCCCACCACCTTGCGACCGATACGGCCGCTGGCGCCCAGCACCACGACCTTCATATCAATGCCTCGAAGGACGAGACGTCGATCAGGCTGCGAGCGTCGGGCAGGCCTTCTTCCGACAATGCCCGCTGAACCGAAGGGCGTTCGGCGACGCGTGCGAAATAGCCGCGCATTTCGGGGGAAACCGTAATGCCGAGTGCACCGGTCCAGCGCAGCATGGCGAACAGATAGGCGTCCGCTACCGTGAAGCGCGGCCCGAACAGATAGAGTTCGTTGATTCGCTCCGAGACGATGTCGAGGAGCTTCGCCACCAGATCCGCCGCGGTCGCTTTCTCCGCATCATCGCCAGACTCCCACAGCGGCCTAAACGCCACGTGCAATTCGGTGGAAAGCCAGGACAGGATTTCGAGCAGCCGCGTGCGCCCCAACGGGCCTCCTGGCCCGAGGGCGGGATCGCGATCGGCGATGAACTCCAGGACGGCGATGTTTTCGGTGATGGCGCTCCCGTCGTCGAGCGCCAGCAGAGGAACGTACCCTCTCGGGTTGATCGAGAGGTAATCGTATCCCTGCTCGGTGATCTTCGTCTTCAGGTCGACCCGCTCGAACTCCGCAACGAGCCCGGCTTCGCGAAGAGAGATGCGGCCAGCAAGGCTGCAGGCGCCCGGGGCGAAGTACAGTTTCATCGACGTGACTCAACTCGGGGAGAAGTGGGTACCGCGGAACCGCCGGCCGCCAACGGCGCGGCGATCGCCGGCAACCGCAGCGCAATCGTGGTGCCGATGCCGGGCTCGCTGTCGATCGCGATTGTTCCGCCGGCCTCGCGGATGAAGCGCTCGACCATCGGCAGCCCGATTCCACCGAGCCCATCTGTCTTCGTCGTGAAGAAGGGATCGAAAACGCGTGCGATGGTAGCCCGCGACATGCCTATGCCGTCATCCAGGACGCGTAGCTCGACCTCGCCGTGCGCGAGCGCCCGCGCGTCGATCCCGACGATCCCGTTGCCGCCCATGGCGTCGCGGGCATTCAGGACAAGGTTCAGGACTGCTCGCCGCAATCCCACCGGGTCGCAGCGGACCACCGGCAGATCGGGCGAGATGTTCAGGTCGAGAATGAGTCCGGGCTCGTCCATCGCCTCGACCAGCGTCACGACATCGGCAAGGCATGCGGCGACGTCGCTTTGCAGGGCCGCTATTGCCTGGTCGCGCAGGTGACCGACATTCTGCCGGACGATCGCGCCGGCATGCTCCAGACAGAACCGGGCGCGATCCAGAATCGAGCCGGCATCCGCGGGCGCCATAAGAGGTGAGCGCCCGACGATGTTGATCGCAGCAGACGCGATCTGGATCAGATTTCCGAGATCGTGAACGGTGCCGGCAGTCGCGATCCACCCGGTACCGTCTGCGCCGGCCGCGGACTCGCCTTCGCTCGAACGGACATAGTCCGGATTGGCGGGCGCGGACATCTGAAGTAGTTTCACGATCCATGTCCCTTCAAAAAAAATGGCTGCCGGGCACTTGGGAGGGGAGCGAGGCCCCGCAGCCACGGCGGTCAGGCTGCGGCCGCCGATCCCTTGCCCGGATGACCCGCGCGTTCACCCATCGACCAAAGCGCGAGCGCCGCACTGATCAGCGCGGGGAGCGTCACTGCCGCGAAATCGCGGACCAATGCCGAGGGTCCGCAAATGCCCACGGCGACTTCCCAGAAATGAAACAGGGCATGGCCGCACAACCACAATGATGCCGCCGACCAGAGCGCGGCGCGCCATGTCGGCTGAGCCGTTCCGACCAGAAACGCCGCGCCGATGAATAGAAAGATAAGGCCGATATCGCGCAGGAAGTGCTGGTTGAACGGACCCGTCGTGGTCACGCCCGGCACCGCGAAATACCAGTTCGCCGGCGAGATGAGCATGAATGTACCGTTGGCCAGCGCAGCAACGCCGAGCACGACGGCAGCCCCGAGACATGTTTGCCGCAGCATCGTTCGATCTCCTGATAAGGTGAGTGGTCGCCGGAAGCGGACGCCTATTGCGCCGGCGGAGGCGAAGCGTGGGCCAGCCACCAGTCGAGGCGGGTCGATCCCAGTCGGGCGCCGGCTTCGGGAACCAGCGTGCGATCGCTCACCGCGACCCCGAAATAGGGCGCCGCCGGATCGCTGATCACCTCGCGCGCGTCACCGTCATGGGCGAGTATTCGGCGGATCGGTTCGTCAAGCGTGAAGACCTCGGGACCGGCAACCTCGATCGTCCCGTTCAGCGGTGCGGCCAGTGCCGCGTCGACGATCGCTTCCGCTACATCCTGCGCTGCCATCGGCTGAAACTGGACAGGCGGCAGACGGATGGCACCGTCGACGATCGAGAATTGTGCGATGGCGCGCAGGAATTCGAAGAACTGTGTTGCGTGGACCAATGTGTACGAAATGGGCGACGCCTTGATCAGCTGTTCCTGCGCGAGCTTGGCGCGGAAATAGCCGCTGGCTTGCAGCCGCTCGGTGCCCACGACGGACAGGGCGACGTGGTGCCGGACGCCCGCGGCAGCTTCGGCCGCGGTCAGATTGGCGCCGGCGGTCCGGAAGAAGTCCGTGGCAGCCTGTTCTTCGAACGAGGGCGAGTTGGACACGTCCACCACCACGTCGGCTCCGGCCATCGCCTCGGCCAGCCCTTCGCCGGTAATGGTGTTGACGCCAGTGCTCGGCGCAGCGGCGACCGCATCGTGATTCCGCTGTTTCAACAGCTCGACTGCCTTCGAGCCGATCAGGCCCGTGCCGCCGATGACGACAATCTTCATGGTCTTCCCTTCCGCTTGGCCGGTAACGAACTGGAGGATCGCCGAGATTTGCTCGACTGGCCATTGTGCGGATGGATGCTCGGGACTCGCTTATGGTCGGGCGATCCTCGTCCTTGGTGCAGGTCCGACGCACCAAACGGCTGATCCGACGGTGCCCGCGCGCGCCTCCCGGGCATGTCGCCGGTCCATAGCCACGCCGCTGGTCGAGGGCACCTCTGCCGAAGGCGGGGTCCGAATAGCCGTCCGTGCGATCGTTAGCGCCTCCCCGTGGTCATAGGCGCTCTCTGCCCGAGGGCGACCCGTAGCGGGTCGCCAGGCGCTTGATAGAGGAGCCCCCATGCCGACGATCACGACCAAAGACGGACACGAAATCTACTATAAGGACTGGGGCGACGGTCCCGTGGTGACCTTTTCGCACGGTTGGCCACTCAATTCGGATGCCTGGGGCATCCAGATGAACTTCCTCGCACAGAATGGTTTTCGCGCAATCGCTCACGACCGCCGCGGTCACGGCAAGTCGGCTCAAACCGCGACGCGCAACGACATGGATGGCTATGCCGACGATCTCGCCCAACTGATCGAGGCGCTCGACTTGCGTGACATTACGATGGTCGGTCACTCGACCGGCGGCGGCGAGGTTGCGCGCTATATCGGCCGACACGGCACTGGCCGAGTAGCGAAGGCGCTTCTGCTCGGCGCGGTACCGCCGGTGATGGTCAAGAGCGACACAAATCCCGATGGCCTGGCGATCGACGTTTTCGACGGGTTGCGTCGCGACATCATCGCCAACCGGTCCCAATTCTATAAGGACTTCGCCATCCCCTTCTACAGCGCGAACCGCCCCGGCGCCCAGGTGCCGCAAAGCCTACTCGACGAGTTCTGGCTGCTGAGCATGCAGGCCGGCCTGAAGAACGCGCATGACTGCATCAAGGCATTTTCGGAGACCGACTTCAGCGACGACCTTAGGAAGTTCGACGTCCAGACGCTGATCGTCCACGGCGAAGACGACCAGATCGTGCCGATCCACGATTCTGCGCATAAAGCGGCCAAGCTGATTCAGGGCGCGCGAACGATCTATTATCCTGGGCTCCCGCACGGACTGAGCGCCACACATGCCGACCGGTTCAACGCCGATCTGCTTGCCTTTCTAAGGAGCTGAAACCGCGTCGCCCGGCATCCACGCTAGGTGCCGGGCGTCACTTCTTCCCGCTGGCTGGTAGCGCGAAGCGGAAGATCGCACCCCCATTTGGATGGTTCGCCGCAACGATGGTGCCGCCATGCGCTGTGATGATCGACTGGCAGATCGCCAGCCCGATGCCGATCCCGTCATCCTTGGTGCTGAAGAAGCTGCCGAAAACTCGCCCGAGATTTTCGTTGGCGATGCCCGGACCGCCATCGTGGATGGTGAGTTGAACGGTCCCGTCGAGCGCGGCGATCGTGCTGACGTCGATCAGGCCCTCTTGCCCGGTCTGGGCCTGAACGCCATTCAGGAGCAGATTGACGATCACCTGCTGTAGTTGAACGCGGTCCGCTAGCACCAAAGGCAGCCGGCGGCCGGCCTTGACCAAAAGCTTGATCGAACGCGATTCAATTTCGTGCCGAACGAATTGCAGCGCTTCCTCGACGACTTCGTTTAGGTCGAGCTCGATCCGCTCGGGCGGGCGCCGCGCCGCCATGCTGCGGATGCGCTGGACGATGTTGCTGGCGTGCCGCGCGCTATCGACGATCCGTGTTGTGAGCTGATGCACCTTGGGCAGATTGGGCTCGGCACGCGACAACCAGCGTAGGTTGGTTTCTGCATTGGTTACGATCGCTGAGAGCGGCTGATTCACTTCATGAGCTATCGAAGTGGCAAGTTCGCCGAGCATCGAGATTCGCGTCGCGCGGGTATAATCGGCCTGCAACTGTCGCAGTTGCGCCTCGGTGCGGAGCCGGTCGGTGACGTCGATAAGGCTGATGAGCGTTACGTCCACCCGCTCCGGCGGCGTCGGATAGGTCACTGCCATTTCGACGTCACGCAAGCGCCCGTCAAACGTATATATCTTGGTGATTTCGGCATGAGTCCGCTGCTCGGCGAAATGTGCAGCGATCACCCGCTTTGCCGTGTCGACCGAGGCCGCGAATAGGAAATTGACCGGGCCGATCAGATCTTCAACGCGATTGACGCCGAATAATTTGAGTGCATCGCGGTTGGCGTCCGTGACCTGAACGATGCCTCGTGAATGCCCGACAAGATCAGGACGTGCATCGAGATAGGCATGGATATCCGTAACGCCCTCTTGCCGCAGCTTGTCGAATATCGCGGTCATTGGCCGGGAATCGACCTGTAGCAGCGCACCGGGAAGATGATGGATCAAGGTGCGATAACGCTCTTCGCTGGCGCGAACGGACCAGAAGGAGCGGTCGTCTGCCACAGTGCCGCCAACCGCGATAAACACCAGGTCGGGATGTTCCTCATCCGTCGAGACCTGGGCACCGCCATCGCGAAAGGCGATCGACGTGATGGGACGCGATCGCGGATCGCCCGCTGGAAAATCGGCCACAGCGACCAGAATGAGCTCCGCACCGATCTGCCAACTCTCAGGCGGGCAATAGTCGGTGAAGGGCGCCCCGATTATCTTCGATCGTCCCGCAAGGGGCCCGAGAAAATGAAGATTGTTCTCGTCGATGTCGGCGATCGTGACGCCGGCAAGCAGGGCTTCAACCCAGTTGGCCGGACCGCCGCCATTGGCTATCGCTTCGATGACCGGACGCGCCGCCGACACATCGAGTGCCCACCAAGCGGTAATTTCCCAGTCAGGACTTGAACCTTCGCCGCGCGGGACCAGTCGCTTCGGCTCCCCATGTTCGGGTGCTTCGGCCTTTGGGGTTCGGAACGGCGGGACCGTCATTCTCGTTTCCCGCGATGCGCCAGCGCGGCACGCAGTTCGAACAACAGTTCCTCATCGGCGACGGGCTTGGTGAACCATGCGGCGGCCCCACCCGACAACGCCCTCTCGCGGGTTCCCTCGTTGACCGACGAGGTGATGAAGATCACCGGGATCGCCGCCCCGCAGGCTCGCAACCGTCGCTGGAGTTCAAGGCCGTCGATCTCTGGCATCCTGACATCCGTGATAATGCAACCGAACTCCATGCAATGAGCGTCGGCGAGATAGGCGGCTCCGTTTTCAAACATCCGCGCCTGAAAACCCTCTACCAGGAGAAGATCGAAGAGCGCCTCACGTACGGCTTGGTCGTCATCGACGATTGCGATCTCGGGCGGTTTGGACAAGCGGGCAGCCCCTACTTACTCGACCGGTTTGGTCGTTCCCGCGTGTCGCCGAGCCCAAACCGGATTGTAACCATACCATGGTCTAGGTCACCGCTTCGCGGAGAGTCGCCGGCAGGGCATTCCAGACGCGAATGAGCTCCCCGATCGTGGCGACCTCCATCTTCTTCATGACGCTGCTGCGGTGCAGTTTGACCGTCACCTCGGTGATGCCGAGATCAAACGCGACCTGCTTGTTGAGCCTGCCCTGCGCAACGAGGTGGAAGACCTGCCGCTCGCGCGGCGTGAGCGTGGCGTGACGATCGGCATATTCCTTCACCAGCCGTGCGTCGGCCCGCTGCGCCACGTCGCGCTCGATCCCCATGGCAACGGCGTCGAGCAGCGATTGATCGCGGAACGGCTTGGTCAGGAAATCGACCGCGCCGGCCTTCATCGCCTGCACGGTCATCGGAATGTCGCCATGTCCGGTCAGGAATACGATGGGCTTGAGATTGCCGGTCGCGGCGAAATGTTGCTGTAGATCGAGCCCGCTCGACCCGGGCATGCGCACGTCGAGGACGAGACAGCCAGGGCGCTCGGGCAAATTGGCTTCGAGCAACTCGCGCGTCGAGCCGAAGCCCGCGGCCTCGATACCGACCGACAGCATCAGTTCCTCGAGCGAGGTGCGGACGGCTTCGTCGTCGTCCACGATCACGACAAGCGGCCGTTCCTCTTCGATGGTCGCACCGTTCATGAAGGGACCTCCTCGCCGGGTGACGGCAGTGACGGCTTTCCGAGACGCCCGCTCAGCCGGGCGGCGATCCAGCCCTCGACGTCGGATGAAAAATGGGGCGGCGCCTTTTTGGCCACGGTCTGACCGATATCGGCCAGCGACTGACTCGCCAGCGTGTCGCGCATCGCCTTTTCGGCGCGCAGCATGACGAGATGTATCGCGCACACTCCCCCGGTCGCCCAATCGGGCGGCGCGCCGCCGAAAATCGCGCAGCGTCCCCGGATCTCCTGGCAATCGAACAACGGCTTCCTGCCTTCGATCGCGTCGACGATCTGCAACACGCTGATGTCCTCCGGTGCGCGGGCGAGGAGATATCCGCCGCGCACGCCGCCAGTCGCATGGACGATCCCCGCCCGTTCGAGCTTGGGAAAGATTTTGGCGAGGAAGCTGTGCGAAATGCCTTGAAGATCGGCAAGGTCGCGGCTGCTGAGCGGTTTGCCGTCGGACCCGGCCAGCCACAAAAGGCAGTGCAGGCCGTATTCAACACTGACGGTTAGATGCGCCATAACGCGGACAATATCAGTCCGCGTTATGGCGCGCAATTCGAAACGCCAACGAACCGGACGTCGAGGCACCGCTAACCCTCGACGGACAGCACCGCCTCGGTGATCGAGGTCGGCCGCGGCCGGGGTATTTCGAACCGCGCGATCAGCGGCAGGATGATCAGGAAGTGCGCGAAATAATAGGCCGCAGCGACCTGCGAGACGATCAGGTAAAATGGTTCGGCCGGCGCTCCACCGCAGTAGCCGAGCACCAGCACGCACGGCACCAGACCGAACCAGAAGAACTTGCGGAAGACCGGGCGATAGTGCCCCGATCGCACCGGCGACGTGTCGAGCCACGGCAAGAAGAAGAGCAGGACGATCGAGGCGAACATCGCCAGCACGCCCCACAATTTGGCCGGCAGGATGAAGTCGACCGTGAACGACCGCAGGATCGCGTAAAACGGCCAGAAATACCATTCGGGCACGATATGCGCTGGAGTCTGGAGGGGATTGGCGCGCGTATAATTGTCGGGATGCCCGAGCGCGTCCGGCCAGAAGAAGATCAGGGTGGCGAACAATGTCATCGCCACCGCCAGGCTGAACCCGTCCTTCGCGGTGTAATAGGGATGAAAGGGCACCGTGTCCTGCGGCCCTTTGACATCGACTCCGGTGGGGTTGTTCGAACCCGGAATATGGATCGTCCAGACGTGCAGGATCGCGACGCCTGCGATCACGAACGGCAACAGATAGTGGAGCGCGAAGAAGCGGTTCAGTGTTGGATTGTCAGGTGTGTAGCCGCCGAGCAGCCACGTCTGGATCGGCCTCCCGATAACCGGGATCGCGCCGAACAATCCGGTGATGACCTGCGCGCCCCAGAAGCTCATCTGCCCCCACGGCAGGACATAGCCCATGAACGCGGTGGCCATCAGCAGCAGCAGGATAACCAGTCCGATCAGCCACACCATTTCGCGCGGCGCCTTGTACGAGCCAAAATAGAGGCCGCGAAACATGTGGATGTAGACCGATATGAAGAACAGCGACGCGCCGTTCATGTGCGCATAGCGAATGAACCAGCCGCTGTTGACGTCGCGCATGACGTGGGCGACGCGATCGAAGGCGACATCGGTGTTCGCCGCATAGTGCATGGCGAGGACGATCCCGGTGACGATCTGGATGAGCAGCACCGCGCCGTTCAGAACCCCGAAATTCCAGAAATAATTGAGGTTGCGCGGCACCGGATAACCGACGCCGGTCGCATTGTAGACGAACCGCGGCAGCGGCAGCTTGTCGTCCAACCAACGCATCGCCGGATGCTTCGGCTGATATTGCCTGGCCCAGGGAAAGCTCATGAGCGCGGTCAATCCTCCCGAGGTGCAGCTCAGGCCGCCATCTTGCGCGGCGGCAGAAATGATCCGGCCGCCGCGCCCGGCCATGGCGTCACGGCCTCGCCGCGGACAGCCCATCGTCCGGACTGATTGCGGAGGCGGAGCTCGTACATCACCGGCGGCGCCTCGGGGCTCATCCGCCGATAGAGCAACGCGACCGCGTCCTCGCCTTGCTGCTCGACAAACAGGATGCGGTATTCGGTGGAGAGCGGCGCCTCGCCGGCGTCGCGGCGTGCCCGGAATTCGGCGAACGCCTCGGCGCGAGTGAACCGCATCACCTCGCCCTCACCGGTCAGGATCAGAAACGTCTGGTCGGCGGTATACAGCCGCTCCATGCCGTCCAGGTCATAGGCGCTGCCGATGTTGACGACGTCGGCGATGAAACTTTCGATCGCAGGATCGACGACGGGCGTGGTCATAAGGAATTCACTCCGTAACGGGCGATTGAAAAGGCACTTGAACTGGCGACCGGCGCGTTACAGCAGCGCCATGCCGCCATCGACGCGAAGGTTGATGCCGGTGATGAAGCTGCTCGCGTCCGAGGCGAGGAACAACGCCGCTTCCGCCAATTCTTCCGGTCGGCCGAACCGCCCGAGCGGGATTGCCGCGGCCATCCCCGCTTCGAAGGTCTCGAGCTGATCGGGCGGGACACCGAGCTTGTTGACGATGTCGGTGTCGGTCGGCCCAGGGCTCAGCACATTGACACGAATGCCCCGCGCCTTGAGTTCGATCGCCCAGGTTCGCGCGAAGGCGCCGATCGCCGCTTTCGACCCGGCATAGACGGCATGGCCATCCAGCACCTTCTCGCTGGCCAGCGACCCGGTCAGGATGATCGCCCCGCCGTCGCGCATGATCGGCAATATCTTCTGCACGCCGAAAAACGTGCCGCGCGCGTTCACCGCAAATTGCGCGTCATATTCCTCTTCAGCGACCTCTGCGGAGTTGCGAATGGTAATGATCCCGGCATTGGCCATGTAAATGTCGAGCGCACCGAAGTGCATGGCGACCTCTTCCGCGACCCGGTCGTGATGCGCGAAATCCGCGACGTCACCGACCAGTCCCAGTGATCCCCATCCGATTTCAGCGGTGGCTTTTTCCACCAGGTCGCCACGACGACCGGTGATCGCGACTTGGGCACCTTCGGCGGCGAAGCGCTTTGCCGTGACAAACCCAATGCCGCTGCTTCCGCCGGGGATCAGTGCCGTCTTGCCGGTGAGTAGTGACATTGCCGCGGGGCCTTTCGGGTTGTGCCCCAGAAAAATAGCGGCCGCCGCCGCCTGCAAAACCTATGCGCTGGTCGAGCCTTTCCCTGATAAAGGTTCAGTTCCTCATCTTCCAAAGCATCACGTGCCTTCCTGCAATGCGTCGTCCGGACGGTATGAGAGCCCACACCCGTCACCTGTCCCAAGGTTGAGCCCCGCACCTTCCAAGGTCTTGGCTGGACATCCCACTGTCCAGATGCGCCCGCCGCGCGAACGCGCCACAAGATAGACCGAAGCTCCGCTCGAAATACTGGAGCAGCTTGTGAGCCGCGTTAGTCGGGCGTGACCGAGATGAAGAACGCAGGGGTTTTTCCGATTTCACCCTGCGGCCAACGAAGTCGCAGTCGGGGCGCACCTGTCCGGCCCTTCCAATGCCCAGGAGGAATGAATGTCGTCGCCGATCCGTATCCTGCTCCAGACCACGATCCCGCCGGTCGCCGACGATTGGAACATCGGCCGCTTCTCGATGCTGCGCGACTATCTCGCCGGACTGACCGATGAGGACGGAGCACCGCTCTGCGAGGTGACTGCCCGGGATCGCACCGCGCCCGGCAGCCCCGATCCGATACTTTCGACGATCGACTGCTCGGATTTCGACGAACTCTGGCTGTTCGCTGTCGACACCGGCGACGGACTCGATCCCGAAGATTGCGCGGCGATCGGCCGGTTCCGCGAGAGCGGGCGCGGCTTGCTGGTCACGCGCGACCATATGGACTTGGGCAGTTCGGTCTGCACGCTGGGTGGCGTCGGTGCCGCACATTTTTTCCATAGCACCCATCTCGATCCCGATCCCACCCGACGCGTGATCGATGATCGCGAGACTGATTACATCCTCTGGCCTAATTATCATTCTGGCGCGAATGGCGATTTCCAGCAGGTCAGCGTGGTCGATCCGCCCCATCCGGTGCTGCTGGACCGGAAGGCGCCGAACGGGCTGATCCGCTATTTTCCGTCACATCCGCACGAAGGAGCAGTCGACGCTCCCGCCGGGGACTCGACGGCGCGCGTGATCGCCACCGGCGTGAGCAAAGTGAGCGGTAGATCGTTCAACCTCGCAGTAACCTTCGAGCCGACGCGGGATGGCGGACCCGCGATTGCCCAGTCCACCTTCCACCATTTCGCCGATTACAATTGGGATCCGAACAAGGGTTGCCCCAGCTTTGTCAGTGAGAGACCGGGCGACGGGCTCGCCCACTCGCCGGAAGCGCAGGCTTCGATCCGGACCTATGTGCGCAACCTGGCGCTATGGTTGGCCAAGCGGCCGACCGAAACCCGGCAAATGTGCCTCGAGCATGAGCTCGATGAAGCGCTCGAAGAAAGCTTTCCGGCCAGTGATCCACCCGCGATCGGTTAACAGGATACGACGTGCTCAAAAACTATGCTTCGTCGGTGATCGTGCCGTGCACCGACCTTGCTCGGGCCAAGGCCTTCTATGGCGAGATACTCGGCCTGCCGCTGATCGCCGATCACGGTGACGGCTTCGTGTTCGGGACCGGTGAGACAAAGCTCAACATCTATCGCAGCGACTTTGCCGGGACCAACCGGGCAGATGCCGTGGTCTGGGCGGTCGGCGATGATATCAAGGCAATCGCCGCCGCCTTGCGCGCTGAGGGGGTGATGCTCGACGAATACCCCGAGGGTTTCGACAAGGTAGTCGAGGGAGTCCATGTCAGGGGCGCGCTGAGCGTGATCTGGTTCAGGGGTCCGGACGGCAACATTCTGCACATCACCAGCGGCCACGCGAATTAGCGTCACCGGAGCAAGTAATGGCGGCCCGGCGCTTAAAACCGCAGGGCAGCGCAGTACGTTGCGGCCTCCAAGGCGATGGACGAAACATGCCGGTGCGTGAATGGCCGCTTTTGAGTCTGCGGCCAAATCTGCCGAATGACCGCAATTGGGGCGCGTAGCCGCCAACCCGATCCGCATTGGCGCGAAAGACAGCTGGCGACCCCATTTGCGGACGCTCGCGCCGCGTCTACGATGCCGACATGCGGCATTCTCTTAGAATCACGGTCGCGGCCATCCTGACCGCTAATTTGGTCATCTCTGCGCCAGTTGCGAATGGTCGGCGTGTGCGGGGATATGTGTCCTTGGCAGCCTCCTGCGCAACTGATCGAACCGGGGCGCAAGCGGAGGAGCTAAGCTGTTCGCTAGCCGCCGAACGGCGTTCTGCGACGAGGTTGAAGAGCGCTTTGGCGCGAACGCTTCAAGCCGCTTCGGCAGTAGATCGTCAGTTCTCGAATTTGCCGCCCGCTCGCCGGCCTCCTTCGCTGGCGGGTTCGCTGCGATCCTCTCAAGGAGCGTGGCTTCGGTACGCACTGACACAGTGTCGGCTGGAAGGCGCAACCTCGTTTGGAGGCAGCGGAACAGACATATTGGCGGCGAGATGTCGCAGCCGGCTGAACCAGCTGCGGATCGCAGAACTTCGACATACTACTCGACTGATCAGTCGCTGATGTAGTGCCCGTTTTTCATCCAAAAAACAGACGTCGATCGCCAGGCTGATCGAACGACCGCTTTTGGGATCCGGAACGACTTGGCCTAACGACCGATTGTGGGGCGCTAAGCCGCCATGACCGACATCTGCGCTGGATGCAGCGCTCTACTCAAATCACCAAATCCGCACGCGGTCTGCTGCCGTCAACGCCATCCTTCCGCTCTTGACTGCGAACGCAGTGTACCATGCATCGACATTACGCACCGTCATCGCGCGATAGCGACCAGGTGGATGAGGATCATTGGTAACCTGATCGCGCAGATCCTCAGGCCGTTGCAATTCGCGCCAAATTTGAGCGTAGCTCATGAAGAAGCGCTGGTCCCCGGTCAGGCCGCCAAGCACCGGTGCGGGCCTGCCGTCCAAGCTTGCGTGATAGGCATCGAGTGCAACCAATAGCCCGCCGAGGTCGGCCGTCGTTTCGCCGAGCGTAAGCCGGCCATTGACGTGCAAGCCGGGCGCCGGCTCATACGCATCAAATTGCGCAGAAAGCTTCCCCGTTCGTTCTTCAAATGCCTTTACGTCGGCGGGGGTCCACCAGTCGGAGAGCATCCCGTTTTCGTCGAGCTTCGCACCCTGATCGTCGAAGCTGTGGGTGATTTCGTGCCCGATGACAGCGCCGATGGCGCCATAATTGACCGCGGCGTCGGCGTTAGGATCAAATTCTGGCGCGGCGAGAAACGCAGCCGGAAAGACCAGCTTAACCTGCGAACCCGCGTTGAACGCGTTGACCGTCTGCGGTGTCGCGCTGATGCTCCATTCGGCGCGATCGACCGGCTGGTCGAGTTTGGCGATCCAGCGATCATATTCAAACTGCGCGGCGCGGATGTAGTTGCCGTACGCATCGCCACGCACGACTGAAAGACCAGCATAGCTCCGCCAGTGATCGGGATAGCCAACCTGGATCAGCAGATTTGCGAGCTTCTTCTTTGCGCGAATCTTAGTCTGCGGCGCCATCCAGTCGAGATTGTCGATCCGCTGCGCCATCGCGGTGCGGAGCTGCCTAGCCATCGTCAGCATCGCTGTCTTGGAACTCGCCGGAAAGTATTTCGCGGCATAGACTTTACCCACCGCGTCGCCGAGCGACGTGTTAGTGAACGATACCCCCCGCTTCCACCGAGCGCGCAACTCGGGCGTGCCGGATAGAGCTTTGCCGTGATAGGCAAAGTCGGCGTCAACAAATGCCTTGCTCAGCATCGGCGCGGCGTTGCCAATGACCCGTAGTGCGAGCAGATCGCGCCAAGTTTCGATCGGCGTATCGGCCACCAGCTTGGCGAAACCGGTCATCGCCGACGGCTCACCCACTATCAGCGGTCGCCCAGCCATCTTTGCCTCGCCGAGATATGCATCCCAGTCGAACCCTGGTGCGGCAGCGGCGAGTTGCGCGTCGGTCATTGGATTGTAGGTTTTTGCCACATCGCGCAGTTCGGCGCGCTTCCAGTGCGAGCTAGCGATCCGCCCTTCCAGCGTGATCAGGCGATCGACGCGAGCAGGCTCATGGGTCCAGCCGGCTAGCGTGAACATAGTGATCGCATAGTTCCGATATGCACTACGCATCTTCGCGACGTCCGGATCGCCATTCGTATAATAATCGCGGTCAGGCAGACCAAGCCCGCCCTGATTGAGGCTAGCGACGTAGCGGGTTGGCTTCTTCGAATCGATATCGACGCCGGGCGCGACCGGGAAGCTCGACTGCACGCCGCCGAACAGCTGCGGCGCCATCGACCGTTCGAGCTTCGCCATCGTCACGGCTAGATCGTGCGGCGTTGCGACACGCGAGACCAGCGCAAGGTCGGCTGCGATCGGCGCAGAGCCCTTCGCTTCGATCGCAGCGTCATCCATATAGCTGGCATAGTAATCGGCGACCTTGCGTTGGTCAGGCGTGGTTCCGGCGGTCTCATCGATCGCGCGCACGCGGGCGGCGGTATCTTCGTTGATCCGCAGCATCTCGCTGTACCAGGACCGGTCGGCGGGGATTTGCGCAGTAGTGTACCACCTGCCGTTGACGAACCCCGGGAAGTCGTCACCGGGCGCAATCGACGGATCGTTGGCCGCGGTATCAATCCCGAACGTACCGTAGACCGTCTTGCCAACCGGCCCACCGGCAATCGCAGCCGCAGCCACAGATAGCAAAACCGTGCAAGTCAGTGCCGCGTAGCGATGGTTCATATTGCTGCCCCCAAAATTCGATCGCGCCGATTGTGTCCAAATAACTGGAGGCTCCGTCAACTGAAGCTTTCCGCGCAGCAACGCCGAGATTTGGATTTTTTACGGCTGCTTTCCGGGCACGCGCAGATCGCCACGAATGTCCGCATTTGGGGCGCTTAGCGGGCTGACAGCTTTCGACCCCATCCCAACGTTCGTGCGTCTATCGCTGATGAGCGAAAGTGGAACTCCTGCGGGGCCAAACGAACGGGAGCGAGCCCAGCACAAAACCTAAAAACGTCGCTGGAAGCGGGACGGCCACACCGAATGCCGGAACTTTTAGAACGACCAGTGCATAAGTGTTTCCCACGACACCGGCGACCATGATGACTGTCGCCAAAAGCAGCCCTAAGCGCCTGTAGCTCGACAGTAGCATCGCTATAGCGAGTAGATCCCAAATAACCAGCGACGTCCAGAATGCTTCAAGTACTGACGGTCCCCAACTAATCCAGAGCCCGGAACTGCAATATCAGGCGGCAGGCTCGGAAAAGCGCGCGGGGCCGGTGCGCGATGTTCGCAAGCACGCGACGGGCTCGCAACTTTTGTCTAATCCGAGCTTTCCAACCTCCGGCTCGCCGACAGGTTGGACGACCAGCGGCACGGTGACGGCCTTTGCGATCTCGGGCGAAATTTCACCCGGTCTCACGGGCGCAGTGACGATCGCGGCAGGGGCAAGCATCACGTCGGCGCCGTTCACGGTGACGCCTTCGGTGTACGAGGACGTTGAGGTGGAAATTCGAGTGCTCGCTCGGCGCAACATCCCGACCTATTCTTCCACCAACGGTTATCCCGGAACGTCGCCAGTCACCGCGGACACGTTCGACATGACGCGCTTGAAGATCGGCGTGACTCCCCTGCCGGTATCGTCCCGACCTGGGATTGGCTCGATATGGGCTGGGATGAATGTGTTGCCCGCGTCCTAGTGCCGGAAGGTGTGACAACCATGACGGTGACGATCTCGGCTGATGACGCGGTCGACGTCGCCGAAGTCAGGGTATCGCAATTTGCGTGAGCGCAGCGCCAGGCGGCCCATTGCGACAACTGGTCGCCAACGATATGATGAGCGGATGAAGCTTTTTCGCTTAATATTGTCGGCTTTCACCGGCCTCTGGCGCGAAGCTGGTGGGCATGTGGAATGCGACCCGGAAGACCGAGCGTGGTGGCAGGCCATTAAATAGGCGGCGCGGCCAGGTTGGCGCGTTTGAATTCGAGGCCCATGCGCCTTGTCATCCAAAAGCGAGCGGGTCGGTCGAACCATCGATCTAGAGCCAAAACGACGGTGAACAGCAACGAGCAGCTGACGAGAAAAATGGCAGGGCCACGTGGCCCGGCACTGCCGCCGGAGTGACTGGCAATCCAGCTCACCAGGATCAGCGTCGGCATGTGCAGGACGTAAATGCCATAGGACGCATCGCCCAATTTCTTGAAGACTAGGGCTCCGACCCCGTCCACGTCAATCCGCATGGCGAGCACGCCGAGTGCCGGAAAGATTAAGAGCACGCAGATAAGATGATATAGCCCCGTCCACGCGCCGGGGCGAAGCGCGAACAGCACTATCAGGAACGCCGCGCAGAACGGGCCGATTAGATGGGAGCGCGCCGGCGAGCGAGGCACGATGCGTTGGATGATGACGCCAAGGAAGAACGAGAACATGACGCGGACGGGGCCGGTGGCAGCCGTTGCCCAAAGGTTACCGCCCGACAGCTGGCCGTAGACCAAGACGATCGCAATTAATCCGGCGGCGCCGAGCGCAATGACTACGGTCAATATTCTGATCGAGAGGCGGCGCCAAAAAACGACAAACGCCAGGTTGGCCACCAACTCCCAAAAAAGCGACCAGAAAGGGGGGTTGAGCTCGAATAGCGCCCCGCCCCAGCGTTGTGGAATGAAAAGCAGGGTCAGCGCGACCGATATCCCGAGTTCGCCATAAGAATGGTAATAGCTGTCCCGCCCAGTCGCGAGAGCCACGCAAACCGCCGCAGCACCGAGGAGCGTTCCGGCAATTATATACTTGACGTAACAGTGCCGAGATTCGATTATGGTTGGCGACAGGCCGGCGACTACCGATGAGATTGTGATTACCGACGCGATGCTCGCGGCGGGCATGGACGCTATCGACCCGTTGGATCGGGGTCTTCTGTCGCCGAGCGAGAAGGTCCGAATGATATGGACCGCAATGTTCCTGGCGTCCCCGCGGGTGTCGTCTCGTCGGTGTATTTGAACGCCTCTCCCACCGCAATATCCACCAGCTTCCCGCACGCTGAAATGGCCTCGCGTATGAACCGCCCGCGACGGTCGTCGTCTAGCAATGGCTTGAGTCCGTCTTCGGTCATAATCTGTGGGGCCGGGGTATTCTGCGATGCCAAGCTGTCCACAAGTGGCGCGATATCGATGTGCTCAAAGTCGTTCACGTGTAGCCGATGCGCAAAGCGGTTTCGTATGCGTGCAATCTTAATGATGCGCTTGGCGAGGTTGCCGTCGATTGCCGCCGAGGCGACGGCAAGATCAATCTTTCTGGCCATGTCGATGGCGAACCCGCTGCTCCCAAAAAACTTCTGCCAGAGTTCCTGATCGCTCAAGCCGGGTAGTTTGCGCTCTATGAGTGTCGTGAGATGCACTTCCAGAAACGAGCAAGGCAGGATCGCTACGACCCGTGCATCTTTTGCACCCATCACGCCTTCCATCATATGGAGGAAGTCGTGGCCGTAGAGTTTGTGCGCTTCCGATGACATGCTATTTAGGCCCCATGCTACAGGATCAAATCCCGCCCGCTGAGGCCGACCAACGCCGCGATGCCGCGTTGCTACGTGCGCTCTCCACGCCCCCCAAGCCGCACAAGGCTAGCAAGGGGAAGCGAGTCGAGTCTCAATCAAAATAGCGTTTCCGCCGCTCCCCGAACTCGCGGGGCGTAACCGCGAATTTAGGCGGCGAGCGAAGTAGGCTGTCGATAAGTCAGGCGCTTCCCACGTGCGCCAATCATCGCGGCGTCGGTCCGCTCCGCGTCCGAAATCAGACGGGTATTGTAACGGAAATCGAACTCCGCGCAGTAACGATGCAGATGGGCCTCGCTCATATGGTGATAGGTGCCGATCACGCCGCGCTTGAATATGGAAAAGAAATTTTCCGCGGTGTTGCTGTGCTTGAACCCGCCGTGCGTGACGTACTCTTTCGCGCTGTGATTGACGACCGAGTGACCGGCAAACTCGCGACCGACGCGGGTGTAAACCGGCGCTTCGTCCGTCATCAGATGTGACGCGCGATCGATGTTCGTCACGATCAGGCCGCGCAGTTGTTTGCCGGTGACGTTAGCAACGTGAAACGACCGCGCGTGACCGTCACGCTCGACCAGCGCCACAACCGCCTTCTTAGGGGCTGGCGAGCGCGTAGCGCGGTTACGGGCCTTGCCGCCCACATAGGTTTCGTCCGCCTCTACAACGGTGTTCGGGCCGCCTAGCGGGCCTTCCGGCTCTACGTTCATCGCTTCGCGGATGCGGTGCGCCATAAACCAAGCCGACTTGTACGTGATGCCGAGCGAACGGTGCAGTTGATGGGCGCTGATACCCTTCTTTGATCCGGCCATGAGGCGGAAGCCGAGCAGCCATTTATTCAGGCCGATTTTGCTGTCCTCAAAGATGGTGCCGACCGTGACGGTGAAGGGCTTGCGGCAAGGGTTGCACATCACGACGCCGGGACGGGTGGACTTGCCCTCTAGGCGCTTAACGCGCTCTGTCTCGCCACAGTGCGGGCAAACCGGACCGGTCGGCCAGTGGAGCGCCTCAAGGTGCTCGCGCGCCTTGTTCGCGTCGCTGTAAATTGGGTTGGTGAGGTCAAACATCGCAAAGGTCCTAAGCCGTTGATCCGGCTATCCACCTTTGCGCGTGTTACGTCAAGTATATAATTGCCAGCGTTCCCAGTGCGTAGAGCGGCCAGAAACGGATAATCCTCGTGAGCATAAAGCGTACAGCGTTTAAGTCGCCTTGATCGATGCGCTCGTCATACGCGTGCGCGATGACGATCCCGCTGAGTAGAAAGAACAAGTCGACAGCCAGGCCACCGCTAGAAGCAAAAAGCCAGGGTGCACTCATGGCCTGCCAATGAAGGGACGCCACCGCCAGGGCGGCAATCCCTCTCATTCCATCGATGAGCACATATCCTCGTTTCCGGTGCAGCGCCCATCTCCCCAGCGCTGCCTGGCGCCCGAAGTGTGCCGTATCGCAAACTAGGGCGAGCCGAAAGCGTACAGATGCCAACTCGACTTGCGCGACCACACGTCGATCTCGAACATTCGTGTTATCCTCTCCCACGAAAAACCCGCTCCCTGATGACCAGGCCGAGTAAATCCACGCCAGCCTAGTTCGCCTGGAATCCGTTCATCACCACGCTGTTGCTGATCGCCGCCTTCCTAGCGGCAGGCGGCGGCACTATGAATGAACTGGCCAAGCACGAACGCCGGCTCTCCGCGCTGGAAACGCGCTGAGAGTCCGATGCCTCCAAGCTCGACAAGTTCAATGAGCGGACCGCGCGGATCGAGGCGAAGCTGGAGGTGCTCTTCCCCTCAGCCGGCCAAATCAGGACAGGACAACCTTGATGTTCGATCCGGGCTCTATGCTCATCCTCTTCGCCTTGGCGCTGATGATGGTGTCGCCGATCCATGTGGCCGTTACGCGGCTACGGATCAGCGTCGCTCAAGTCACCCCGACATTGCCCGGATCCGTTCCGCTGTCGGCACCGTCGCCCAATCTCAACAAACTGATCCGGATCACCGACGATGGGCGACGATCAATCTGCAAGGCAGCTACGGTCGTTAGCAAGTGTCACGACGAGCCACCCGCCCAGTCATAGTCGATACCGACGCCAACTTAACATCCTGAACGAACGTCGCCTTTAAAGGGCTGCCGTCGACCAGATTCACGACTGATAAAGGGCTGCGTACCGGTCGGCGATGTGGAACAACGAGCGACCGCTGGCAACCTCGTAACGGCCTTGGGGAGCCTTTGCACGGTGGCCTACAGCCGACATAGTCAGCCTTACTCGAGTGGTGGGGTGATCCAATGGCGCCAATCTCACAAATAGGCTTGGGATCGCTACGAACGTCCGCACTTAGGAACCAAGCCGACTTAACGCCTGCTAGCTCCTATCTGCCCGGCCAAACGCGCGCTGGTGACATCGTACGAAACCAGACGATGACATCGAAGCCGCGATCAGGTGGTTGTGCGCCGCCGTCATTCTTCTTCTGCCAATTCGCTGGATCCACCCTCCAGCCCGCCCAACCCCGCCATGCTGGACGTGCCGCCCAACGATCTAACGCCGCGCTGTGCGGTCGCGTCCGCATATCGATCCACCACGCATCGCCTGGGAGTGCCGAGAATAAATGGCCAAGCTCGCCGGGGCGGTCATTACGCAGCGGCACATCGCTGTAAACGCGGGTCTCCACGGAAGGATTTCGAGCCGCGTCCGATAGGCTCACGACATTGAGCGTAGCACGCGACCAAGTGAACCCCACGGTCTGATAGCCACCCTGCAACTTTGCTTTGATCGACCAACCCAGATTGCGCCAACCGGCCTGTTCGTCAGCAGCAGAAAACGCACTCGCGACATGGTTATCGTGCGCCCACAGGGCCGCGCGGCCATCCCCGATGCGTTCGACGAGATTTGCCGCCATGAATACATCGCGACGGCTGTAATATTCCGCCTCGTCGAATTTCTTGTCCGCGCCTTTGTACTCGTGATCGAATTCAAACAGTCCCTGTCGCGCGACCTTCGCAGCATACGTCGCTTCGCTGTAGTCAGGGTCGTCCCGCCATCCAGCGGGAGCGTCGGCAAGGCGAGTTTCGAGCTCGCCGGCTGCTTTGAACATCGCATCAAACGTCGCGCGATCACTCTTTGCGATCCAATCGTAGAGGAATACTGGCGTGCCGTCGGCGTTCGGCAACAGCGCCTGCATCGCATCGCGAAGGCGAACGGCGGTTTCGGGATCGTGGCGCGATAGGAAGGCGAGCGCGACCGACGCGTCGACACCAGTACTTTGATTATCGATCCCAACGACGCGGATTGGCTTGTCCGTCTTTTGGTTCCAGGCCCGCAGCCAAAGCAAGAGCCCGCCGAACGCATCGTTTCGCCAGATAGAGAAGAAGTTGGGCGATCGAATGAGCGCTGCCGGATCTCCCTCGCCAAATCGCACGTAGCGATCAAATCCGTACGCCGCAGCTCGGTTGCACTCGATTGCGACGGTGTCGATGGCACCGGCGCGCACCAAGGCTTTGATCAGCTCCGCTTTAAACGCTTCGTCCTGGTGCGTCCCGTGCGTAGCCTCGCCAATACCGATCACCCGTGCCCCGGCTAATCGCTTCACCAGCGGAGCGAGATCCGCAGGGCTGGTCGCAGCCGTGTCAAAGCGGTGTCCGGATTTAGCTATCCACGCACGGGCAGCCACCTCGTCAGCTGCGTTGTACGGCACTGTAGCTACGGCGGCCGCCGCCGCAATCGACATCCAGCTCATCTACCCCCCGATCCAAACCTAATGTTGTCAGCCTATATCGGCTCTCGGGAAAGACAAACGAACACGGGCAAAACGCACATGTCATCGGCGACCGCCTACGCCCCTACTCTATCGAAAAGCCACCTCCGACGGGTCCATGGGCCGGCGAGTCTCTGAAAGCGGGGAACGGCGTTCGCAAACCAAAGCGCCGAGAGGTTTTGCACCTGGCTGACCGAAATCCGAAACCCGAACTTCGCGGCGCATTCGGCCCGCTCCCCCCATTTCTTGGAATAGGCACGCGCTTCCCGGCGCCTATTCATCGCGTCCGTAACGCGCCGGGCTCAAACAGTGCGGCGGTGCATCGGGGAGCGGAATGATCGAAATCCATTTGCTGCGCTACGCTTTGGCGGCTGCGGACACGGGCAGCTTCCGTCAGGCAGCGGATCAATTCCGCATCAAGCAATCCACGCTCAGCAAACACATCCTCTATCTAGAGCAACGCGTGGGGCTCTCGATCTTCACAAGGTCGGCGCGAGGCGTCGAACCAACGGAGCCCGGAACCGTCTTTCTCACCCGCGCGCGCACGATCGTAGAGGATGTGGAAGCACTCGGCCGCGATACGTCAGCAATGGCCAAGCGCGACGCACTGCGGATAGGTCTCGGCTACCCCATTGCTACGACCGAGCTCGGTGCGACGCTGCGATCGTATGCTCAGGCCCATCCTGAGCGGCCGATCGAAGTGGCCGAGCAATCGCGCAGGATGTTGTTGCGGGGCCTGTCGGACAACCGCATCGACGTCGCCGTTTTCCCGGGGCCATCGCCGGCGCCGGAAGTCCGCTCGTTCAGTTTCTGGTGTGAGCAAGTCTCGATCGCCCTCGCCGCCGATCACCCGCTGGCCAGCCAGGATCGCATCTACTGGACGGACCTGCGGGCATCCACTTTCCTGGTGACCGCAGCGGATCCCGGCGACGATATCGCGCAAATGATCCGATCCCGGTTGTCGGCACCGGGCCACGAGCCCGGGATCGAAACACTGGCCGTAGCGCCCGAGAGCCTTGTCGCCCTGGTATCGGGCAATCGCATCGCGGTCACTTTGGGAAGTCGGCGGCCATTGAGCCCCTGCGACGCGATCGTGTTCCGGGTGCCCCGTGACGCCTTCGGGCCAACACGGCTCGAGCAACACGTTCATTGGCGGGCGGCAAACCGCAGCCCGGCGCTGGCGGCGTTCCTCGATCACCTGGCGCAGAGGTTCGGCTGTGCGCCGAACTAGCCCGAACTGCTGTTAGACCAAGATCTTAATGGACGCTGCTGAGAAACAGTCGAAGGGCCGCCACGCACCAAGGGAAACGTCGTGGCGGCCCTTCCCGCTGCCCGGCCGGATCCGGGGGGCATCGGACCGGCCGGCGCGGATCGCCGGTCAGCGGGCGGCCTGTATCGCGCTGCTCGCCATGTTCCCGACCGCCGTCGCCGCGAGTTGGTTACCTGTGACCGTCAACGTGCTCAATGCGAGCGCGCCCGTCCGCGGGCCGGAGTTCGAGCCGATCACGGATGCGGTGACGGGGGCATTGTTGGACTGGATGTTGACCAGCATCGCCGCGGGAGCAGTGCGGGGCCCGCCGATTGCGACCTTATTCGTGGCGACATTGCCGTAGGCGCTCGCCACCGCACTGTTGCCGGTCACGCCTAGCGTCGACCCCGAGACCGCACCCGAAGCGTTGAGCGGGGCGCCGAAATTGCCGACCGCTCGCGCGGTGATTGCACCGTAATTGCTTTGTCCATTGACGAGCAGCACCGGCGCGCTGGCATCGGTCTCGAACGCCCCAAGCGTAGCGGCCGCCTTGGCGCCGATGGTACCGCCGGCAGCGGTCGAGACCGCGACTTCATTATCGGCGCTGTTGCCGCGCCCGATCGCCTGGCTCGAATTCCCATCGATCGCGATCATGGACCCATCGAAGGACGGCGCCGCCGAACGGGTGGCGCCCGGCATGGCTTCGAAATCGCTGCTGGCCGCCACGGCCGCGGCATTCATCTGGCTGCTGGAGATCCCGGCCCCCGCGCCGTCGACCGACACCACATTGACCGCGTGGATGGCGGAGACGTCGGCGAGGACATTGTTATCGAGGAGATCCAGACGGGAGCCCGCCATGCCAACGCCGGCATTGCCGTCAAGGAAGGTCGTCCGCGCGGTCGCCGCGACGCTTCCGGCCGCGAACTGCTCGTTGGCGAGGACGTGGCCGCCGCTGATCGTCGCCGTGCCGAGATTGCCGACCCTGGCGCGCGCTTCTCCGCCCGAGCCCGCGCCCGGCTGCGCGGCCGACATGCTCAGTCCATTGTCGGCGTCGTTCATCGCCGCGACCGCCTGGTTGGTGTTGCCGGCCATCGACAGCAACGAATTGCCGAGACCGGAGCGGCCGGCAAGCTGCATGTCGGACGTGGCTTCGACGGTCGCGTCGCCGACTTGCGACGACGCGAGCGCCGACCCCGTGGCGGGCATGGCCGCGCCTTCGAGCGAGACACGGTTGACGGCGGTATTGCCAATCGTCGTCGCCTTCTGACTGTTCCCATCGACGTTGAGGGACGAGGAATCGATCGGACCCTCTCCGCCCAATCCGAACGCGCCGACGATCGTGGTGGCGAGGCCCGAGGGCGAACCGCTTGCCGCGGCCGGCCGGCCGACCTTCTGATAGTTCGCCAGCGCGATACCGGCAGAAGCGCCATAGCCCTGATCGAGCGAGCCGGCGGCGGCAGCGTCATGGCCGTCGTCATCGCCGAACGTCGCCGCCGAGACTGTCATGCTGTTGCTCGCCGCGTTGCCGACGGCCGAGCCGGTCAGGCTGTTGTTCGTGACGCGCAAGGTGGAGGCGGTGATTCTGCCCCCGGGCGTGATCGTGACGCCGGCGCGATGGGTGGCGTCGCCGACATTGGCGCGCAGCTGGCCGTCGACCGTCTGGCTATTGTCGACGCTGACGTTCGAGCGGAAAACGCTGCCGTCAATCGCCGCGCCGTTGACCGCGCTATTGGCGGTGGCCGCCGCGGTGGCCGTGTTGGCGTCGGCGCGGAGCGTCGAACCGTCGACCGGTCCGCCGACATCCACGCCGACCTTGTTCGCGGTCATCGTGGCGATGATGCTCGCGTTATTTACATCCTGAACGTTCCCGACACCGAAAGCGGTGTTCGTGACGGTCGCGCCGTCGGTGCCGGTCATCGCCGTGCCGGCCGATCCGTGACCGAGCGGCCCACCCGTATCGACCGTCGTTGCCTGGACAGCGAGCAGATTTCCGGTGGCGCGATTGGCGAATGCGGTCGCGGATTGCGTGTTCCGCGAGACGTCCAGGGTCGATCCGGAGAGAGCCCCGCCGATCAGGGCGCTGGCCCCGCCATTGGTGGCGGCGACGAGATCGCCGCCAAGGTCTCGCTGCACGTTCGTGACGTTGGCGACGTGGCTCGTCGCGCCGTCGCCTGCGATGCTGCCCGCCCGGAGATCGAGCATATGCGAGGAACGGTTGGAGGTCGCGGTCGCGCCCAGCATGTTGCCTTGGACCGTCGCGTTCGACCCGGTGAGCGCACCATTTACGCCGAGCGAGAAGGCCGCCGGCACCATCCCGCTGGTCGCCGCGACCTTGCCGAACATGGTCTGACTGCCGAGATCGGCATAGAGCGCGTTGACCGTCGCCGGGCCATTGCTCGCGCCCGGCACCTGCCAGGCCGGTGCTTCGGTGTCGGGCACGCCAACCGAGGCGGCATCGACGGAAAGCGCGTCCTCAACCAAATTGCCCGTCGCCTCGGCTGCGGACTGGTTACCGCTCAGGTCGAACCGGCTGTCCGATCCGGCGGATGTCGAAAGGCGCACGGCACTGGCGTCGAGCGCGGAGACCCCCGACACGGCGTCGCCCTCCTGGACGCTGGCGATCGCGCCACCGGTGCCGCCGTCGGCCAAGGTAAGGCTGCCGGCCGCCCGATTGCCGAGCGCGGACGCCTCGCTGGCATTGCCGGTGACGCCGAGCGTCGCCGAAGATGCCACGCCCGCGTCGATACCGACTTCGCTACGCTGCACGAGCGATTGTACCGGAGCGTTGCTGATGGTCTGGCTGGTCATGACGAGGCGGTCCGCGCTGGCGCTGGCGCCGTTGCCGGCAACCGACAGCGACGAGGACGACCGGGCCGGTTCCGGCGGCGCGCCATCGCCATCGAGCCGCGCGTCCGTGACATTGGCACGCGCCGAGGCGAGGACATCATTGTCGGCGATGCGCGCATTGCCGGATTGGACCGCGCCGATCCCGGCAAGGACGCTGACCCGATCATTGTCGACCGTAACGGGACCGGTCGAGGATTGCCGGCTCACGACGGCAACCGGTGCATTGGCATCGGCCGTCTGCGCCAGCGCGGGCGGTCCGACCAGGATGACGACGGCGCTGACGCCGGTGAGAAGCCGCCTGCGGCGGCAGGAATGATTAATCATTGGATGAAGTCCTTCAGCTGGAAGAGGGAGAGATCGTGACGCTGGGCTGTTCGGCTGGCGCCTCCTGATGGCACGAGGGAGCTAGGCGCCGCTCAGCCGCCGATCCGCAGCCGCGCGACATCCTGAAACCCGGACGCGGCGCTGCGGACGGCCGGACCGGACGGATCGGCACGCCAGAGGGTCGACACCGCGCCGCGAAAACCGCGTGCGCGTAGCGCCGCCACCACCGCCGCGATCCGCTGGCTGGCGAGCGCATCTCGCCTGGCCGCATCGAGCGTCTCGCTCTCGCGCGCGACAAGCGCGATCTCGACCGGTGCTTTGGCGGCCGCTGCGACAACGCGCTCGAACACCGCGTCCGCGGCCGCGGCGGGGGCAGCGGACGCGAATTCGAACGGCATCGCCACCGCAGCATTGCCCGGCAACGAGCCGCCGAGAGCGAGAAGGCTGATGCTATGCGCGGCTACCTGCGGAAAGCCCGAATGCGTTGCCGAGACCATCGTCTCGACAGGCGGGCGGTCGCCGGTCGCGAACCCCGCGTGCTGCGACAGGCAGGACGACGGGTCGCGCCGCGTGATGGCGCCGACCAGCCGGAGCGCGGCTTCCTCGAGCGCGGTGCGCACGCCAAGCTGCAGCGGCTCCTGGCCCTTTGCTCCGGCATCCACGTCGAACAGGCTGGAGCCAAAGAAGCGGAACAGGTTGAACCCGACCTCGTAACCGATGAACTGCTTGGTCAGGCTGATCGTCCGCACCACGACCAGCGAGCGCGTGTCGACGATACGCAGATCGATCGCGACGGACTCGGTATAGGTCCGCGCCTTGGGCCCGATCTGGCTGACGGCGAGATCAACGCCGCCCGAGCGTATGTCGTAATTGAGTTCGGTGATGCCGCCGACGATGAAATAGTCGGAGGCCGCGATACTGCCGCCATAATAAGGCAGCCAGGGCACCCTGCTTGCCGCGGCGCCCGGGGCGCCGGCCACGTCGTGGACCGCGCCGTCGCCCAGTTGACGGCGATCGGTATAGCCGAGCTCGCGCTCGGCGATAGTCGGATCGAACCGCTCGGCCAGGGTCACTGCGCCGCCGAGCTTGCCGAGCGCCGAATAGACCATCAGCGCGCCACCCTGTGTGATGGCATTGCCTTCGTTGACCGAATATTTTCCGGTATAATCGCGCACGTCGCCCACCGCGATCACCGGCGGCCGCGCCCGCTCCGCGCGCAGCTCGGCGCCGAAACAGGCAAGCGCGCCGTCCATAGGCGTCCGGTTGTCGCGGACCGCGGACCCGACCAGGGTCGGCACCTCGCCGGGGGCGAAGCGCGCCTGATGCAGCCGTACGCACCCGGCGAGGCCGGTCGCGAGCAAGACGAGCAGGACCACCGCCCTCCCCTTCCCGGCCTGTCGCGCCCGGCGGCAATGATCGCCCAACATCAGTTGAGCGCCGCGAACGAGCAGGCATCGCTGTTCTGCACGCTCGCGCTCTGGCTGCCGCTGTTCGACTGGCTGGAATTGAGCGCCTGCCACGCATCGCCGCGAACAGAGGTCTCGGTGTCGCCGGTCACGCCCGATACGATCTGGCCGCTATTGCCCTGGGTCGAACTGCTGGTGCCCCCATTCCGGCCGGCGTCGACGCTCGAGCTGTTGGCATTGCCGGTCGATGACGATGTGGCGCCGCTCACGGCGGGCGAGTTGGCGACGGACGATTGCCCATTGCTGTTGCCCACAGCGCTCGCGCCGATCGAGCAATTCACCTGGCGGGCGATGTTGGTGGTGTAGACCGGCGCGGCATAATAGCCGCTTCGACGGCGCGCGATCAGATCGAGGATCGCCGCCTGATTGGCCTTGTCGGCGGACGTCCGGAATTGCCATGCGGAGTTCTCGCCGAGATTGTTCGCGCTTGACGGTCCGGCAGCGGCAACGGCGATCCCGGCCCCCGTCACAACGAGAGCAAAAGCCCGAGGCAAAGATCGCGTGGCGGATCGCGGGCGGGGTCGGTCACTGACCATGTTGGAATCTCCCTGGGGCCGACCGCGGGATGCGGGTCGGCGTCGGGAGGCATCAAGAAGGACCTGGAAACGCCGCAATCAACAAGGAAATCGGGCAAGCGTAATGTGGCGTAGAAAGACAGGAAGACGGCGGCCCGGATGAACCGGGCAAGCGCACGAAATCACGCCCGGCCACCGCTCCTCACGGGCTGTGCAACGATTTGCAGCGAACCGCCACTCGCTTTCAATATCGCGGCGGGGCCAACATCACTCAACGGAGATCGAGGCCGTGCGTAACGAACCGTCGGCTGCGCCCGATAAAGTCTCGATCGGGGTACCTGAGCGAGGAATATTGCCCTCGCATCCACCTCGGCAAACAGTAGGGATCCTGCTGCGCCCCGCGCTCCGTGGCTCTCGCCACCATCAGCTTGGACGTCGGCTTGATGGACCCGTCTGTCGGCCGGTAAGCTAGGCCTCTAGAGCCAACGCGCCACACCACCGTGCCAGGAACAGGTGCCCCGGCGGCTTTCGCTGAAGCTCCACGAGCCGTCCCTGCAGCGCGCGCTCGCACCGGCTGGCGCGCGGACGGACTGGATGGGACGGTGAACGCGGTGCCCGCTTCGTGCTGTATAATAGCCCGACGAGCCGGAACTATGGCTGTAACGATAGTGTTGCCGCGCGTCCGCCGCAGCGAGGGGCAGCAACGTCGAAAAGGCAAGTGCCGCAAGGAGAAGCCGTATCATCCCACCCCCATTTGTTCGCGATTAAACGTCCCGATCCTCGCACGGACCTCGAGCCAGCTCCCTATCGGCTCTCCATTCTCCCGCACCGACACGCGCTACGCCGCCGTATCCGGTGGTCGAGATCGGCAAGCTCACAGAGCGAGACGGGATTGGCCGATCGCCGCTGCCTTCACCGAAGACGCCCCATCCTGCTCCGTGCGAAGACGATCGCGCAATGAAGATTACGTTCAAGATGAACTCATCGCCGGACATGATCCAGAAAACGCGCTTCGCATTGCGGGACGACGCGAGGCGTCTTGCTTCAAAAGCGGCGCACAGCCGCAGTCCCGCACATGCTATGATTTCCGTGATGCACGCCTCCACTATTCGCGGTGGTCAAAGGTGCCACCCGGTAAGCGGGTCTATTAGTGAATCGTCCGACACAAATGTATCAGCCCGTTTGGGAGATCTGCGCATCGCCTCAGCTCGATCGTCCATCGACGTCGCCGCGCTGGCGATCGATCCTCCAGCCGGCCGGCGTCCATTTCATGGGCACGCCGCAATCGCGGCAGACCGACGTGTAACATCCGCCCCCAATCGCTCGCGCGTCAGGATCCCGGTGGTGATAGCCGAGCAGACACCGAATCCGGCCCATGGTCAGCCTGCCTTGTATACCCGACGATATATAGCCGAAACGGCCCAAACTGACGAGTCGTATTGGAGGCGGCCGCGGCAACCCTATGACAGCGCCGGCAGTCCGTCGCTAACTCGCGTTCTCGACCGTGGCTATCAGCCCCGACAAGAGCGCGGCGGGCGGAGGACGATGATCGAAGGGTCGCGGCGCTCGATGGGGCGGGATCGTCATCTTGATCGAAGTGGGAGACGAATCCCGACTCTGATCGTTACGGCCCCCCGATCAATCCAATCGAGCGACAGGAAATTGCGGCCGTGACTGAAGACGAATCCCAACGCGTAACCGAGGTTGAGGGCGGCGGACAGATCCTGGGCGTACCGGCGGGCGATGCGCTGTCGTCGACCGGCAGCGACCCGACCGGCGGCCGGGCAAAGCGCCATTGGCGCGAGAGCGTCATTACCCGGCCGGGCCTCGATGACCGGGGCGACGTGTTTTTCGCCGCGATCGAGATGACGCGGATGCCGATGATCCTGACCGACCCCAACAAGGCGGACAACCCGATCGTCTTTGCCAACAAGGCCTTTCTAGATCTCACCGGCTACGAGGACAGCGAGATCCTCGGCCGCAATTGCCGGTTTTTGCAAGGGGCCCAGACCGACCGCGAGCAAGTAACCGAGCTTCGCGAGGCGATCGCGCGACGGGACTCGATCGCGCTCGAAATTCTCAACTACAAGCGAGACGGCACGCCGTTCTGGAACGCAGTGTTCATCGGGCCGGTCTATGATACCCAAGGGACATTGCTCTACTTCTTCGCCAGCCAACTCGACGTAACCCGGCGCCGGGAAAGCGAACAGGCATTTCAGCAGGCCCAGAAAATGGAGGCGATCGGTCAGTTGACCGCGGGCCTCGCGCATGACTTCAACAATCTGCTGCAGGTGGTAACGGGAAGCCTTGAGCTGCTGTCCGGCCAGATCGAGGGCGAGCGCCCGCGAACCTACCTTCATCGCGCGCAGGGCGCCGCCGAACGCGGCGCCAAATTGACCGGCCAGTTGCTCGCCTTTGCCCGCAAGACGCGCCTCGACCCGCGTCCCATCGACGCGAGCGACTGCATCGCGGGCTTCGCCGACATGTTGGAGAGCTCGCTCGGGCGTGGTGTGGAGCTGCATCTCAGCCTGCGGCGCGGCCTGCCCCGCGTGTCGCTCGACGTCGAGCAGCTTGAGATGGCGATCCTCAATATCGCGCTCAATGCGCGGGATGCGATGCCGTCGGGGGGTCTGCTCACGATTGCGACGAGCAAGCTGAGCCTGAACGGCGACGCGGCGGCACGGCAGCTTCACCCCGGAGATTATGTCGCGATCGATATCCGGGACGAAGGCGCCGGCATGCCACCGCACGTCCTGGCGCGCGCGACCGAGCCGTTCTTCACGACCAAACCGACGGGCAAAGGCACGGGACTGGGGCTCGCCATGGCGAGCGGCTTCGTGCAGCAGTCTCGCGGCCGGCTTGAGATCGAAAGCGAGGTCGACCGGGGAACCGTCATCCGGATGATCTTTCCGGTCGCCGTCGACATGGGGGTCCCGGATCAGGAACCCGCCGAGCGTCCGGCGTCGCCCGCGCCGACCTCGGATGCCGGCCGCCGTCATATCCTCGTGGTGGAAGACACCCCCGATGTCCTCGCGCTCGCCCGCGAGAATCTGATCCAGGCCGGCTATCGCGTGACGACCGCGGAATCAGGCGAATTGGGACTCGCAGCATTCGAGCAAGCGCTCAAGGATGATCCGATCGACCTCCTGTTCACCGATCTCGTCATGCCGGGGAGCCTCAACGGCATCGGACTCGCCGATGAGGTGTCGAAGCGCGATCCATCGGTCGCGATTCTGATGACGACAGGCTACAATGAGGAGCTGGTGGCGGAAGAGCCTGCGAGGCTTGGGCGGGACGTGCTGGGAAAACCATATCGCAAGGCGGAACTGCTCGACCGCGTTGGCCAGGCGCTGGCAAATCGCGGCGGATCTCCCGAGCGACGCAAGGCTTCGGAGTTCGGGCCTGCAGAAGAATAAGCGCGCACACGACAGGCGGCACAAGGTCGCGTACCGAAGCCGAGTGGCAATTTGCTGCTGGTCTCCGCGCCGACGACCATGAGTCGGAGATGACATGTCGCCTGGAGGAGCGATGCTAGCCAATTTCTGGCAGGGTGCCGTTCCGTAAATTCCCAAGTAACGTTTATGGTCTGCACGACATGATCGGCCAGGTCAGGGCATGGACAGCGGACCGGTGGTCGCAGCCGAAAATGCCGCAGAAGCCCTCCAAGCGCGTTCGCTGCGTACCCACCAACCCTTGCGCCCGCCGCAAGCGCAAAAGCTACGATCCGAATGCGCGGAACGTCTCCATCGGTCGAAGAGTGCTGGAGGGCGGGTCGCACCTTTGCGCAGCCAATTATTGCAGGCGCTACCGGCCGCGGCGCGGCAAGCCCAGACAATCGAATCCTCGACCAGCCAAACTGGTTTCCGCTGCGTTGTTCGCGGCTAACGTAAAATGCAGCTGTTTCGCCCCTTCTCATGGGGCTAGCAGACTTGCGCCGATCGCGAGACCGAAGAGCACCCGTCGCGAGGCCAGCTGACCCATTAAAGACGAAGTGCGATTTCGCGGCGATCAAAGATGTTGCGCGTTCACCGGCACCAGGGATTGTATCGTCCAAGATACGCGCATCTGAAAGTTTAATAGACTTATTGGCCGCCCTAGCTGGATCGTCCGTCGACGTCGCCCCGCTGGCGATCGATCCTCCAGCCCGCCGGCGTCCATTTCATAGGCACGCCACAAGCGCGGCAGACCGACGTGTAGCGTCCGTCACCAATCGCTCTCGCGTCAGGATCCCGGTGTTGATAGCCGAGCAGACAGAGAATGCGGCCCATCGTCAGCCTACCTTCTCATACCCAAATTGCGGACAGCAAAATGGACGGCTCGCGCCCCGCGCAGGGCGCGAGCCAATTTGGATCACCAGCGATAATATTGGTGGTGATGGTGGTGATGGTGATGGTGATGGTGATGGTGGTATCTCGGCCGCGGGACCCAGCCCCAGCCGCTCCACACATAGCCGTGATCGTAGAACCAGCGCGAACTGTGATGGTGGTGGTGATGATGATGGTGATGGTGGTGGTAATAGCGGCCGTCGTCGCGCCAATATTGGGCGTCCATCAGGCGCGGCTGGGTTCGCGCAAAGGCGTCCGCGGCGTTCAGCCGAGCAGCGGCATCCGGGACCGGCTCGAACAGGTCGGCATAGGACGTTGCTTGCGGGACCGGGGCTGCGAAGGCTGACGGGGTGGCAAAGGCCGAGGCGGCAATGGCCAATGCCGCTACGCCTGAGAGAATGTACTTCTTACCAGTCACAACGCTACTCCTTCTCAGTCGCGATGCGGGCACCGACAGGCTTCCGCTTCACTGGCGACCAAAGCAGATATATCGTGCTGTCCTTGACCGGTCGCTGAACCCGCCGGAAATCCAAAGTTCAGCAAGCGCCGCCTGTCGCGCCAGCGCGGCTAGTCGTCGCTTTTCCGCTTGCCATGCGCGCGCGCCGCCCTCGCCATGTTGCGATACGTCCCGTCGAACACGGTGTTGGTGGAGGAAAGCCAGCGCGTTCCCTCGGCGAGCGCATCGCGGCTTGCCGAAAGCCGGCGCGATCGCATTTCCCGTTGTGCGGCATCTTCCCGTCCCATCGCTCGCAATTCGAGGTCCGGATCGGAGGGAATGCAGATGAAGCTGATGAACGGCTCGCCCTTACGAAACACATGCGTGGTGCCAGGCGGCGGGGCTTTAAAGATGCAGAAATTGATCATCGGCCACCACTCGCTGCGGATCAGCGCCGGTACCGCGAGCGGGGTCGAGTTCGTCGCATCGGTGAAGAAGCGCGGGTGCGGCTCGCATCGGATCGCCCATCCCGGCGGCGCCGCGAGATCGAGCGACAGCTGATAGGAATAATAATCCTCGCCAAATGCGCGAAACGGCGGCCAAAGTGCTCCCTCCCCTGGCGGAGCGCCCCAATCCGCCTCCAGCACGACTTTGCCGTCGACCGAGCGCACATGAAGTTCCGGGTCGAAGGGATAGAGCAATTCCACCCCGTACCGCGCGCTCTCCGAAAAGGGGATGCAGTGCCACGGCTGTTCGTGACTGCCGTCCACGCGTTGTTCGGACGCACCGGCCCAGCCGGGCACGGTGATGCGGATCTGCTGCGGATCGGAACGATCACCATAGGATCGATAGCTGACGACGGGCATCACGACTCCTTCATCATCGCCGCTAAAGGGCGCCGATATCTTGACGGTATGGCAACTTAACCGAGAATGAGCCGTGGCGGTTGCCTGCATCACAAACCACGACCCGACCGAGGCCAGGCCGGATGCACGTGTGTCTCGCACCGGCGTGGCCTCAAGGGAGCCCTTCGAAGCTCCGCGGAGCCCCTGGCGGAGTCGGCGATTTGTCCGCCTGGTCGCTTCCGCCGCTCAGAATTGCCCGTGCAGACGAGCGCCGAGGACATTTACCGGCCCACGCTCCCGATTGTAGCCGGGATTGGCGAGAAGCTGATAGTCTATCGTCAGATTGAACGCCTTGAGCGGCCGCCAAGTGTAATAAGCCTCGCCGATCACTTCCGCGCCGGGATGCGGCAACCGGGCGTCTCCGACCAAGATGCCTAGGCCTCCCGCATCCAGATATCGTTCATGCTCCCGGGTAATGCCATTGACGACGGCGGCCACACCCAAAGTATCGTCGCTGCGGCCCCATGCCTTGCCGGCAATAGACGCGCCGATCGAACCGGTGCGGTCGATATCGGTAAAGTCGTATGGCTCGATATTTCCGTCGGCGATGCCCGCGCGCGCGAAGATGCCGATGTCGCTGGTCACGGCCTGCTCCAGGTTAAACGATAGACCCATGCGGGTCCGCTCGCGACGGACCAATGCTACATTCGGAACGGTCGCCGAACTTTCGCCGAGGCGGAGCGCATCGTCGAAGCGACCGAACCGTCCGCGATTGCGAAACAGGGTGAAACGCACCGCGCCGGGCCGACCGGCAACGTCAAAACGGCGCTCGATCTCGCCGTCCAGCTGATATTGGCGGAAACCCGTTTCCAGCGTTTCGCCATTAGGGACTTTAGACAAGTTGAAGAGGCCGCCGCGCAATGTCCAACGGCCCCGATACAATTCCGCTGCGATTCCGGAGGAATAGCCCCAGGCGTCCGCGGCATAATCGAACGACCCGGTATCGATGATCGACCAATTGAGGAAATCCTGCCGCGGGTCATGGGCATAGCGGTTGGTATCGAAGATGTCGGCCACGCCGAATTTGCCGATAGTCACGACCAGCCGATCGCGGCGCCGGCTGCCCGCAAACTGATTCAAGTCCCCGGAGACCCGCTCCGCCTGGCCGCCCAGTCCGATCGTCTGGCGGAAGAACAGGCGCTGCAACCGCACATAGGGATTGGCTTTGCCGACCTTATAGGCTTCCCCGCTCGGGAAACCTGCGGCGCCGAGCGTGTTCGACAGACCGAACCCCTGGTCGGCTTCAGGATTGATCCAGAACTCGCCGCCCTGCCAAGGGCGCACGCCGACATAGAGCGTCGCATCGACCGTTTCCTTAACCTGGTCGGGCGCGAGGCTGTTCGGTCCGAGAGCGGCCGATCGGAAATCGGGCACTGCCTGCGCCGCGACCGTCATCTGGCCGTGCACGGCCAACCAGCTGGCGCCCGGCAGCACGTCCTGGCCGCGCGCAGGTGGAGAAACAAACGCCAGCCCGATCAGGGCCGTTACCGAGCAGGCATCACGCATGACGATCTTTCTCCGGATACGCGCGGCTATTGCGCGTTCCCGTGGGCGGCATGTCCTTCTCGATCCTCAAGCAGTCTCGACAAGGTCTTGACCGCATCGACGAGCGAAAGCACCTCGCGCTCGCGCAATTCGTCGATCTTGTGGTGCAGCAGTTCAATTTCGAGCTCGGCCTTGATATTGATGCGATAATCTTCTTCGGCCTTGCGCCGGTCGACGTCGCCCTGGCGGTTCTGGCTCATCATGATGAACGGCGCGGCATAGGCCGCCTGGAATGACAGTGCGAGGTTGAGCAGGATGAAAGGATAGGGATCCCAGTGACTCACCCATGCGGCAATGTTGAGCACGACCCAGACTAGCAGGATCGTGCTCTGGATAATGATGAAGCGCCAGGAGCCCATTCCCGCCGCGACCGCGTCGGCGATGCGCTGTCCGGGAGTGAGGTGAATGTCTTGCTGCACTTGTCCTGCTACCCGCTCCTGCACGCGTTCCGCGCGCAATTCGCGCAACAAGGCAGCCTCGGTATCCAGCAAGGCGCTTGGCCGCTCACTCATATTCCCCTCCCTTGACTGGCTCGCCCCGCTCACCCGGCCGAGACCCATAAAGTATTGTTGCCGAGATCGAGGATCACAACCTGATCGGAAAAGGCGCGCCAGTCGAGCACGACATCATTCGCGTCGCAACGTCCGCCATGTGTGCCTGACCGTGATGCCATCAGATGCACCGCCCCCAATTGAACTGGCGCCGGCATGCCTGTCGGCCGCTCCGCCGATCCGTCGAGCGCGACCCGGAGCGTCATACCATCGGGGCCGGTCCCGGCGAGGCTGAGGCAGCCATCAGCGGAAACGTGTGCGGCCACGGGAGTCATCTTTGCAGTGCGATGTTGAAGGGCGCCCCGCTCGAGCACCCGTAACCGGCCGCCCCGAAAATCGAGTTCCAAGGCCATTTCGCTCAGGATGTCCGAACCGATCACCAGGTCGCGCTTCTGGTTCGGCACGACGATGATCCGGCCGAGCCGCATTTCCTCATGGTCCAACCCCACGACATGACCCCGCGAAAGCGTGACGGGTTGGCTGGCGGCATCGTCCGCCGCCCTCAACCGGCGGGCGATGTCGGGCGTCACGCGGCTGACCGGCGCCGACGGATCGAGGATCGCCCAAACCTCATGCATGTCGACCCGTGCTGAGACCAGCAACGCGCTCGCCGCAATTGCGATCTTGGTCGACATGACGCCCATCGGTCCGCTCATCGCCGCTCTCCCGAAATATTGATTGGGTCCGCGCCGCACGCCTGGAACAGCGCGACGGTGTCGCTCAGCCGGGTCGCCTCTGCCTGGACCCTCTGCACCGACGCCTGCGCGGCCGCCGAGGACGCGTTGAGCAACTGCAGGGTGCCGAGCGCGCCAAGCTCGACCTGGCGGCGCGTCATGGTAAGCGTCCGCCGCCCGGCGGTGTCCGCGCGGGCTGCCGCGTCGAGCGCGACGGCGTCGCTGCGGAGTCCGGCAAGAGCATCGTCGACATCGAGAAAGGCCTGGATTGCGGCGGCCCGATATTGCGACTGGGCGGCATCGAGCGCCGCTTCGGCAGCGCGCTGCTGGTGCCGAAGCTGGCCCGAATGGAAGATCGGCTGGGTAACCGAGCCGATCAAGGCGAAGAACGGATTGCCGCCGCTGAACATGTCGAGAAAATGGAGCGCCGAGCCACCGGCATTGCCGGTGAGCTGGAATGCGGGCAGCTTGGCTGCGACCGCCGCGCGGAGGTCGGCGGCGGAGCCCCGCACCTGTGCTTCGGCCGCGCGCACATCAGGACGGTTGGCGACGATCTGCGACGGCAGCGCCAGGGGAATCGACTCTGGAAGATGGAGTTCGGCAAGCTGCGGTAGATCGGACATGCTCCCACCCGGCGCCTGGCCAAGCAATTGCGAGACCAGATTCTCCTCGTGCCGCAGCTGGCGCTCGAGCGGCGGCAAGGTCGCTTCGACCGTCGCCAAGGCAGTTTCCTGCGCACTGACATCAGCCTCGCCGATATCGCCGAGCGCCTGCCGCCGGCGCAGCAAGACGATGAGCTCGCGGTTACTGTCGATGGCCGACCGCGTCTCGGCGATCTCAGCCTCGAGCGCGGCATGCTGAACGACGGCCAGAACGAGATTGGCGGCCGTCGCGGTCCGCGCCGCGGCAAGGCGGTTCGCCGCAACTTCGGCTGCAGCGCGCGCCGAGTGGACCTTGCTGCGACCGCCGCCGAACAGGTCGATCGGATAGGCAACAGTCACCTGCGCCGTGTGCAGCGTGTAGAGATAGTCGTTGGCGTCGAGCAACGGTGTCGCCAGCACGCGGGAGATTTGGGCGCGCTGCGCCTGATAATTGGCGTCGACCTGCGGCCCCTGCCCTGATTGCGCGGCCTTTGCCAATTCCCGCGCCTGGCGCAGATTCGCCTCAGCCGTGGCGAGGTCGTTATTGTGGGCGAGCGCGGCCGCGACGAGGGCGTCAAGTTTGGCGCTGCCGAATGCCTTCCACCATTCGGGCAGCGTCGGCGCACCGGCGACCACCCGCTGCGGCGGGCCGCTGGCGGGCGCGATGATCTCGGAAGGCCGCGCCGGCGGCAATGCGATAGCCACGTCGGAATCCCTCGGGCCTGCCGTGCAACCCGCAAGCACCAGCACGGCCAGAAGCAGGACAGATCGATGACAGATCATGCGGACTCCATCGGCGTGCCGTCGGCATGATGCCGGCGGATGGCGTGGCGGTGTGCGCCGTGATGGTGCGAGAAGCGCAGGATCAGCGCGGGCAATACCAGCAGGATGAGGAAGGGGGCGAGCGTCATCCCGCCCACCACGACCAGAGCGAGCGGCTTTTGAACCTGGCTTCCTATGCCGGTCGACAAGGCAGCGGGCAGCAATCCAATCGCCGCGGCGAGGCAGGTCATCACCACTGGTCGCAAACAATGGCGGACGGTCAGCGCGATCGCCTCGTCGCGATGCATGTCGTCGTTGAGATGCTGGTTGAAGGTACCGACCACGAGAATGCCATCCATCACCGCGATTCCGAACAGGGCGACGAAGCCGATCGCCGCCGAGATACTGAACGGCGTCCCGGTGACGGCCAGCGCGAGCACGCCGCCGACCAGGGCCATCGGGATCACGCTGAACGCAAGCAGGGTGTCGCGCACCGACCCGAAATTGGCGAACAAAAGAACGAGAATCAGTAGCAGGCTGATCGGCACGACGATTTCGAGGCGCGCGACCGCCGAATTGAGATTGCCGAGCTCGCCTGCCCATTCCAGGTGATAGCCGGGCGGCAACTTGACGTTGCGCGCGATCCGCGACTTGGCCTCATCCACCGCGCCACCAAGGTCGCGCCCGCGCACGCTGAACTTGATGGGCACGTAACGTTCCTGATGCTCGCGGTAGATGAACGACGCGCCCGACGTGATCTGGACCTTCGCCACTTCGGACAGGGGCACCTGGATCAGGCCGGCCCCGGTCGGCGACGGCGCGCCGATCGTTATGCGCCGGATCGCCTCGATGTCGTTGCGCTGGCCGGGATCGAGCCGCACGACGATCGGGAAATGCCGATCGGTACCGGCTTCGTAGAGATCACCGCTCGATTGGCCGCCGATCGCGGCCGAGACGGTGGTGTTGATATCGTCGGGGGTCAGTCCGTACCGCGCGGCGGCCACCCGATCGACATCGATTCTGACGGTCGGCTGGCCCAGTGAATTGGCGACGCCGAGGTCGGCGATACCGCGCACCCGCGCCATCTCGGCCTGAATCTGAGTGGCGATGCTCTCGAGGGTCGAGAGGTCGCTGCCGAAGATCTTGAGCGAATTGGCGCCCTTCACTCCGGACGACGCCTCGTCCACATTGTCCTCGATATATTGCGAGAATTCGAAATCGACGCCCGGATAGAGGTCGTGAAGCCTGGCCTGGAGCTCGGCGGTCAGCTTCTCCTTGGTCATGCCTGCCGGCCACTCGCTCGCTGGCTTGAGCGGCGCGTAGAACTCGGCGTTGAAGAAACCGCTCGGGTCGGTACCGTCATCGGGCCGGCCGTGGATCGACACGACCCGGTCCATTTCCGGATAGGACGCGAGGAGCTTGCGGATCTGGTCGACCGTCGGCTGGCCGGCCTCGAGCGAGATCGAGGGCGGCAGGCTGGCGCGGATCCAGAAATTGCCTTCCTCGAGGTGCGGCAGGAACTCCACGCCGAGCGCACGGACCGAAACCAGAGCGCCGAGGACGACCAAAGCCGCGAGGCCGAGGGTCAGGACACGGTTGGCGATCGCGAACGAGACCGCGGGCTCGTACAGCGCGCGCAGGTGGCGAACGATCCAAGTGTCGACCTCGCGCAGCCGATCAGGGAGCAGCAGGGCCGAGAGTACCGGCGCGACAGTGAATGCCGCGATCAATCCGCCGGCGATGGCATAGGCATAGGTCTTCGCCATTGGTCCGAAAATGTGCCCCTCGACCCCGGTCAGCGTGAACAAGGGAAGGAAGCTTGCGATGATGATCGCGGCGGCAAAGAAGATGCCGCGGCTGACATCGTGCGAGGCATGCAGGATCGCCGAGAAACGATTGGCGTGACTGGCATGGATGCGCCCCTCGTTGATCGCGTGCGAGCGGTCGACGAGCCGGCGGAATATCGCCTCGACCATGATCACGCTGGCATCCACCACCAGCCCGAAATCGAGCGCTCCGAGCGACAGCAGATTAGCTGACTCGCCTTGTGCCAAAAGGATCAGCACCGCGACCGACAGCGCGAACGGGATCGTCACCGCGACGATCAGCGCGCTGCGCAGATTGCCAAGGAACAGCCATTGCAGCGCAAAGATCAGAAGGATGCCGAGGACGAGATTCTCCATAACCGTATGGGTTGTGACCCCGATCAGATCGGAACGGTCGTAGATGCGCTCCAGCCGCACACCGGGGGGAAGGACGCCGGTCGAGTTGATCGTGTCGATCTCGGCCTTGACCGCCTTGATGGTCGGCATGGATTGCGCGCCGCGTTGCATCAGGACGATGCCCATCACGATGTCGTTGTCGTCATTCTCGCCAGCGATGCCAAGTCGCGGCAAATTGCCGATCTCGACCGTGGCAACGTCGCGCAGAAGGATCGGCGTGCCGTTGGCGCTGCCGACCAGTACGTTGCGGATAGCCTCGACCGACTGGATCAGGCCAATGCCGCGCACGATCGCGGCCTGCTCGCCGAAATTGACCGTCTGCCCGCCGACATTGCTGTCGCTCTTGCCGATCGCGGCGAGCACCTGCGGAACGGTCACGCCATGGGCGACCAGCTTGTCGCGGTCGAGCTTCACTTCATAGGCGCGCAGCTTGCCGCCCCAGCCATTGACGTCGATCACGCCGGGGATGCGCTTGAAGCGGCGCTGCAGCACCCAGTCCTGCAGAGTCTTCAGGTCCATCACCGAATAACCGGGCGGCGCGACGATGCGATAGCGGTAGATCTCGCCAACCGGACTGGTCGGCGAGATCAGCGGCTGGGCGCCATTGGGCAGATTGCCAACCTGGCTCAGCCGGCCGAGCACCATCTGCTCGGCCTCGTGAAAGTTCACGTCATAGCTGAACTGGATCCGGACATCGGACAGGCCGAACAGCGAGATCGACCGCACCGCGGTCAGATGCGGCAGGCCGGCGATCGCGACTTCCACCGGTGTGGTGACGTTGCGCTCCATTTCCTCGGCGGAAACGCCATTGCTCTGGGTGATTACCTCCACCATCGGCGGGACCGGATCGGGATAGGCCTCGATGTTGAGGTTGAGGAACCCGATCAGCCCAGCGAGGATCAAGGCGCCCATCACCGCAAGGACGAGCATGCGCTGGCGAAGCGCCAGCTCGACAAGGCGGTTCATTGCTCGAGGCCCGCCTCGTTGACGAACACCGCGCCTTGGGTAACGACACGATCGCCGCGCGACAGCCCGCGCACTACCCGCGTCAGGCCGCCCTCGGTCTCGCCCGCTGCGACCGTCCGGCCGTAAAGTATCCCGCCGCGGCCGAGCACCCACACCCGCGCGCTGTCGCCTTCATGGATAATGGCGGCAGCGGGAACCAGCACGCCAGCGCCGCCCTGGATGGTACGCCGGATGACGAACGAAGCAAACATCTGCGGCTTGAGCGCGCCGTCCGGATTGGCGATCGTCGCCCGGACCGGCAGGCGGTGCGTCGCGGGATCGAGCCCGGCGGCGATATTGTCGATCGTCGCGGTGAATTGGCGTCCCGGCAGTGCGGGCGTTGTGACTACCACCTGGTCGCCGAGCCGGATGCTCGCGGCATCGCTTTCCGCCAGCTGCGCGACCAGCCAGACCCGCGCCGGATCGGTGATCGTCATCAGCGGGCTCGTACCGCCTGCGGCCAGGAACTGGCCTGGCGCGACATTGCGGTCGGCGACGATGCCCGAGACCGGGGACCGGTACAATGTCGCCGGCGGCCCTGACGCGCTGCCGGTCAAGGATGCGAGCGCACGCGTCTCGGTCGAGGATTTGCCGAACAGGCCCAGCCTCTCCTGCGCGGCTCGCAAGGCCGATCCGGCCTGCCGCGCGTTCGACTGGGCGGTCACCAGATCGGCCTGCGCCTGCAAATAATCCTTCAAGGCGCCGCCGGCCGTCTCGTAGATCGCCTTCTGGCGCACGAGATTGGCCTGGGCGAGGCGTAGCGCCTCCTCGGCGCTCGCCCGCAGCGCGGATGCCGTCAACAGCGCGTTGCGTGCATCGACCAGTTCGGGTGACGCCACCCGCAGCAACGGCTGGCCGCGCGTCACGCGCTGGCCGGGCTCGACCATGACGTCGAGCACCTGTCCCGAATAAGGCAGCAGGATCGGGGTGCTATGGTCGCCGTCGGCGGAGATCGACCCGCTGGCGCGGACCAGAGCGGCATTTGCCCCCTCCTGAACCGTCGCGAACTTCAATTGCGCGAGCTGGTCTGGCAGTGGCCGGAACGCGCCGGGCGGTAAGGCCGCTTCCGGCCGGGGACGCGACTGCAGCAGCGCGCCGATCATCGTCACGGCCAGAATCAGAACAAGCGCGGCCACGCCGATGAGCACCAGCAGGTGGAGCTGGCGGCCGGCCGGGAGCGCCTTCGCCTGAGGAAGCGGCGCGATGTCTTCATTGTCGGGAGTCACGAGTTCATCCGGCCGTCGCGCGCCGCTGCCGGCGCCAGGGTTGTTGTTCGAAGAGCCGCGGCGCATTAGCGGGCGAAGCTGACATGGGGCTTACGGGGAGCCTGGAATTGTGCGCCTGTTGATCGTCGAGGATGACCATGCGCTGGCGGCCGCTCTGGTCGACGCGCTCAAGCGGCGTGGTATCCATAGCGATGTCGCCATGGCGCTCGAAGATGCGCGGCATATGCTGGGGGTCGCTCAATATGCAGCGGTCCTCCTGGACCTCGGCCTCCCCGATGGCGACGGCCTGGCCCTCATCCGCAGCCTGCGCGCCGAGCAAAGCGCGATCCCGATCCTGGCGATCACCGCGCGAAGCGCGCTCGACGCCCGGATTGTCGGACTCAATTCGGGAGCCGATGATTACCTGACCAAGCCGTTTGAGGTCGACGAGCTTGTCGCACGCCTTCACGCGGTGCTGCGCCGCCAGGGCAACCTGTCGGGAAGCCAGCTCACAGCCGGAAATGTCCGCTTCGACACGATGTCGGGCGATCTGGCCGTAGACGGGGTCCCGGTGATCTTATCGGCGCGGGAACGGCAACTGGCGGGACTGCTGTTGCGCCGGCTCGGACAGGTCGTCAGCAAGCCGCTCGCCGAGGACCAGCTTTACGGGCTGAACGAACCCGTCGGATCGAACGCGCTGGAAGTGCTGGCGCACCGCCTGCGTCGCAAGCTCGAGGCGGCCGGCGCGTCGGTCCGGATCGAAACCATTCGCGGGGTGGGCTACCTGATGCGGGAATTGCCCACCATAGCGAGCGCCTGAGCAACCATCCGTCCTGCCGCCATCGCCGTGGAGCAATTGGGCCGGATCGGCTAGAGCGGTGCCATGAAATTCTGGCCGCGCTCGCTCATCGCCCGGATCCTCCTTCTCGAACTGGGCGCGATCGCGGTCGCGGCCATCGCTCTGCCTCTCATCCTGATATCTTTGCTCCACAGTGAGGTGGAACGCTACCAGCGCCGGACGCTGACCGGCCAGGCGCAGGCCATCGCCCGAAGCTTCGTGCCGTCCGGCCGTGGTACGACGGTGAAGCTCGGTCCCGATCTCGCCAATGCCTATGCCACGCCCTATGACGGGCGCGCCTACGTGATCAGCGATCGCGCGCATCGCGCCCTGGCGGGCAGCGCTTATTCGGATCTGGTGCCCTGGCGCCAGGCACCGCTGGGCGCGACGATGCAAACCTTCCAGGCGGGCAATTTCATCGGCGTCAGCCTGCCAGCCCGGTTCGGATCGGAGCCTGCCTGGATCATCGTCACGCAAGACGAAGGCGGTCCCGGAGCGATTCTCGACGATGTCGTGCGCGGCTTCATTGGCCGATTCGATCCCGTGCTCGTCATGATCCTGCTGCTGCTGCCACTGATCAACAGCGTGCTGATCGGCCGCGTTGTCCTCGCGATCCGCGCGGCATCGCAGCGGGCAAAGACGATCGGCCCGCGTTCGCTCGACATTCGCCTTGAGGAAGCCGGACTGCCGCGCGAAGTGGCACCGCTCGCCCATGCCACCAACGATCTCCTCATGCGATTGCAGACGAGCTTTCGCCAGCAATCGGAATTCGTCGCCAATGTCGCGCACGAGTTGCGCACCCCGCTCGCGATCCATCGCGTCGAGCTCGAAGCGGTGAGCGATCCCACGCTGCGCGTCCGGCTGAGCGCGTCGGTCGACCGGCTGACTCACGTCATCACCCAGTTGCAGGATCTGGCCGAACTCGAAACGATCAGCGAAACGCCGTTCGAGCGGTTCGACGCGCGCGACCTGGCCCGCGACACAGTGGAGCAGCTCGCGCCGCAAATCCTGGCAGCCGGCGATAGTATAGAGCTCGACGTTCCCGGCGCTCCTGTGGCGATCGCGGCCAACCGGACATTGGTGACTTTGGCGCTGACCAATCTGATCTCGAATGCCAGCCGGCATACGCCGACCGGGACCTCGATCGCGGTCCTGGTCAGAGCGCCGGGTACGATCGAGGTTCGCGACGACGGCCCCGGCATCGCCGCGTCGGCGCCGGAATTGTCGACGCAACGTTATTGGCGCGCCGATCACCAGCGGTCGGACAATGCGGGACTGGGCTTGTCGATCGTCAGCCGTATCATGGAAGTGCATGACGGACAGCTCGAAATCCTGAGCAGCGCGGACACCGGAACCCGTTGCCTGCTCCACTTCCCCGATAACGCCGGACAGGGCAGCGCGGGCGGCAGGGCGTAAGTCAGGCGTAAGCCACGCTCGCTAGGGTGAGGCTCGCGCTGAGTGAGCCCGGACCGTGCATGCCATATATTGCTAATTGCAGCCTGGGCCGCACGGTACGGCTGATCGCCATTCTCTGCTGCGGCACGTCGAGCGGCTGCGTGAACGGCCCGGACGTCCGGCCCGTGGCCGCTGTTCCGGCCCCGTCGGCGGCCGTGCTGCTGTGGGGCACGATCGCGTTGGGCGCCGCACCCGACTCCCTCAGAAACTTGGTCTTCGATGACGCCCGGCACATTCCCCGAAGCCTGTCGCGCCACTTCGATATCGGCACTTATTATCTCCAGGACAACGACCCCGTGACGGTCCATATCGTGTTCGCCGGCAGGCCGAAGCGGGTATCGGGGGTCGATCTTATTGGCACGCGCGAGGATGCGGAGCGAGCCGCCCTGCTGCGCCAATTCGGCCCGCCGCAATCGAAACGCTCGGAAGATGTGTGGGCCGCGCCGGGCGGATCGGCCATGCTGAACGATGGCGGAAAGCGCTTCCTGATCTGGACTTGGCAGAAGAACTCGGTCGTCGTCACCTTCGAGGAGCGAGTCAGGCCGGGCTACTTCGTGGTTCGTTACCGTCCGGCCGCGGCGCGCCAGGGCTAATCGCCGGCTGGCCCCTGCCGATCCAAAAATATCCTGGACAGGGTCAGTGCGACCCATTTTGTGGGCAGGTGCACGACACGGGCATAAGCCTGGGCGGCGGCGATCGTTTCGTCGAGTGGCGGCAGCCGATCGAACAGCGAATCCTCGATCGCGCTGATCAGTCGCGGCGCGACGCCAGCCAAACGCGCAACCTCTTCGACGCTCAGGTCCATCCGCAGTCGCGCGCGCCATAAGGCTTCGCCGATCTGGATCGTTGCGCCCGCTTCCGCCGCCGGCAAATCGCCGGCTGGCGTGGTTGGGGGCCGGCGGTCGTTCATGCGCTCCCGATCGTTTGACGCCTCGCCCCCAAATCACGACTGAAGAAGCACCATCAGCCAGAGCCAGAAAACGCTATGGTCTGCGACGCCCCCGCGGATCGCGGCCCGCTTGTGAATGTGCTTGCCGGCTCCCTCGCCAAAGAGGGCGAGACGAAGAAGGCCGGCAAGCTACCCGAGGGCGGCACAGGGGGTGACGCCGCCCTCGGATGCCGGTCAGTCCGCTCCGGAATCGGTATCGGACGACGCGTCATTCTCCTGGTTTTCGGAAACAGGCTGGCCTTCCATCATGTCCTGGACTTTTTCCACGCCCTCAAACCCGGCAACGGCGGCCGCGGCCTTAGCCAGGACGCCGGCATTGGGATCGACAGCCTCCAACGCCTTATCGGCGGCGAACGCACCGGCTGCCTCTTCCACGATGTTCAAGATACCCATGATGCTCATCTCTCGCTTCCGTCGGCGAACGGCCGACCGCGAGCATTCTTGCGATCCCGGCTGACACGAACCTTACGAGCGCCGCACCGAGGAGTCACTTATCCGCGTCAAGGGGGGAGATACCGGCTAAGCTCATATCCCTTTCTATCAAACTACCGTTACCGAGTTTGTCAGGATCAACCTGGTGGTGGGCTTAGAGCGAGTGGGCTGTCGTGGGTCTGATCGAGAACCGCCGCAAGAATAGCGCCCCCGGCGCCGTCCGCCATCATCGCATAGCGGATCGCTTCCTCGATCAACCCACCTTTCGGGTCGACCATAGCTTTACACAACCGTAACCGCCGCCATCGATCAAGTCGGGCGAGGAGCATCCGATCGGGCGGGCTCGGGCAGGCGCGGACGCATGCCGTTTCACATCGGACCGGCCAGCGCCGCCCGGTTGTGTTCAGGACTTGGCGTCTGGCGCGGCGCCGGGGGCCGGCGGCGGCGCCGGATCGGCTGGCGTGACCGTCGGATCTCCGGGATCGGTCGCGGGCGCTGGCTTCGGCAGCCCAAACGTCGTCGTGATGCGCAGCCCGAGCACGACCGCGTCCGGGGCCCTACCCCGAAGCGACGGATCGATGACGTATTGCAGGTCGGGCTGCAGCGACAGTGCTGGTAGGAGTTTGAACTGATAGGTGAGCTCGACGCTGGTCTCCGCCCGCCCCACGCCCTTAAGCTCGCGTGCCAGTTCGCTGTTGTAGGAGCGGGCGACAGCGACACCGAACGCATCGTCGGGTCGCGCCGCCAGGAGTCCCTTCAGCACGATTCCGCCCCCGACATAGCCGCTCACCGGCTGGACCCGACCCTCGGCCGCGCCGATCCTGGCCCAGGCGCTGACGTGCTTTGTGAAGCTCCGCTCGGCTTCCGCATACAGCCCTTGAGACCGGGCGCGACCCTTTCCGTCCAATCTCGGCGCCAGCCGGCTGTAGCGCCAGGCGCCGACGGCGATTCTGGTACCTTCGTCCGGCCGCCAGTCCCCTTCCCCGACGGACAGCGTTCCGTCACGCGGCGACAGCCGCGACACCACGAACGCGCGCGGCCGAAGCGGATCGCCGGCGACTCCGTCGAGCAGCGCGTAGCGGAACGCGAAACGCTTCGATGGCGCGACGTTAAGACGCGCGCCAAACGCGGAGACTGGATAGATGGAGGGACCTGACAGACCGCTGCGCGCCAGCTCGGCCCCCACTGCGTGAGACGAGTTGAGGAACAGGCTCGCCGCCGAGGTAGAATCGAAGTCCTGGTTCAGGTCCATAAAGCCGACGCGCAGCGCTACGCTCCGGTCCGTCCCCCCGAACCTCTTCTCCGCCCACGCCTCCATGAGGCGCGTCAGGGGCACGGCGTCGATCGCGTCTGCGGTCTGGATGTCCCGGATGCGCTCGCTGAGGCTGGAGCCGGCCAGCCGAAAGACCTGAACGTGAAAGCTGGTCCCCTGGACGCCGAGCCGATCGAGCGCGAACGTGCCCGACGCTTGAAACCGGTCGAGAACCACCGGTTCGCGCCGCGCGCCCACGGCCACGGTCCAGGCGTCGAGCGTGTTGCGCAATGCAAGCGACAGCACCGGAGGAGGCGCATCGTCAGCGCGCGCCGGCACGCCCGTTAATCGGGTCGGAAAGAGCGCCAAGCCCTTTAGAGCACGCAGGCGAGTCGCCTTCATTCCACGACGGTGGTGAAGGGGGGCGTCGCCGGCGGTGGCAGGCCGCTCTTGCTGTATCCGTCGACTAGCTCCTGCTTGCGCGCGCCCAGCCGTTCGCCGAGCCTGCGAGAACATGCCTTGCACTCCTCCTCCTGGACGTGATGCTCGACCTGCTCCGCCAACCGCACGCGCGCGATTTCTTTCCGCTTGCGCGACCGACTTGATCTTCGTCAGTACGAATTTGGACCGCCTATGAAACGGTGTGGGCGATCGGACGTTTCGTACGGATCGGCTATGACAGGGGGCAGCGATCGTGCCCGAAACCGCAGCCGGTTCGGCGAGGCGGCGAACTGGCCGTACACCTTGTCGGACGTTTGGAGAATCTCGATCCCGGGCAACCAGCCCAACAGCATGGCCTGACGGGTCATCGAGAAAGAGCCCGCGACGATTGCCTGGCTGGCAATGATGGCGGCGGCGGTCGTCTGACCTTTTCTGGCTGGATACATTCCAGGGACGGGGCACAGGATACACTTCGCTTATGATCGCTGTAGCAACTGACGCCCTATCCGGAGTTGGGTCCGACGTTGAAGCTATTGATCGCCTTCGGAGGCAGCAGCCCCAGAATCGGCGCTTGCGGAAGACCTATCGGTCGAAGACTGAACGAGATACAAAGCGATTGCCGTCAGTAAGACTGCGCAGACGACGACCATAGCGCGGAAGCGGGCTGACATGACGCGATCCTAATATCCTCATTTAAATGGACGAAATTGCGGAATGGGTATCGTCGTGACACTGGTCGACGGCGCAACTTAGAGCGCCGGTCGCGCGGGCATAGCTCGCCCCCACGACCTTCGCCCAGCGCCGTGAGGTCCGGCGGTCTTCCTGGTGCGAGAGGTCGCCGCGCAGCCAGTCGCCGACGGGGATGCCAAAGCCGGTCTTGGGTCGGTCGATGGCATGCTGGGGAACGGGAATCGTGGGCGACGTCGCGAGAAGGGTTTTGCCTTCACCCGGCCGCAAGGAAGATATGCGCGGCGCGACCGCCTGGAGCAGGGCGATGTCCACTAGCGGCACGCGAATTTCGATCGAATGCGCCATGCCGGCCCAGTCAGAATCACGGAGCAACTGGTTGCGCATGTAATTGGCGATCTCAAGCGCGCAGACGCGGCCATTGTCCGATCCGGGATCGGGCGTAATGCTGTCGGCGATCAACCCAAGCAAGCCAAGCTCGTCCAGACCCTCTCGTGCCATCGCGGGATCAATCACCTCATCGAGTTCGAACGGCAGCAGAACAGCGCGTCGCAACAGATAGGCGCCGGGCCAGCTGCCGGCGTATTCGAGCACGCCCAGCACCTTGGGATTGCGGCGCGCGAGGCGTGGCGCGAGGGTGCGGATCAGCATGCGTGCGGCCGCCGAGGCACCCGGAATACGGCTGGCCGGGCCGGCGCGGTAATGTGTCCGGGGTACCGAATGAAAAGTCGAATAGCCGGCCAGCAGCTCATCCCCGCCGAGCCCCGACAAGGCGACTTTCAGCCCCATTGCCTTACACGCCTTGCTCACAAACCAAGTGTTGATACCGTCGATGCTGGGTTGGTCCATCGCATCGAAAATCGCGTCGAGGTCCTCGGCGAAGTCGGCGGCAGTGACGGTGTGGATGTGATGATCGACGTCATAGTGTCGCGCCACCTCGATCGCGCCGGGAGTTTCGTCGAGCGGCGCATCGGCAAATTCGCGGAAACCAAGTGTACAGGTTCGGATGCGCTGTTGCCCGCAGTCGCGCATTAGCCCGACCAGCGCAGCCGAATCGACACCTCCCGACAAGAAGGCACCGACCTCAACATCGGCAAGGAGGTGATGCCGGACGCTATCACGCAATGCGGCGCGAACCTCCGCGTCGCTGACCGACCGGTGCCGGGCGTCGGCAAGGATGGCGGCGACCCGGGTATATTGATGCGGTCCGTGACTCCCGGCCGTGGTGAATGACGTCCAGTGACCGGCCGGCAAGGCTTTGACCGCCTGCCAGGCTGTGAAGGGTTCCGGTACCGAACCCGTCAGATGGAATCCGGTCAGCCCGGCTGCGGACGGTGTGCGTGGCACAGATGGGTCCACCAGCAATGCCTTGACCTGCGACGCGAAGCGGACCGTGCCGCGAATGTCGGCGTAGTAAAGCGGCTTTATACCGAGCGGGTCGCGAGCGAGGAACATCGACCGTTCCGTCGCGTCCCAGATCGCGATCGCGAACATGCCGCGCAGACGTGGCAGCATGTCAGGGCCCTGGCGGGCGTAAAGGTGCAGTAGGACTTCGGTATCGGATTCACCCACGAAGGTGAGGCCTTGTGCCGCCAGTTCAGCGCGCAACGCGCGGTAATTGTAGATCTCGCCGTTATAGGCGATTGTGTACCGCCCGTCGGGCGTGGCCATCGGCTGTGCGCCGGTTTCGCTGAGATCGATGATCGACAGCCGACGATGACCGAAACCGGCGCGACCGTCGGGCGCGATCCAAAGGCCTTCGCCATCGGGACCACGCGCGGCCATGCGATCGCGCATTGCGATCAACGTGGCCGGCTCGATTGTCGAACCTCGGGCCGCGTGAGCGAAAAATCCGACTAAGCCGCACACCTTAAGAGTCAGCGCAGCACGAATTGTCGAAGCAATGCGCCAGCCAAAATCGCTATTCGCTCGAAAATCGCCATAGGGCCGTTTCGCCACCTATCGATGGCATGGGGCGCGATGACACGGGTCCGGACGCCGCCCGGTGCGGAGGTGCTCAACATGTTGGATATGACGCCGCGCGCACCGCATTTCCTCACCTTGGCGTGCTCTCATTTTTGCCAGATTGAGGGTCAGTGACGTGCTCCCCTTTTCTCCTCCACTCATAAGTAGAGGTAGAGTCCGGGGTTATCATCGTGCCCTTGGGGGCGGGGTTGCACAACCCGCCTGGCAGCATCGGCGGGCGTCAGCCCGCCTACTCGGCTGGGCGCAGGCATCGGAGCCGTTCAACAATATTCGCTGGCAAAAGGGGCAGGTGAGCTAATTGTCCGCATTGGCTCTGACGCGGAGACAGTCACGATAGAAGGACAGGTCGGCCATCCATCTGCGATGGTGGCCCCGCCGCTACAGGCTGGGCTGTCGGTTCCCATTCGTATCACTGACATGGGCTACAACTTAGATCTCCCAATCGGGGAGTTTGGTTCGGCAGAAGCGTTGCTGTCGGCGATGTCGAGCTAGAGCCGTAAACGTCCGCCACCGGGGCAAATGCGACATTGCCTATGCGGCTTCGGCGATCGCCTGGAAGTCTGGGCGCCAGTTCCACGGCATGAGCTCGTCCCAGCAGGCTTCAGAATACACTTGAGATGTGCGACCCGATTCAGCACCAACCGTCCGCGAGGATGGCGAGTGAGAACAGACCCTAGAGACACTCAAGGGGACCCGTCAAAAAGGGTGCAATTCAAATATCAGCAGCCTAAAAGGCGATCCAGGTGAACAGGCGAAGCGTGTTGTTGTCCGATGCCTTGGCGCCTGCTCCGTCATAGTCGAGCCTGGAACCGTTGAAACGGGTATAGGCGGTATATTGCACCCCGACGCGCATGTTGAACCGCGGTCCAAGCGGCGAGTGGCGGGAACCGCCAAACGGAGTACCGTCGACCTGCATAAGGAAACCCGTGCTATCGGGCTTCCCCACCCGGCTTTCCGGATAAAGCGATGGATTCGTTCGCCCCGAGAGATCGAAAGCGCCGAGAGTTCCGCCGACCGTGTTGTGCCAGTAATAAGACGCATCAACGCGAAGTTCGCGTTGCGAGCCGTTGGCACAGCTGCTGACAGGGCCTGTCGGAATCGAGCCGTCCGTCATGCCCAGGGAGCATGTGGCATCGAGCGATCGGTGTTCGTTGGTATATCGGGCATTCACCGTCAGTGTATCGGAGCCGAACGTTTTGAGCCATGAGGCGTCCACGCCGGCATCGGTGTAGTGGTTGGTCAACGTCGTCGACCGATCGAGACCAGGGCGGATATTTGCCTTGAGCAGAAAGCCACCAAGCTCGAATGTGCCGCCCGCCAGCGGTTGTTCGATCGCGACTCGTACGTAGGGCGCAATTCCCTTGATATCTCCTGGATCCGCGGGGTCCGCCCCCAACCATCGCAGTGTTCCGGCTCGTGGCGAGCTGTACCCGCCGGCCTCCACATAGAATTTCGAATCTACCCAGGCATAGGCGGTGAGGCCAAGCACGTTCTGGGCGAGGCCGCCGGCGATAAGAGGTCCATTAGCAGGCGACGGCGCTAGCCCCGAACTAGTATAGGGGTATCCCCAAGCCGGCAGCGTGTTCCACACGTCCTGGACTGACGGGCTGTTGTTCAGGCTAAGCCCATATACCAGGTCCTTGCCGCCAATCTTGGCGGCATTCACCGCCCGCAGATCCAGATTGTCCCAACTCCAGGCCTTGCCCACCCCGTCATAGGTAAATTGGGCGAAGCCGCCCAGATGGGACCCCACTCCCCCCGCGAGGAAGAGACTGCCCTGATCGAAAGCGACATTGTCGTTGCTCGAGAAGCCCGCAGGTGCCGGCACTTGCGGCCGCTTTGTGTTCGTGACGGACGCAACCGCCATCGCCGAGATCGGGATATTGTTCTTCAGGCGTAGCGTGTAGCCGCCGAGCTTGAAGGCGCGACCGAAGGGCGTCAGCTGCGGTCCGAAACCGCCGACATGGCAGGCCGCACACGGCTGGCCGGTCTGTTCGGCAAACGCAGGCACGGCGCGCGCTGGCGAGGTCGATACCGTCGTGGCGCCGACCGCAACGAGCGTAGCGCCAAGCAAACATCCGGCGATCCCGGTGACCCGAAGCTGCATGTCAATGTGCATGCCCTATGCCTTCGGCGCGTAGATGCTGCACCACCCGTCGGGCGCGACCACCCCGTCGACCAACTTACAAGCTGAGGGAGGTTGGAAGGACGCGCACGTCGAACATTTCGCCTTGCCTCTTGGCGTGGCCTGATAGTTGACGACCTTTTTGGGCACCTTGGCACCAGCGATGCCGGGCGACGCGAATGTCGCGGCGACGGCAGCGCCAGTTCCGACCATCGCGAACTTCAGCACTTTACGCCGCGAAAATCCTTCCGGTGCGCTATCGGCATGATCGGTCATGATGCAAATCCTCCGCGACTGTTCGAAATTGACCTGGATGCGCGCCGCCGGCGCTCCTGGAGAGCGCGGGGTCGCGCAAGACAATACGTGCTGCCGGTGTGCGCTCGCGCGAACCGCCACGACGGCCCCGCGGCTAGTGCAACTCGCTCTCTCATGACGGCACCTCACTATCGGAAGCCCCGTGTCGGCCTGGCGCGGCGGGCGCGATAGTGGGGAAGATACGTAGCGTCGCGGGTCGAGCATGACCGGGCGTCTACAAGCAGCGCAACCGCATCCAGCCCATGTTCACGCACCTCGGGTCAACCGCGCGATCGCAACCCGCTACGATCAGTTGGCGTCGCAAAGCGTCGTCGAGGGCAGCGCAAGTTTGAAGAGCCGCTCGGGCCTCTGTCTGAGTCTGTTCGCCGAACTGGTTGGGGTGTTTCCAAGAACGCGCGCCCGCATGCGCCGGCGACAAATGGTGGCAGTGATCGAATGACCGGACATGGGCCGCGAGCGGCCCATGAGCTGCTGGTCAGGTTGGGCACGCCCGTTCGGTATTCAACGTGCCCCAATTCTGTCCTTGGGTATCTGGTCCGATGACTTACAACCTGCCATTGAAACGGTCGCCGCAGCGATCGCCTGAAGCTGAAGCGTTGATGGGAAAATTGAGATAAGCGCCGCTCTCGCCCTCGTCGCTATTGTGTCGGTCGTTCACGTCGCGGTGATCATACGAGCGATTCTGCTAGAAGGGCGCGAGCCACTCGCCCGGGCCGCGTGGCTGCTGCTGTTGTTGGCGCTGCCCGGCTTTAGCACGATACTCTACCTGCTGTTCGGTGAACCATGGATTTCGAGGGGATTTCGGGAGCGTTCGCGGCAGGCGTATGAGGACCTGCTGCCGTACGCGCCGATGCCGATTGCACAGTCCGATCAACGATCCATCGTCGACAATTTCTTCCGCGCCGGCGAGGCGGCGAGCCGATGGTCCGCCGTGCCAGGAAACGCCGCCATTGTTGCCCCTGATGCCGACACAGCCATCGATATGCTTGTCGCGGACGTCGACGCTGCCCAGGCGACGGTTCACCTGTCTTTCTATATCTGGCTGGGCGACCACAACGGCACGAAGGTCGTCGAGGCAGTCTGCCGCGCCGCTCGTCGGGGGGTGACGTGCCGGATCGTTGCCGATGCGATCGGATCGCATGCGATGACCAGGTCACAGGACTGGACGCGGATGCGTGAAGCTGGGGCGCACCTCTGTGCCTCGCTCAAGGCGCCGCTCGGTCTCGGCTTTCTCGCCGGCCATCGCATCGACTTGCGTAACCACCGCAAGATCGTGGTGATCGACGGCCGTATAACTTGGTGCGGCAGCCAGAACTGCGCCGACCCGGCATTCCTTCCCAAGCGCAAGTTCGCCCCATGGGTCGATATCCTGATCCGTTACCAGGGACCTGTCGCGCGCCAGGCTGAGCTGATCTTCGCCTCGGCATGGACGACCGAAACCGGGGAGGATTTGCGCGTGGAGATGGCCAAGGCACCGCCGTCGCCGCAGTCAGGAGGATTTGCAGCGATCGCGGTTGGCACCGGACCGCTATCGTCACGCGGCACGATGACGGATCTGTTCGTGGCAGCACTGGCGGCGGCGCGGCAGTGCGTGACGATCACCACGCCCTATTTTGCACCCGACCCGCCGCTCGTTGCCGCGATCCTCGCGGCGGCGCGGCGGGGCGTCGATCTGAGCATCGTATTTCCACATCGCAACGACAATCGCATCGTCGGCGCGATAGCGCGCGCCTATTATCCTGTGCTGGCGAAGTCAGGAGTACGCATATTCGAGTTTCGTGGCGGCCTTCTCCACGCCAAAACTCTGATCGCCGATGGATCGCTCGGAATGGTCGGGTCCGCCAACATGGACCGCCGCAGCCTCGACTTGAATTTCGAGAACAATATATTGTTCGACTCCGCTGATCTTGCCGCCCAGGTCACCGCGCATCAACAGCGCTGGCTAGCGGCATCGATAGAGATCGACCACGATGTGGTCGCCGCACGGTCCTTGTCGCGCCGGCTCGTCGATAATTTGCTGACGATGATCGCAGCCGTGTTCTAGCGTTCAAGCCTAAGCTGATCGGCGCATTGACGCTTGCGGACGCTGGAAGGCGCGAAATACCCGGTTCCCCACCAGGGGTGCAACTTTGAGGTTTGATATTCGGGACGGGAGGCGCCACTTTCCGTCACGACCAACACTCCACGATCCGATACGGGCATGCCCTGTGAGTGGGTTGCAAGCGTCACGGTATCAGCTGCCTATCGTCTGTCATTGTCGACCCGATCGTAAGCAGCCTGAATATCGGCGGGCGGGTCGTCGTCGCCTTCTTCGGGTAGATCCTTGTGTTTCACCGCAGCCCAGCGCTCGAGCCAGTCCATCCCCTCTTTTTCCGCGA